>Ga0101944_10000394_pt1 | contig 131197 bp, 114 predicted proteins | sample DewCreD2012metaG_FD_75245 | JGI IMG/M metagenome (GOLD analysis project Ga0101944, IMG submission 75245) | Hot spring sediment bacterial and archeal communities from British Columbia, Canada, to study Microbial Dark Matter (Phase II) - Dewar... ...
CAAAAAATCGAGGTAGTCTAACTGGTGCGAGCCGAGATCGTAAAAATAACCGCCCCCGGCAACTGCGGGGCGCACCCGCCAGGGAAGCTGTTCATCGCCGGGGTGGAATGGGTGAATTAGCTGTACAGTCACACAGCGTACCTCGCCGATGGCGCCAGCGGCAATCAGTTCTTGAACTTTACGGAAAAGGGGCAGGCAGCGGCGGTAATAGGCCACGTACAGCCCCACTCCGGCGGCGCGGCAGGCGGCGATCATCTGCAAGCATTCGGCATGGGTGCGCGCCATGGGCTTTTCTACGTACACGGGCTTGCCGGCGCGGGCCGCCATGATGGTGTAGGAACAGTGGGCATCGGGCGGGGTGGCGACGTAAATGGCGTTGACCTGGGGGTCGCGGATGAGGTCTTCGGCGCGCTCATAGCACTTTGGCACGCCATGACGGGCGGCATAGTCGCGCGCTCTGGCGGCGTCGCGGCTCATCACGGCTATCAGCGCCGAATGTTCGATCTGCTGAAACGCCGGCCCGCTTTTGACTTCGGTGACATCACCGCAGCCGATCATGCCCCATTGAATGGTATGCATAGCTATAGTATAGCAGGACCTTGTTCCGAGGGTAAAACGCCTGGCAGTGCTATCTGGTTTTAAAGTGCTTTCGGCGTTGTGCCTAGCTGTCCAGGAGCGTCTTATTTTTGTGAAAGCCTTCATTAATTTGTATTGATAAATTATTTATCTATAATATCATTAATTGTGTTTATTCTGGTTAGCGCATATGTATAATCGTAACAGTGAGGTTAGGATGGGAAACCAAATATATTCAGGAAAGGAACAGGTGGTGGACTGCCATGAGGCGTTATGGATGATCTTGAAAGAAAGAAGCGAGAAGTTGTGCCTACACTTAAATCAAATTTACCCAACAGCCTACCCCTCTGTACCAGAACGGCTAGCAGCCTGGATTCGACAGATTGGAAGCGACCGGGGAAACCCGGTCCGGGTAAAAAACCTTGAGAAAGTGCTGGCTCAACTACAAGTACTACAGCACTTTCTGGACGATCCTGCAATTATTATTTCTCAGAAGACATACGATACTTTCTCATGCCTACTTTACCCCTTGAATCAGCCAGAGAAGATATCGTTCAATATGGCCTGGGAAATCGCAGATAAATTGGAAGGCGAGCTTCTGCGCATCGGTCATGCAAATTACATTAGGAGCGTCTGGTACACCTGGCCCCGCTCTCGAATTACAGATGAAATTCGTGACCAGGTAGTGAAAGATGATGAATTCCATACCGATAACGAAAACAACACCCTCAATAGGGTGGTCAGGCCATGGCTGATCGAAGATCAGAGCGATCAAGCTCACGAATATCGCCGCGATCGGGCAATGATTTCACTGCGGCGTTCTTACCTGAACATTATGGCGGTTACACTGCTGGCGTTGGATCTGATCTTCTGCGCGCTTTATATTGCTCTCCAGTCTACTCCGGACATAAATGTGATCAGAGCAAACACGGTGACTGTTTTGATGAGCCTTTTCATCGGAGCTATTGGCAGCGTCCTTGCTCGGGCAACCAGACTCAGCCAGCAACCTCTCTCGAACGAAGCCCGCGCGGGAAAGAACCAGGAGATTCCCTTAGGGATCCGGTCGCTGATGTCTACCTGGTCCGTTTTCTGGGCTCAGGTAATGACTGGAGCGACGGCCGCCCTGGTTGTATACCTGGTTTTTTCAAGCGGTTTATTGAACATTGAGAATCTTGCAGAACAAAATTCGTCCACGCTGGCAGTGCTGTCCTTCATTGGCGGCTTTTCCGAGCCGTTCCTTCTGAATGTCGTTGGCCGCATCAGCAATAGAGTGGTTTAATTCGTCAGTTATATTTATTAGGAGAGTTCCTGACCAAAGCGCAAGGCCAGTTCACGCAGAAGGGCGACGCTGATGGGTTTAATCAGGATGACATCGGCCTGCCGGCCAATTTGTTCGGCCAGGCGGTCATCGGCAGTTGCAATGACTACGCGCATCTTTTTAGTCGCCTCGGTACTGCGGATGCGCTTGAGAATCTCTGAGCCGGCCAGGTGCGGCAGGTGCAAATCGAGGACGACCATGTGAGGCAGGGTTTCTTCCAGGCGGCGCCAGGCATCTCGACCCTCGCTTACCACCGCTGTCTGATAACCCGCGGCCTGCAACGCATAGGAAAAGATAAAGGCAAGGTTTTCGTCATCCTCGACGATTAGCGCTGTCCGTTGTTTACTCATTGCGGGTCCTCATTCATCAGGCCGGTTGTTGGGCCTGCTTCTGCTGATCCCATTGTAAAAAATACCACCGTGACATTCAAGCAAAAGCGCCTGAATCTTGTTTACAAATCCGCAAGGTTAGTAACAGGCCGTTAAGCAAACCGTTTAACTTTGAGTTAAGGCGCAGAGGCAGTTGGCGCGCGCAGGTCCTGATACCCCAAGTCAATCATCCACTGGCAAAGAATGGGGCCGCCGTGACGGTCTGGCATGGGGTCGCCATAAGGGATGCCGGTGAGGCCGTAGAAATAACCGCGCGGGCCGGTGAGCTGGTCCTGAGCGGCAGGCGAAAGCTCGCGGTCACCGATGGCAACGGCGTGGATGTGAATAGGCGAGCCGGGGTAGAGTTCGTCCAGGTCGCGCAGCCAGGCGGCAAAGCCAGCCGCGCGCAGGGCGCGGATGAGCGGTTCGATATCCTCCCACAACACTTCCCAGGTTCCTTTGCGGATCACTGAAAGGTCTACCGCGCCGCCGCCCAGGTGCGTGCCAAAACTGGCCGCGCCGTTATCGTGGTAACTGCCCTGGGTGATGGCATAACCGGTAATTTCCAACTCACCGCCGTACAGCCGGGCGGCATGTTCAAGCATTGCCAGGGTGCGGCGGTTGAGGACCCAACCGTTGACCTCCACACGCTCGTAATCATCGGGCGGGGGCTGGCAACCATACGGCTCTGGCGTCGGCGTGATCGTAGCAGTCGCGGTAGGGGTGAAGGTGAGGGTCGGGGGGAAGGTAAGCGTGAAGGTCGGCGTGGGAGTGGGCGTGAGCGTGGGGGTCTGTGAAGCCGGAATGGGCGTGCTGGAGGCCGGCGCCGCCGGAGACGGGGTTCCAGACTGGCAGGAGGCCAAAGCCATCAACATAACGAGGAGACTGGCACAGCGGGCAATTGACATGACCTCATTGTATCCAATTCGGCGGTCACTGGCGGAGCTTGTTCAGGCTGCCGTCTTTGGGCCGTCCGGGCTTTTCCATGGCGCTGGTCTTTTTGTTCTGGTACACCAGTTCTTTCAAAGTGGTTGAAAACGGGTGGCGCGTTCCATCCGCCTGGATCAGGCTTGCGGCCCCCTGGGGAGGGTCGGAAGGGTTCAATGACACAAGGAAGGCCGCCCCAATGTACAACTGCGAGCGCAGTTGCACATAAGCCCGCTTCAACCAATCGGCCTGTTTGGATGCATCCTGGTAGACGGCATCGCCGGGGTTCACCTGACCGGATGGAAGGTTGAGATGCGTGATCCACAACAGGCCGTTGAGGTGACGGTTGGCGACCATGACCTGACGCACCTGCTCGTAATGACGCAGAACGCGGTACTCGCCATCGGCGGGGGCGGTCAGCGGCTCGCCGGTCAGTTCGACAAACTGAAGGCTGAGGACCTGCACCCACTCTTGCGCGCCAGCATCGTAAAGGCCCTGCAGGAAGGCCAGGTCATTCATATCTTCCGCGGACGGAGAAGCGGGCAAAGGCTGTAAGCCGCCCGCCGCCAATATGACTGAGATATTCTCGTTTTGGAGCGCCTGGCGCACCGCGCGGAACAGGTTCAGGTAGGCGGCCGGGTCGGGGCGGCTGCCCCAGCCCTGGGCCGTGTTGGCGCGGGGGAACAGCTCGATGGCTTGCACCTGTCCTGGGTACTGTTTGACCAGGAACAGGCTGATTTGGGCGGTCAGGGCGGGGTCCGGGCCGGTGGGGGTCATCGCCCAGGATGGGGCGGAATGCAGACTGATGACCACCGGAATCTGGCGCTGCGAGGCCGCCGCCATCACCCGGTCGAGCGCGCCCAAGCTCGACCGCTCCGGCGCGGGAAAGATTTCTGCCCACGATACCGGCACGTAAAGCCAATCTGGTCTCAATTCACCTGCCAGAGCAAGGCCCTGTTCAAGCGAAGCGGGCTGCCCGGCATACAGGATCGCTCCAAAAGCGAATTCCTGCGAGCCGGGAACACCTCTGGCGGCGCGCGCCTGCGCCGCCGAATACCCCACCAGCAGCAGCAAGATCGCCAGTACCCCCAAAAACTTCACGATCAGCTTCGGCATACGATCACCTTTATCTGAAAAGCTGCAAAACCACGACCACATACCCACTAAGGAAGCCCATCACGCCAAAGACTGAAAACACGAGACTGTAGAAGAAAATCAGGCGCGGGAAAGAGGACGAGTTGAGACGCGCACGCCAGAAATAAACCACACCCGGATGACTAAGCAGGCGGATGAAGAGATCTAAAAACCAGAGTTCGATTGAAGTTGTAAAATGAGCGAACATCTTTATTTTAACCTCTACGGCAGTAAAATTCCATAAAAGGGATATAAACTCAACCTGATTAGTCCGGTTTGTACCCTCCCATTAGCGGAAGCGGCGGCGCATAAAGGCCGGCAGGTCCACATCTGCGGGAGCGATGGTGGGGGGCTCATGCTCGGCTGGCAGTGGGCTGCGAGCGGCGGCGCTGCCCGACAAGCGTCCGGCTGTTCCGCCAGCTCCGCCGCTGTTGGCTGGTGGGTAGGCGACCTGGCGCTGGGCAACGAAGTTCTCCACCGGGGCGGGGACTTCGGAAAGGGAGCGGGAGGGGGCGGCGGACTGCGTCTTGAGCGCCGGGGCATCCACGGGGGTTGCGCCCAGGCCGGTGATGACCAGGATGACCTGGGCGCGGTAATCCATGCGCGGGTCGTTAATGACGCCGGGGATGATCTCGGCCTGGTCATGGGTGAGGCTCTGGAGGTATTCCATGGCCTCTACTACTTCAAAGAAAGTGAGGTTTGAGCCGCCGGTGAAATTAGCAATGATGCCGGTGGCGCTTTCGACACTGATGGCTTCGAGCAGGGGGTGGTGGAGAGCCTGCTCGACGGCTTTGCGGGCTTTACTTTCGCCTTCGCCAAAGCCAATAGACATCAGCGCGCCGCCGCCCACCTGAATGACCTGGCGGATATGGGCAAAATCAACGTTAATGAGGCCGGGCTGCGTGACCAGTTCCGCGATGCCCTGGATACCCTGGCGTAACACGTCATCGGCGAGGTGGAAGGCCAGATCGAGGGTGAGATTTTTGGGAGCGATATGGAGCAGACGATCATTGGGGACGGTGATGAGGGTATGAGCCTGGGGCTGTAAGCGAGCCAAGCCCTCGCGGGCGTTCTTCTGGCGGCGGCCCATTTCAAAGGAGAAGGGGGTCGTCACCACTGCAACGGTGACTGCGCCCACCTCGCGGGCGGCGCGGGCGGCTACGGGGATGGAGCCGGTTCCGGTTCCGCCGCCCATACCGGCGGTGAGAAAGACCATGTCGGCCCCGTCGAGGACGGCGAGCAGGTCTTTATAACTCTCTTCGGCGGCGGCTTCGCCCACTTTGGGATTGCCGCCGGCGCCCAGGCCGCGCGTCAGCCGCGGGCCAAGCTGAACCTTGCGCGGCGCCAGGCTTTGGTTGAGGGCCTGCAGGTCGGTGTTGGCTGCGATAAATTCCACATCTTGAAGCCCCAGCTCCACCAGGCGGTTGACGGCGTTGGAGCCGCCGCCCCCCAACCCGATGATCTTGATGGTGGGCTTGCTGGCCTGGATGGGCGTATTCTGAACGTTTTTTGAGCCTGTAGATGTCATCATATCTCCGTCACCTCTTTACATCTCTGCGAATCGTGTTGCAATTGTCGTGCCATCCCCATCAATCCATTCCACCTGGCGACCGGCCTGTTGGAGGGCGTCTAAGACTTCGCGGGTAAAACCAGGGACCTGACCCACAACCGTGACGCGGGCCGCCAAGCGGGCTTCTTCGATGGAAAAACCAATGGCGGGGCGGTGTTTTTTAATGAAAGGGCGGGCCAGTTCTAAATACCAGTCCGAAATGCCCCATTCCAGGCCGGGGAGCAGTAAATAATGGCGCAACAAGGGGCGGCTCTCCGGCTGATCTTCCAGGCCACCGGTTTTGGCCTGCCCCGCCGCCGGGCGGTTGTGTTGTAGGTTCAGGGCGCGCAGGGGGGCGCAGGCGGCAGTCTCGACCCAGGGGCCGGCGCTGGCATCTTCCTGGGGGGCCGGCTGGAACCAGGCCTGGGGGGCGTAGCGGCTGTCTGCGTCGGCGGCCAGCAGCCAGAAACACCCCGCGACCACCTGGGGGGGGATGGGTTGGAGCTGGTCTTCTGGCTCGTCCACGCCGGGGTCGGGTTCGCCAAACAGCAGGCGGGCAATGGCGGCGCAGCCGCGCGCATAAGCCGACTCGCTGGCTGTAGATGAGGTTGGAGAGGCTTCGGGGTCGGCAGGGGTACCGACCTGCAAGAGAAAGATGGGAACGCTGCGTCCCAACACATCTTGGGCCACGGCCTGGTACCAGTCGAAAATGCGCAATCCGCGCTGATCCTGACTGCCGGGCGGGGTGTGGTAAGGGCGCGCCTGGGGCCAGCGTTCTGGCCCGCCGGCCCCCCAGTTGAGCGAGCGCCCGCCCGTCCAGGCATAGGCGGCCAGGGCCATGCCCCGCAAGAGCTGATCTTCCTGGCGCTCCACCATGCCCTGCAAGGCAGAGCGTAAAAAAGCCGTATCCCAATAACTGCCGCCCGGCTCCAGCGGCGGGAAGATGGGAACCATCCCCTGCCGGATGGCTAGATTCGCCGCCGGGAGAAAGCGGTCCAGGAAGATCTTCGCCAGGTCTTGCTGGACCCAACTGCGCGCCGGCCAGGCCGAGCGGGCATTGGGACGGTCATAGCAGATGACATAGCGGACTCCCCAACGGGCATAGGCTTCGAACAATGGGCGCGCCTCGCGCCAATCGAAGGTAGAATCGACGCCGCATTTGAAGTGAATGATCGGCTCGATACCGGCGTTCAGCAGGCCGGTGAGAAACGCTTCTGGGATGGCGCGGCCGGTCTCGGACAGGAGCACCAACCAGGCGGCCCCCAACCCCTGCAACACCGGGACCCAGGCATCCAGGTCGGTCTCACGATAATGGAGCGTGTCTGGGTAGTAGTGGAAGCCCAGACGCCGCCCGCCAGACAGAGGAGAACGCAGCGTTGGAAGAGTGTTCATGCTCTGACAGGTAGCAAGAATAGTGCCAGAAAGGCGGCCTCTGCTATAATCCAGGGGTATGATTCTTGTCACCGGTGGAACCGGCTTTGTCGGGCAGGCGTTAATCCGACACCTTGTGGATATTGGCTATCCAGTGCGCACGCTGCTGCGCCCATCGCCTGCCTCTCCGAGCCTGCCCAAAAGCGTACCGATTGAGGCCGTCATTTGCAGTCTGAAGGATGAGCGCGGCCTGCGCGCGGCGTTGAAGGACGTAGACGTGATCTTTCACCTGGCGGGGGCCGAGCGCAGAGGCACGCAGGCGGACCTGATGGGGGTAGATATTGAAGGGACGCAGACGCTTGCGCGGGCCGCCGCTGACGCGGGCGTGAAGCGGTTCTTTTATCTCAGCCACCTGGGGGCCGACCGGGCCTCGGCCTACCCGGTTCTGAAGGCCAAGGCCATTGCCGAGAGCCACATCATCCACAGCGGCGTTCCTTATACGATCTTCCGCTCGGCAGTGGTTTACGGTCCCGGCGACCAGTTCACCACCGAACTGGCCCGTCTGATCCGGAGATCACCGGGAGTGGTTTTGCTGCCCGGCGACGGCAGTACGCTCATCCAACCGCTGTGGATTGAAGATCTGGTAACCTGCCTGGGGCTGGCGCTCGAAGACGCGCAGACGGCCAACCGCATTTTTTCGATTGGAGGGCCTGAACAACTGCCTTTCCGCGAGATAGTGAAAACGCTGCTGGCTGCCCTGCGGCTGAGGCGCAGTCTGGTGCCGGTGTCACCGGCCTACCTGCGCATTCTAGCCGTGTGGTTAGAAAGCAGCGTGAAAGACTTCCCCCTGTCGGTGTTCTGGCTCGATTACCTGGCCGCCGACCGCACCTGTGACCTGGATACGCTGCCGCGCCTGTTCGGTCTGCTGCCCGCGCGCTTTGAGCGGCAGTTGGATTTCTTGAAGATCAGCCGCGCGAAAACATCTACGCCGGAGACCTGAACCATGGAAAACCTGTTTTTCTGCGTGCATGGTCACTTTTACCAACCGCCGCGCGAAGATCCGCTGACCGGCCAGATCCCGGTAGAACCGGGGGCCGCTCCCTATATGAACTGGAATGAGCGCATCTACGCGCAGTGTTACGAACCCAATGCCCGCCTGAGGAACTTCGAAAAAATCAGCTTTAACATCGGGCCGACCCTATGCGACTGGCTGGCGAAAGAACATCCCGACACGCTGGCGAGCATCGTGGCGCAAGACCGCGCCAACCTGCAAAGATATGGGGTGGGCAACGCTATGGCGCAGAGTTATAACCATACCATCCTGCCCCTTGCCAGCCGGCAAGATAAAATCACGCAGGTGTTGTGGGGGATCGCGGACTTTAAATTCCGCTTTGGACACGACCCGCTGGGGATGTGGCTGCCAGAAACCGCCGCCGACGATGAAACCCTGTTAACGCTGGCTGAGTGCGGGATTCAGTACACCATCCTGGCCCCCTGGCAGGCTGACACGCTCGAACTGGACCCGTTACAGCCCTACCGCATCCCGCTGCCGGGGGGAAAGGAAATTGCGGCTTTTTTTTACCAGCAGGATCTGAGCGCGCGCATCAGCTTTGACCCCGGCGCGACCATTGATGCCGATCGTTTCGCGCTGCAAGCGATTCTGCCAAAGTACCGGCTGCACAAGGGCCGGGCATTGGAGCCGCAGATTGTTTTGATTGCTTCCGATGGGGAGCTGTATGGGCATCACCAACCCTTCCGCGATAAATTTCTGGCCTACCTGATGGATGGGGCGCTGAAGCCTTTTCAGGTGAACGTCACCTTCCCGGCGCTGTACCTGCGGCAGTACCCTCTGAAGAAGCGGGTATTGATCCGCGAAAACACGTCGTGGAGCTGCCATCACGGCGTGGCACGCTGGAAAGGGGCGTGCGGCTGCTGCCCCGATGGTGAATGGAAGGGACATCTGCGCGCCGCGCTGAACGGGCTGGCTGATGCTATTGATGCTGAGTATGCGCGCTTTCTGGAACGCTACCGGGTGGATCCCTGGCAGGTGCGCAACGAATTTATCCACGTGATTTTGGGGGAGCAGACTCTGGAAGAATTTGCGGCAGAGTGGATTTCTCCCAAACTGGAAGCGGAAGAAACCCGGCAGATCGGGCATTTGTTGTGGGCGCAGTATGAGCGCCAGCGCATGTTCACGTCATGCGGGTGGTTCTTCGATGATTTTGACCGGATTGAACCGCGCAACAACGTGGCCTACGCGGCGCAAGCCGTCTGGCTGATGGAAAAAGCGACCGGAGTTCAACTGGCCGGGCTGGCAACCCAGGCGCTCGACCTGGTCGTCAGCCGGCGCAGTGGGCTGCGCGCCAGCGAAGTTTTTCGCAATCACCTGCGGCGCGCCAGCCAATATTGGCAAATGAAGCGCGAATCCCGCTCTTTATGATTTCAGCGCGGCTAAGAGCTTGTGAACCTGGTAGTCGGACTTTTCTTCAGCCGCGAGCAGTTGCTGTACCAGGGCGTAGACCAGCAGCAGGCGCTCGACGAACAGCGCGGCGCCGCCCGTCCGCGCGGCGAAGCTTTGGAATACCGCAATCAGGGCCATCCACCAGACCAGGGTTACAAAACGCTCGTGGTGAAACCAGAGGACTTTTTGATATTCATTCACCCGCAGAAAATGCTGGATTTCGCTGGTTTTCAGCCAGCCAGCGAGGATCTCGGCAATGGGCTGTTGGCGGCACAGGTCGAACCAGGATTGGTGAGCGATGAGCAGGCGCAACACATCTACAGCTTCTTCCGCCGCTTTTTCATCTAACCCGATTCCTCGCGCGGCCTCTCGGAAGGCGCGGGCGAAATGCCACTCATCCAGCCAGCCGAGGGTAATGGCGGCGTAATCTTCGGCAGATTTGAGTTTGCCAAGGTGATGTAAAAAGGCCCAGCCAAAGAGGGTCAGCCAGCGGCGCGGATCGGATTCCTGCTCGAACCCAGACTGTAAATAGCGGATGGCCTGGTGGTATTTGACGGCGCGAGGGAAGGGGTAGCGCTCTTCGAGGATGGGCAGTTCCAGGGCGGCTCTGAGGCAGGCGCGCAGTTCGCGCAGATAGGCCTCGCGGCCCTGCACCGGGCCGGTCATCGTCTCAATTCCGGCGATCAGGGCCTGGGCCTTGAGCTGGGCTTCGTCTAAGAGGCCGGTGGGAATCTGGGGGCGGTCGGGGCTGAGCCGGGAAGCCAGCAGGTAGTGGAAATAGCCGGGGTTGGCAATCTCACGGAAGGGCTGTAAAACCGGGCGGAGCAAGAGTTCTTGCAGGGCGGTATCAATAGAGGGAGCACCCCGCCCGCCCAGGTACTCCGTTAACCGCCGGTACGACCCCCACTCGTCATCAATGACCTCGCGGAAGTCGAGGTAAACATGGTGCTGGTAAGCGCCCAGTTCCAGATACATGCCGCGCTCGATGATCTCTAGGCTGGGGACGATATATTCCAGCCCGCTGACCACGTCGCGGTAAATACAAAATGCGCGCGGGTCGGCGTGCAGGTTGAGGCCCTCGCCCAGGGTTCGCTGGATGATATAACGCTCGCCGTTGGGGGCTTTCACCAGGAAGCCCGCCGAAGTGCGCACCCAACCGCGCGTGTCAGCGAATTTGTTATGGTAGACGACCAGGGCGCGCTCACTGCCCAGGCCGTTTGAGTAAGCAAACACATTTTCGTTAACCACACCTTCGGGGGTGAAGAAATCGTAGAGCAGGAAGTTCTCTACCCCGGCAAACAGGGCGCGCCGGTGCAGGAGGGGGAAGATCTGGCGGACGTGGCGGTTAATCAGGTCCTGGTCGGGCTGTTCGTTCCAGTAAGCGCGCTTGAACTCCATGCCGTACTTTTCAGAGAAACCCTCCACCTGGCCGTGTCCAAACATGGGCAGGCCGGGCATGGTGGACATGAGGGTGGTGATGCCAAAATACTTATCACCCTTGCCAAACTGGTCAACGGCGGTGCGCTCGTCGGGATTGTTCATAAAATTGACATAGCGTTTGAGGATTTCCGGGTCAAATTCCAGGGTGTTCTTCATCAAGAGGCGGTATTTGGCGTTTTCCTCATCACGCAAGAGGTTCATAAAGGCGCTGTTATAAACGCGGTGCATCCCCAACGTGCGCACGAAATACCCTTCCATCAGCCAGAAAGCTTCGGCCAGCAGCAGGGTATCGGGGACTTCTTGGGCCACGCGATCCACTACTTCGCGCCAGAACTCCACCGGCATCTGCGCATCGAACTCTTCTTTGGTCATGCCGTGCTCGGCGCGCGAAGGAATAGCCCCGGCTGAACCGGGCGCGGGGAACCACAGGCGCTGGTAGTGCATCTTGGCGAGGGTCATAGCGGCGTCGAAGCGGATGATGGGAAAGCGCCGGGCAACGGACAGGATGGTCTGAATGACGGCTTCGCGCACCTGGGGGTTGAGGTAGTTCAACTGGGCGGTGTCGTTCCAGGGGATGCTGGTTCCATCATTGCCGTGATACACGTAACGCTCGCGCCCGTCACGGTGATCCACGAGTTTGAACACTACGGCGGCATCGGTCCTGTCAAAATAATGATCTTCGAGGTAGATACTCACCCGGCTATCTGATGAGAAATCCGGCCCGGTGAAGGAATAGGATGGGAAGGGCGAATAATCCAGCGACAGGAACCAATCGGGGTGGTCGGCAACCCAGGGGGAATCGATTGCCATATGGTTGGGGACCATGTCGCTTGCCAGGCGGATGCCGCAGCGCCAGGCTCTTTCACGCAGGTTGGAGTAGGCTTCTTCGCCGCCCAGGTCATCGGCGATGCGATATTCGAACAGGGAATAAGCCGAAGCGATGGCTTCGGGGTTGCCCATCATCTGTTTAATGCGGGCCGAGGCGCGGCTGCGCTCCCACAGACCGATCAACCACAGGCCGGTAATGCCCCAGCGGGCCAGCTTGAGCAGTTCTTCATCGGGGATCTGATCTAAGCGGGTAATAGGACGCTGATATTGTTTACTGAGCTGGTCCAGCCAAACGTAAGTGCTTTTGGCGATCAAGACGAGGCGGGGCATCCAATCACGGTCGGGGCTAAAGGCCTCGACTTCGAGGGCGCGGCCGGCTAAATCATATAAGGGAATCTCCACCGGACCGGGGCCAAAGAAAGCCCCGCGCGCCGCGGCGGCCTCTTCTTCACGGATGAGATCGAGACTGCTCAACAGGCGGCGCAGGTAAGGCCCTAACAGTTCGGCCCAACGATCACGGATAAACTCTAACTGTCCAAACAGCGAATGAGGGACGGCGACGGCCGGACTGCGCAGCATATCAATCAGGTTAAGCGAGTCGGGGCCGAAGGGGGGCTGGGTATCAAAAAAGCGATACAGTTCCGCCATCACCGGCAGGTAAGCTGATTCGGCGGCCAGGTGTTCGTCGGTGAACAGATCTTCAAAGGGCGCAAAGGCGGCGTTTTTGTTGGCGAGCCAGAGCATGAGCATTTCTTCGAGCAAAACCTGCTCATTGGGAATGCCGTCTGTCGTTCCTGCGTAATACTCTGCCAGCGACTGCTCGCCGCGGTACACGGCCAGGGGAGGGAATTCCATGGCAAACTGCACGAGGGCGCGTTCCACCTCGCGGCGGCCCACCCGTTCTTTGACCCACGCGAGGGCTTGACTCATGGCCTGGGGGTTGCGCTCCCTACGATACAGCCCAACGACATAGTGCAGAATCTCATCAATCAGCCCCATGGCGTTGATCTGCCCGGCCCATACTGTCTGGTCGGGGTGATTCAACAGGTCGCGCTTATCGTTGATTTTTTGGGCAAAGGCGCGCGCGGCGCGGAAATCGGCAAACAGCACATTGCCAGAGAGTGAGAACAGCGACTGATCAAACCCATAACGGTCGCGAGCCTGCCGTGAGACGTGAAATTCCATATCGCTGGCTCCTTTTCGCCCCTGATATCTAAAAGTTCGTGTCTTTTTAATGATTATACCCGCAGGCAGGCCACCGTTACTTTATTTTGCCAGCGAGGAGTGCACCAACCAGGTTCCTTTTTGCCCTTCAATTTCCACGCCCGACTGGATCACACCGGCCTCTTCTAATTTTTTAACCTCATGTTCCACCGTAGACAGTTCCCAACCGAACAACCGCTGGATGTCTTTCACCTGGGCGGCGCCGAGGGCATCGAGATAACGCTCGATCAGGGCGCGGCGGGCCTGGTATTCGCTGATGGGATGGGCACGCTCAACCAGATCAGGGTAATGGCGGGCCACGATATCCCAAATGAATGAATAGTGCCAGGCGCCGGCGTCGGCAATGCCCACCGGCAGGATGCGGAAGGTGCGCTGGAGTTCATCCAGGGCGCGGTTATAGGCGGATTCGCTGCCCATCAGCCGGGCCGATTTGCGCAGGGCAATTGAATCCAGCGGGCCTTCTTTTAGCAGGGCCTCATACACCTGTTTGGCTTCCTGCGTCAACTGGCCCTGTTCGTAATCAATGAGGTAGTCTTCGCGGTAGTCACCGTAATTGGGCGAGAGGGCATAAAAATGGGGGAGCATTTGCAGTGAAATAAACATATTGCGCTTGCGCAGCACCCGGCCATAATACCAGCGGCGCTTGCCCAACAGGCTATCTTTCCAACTCCAGGTGACGTGACCCGGGTCATCATGTTCGTCTGGCACGGGGCGGTCGCCGGCGACGGCCACCCATAAGCTAGGCAACAGCACCGTTTTGATGGGGTAAAAGAAGAAAAAGCCGCGCTCGTCCAGGTAAGCGACGGCTTCATCTACCGAAGCGATGCGCCGGCCCGGCGCAGTGCGGAACGTGCACGCGCGGTGTTGGAGTAGAAGTTCATACGGCAGAATCATGGGGTAATGTTACCAGGATTTTTAGATTTTCAACCTCACCAACTGCGCAAAAGAGCAGGGCTTACCCTGCTTTTGGCGCAGGCTCTGCTTTAAGAATATGGGTAATGATGTTCGAGCCACTGCCGCCAATGTTCTGGGCCATGCCCACGCGCGCGCCATCCACCTGGGTGGGGCCGGCTTCGCCGCGCAACTGTTGGACGACTTCGACGATCTGGTACATGCCGGTAGCGCCGACGGGGTGGCCGCGGGCCTTTAGCCCGCCGCGCGTCTGAATGGGAATGCGGCCATTGGGGCGGATTTCGCCATCGAGGGCCAAACGGGGGCCCTGGCCGCGCTCTGCAAAGCCGCTGGCTTCGAGCGACAGCGCCGCCATGATGGTGAAGGCATCGTGGACCTCGAAAACGTCAATATCTTCTGGGCCTACCCCGGCCTGGGCATAAGCCTGCTTTGCCGAACGTTCCGCGGCGCTCAACCACAGGGGATCGCGGCGGTGGTGGACGGCGATGGTATCGGTGGCGGCGGCGGAAGCGGCCACGCGGATCAGGCGCGGGCTGCCGGCCAGAGCTTCAACCGGAACCAACACAGCCGCGGCGGCCCCGTCGCACATGGGCGAGGCGTCCATCAGGTTGATTGGATGGGCAACCATGGGGGCATTTTTATAGCCGGCCTCGGTGAGCGGCTCGTGGAAGCGGGCATAGGGGTTATGCACCGCGTTGGCATGGGCGTTGATTGAGAAGGGGGCAAAATGCTCGTGCCGCCAGCCGTAAACATGCATATAACGCCGCATAATCAGGGCATTGAGCGCCACAAACGACAACCCCATATCCAGTTCCCAATCGGCGTCGGCGGCGGTGGCAAGCTGTGAGGTGATCTCACTGCCTGGCGAGTCGGTCATCTTCTCCACGCCCACGGCAATGGCGGTATCCACCGCGCCAGAGGCCACGGCCATGAAGGCCGAGCGAAAGGCCGCCGAACCAGAACCGCAGGCCGCTTCGACCCGCAGGGCCTCTGAAAAGCGCATCCCAACCCAATCGGAGATATAAGCGCCCAGATGCTGTTGGTGGTTGGCGGCGGCTGAAATCATGTTGCCGACGTAAATGCCATCCACGCGCTCCAGGCCAGCGTCTTGCAGGGCGGCAAAGACTGCCTCGCCCGCCAGCACGCGCAGTGATTTCTCCCATTGTTCATCTGCCGGGGTTTGCCCGATGCCAATAACTGCTACTTCTCGCATTCCGCCTCCTTTTTTTGCTAAGGTGGATTTTACCCGGTTTCGCTATCAGGAACTATCAAATATAATTAAGCCCCGGAGGTCCGATTGCACTCAAATTTCTCCGGCCGGCCCGCGCCCGCCCATTCTCATGCCCTGACCCATTTTATCCTGCTGATGACCCTGTTGGCGCTGACCGGCTGTGCCCAACCCTCTGCCGTCATCGCCCCGATGCCCGTCACGGAGACTGCCGCGCCTGAACCTCTGGCCACGGCCACCGCTCCGCCGCTGGCAACCCCTACCCTTCAACCTACCGCGACGCCGGACGTTGAATTGAGCCTGTGGGTATCTCCGCTGGTACCGGCGGAGATGAGCGCGGGGCTGGGGCTGCCCGCTGAGATGGCGCGGGTTGGGCGGAAAGAAGAGGCGACCCTGTGGCTGGACCTGGCCGGAAGCCGCACAGTCGAGAGCGCCGGAGAGGGAGCGTACATTCTGGCACTGGCCGCGCCCTTTCAAACCGTGAGCGATGGCGTTTCAGCCGCGAGCCTGAAGCGCGCCTGGCGGGGCCAGCCGCCGCGCGACTTCGCCGGCGCGCCCCTGCTGATGGACGAAGACACGCTCGCGCTGCTTACCGCCTGGTGGGGCGCGCCGGCCCCCAACAGTACGCGCGTGGTGGATGCCGAAAAACTGCTCGACCAGGCCTGGCAGACTGCTCCGGCCTGGGCCATCCTGCCATTTGAAAAAATCGAGCCGCGCTGGAAGGTCCTGCGGGTGGATGGCATCTCGCCGCTGGAGCGCGCCTTTGACCCTGCTGACTACGCCCTGGCCGTGCCTTTTCGTTTGACGGGCGAAGCCGGGGCCATCCGGGCCCTGCGTGAGCAGGCGGGCGGGGATATTCCCATCCGCGGCAACCGCGACCCTGCAAAGCTAACGGTGCTGGCGATGACCGGGGTAACGGCCCTGGCGCGCGGCACGGCCCAAACCATGGAGCGCGAGGGCATCACCTACCCGGGGCGCGATATTGGCCCCTGGCTGGCCGGAGCAGACCTGACGCACATCAGCAACGAAGTGTCTTTTGCGGACGACTGCCCGCCGGGCCGGCCCGACGCGCGCTTTTGCAGTCCCACGCGCTACATTGGGCTGCTGGAGAGCGTAGGGACAGACATTGTGGAACTGACCGGCAATCACAACCTGGACTGGGGACCAGAGGCGTACCTGCATACGCTGAAACTGTACCAGGAACGCGGCTGGAAGGTGTACGGCGGCGGAGAGACCCCCGCCGCCGCGCGCCGTCCACTGCGGGTGGAACACAACGGCAACCGCCTGGCCTTCCTGGGGTGCAACGCCGCCGGGCCAGTGGGGGCCTGGGCTGGTCCTTACCAACCCGGAGCGGCGGCCTGCGACTTCGACGCTTTGGAAGATGAAATCAGGCAACTGGCCGGGGAGGGTTACCTGCCGGTGGTCACGCTACAGCACGTGGAGACCGACGGCTATCAGCCGGCAGTCGCCCAGAACATGCCCGACTTCCGCCGGCTGGCGCAGGCCGGAGCGGTGATCGTCAGCGGAAGCCAATCGCATTACCCGCAGACGATGACCTTTGTGGGTCAGAACTTTGTGCATTATGGGTTAGGCAACCTGTTCTTTGACCAGACGGAGCCGTTGGCAACCCGTCAGGCGTTCATTGACCGCCACGTTTTTTATGATGGCCGCTACCTGGGCGTGGAACTGCTCACCACCCTGCTGGAAGACGCCGCACGCCCGCGCCTGATGACGACTGAAGAGCGGGCCGAACTGCTCCAAACTATCTTTGACTTATGCATTTGGGTAAACAATTGAAGCCTATGATTTTTACACGACGAATCACGCGCCTGGCGGTCCTGCTGCTGGCGGCACTGCTGATCGGGGGGTGTTCCTCGCCACTGCGTGAACGGGTGGATGAGATCAGCAAGTTGTTCCCCTACCTGGAAGTGACGCCAACGCCCTTTCTGCCGGTGACGGCCACCCTGCCCCCACCCCCAACAGCTACCCCCACCGTAACGCCCAGCCCTATGCCCACCCCGCCGCCGGCGCTGGCGGTCTGGCTGGATTCTTCACTGCCGCCGGCACTGCGCGCGGCCATTCACCTGCCTGCCGGAGTGGCCGCCGCCCCCAGCCGCGATCAGGCCACTCTGATCGTCGGCGCGGTGCGGGGCGGGCCGCCGCTGCAATCGCAGTGGGTGTATGCGCTCGCCGCGCCCTTCCCCACCCTGGTGGATGACGCTGACCTGGCGGAGATTCAGGCGGCCTGGCGCGGCCAGCCCTCGGAGCGGTTTGGCGGCCAACCCCTGCTGATGGCGGCAGAGACGCGGGCGGCTTTCACCGCCTGGTGGGGACCGGCCGCCGAAGAAGGCGTGCGCGTACTGCCGCAAGAGGATATTCTCGAAGCCGCCTGGCAAGCGCCGACCGCCTGGGCGATTGTGCCGTTTGAAGACCTGGAACCACGCTGGAAGGTGCTGCGGGTGGAGGGCATTTCGCCGCTGGACCGCGACTTCGACGCGCAGGCATACCCCCTGACGATCTGGTTTGGCGTTTCGGGCAGCGAGGCGGCGATCAACGGCCTGCAAGCCGAACTGGCGGGCGGGCCGGGCCTGTTCCCAACCAGCAACCGCGACCCGCAAAAACTCACTGTGCTGGTGATGACCGGCGTCACCGCGCTGGCGCGCGCCACCGCCGCCAAGATGGACACCCTGGGCGTCACCTACCCGGCCAGCGACATCCACGACTGGCTGTACAACGCCGACCTGCTGCACATCAGCAACGAAGTCTCTTTCAACCCTGAATGCCCGCCGGGAGACCCGCTTTCGACCAGCATGATGTTTTGCAGCCGTCCAGAGTACATCCAACTGCTGGATTACATTGGAACGGATATTGTGGAACTCAGCGGCAACCACAACAACGATTGGGGACGCAAGGCATTCAGCTATACGCTGGAACTCTACCAGGAAAGAGGCTGGAAGACCTTTGCCGGTGGGGCTAACCTGGAAGCCGCCGCGCAGCCGGCCCTGGTGGAACACAACGGCCAGCGGCTGGCGTTCATCGGGTGCAACCCGGTGGGGCCAGAATGGGTTTTCGCCACGCCGACCGAGCCGGGGGCGCTGCTCTGCAACCTGGATACCCTGGCCGCCGCCGTTCAAGACCTGCGCGCCCAGGGCTACCTGCCGATTGTGACTTTCCAGTACAATGAATATTATCAGTTTAAGCCATCCGAGACGCAGCAGCGCGACTTTCGCAAGATGGCCGAGGCCGGGGCGGTGATCGTCAGCGGCAGTCAGGCACATTTTCCGCAAACATTTGAATTTTACGGCGGGACGCTGATTCACTACGGCCTGGGGAACCTGTTCTTTGACCAGATGGATATACCCGTCAAGGGGACGCGCCGGGCGTTTATTGACCGCCACGTGTTTTACGATGGGCGCTACCTGGGGGTAGAACTGCTGACCACGATGCTGGAAGATTACGCCCGTCCGCGCCCGATGACCCCCGAAGAGCGCCAGGCGCTGTTGATGGATGCCTTCAGCGCGGCGGGATGGTTGAAATAGGAGGGAAGAAGATGAAAATCTACGACATCAGTCTGACGCTAACACCCCATCTGCCGGTCTGGCCGGGCGACCCGCCGATCGTGCTGGAGCGGATCTCGAAGATGGAGGAAGGCGAAAATAACAACGTCTCGCGGCTGGAAACGAGCGTGCACGCGGGGACGCACGTAGATGCGCCCTATCATTTTATCCGCGACGGCAAGACCATTGAAACGCTGCCGTTAGACGTGCTGGTCGGCCCGGCTCAGGTGATCGAACTGGGAGATGAAGTGGCACTGGTGACGGCTGAGGTTCTACGCGGCGCGTCCTTGCAGTCTGGCGTGGAGCGGCTGCTGCTGAAAACGCGCAATTCAAAGATTTGGGCGCGCGGCGAGGCGAACTTCCAGACCGATTTTGTGGCCGTCAGCCCTGATGGGGCGCAGTACTTAGTGGAGCGAGGCATCCGGCTGATTGGCGTGGATTATCTATCGGTTGCGCCCTACAAGCAAAGCACCCCTACCCACCGCATTCTGCTGGGCGCGGAAGTGGTCATTCTGGAGGGCGCGAACCTGGCGGACGTACCCGCCGGAATGTATGAATTATGCTGTCTGCCGCTGAAGCTGGGCGGCTCGGATGGAGCGCCCACGCGAGCGGTTTTAATTGAGCGGTCGTAAGCTCGACCGGCCATTTTGCACAACTACGCAAAGGAGATACCAAAATGGCGCGTATTCGAATTGGAGTGCAGTTACACCCCCAACATACAACCTATGCGGCTTTTGCTGAGGCGGTCAAGACGGCTGAGGGCCTGGGCGTGGATACCATCTTTCACTGGGACCACTTCTTCCCACTCTACGGCGACCCTGATGGTCCCCATTTTGAAGCCTGGACACTGCTGACAGCGATGGCTACCCTGACCCAACGCGCCGAAGTGGGCTGTCTGGTAACGTGCAATTCTTACCGCAACCCTAACCTGCTGGCCGACATGGCCCGCACGGTAGATCACATTTCTGGCGGGCGGTTGATCCTGGGAATTGGGGCAGGGTGGTTTCAGCGCGACTATAACGAATATGGCTATCCATTTGGCACGCCCGCTACCCGGCTTAAAGCCCTGAAAGAAAGCCTGCCGGTGATCCTGGGGCGATTTCAAAAACTCAATCCGCCGCCGACGCGCAAGATTCCGGTGTTAATCGGGGGCGAGGGCGAGAAGGTGACTCTGCGCCTGACCGCCCAATACGGCGATATCTGGAATGCCTTTGGCCCGGTGGAGAAATGGAAGCATAAGAGTCAGGTGTTAGATCAGTGGTGCGCACAGGTAGGGCGCGACCCGCGCGAGATTGAGCGTTCGGTCGCTGGTATCCGCGCTGAAGATATACCGGACAACCTGAATGCCTTTGTGGATGCGGGCTGTACCCACTTTATTTACGGCCTGGGCGCGCCCTGGGACTTCCGTCCGGTAGAAAAGCTGTTAGCCTGGCGCGAAAACCGGCGCTTTTGAACTTTACCCCTGCCCTCTAAACAGGTGTTGGCAGGGTAATACCGCCGTCCACCACGATCACCTGGCCGCGGATCATAAAGGCGGCGGGGGAACACAGGAATGCAACCACCCCGGCCACGTCTTCGGGCGTCACGAGGCGGCCGGCAGGGGTGTGGGCTACGGCGCGAGGGATGATCTCTGGGTCGCCCATAGTGGCAAAGTGCTTGAGCGCGTCGGTTTCTACCAGGCTGGGCGAAACCGCGTTGACCACGATTTTATGGGGGGCCAGTTCGACAGCCAGATAGCGGGTGAGGGCCTCGAGGGCGGCTTTGCTGGCCCCCACGGCGATGTATTCGGGCAGTACCCGCACCGAGCCAGGGGATGAAATCGCCACGATGGCGCCCCCACCGCGCTCGATCATCATGGGGGCGGCGCGCTGAGCGGCGAAGAGGAAGGCACGGGCGTTGACGTTCATGGTCCAATCCCAACCGGTGACTTTCTGCTGCACGGCGGGGCGGTTGAAACCAGAGGCGGCATTGTTGACAAAAATATCCAGGCCGCCCATCTCGCGCCCGACTGTTTCAAAGAGCGAATCAATATCCTCGATCTTTGAAACGTTGGCTTTAACGACCAGGGCGCGCCGGCCGAGGGCGCGGATTTGCGCGGCGACCTCTTCTGCGGGGGCCTGATTGCGGTGGAAGTTAATGACCACGTCGGCGCCGTCGGCGGCCAGGCGCAGGGCAATGGCTTTGCCAATGCCGCGGCCAGAACCTGTCACCAGAGCGATCCGGTTAGCGAAAGGCAGTGTGGATGGGGTCATGGTTTTGCTCCTCGGTAATGAATAGGTTGAAACAAGCTGGTATCAAAGAAGGCTATGCGGTCGGGTCCTAAGCGGCGGAGGACGGCCTCGACACGGGCGGCGCTGGCGCGCAAATGGCCCAGGTTGATGCCACAACACTCATCGGGGAAGGGGGCCAGCCAGCCGCTGGCGCGCCGGAACATCTTCAACGCGCCGCGGTAATTGCCCCGCTGGATGTGATAATACGCCACACCCACCTGTAAAATGCCCCGATACAGCTCGCGCACGGGAGCGGTTTCGGCGCGCCAGGCCAGTTCCAGCACTTCGTGGGCCTCAAAATAAGCGCCGCGGTTAAACAGCTCTAACCCGGCGATCACCTGCGCGGGCAAATTGCCCCGGCAGGCGCGGGCGGCTTCGGCAGGGGAGAGCGCGAACTCTTCTTCCATGGCGGCAGGTTTGCGCCTTACAGATGGGCCTCGATCCAATCGCCAATATCCGCCGCGACCTGAGCATGGTCCAGGTCGTTGTGAGTCTCATGACGGCAGTCTGGGTAGATGTGGAGGGCTTTATCGGGGTAGGGAATCTGCTCGAAATAACGCCGCACGCCGCTTGCCAGATTAAAGGGGTCGGCCTCGCCGTGAATGAATAAGACAGGCAGGCGCACCTGGGCGGCCTGGGAGCGCACCCAGGCGCCAATTCTGAGCGCCTCGGCCCCCCAGCGCAGGGTGACAAAATCGTGATGGAGGGGGTCTTGCGCCAGGTCTGCCAGCACCTGGGGGTCACGCGAGACGCCGTTAATATCGTTGCCGAGCTTCATCTGCAAGGATGGCAGAATGCGCGATAGGACGCGGGCGGCGAAAATCTGAATGGGGCTGCCGATTCCGGCGGGTTCGATGGGCGCACCGCTGAGGATCGCGCCCTGTACGCCGGCGGGACTGCGCAAAACATAATCCAGCACAATCTGAGCGCCCAGGCTGTAGCCAAACAGAAATACCGGCAGTCCGGCGGGGAGCTTGCGCCGGACGAATTCCAGAAAAGCGCGCACGTCTTCGCGGTACTCGTCCCAGGCGTTAATGTGGCCGCGCCTGCCCGGCGAGCGCCCGTAGCCGCGCAGGTCGAAGCCAAAAACGGCAATGCCGCGCCGCACCAGCGGCTCCACCAGGCGCGCATAGCGCCCGGAGTGATCGCCCGCGCCATGCACGATCACCAACGCGGCGCGCGGGGCGTCATCGGGAAGCCAGGACTGGTAAAACAACTCCAGCCCGCCAAAAGCGAGAAAAGTTCCCTGTTCCGTTTTCATGGCGCGAAACCTCCGTGCTCTTTCGACTCTTTTCTCCGCAACCCAGATATAATCTTAACCGAATTGTACCCGATATGGACACTACCCTTTCTTCTTCTGCCTTTCAACCTGCTTACCTGCGCCTGGTAGAAACTGGCGAGCTAGAACAACGCGTTCAGACGGCCTATGCGCGGCTGGCGCGCTGTGAACTCTGCGCGGTGCGCTGCCGCGCCAACCGTCTGGAGGATAAACGCGGGGGCTGCCGCACCGGCTTGCTGGCGCGGGTGAGCAGTTATGGGCCGCACTTTGGCGAAGAACGGCCCCTGGTTGGTCGGCATGGTTCGGGGACGGTGTTCTTCGCCGGATGCAACCTGCGCTGCCAGTACTGCCAGAACTGGGAGATCAGCCAGTCGGAGGCGGGCGGCGAGACGCAGGTGGAAGAGCTGGCCGCGATTTTTTTGGACCTCCAGGCGGAGGGCTGTCATAACATCAACCTGGTTTCGCCCAGTCACGTGGTTCCGCAGATTCTGGCGGCCTTACTGGCAGCGGCCCGCGCGGGTCTGCGCCTGCCCCTGGTGTATAACACCGGCGGCTACGACTCGGTGGATACGCTGCGCCTGCTGGATGGGGTGATTGATATTTATATGCCAGATATGAAGTACAGCAGCCCACAAATTGGCCGGCGTTACTCCAAAGTGATCAGCTACCCGGCCGTCAACCAGGCGGCAGTGCGCGAGATGTACCGGCAGGTTGGCAACCTGCAAATTGACGAGCGGGGCATTGCCCAACGCGGGCTGCTGGTGCGCCACCTGGTGCTGCCCAATCACATTGCCGGTACGCAGCAGGTGGCCGCATTTCTGGCGAACGAGATATCGCCGGACGTGGCCGTCAACATCATGGATCAATACCGGCCCGAATTTCAGGCCCATCTCTACCCCAGTCTGAACCGGCGCCTGACCCACGAGGAATATATTGAGGCCCTCCAGGCCGCCCGGCAGGCGGGCTTGAAGAAGGTGAACGCCCTGCTGTAGACGGTTAATTCTCGGCCTCTTCGATCTCACCGAGGGGTTGTAAGTCAAACGGCACACCCAGGGCCAGTCCATCGGCTTGCAGGGCGCGCACCACGCCCGCCAGGATAGGCACGCCGCTCTTCCGGCTGCGCTCGACGCGCTCGAACTCCTTTTCGCCGTGAATATAAATGCGTTCCTGCCCTGCCGCTTTCGGGGCATCTTTTAGCTGGCGGAAAAGGTCGTCTATATCGCGCTTAAATTCAGCGACCGGGCGGAAAGCGGCGATGCGCACGGCCATAAAGCAGTGGCCGATTTTGGAGAGCGTCTGATTGGGCTGTGGGTCTACCAGACTGCCAAAGGCCGCGCCTGCCAGTACCCCGCACAAAATTTCGACCATCAACCCCAGGCCGTAGCCTTTGTAGCCACGCATCAGGTCAGTTCCGCCGAGGGGCATGAGCGCGCCGCCGCGAAAGAGGTCGGCGGGGTTGGTGGTGACTTCGCCGCGATGGTCAATCACCCATCCCGGCGGAATTTCCAGCCCGGCGCGCTCGTAGACCGTGATCTTGCCGGAAGGGACGATACTGGTCGCCATGTCCAGCACGAAGGGGCGCTCCCGGCCGGCCGGGGCCGCTACTGCGATGGGGTTGGTCCCCAGGATGGGTGTGCGCCCATAAGTGGGGGCCACCAGCGAAGCGGCGTTGGTAAAGCTCAGCCCGATCATATCGTGGGGCAGGGCCATCATGGCGTAATAGCCGGCAATGCCGTAGTGATTGCTGTTGCGCACCGTTGCCACCGCCACGCCGGCCTGATAGGCCTTGTGGATGCAGTATTCCATGGCGCGGAAAGAGGCCGGATGGCCCAAACCGTTGCAGGCGTCGAACGTCACAGCGGCGGGGGTTTCAGAGACGACTTGAAGGCGGGCGTTGGGGTTAATCAGCCCTTGCAATAGACGGTGAGCGTAATACGAGAACAACCGAATGATCCCATGTGATTCGACGCCGCGCATATCGGCGGCCAGCAGCACGTCGGCTACGATGCGCGCATCTTCCGGTGACGCGCCGGCCTTCACCAGCACCCGCACCATATAATCCTGCAAATCTTCGGCGCGGAATAAAATTTTACGAACCAACGGTACAGGCATAGCTACTCCGATTATCTCAACCGTAGGGGGGCCGCATGTGCCCCCTTGAGCGAGTTGAACATGACCCTGATGGCTTTCATGCACGTTTCTCTTGAGATTTTGGCAGCGCACTGCGATTCTTGGGTGACTGCACTCGTTTATTATAGGTTAAGATTCCAGGATCGGGGCAGCCGTGCGGCTAGGCGTTCGGGCGGCGGGGATACCCTGTGCATTTATACAAATCCACTCCAATTTCCTTCCGGGGGGGCAAAATCGGGTACAATGAGGGCGTAAGGAGGCACTATGCAACCAACCCGCGACCGGGTCGATCCTGAAAAAATCAACACTACACCTATCCGCCGCCCCTCGTGGATTCGCGTGCGGGCCCCATCGGGCGAGACGTATGAGCGGTTACAGCAATTAATGCGCCAGAAGGCGCTCCATACCGTTTGCGAAGAAGCCGGCTGTCCTAACATGGGAGAGTGTTGGGGCGCGGGAACGGCGACCTTCTTGATGATGGGCGACATCTGCACCCGCACCTGCGGTTTTTGTGACATTAAACGCGGGCGGCCCGCCGCGCTAGACTTTTTAGAGCCGGAGCGCGTGGCACAGGCGGTGAAGGCCATGAATCTCAAGCACGCGGTGATCACCAGCGTCAACCGCGACGACCGCAAAGACGGCGGCGCGCCGATTTTCGCCATGGTCATCCAGCGCATCCGCGAGATTCACCCCGGCTGCTCGATTGAAGTGCTGATCCCCGATTTTAAGGGCAGCGTCGAGGCTCTGCAGTTGGTGGTGGCGGCCCGCCCGGAGATCCTCAACCACAATGTAGAGACGGTTCCGCGGTTATTCAAACTCGTCCAGCCGCAGGATCGCTACGATTGGACGCGCGCGACCCTCTCGAACGCCAAAAAACTGGACCCTGAAGTGTTAACCAAGTCTGGCATTATGGTCGGGTTGGGGGAAACGATGGACGAAGTGAAGGACGTGATGCGCGATCTGCGCTCGTGGGGAGTGGACATCCTCACCATCGGGCAGTATTTGCAGCCCTCACGCCAGCACCTGCCGATTGCGCGCTATTACACGTTAGAAGAATTTCAGGAATTGAAGGCGTTTGGCATGGAAATCGGCTTCCAGTGGGTGGAAAGCGGCCCGCTGGTGCGCTCATCGTATCATGCCGCCGAGCAGGTGCGCGCGCTCAGCATCGTTCACCGCAAGCTGTACGGCGCGGGTTGATTTTCTTCGCGGGTTGTACGGCCTGCTTGCGATCACCTTACAATTCCGCAAGCTAAGTTAAAAGTTTCAAAAGTTCATAATGCCTGTTCTCTTCTTACAATAGAGGTGCAAAGGAACAAACCGCACCTGAAAAAAGCACCGATGAGCAGAGGGGGGCCTCTTTGACAACCCCACGAGAGAACAGGTGAATAAACCACTTACTCAGCTTTATTTCTACCTCAGTGAAGGTAACTATCTGGCCTGCCGGGCCTCTACGGCCCAGGTCTTCCGCACCCAGGGGGCGCAAGCTACCCAGATCGGCTATGAGAAGCCAGCGGCAAAAGCTTCTCAGTTTCTGCCGGTTGGTCTGTTCCGACAGGCGGTGGAAGAGGCGCTCCCGCTGGGGCTGCGCGCCGTCCAAATCACCGGCGGAGAGCCATTACTGCACCCTGACCTGCCCGACCTGCTGGATATTCTGGGCCGGCATGATTTAAAAGTCGGCATTGAAACCAACGGACAGGGGGTCAATGCGGAGGTGGCTGGCCGCCTGGCGGAACTGCCTGCGGGCGCGTGCCAGATCACGGTGGGTCTGCAAGGCGCCGACGCCTCTACCCACGATGCACTGACTCACCAACCAGGGTCTTTTGAGATGGCCGTTCAATCCGCCCGACTGCTGGCGAGCGCCGGTCTGCCGCTGTTAGTGGTTTTTACGCTGGCGCGCCAAAACGCCGGACAGCTTCAGCAGATGGTGGCCCTGGCGGATGCGCTCGGAGCCAACAAGGTGCGCTTTAATCCCCTGCTACCGGCCCACGCGCGGCCTGCGAAGGGTCCGGCGCAAAACAACGGTCACCTTCAGCCGCTGATGGTGGCCGAACTGATCGCCGTGGGCCGCCGGCTGGAGCGCGACATTGCGCCCCATACGTCTCTGGCACTGATATTCGATCAGCCGCCGGCTTTTCGCGGCCTCAGCCCCACGCTGCCGACGGAAACCCTGGAACCCTGTTCGGTGATGGACGCGTTAAGCGTGCTTCCGGGCGGCGAAGTCAGCCTGTGCGGGGCGGGGTACGTCTCTCCGGCGCTGTTGTTGGGAAAGCTGGGGGTGGAAACCCTGGCGCAAATCTGGCAGGAGAACCCGCTGTTGAAGGAACTGAGGATGCAGCTCCCCGGACGGCTGGAAGGGACCTGCACGCGCTGTTCGCTGAGGTCTGCGTGCCTGGGTCACTGCGTGGTGCAAAATTACTTCCAGCGAGGCTCTTTCTGGGGGCCCTATTGGTTCTGCGATGACGCTGAGCGGGCCGGGCTGTTCCCGGCCAGCCGGCTGGAAGAGATATAAACCGGGTTGGTTCCATCGGTAGAAAACGGAGGCCCGCGGCTAAAAGCGCCGCGGGCCGTTACGCTCTCGAATTAAAAATCAGCCGCTATTGGGGGGTCTGTTCAGTCGTTTCACCGACGGGTACAACCGGGGTGACGTTGTTGCCGAAGATCAACTGCGGGAAGACGCCTTCGGGGGTGATGATCAGCTTATCGGTGGGTTTAATCGCCGAAGCGTTTGCCATGGCGATCTGGTACTGGAGATAAGCGGGGTTGCCGGCATAGATTTCGGCCAGGGCAATTTCGCGGGCCAGGTCGGCCTTGGCTTTTTCGATAGCGGCGGCGGCCAGAGCCTTGTTAATCTCCAGGTCGCGTTGAGCCGAGAGCAAATCGTTGGATTTTTGCGCTTCGATCACCTGGCGCTCGGCCTCCAGGCGGCTCTTGGTCAGCTCGGCAAGGACAGTTTTCTGTTTGGTCTCTTCCTGAATGCGCGACTGCTCCACGCGGATGGCCGCCTCTTGCTCTGCCTGGGCGGCTTCACCCTGGGCAATGGCTTTCAGGCGGTCTTGCTCGGCCTTTTCAGTTTCCAGGCGGCTCTTGGTGATCGAATCGAGCAGGGCCTGCACTTCTTGAGAGAGGGCCACATTCGGCACAGTGACGTTGCTCACATCCAGGCCGTAGGGTTCGGCCAGCTTGCTGAGTTCTTCGTCAATGCAATTACGAAGGTCGTCGCGGGCCGTGCCGATGATGCTTTCGCGGAAGGGGCGGTTGCCCACGCAAACCTTCATGGCCTGAGCGGCAAGGTCATTGCTGACGGCCTGAAGGGCTTCATCGCTGAGGTAGATATGGCGGTAGCGCGTCCACAAGTTGGCGATGCGGTCGGCCTTGCCGTAATCGGGGCGGAAGATCGAGCCGCTCACCGTTACACCGATGCGCTGGTTATCGGAAGTGATCAATTCCTGATCTGAAACGCTGAACTGGTAGGCTTCGGTGGAGTAGGTTTCCAGGTCGACAAACAGGCCAATATCGGAATAAACTCCGGGCCCGACCACTCCGACGATCTGCCCGCCGCGGATGCGGATGCCGATTTGCGCCGGGTTGACCCGCTTGAGAAAATAAACATGCTCACTGGCGAGGGCGGCAAGGACCGCCAGGGCGATGACCACACCGAAGACAGCCAGCAAGATACGAACCATCCCACGATTATCAGACGATCTCATTGGAGAATCCCTTTCATGTTTGCAATAAGGTTAGTTGCATATGTGCAAAAGATGGGCTGAATGAACCCATACTTTATATACGGATTGGCTCATTCCTGGTTGCGCAGGTATGCCGGTAATTCAGCTATAGTATAGCCGCGCGAGGGGTCAACCGCAAGCGGCTTTGTAGACCAGTAGACCAGGGCCTTCTCAAAGCCCCCACCCCTGGCCCCGCCCCCCTCGAAGGGGGCGGGGAACCAAAGCTTCGTAGGGCCTGGCGGCACGAAAAAGCTGCAACTTTTGGCGGCTGTCATCGTATAGTAGGATGAAAAATACGACAATACCGCCTGCAAACTCAGGCGAATGGACTGACAAGGAAGTTTGTTGAGGAGAATGAAAACCATGACTACAAGAAGTGCTCTGCGACGCTCGCGCCATAACCGTTGGGTCGCCGGGGTGTGCGGCGGTCTGGCCGAGTTTTTCGGCATCAGTTCGTTCTGGTTCCGGCTGTTGTTCCTTATCCTCTTACTGCCGGGCGGCCTGCCGGGGCTGATCCCGTACATTGTGCTGTGGATTATTATTCCGAGTGAGTAGATCAGGTTGACCTTACAGGTAGCGGCGGCGGGATAACACCCGCCGCCTGGTTTTAAGGCTCTTCCACTCCGGTGACGACCGCCTTGATCCGCCGGACGCCCTGCCCGACCGCCTCTTGCTTGAGGATTTTAAAGCGCCCTAACACCCCGGTGCGCGTCACGTGCGGCCCACCGCACACTTCCTTCGAAAAATCGCCCATGGTGTAGACTTTGACCTGCTCGCCGTATTTTTCGGCGAAGAAGGCCAGCGCTCCGGCACGTTGGGCTTCGTCAAACGACATGATTTCCATCGAGACGGGCAAATCGCGCTGGATTTGTTCGTTGACGATGCGCTCCACCTCGGCTATCTGCTCGTCGGTCAGGCGCTGTGGGTAAGAGAAGTCGAAGCGCAAGCGCTCGGCGGTGATGTTAGAGCCCATCTGCCGGACTTCTGGCCCTAATACCATGCGCAGGGCCTGGTGCATCAGGTGGGTGGCGGTGTGCAGGCGGGTGGTCTGTTCGGCGTGATCGGCCAGGCCGCCCTTGTAACTCTCGCCCGACTGAATGCGCGACTGCTCGCGGTGGCGGCGGTAGGCCTCTTCAAAGCCGGGTTCATCAACGGTCAAACCATCCTCCCGGGCCATCTCACGGGTGAGTTCTAAGGGGAACCCGTAGGACTGGAAGAGGTTAAACGCCTCAACGCCTGAAACCCGGCCCGCACCGCTGGCCTTCAGGTCTGCCGCCAGCTTTTCATACTGGCGCAAACCGCGCTCAAGGGTGCTTTTGAAGTTGGTCTCTTCGCGGTCCAAAATGTCGGCGATTTCCTCGCGCTTCGCCCACAGGTCTGGGTAGACATCTCCGAAAAGCTCCACCACCGCCTGAGAGAACAACCCGCAAAAGCTGCGGGGGATGTTCAACACCCGTCCGTGCCGCACTGCGCGCCGCACCAGCCGCCGCACCACATACCCGGCCTGAACGTTGGATGGGCGCGCTCCATCGCTCACCGCAAACACGGCCGCCCGCAGGTGATCCACGATGACGCGGAAGGGCGCGGGGTTGGCGGCGTAAGACTGGCCCGCCAGCCGCTCAATTTCCTGCACCAGGGGCCAGAGCGTATCAATGGTAAAAATATCCAGCCGGCCTTGCAGAGCCGCCACGGTGCGCTCTACGCCCATGCCGGTATCAACGCTGCGCTGTTTCAGACGAAGATAACGCCCGTCGGCGGTTTTTTCGTACTCCATGAAGACGTTGTTCCAGATCTCCAGCCATTTGCCACACGCGCAGCCGGGCCGACAGCCGGGGTGATCGGGACGACCCGTATCGAAGAAGATTTCCGAATCGGGTCCGCACGGGCCGGTGTGGCCGGCGGGGCCCCACCAGTTATCGGCTTTGGGCAGGTAGAAGATGCGCTCCGAAGGAAACCCCAACGCGCGCCAGATGCCCGCCGATTCCTCGTCGCGCGGGGCGTCGGAGTCACCGGCAAAGACGGTCACAGCCAGACGGTTGGGGTCAATGCCCAGTTCGCGGGTCAGGAATTGGTAGCTCCAGGCCAGGGACTCTGGCTTGAAATAATCACCCAGCGACCAGTTGCCCAACATTTCAAAGAAGGTCAGGTGGGCAGGGTCGCCGACTTCGTCAATATCGTTGGTACGGATGCACTTTTGGAAGTTCACCAGGCGGCTGCCGCGCGGGTGCGGCTCGCCCAACAAGAACGGAACCAACGGGTGCATCCCGGCAGTGGTAAACAGGACGGTAGGGTCATTTTCGGGCAGCAGGGAAGCCGAGGGGATGGATTGATGCCCCCGCTCTTCAAAAAACCGGATATAACGCTCACGCAGTTCCCTGGCATTCATTTCAGCCTCCTTAGAAATAAAAAAAGTCCTCAGCAGATGTGCTGAGGACGAATAAACATCGTGGTACCACCTCGCTTTGGGCCATCCTCGCAGAGGGCCCCTCATTCGACCAGCGCGCGCAGCCCGCAGCCGCGAGTCACCGGACGAGGCGCTGTAACGGGCGAACCCGGCAAGCTTTACTGGCCCGGATCAATCCATGACCCTGACGTTCTTCTCGCATCTCGAGGGCGGCGAACACCGGCGATACGACGCCCGGCTTGCACCATTCTGCCAGGCTCTCTGGGCCGTTTTCCGGCGCTTGGTCCCTGTCGAAGACATTGCTTCTATTCGACTGCACTCATTATAAGAGCAACACAGGGATAAAGCAAGCGTATTTAAAGATCCACCACCGAGCGCCCGTACCTGCACATCACCGCCACGTGGATATTACAGCCTTAAGAACACCAGCGCCAGGGTCGAGACGGATGCAAGCACAATGAGGGCAGTACAGGCCACCGCAAAGCGCCGCTGGAAAGCGCTGTTGGCAAACTCTCCCATCAGGGCACGGTCACTGGTCAGGCGGATCAGGTAGTAGAACACCAGCGGCAGCATGATGGCATTCAAGGTCTGAGTGGCGACCGCCAGTTGGAACAACGAAACCCCTGGCAGGAGGCTGATCAACAGCGCGATGACCAACTGGACGATGTAGAGGATGTAAAAGGTCTTGCTCTTCTGGAAAGAATCATCCAGACTGCCCGACAGGCCGAAGAACTCCGCAAAGGCATAGGCGGTAGAGAGCGAGACGATCACCAGCCCCATAAACCCGGCGTTGAGGATGCCCACTGCGAACAAGACCCCGGCCAGTTCACCGGCGAAGGGTTGGATTGCCAGGGCGGCCTGCTCGCCTGTTTCGAGAGGGATGTTATGAACGAACAGGGTCGCGGCGGTGGCAACAATCATAAAGAAAGAGAAGAAATCGGTGAGGAAAGCACCCCAATAGGTTTCTAACTGAGAAAAGTTCACCTTGCCCGGCTCGATCTTTTTATCGTAGGCAAAACTGCTGATAAAGAACTGGCCCCAGGGGGTAATGGTAGTTCCCAGCACGCCCATGCCGATGACGAGGTAGTTCTTGAGGTATGTGGGGGTGAAATCAACCCCATGCGGATAGATCAGGTTGCCGAGGGCTAAACCCCAATCGGGGCGCGCGGATACGGCTGAGATAATATACGTCAGAAAGAACAGTGAAGCCACGAGCATGATATTTTGGGTCAGCCGGTAACTACCGCGGGTGATAAACACGAAGGAGAGCAGTACAATCACGATCACCGCCGGGATGGCCGGCAGGTGCAGCATGGCGCTGGTGGTTTTCACCGCGGAAAGTTCAGTCACGAGGGTACCCAGGTTGGCGACCAGCAGGCAGAAGAAAATCAGCAGGGCGGCTTTCACCCCATACTTCTCGCGGATCAGGTCGGCCAGGCCCTTGCGGGTGACAACGGTCAGGCGCATGCCCATTTCTTGGGTTACCGCCAGCAGGACCGTAATCAGCAGCAGGGGGAAGAGGATAGGATAGCCCAGTTTGGCCCCGGCAATCGAGTAGGTTGCCACGCCGCCGGCGTCGTTATCGGCCATGGCGGTGATGGTGGCCGGCCCGAACACCGATAAGAAAACCAACAGTTTCTTCCAAAAACCGGCCAACACAAAGTTCTTGCGGTGGGAGCGAATAACTTTTGTCATCATGAACCGCCCCTTTCTTACCGATAAAAACGCGGCAGGCGCTTCTTCCAGGCGGTTGGGATAATCTTATCGAGGGCATCATCAGCGGTAACAATGCCGTGCAAGACATTCTCTTCATCCACAACCGGCAGGGCCAGCAAATCGTACTTGGCAATCCGTTGAGCGACCTCGTCCTGACTGGCGAACAGGTCGGCGCTGACCAGGTGAGTACGCATAAAATCGGACACGCGCGCATCGGGGGGCGCAAAGATCAACGTATCTAATGAGAACACCCCTAACAGATGGTTGGCTTCGTCGGTCACATACACGTAAAAAATCGTTTCGGCCTCGTCGCGCATGGCGCGCAGTGCCTGAATGGCCTGTTCGGCGGTCAGGTCGGGGCGGATGGCCGCGAACCCGGTGGTCATAATACCGCCGGCCGAGTCTTCGGGGTAAGTCAGCAGTTTGCGCACATCCTCGGCCTCGTCTTGCTCCATTAACGCCAGCAGGTCTTCACTGCGTTGGGGGGGCAGTTCGGCCAACAGGTCGGCGGCTTCGTCGGGGGACATCTCTTCCAGCACGTCGGCAACTTTCTCATCGGGCATATGCTCTACCAGGGTCGCCTGGAATTCCGGTTCCACCTCTTCGAGGGTGTCGACAAGCTGTTCCATGTCGAGAGACGCGAGGAATTCGCCGCTCTCAGCGCGGTTGAGGTCTGATAAGATTTCGGCAACATCGGCGGGATGCAGGTCGGCGATTTTCTCGCGCGGGACCTTTAACCGCATCGACTGATCATAGCGCAATAGTTCCACATCATCCCACGAGATATAACTTTCGGGCAGAGAAAGATGGAACGTCGCCGCCATCTTCGCCGCGGCACCTGCCAGGCCAATCCGCCGCAAGATGCCCAGCGCGCCGACATCTACGTTGCTGACCAACACCTTACCGTTAACGCGCAGCATTTCGAGATCGTTGACGCGCACCACGCGCGCGCCATCGGTGTCGATAATTTGCTTATCCAAGACATCGCGCACCAGGTAAATATCATTTTCGGCAGGGTGAAAGGCGGGGACGTCGCTCAGGCGGCCTTTTAAAACGATCACCGGGGCGAGCAAAACCGCTACGAGAGAAAACGGGACGGTCTGAACGCCGCTTTTGGTTTCTACCACCAACGCCTCGATCACCGGGTGCATAAATTCGGCCCAGGAGCGGGCGATAAAATCTTTGACCAACCCAACCCGCGTGCCATCGGCGTCTGTCACGGGGCGGTGAATAAATTGACTCACGAATGCCATCTGAACCTCTCTGTTGGCGGCGCGCCGGCTGTGATGACATTCCAATCCCAACCGTCGCATAAAACCGCCCATGAAACCGTTAAAAAAAGCCGTCCTTCACACACCGGTGAAAGACGACCACGGACAGGCTCACTGCAGATGGCGCATTTATTTATCCTGTTCCATCCTCCCTACATTGATTGGAGGAGATTGCGCGCATCGAATGGGCCAGATGCCAGTTGCTTTGCCGGTAAAAGAAGCCTAGATCATCGCCAGAGGTACTGGCACTACTACCTGCTTCCACGCAATCACCTCCTTCCAGCGCCGGTGAGTTTGAATTGCAGGCCAGGGATACACTTGCCTCGTACCTGGACTCACCGGGGGCAAAAAGAAAACCTCGTCTGAGAAATCGGGCACGAACCACAGGCCCTCTCGAAAAACGAGGATTCTGCTTGCTGTGCTACTATACTCCTGGGAAACGAGTAAGTCAAGGATATATCTGGCAAAAAGATTACCCCGGTTTGGGTTTTTCGGCTTACAATCATTTTGGTTTCACTTCGAACTGACACACCAGGCCCATAGAGGCGGATAGACAAATATTTCAACCTTTCAGGAGCGTTCCCATGCGTCGTGTGCATTACGTTCTCAGCACCCACTGGGACCGAGAATGGTACCAGTCCTTCCAGGATTTTCGCTACCGCCTGGTTCAACTGCTCGACCGGGTGATGGCTGGATGGGAGCGCGGCGAGCTGCGCGGGCCCTTCCAAACGGATGGACAGGCAATTATTCTGGAAGATTACCTGGAGATCCGGCCAGAGTGTAAAGGAAAGGTAGAACGCCTGGTACGCGAGGGGCGGTTTAAAGTTGGGCCCTGGTACGTGCTACCAGACGAGTTCCTCGTCTCTGGCGAGGCGCTGATCCGCAACCTGCGCCTGGGCCGGCAGATTGCGCGCCAATTGGGCGGACAGCCCTCTGACGCGGGCTTTCTGTGCGATATGTTCGGACATAACAGCCAAATGCCGCAACTGCTGGCCGGGTTTGGGATTAAGGGGGCGCTGGTCTGGCGTGGAACGAACCTGCTGGAGAACCGCCTGTTCCGCTGGCGTGGGGCCGATGGGACGGAAATCCCGGCCTACCGCTTTGGGCGGATCGGCTACTGCACGTATGCCGTTTCCGTCCGCCAGATGGATTTACGCGGCGCGGCCTTTACACCAGAGCAAATCGGCGAGCGGTTGGACGCTTTCCTGGCGGAAGAAAATGCTCAAATTCCGGTGGGGCCCATGCTGGCCTTCGACGGCTGTGATCATGCTGAATGGGACGAGGCCGCCTATGCCGTACTGGCCGGGCGTTTGGGCCCCTATGGAGACTACGAGATCGTCCACTCCACCCTGGATGATTACCTGGACGAACTGCTTGAGGTGCAAGGGCAGATCGAGCAGGTGATAACGGGCGAACTGCGCGAGCCCGGCCTGTATCTCGGCGGGATCGAAGCGCAGTGGTTAATTCCAGGGGTGGCGTCCAGCCGGGTCAATCTGAAGCAGGCCAACGCCGCCTGTCAAACGCTCTTATGCAGTTGGGCTGAACCTCTCAGCACCTTCGCTGAGGCTGTGCTCGGCCTGCCTTACCCGCAGGGCTACCTGGATGCGGCCTGGCGTTGGCTGCTCCAAAACCACCCGCACGACTCGATCTGTGGATGCAGTATTGACGCGGTTCACCGCGATATGATTTACCGCTTCCACCAATGCGAGGCGATTGCCAACCGTCTGGCGGCCGAGGCCGCGCGGCACGTGGCCGCCTGCATCACCGGCAAGGTAGGGGTGGATGAAGTACGCGCGGTGATCTTTAACCCGCTGCCGCGGCCTTTCAATGAAATTGCGGTATTGGACCTGGAAGTTCCCAACGACTGGCCGGGCTGGAGCGAGATGACCCCCTTTGAAACCCGTACCGGGGTGCGCATCTACGACGCCAACGGGCAAGAAGTGGCCTATCAACGGCTGGGCCAACTGCCTAACCGCGAGCGCGTCCGCGTGTACGACACGGCCTTCCCGCGCGGCTACCAGGTTCACGTGATTCGCGTGGCCCTGCCGCTGGCGATTCCGGCGCTGGGGTATACCACCCTCACCCTGCGCGCCGGTCAGCACGGCATGCCCACCCGCGCACCTGCCGGCCATACTCTGCTGAGCGGCCACCGCTCGATTCAGAATGAAACGCTGTCGGTCACGGTGGAGACCAACGGGACGCTCTCAATCGTTGACCGGCTAACGGGCAGCGCCTACCGCGGCCTGCTGACCTTTGAGGACGTGGCCGACATCGGCGACGGCTGGAATCACGGGCCGGCCAGCAATGACCAGGCGTTTTTATCAACGGCTTGCAGTGCAGACGTGGCCCTGGTGCATCAGGGCGCGAACCTTGCGGCGTTTCGCATCCGCACGACCATGAACCTGCCCGCCCGTTTTGACCCGCAGACCAATGCCCGCTCAACGGAAACCGTCTCGGTAGTGATTGACAGCGTGGTGACGGTGAAGGCCGGCTCGCGGCGCGTGGAAGTTGAAACGACCGTCTATAACACCGCCCGCGACCACCGCCTGCGGGTGTTGTTCCCCAGCCAGGCCGTCGCGGCTAAAACGTACCTGGCGGACTCGCCCTTTGACGTGGTGGAGCGCCCCATTGCCCTGCGCGCAGATAATCACCTCTACCGCGAGCCAGAAATTGAGTGCAAGCCGCAGCAGAACTGGACAGCCGTGTTCGACGACCAGCGCGGGCTGGCGGTGGTGGCCCCCGGCCAGATGGAAAGCGCCGTGCAAGACACGCACGAGCGCGCCATTGCCCTTACGCTCTTCCGCAGTACTGGGCGGACGGTCATGACCAATGGGGAGCCAGACGGGCAGATGCAGGGCGCGCTGACTTTTAAGTACTGCATCATCCCCTTTGATGGGCCGCCTGACCGCGCCGCCCTCTTTGACCAGGCCACCCTGCTAGCCGCCGGACTGCGGCAGTGCTACGCCCAGCCGGACGATATTCAAAACACCCTGGAAAGCATGGGGCGCGGCCGGCTCAGTCCGCGCGAACTGCCCGCCGCCCAAGGGTTCCTTGCCATCGAAGGGCCGGTGGTGATGACCAGCCTGCGGCGGGTCGGCGGGGCCGTCGAAGTGCGCATCTTCAACCCCACGAATGAGCCGGCTGCCGCCGTTCTCAGGCTGGATGGCTGGCCGGCAACCTCGCCGGCCCCTACCTCTGCCGCCTGGGTGAACTTCGAGAGCCAGCCGCTCGGCCCTACTTTTGCTCTCAACGGCGGCCCGATTCCGCTGGAACTCGGCCCCAAAGAAATCAAGACGCTCAGCCTCACGCACTGATCTATGCTAACCTCACGTCAGCTTGTCTACCAAACCCTTGAGTTTAGAGCGCCCGCGCGCGTCCCGCGCGACCTGTGGACACTGCCCTGGGCGCGCATCCACTACCCTGAAGCCTACGAAGAACTTTTCCGGCGCTTTCCCCCCGATCTCACCGGCTGTTACGTGACCGGCTACACCAGCCCGGTGCAGGGCGACCCCTATGAATTGGGCATTTACGTGGATGAATGGGGGTCAATCTTCTACAACAACCAGCGCGGCGTCATCGGCGAGGTCAAAGAGGCGGCCATCGCCACCTGGGAAGATTTGCCCAAACTGCGCATCCCCTGGGAGCGCCTGGAGTTTGACGCCGACGCCGCTAACGCTTTTTGCCGAAGCAGTGAGAAGTTCGTCATGGCCGGGTGCTGTCCGCGCCCGTTTGAACGCTTGCAGTTCCTGCGCACCAGCGCCCAACTGTTCATTGACCTGGCCGAGCAACCGACAGAGCTGTTTGAGCTGCTCCATACCGTCCACGAGTTTTACCTGAAAGAAATGGAGCTGTGGGCCAAAACGGAAGTAGACGGCCTCTCGTTTATGGATGATTGGGGCGCGCAGCGGCGCTTGTTGATCTCGCCTGGCGCGTGGCGGAAAATTTTCAAACCCCTCTATAAAGATTATATTGACCTGGCCCACGCCTACGGGAAGAAAATCTTTATGCACTCCGACGGCTACATTCAGGATATCATCCCTGACCTGGTGGAATTGGGGTTGGATGCCCTCAACAGCCAGCTTTTTTGCATGGACATCGAAGCGATTGGCCGCCGGTTTCGTGGTCAGATCACGTTCTGGGGCGAAATTGACCGTCAATACCTGCTGTCCTTTGGGACTACGGCGGAAGTTGAAGCGGCCGTCCGGCGAGTGTATGAGAATCTCTACCAGGATGGCGGCTGTATTGCTCAGTGCGAGTTCAGCGCCGGTTCCAAACCTGAAAACGTGTTTAAGGTTTACGAGACTTGGGAAGCGCTGATCTAGAGCCGATCATCATCCACACGCGGCGCAAGACCATTGCGCTGATGATTACGCGCGAGGGGCGGCTGGTGGTACGCGCCCCTCTGCACACCCCGCGTAAAAAGATTGATGAGATCATTGCACAGAAAGCCAGTTGGATCCAGGCAAAACAAAAAGCGGCCCGCGACCGGCTGGCCGCGGTGGTTCCGCACCATTTTTCGACCGGCGAGACCTTTCTTTACCTGGGAGAACGCTATCCACTGATGTGGGTTGAAGACGCTCGCCCCCTGCTGGCATTGGAAGGCGGGCGTTTTCACCTCTCACGCGCGGCGCAAAACCAAATACCGGCTGTCTTTACTGCCTGGTACCGGGCCGCGGCCCGGCAGGTGCTGGCGGAGCGCATCGCCTGGTACGAAGTTCAGATGGGGCTAAAAGCCCAACACCTGAAAATCTCCTCTGCGCGCAGCCGTTGGGGGTCGTGCAGTTCGCGGGGAACGCTCAGTTTTCCATGGCGGTTGGTGATGGCCCCCCTGGCGGTAGTGGATTACGTGGTAGTCCACGAGCTGGCGCACCTGCGCGAGCCCAATCATTCTGCGCGGTTCTGGGCCTGCGTGGAAAGCATCCTGCCCGATTACCGCGTAAGGCTGGCCTGGCTGAAAGCCAATGGGCATCTTTTGAACCTGTAGCGAAACCACTGACAAATTCTGATAAATTCTGTTAAATTTCAAAGGAAAAAACCTTGACGAATCTGGAGGGATCTGGTACACTCTATTGCGAAGGATGCTGGTAAGTTCTCGTTGGGAAAGGAAACGAAGGCTCAGGCTCGTTCTGAGCCTTTCTTTTTTGCTGTACCGATGAAACACAACTGCATCACTAACTACCAACTGTTTTGTTTTTTTAAGGAGTTACAGAAATGTCTGAGCGGATCACCGGTACCGTCAAATGGTTCAACAGCGAAAAAGGCTATGGTTTCCTTTCACAAGAAAAAGGCCCCGATGTGTTTGTTCACTACTCGGCCATTGAAGGGAATGGATATCGCAGCCTGACGGAAGGCCAGACGGTGGAATTCTCGGTCGAGAAAGGCCCCAAGGGGCTTCAGGCGGCCAACGTCGTCGCCAAGTAATCGAACGACGGCACAGTCGAAAACCTGTCCATTATTGGGCAGGTTTTTTGATTAACAAGGAGCAAGGGAATGCAGTTTGAAGTGTGCGTTGATGCGGCGGCTGGCGCGCAAGCCGCGCAAGCGGGCGGCGCGCACCGCGTAGAACTGTGCGCGGACCTGGTGGAAGGCGGCGTTACGCCGAGCCTGGGGTTGATCCGCCTGACCCGCCGCGCAATTTCGATTGGGCTGCACGTGCTGATCCGCCCGCGCGGTGGTGATTTTCTGTATTCAGACCTGGAATACGAAACCATGCGCGCTGATATCCTGGCGGCAGGTGAAGCCGGAGCGGATGGGGTCGTCTTGGGGCTGTTACTGCCCGATGGGCGCGTGGACGTGGAACGCACCGGGGCGCTGGTGGAACTGGCCCGCCCGATGGCAGTAACGTTCCACCGCGCCATTGATATGGCGCGCGACGCGGGCGAGGCACTTGAGGCAATTCTGGGATTGGGCATCGAGCGGGTGCTGACTTCAGGGCGCGCGCCTACGGCTCTGGCCGGGGCCGGGTGCATCGCCGGGCTGGTGAGGCAGGCCGCCGGGCGCGGGGTGGTGATGGCCGGGGGCGGGATTACGGCAGAAAACCTGCCTCAACTGCTGGCCGCGACCGAAGTAAGCGAGGTGCATTTTTCGGCCCGCGCCGCCCGCCCCAGCGCCATGATCTACCGCAACCTGGGATGCTGGATGGGGAAAACCTACACGCCGGATGAATACACGCAAAAAGAAACCGACCCTCGGCTGGTCCGCGATATCATTGAGGCGGCCCAACGCCATGGCCTGCCGTAGATTTACCGAACGCCGTCAATTATGCTAAAATCACTCCACTAATCTTTTTGGAGTCTTATCGTTATGCCTGCCGCTGAACGCATCGTTATTAAATTGGGCACTTCGACCCTGACCAACGGGTCGAAAAACCTCTCTGCGCCGCGCCTGGTGGACCTGGCCCGGCAGATCAGCGCCCTACAGGGTCAGGGCTATCAGGTGATTCTGGTCTCTTCGGGGGCCATTGCCGCCGGGCGCGAGGCGCTGGGGTTTCCGGCGCTGCCCAAGCACCTGCCCACCAAGCAGATGTTGGCGGCCGTTGGGCAGCCGCGCCTGATGGCGATTTACGCGCAGTACTTCGCTATATACGGCGCACGGGTAGCGCAGGTGCTTCTCACCCGCGCGGATATTGCCAACCGGCGGCGCTACCTGAACGCCCGCAATACGCTCGAAGCCCTGCTGCACCAGCACGTCTTGCCGATTATCAACGAAAATGACACCGTCGCCACCGAAGAGATTCGCTTTGGCGATAACGACAACCTCTCCGCGCAGGTTGCCAACCTGGTCGAAGCCGATCTGCTGGTACTGTTGACCGACCAGGATGGGTTGTATACCGCCGATCCGCGCGCAGACCCGGCGGCCCGGCTCATCCGTCAGGTGGGGCCAGAGCCTTTCAGTGAACAGCTCTGGATGGCGGCCGGCGGCTCGACCACCGGATTGGGGACGGGCGGCATGGTGACAAAACTGCAAGCCGCCGACCTGGCGCGACACGGCGGGACGACCGTGGTCATCGCGCGGGGCGACGAGCCAGACGTACTGCTGCGCCTGGCGCACGGCGAAGAACTGGGAACGCGCCTGCTGCCGGTGGTGAATAAAATTGAGGGGCGCAAACGCTACATTCTGTCGGGCAGCCGCGCCGCCGGCGAGGTAACTGTAGACGCTGGCGCGGCTCGCGCCCTGGCCCGAGGAGGCTCGCTGCTGCCCGCCGGAGTCTGCCGGGTGGCGGGTGACTTTGAGCGCGGCGACACCATCCGGGTGGTCAATGCCGAGGGCCGGGCGATTGCGGTGGGCCTGACGAGTTATTCTTCGCCAGACCTGGCGCGCCTATGCGGACGGCAGTCTGGCGAGATTGAAGCCATTCTGGGGTATACCTATGGGGATGAAATCATCCATCGGAATAATATGATTTTGTTGTAGGAGGAGGCAGATGACGATTGAAGCCTTGTGCCGTCAGGCCAAAGCCGCCGCCCGGCAACTGGCCCGCGTTTCTACGGAGGCCAAAAATGAGGCACTGCTGCGCGTGGCAGAACAAATCTGGGCGCGCCGCGAGGAAATTCTGGCGGCCAACCAGGCCGACCTGCGCGCCGGGCAGGAAAATGGGCTGACTCCCGCACTCTTAGACCGGCTGATGCTCAATCCGCGGCGGCTGGAGGGTATTTTGGCCGATCTGCGCCGCGTGACGGAACTGCCCGACCCGGTGGGTGAGATTTATGAAGCACAGACGCTGCCCAACGGCCTGCGCCTGCACAAGCAGCGCGTGCCGATGGGGGTCTTGGGGGTCATCTACGAGGCCCGCCCCAACGTGACGGTGGACGTGGCCGGCCTGGCGTTAAAATCGGGGAACTGCGCCATTTTGCGCGGCGGCAGTGAAACCATCCGCTCGAACCGCGCCCTGGCCGAGGCAATCCGCGCCGGACTGGAAGGTACGGCCATCCCCGCCGACGCCATTCAGTTGATCGGCGACACCGACCGCGCCCTGGTGCATGAACTTCTGCAAATGGATGCCTACATTGATATGATTATTCCGCGCGGCGGGGCCGGGCTGCACGAGTTCTGCCGCAAGAACAGCCGCATTCCGGTCATTACCGGGGGGATCGGCATTTGCCACCTGTACGTAGACGAAAGCGCCGACCTGCCGCGCGCGATTGAGGTGATCCGCAATGCTAAGATTCAGCGTCCTTCGGTCTGCAACGCGCTGGATACGGCCCTGGTTCACGCCAACGCGGCGCGCGCGCTGCTGCCGGCCCTGGTAGAACGGCTGGCGGCGGATGGGGTGACGTTCCGGGCCAGCGCGCGCGCTCAGGCGGTTTTGCGTGAGTGCGGTGTTTTCGATGGGCCGTGGGGGAGCAGTGTCTTGCCGGCTGGTCCAGAGGATTTCGACACTGAATGGCTGGCGCTGATTCTGGGCCTGGAAGTGGTGGATGGGATGGAACAAGCCATTGATCACATTTACGCCCACTCCACGCGCCATTCGGATGGCATTCTGACCGAGGACCCAGAGCGCGCGGCGCGCTTTGTTGAAGAGGTCGACTCGGCGGTGGTATACGTGAATGCCTCGACCCGCTTCACCGATGGGGCGCAGATGGGACTGGGGGCCGAGGTGGCCGTTTCAACCCAGCGCCTGCACGCGCGCGGCCCCATGGGACTGCGCGAGCTGACCACCTTCAAGTGGGTGGTGCAGGGCGATTACCACACGCGGCCTTAGGCCGGGTGAAAAGGCGGGATACAATTCGATCTAAGGAGGAATGGACATGAAGAAAGCTTTGGTCTGCGGCGCCGGCGGGTTTATCGGCGGGCATTTGGTGAAAAAGCTAAAAAAAGAGGGCTATTGGGTGCGCGGCGTGGACCTTAAAGAACACGAGTTCGCCCCCAGCGCGGCGGATGAATTTTTGAAACTGGACCTGCGACGGGAAGAGAACTGCATCCGCGCGCTGACGGTGAACGGCGGGTTTGATGAAGTGTATCAGTTAGCCGCCGATATGGGCGGCATGGGGTTCATCCACTCCGCCGAGTGCGAAATTATGCATAACAGCGTTTTGATTAACGTGCATATGACCCACAACGCCGCTGAGATGGGCGTCCCGCGCTACTTCTTTTCTTCTTCGGTATGCGTTTACCGCGATATGCGGCCTGGCGAACCCGAAATGACCGAAGCTGAAGCCGTGCCGGCCAACCCCGATAACGAATATGGCTGGGAAAAGCTGTATTCTGAGCGCGTGGCCCTGGCCTACGAGCGCAACCGGGGAATGCAGGTGCGCATCGCGCGCTTTCAGAACTGTTATGGGCCCGAAGGCACGTGGCGCGGCGGGCGCGAGAAGGCTCCGGCGGCCATCTGCCGCAAAGTGGCCGAAGCGCCCGACGGCGGAACCATTGAGGTGTGGGGCGATGGCACGGCGATCCGCTCCTATACCTATGTAGATGATATGGTGGAAGGCATATACCTGCTGATGCAGTCGGACCTGCACGGCGCGGTCAACATTGGCTGCCCGCAGTACGTCACCGTGGATGAACTGGTGGAGACGGTGGCCGAGGTGGCGGGTAAGAAAATCCATATTAAACACGTCCCCGGCCCGGTGGGGGTGCAGTCGCGCAACTTCAGCAATGAGCGCATTTATTCGCTGGGGTGGAAGCCCCGGTATTACCTGAAAGATGGCATTGCGCGCACCTACCCCTGGATCGAAGCCCAGGTGCGGGCGCATCAGGCGGTGCAGGGTGGATAAGATGGTTCACCGGCACAGCGAGGAAGGCTACCGGCAGATCCTGGCGGGGATCGAGATGAAGCCCCTGGTGTACGGAGAAAACACGCTGTTGTGCAAGTTCCACCTGCAAAAAGGAAGCCTTTTGCCGCGCCACGCTCACCCCAACGAGCAAACGGGCTACATGCTGGCCGGGCGGATGCGCTTTACAATTGGCGACGAAACCCTGGTGGTTGAGCCGGGCGATAGCTGGTGCATTGGGGCGAACGTGGAACACAGCGCCGAACTGCTGGAGGATTCGACCATCCTTGAGGTTTTTTCGCCGGTGCGGGCCGATTATCTCCCGACCTGATGAGGCAATCTGCATGGAATACCAGCGCATTTTGATCAAATTAAGCGGCGGGGCCATTGCCGGAGAGAGCAGTTGGGGATTTGAGCGGCAGGCGCTGAATCACATTGCCAATGAAATCCTTGCACTGCACCGGGCGGGCATTCAGGTGAGCTTAATGGTAGGCGGGGGGAACATCTTCCGCGGCGAATTGGGCGAAACCTGGGGCATCGAGCGGGCCGAGGCCGACAACATCGGCATGATGGCGACGGTGATCAACAGCCTGCTGCTGCGCGGCGTACTCCAGTCTCTAGCCGAGGTAGAAGTACGGGTGATGACGGCCATACCGATTAACTCGGTGGCCGAGCCATACATCCGCCTGCGTGCCATCAAGCACTTAGAAAAGGGGTACATCGTGGTGCTGGCCGCCGGAACCGGCAATCCATACGTCACCACCGATTACCCGGCGGCCCAACGCGCCCTGGAGCTGCGCGCCGATGCCCTGCTGGCCGCCAAAAACGGCACGGATGGCATCTACACCAGCGACCCGCGCAAAGACCCTTCTGCCCGGCGCTACCGAACGATCACGTATGAGCGGGTGATCGCCGACAACCTGCGCGTGTTGGATCAATCCGCGGTTCTGCTGGCGCGCGATCACAAACTACCCATTCACGTTTTTGATTTTGACGCCCCCGGCGCGATGCTCCGGCTGTGCCGGGGCGAGGCGGTGGGGACGCGCATCGGGTATGAGGATGTATTAGAGTGAGTGGAAGGATCTAGAGGAGGGGTGGGCGGGGGAACTACCCGCCCCTTGTTAACATCTCATAATTTACAGAAAATTAAAAACCCGAACCTGTGCTTAACGCTATAATACAGACAAACAGCCGCGAGCAAGGATAAAGATTAATGAAAAAAGCAGCCTGGCGAGGCCGTACCACCGTCTTGTATACGCTGACGGGCATCTTATGTGGTCTTTTGTTTCCTCTGGTTGGGACTATCCTTCAGGTCATCCTGGAAGGGGATGCTTTTAGCCTGGGCGGACTGCTCCGGGCGCAGAAAAACGAGCCGTTGTTGTGGATCATTGACACTGCGCCGCTGGTGATTGGGGCGCTGGCGTACTATTCTGGCCGGCAACGGGAGCGGCTGTTGGGCTTTGCGGCCCGATTGGAATCTGAAATTGCCCGCCGCACGGCGGAGTTTGCGCGCGAACACGAGCAGTTAAAGCATGAGATGGAAGAACGCCGCCGGATTGACGAAACCGTCCAGCGGGCGAAAAAAGAATGGGAAGCGATTGTGGATGCGGTCTCTGACCTGATCCTCGTCACCGACGCGAGCGGGCGAATCTACCGCTGTAACAAGCCAGCGGTGCAGGCATTTCACACCACGTTTCAAAACATTATTGGCAAACCCCTGGAGCAAATCCTGTGGGGTGAAGCTCATGCCCTTCATCCGTACGATTTTGACGAGATCACCGGGACTATCCAATTGCCCGGCCTGCCGGCCTGGTATGAAATCGCCTCGTACCCGGTGATACGTGAGGATGGTCAAGAGGGGCGGATTAACATCTTCCGCGACATCAGCGAGCGCGTGGCCGCCGAGCAGGAACTGCATTACCAGAAACGCTTTTTTGAGACGCTCGTCGAAACGCTGCCCGTGGCCATCGTCACCCTGGGATTGGATCAAAAAATCCTGTCTTGCAACCCGGCGTTCACGCAGTTATTTGGTTATACGCGCGAAGAGGCCGCCGGCAACGAACTGAATGACCTGATTGTGCCAGACGATTGGCGGGCCGAAGCCGAGGCGTATTCCAAACAATTGGCGGAGGGTCAGAGCTTCCGCGTCATTCGCCGATGCCGGCGCAAAGACCAGAGTCTGGTGGATACCGAAATATTCGGCGTGCCGGTGTTCGTTGGGGGTCAGCGGGTAGGGGCGCTGGGTATCTACCACGATATTTCGGAACTGGAAGAAGCTCGCAAAGCCGCCGAGGCCGCCGACCGGGCGAAAAGCGAATTCCTGGCGAATATGAGCCACGAGATCCGCACGCCCATGAACGGCGTGATCGGGATGCTGGACCTGGCCCTGGATACGCCTCTGACCAGCGAACAAAGAGATTTCTTGCTGACCGCGCGCAGCAGTGCCGATGTTCTCTTGAATCTGATCAACGATATCCTCGATTTTTCAAAAATCGAGGCCGGGCACATGGGTTTGGAAATTATTGACTTTGATCTGCGAACAACGGTGGAAGGGGCGATTGCTTCTCTGGCACAGCGCGCCGAGGATAAAGGGCTGGAGATGGCCGGCCTGGTGTATCACAACGTGCCGACTCACCTGCGCGGCGACCCCGGCCGCCTGCGCCAGGTGCTTACCAACCTGATCAGCAATGCCATTAAATTCACTCATCAGGGGGATATCGTCACCCGGGTGATGCTGGAATCAGAAACCGAGCAGACCGTCACCCTGCGGTTCACCGTCAGCGATACAGGCATCGGCATTCCGCAAGACCGCATTGACGCCATCTTCGATCGCTTTGTCCAGGTAGATAGTTCGATCACCCGCAAATTCGGTGGGACGGGCCTGGGGTTAACCATCTCCAGGCAGTTGGTGCAGTTAATGGGTGGTCAGATGGGCGTGGAGAGCGAAGTTAACAAAGGCAGTACGTTCTGGTTCACCGTGCCCTTTGAGAAACCAGCGGCGAAGGCCGAACCGCCTCCACACGAACAGCCAGAGATCGCCGGGCTAAAGGTGCTGGGGGTTGATGATAACGCCACCAACCGCATCGTCATCCAGCGGATGGTGGAGAGCTATGGCTGTCAGGTGACGACTGTAGAGAGCGGGTACGAAGCCCTGGAGGCGCTGCGCCGGGCGGCCCTGGTGGGAGAACCCTATCGGTTGGTTCTGCTGGATATGCAGATGCCTGAAATGAGCGGCGAGCAAACGCTGGCCGCCATTAAAGCCGACCCTTTGATTCAGGACGTTATCGTGCTGATCCTGACTTCAATCGGCCAGCGAGGCGATGCCGCACGTCTGGAAGCGATTGGCGCGGCGGGATACCTGCTTAAACCCGTCCGGCAGATGCAGTTGTATGAAGCAATCCTCGCCGTGATGGGGCCGGAAGCTGGCAAAAGCACACGCAAAAACGGGCAGTTCGTTACGCAACACACGTTGGAAGAAAACCGCCGCCACGCTGAAAAAATCCTGCTGGCTGAAGATAACCCGGTCAATCAGAAACTGGCCGTCACCATGCTGCGCAAGGCTGGTTATTCGATTGACGTGGTGGATAACGGTCTGGCGGCGATTGAAGCCCTGCGAAAACACCACTACTCAATGGTGTTGATGGATGTGCAGATGCCTGAGTTAGACGGCCTGGAAGCCACCCGGCGCATCCGCGCGATGGAAGGCGGCAAACGCCACACGCCGATTATTGCCATGACCGCGCACGCCCTGGCTGGCGACCGCGAGCGATGCATCGAAGCCGGCATGGATGATTACCTGACCAAGCCGCTTGATCCGAAAATGGTGATTGCTACGGTAGACCGCTGGCTGGCCCAATCTACCAGTGAAAAGCGCGTCCGCGCCGAACAGGATGAAGTTCAGCCAACTGCCGGCCCGGAACCTCCGGAAGCCAGCGCGGAGAGCGAAGACCCGATTCGGGTTGAGGAGGTTCTGCCGCGTTTTAGCCATGATCGTGCCTTCTTTATCGAAATGCTGGGGGAGTTTGTGACGCAATTGGAAGAGCGCATCCAGCAGTTACGCGCCGCAACACAAGCGCGCAATTTCGCTGAAGTCATGCGTCTGGCACACAACGTTAAAGGGATTGCCTCAAACTTTAACGCCGAACCCCTGACCACCTATGCGCGTGAGACCGAGGCACTGGCACAGCAAGCGGATGAGGAGGCCGTGAACGCCATGATTGACAAAATCGCCGCCGAACTACCGCGCCTGAAGGCATTTTATGACCGGCTGAATCATCCTTCTGGCTGATCTCTATGCCCCGATTGTATAATTAAAGCATGAGCCGAGTAAAAAACCTGACCGACATTAAAGAACTTCTCAGAAAGCGGTACCCTGAGCTAAAAAAGCGTTATTCGGTTTCAAAGCTAGGGATATTCGGATCTTATGCCAGAGAGGAACAACGTGAAGATAGTGACCTCGACCTGTTAGTTGCTTTTGAAACTCCGCCGAGCCTGTTTAAATATATTGAGCTAGAAAACCTGTTGAGCGACACGCTGGGTATAAAAGTGGATCTCGTAATGAAAGATGCCCTTAAGCCTGGTCTGAAAGACAAAATTCTGCATGAAGTGCAAATATTATGAATACTCAACGCCATTACACCGATTATTTACAAGATATGCTGGATGCCTGTCTAAAAGCCGCTTTGTTTACGAAGGACATGTCCTTTGATGAATTTTCCAGAGACGAAAAAACACAATATGCTATAATATGAACTCTAGAGAGATTAGACGATTGTATTATCGCCCAAATCTTCCTGTTGGCCTGCTGGGTGGGGTTACTGGCATTTTGACGAACATTTAGGCCGTTCCCTGCGATATCACCCTCAGTTCTGCTAATAGCTAGCCCAGTGGCGACGATGGCTAGTGCATTTCTTGAATTTACTTTCTAAATGAACGAAAAATGACAGGTTTTCCAGAAATTTTAACCCCTGAACAGGCAGCCGAATATTTACAATTAGCTGCTGATGTTGTCCTGAGCTATCTTGAGCAACACAAGATCCCTGGCGTGAAAATCGGTAATACCTGGCGCATACGGCGAGTCACGCTGGATCAATGGCTGGATCAGCAATCACTATTGGCGGTAGGACAGCAAGGAACTTCTTCCGTTCAATCTATCGAGCCAAGCCACGATGAAAAGATGTCAATAGCGCAGCCCAGCGAGGTAAGCTCAGATGAAATCATTGAAAAGATCTCTGTTTTGCCTCAAACCACAACGTATCCAAAGGGAACCGAAGAGGATAAAGAGAGTGAGACTAGCACAACTGTTGCTCAAGAAGAACAGTTATCTTCTGATGAGCAATCCACTGGTATTACAGAGAACACAGCAAAAACATATCCAGAGTCATCCAACATCCAGACAACCAAGCGTATTTTAGGCAAGGTCAAGACCTTCAATCCCAAAATGGGTTATGGGTTCATTCTCGCCGACGACGGACGAGATGTTTTTGTTCACGCTGTTGACACAGAATACTACGGTCAGTATCTCAAAAGTGGACATCGCGTTGAATTCGAGGTTCGACGCGTACCTAAGGGGTGGCAAGCATATAATGTTGTAACTGTCCGCAACAAGACACAATCCGCTCCATTTCAATCATCAGTTATTGTTCCATCAAAGCCTGCTCCTGTGATCTCAAAGAGAGCCCAAATTGCCTTTGAACAAGCATTAGCGGCTCGAGAACTAGGAGACTTCAAGCGAGCAAGGGAGTTGTTCGAAGAAGCAATCCGTCAAAGCCCGTTCCTTAACGTGTTTCAAGCGTACGCTGCGATGGAGGAAAAGGAGAACCCACAAAATGCAATGCGAGTCTTAGAAAAAGGCATTCTGTCTTTTCCAGATGCTGGAATTTTGTACAACGATTATGCAATGCTGAAGCGTAGATTAGGAAATCTATCAGGGGCTATAGAAGTTCTAAGACAAGGTTTGAAAGCCGCTCCAGCCTTCGCAAGACAACTTCATTGGTCACTAGCTACTATACTTGTAGATTTAGGAGGAGAAGATAATTTAGCTGAAGCGGCGGAGCATGCAAAGCGATCAAAAGAGTTAGGGCAGTATCTTCAAGATGATGTGCGATACATAAAGCTCCAAATATTTACTGGGCCGCGAATTGGTAAACAAGTCTATAGCTTCTTTGAAAAGGCGGGATTTCAGGTAAGACCTCTTCTGTTTAGCCCTCAGTGGGCAGATTTATTGATTTGCTCAGATTTGTCAGAGTACGTAGAGACCTATGATTTACGTGACCGGATTCTGGTACGTTGCTTCTATTCACCAGTCAATCTGTCTCACTTGACAGCAATACAAAACGTATTACGTACCCCTCCTGCTAGAATGCGCGGATTGAATCAGGACGTTGCATTCTTAGCAGCGAATGACATACTACCTCTCAGAGATGCCCTATACCGATTAATGGGTGAAAACCGGGAAGCAATTGTGCCAATTGACTCCCAATCACTTGAGGCAAGCCATAGTGATGATTCATCAAGAATTCTGCGCCCTATCCTAGACCAATGGCTATCTCGTCGTGATTTATATCGTTATAACTATCCAGTTTCTGGACGACGTTTCTTTGGACGCGAAATAGACCTACAGAGTCTGATGCGGGATATCGATGACGGGCATAACGTTGGCGTTTTTGGCTTACGCAAGGTTGGTAAAACATCCATGCTTCATCAACTCCGCGAGCTTAGAACTCAAGATATTACAGTTTATCTAGATATTCAAGGAGTACCAAGCGACAGTCAAGATTGTGCGTATTTGTATTGGGCCATTGCGCGAAAATTACGCGAAGAATGCGAGGCAAAAAGAGAAATTCTTGGCCCATCGTTTACAGACATCTCATTTCAACTTGGTAATCAGAACGCTCCGCAGTTCCAGAAGAGGACACCCAGATTATTTGATCATGACATCCTTGCTGTTTTAAATCTTTTAGAGCAACACGGGTTGTCCGCAAGGCTGGTACTAATTCTTGACGAAGTGGATCGATTGCTACCTGTCTCGGAATCCAGCCCTGGATTCCGAGGTTACGCCGATTTTTTTGCTTACCTACGAGGGACATCACAAAACTCTAGAGGTCGGTTTGTTACAATCATTACAGCGGCTAATCCCGCATTATGCGAACAGGCAACGTGGGAGGGAAGAGATAATCCTATTTTCCAGTTCTACCATTTGATGTTTTTACCCCCATTGACACGTGAGGATTGTAGTGATATGGTCGTTAAGCTAGGACGTGGTATGGGGATTGGGTACAGCGAGGAGAGCTTAGAGACCATCTTTCATGCTACAAGTGGGCATCCTTATATCACTCGTCTTTTGTGTAGCCAGATCAATCGGTTAAATCCGTCTCGGCCATTACAAGTTACTCCTGAGATGGTTCTTCACGCTCGAAATGAATTTTTGCATGGCGAAGCAACCCCGATATTCAGTGAAATTCTAGAAAGATTGGACACTTTCTTTCCTATAGAAAGGGATTTATTGCTTTTCATTGCCGACGGAGTTGATGATGAAATCGAATTGAGCCAGCTCGTTAATCGCCCCGTAGATGTAGCGCTTTATCACTTGTTAGGATATCAGCTTGTTGTACAGACAGAAGGGAAATATCGCATCAAAATTGATATGCTCCACGAGTGGATACGACGCCATCGCTTAGGGAGAAGTAGATAATATATGCAGATCGTTAGCAACCCATACCGATGGGACAAAATCAATATAACTCTTTTCTATGGTCGCAATCAGCTTCGATGCGAGTTAGTTGAAGGACTCCGTGATGGACAGTCGTTTGGTATTACAGGTGGACGCAGAATGGGAAAGACCACTTTACTGCGTCGCGTTGAAGCAGATTTAGAGGAACGTGCCAAAGAATGGGCTGCTGGGGGACTGTTTGTAATACCAGTTTATATCGATGGTCTTTCATTACCCCGACCTATCACTGTAGAACAGGTTTTTGGTTTTATTCTGCAGAAGATTAGGGATTGGGTGGCTATTCTCGATAAAAAGTCAGTCGCCAATTCTCGCTTAGATCCACTTCCGTTACATCCTTTCACTGCACAATTAGCACAGCAAATCAAAGACATGAATGTGTCAAATTATCGCCCCCAGATTATTGTGCTTTTAGATGAAGTTGAACCACTTTTGAATTGTAATTGGGGGCAAGGTTTTTTCTCTAATTGGCGTGCTTTGCTACACAACGAACCCACAGTTTCTCCATATATCAGTGCTGTCTTTTCAGGTGCTTCTGAGATGTTTCAACTCGCTCATGATGTTGGATCGCCATTGGGTAATATACTGAGTTGGCGAGAATTGCGTTTGTTTTCATTCGAGGACACCGGCTTGTTAGTGAATGAACCCACCAACAATTGTTTGCCATTTAAATTCACAGAGCGAGTCTTCCAAGAAACTGGTGGTCACCCCGCTCTAATTCAGTACCTTATGAAGTTTGTGTGCGATCGTGACCTAGATACAGCAGAACAATCACTTAATCAGGCCATTGAGTCTTTTCATACCCATGAGCGAGATAAATTTGAAAGGTGGTGGGAAAAATTTCCACCCCTTGCCCAACAACTATATAATCAGATTTTATCAGCAGACACTCCAATCTCACATCATTCCTTGGTACAGGCTTTTAATAGTGCTGATATTGGTCGTGCCTTGGATATCTTGTGTCACAGTGGCGTTGTTTTGTACGACAGCAGCCAAGATTCCTATGTTGCTGCAGGACAAATGTTTCCGCGATGGTTTAATCAGTTCGGTATTGTTAAAACCACCCCTGAGTTGACCGAACGAGTTGATCATTTATTGAAAGACCTAGAGAGAGCACTTAGAAACTTGCTTCAAAAGCATCTCAATCAAAAGTATGGAGAAGATTGGTTAAACAAGCATATTGCAAAAATAACGACAAAGACCCGCAACGGAACAGTTTCTTTGCTAGATGCTTGGTGCGCAACCGCCAAGCGTTCTGTTGGAGGCTTGGGGAGTGAAGAAGCACTACTTTATGCTGAACTTGGTGATCTATTTATGTTGATTAGCAGAGAGTGGGGAGATCTAAGAAATTACTTCGAGTTCAGTCGTGATTCAGGTAAGAACAAGTTATTGTTCGATGAACGTAAGGACTGTCTGGTAACAGTGCGCAACGCATTGCGCCATGTAAGAGAAGAAACTATCAGTGCAACAGAACTTCTAAAAGCACAGGCTTTCTGTGCCGAAATCATCGATCGACTACGACAAAATGCATGATTCACAGACATCGTTTCAATTAAACTCTTAATCATTGTCCTTTACAGTCGGTTGACTTTTTTCTCTGAATCTCAGCACCTTAACAATCTCACGAGAACCGGCATTCTCGCCCGCGGCAGGTCACTCGGCCCGTGAGTTCAATGGCTTTCTGATTGTGCTTCTCTTCCAGCTGGAGATGGTCGCACAACCAGTTGCAGCCCCAGGCGAGATGCTCCAGGCTGGCGTTCAGGATGCGATGTTTCACTTCCGGCGGCGTGGTGAAGGGATGCGAGTGGTGGATCGGAGGCAAATCGGCCAGACCTTTGATGTCATGCGTCTGGAATTGCAAAGCCTCCGAATTCAGCCGCGATTCAAGGCTGATTCTTCCTCGCGCCGATCACAACACAGCAGACCGCCGGGCGGTTTTGGCCGAGATCGGTTAAAATCACGGTATGCCCTCCAATCGTATTTACTTTGGCGATAATTTGCCTATCCTGCAATCGCTTCCCTCTGGGTTGGTGGATCTGATTTACATTGACCCGCCCTTCAACACGGGCAAAGTCCAGGCTCGCACGCAGATCAAGACCGTGCGGGCCCAAGACGGCGACCGGCAGGGCTTTGGCGGCAACAGCTATGTGACGATCAAGGTGGGACAGCGCCAGTACGCCGATGATTTTGACGACTACGAGCGCTTCTTGCGCCCCCGGCTGGAAGAGGCGTACCGCATTTTGGCCCCCACCGGCAGTCTGTACTTCCACATTGATTACCGCGAGGCCCACTACTGCAAAAATCATAAGATATTTTTGTACAATTTAGTTACTTTTGGAAATTGCATAGCTATGTATTGAGTAGTGACAACTCACAAATAAGCTATTAAAATACGGTGCACGATCATTCATGGCCTTGCTCAATTGAGTATTTGGCTCTATACTTTTATTGAGAACACAGGTTCTAATCTCCTACTCAAAGAGATAAGTGTTATGAACTTTATCTATTATGGGGATAATTTACCTCTACTAAGAGAAATGCCAAAGGAGTCGGTGGATTTAATTTATATTGATCCACCCTTTAACACAGGAAAGGTTCAGTCATTGACGGCAATAAAAACCGTGCGAGGAGAATCGGGCGATCGAATTGGTTTCCAAGGAAATTCTTACCAGACTATAGAAGTCGGAACTAAAGCTTATCAAGATATATTTGATAAAAATATTGAATTTGTATTATCACCGGAAGTTAGAGAAGCATATCATAGAGTTGCGCCTGAAGCTAGTTTAGGATTTATTGAAGGCTTTTTGCGTCCGCGCTTGGTAGAAGCATACCGAATCTTAAAACCTCATGGAAGTTTATATTTCCATATTGATTACAGGGAAGTTCATTATTGTAAAATCCTGTTAGATAGTATATTTGGGCGTAATAGTTTTATAAATGAAATAATCTGGGCTTATGATTATGGCGGGAAATCAAAGACGCGATGGCCCCCAAAACATGATAATATCCTTTTCTATGTAAAGGATCCAGAAAATTATATTTTCAATAGCGAAGCCATTGACCGTGAACCCTATATGGCTCCTGGTTTGGTCGGCCCAGATAAAGCTAGTCGTGGCAAACTCCCTACCGATACTTGGTGGCATACAATTGTTGGGACAAATAGTAAGGAGCGAACCGGTTACCCGACACAAAAGCCTATAGGTGTGATTAACCGAATAATCCAAGCATCATCTCTCCCTGGGCAGACAGTTATGGATTTCTTTGCAGGATCCGGTACAGTCGGTGAATGTTGTATTAGGCTAGATCGTCGATTCATTTTAATAGATAATAACCGAACAGCTCTCGAGGTAATGGCCAAAAGATTCGCTGGAGTCAAAAATATTGAATGGGTTAATTTCGATCCTAGTCCATTCCAGGACGAGAAAACTGAAGCAGGACATAAGAAGAAAGATGGTCACCAAGACGATTTTGACTTTCTAGCATCTCTAGCCAAATACTATAGAAGTGAATACGAGGGGGGAAGTGAGATGTGGGAAGGAAGCCCGTTTGACTGGATGGTGGAATTGACTCCTCCTAAAAAAGGTTCTCTGGGGAAAAAAATGCTAGCTACTTGGTGTCAGATGAAAGGGTTGAATGTTCAAGACGCACCAGAGAAAGGAGCTGACATCTTAATTAATGGTTGTAGGTGTGCAATTAAGTTTTCATTTCTGTGGTCAGATGGAATTTATAAATTTCAACAGATACGTGATCAAGAATATGATTATGTAATATGTCTTGGGTTATCACCTTCTTCAGCCCACTGCTGGGTTATGAAAAAGGATTATGCATTAGCGCATTCAACTTCACAACATGGGGGCCTCCATGGATCAGATACAAATTGGTTTTCTGTGGATCCAAGTAATCCTGAAGACTGGCTGAAATCTTGTGGAGGAGCTCTTGAATCAGCTTATAAAATACTCGCATCTCTCAAACGATAGCTATGTCTGAAGTTGAACTTCCATCAGATTTCAAACTATTATCAACAGCCGCCAATTACATCCGAAAAGATTTTGTGCAAGACAATGTAGATTGGCAGGGAAGTCCTTTTGAATGGGTGCTTAACTTACCAGCAGGTTCAAAAGGCAAACTTGGGAAACAACTTGTTTTCCAATGGTGTGCTTTAAAGAGTTTAGCCGTTTCACATAGTCCTGATAGCGAAGCAGATATGCTTATCAATGGACATAGAGTTGAAGTAAAATTTTCTATGCTTTGGAAGGCAGGGTTTTATAAGTTTCAACAAATTAGAGATCAAAACTATGAGTATTGTATCTGCCTTGGGATATCTCCTCATGAAGCGCATTGTTGGGTATTAAGCAAACCCATCCTATTACAATACGTAATAGGTCATCTTGGCCAACATACTGGCTCCTCCGGAAAAGAAACTGCTTGGTTAACTATTGAGCCCCAAAATCCACCAAAGTGGATGCTCTCGTTTGGGGGAACCCTTGAACAAGCATTTATTGTTCTAAAAAGTCTAAGTCATAAGAAGTAAACTTTCCCGATGAGATATGGCAGACGCTTCGCTTCTCTCTAGAGTTACCATCCTTGCGGTAGGGATATGCCACTATAATGATCCTCATTTTAAAGATCTGCGTGGACCCAAAAGGGATATAGAACGCCTACGTGAATTGCTAGTTGATAACTCGTCAACAGCTCTATTCAAACCACAACAGTTCATTGCCCGAGTTGATCTGGACTCTAATGAGTTAAGGCAACTCTTGAGTGAGTATGTTATGAACCGTTCAGCAGAAAACGATATACTTCTTTTCTATTTCTCTGGTCACGGGGTTCCAATCGGAAGAAGTGATTTTGGTTTTTGCACAACTGACACAATTGTTCATCCCTTGACGAACTTACCTCTCTCGCTCAGCGTTGTAAAATTTAGTGAATTTTTAAGCAGCCTAAGTGTTGCTAACGTTATCCCGATTGTGATAATCGATGCGTGCTACTCAGGTACGGCTGGCCGTACACTTCGGATAACACCATTAGAAGCAATTTCTTCAATTAATGACCAGATCCATACAATTGCAGCAAGTTCTTATGCTCTCCTTTGCTCATGCGCAGATTACCAAACGACCATTGATACCCCAGATGGTGGCCTTTTTAGCTATTATCTTCATCAAGTCGCCACTGAAGGTCTACCCCTATCCGTGAAAAATGAATCGATGCTCACTTTACGAGATATCTTCACAAAATTGCAGGAAAGGGTACTAACCTGCTCAGGAGATGTAGTTCCCAGGCTATACCTCGGTCCTACCTTACCTGAATTTCCATTTGTGATGAATACGCAATTCTCTTTACGCCGTTATACACTTTCTAACAGCTACGTTAGCATCATTAAAGAGCTATGGAATGGGGGTAATGAACGAGAATTAAGCCCCGAGGAAATCCGCTCCTTATGTGGAAACGGAGCCTACGGAAATCACAATAAGCTAAGCTTTGCTCCTTGGGGCTTAGTTGAAACCGTACCGAATTCCAAGCGAAGACGATTAACTGAGCGTGGAAGGCTGTTTATTCAAAACAGACTAGAAGTACCTAAAACTGTTATCCAAGATCCACGAACGAATCAGGTGATTGCGGCTGAAAATACAGTCTATGTTAGATATGCCGATTTTCAATAGCTGGAAGTGATTAGAATCCATAGTTCGTATATTGACAACAACCCCGAAGCCCTGGCGGTGATGGCGAAACGCTTCGATGGAGTGGAAGAGATTGAGTGGGTAGGCTACCCGCCTGGCTGAAGCCTGCGCCCTTGCGCTGGGCCAGACAGTTTACTGGTCGTAATGGAAACTTGGCCGATATAAAGCTCGGTTTCGCCGTGCACTTCCATGCGCCCATCCTGGCTAAAGCGATCAAAAACCTCTCTGGCGGCCCGTTCCAGATTTTTAAAATGTGGATGGGTTTCATCGGGCATGCCAGCGGTAGAGAGCAGGGAGCCAAAGAAACGCTCCCAGTCCTGCTCAAAGTGAAATGCAAAGCGGATACGCTGGAAACGTCCATTGCCAAAGTAGAAGATCAGAGGCTTCCACTCGCGCTTTTGAGCGGATTGATGGGCTTCAAAACCGTATTCCGCCCGGTACAGTTCCGCCGTAGCCCGGTTGAGGGCATCTGAGCTGCTGATATTGCGCAAAACAGCCAGCCAACCGCCGGGTTTAAGGATGCGGCGGAACTCGCGGCGGGCCGGCTCTGGGTTAAACCAGTGAATGGCCTGCGCTACTGTTATCAGGTCTACGGAGCGGTCTGGCAGGCCGGTTGCTTCGGCGCTGCCATCCAGTACCTCACAGCCGCCGCAGCCGGCCAGAGTTTGTTCGGCCAGGCGGCGCATTGCGGCGTTGGGTTCAACGGCCCATACCCGGCCTGCGCGCCCCGCGAAGTGCCGGGTGAGCATGCCGGTTCCGGCGCCAATATCCGCCACCGTTGACTGGGGCGTAATCTGCACGATGCGAAGGATGCTATCTACCGCCTGGGGTGCATAATCCCAACGGTAGCGGGCGTACTTCTCGGCTTTATTCGAGTAAACGTCTTTGGTCTCCATGGGTTATGCTTCCAGGCAGTCGGCCAGGCTCATAAAATCGTAATCAATAAACGGCGTTCCGGCCTCGATGCGCTCTTTGCGCCCTTCCATATAGCCTTTTACCCAGGGATGATCCAGGTTTTCCAGGTCGAAATCGCGCTGGATCACGGCGTAAAGGTCAATCTCGCGCAGTTTGAGGAAATAAGGCAGTTCGCGCAGCCATTGAGGGTCGAGCGTATTCTCCTGACGGTAGCCGCGTAAAAAGCCGCGCATAAACGTATCTGTAAAGCCGGCCACGTCTCCTTTCCAGGGGGCGGCATAAAACAGTACCATAGCAATATCGTACATATACCAGCCGTAACAGCAGTCATCGAAATCAAACAGGGTGATCCGGCCTGAGTCATCCACGAACAGGTTGCCGGTGTGCGCATCCTGGTGGATCATGCCGTAGCCGGCCGGGTCGCGCGGCAGTGCCTGAAGGTGATCCATCAGGGCAAGAAAATGCCGTTTGGCGATGGCCTCAGAAGGCGGCAAGAAGCGGTCTACGTGGACATTATTTTCCGGGTCGTCCCAATGCGGGCGGATAAATTCTGGGCTGGAGGGCCGGTAGGTGCGTGAAATCGCATGGATGCGGCCCAGCAGGCGGCCATACGCCTCGTAAAAGGATGGGGTCCAGTCGCTCTTGCGGGGTGGGCGGCCCTGGGCCTTGACGAAGGCGGTGGCTAAGAAAGCCTCGCCCTGCCCATCCGGGACCACTTCGACAAGCCTGCCGGCCTCGGAGACAACAGCGCCCGCCACCCCGGCCCCGCCGCGCGCCAGGGTGTTGATCCAATCTACCTCGCCCTGGATGAGGGGAATACTGCGGCGCAGGCTGTGACCGATCCGCAGAATATACTCTCCGCCGCCCTGGTCGTTATCCGCCTTGATAAACTCATAGATAAAGCTTTCAAAGCCATCCAGCAGGTGAATGTTGCCCGGACGGATGCCATAGCGGGCCATAACTTCTTGCAGGATCGAATCATTAAAGCGGTCGCTGATGCGTTTTTCCATATACACCCATGAAAAATTTGAGGCTGTTGGTCAATTATGATCGTCTCAGAATTATACTTCACCTTAAGGGGACATTCGCTGAACCGCGTGGAAGTTGCGAGGCACGCGCCGCAATTCCTCACAGTTTGAAAAACTACCCCTCATGGGCCTTTTAGAAAGCGGTCGAAGAACTCGATGGTGCGGGTCATGGCCGGGCCAAAGGAATTGGCGATGTTGTGGTTGTCACCCTGGTAGGTGTACAGCTCGACCATTTTGCCAGCCTGCGAGAGTTGGGTATACAGGGTTTCTGAAAATTCCAGCGGCACCGATTCATCGGCTGTGCCGTGATGCAGTTGAACGGGGCCAGAAATATCCGCCAGGTAGCTATTGGCCGAAACCGAAATCCAGAATTCGGGGTTTTGTTCCCAATCGCCGTACTCTTCCAGCCAGGCCTGCCGCCAGCGGCGCACGCCAGAGGGGGCGGTGGGGGTTGTTCCGCTGCTGCCCCGCCGCCAGCGCGTGATCATATCGGGGTACGAAGCCACCACCCCGGCCCAGATCACGCCTGCTTTCACATCCGGCGAGATGACCATGGCCCGCAAGGTCAGAAAGCCGCCCATCGAATGCCCCCACATGCCGATTTTTTCGGGATTGGCCTGGGGAAAAGCCTTAAGCGAAGCGACTGCGTTCAGCACGTCAACGGTGTAGCCGGGGTCGCCGTAAGCCCCCAACGCCTGACCTTCCGACTGGTCGTGGCCGCGGTAGTCAATACGAAAGACGATATACCCGCTGCGCGCCAGCCAATCCACATAGGCGACGTAGCGCTCGGTGGTGCGGTAGACAGTGGGCGGGATATAGCCGTGATTAAAGACGATAGCCGGCCAGCCGCCCTCTGGCATGGTCCCGTTCGGGACGGTCAGCAAAGCGTAGATCTTCAAGCCTTCGGAAAGATAGTAAGCATAGTAGCGCCGGTAGTTCGAGCCGGCATCCAACTCGCGCTCGATCACAATTTCACTGCCGGGGTACGGCCTCTGGCGCATGGCGGTAATGCTCATGGGGTGAGGAGTGGGGGTGGGCGAAAGCGTGATGGTGGGGGTAGGCTCGGCGGTGGGCGAAGGCTGGGGCGTGGGGCTGGGAACAGCCGTGGGGGTGAACGCCTGGGCCGGCTGAACAACCAGCCCCGTCTCAGGTACAGGGGTGACAGGCGGAGCCGGCACATTCGCCGTCTGCCGCCCGCAGCCGTTCAGCCCAAGGGACAAAATCAGCAGAAGATAAAAGACGAGTATTTTTCTCATATTTCAGTACGATTGTAACCTCTTTCTGAAAACCCTGCTTTCTGGAAACACAAGGTTTATAATACAGGCTGCAAGCCGAAAAAAGGCCCAAATTTCTAATCCTTCGGGAGATAACATGAATAGCAAAGTGAAAGCCGCAGTCATCGGAATGGGCGTGGGAATGGCCCATGCCAAAGGCTACCTGGCCTGCCCCGATGCCGAGTTGTACGCCATCTGTGACGTGGACCCCCTGCGCTTAAAAGAACGCGGCGATCAGTTGGGCGTTCCGCGCGAGCGCCAGTTTTCAGACGTGAATGAACTGCTGGCCCTGCCAGAGTTAGACGTGGTGAGCATTGGTCTGCCGAACTTTTTGCACGCGCCCATTGCCATTCAAGCGTTTCAGGCGGGCAAGCACGTGCTGTGCGAAAAACCGCTTGCCACCACCGCCAAAGAGGCTCAGGCGATGGTGGATGCCGCCCGCGACTGCGGCAAGATGTTAATGGTGTGCTTTAACTACCGCTTCCGCGACGATGCGCGCTGGCTGAAAAAACTGCAAGAAGACGGTAAACTGGGCGAAATCTACTTTGCCCGCACCGGCTGGATTCGCTGCGTGGGCATTCCAGGATTCGGCGGTTGGTTCACGCAGAAAGGTATGTCGGGCGGCGGCCCATTGATTGACCTGGGGGTTCACGTTCTCGACCTCACCCTGTGGCTGATGGGCTACCCCAAGCCGGTATCGGTCAGCGGAGCGGCTTTTGCCAAGTTTGGGCCCTACGGCAAGAAAGCCTGGGGAGCGCGCAAAGGCGACGTGACCTACGATGTGGAAGATCTGGCGGCGGGATTTGTGCGCTTTGAGAACGGCGCGGCCCTGCAAATTGAGGCCAGTTGGGCGTCGCACACCCGGCCTGGCCGCGACCAATACTTCAGCACGCTCTACGGCACAGAAGGCGGCTGTGAGTTGGACGTACCCAATTACACCGACCGCGACACTGTTACCTACTTTACCGAGGAAGGCGGCCAGCCGGTGGTGGTGAAGCCCAATATCATCACGCGCGGCGGCCACGAGCGGGCGGTGGCGCACTTTGTAGACTGCGTTAAAACCGGCACGCCCCCCGAAGCCAGCGGCGAGCAGGGCATGAAGCTGATGTCCATTATTGACGGGTTGTACGAATCGGCGCGCACCGGGCGCGAAGTACGCATTGACTAAGAACTTAACGGGAAGGGATTGACCCACAAGGGCGGCCAATCCCTTCCCGGTTTTAACGCGGGCGATCTGGATACAAACTGATGCGGTGGAGCGCCACTACCAGGTCTTCTCCGCTGAGACGCTCGATCTCTCCCCATTCTTCGCTCTCATCCACAAAGGGGGCCAGGATTTCCCTCAAGCGGTCGGGACGCGCATAAAAATATTCTTCCAACAGCGGCAGTACCTGCTGGTTCCAGGCAAACGCCAGGCGCTCCAGGCGTTCTGGGGGCGCGGCCTGCGCCACCGGCAAAAAATAACTGTGACCAATGCGATGACTGCTGTCGAGGCTGTGGGTGATGGCGGCGTTCAGACCGCGCAGGAGCGCATCCAGCGCCACCGAGGCTTCTTCAGTTTCGACCACAGCTCCGACCAGCAGATCGGGGCGCGGCTCGATTTCAACAAAGGCAAAGCGGCGGCGCAGGGCGGCATCCATGAGGGCAATGGAGCGGTCAGCGGTGTTCATCGTCCCTAAGATCATGAGGTTGGGAGGGACTGAGAAGGGCTGGCCGCTGTACGGCAGCAGTACGCTTAAGCGCCCACGCTTATCGGGCTCAAGCAGGGTGATTAACTCACCCAGGATGCGGGCCAGGTTGCCGCGGTTGATCTCATCAATCACCAGCACGTAAGGGCGGTCTGGGCTGCGCAGGGCCAGTTCGCAGATTTCGCGGAAAATGCCCGGCCGCACCTGATAGGCCAACTGCCCCTGTGCGCCTAAGACCGGGCGCACGCCTTCCACAAAGTCTTCATAGGCGTAAGATGGGTGAAACGTCACCCAGCGGACGGTCTGCTCCGTCTCGGCCTGGGTGAGGTGGGCAGCGGCCAGGCCAGCCAGATGGGTCTTGCCCACTCCCGGCGGCCCGGTCAGGATGACGTTAGGGGTCTGGCGGAAGGCGGCCAGGATGCGCCGCAGATCGGGGTCTGAGACCGGCTCGACAGCCTGGTAAGACGCGCGCAGTTCGCGCACCTTTGACGGAGCGGCCAGACCGGCAGAAGACTGGGCCGGTTGAGTGGTCGGACCAGCGCCGCGCCTCTGCCGCGTTCCGGCGCGTACCAACGCCTGTTCCAGTTCCAGGCCCTGCCGCCACTCACTGCGCAGGTCTGTAAAGAAGTCAAAGGGGTGAGGACGGTCGCGGAAACGGGGCGACAGCGCGGCGCGCACCTGACGGAGCGCCTCGTCGCGGTCAGCGGCCAGCTTTTTCTTCACCCTGCCCTGGTAGTAAAAAAGGACGGCGTCTTTATCACGGTTAGAGACAATTGGCTCGTACTGCTCTGGGAAAGCCAGATACAGGATGACATTGCGCATATCGTTGGCCCGGTCAATCTTGAGCGGGATCGACTCGAGAATGCCGTCCAGCACACGCTGTAAGGCCGCCGGTGACGCCAGCGCCGCGCTGCGATCTGGCAGAGCTTTGATCTCCAACGCGGCCAGGGTCAACAGGCGCACCTGGGCGTGTTTGAGGTTGTATTTTTGGCCGGTTGCCGCCGCGCCGGTCTTCAGGGCCGCCCACAATGGGCTTTCAGGCGGCGGCAGTGTCAGGCCGGCCTGCTGGGCGCACCAGGTGAGCAGGTTCAGCTTGGTCGCAAAGCGAATGGTGTGCGACCCCAGGCCGTAGACGTAAAAACAGTCCGCCGCCATAGCCCAAAGCTCGGCGGGAGCGCCTTCTAATTGAGCTTCGAACTTTTCGCGGAACGACAGGCGGCCTTCCAGGAAAAGTTCAACGAACCGGCGGCGCATGGCCTCCAGCGTGGCGATGGTCCATACGGCCCGGTCGGGCCACAACAGCGAGCCATCCGCCAGCCAGCAGTTACGCATAAACGCTGAGAAGCTCTGGTAAAGGGGTTCGTGGGCAGGAAAACGCGGCATCGGACTTAATTATACGAAGGACGCAGGCGGGCTGCCAGCGGCGAAGGCGAAGATTCCGGCCAGTTCGTTGATCAGAGGTTGAGGGCGGTCCAGCGGGATGTATAGGTTGAGCGTGCAGGCGAAAATCTCCAGCCCAGGCGAGGCGATCACCCATCTGCGCCGGAGCGGGCCGCTAGCCGCTTCGGGCTGAGGGTAGAGCAGCAGGCCGCGGCGGCAGCCCAGACGCACCAGGTAAGCGAGCATCTGATAGGCGTCTTCGCGGGCGATCTCGCCTTCCAGGGCGCGGTATTTGGCGTCGGCTACCAGCAGTGGGAGGTCACTCTCGCGGCGGCGCACTAACAGGTCGGGGATCAGCCGCAGTACGCCCCGACCTTCTGATTCGGCCAGGTAAGCGCGCAGCCCGGCGCTGTGCGCCAGCACCTCTGCCCCCTGCCAGATCGGGGGCAGAATGGAGCCGCGGTGGCGTTCCAGAAACCCGGTGAGAAAGCGTTCAAAAAGCTGTTCCATCTGGAAGACAAAAGCATAGGCCGGCAGGCCTCCGCTTTGCAGGCGGATCACGCGGCCCGCCAGGAACAGGCGCGCCAGCGTAAACGCCGGACGGAAACGCTCGTTCAGGCGGTTGAAACGGATGCTTTCTGGCAGGCCAGGCGGGATTTCGGGCAAGAGCGTCACCGCCTGGAGCCGCTCGCGCAGGGCGGCCAGCAAGGCCCAATTGCCCCGGTCAGACGCGAGCCGGGCCAGTTCTTCCACCACCCAGCGGAAGATCTGGTTGAGGGGGGTATCGGCGGTCCATTCCTCATACGAAACGTCAAAATAATGGCGCTCGTGAGCAGGCCGGCGGGCCTGGCGAGCCAGGTTCCAGCGCCCGCGCAAGACGGGCAGGCGCTCTTCGCGCGCGACATAGTGTTGAGCCGCTCCGGCGGCCATCTGGCGGTGCAGTTCTGCCGCGAACATGCGGGTGAGCAGTTCAAACCACCCGCCCGGCGCATGTTCCAGGTCGGCCTCTGCCTCTGCCTGGATGGGAAAAGCGTAAGCATAGGCAAGCATTGCCAGCAGGTTGCGCCCAGAGGGGCGCCCCGGCGCGGCAATCTTGGGCAGGATTTCAAACGTCCGTCCCCCAACGCGCACCAGCCCCACCCGGTCTTGGGCGCGCAGACCCTGGCGTTCCAACCGGAAGATCAGGCAGCCGGCCCGCTCGTTCAGGCGTTCCAGCGCGTCTACCACCGGATGCTGAGCGGAAAGACCCAAATCCTCGTAGCTGCGGAATTGGTGTTCCAAAAAGATCAGTGAGGGAAGAACCTGTTCACGCACCAAGCTCTAACTCTGTCTGGTAAGGAGCATATTCGTCAGTTCGACCAGGGCCTGGGCGGCATCGCCCGGCTGGGCGGCCTGCCGGAGCCAATCTAACGCCCGGCCAGTGAGTTGTTGGGCCGTCTGGAGGGTATGCTCGTAAGCGCCTTCTTCTTTCAACAGGTCCGCCAGGGCAGCGACTTCTTCCGGCTGGATCTTGCCCTGCTGCCAGCGTTGGGCAAAGCGCCCCCCCAGGGCCAGCCCGTAGACCACCGGCAGGGTCTTTTTGCCGGTTACCAGATCACTTTCTACTGACTTGCCGGTGCGGCTGGCGTCTCCCCAGATGCCCAACCAGTCATCCAGAACCTGAAAGGCCAGCCCCAGGGTATAACCGTACTCACGGAAGGCGCGGCGCCGCGTCTCGTCGGCTCCGGCGGTCAGCGCGCCGAGTTCGGCGCAGCAGCCCAGCAGGGCCGAGGTTTTCCCGCCGATCATGGGCCAATAGGCGTCCATCGGGAGCGCGCTCTGCCCTTCGTATGACAGGTCTAAGAACTGCCCTTCGGTCAGGCGGAGGCAGGTAGTTTGCAGCAGGCGGCTGGCTTCTAACACATGCGGGGCAGGCAGCCTGCTGCTCAGGTCTTGCAGGGCCAGAAAGGCGAGGGTGAACAAGACATCGCCGGTGTTAATGGCCTGGGCCACCCCCCACTTCACCCATACAGTCGGGCGGCTGCGGCGCAGGGGGCTTTGATCTTGAATATCGTCATGCACCAGCGAAAAGTTGTGCAGCAGTTCCACCGCGGCGGCGGCCGGTAACGCCCCTCTCCAGTCTCCCCCGGCGGCCATGGCGCACAGCAGAACCAGCAGTGGGCGGATGCGCTTGCCCTGGGCCTCTGGACCGGCTCCCTCGCCTTCCCAACCCATGTGATAGTGGAGCATCCCCTTTAATTGAGTATACTGCGCGGGGATGGCCTGCTCGATCACACGGCGCAGTTCGCTTTCGATCTCTGGCAGCAAGCACTGGATGTAATTTTGTAAGTTCATGGTTCACCTGGCCTGGTTGTGGATGAGCGGGGTCTGCTGCAACTGCCGGATGCTGCCAGCCCCGGCGGCAAACATGCAGATCTGCACCTCGCGGCGGATTTCGTGGATCGTTTCGATGGTCGCTTCCAGGGAGCGGTCGGCGGCCTTCAGGAACGGCCCGGCCATGCCACCCAGGGAAGCGCCCAGGGCAATACATTTAGCAATATCCACCCCACTGCGCAGGCCACCAGAAGCAAAAATGAGCATATCGGGGGCGGCTTTGCGCACCATCTGGATCGATTCACTGGTGGGGATGCCCCAATCGCGGAAGGCCGCCGCCACGCGCGCGGCGCTTTCGCTGCGGATGCGGTACTTTTCCACCTGCGACCAGGATGTGCCGCCCGCGCCGGCCACGTCAATGGCCGCCACTCCCGCTTCGACCAGCAGTCGGGCATCTTGTTCTGAGATGCCCCACCCCACTTCTTTCGCAATTACCGGAACTGGCAGGGCGCGGCAAACTTCCGTGATTTTCTTTGCCAGCCCACTGAAGCGGATGTCGCCCTCCGGCTGGACGGCCTCTTGCAGCGCGTTCAGATGCAGGTAGAGCGCGTCGGCCTCGATCATCTCCACCGCGCGCCGGCAGTGATCTACTGTGTAGCCATAATTCAGTTGGACCGCGCCCAGGTTGGCAATCAGCACAATATCGGGGGCATAACGCCGCACCTTAAAGCTCTCGGCGGCGGCGGCATCTTCCAGGGCGGCCCGCTGTGAGCCAACCCCCATGACGATCCCGCTTTCTTGGGCCGCTTCCGCCAGGATACGGTTGATGCGCCCGGCCTCTTTCGTCCCGCCGGTCATGGATGAGATCAAAATGGGCGCTTTAACTGTTTTATTGAACAACGACTGCGTCAGGTCCACCCGGTCGAGGTCGAGTTCAGGCAGGGCGTGGTGGATGAAGCGGTAATTCTCCAGGCCGGTCGTCAGGGAAGAAAGCACGTCTTCTTCCAGATTGATGCGGATGTGATCGGCTTTCCGCGAAGTAAGGATAGAATCAGGCGGCATGATTTTTCACTCTTATTCAGACAACCCCTTGTAGATTGGCTCGGCGAAGCGGCGGCAATGCACTGCAACAGCCTGAGTATACCAGTACCGGTTGACTCTTGACAGATTACCCAGGAACGTTACAATTCCTGTATCAAGCTATGGAGCGATCATTCAACGAATAGCCCCATTGGATAGCTGTTTCATTGACCCTACTCCCCGGAGGATTGCTATGAGCGATATATTTGAAGAGGTGAAATCTGTCATTGTAGACGTTCTAAAGATCGATGGCAGTGACCTGAAACTTGAAACTCGCTTTATCGAGGACCTGAAGGCCGATTCGATGGATCAGTTCTTCCTGATTGACGGCCTGAGCGAGAAGTTTGGCCTGACCATTTCTGATGAAGATGCCCGCAATATCCGCACGGTTGGAGACGCCGTTCAGTACATCGAAAAAGCCAAAGGCGGCTAACTCTCCTCGGGGATCACAATACAAGAGAAGGTTTTGCCCCACCGCGTTGTGGAGCAAAACCTTCTCTTGTTGTTGACTTTCTCAGGCCAGCAGATCTGGGATTTCTTCTGGGTTCCTTGCCACCCGTACCCCGGCGGCTTCGAGCGCGCGGATTTTATCCACGGCCTGGCCGGAACCGCCTTCGATGATCGCTCCGGCGTGCCCCATGCGCTTGCCGGGCGGGGCCGTTTGCCCGGCAATAAAGCCAGCGACCGGTTTGGTCATGTGGTTGGCGATATACTCGGCGGCCTTCTCTTCATCGGTCCCGCCGATTTCACCGATCATCACCACTTTTTCAGTTTGCGGGTCGGCCTCGAACATTTCCAGCACATCCACAAAGCTGGTTCCGTTGACCGGGTCTCCGCCGATGCCTACGCAGGTGCTGGAGCCCATTCCCTTTGCTTTGAGCGCAAACAAAACCTCATAGGTCAACGTGCCAGAGCGCGAGACGATGCCGACGTTGCCCGGAATGGCAATGTTATTGGGGATAATGCCGGCTTTGGCCTCTCCGGGGGTCAGCACGCCGGGGCAGTTGGGGCCGATGAGGCGCACGCCTTTGGTGTCGAGGTAGCAGCGCACCCGCATCATATCCTGGACCGGAATGCCCTCCGTGATGCAGATCAACAACGGAATACCGGCATCGGCGGCCTCGAAGAGCGCATCGGGCGCAAAGCGCGCCGGCACGAAAATCACGCTGGCATTGGCAGCGGTGGTTTCTACAGCGGTTTTAACGGTATCAAATACGGGCACTTTGCCGTTTAACACCCATTCGCCCCCCTTCCCAGGGGTAACGCCCGCCACCACATTGGTTCCATATAACAGCATTTGCTCGGTGTGGAATAAGCCCTCATGCCCGGTGATGCCCTGCACCAGCAGGCGCGTTTCTTTGTTAATGAGGATGCTCATTTCAGGCTCCTTTTGCAATTGCCACGGCTTTGCGCGCGGCGTCGAACAGCGATTCGGCAGTGACCATATGGGCATCGGCCAACAGGCGCAGGCCCTCTTCGGCGTTGGTGCCGACCAGCCGCGCAACCATGGGGACGTTGGTTTTCACTTCGGCCAGGGCGGCCAGCACTCCGCGCGCCACTTCATCGCCGCGCGTGATGCCGCCAAAGATGTTAAAGAGGACGGCCTTGACTTTGGGGTCTGCCAGAATGATGCGCAGGGCCGCGGCTACTTTTTCGGCGCTGGCCCCGCCGCCAATGTCGAGGAAGTTGGCCGGCTCGCCGCCGTTCAACTTAATCATGTCCATCGTCGCCATTGCCAGCCCGGCCCCGTTGACCATGCAGCCTACGTTACCATCCAGGTTAATATAAGAAAGGCCGTACTTGCGCGCCTCGACTTCCAGCGGGTCTTCAGCACCCAGGTCGCGCATCTCATTCAGATCGGGGTGGCGGAAGAGGGCGTTATCATCCAGGATCATCTTGCCGTCCAGCGCCACCAGGCGCTTATCGGTGGTGATCACCAGGGGGTTAATTTCCGCCAGGGTTGCATCCGTCTGCTGGTAGGCGCGCCACAGGCCGTGAGCGATCTCGCCAAAAGAGCGCCAGAACTCGCGGGGCAGGTCCATGCTCACCGCCATGTCGCGGGCCTGGTAATCGCGCAGGCCCAACAGGGGGTCAATGTGAATTTTGATAATCTTTTCGGGGGTTTGGGCCGCCACTTCTTCGATATCAACCCCCCCCGCGGCAGAAGCCATCATCACCGGACGGCGCGCCGCCCGATCATTGGTGATTGCTAGGTAAATTTCTTTGGCAATTCCCACGGCTTCATCCACCAGGACCTTGCGGACGGGCAGGCCTTTGATCTCCATACCCAACAACAGGGTTGCCAGGTCTTCGGCTTCTTTGGGCGACTTCGCCAGGCGAATGCCACCGGCTTTGCCGCGCCCGCCCACCAAAACCTGCGATTTAATCACCACCCGTCCCCCCAATTCTTCCGCGATTTGCCGGGCTTCGTGAGCCGAACTGGCGACCCGTCCATGCGGAATCGGGATCCCAAAACTGGAAAATAGGTGCTTCGACTGGTACTCGTGTAGCTTCATGTGTCTCCCTGTCCATGCCGCCAGATAGAGAAATGGCGCATTTTCAGCAATGATCGAACGTGCGTGTGAACGCAATCTGCATATAATCTCACAAACGATCCACAAAGTGATTATAAATCATCTTCATTCAGGTTTCCTCTCAAAAAGCAAGCTGAGACTCTACAAAAGTAGATACAATGTAAACGCGGCCCGCTAAAAGCGGGCCGCGCTGGACAGATTTACTGAACGATTCAGCCTTTCAGGAAGGCTTCGAGCGCCTCGCGGCTGATGCGGTAGGCACTGCCGATCTTGCGGGCTTTCAGGTCGCCGGCCTGGATGGCGGCAAGGACATCTTCCTCTGAGACGCGCAGTACAGCGGCGGCCTCAGCAGGGGTCATCACATCGGCCATTTGCCCGGCGGCTCCGGCCGCGGCAGCCGGCTGCCCACCCTGAGGGGTCTGCTGGCCGGTCATGCCCTGGAGCGAGGAAGACAGCACGTTCCCAATGCCCATGCCCGCGCCAATGCCAGCCGTGAGGCCCGCCCCGCCAGAGGGGTTCTTGGCGGCGTCGCGCAGGGCATCTGCGGCCTGGAGCTGGGTGTAGGTCTGCATATCAAGCATGCCCATGGCGCGCAGTTCTTCAGCGGATTTCTCGTAGGGTTTGAGGTTGGCAATGTAGAAAGACTTGAGCACCAGACCAATGGCGGCAAAATCATCCTGGGCTTTGGCGCGCACGCCGGCGCCCAGTTCTTCGGTCAGCCCGATCAATTCCACCACGCTGCTGCGTGCGGCCGTCTCACCTAACAGGTCTGAGAGCTTCGAAAGGAGCATGGAGCGCAGGCGGTTTTCGATATCGGCGGTGCGGAAAATGCCCTGCGCGCCCACAATTTGGGTCACAAACTGTTGGGCGTCACTGACCTGGAAGCTGTACGAGCCAAAGGCCTGGAGCAAAGCCACGCCCAGGCCCATGCCGGGATTGCGCACGATGATCGGCTGGGGCGTTCCCCATTTGCGGTCGGCGAACTCGCGCATCGAAACGTAGTACACCTCGGCTGTGAACGGCGTGCGGTTATCAAAAGCGCGCCCGATCAGGTCTACCAGCAGGGGGACGTTGGCCGTGGTGATGGTGTGGCGGCCCGGCCCTAACACATCCAGGGCCTTGCCATCGCGGAAGAAGACCGCCCGCTGCGATTCACGCACAATCACCTGCGAGCCCATGCGGAGATCGGCCACCCCGGTTTCTGGGAAGCGGTGGACGATTTCATCCTGCATCTCGCTCGGATATTCAACAACATCAAAAATTCTAGCCATGGTTTTGCTCCCTTATACGACCGGACACGGAAATCTATTGAGACTGCGCCGCCTGCGCGCCGCCGCCGAGGATGGCCTGTGACCGTTTTTCAAACGCTTCCACGGCTTCCTGAGCCAGGCGAGTGAGGCCGCGGATGGCCGCCGCCAGGCCATCGGTGCCGATGGCGGCTTCGACGTTATCAATGGAGCGGGCAATCTCATCTACCAGGCTGAGCAGCCAGAGGTCATATTGGTACATTTGCTCCAACTCTTCCGAATTGACCTTAACGGCATCGAAAAATCCCGCGTAGCCATAGGAGGCCGTCTTGACGCGGTCGATGAACTGGCGCAGCTTGATGGCGGCCCCTTCCAGGTCATCAATAAAAGCAATCCCCCCCTGACTGATCAGGTCGCGCTGAAGGCCAGAAATCCGCCGCCACTGTTCTTCAAAGCGCGAGGCGACGGTTTCGCGCAGAATTTTGTCAGCGGCGCGGCGATTCTCACGGTCAATGTAACCGCTAAAGCCAGGGACTTTGCTCAGAAGTTTGGCAAATATATCCTGGTCATCCTGGATTCGATTCAAAAGGTCGCTCATGTTCTCTCCTTGTTGGAAGGCCCAACCCACTGGAAGGCGCGTTTGCGTAACCCGTCAGGTTGATTATAGCTCAATTTGACTCCCAAACAATATACGGATGAGGGCTTGTGTGGGTTGCACGCGACCCGGCAATTAGAGGGGATGCTGATCTTTGTAAGGCGCTTGTAATGCCGCCCCAATTGAATTTTTACCCCAAACCTTTATAATACGTGTAACGCTGTAAATCAGAACAGCTCATCTTCATAACAAGGGGTAAACATCATGTTATTCGCTCCTAAAGAAAAAGGCCAGGGCCTGGTCGAGTACGCGCTGATTCTCGTATTGGTGGCCGTCGTTGTAATCGTCATTCTGGCGATCCTCGGCCCGTCGATTGGCAACATCTTCTCCAACATCGTCAACAAGATCTAGTCTCTTATTCACCCGTTTTTTTGTCTTCTCTTTCTGCTACAATCGAGCAAAAGGCCCTGGGGTCAGGGCCTTTTCATGTATTTAGATAGAAGAACTATCCATTTGTGAGAAGAAAATGTCTTTTTTATGTATTTCATTTTACTTTTCGCGTATAATTTATTCGATACGAATTGATACCGCTATGGATACTTTTAAACTTCATCTGTTCAGGAGGCATGAATGGCTACTCGCCGCCGCGGAAGAGCGTTGATCTTTGTCGCCGTAATCCTGATATTACTGCTGGTCCTGGTGGTTGCCGGCTGGCAGTTTGTGGTTGTTCCCCTGCTCATAGCACCGCAGCCCCAGGCCACGCAGGTGGCTGTGAACACCCCCACTCCCGTCCCCGATCTGGTATACATTGTGATGACCGCCCAAAGGATTCCGCGCGGCGCATACCTGACCACAGAGGCTTTGGTGTTGGTCCCAATGCCTCGGGCCGATTATGTTGAGGGGACCTTTATCAAGCAGGATACGCCCCCCGATCCAACGGTTCCAACGGTGATTGACGACCTCGTCGCCAACCGCATGCGGGCGGGCATGGATTTGAAGGAGCGGATCCCGCTGACGATGGAAATGCTGATTGGAGAAGAGGGCAATCCTTCATCCTTCTCGATCCCCCGTGGCATGGTCGCCATCTCGATTCCCATCAGCAAGCTGTCTTCCGTTTCCTATGGCCTGCAGCCGGGCGATCATGTCAACGTCATCGCCACGCTGCGGCTGGTGGATATTGACCCCAACTTCCAGGCAGAACTGCCCAACAGAACGGCTTCCGTCACCCTGCCGGGCCGGCTGGTGGATCAATCCACCGGCGTGGCCGTGATTAACGATGGGGGTCCAGAGGGCGACCCGCCGGGCGTGGCCGGACGGGGTGAGTTTGACCCCACCCTGGGGACGCCTATCTACGTTTTCCCCCGCGAGGAGCAGCGCCCGCGGCTGGTCTCGCAAACGCTGATTCAGGATACCATCGTGCTGCAAATGGGCATCTTTGCCCAGGGCGCGCCGCAGGCCGCCCAGCCCACGCCACAGGCGGCAGAACCGGCCCAGCCGGCCCCGCAGGACCAGGCTCAACCTACGCCCGCCCCGCAGACTACCATCCCCGTCCCCGACGTGATCACCCTGATCGTCAGCCCGCAAGACGCTGTAACGCTCAATTACCTGATGCTCGCTGGCGCGCAACTGAACCTGGTGATGCGCTCGGCAGGGGATACAGATATCGTTCAGACCGAAGCGGTAACGCTTCAGTTTGTCATGGATCAATACGGCATCCCCAACCCGGCCAAATTGCCTTACGGCATGGACTCTAGAGCTGACCGCGAAGAGATCACCGGGCAAAACGCTATTCTGCCGTTCCCCGAATCTGGCACGCCGGTTCCGTCTCTGCCCACGGCTACGCCGGCGCCGTAAGGCGTGAACGCGTAACTTATTGGTTGCCCGCGCGTTGTATATGAAGCGCACCCATCGAACCATGGAGTGAGGTATGCCTGCAACTGAAAAAGTGAGAGTCATCATCGTTGACGACATCAGCGAAACCCGCGAGAATATCCGGCGCATGTTACAGTTTGATCAGAATATCGAAGTGGTAGGAACAGCGCGCACTGGCAAAGAAGCGGTTGAGTTATGTCAGCAGGCCAGACCAGACGTTGTGGTGATGGATATCAATATGCCGGACATGGACGGCATCATGGCAACCACTGAAATCAAGAACAGGCTGCCGTACATCCAGGTGGTGATCCTCTCGGTGCAGAGCGACACCAATTACATGCGCCGGGCCATGCTGGCCGGCGCACGTGACTTCTTGACCAAACCGCCGATGATTGATGAGCTGACGGATGCTGTGCGCAAGGCGGGCATCCTGGCCCATGAAGAGCGCAAAAAGACGTCAACGCTCCCCGCTATGCCGGTAGGGGGCATGCCGGTCGCCGCGGGCATTCCCGGCAGTTTGGGCAAGATTCTGGTTGTTTACAGCCCCAAAGGGGGCGTGGGCCGCACAATGATTGCCGTTAACCTGGCAATTGCTCTCAAAACCGGCGAGAACAAGGTGGCCCTGGTGGATGGCAGCCTTCAGTTTGGCGACGTAGCCGTCTTTGTGAACGAGCAGGGCAAAAACACCCTTCTCGACCTGGCCTCGCGCGCCGATGACCTGGACCCAGAAATTGTAGAAGAAGTGATGGTGACGCACCGCACTTCGAGCGTAGACATTCTGGCCGCTCCGCCCAAACCGGAATATGCCGATCAGATAACGGGCGAGCAGTTCTCGAAAGTTCTGCGCTACCTGCGCCAGATTTACAGCTATGTGATCGTAGATACAACCTCGCACCTGACTGAAACCGTGCAGGCGGCGCTGGATGTCAGCGATATGATTATATTGGTGACCACGCAGGAAATTCCGGCGATTAAGAACTGCAACTTGTTCCTGCAACTGGCCGATGCTTCTGGCATCCAGCGCAGCCGCATTCTATTTATTATGAATCGCTACGACCGGCGGCTGGCGATTACTCCTGAACGGGTGAGCGAAAGCCTGCGGCAGGAGATTACACTGGCGATCCCCTATGATGAGAAAGTGCCTACCCTTTCGATTAACCGGGGCGTGCCGTTTATGATTGATAATAATAAATCACAGCCGATTGGGAAAAGCATTCAGCAACTGGCCGAAATGGTCAAAGAAAAGATCGTTAAATTGGAGCAGTAATGCGGTATGATTAGTTTACCGGTATCATTTTCTGAGCAATATGGCTATCCTGTTGCAGGAAGAGAAAAGAGGGCAGTATGTCGATCTTGAAGAGGATACAAGGTGGAGGAACGCCGGGGTCTACTCCCGCAGTACCGGGAAGCAGTTCGTCAGGCAGCGGTTCAGGCGAAGGTGTGCCGCCGCGCCGGGTGACCGCGCCTCCGCCGGCAGGCCATATTGAACAGTATCAGGATTTAAAGACCCGCGTCCATAACAAGCTCATTGCGGGACTGGATCTTTCGACCGACCCTAAGCGCACCGGGGAAATTCGGAAGACCATTCAAGATTTATTCGAACAAATCCTGGCCGAAGAAAATATTATCCTGTCGAAGCCGGAAAAGGCGCGCATGTTTGAACAAATCGCTGCGGAAATTACCGGCTATGGCCCGCTGCAAATCCTGCTGGAAGACGACACCATCACCGAAATTATGGTGAACGGCCCCAAGAACGTCTACATTGAGCGGGCAGGCCGGCTGCACCGCGCGCCGGTCGTTTTTGAAAACAACGAACACGTGATGCGGATCATCGAGCGGATTGTCTCCCCTCTGGGCCGCCGCATTGATGAATCCAGCCCATACGTAGACGCGCGCCTGACGGATGGTTCACGCGTGAACGCCGTGATCCCGCCGATTTCACTGGTTGGGCCGGTTCTGACGATCCGTAAGTTTGCCAAAAAGCCGATCACGGTGGAGCAACTAATCAGCTTTGGCTCCATCTCTCCCGAAGCGGTTAAATTCCTGGAAGCGTGCGTGATTGCCCGTAAGAACATCATTGTTTCGGGCGGCACCGGCTCTGGAAAGACCACGCTGTTGAATGTGCTATCGGGCTTTATTCCGGCGGACGAGCGCATCTTGACGATTGAAAACGCCGCCGAACTCCAGATTCGGCAGGAACACTGGGTATCACTCGAGTCGCGCCCGCCGAACATCGAGGGTAAAGGCGAAATCACCATCCGCGACCTGGTGATTAACGCGCTGCGCATGCGCCCCGACCGTATTGTGGTGGGCGAGTGCCGCGGCGAAGAAGCCCTGGATATGCTCCAGGCCATGAACACCGGTCACGACGGCTCACTGACTACGGCGCACTCTAACAGCCCGCGCGATACGCTCGCCCGTCTGGAGACAATGGCGCTGATGGCCGGGATGGACCTGCCCGTCCGCGCCATCCGTGAGCAAATCGCTTCAGCGGTTGATCTGATCGTCCACCAGGAGCGCATGCGCGACGGGACGCGCAAAGTGGTGACGATCACCGAGGTATCGGGCATGGAAGGCGAGGTCATTACCACCTCAGACCTGTTTGTCTTTGAGCAAATGGGGATGGAAAACGGTAAGATTGTAGGACGGCTGCGCCCCACCGGGCTGCGGCCCAGGTTTATGGAAGATATCGAAAACGCCGGCATTCACCTTCCTCCATCTATTTTTGGAATTGGAGAACGGAAGAGATAATGGAAGGCTTTTTAATCTACTTCGTGATTGGCGGCTGCATCGTCTTGGTGCTTGCGCTCATCGCCGGCATTTACTTCTCTGTCTCGCGTGACCGCGAGGTGCAGAACCGCATTGATCAGTTTACCGGGGGCAGCCGCATTTCCGCCGAGGAACGCAAAGAAGCCCAAAAGTCCACGCCGGTGATGACCGGGTGGATCAACGAGCGGGTCAGCCGGTCTTCCTTTGGAGAAGGGTTGGCCCGCGACCTGGCCCGCGCGGACATCAAGATGAAGCCGGGCGAGTTTATCTTGATGACGATCCTTTCGGCGGCACTCTTCGCTTTCCTTCTCTACTTCATTGGGGGAAGGAATCCGATTACGGGTTTGATCGGCGTGGGCGTCGGGCTGTATGTGCCGCGCTTTTACATCAATCGCCAGAAAGCCAAACGCCTGCAAAAGTTCAACGATCAGTTGGGCGATATGCTGAACCTGATGGTTAACGGCTTGCGGGCGGGGTATTCGGTCATGCAGGCCATGGAAGCCGTCAGCAAGGAACTGCCCCCGCCTATCAGCGACGAGTTCCGCCGCGTGGTGCAAGAGATGCAGTTGGGCGTTCCCATGCAGCAGGCGCTGGATAACCTGCTGCGGCGCATTCCCTCGGACGATTTGGATCTGTGCATTACGGCCATCAACGTACAGCGCGAGGTTGGCGGCAACCTGGCTGAAATCCTCGACACCATTTCCTTTACCATCCGCGAGCGCGTGCGCATTAAAGGCGAGATCCGCGTTCTGACCACACAGGTGATGTACTCCGGCCGGCTGCTGGCCCTGATGCCCTTGGGCGTGATGGGTATTTTGTATGTTCTCAACCGCGAATACATGATGGAGTTTTTTAAGCCTGAAAATAATGCCACACTGCCCTGCGGATATATTGGACTGGGCTGTGCCGGGATTTTGATCATCGTCGGGTACGTTGTGATGAATAAGATTGGCGAGATCGAGGTATAAGACCAAAGGAGTAATTATGTCGATGCTTCCCATATTCCTTGTTGGAGTGGTGGTTGTCGTAATTGCCGCCGTTTTGGTCTACATCGGCCTGCGCAATCCCTCTACGGTGGATGGACAGGAACTGTTATCGCGCCTTGAAGAGTTTACCCAGAAGGGCGAAACGGTGGACCTGGAAAAGATCGAGATGTCACTGCCGTTCAGCGAGCGCGTCATCTTGCCACTAGCGCGCAGGTTGGGCGAGATGGCCGTCCGGTTTACGCCGCAGAACGCGATGAACTCAACTGCGAAAAAGCTGGAACTGGCAGGAACGCCTGGCAAGTTAGACCCGACCGTCTTTATCGCCATCCAGTTCATTGCCGCTGGCATCTTTGGGGGGGTGCTGCTGTTGGTCACGACCGTTACGAAAATGAGCTGGCCTTTGGGGCAAAAAATTCTGATGGTCATCGGCGGCACGGTTTTAGGGTTTTATTTCCCCCAGATGTGGCTGACGAGCAAAATTAACCGCCGGCAAAAAGAAATCCGCAAAGCTCTGCCCGATGCGCTGGATCTGCTGACGATCTGCGTGGAAGCCGGGCTGGGGTTGGAAGCGGCGATGGCGAAAGTTAGTGAAAAATGGGTTTCGGAGTTATCGCTGGCTTTTGCGCGCTGTTTGCAGGAAATTCAGCTTGGCAAAGTGCGGCGCGAGGCACTGAAGGACATGGCCGACCGCATCGGCATCCCTGAAATGACGAGCTTCGTCGCCGCAGTGGTGCAAAGTGAACAATTGGGCGTCAGCATGGCGAAGGTCTTGCGCATTCAGTCTGACCAGATGCGCATTAAGCGGCGCCAGTTGGCCGAAGAAGAAGCCCATAAGGCTCCGGTAAAAATGCTGCTGCCGATGGCGGGGCTGATCTTCCCCGCCCTGATGGTGACGTTAATGACACCCGCCGCCCTGCGCCTGATGAACTCTGCGTTGGGCGACATGTTGAAATAAAGTGACGGAGCGGCAACCTCCGGTTTACATTGCGTATCACCTACTCTGGCGCGCACTGGACTGGCTTTTCCCGCCCACCTGCGGGGGGTGCGGCCGGTTAGGGTTCCGCTGGTGCCCGGCGTGTCAGCAGGCGGCCCAACGCATTGCCGGGCAGGTCTGCCCAACCTGCGGGCTGCCTGCGATGCCCGGTGGAAGCTGCCCGGACTGCACAGCACAGCGCCCCGCGTTCACTGCGCTGCGCTCTTGGGGAGTATACGGCGGTCCCCTGCGCCGCGCCATTCACCGCCTGAAATATGGGCGTGATCTGGGCCTGGGCGAAGCGCTTTCAAAACACCTGATCGAGTTATATAATTTGCTGCAATGGAACATTGACTGCGTTACGCCAGTGCCCCTCAGCCGCCGCCGTCAGCAAGAGCGCGGTTACAACCAGGCCGGGCTGTTGGCACTGCCCCTGGCGCGGGCCGTTGGCGCGCCCTACCGCCCGGCGGCACTGCAGCGCACCCGCGAAACCCGCTCTCAGGTGCGGTTGGGCGCTCAGGAACGGCGCGCCAACGTTCAGGGAGCGTTTCGGGCCGAGCCGGCCCTGGTTTCTGGCAAACACGTTTTGGTGATAGACGATGTAACGACGACCGGATCAACCATTCACGCCTGTGCGCAGGCGCTTACCCTGGCTGGTGCATCGGCTGTCTTCGGAATGACCCTGGCCCGCTCAGTTCTGCAGGCGGACGCGGATGATCAGCCCAGCTAAATTCAACCGGTGTTCAAGACACCACTCACTCATTTTGACGGAGGTTACGTATGGCTCTCGAGGTTGCGATCTTCCCCAAAAATATGGATCTCACGGACCGTATCAGCGAGTACGTCACCAAAAAAGTCTCCAAGCTCGACCGGTACCTGCCGGACGTTGAAGAGACGCGGGTTGACCTCGCTTACTTGAAATCCGCCCGCAACCCCTCAGATCGTCAGGTAGCGCAGATTACCATTCGTGGGCGCGGGTACATCCTCCGCACCGAAGAACGCGCGGAAGACATCTTCACCGCGATTGACGCGGCGCTTGAGAAGATGCACCGCAAGATGGAGCGCTTCAAGGGCAAGCGCGCGCGGGGGCGCGGCGACGGCACCCCGGCCTCACAGGTTGGGACGGATACGGGCACGCCGGTTCTGGAAGAGGGCGAGGAAATGCCGGTCATCGCCCGCCGCAAGACCTTCAGCCTGGTGCCTATGGATGAGATGGAAGCCATTGAGCAAATGCAGCAACTGGGGCATGAGAACTTCTTCGTCTTCTTTAACGCCAACACCAACCTGGTGAACGTCTTATACCGCCGCCGCGACGGCACCTACGGTCTGATTGAACCTCGACTCGGCTAAACTTCCAACGGCGCGCAACGCGTCGTTCAGTAACTAGTCCGCCCACCGGCGGGGGGCCAGCGCTCCCCGCCGTCATTTTTAATTTTCACGTTTCCTTGTCATACGCCGGGCCATTTGCTATAATTCATCGGTTCTTACTCTTATCTTTTGACTGCGAGGCAAGCACAGTTATGATTGACGTGAATGATCTGCGAAAAGGGGTCATTTTTGAACTGGATGGCAGCCTTTTTCGCGTATTGGAATACACCCACCACAAACCCGGTCGGGGCAATGCCATCATCCGCATTAAAGCGCGCAACATCCGCACCAATGCCACAATTGAAAAAACCTTCCAATCGGGCGATCGGGTTCAGGATGTGCGCTTAGATTACCACAACGTTTCTTATTTGTACAACGACGGCGACCTGTACTACTTCATGGACGCTGAAACGTTTGAACAGCCCGCGATTCCCAAATCCGTCATCGGAGATGCGGCCGGGTTCCTGAAAGAAGGTCTGGAAGTGAAGCTGACCTTTTATAATAATGAGCCGCTCGATATCGAATTGCCGACCTCCGTGGATCTGAAAGTGGTGCAGTCTGAAGTGGCCGTGCGCGGCGACACGGCGACGGGCGTTACCAAGCGGGTAGTCACCGAGACCGGGCAGGAAGTGGATGTTCCCATCTTCGTCAAAGAAGGGGATATCATTCGCGTGGATACCCGCACGGGCGCTTATGTAACCCGCGTGTAAATGATGGCCTTTACCCTGCTCTTTGACCTGGACGATACGCTCCTCAGCAATGACATTGACCGCTTTTTGCCGGTCTATCTTAAACTGTTGGGGAGGCATCTGGCCGATCACGTTGCGCCGGAGAAGATGGTTCAGGAATTACTGGCGGCCACGCAAAGAATGATCCGCAATAACGATCCGGCAATTACGCTGGAACAGGCGTTTGACGCGGCTTTTTATCCGGCTATTGGTAAAACCAAAGAGGAACTGCGCCCCACGCTAGAAAGCTTCTACGAGCAGGTTTTTCCTGATTTGCAATCTGTCACCAGCCCGCGCCAGGCGGCCCCCCCGTTGATTCAAGAGGCCCTGGCGCGCGGCTATACCCTGGTAGTGGCAACCAACCCGCTTTTCCCGCGCAAGGCCGTGGAGCACCGCCTGCGCTGGGCTGGCCTGCCCCCCGAGGAGACGCCCTTCGCGGCGATTACCTCTTACGAAACTTACCATTTTGCCAAACCCAACCCGGCCTTTTACGCCGAAATTCTGGCGCAGTTGGGCTGGCCGGGCCAGCCGGCGGTCGTCATTGGCAACAGCCTGGAAGATGACCTGCTCCCGGCGGCGCATTTGAACCTGCCCAGTTATTGGGTTGCCGAAGGCAAGCAGGCACTGCCGCCCCGCATGCACCCCCTCAGCGCCCAGGGTGGGCTGGAAGGCGTGCTGCCCTGGCTGGAAACGCTGACGGAATCGGCCCTGGCGCGCTACGATACGCCCTCGCCAGAAGGGTTGATCGGCATCCTCAAATCCACCCCGGCGGCTTTGGATACGTTCGCCCGGCGGCTCTCGGAAAGCCATTGGCAGCAGCGCCCCGAGCCAGATGAGTGGAGCATCACGGAAGTCCTCTGCCATCTGCGGGATGTGGATATGGAAATCAACCTGCCCAGGGTGCAAAAGGTCGCCGCTGGTGATAACCCCTTCCTGCCCGGCATTAACAGCGATGCCTGGAACGAAGAGCGCCGCTACTGCGAGCAGGATGGGCAGACGGCCTTTCGAGCTTTTATCGAAGCGCGCCGCTATTTGGTGGACTGCCTGGAAAACCTGGCCCCGGAGGCATGGCAGTTACCGGCGCGCCATGCGATCTTTGGCCCCACCTATCTGCAAGAACTGGTCGGGTTTATGGCTACCCACGATCAATCGCACATTCAACAAATCGTCGCGGCGGCCCGCCAGTTAGGGGCTTGAAGGCCCTCTTTTTTATAAGAGTTTGATTAGATTTTCCGGTTTCTTTATCCAAATCCTAGATTCGACTACCGGAGATTGGTATAATCTTCTGTGGAATAATCCGAAAACTGCGCATTTGGCCCTACGTACGCTTTGGCGTGAGGGCAAGAAGTACATTCGGATCAAGCCAGATTATTAATACAGAACAAACAAACCTGTTAAGGTTTTTTGGGGATGTATGGGGATGAGGAATATTGGGAGGCATCTGTGAATTCTCGTAACCAATCCTACGTCATCTACCTGCTGCTCTTTATCGCCATTATTGCGATGCTGGTGTACAATTTTTCCCAGTCGAGCACCGGGCAAGATGCACTGACCATCAATCAAGTCGCGGCCGACATCCAAAGCGGCAGCGTTGCGAAGATTGTTGAAGATGAGAACCGCATTCGGGTCACGTACCAGGACGGAACTCAGCGCGAGTCGACCATCGAATCGAATGCCACTTTGGTTCAGCAACTGCTCGACCTGGGCGTCAAGCCTGAACACCTGGCCGCCAACCGCGTGAAAATCGAAATCAAACCCCCCAGCGCGTGGCTGGGGATTATCACGGCACTGGGGTATATCCTGCCATTTCTGGTTTTGGGCGGGCTATTCTTCTTCATCTTCCGGCAGGCACAGGGGTCGAACAACGCGGCGATGTCCTTTGGCAAGTCGCGGGCGCGCATGTTCAGCGGCGATCACCCGACCGTCTCTTTTGACGATGTAGCCGGGGCGGATGAAGCCAAAGAAGAGCTGAAAGAAGTGGTGGAATTTTTGCGCGAGCCGCAAAAGTTCATCCAGTTAGGCGCGCGCATCCCGAAAGGCGTGCTGTTGGTCGGCCCGCCCGGAACCGGCAAGACGTTAATCGCCAAAGCGGTTTCCGGCGAGGCTGGCGTGCCGTTCTTCTCCATTTCCGGATCGGAATTTGTCGAAATGTTTGTGGGCGTTGGCGCGAGCCGCGTGCGCGACCTGTTTGACCAGGCCAAGCGCCACTCACCGTGCATCGTGTTCGTGGATGAAATTGACGCGGTTGGCCGGCAGCGCGGCGCTGGCCTGGGCGGCAGTCATGATGAGCGCGAACAGACCCTCAACCAACTGCTGGTGGAAATGGACGGGTTCGACACCGATACGAACATCATCATTATGGCCGCCACCAACCGGCCCGACATTCTGGACCCGGCCCTGCTCCGCCCCGGCCGTTTTGACCGGCGCGTGGTGCTGGACCGGCCCGACATGCGCGGGCGCGAGGCCATCCTTAGAGTTCACGTCAAGGGCAAGCCCCTCTCCAGCGAAGTAGACCTGAACGTGCTGGCCCGCTCGACCCCTGGCTTTGTGGGCGCTGACCTGGAGAACCTGGTTAACGAGGCGGCTATTCTGGCGGCGCGCCGCAACCGCAAGACCATCGGCCAGGCCGAGTTTGAAGAAGCCATCGAACGCGTGATCGCCGGACCAGAGCGCAAGAGCCGCCTGATCAGCGAAGACGAGAAGCGCATTGTGGCCTACCACGAGGCCGGTCACGCGGTGGTTATGCACAGCATCCCCGAATCGGACCCGGTGCAGAAAGTTTCGATCATCGCGCGCGGCATGGCGGGCGGCTACACCCTGGCCCTGCCCGAAGAAGACCGCTCGCTGATCCCCCGCAAGAAACTCCTGGCGGACCTCACCGGCCTGTTGGGCGGGCGGGCCGCCGAGGAACTGGTGTTTGACGACATCACTTCTGGGGCATCCAACGACATTGAGCGCGTCACGCAGATGGCCCGCACGATGGTCACGCGCCTGGGGATGAGCGAAAAGCTCGGCCCGATGGTATACGGTCAGAAAGAAGAATTGATCTTCCTGGGCCGCGAAATTTCGGAACAGCGAGATTATTCAGAAGCGGTGGCCGAACAGATTGACCGCGAGGTGCGCAAACTGGTCGAAGAAGCCTATGATCGGGCGCGCGAAATCCTGCGCGAACACCGCGACGCGCTCGACCGCGTTGCCAAGCGCCTGCTGGAAGTTGAGACGATCTCGCGCGAAGAATTCGAGCGGCTCTTCCCGGCTCCTGTGCCGAAGCGCAAAAGCACCCCGGTGCTGGTGACGAATTTCTAAGCGTTGAAACGCCAAAACCGCCTCGTTCTCGCGCGGAATGCGAGACGAGGCGGTTTTTTTATTTCCGTTCGAGGTGCGCGCGCACCAGTTCACGCCTGAGCACTTTGCCCACCGGCGTGCGCGGCAGTGCATCCACAAACTCCACGGCTATCGGAATCTTATAGCCAGACAACGACACCTCGCACCAGGCTTGCAGTTCTTCTGGCCGCACGGATTCGCCGGGGCGCAGTACCACCCAGGCTTTGGGAGCTTCGCCGCGTACCGGGTCGGGGATGCCCGCCACCGCCACCTCGGCCACACTGGGGTGGGCGGCCAACACTTCTTCGACCTCGCGCGGCCATACCTGCAAGCCCCCCACTTTAATCAGGTCTTTCATGCGGTCAACGATATAAAAATACCCATCTTCGTCCATGCGGGCCACGTCGCCGGTGTGCAGCCACCCACTGCGCAGGGCCTGGGCGCTTTCTGCCGGCTGGTTGTGATAGCCGCGCATCACCTGCGGGCTGCGAATGAGCAGTTCGCCCGGCTCGCCAGGGGGCAGGGGCGTCTCGCCGTCCTCCAGGCTGGCAATGAGACAATCTACATCGGGCAAGGGCAGGCCGATAGAGCCGGGGCGCTTTTCGCCAAACATGGGGTTGCAGTGCGTGGCGGTCGGCGCTTCGGATAGGCCATAGCCTTCCATCAGTTTTGCGCCGGTGAGGGCTTCAAACTGCTCGCGGACTTCTCTGAGCAGTGGAGCCGAGCCTGAAATGCAGGCTTTGATAGACCGCAGGTTGTACCTGCCGGCCTGCACATCGGGATTGCGGTTGATGAGGGCATAGAGCGTCGGCACGCCGGGGAAGAAGCTGGCCTGATATTTCTCGATATTGCTCAACAGGTCGGGCAGGTTACGCGGGTCTGGAACGAGGATCATCTTGGAACCCAACAGCACGCTGACGCTCATGCCCACCACCATGCCGTAAACGTGGTACATGGGAATTGCCATCAGCGTGGTTTCCTGGCCGTCGCGCAGGCCGACCAGCCAATGCCGGAACATCAGTGAGTTGGCAACCAGGTTGCGGTGCAGTCCAATGGCCCCTTTGGGAGTGCCGGTCGTCCCGCCGCTGTACTGGAATACGGCCACATCGTCCGGGCCGACCTGGGCAGTGGGCCGCGCCCCCTCTTCCATCAGGGCATCCGCCAGGCGGCCATCCTCGCCCAGCCGGAGCGGCTTACTTCTCCCCTGCCAGCCGGTCATCTCCGCCGCCTCGTCAGGGGTGGTCGTCAGGATGGATTGAAACCCAGCGCTCGCACGGATGGAGTGGAGCATTTCGCCCAGCCCGTCCAGGGCAATCATCACCTGCACGCCTGCATCGCGCGCCTGGAACTCGATCTCGCGCGCTTTGTACTGCGGGTTCATCGCCACCACCACCCCACCGGCCTTGAGGATGGCGTAATAAGCCTGCACGAATTGAGGAATGTTGGGGAGCAGTACACCCACCCGCGCGCCCTTCTGCAAGCCCATGCGTTCCAGCCCGGCCGCCAGACGGTTCACCAGGCCGCTCATCTGCCCAAAGGTGATGACCTGATCGCGGAACAGGGTGCAGGCGCTGGCGGGAATTTTACGCGCGGTCGCATCGAAGAAATGAAATAACGGCACGGCCGGGTAGTCAATATGCTCTGGCACGCCGGGATCGTATTTCTTCAACCAGGGACGTTCACCCACTTTCCACCTCGCTTATAATTTTAATATCTATTCTGACGAATCTGGACGATGAATACAATCATCTCAGAAAGGACACCCTATGCCCCTGCCGATCTTCCAGGTTGACGCCTTCACCCAACAGCCGTTCACCGGGAACCCCGCCGCAGTTTGCATTCTGCCTTCTGAAGCCACGGCAGAATGGATGCTGTCGGTAGCGAGCGAAATGAACCTCTCAGAAACGGCCTTCCTCGTCCGCGCCTCAGAAGGCTTTCACCTGCGCTGGTTTACCCCTAAGCGAGAGGTCCGGCTGTGCGGCCACGCAACCCTGGCTTCAGCCCACATCCTTTGGGAAAGGGGATTCCTGGCCCCTACCGCTCAGGCAAACTTTGATACCCTCAGCGGCCGCCTCACTGCCAGAACCAACGGCGGCTGGATTGAGATGGACTTTCCCGCCCGTTTCCATGAGCCAGCCAACCCGCTCCCTGGGCTGGTAGAAGCCCTGGGGGCCTCACCCCACTACACCTACTGCCGAGAAAACACCTATCTGCTCGAATTCGACAGCGAAGAAATCGTCCGCGCACTCCAACCAGATTTTAGCGCCCTATCGCGACTGCCCGTGCGCTCGGTGATCGTGACTGCCCGATCACACGTTACAGACATTGACTTTGTCTCTCGCTATTTCGCTCCTGCCGTGGGAATTAACGAAGACCCGGTTACCGGCTCGGCGCACTGCGCCCTGGCCGTTTACTGGGGCAAGCGCCTGGGCAAAACCGAGATGACCGGCTATCAGGCTTCTGCGCGCGGGGGATTCGTCAGGGTGCGCCATAACGGCGAGCGGGTCATTCTGTGCGGCCAGGCAGTCACCGTTTTGGTGGGCGAATTAGCCATCTGACGCCCACACGACCCCTGCAAAGGCGCCAGTTGGCCGAAACACCGCCACCCCTACCTGCACAGGTTCGCGGCCCTGGGGATCGCGCAGGATATCCTCAATCACTTTGGGCAGGGCCGTCCGCGAGGTCCCGGCGAGCTCCAGTTCCGCCACCTGAGCGGCGGTCAGCCACGCCAGCGTTCCTTCGGGGCAGTCGGGCAAGACAGGTTCCTGGAGATGCCCACTGAAGTAGAGCAGCACCGAGAGCGGATCACCTGGACGGGCGTTGAGGACCACCCGGCGCAGGGTAAAGCCCGTCACGCTTGCGGGCGCAATGCCCGTCTCTTCGCGCAGTTCACGCCAGGCTGAAGCCGCTAAGGACCCAAACTCGTCCGCCTCCACCCGTCCGCCGATGCCCGTCCACAGGTTGGGCGCAAAGCGCTTGTGCGGCGCTCGTTTTAACAGCAAAAAACGCCCCCCACACTCCAGCACGATGACGCTGTAACTTTCCAGCGCATTTGGTTTGAATGCGCCCGCATTTGGTTTTGGCGCGTCCATTTCAGGCTCTGGTGCGTTCTCCATCTTCTTCTCCCTGCTCCGGCAGGAGCCAGCCTTTGCCAGAGCGAATGAGCGCCTCAATTTCATCCACCGTGTTGGGGCCGACGCGGAACCAGTGAATAGCCGGGTCATTGGCACTGAACCAGGCTCCCTGATGGCGCACGTAACGGCGGGTGTTGCGCTTCATCAGCGCCACCGCCTCGGCCAGCGTCGCCCGGCCTTTGAGGTAGGCGATCATCTCGCGGTACCCAATGGCCGAGAGAGTCGGGAGATTGGGCGAATAGCCCTGATCCAGCAGGTTTTTGACTTCATCCAGCAGTCCGGCGGCTAACATCGCCTCAATGCGCCGGTCAATGCGCTCGTAGAGTTCGGCACGGGGGCAGTGCAGACCCACCAACAGCAGCGCATAGGGCGAGGCGGCTTTGCGGCGCTGCTCTGAAAAGCGCCGGCCGGTGGAAAGCGTCACCTCCAGGGCACGGATCGTGCGGCGCAGGTTGCGCGGGTCAATCTGCGCGGCGGCGGCAGGGTCCAGTACGGCCAGACGGCGGTGGAGTCCTTCGGCCCCCACCTGAGCGGCCCACTGCTCTAAAGCCCGGCGCAGGGCAGGGTCTGGGGCCTGCGGGGGGACCTCCCAGCCTTCAATCACCGCTTTCACGTACTGCCCGGTTCCCCCTACCAGGAAGGGCAGGCGGCCCCGGTCGTGAATATCCGCGATAGCCGCGCGGGCCGCCGCCTGAAAGACCGGCAGGCTCCAGGTTTCATCGGGAGAGGCAACATCAATGAGGTGATGGCGCACGCGCCGCATCTCCGCTGGGGTTGGTTTGGCGGTGCCGATGTCCATTCCCCGGTAAAACAGGCGCGAATCGGCTGAAACGATCTCGCCGTTCAGCCGCTCGGCTAATTGGATGGCAATCTCGGTCTTGCCAACGGCAGTCGGCCCCACCAGCACCACCAGGGGCCGGTTGGGAAGCTCAGCCGGCCACGTCTTCAAAATGGATCACCTCCACGTCTGAGTCTGACCCGCCGGAGCGCCCGGCCGGGCGCAAGACCGCCACCACGTCAATCCGCCAGCCCGTCCCCGCCAGATCGGGGTGGTCTTCTACAAAAGCCTGGGCCGCGGCAACCATATGATCCAGCTTGCGACCGGTCACGGCTTGTTCGGGGTAGCCGTACTGCAAGCTGGTGCGGGTTTTTACCTCCACAAACACCAACACGCTCCCGTCGCGCATCACCAAATCAATCTCACCGTAGGCAGTGCGGGCATTCCGCGCGACTAGCTGATAGCCTTTGCTCAGCAGGAATTGAGCGGCCTGCGTTTCACCCCAATTTCCCAGGGCCTGCCGTCGAGTCTGAGCCATCGAACTTCCTCCAATTAATTTTTCAGGTGCTGCAAAGCATGAACTTTTCGGCAATCCATGTTAAACTAAACCCAATCGGGGCAGTCCGCCGGAACGCGCCAGACCGAATTGTACCTGATTATCAACGGAACCGTCGAGATTCTGAGCGCCCGTGGGCCAGACACACCAGCGCGCCAAAAGGGCCTGCCCCATTTGAAACCACCGCCACTCTGCGCATTGGGCAGCGTGTTGGCGAAGCAGCCCTGGGCGATGAAGATACCTATACAAACCCATTATTAAAACGAAAAAGGCTTCTTTCTATGCCGTCAGCCGAGATTCTAACCATTGGCACTGAGCTACTGCTAGGGGAAATACAAGACACCAATACCTATTATCTGGCCCGCTTCCTGCGGGACCTGGGGATTGACCTGTACCGCACAACGATGATCGGAGATAACGAAGAGCGCATCGCCCAGGCGATCCGCGAAGCGTTGGGGCGCTGCCAGATTCTGATCACCACCGGCGGGTTAGGCCCTACCGTAGATGACCCTACCCGCGCGGCAGTGGCGCGGGCGCTGGGCGTGGAAACCGAGTTCCGCCCGGAACTGTGGGAGCAGATCACGGCGCGCTTTCAACGCTACGGGCGCGTGCCTTCCGAAAACAACCGGAGGCAGGCCTACATTCCTAAAGGGGCCATACCGGTGGAGAACCCGGTCGGCACGGCCCCCAGCTTTATCGTTGAGGTGGGCGATTGCAGCATCATCAGCCTGCCGGGCGTGCCGCGCGAAATGGAGTATTTGCTGCACAACGCGGTTTTGCCCTACCTGCGGCGGCGGTTCGGGCTGACCGGCACCATTAAGGCCCGCGTGCTGCACGTGGCAGGGGTGGGCGAATCGACCATTGACGAATGGATCGGCGACTTAGAAACCAGTTCTAACCCCACGGTTGGCCTGCTGGCCCACCCCGGACAGGTAGATATTCGCATTACGGCCAAGGCGGAATCGGTGGAACAGGCTGACCGGATGATCGCCGAGATGGAAGCGCGCGTGAAAGAACGGCTGGTCGAGGGGTATTACGGGGCTGACCGCGATACGCTCGAAGATGTGCTGCTGCGCGGCCTGCAAGAACGGGGCTGGTCACTGGCGTTAGTGGAGTGCGGCCTGAGCGGGAGCCTGCTCCAGCGGATGGCGCGCGCCGGGTTTCCGGCGGAAAACGCCGCCATCCACTCCACAGCCTGCTCGCTGGCCGACCTGCGCCAGCGCGTGAAGAGCTTCCGCGCCGAGCGCCAGGCCCAGGCGGCTTTGGGAATCAGCCTGCAACCTGACAACGATAAACACTGGTTATACGTGGTCGTGATCACGCCAGAAAAAGAAGTGGAGCACACGCGCTCGTTTGGCGGCGAGCGCGCGCTTTCGAACCCCTGGTCAATCAACACCGGGTTAGAACTGCTGCGCCGCAGTCTGTGAGAAAAGGACAAAGGAAATGGAAACCGTTGACCGCTTGCTGACCAACGCCAATGTGCTGACGATGGATGAGCACCTCCACCAGTACCCCGCTGGGGCGGTTGCCATCCGCGGCGATCAGATTGTCGCCGTCGGTACTGAAAGCAGTATCCGCCAGAATTACAGCGCCGGCGAAATTTTCGACTGCGGGGGCAAGGTCTTGATGCCCGGCCTGATTAACGCCCATACCCACGTGCCGATGACGCTGCTGCGCGGGCTGGCCGATGATCTGCGCCTGGACGTCTGGCTGATGGGGTACATGATGCCGGTCGAGCGCGAGTTTGTGTCGCCGGATTTTGTCCGTTTGGGGACGCTGCTGGCCTGCGCTGAGATGATCCAATCGGGCGTGACCTGCTTTGCAGATATGTATTACTTTGAGGAAGATATTGCTAAAGCAGTAGCGGATGTAGGCATGCGGGCGGTTTGCTCGCAGACGGTCATCAAATTTCCTACGCCCGACGCCGATTCTTACGAGGAATCGCTGGCGGCGGCGCGTGATTTCATCCAAAAATGGAAAGGCCATGCTCTGATTGTGCCATCTGTGGCTCCCCATGCGCCCTACACCTGCACGCCCGAAATCCTTCAGGCCACCGCCGCCCTGGCCGCCGAGTTTGACGTTCCCCTGCATACCCACCTGGCCGAGACGGCGCTGGAAGTGGATAACCTGCGCCGAGCCGAGGGCATGCCGGTGATCCCTTACGTGAAGAAGCACGGCCTGTTTGAAGCCAAAGTGCTGGCGGCCCACTGCGTCCACGTGGATGAAGGGGAAATGCGCTCGATGGGTAAGCTGCGGGTGGGCGTGGCCCATAACCCCTCATCGAACCTCAAGCTGGCTTCTGGGATTGCTCCGGTGAAGCGCATGATCGAATTGGGGCTGAACGTTGGGATTGGAACCGACGGCCCGGCCTCGAACAACGACCTGGATATGTTTGAGGAAGTGCGCCTGGCCGCTTTCCTCGCCAAAGGCGCGACCGGCGACCCAACGGCCATTCCTGCGCCCACAGCTCTGCTGATGGCAACCCGCCTGGGCGCTCAGGCCATGCACATCGGGCATATCACCGGCTCGCTCGAACCCGGCAAACGCGCCGACCTGATTCTGGTGGACCTTTCGCCGATCCACAACTCCCCCAACTTCCGCCACGACCCCAACAGCACCTACGCGCAGATCGTCTACGCCGCCAAATCAACCGATGTGACCGACGTGATGGTCAACGGCCAATGGTTGATGCGCAGCCGCGTTCTGCTGACCCTCAACCCAGACGATTTGCTCGTCTCTGCTCGCCAGTACGCCCACCGCATTGACGCCTTCCTGATCGAGCGCGAGCATTCTCTGCTCTCGAAGTTAATCGCCATCGGCGGCGCGATGGAAGAAGAGAGCTTTGAGGTGCAAGCCAAAGCGCGCGTTGACGACCTGGAGCCGGTGCTGGCCGCCCTGCACCAGCGCCCGGAAATTGAGATTATCCGCACGCGCCACTACCGTGAATACGATACCTACTTCACTTTCGATGACCCCTCACAAGGGGCCCTGCGCTTCCGCGAAGATCACTTCATCGGCCCTAATAATGAGATCACCAACGTCCGCTCACGGCTGACGCTCATCGGCAAGCCAGAGCATCAGTTTTCGGCGGTAGTACTGCTGTCGCGCAGCCGCTACTACGCTCCGGCGGCGCACAGCCTGCGCTTCTACCGCGAATACTTCAAACCAGCCGCCGAAACCGAGATCGAAAAAGACCGCCAGCGCTTCCTGGTGCGCTACAAAGATACCGAGTTCTTTATTAACCTCGACCATATCCAAAAACCACCCCTGGGAAAGTTCCTGGAGATTAAAAGCCGCACCTGGAGCCGTCAGGACGCCAACTACAAGGCCGGGCTGGTGACTGAACTGCTCGCCCTCTTAGGAGCTTCCGGCCAGGAAGTGATCTCAAACGATTACATCGAACTGGTACATTCCTGAACGCAAAGGAGCGAGAACGGTGAGTACCCTTCCAGCCTCCAATTTGCAAGCCTCCGCTACTGGCACGGCCCGCCGCCTGCGCGTCTTGTTTACCGCATCAGAAGCCGACCCATTGATTAAAGTGGGCGGCCTGGGCGACGTCACCGGCACGCTACCCCTCACCCTGCGCAAACTGCGCCCCGAACAAACCGGCGGCCTGGAACTGGACGTGCGGCTGGTTCTGCCCTTCCATTCGGCCATTGCGCCCCGTGTTAAAGATATTCAGCCGGTCGCCTCGCTGGCCGTCCCGCATCCGAAAGGGAGCGTTGCGGCCCAGGCATTTCAGACTTTCGTAGGCGATCTGCCGGTCTACCTGATCGCCGGAGACCCCATCGCCCCCGACGCGCCGGTCTACTCGCTGGACACCCGCAAGGACGGCGAAAAGTACACCTTTTTCTCGCTGGCTGTTCTCGAACTGGCGCGTAAGCTCGACTGGCGGCCCGACATCCTGCACGCTAACGACTGGCACACTGCCCTGGCGGTCTATACCCTGGCGCTGCGCCGCGGCGAGGACCGCTTCTTTGCGCTGACGCGCTCTATTTTCACCGTCCACAACCTGCCCTTTATGGGGGCGGGCATTGACGCCGCCATGCAAGAGTACGGCATCCCGCCGCTGGAAGATGAGCGCCTGCCGGCCTGGGGCGGCTATCAGCCCCTGCCCATGGCCCTGGCAACTGCCGATCACATCACCACCGTTTCGCCCACCTATGCGCGCGAAATACTGACGCCAGAGTTCGGCTGCGGCCTGCAAGATTTCCTGCGCTCCCGCGCGGAGAGCATCTCTGGCATTCTCAACGGACTGGACGAGAAAATCTGGGACCCGTCCACCGACGCGGCTCTGGCGGCGAACTTCGATGCGGCTTCGCTGGACGCACGCACGGCCAACAAACAAGCCCTCATCCGCGAGTTCAATCTGCCCGCTAACCTCGACCTGCCCCTGCTGATCTTAATCAGCCGCATGGACTGGCAAAAAGGGGTAGACCTCGCCGTAGACGGCCTGCGCCAGATTGCCGGACTGCCCTGGCAGGCCATTTTACTGGGAAGCGGCGACCCTACCCTCGAAGCCAGCGCGCGCCAGCTAGAGGCCGAATTCCCCTACCGCGTGCGCGCCGTGATTCGCTTCGACTCTGGGCTTGCCCGCCGCATGTACGCCGGCGGCGATATGCTGTTGATGCCCTCGCGCTACGAACCCTGCGGCCTGGCCCAGATGATCGCTATGCGCTACGGGTGCGTCCCGGTAGCGCGGGCCACCGGCGGCCTGCGCGATACGGTCAAAGACACGCAATTTCCCGAAACCAGCACTGGTTTTCTGTTTGAAGACCCTACGCCCGAAGCCCTGGCCGCCGCCCTGCGCCGGGCGATTGCCGCTTTCCAGGATCGCCAAGCGTGGCGCACCCGGCAGGTTTGCGGCATGCAGCAAGACTTTTCATGGGAGCGTTCTGCCCTTGCCTACGCGCAGCTTTACCACAAGCTCCTTCGCCAACCGGCGGAAACCTAACCCATACCATCCGGTTGTTTCTTTTGTTCAGGAGGGATCACCATGAAAGTGCGGTCTGTAATTTTAGCAGGTGGAGAAGGCACGCGCCTGGGGGTCCTCACCGCCAAGCGCACCAAGCCAGCCGTCCCGTTTGCCGGGAAGTACCGCATTATTGACTTCCCCCTATCGAACTGTGTCAACTCCAACCTTTTTGATGTCGTCATCGTGGCCCAATACCGCCCTCATTCCCTCATCGAACATATCGGCGCGGGCGGCCCCTGGGACCTCAACCGCGACTTTACCGGCGGCGTGCGCATTTACACCCCCTACCGCTCCAGGGCCGCCAGTTGGTTCGTTGGAACCGCTGACGCCGTGCAGCAGAATTTCTCTTTTTTGAAACGCGGCAACCCCGACCTGATCCTGATTCTGTCGGGCGATCACGTCTACGCCATGAACTACGAGCGCATGATTGAGTATCACATGGATACCAAGGCCGATCTGACCATGGCAACCATTCAGGTCCCGTGGGAAGAGGCCCCGCGCTTTGGCATTGTGGGCGTGGACGGCAACGCGCGGGTCGCTTCTTTCGTTGAAAAACCCGCTAACCCAACCTCGAACCTCGTCAACATGGGCATTTACCTCTTTAACCGTCCCATCCTCGATCAGGTTCTCTGGGAAGATCACCTCAAAAAGGATTCTTCGCATGACTTCGGCAAAGACATCCTGCCGGCTATGGTAGCGGGTGGAATGCACGTGATGGCGTATCCTTACGATGGTTACTGGGTGGACGTTGGGACGATCAACACCTACTGGCAGGCGCACATGGACCTGTTGGCCGACTCGCCTGCGCTGGACCTCTATAACCGCAACTGGATTATCCACACGCGCACCGAAGAGCGCCCGCCCGCCAAGCTGCTGAAAGGCTGCGAGGTCGAAAACAGCCTGATCTCCAACGGCTGCATCATTGAACCGGGGGCGAAGGTGATCCGCAGCGTGTTATCTCCGGGGGTGCATATCCGTGCCGGCAGTCAGGTGATCGAGTCGATCCTGCTGACCGACGTGGTCATCGGGGCAAACTGCCGCGTGGAGCGCGCCATTCTGGATAAGCGCGTTTGGGTGGGAGAAAACTGCTGCATCGGCGATTGGCAGTCGAAAAGCCTGGCGATTGCCACCGTGGGGAAGAACTCGCGGCTGCCAGATGGTCTGATCGTGCAGCCGGGCGCTTCTATTGGCGTAGACGTTGCCATTGATGATTTCTCAAGCGAAGTAGTTCGCGCTGGAATGCACATTCAAACACGGAGAATGCCCAATGAAGTTTACTAGATCCGCAGGCGTCATTCTGCATCCAACCAGCCTTCCGGGACCGGATGGCATCGGGGACCTGGGCCCCGAAGCCTATCAGTGGGTGAATTTCTTGAAAGCCGCCGGTTTTGGCCTGTGGCAAATCTTACCGCTGGGGCCAACGGGCTACGGCGACTCGCCCTATCAGGCGTTTTCGGCCTTTGCCGGCAACCCCTACCTGGTGAGCGCGGCCCTGCTGCTCGACAGCGACCTGCTCACCGGCGAGGATCTCAGCGACCGCCCGGCCTTCCCTCAGGAACGCGTGGAGTACGGTGAGGTGATCCAGTGGAAACTAAAACTGCTGGAGCGGGCCTTTGCGCGGTTTAAGGCATCTGGCTCGCCGGCGCTCCGCGCCGAATTGGCGGCCTTTCAGACGCGCGAAGCCGCCTGGCTGGATGATTTTGCCCTGTTTATGGCGATAAAAGAAGCGCAGGGGGGCGTATCGTGGGATCAATGGCCGGAACCGCTGCGCAACCGCCAGGTTAAAGCCCTGACCGCCTTCCGGCGCGACAACCCAGACGCCATCCAGCGCCACATTTTCCGGCAGTTCCTGTTCTTCCGCCAGTGGCAGGAACTGCGCGCCTACGCCAACGCACAGGGCATTAAGATCATCGGCGACATTCCTATCTTTGTAGCCTACGACAGCGCGGAAGTGTGGGCACACCCCGAATTGTTCTACCTTGATGAGCAGGGCAAGCCAACGGTAGTGGCGGGCGTCCCCCCCGACTACTTCTCGCCGACCGGGCAGTTATGGGGCAACCCCCTGTACCGTTGGGACGTTCACCAACAGAGCGGCTACGCCTGGTGGATCGAGCGGGTGCGCGCCGCGCTGAACCTGGTGGATATTTTGCGCGTGGATCACTTCCGCGGCTTTGCCGGGTATTGGGAAGTGCCTGCGGGCATGAAGACCGCCGAATTTGGGCGTTGGGTTCCAGGGCCAGGCGCGAGCCTGTTCGAAGCCATCCGCGCCGGGTTGGGAAGCCTGCCGATCATCGCCGAAGACCTGGGCGAAATTACCCCAGACGTGATCGAACTGCGCGACCTGCTGGAACTGCCCGGCATGAAGGTCATGCAGTTTGCCTTCAACGGCGACCCTCATCACCCGTTCCTGCCGCATAACTACCCGGTCAACTGCGTGGCCTATACCGGCACGCACGATAACGACACCACTGTGGGCTGGTATCAGTCTGCCTCAGAAGCCGAACGCGACTTTTGCCGCCGCTACCTGGCCCGTTCTGGCGAAGATATCGCCTGGGATATGCTGCGCGCGGCCTGGGCCTCGGCGGCGGCGATGACGCTGGCGCCTCTGCAAGATTTTCTCAGTCTGGGGAGCAGCGCCCGCATGAACCAGCCTGGCCGTCCTCACGGCAATTGGACCTGGCGGATGGATGGCGAAGTCTTTAGCAATGATGCTTTAATCGCCCGGATGATGGAGCTGAATTTCCTTTACGGGCGCGCGGCGACGTAAATTCCGATTAAGATCACCACTCCCCCGGCGATCTCCAGGATGGCCGGGGTTTCTTTTAAGATCACCAGGGCCAGCAGGGTGGAGCCGATTGGCTCGCCCAACAGCGCCACGGCCACAAAGGCCGCCGAAAGATAACGCAGGCCGTAATTAAACGAACTGTGGCCTAACAACTGCGGGAACACCGCCAGCGCCAGGAACATCAGGTAGGTGGATGGCGCAAACCCTGCCAGCCGCTGGCCTGAAAGCGCCGCCATGATCACCAGCGCCGCCGCGGCCACCCCATACACCGCCGTGATATAGGCAATCAACGACATGGTAGGACGCAGTCTGCGCCCTACCAGCAGATAAGCCGCCGCGCACCAGGCCCCTACCAGCGCCAGCGCGTTGCCCATAAAAGCACTGCCCTGAAAGAAAGCAGTGCCTGGCGGGCAGGCCAGCCCCTGGGCCGTGACCTGGCAGGCTTCGCTCAGGCCGACGATAGCGCCGCCGAGCAGGGCAATCGCCAGGCCCAGAGCTACGGCGGCGGGCAGGCGCTCGCGTAAGATCACCGGCGAAAGCAGACCAACCCACAGGGGCGTGGTAGTCACCAGCACGACAGAACTGGCGACCGTGGTATATTCCAGCGAGGTGATCCACGCGGCGAAGTGAAGCGCCAGAAAGACGCCCGAAAGGATGATCAGAATCACCTGCTGGCGGTTCAGCGCGCTCAATTCTCTCCGACTCCGCCGCAAAGCGATAGGCAACAGGATGAGCGTTGCCAGGGCCAGGCGGTACGCGGCGATGACCAGCGAAGCGGCTTCTTGTTGAGCGTATCGGATGAAGATAGAGGCGGTGGAAACGGCCAGAATGCCAAAAAACAGCACCAGAAACGGCGAAATGCGGCGTGGTTCGGGGGGAAGGGTCATAGAAGCGGAGTACCTGTAGGAAACGCCATACAATCGAGAATCAAAATACACTTAGCGCATAGGAATTCTATTATAATAGTAGCGATCAAGTAGGTAAACTTTAAATGTTAGACGGGTTGTTTTTTTGCATTGGCGCGTTTCATCACCTTTGGAATTGGAGGAACCTATGACTCATATTATCACCAGTTTGTGCCTGCGCGACGGCGGCTGTGCAACCGTCTGCCCAGTGGAGTGCATTGTACCCGGCAAACCCCAGGAGGAATGGCCCTGGTACTACATTGACCCGGATACCTGCATTGACTGCGGGGCCTGCGTGCCAGAATGCCCATTTTCTGCCATCTTCCCTGAAGATGAAGTTCCTTCCGCTTACAAGGCCAAGGGCGGCGAGCGTATTTCGCAGCCGGCCGGTACCAGCGGCTTTGATGAAGTGTACGACGGCAGTAACCATGAGGGCGAACCCGTCCACATTGAATTCACGCGCACGTTGAAAGCTGGCGAAGTAGTGGATCTGACCAAAGACATTAAAGCCAACTACGAATTCTTCTCTTCTGGCCCAGGGTACAGCGCCCAGGGTTAAAAGAGCCTGGCACTGGCATGGATGGAAGGGGTTCTTACAGCCCGCGCGGGCTGTAAGAACCCCTCTTTTAAATTCGGGCTGATATAATCTAAATCATCAAATAAGGGAGGATTGAGATGAGCGCAACAACCCCGTCATTCCGTATTGAGCGTGATTCGCTGGGCGAAGTGCAGGTTCCGGCGGATGCTCTGTATGGGGCGCAGACCCAGCGCGCCGTACAGAACTTCCCCATATCGCACCTGCGCCCCTGGCGGGCCTTTATCTGGTCCATGGCGCTGATTAAGCGCGCCGCCGCCCAGGTCAACCGCGACCTGGGACTGCTCGACCCCCAACTGGCCGAGGCGATCATCGCCGCTGCTACCGAGGTGATGACTGGAAAATGGGATGATCAGTTTGTGGTTGATCCTTTCCAGGCCGGGGCAGGGACGAGCCATAATATGAATACCAATGAGGTCATCGCCAACCGCGCCACGCAAATCCTGGGCGGGCAGTTGGGCCAATACCGCGTCAACCCCAATGATCACGTAAATATGTCGCAGTCCACCAACGACACCATCCCCACCGCCATCCGGCTGGGCTGTCTGTGGCGGCTGGATGAGTTGTTGGACAGCGTGCGGCGGCTGGCGGAGGCCCTGCAAGCCAAAGCGGTTGAGTTTGACGATGTGATTAAATCGGGGCGCACCCACCTGCAAGATGCCGTTCCGGTGCGCCTGGGGCAAGAATTTGGCGCTTACGCCCGCGCCGTGGAGCGCGACGCCGAGCGCATCGCGCGGGCTGGCGAAGGGCTGCGCCGGTTAGGGATCGGCGGCACCGCTACCGGATCGGGGCTGAACGCCCACCCGGAATATCACCGCCGCATGGTGCAGGTCCTGGCCGAACTCAGCGGGCTGCGGCTGGAAGAGTCGGACAACCTCTTTGAGAGTATGCAGTCTATGGCCGACATGGCCGATTTTTCAGGGGCCATCCGCACGCTGGCGATCACGCTGACGCGCATCGCCAACGACTTCCGTCTATTGGCCTCTGGCCCGGCCACCGGATTGGACGAAATCCGCCTGCCGCCGGTACAGCCAGGGTCGAGCATTATGCCGGGCAAGGTCAACCCGGTGATGGCAGAAATGCTGAACATGGCGATGTATCACGTGATGGGCAACGATCATACCGTGGCGCTGGCAGCGCAAGCCGGGCAGTTGGAACTGAATGTGATGATGCCCATCATCGCTCACAACCTGTTTGAGATGATGCAGGTGACCATCGGCGCGGTGAATGCCTTTACCGAAAAATGCGTGGTGGGCGTGCAGGCCAACCGCGAGAAGGCCGCCGGCTGGCTGGCGCGCAACGCCATTCTGGTCACGGCCCTCAATCCGCTCATCGGCTACAGCGCCGGGGCGGCTTTGGTTAAAGAGGCCCTCAGCCGCAACCTGCCGATTCAAGAAGTTGCCATTGAGAAAATTAACCGAGGCGAACTGCGTCACATTGACGGCGGCCGCCTCGTGACGAAAGAGGAAGTGGTGGGCGCGCTTTCGGACCTGCGCCGCCTGACGGAAGGCGGCATCGTCGGCGGCGGCGCGGGTGGGGGCGGGTAGTCTACTGTTCCTGGGCGCGCTGGTGCGCGTACACCGCCGCCCCGATCATGCCGGCCTGGTTCAACAGCCGGGCCGGCACCACCGGGGTGCGCAACCGCAGCAGCGGAATAAATTTATGGGACATTTTGCTGACGCCGCCGCCCAGCACGATCAGGTCCGGCCAAAAGAGGCGCTCCATGGTGCGTAAATATTCGTTCAGGCGATCGGCCCACTCTTCCCAGGTCAATTCTTTCTTCTGGCGCACCGCGTCAGAAGCGCGCCGCTCGGCATCTTTGCCCCGGATTTCAATATGACCCAACTCGGTGTTTGGCACTAATTTGCCATCCACGAAAATCGCCGTCCCCAGGCCCGTTCCCAGGGTAATCATCAGGATCACGCCTTTGGGGTGGTCTTTGCCGACCCCGAACTTCATCTCCGCCAGCCCGGCGGCGTCGGCATCGTTCAAAACGTAGGCGGGGCAGCCGGTGACCGTCTTAAACAGGTCTTCCACATGGGTTTCGATCCAGCTTTTGGAGATGTTGGCGGCCGTATACACCACGCCCCTGCGCACCACCGCCGGGAAACCATACCCCACCGGCCCCCGGTAGTTAAAATGCTTCACCACATCGGCCACTGTCTCGGCCACGTCATCGGGCCTGGCCTTCACCGGGGTGGGCAGGCGAAAGCGGTCTTCGAGCATTTCGCCGCTTTCTACATCAACCAGGGTTCCCTTAATCCCAGACCCTCCAATATCAATTCCCATCACAGCAGCCATCGCATTCCTCCTTACGGACAGGCGTTGTTGAGATGTTCCTCATAACTGACGGCAAAAGAATGTCTCCCAGAACCATCACACAGGGCGCGGAAGTAAAAGTAGGGAGTAGTGGCGGGGGCGGCAACGGCCCGCAGCGCCGGCAGGCCGGGGTTAGCAATCGGCCCAGGCGGTAAACCTGGATGCAGATAGGTATTATAGCGAGAATTAACCTGTAAATCTGCCGCGGTCAGCGGGTTCTTCCACCAGGTCCGGCCTGAATGGTCATAGCCGAGGGCATACTGCACGGTAGGGTCGCTGTCGAGCTTCATGCCGTTGGCAAGACGGTTATAAAACACGGAGGCAATGATCGGCTGTTCCTCTTCGATCATGGCCTCGCGCTGAACTATCGAGGCCAGCGTTACCGCCTGTTCCAGCGTCAGGCCCTGGTTGGCAAAGCCAGCGCGCATTTCGGCAGTAACGGACTCGTCAAACCGCCGGACGAACAGGCTCACCAGTTCTTCCACGCTGATCGCGCGCTCGACCGTATAGGCTCCGGGCATCAGATAGCCTTCCAGGCTGTCCAGGTATTCCACCCCGGCGGGCAATAGATTATCCGGGGGGTCGCTCACCAGGGTCATGAAATCCACCGGCGAAACCTCAATGCCAGATGCAGGCAGGGCCTCGGCGATTTCCTCTACCCGCCAGCCGGGCAGGATGTGAAATTCTACGGCTCCGGGCAGTGGGTCTTGCAGGGCATGGGCGATTTCTACGGTCGTCATGGCAGGGCTTAGCTGGTACTTGCCGGCCTGCACGCCGGTATCTAAGCCGGTATAGACGAGAAAAGTGCGGAAGGCGTCGGCATTGGTGATCAGGCGTTCCTCTTCCAGCCGGGTGGCGATGGAATTGACGCTCTCCCCCAACCCAACGATGAACGGGCGGGCCTCGGCCCCTGGCTCCAGCGGGGTGAGCAGGCTGTTCCGGTTGGCAAGCAGCCGGTAAGAGTATAACACGCGCTGCGTGAAGCTCAGGCCAGGGGCGGGCGGGCCAAACTCCTGAGCGGCCAGCGCCGGCAGGGCCACCGCTGCCCCTGCCGCGGCGGCCAGCGCCAGACAGGCAAACAGCAGGAACACCACCAGCAGCACGCGCCAAAAAGAGATTCCGGCCTGGCCTCTGGCCGGTTTGCGTTTAATGGGCTGTGTACGCGAAACTTTCCTCATTCCTGGCTCTCAATTAAGCTATACGAAGGTGGGCGCGACGCATCCAGATACGACTGCAAGATGACTACAGCGGCAATCTCATCGAGGTGGCCGCTGCGCTTGCGCCGCGCCACACCCATAGCCCGGCGGGCGGCCTGCGCGGTCTTGGTACTGCCGCTCTCATCCCACAGCACTACCGGCAGGGCGGTCTGCTGGCGGATGGCTTCGGCCAGCCGCCGGGCATGACGAGCCTGAGGCGTCGGATAGCCCTCATCATCGAGCGCCTCACCCACCACAATCTGCACCGCCTCGTGTTGGGCGGCCATCCGCGCGATGGCCGCCGCGTCTTCTGCCCGCGCCGTGTGCTTCAACACGCCCAGCGGGCTGGCAATCGTCCCGGTCGGGTCGCTGATGGCTAAGCCAATGCGCTTTTCGCCGGGGTCCACCGCCAAAATGCGCCCGATGGGCATGGAAGGGCGAGCCGGAGATGGGCCGCTCATGTTCCCAGCACCTCAATGCGGAAAGGCAAGAACGGCATGCGTATCCACCAGGAAGGGAAGAGTTCCAGGCGCGGGGCGCGGTCGAGCGCCAGGGCGGCTTGCAGCGCCGCAGCGGCCTCCTGCGGACTGCGGCCCTGCACCAGGCGAATCACCCGTTCACGCGACCACTCCGCCACCAGGGCGCGCCGGACTTCAATCATCCAGCGGGCATTTCCGGCATCGTCGAAGGCCGGTTCAGTGGCGTAATCAACCCGCAAACTGCCCGGCTCGGCCTCGAACCCCGGCGGCAGGTTGGCATCTAAGGCGGCCAGGCCCACCGCGCCTAAATCTGCGTCCTGAACCATCCAGGCCTGGTATTCCACGCGCAGGGTGAGCTGCAAGAAGTCCGCAGGCTGATCCACCCCCGGATTGCGCTCTTCCGCGAGGATATCTGCCTGCCGGAGCGAAGCGGCTATCAGGCGCTGGCCGGGCTGCATCTGCGCTTGCAGTTCTTCGAGGGCGGTGGCCCGGAGCTTTTCTAAAAGCTGGCTTCGCAGCGTCTTATAATCTTGGGCCGAAGGAGCCGGGGCGGTACGGGCGCTGCCGCCGTGCGTGGGCTGAGGGTTGTTGACCATCACCCGCAGGCCTAACGGGCCTTCCATCGCCTGAATTTCTCCGGCCCGCACATTGCCTTCCACGCCCGGCAGGGCCGCACGCACCGCCACCGTGGCTTTCGCGCCCGGTCCGGCGGCCACTTCGACGGGCTGGGTCGTCAGAAAACGCACCGGGCGGTCCCCAACCGTCAGCGCCACGCTGCCCACCGGAACCAGAACGGCCTGATCGGTGAGGTTGGTCAATTCAATTTCACCCGTGGCGTTATGGTCGGCAATAAAGGTCACGCCAGTGCTGGGGGCCTGCTCGCGGCCTTCCACCACCACCGCAACAGGGTAAGCCGGCACTCCACCCGACAGGTTAGGGGCCTGCATGCCGGTATTTGCCCACACCGCAATCGTCAGTTTCTGTTCCTGGCGGGCGGGGGCCAGTTCCACCCGCGCACCCGGCATAAAAAAGAACACCAGCGCCATAAATGCCAGGATGCCAGCCAGGAACACGGTCACGCGCGCCCATAAGGGCCAGCGCGGGCGAGCGCGCAGTCCACTGCGCCAGCGGCGCAGTTCTTCCGCCGGGCGCAGCGGGCGGCCCTGCGGCCACTGCAAGCGCCGCCGCCGCGCGCGCCGCCAGGGGACGGCCTGGGCGCGCAGCACACTGCTAAATACCGGAATGCCCAGGTCAGCGGCCACTGCGCGCACCAGATGGCTGGACGAAACCAGCGCGAGCTGCATCCCCAACTGCTGGCAATAGCGCTGCACCAGCATCAGGTCCACGCGGCGCTCTAAGACCCTGCCCTGGCGCGGCCATACCAGCAGGACGCGGGGAGCCTTGCTCCAGGAGATCTTATCGCGCGTGGAGATCACGTCATCATGGCTCTCGAGCTGGACAAGATACGTTTTCATGGCACGGTTAAGATTATACCAATATCTGTTGTCATTACCGTTGGGCGCGCCCACTGCGCGCGGCCTGCACGCTCTGTTTCAGCGCCTGAACCTCGCCCTCGCTCAAAAAGCGCCATTCGCCGGGCTGTAAATCGCCCAGGCCCACCGGCCCAATGGCGATGCGCACAATCCGCAGCGTGGGAAAGCCCACCGCCGCCGTCATATGGCGGATCTGGTGCTTCTTCCCCTCGCGCAGCACCACCCGCAGCCATGAAGTCGGCCCGTGCGGCGTGACCGGTTTGGCGCGTTGGGGCAGATCTGGCTCAGGGATGACCAGCACCTGACTGCGGCGGGTCTGGTAGCCCCCCTTAATCGTAACTCCCTGTTCCAGCGCCGCCACCGCTTCGGGGGTGATCACTCCCTCAACCTGTACCAGATAGGTTTTGGGGTGGTGATAGGCCGGGTCTGTCAACCGGTGGGCCAGGTCGCCATCGTTGGTGAGCAGGAGAAGCCCTTCGCTGTCATAGTCCAGCCGCCCCGCCGGGTACACGCCGGGGATGGGGATGTAATTTTTTAAGGTGGCGCGCCCCTCCGCGTCAGTAAAGGACGTCAACACCCCATAGGGTTTGAAAAAAGCAATATAGTGATCTCGCCTATCCATTTTCTGATTGTAACGGTTTTCCCGCACTCCTAAACCCGCTATAATGGGTAGTGTTTCAAACTGCATCTACGCTGCGGGCTGCGCTCGCAGTTTACACGCCATTCGGTCAACCACCGATCAAGGACTTACTCATGCGAAAACTCATCTGCCTCACTGCCCTGCTTGTTCTCGTGCTGACCGCCTGCGGCCCGCGCTCTTCCGGCGGGGCTGAACCCTCTCCTACCGTTGATGCAGTTGCCACTCAGGTGGCGATCATGCTGACCGAAATGCCCACCTTCACGGCCGCGCCCCCACAGGCAGACACGGCCACGCTCGCGCCGGTAAACACCGCAACCTCCACCGCCACCGTTACGATCACCCCTACTGTCACCGTCACGCTGCCGCCCACCGAAACGCCCTCTCCCACCGCATCCGGTGACCCCGCCATTTACCTGGGCGAGCCAGACTGGAAGAACACCTTCGACTCGGGCCGCGCTTTTGGGGTCATTGACAACGAAAACACCCGCATTGTCATGGATAACGGCGCGCTGGCGCTGACCGGCGTTAACGCCAACGGCTGGCTGGGCTGGTCTATGACCTTCAGCCAGGAGCCTAAAGACTTTTATCTCGACGCCACCTTTACCACCCTGGCCTGTTCCGGCGCGGATCAGTACGGTTTGGTGTTCCGCGCCCCCAATACCAGCGCCGCTTACTTTTTCGGCGTCACCTGCGATGGCGATTACTTCCTCGAAGCCAATGACTTTACCGAAAACGGGAGCGAAGCCGTCATCCTTGCCAATACCTTCTCTCCATTGATTAATGCTGGCGCGAACCAGACCAACCGCCTGGGCGTGATGGCCCAAGGCGACCACATTAAGCTTTACGCTAACGGCGCGCTGCTCACAGAAGCTACGGATGGAACTTTTTTGGAAGCCGGATATTTTGGCGCATTTGTAGCGGCCTATGCGACGCCTGGCTTCACCGTCCGCATGGAAGAAATCTCGCTTTGGAACCTGCCCTGACCAGAAACGTATGCACACTTCAACTTCTCCCCTCCGACAGCGTACCATTGAACTGGCGCGTAGGATCTGCGCCCAAAACCCGCTTTACGTGGACACCGAAACCACCGGGCTGCGGAACGACGATGAGATCGTCGAAATTTCCATCGTAGCCGATGACGGCCAGGTGCTGCTGGAGACGCTGGTACGTCCCAGCCGGCCTATCCCGCCAGAAGCCACCCGCATTCACGGCATCACCAACGAGGCGGTGCGTCTGGCGCGCCCCTGGCCGCTGGTCTGGAGTGAGGTTAAGCCTATTTTAAGCGGAAAAGTGGTCGTTTTTTATAACGCGGACTTTGACCTGCGCATGATCCAGCAGTCACTGGCACTGTACAAAATGCCATTTGTCAAAAATTTTCAGGTGCTAGACCTGCTTAAGCTGTACGCCGAGTACCGCGGCGATTGGGACAGCGCCCGCCGATCTTACCGTTACCACTCACTGGCCGAGGCCGGGCGTCAGTGCCGCATCCCCCTGCCCAACGCTCACCGCTCCACTGCCGACACCCTGCTGACCCGCGCCCTGCTGCACTACATTGCCGAGGAAGGCACTTAATGACAGACGGTTTCCGCTATCTGCTTATCGGCGGCGGCATGGCCGCCGACGCCGCGGCGCGGGGCATCCGCCAGATTGACGCTGACGGCAGTATTGGGCTGTTCAGCGCCGAACCCGACCCGCCCTACAACCGTCCGCCGCTCTCGAAAGGCTTATGGAAAGGCGCGCCGCTTACGCGCGTCTGGCGCAACACCGCCAGCCTGGGCGTGGAGCTGCTGCTTGGGCAGACGGTGACGCAGATTGACCCGGCCCGAAAAGTTATCGCTATGCAGGATGGAGCCGTCTATACCTACGAAAAACTGCTGTTGGCAACCGGGGGAGAGCCCATTCGCATCTCGCCGGAACACGAGCGCATCCTTTACTACCGCACCCTGGCCGATTACCGCCGCCTGCGCGCCCTCACCGAGACTGAGCGGCGCTTCATCGTAATTGGGGGCGGGTTTATCGGTTCAGAAATTGCCGCGGCGCTGGCCGGGTTGGGCAAAGAGGTTACGATTCTCTTTCCCGAAGCTGGCATCGGCGCGCGCGTCCTGCCGGCGGAAATCTCCACTTATCTAAACGAGGTCTTTGCCGGGCGCGGCGTGCGCGTACTGGCCGGACGGCTGGCGCGAGGGATCTCTGCCAGCGGCGACGCCGTTACCGTGACCCTCGACAACGATGAGCGCATCACGGCTGGCGCGGTAGTGGCGGGGCTGGGCATTCGCCCCAACGTGACATTGGCCCGCGCCGCCGGGCTGATGGTGGACGACGGAATCGTAGTGGATGCATCCCTGCGCACCAGCGACCCTCATATCTTCGCCGCTGGAGACGTGATCTCGTTCTACAACCCGGTTCTCGACCGGCGCCTGCGCGTGGAGCATGAGGAAAACGCCAATCTCTCCGGCCAACTGGCCGGGATGGGCATGGCCGGGCAGCCCCAGATGTATCATCACCTGCCCTCCGTCTACTCCAGCCTGTTCGATATTCACTATGATGCCGTGGGCGAACTGGACCCCGCTTACGAGGTCGTCTACGACTGGCAGGAACCACTGCGCAAAGGCGTGGTTTATTACCTGCAAGGGGGCCGCGTGCGCGGCGTGCTGTTGTGGAACATTTCCAGAGGACTGGACGCCGCCCGCCAGGTGATCGCGGAGCCGGGGCCCTGGTTGGGACGCGATTTAAAAGGCAGGATTGGAGGTTAGGCTCGCTCTCTGACTGCCTTCCACGTCAACCAGGCGACCGCCGCCAGCGTCACCACCAGCCCGGCCAACAGCAGCCCGGTATACTGTGGGTCGGGGTGATTGTTCAGGCCGTGCTGGGCCGGGTCAAATGGGACTTTGGGAAACAGGTACACCAGCCCATCCAGATAACGGATGCGCCAGGCCGCCAGATGGCGGTTGAGGTCATGGAAAAAGACCAGGCCCAGGCCGACCATCCCGGCGGACTCCCATAAATCGAGCCGCCCGCGCGGACGCCGGTTCGCGGCCCCATCTAAAGCGCGCTGCCAGCAGATGGCCGCCAGCGCCATAAAAAACGCCAGGGGTAAGATGAGGATGCGGGCCGTCACCCGCTCGCCCGTCAGCGGCGGGATGGGCAGCAGTTTGACGAGCGTTTGGAAAGCATCTCCGAGCGAGAGGATCACCAATGCGAAGCAGGGCCAGAGAATACGCCCCATCCATGCCCCTTCGCCCGCGCGCTTCCAGGCCTTTAAGGGGGCCCAAATACCCAACCCAAGCACCAGCGCGGTCCCTAACAGCCCAATATAATAATCAGTTTCCCAGGCGTTGAGCGGGAAGATCATTGACGGCAGTACGCCGCCCACCGCCCGGTCGGGATCGCGCAAGACGGCCATACCAGACAACAGATCGGTAAGCGACGCAAATCCACCCAGATATTCCGGGGTGATCTCATCCAACACCAGCGCCGGAGGCAGCAGACGGGGCAGGGCCACCAACACCGCGAACAGCGCCGCCAGCAGGGCGGGTTTTAGCAGGCGGGGAGAAAACAGTGCCAGCAGGCCCAGGAACATCAGACCCCACACGTACAGGTGAAAATACCCTTGCAGTAAAATGCCTACCAGCACGGCCACCACCCCGGCGATCCACCGCCAGCCGGCCCCACCGCGCTCCGCCAGAAGCAGACCCAGGTAGACAAAAAACGGGATCAGGAAATGCCCCGTCCAGAGCGAATGACCGACGGCCAGATGGGCACTGATATTGCCGTTGAAATGAAACAGCAGGAAGAGGACGGTAAACACGCCAACCGACAGGCGGTAGCGCCGGTAAAGCAAGAGCAGACCCAGAAAGCCCAGGGTGTAGAACAACAGGACGTCAACAAAGACGTAACGCTCCGGCTCAATCCAACGAAGCAGGTAAAACTGCGGCGAGAGGGGCGTATCAGCGATTGCCAGGTAGCGGTCGGTCACGCCCCGCAGTCCGGCCGGGTTGGCGGCGTGGAGTGGAAACTGGTTTTTCAGAGCCGCATCGCGTAGAATGGCGTAGCGCGGCCCGGTTACTTCGACCCAATCTAAAAAATCGAAGCGGATGTTCCCCCAGCTAAAGAACACCCCCCACAGGTATACACCTGCCAGGTACAGCCCCATCAGCCAGGCGGCGCGGAAGAGCGCCGCGGCCCGGCCAGGCCGCCGGTCGAACAGCAAAGCCATTCCATTCTCCAGGGTAGCGAGGACCCGGCCCTCTCTCAACGGCGGCCAGGGTGCTTCAGGATGTGTCACAGGCTGCTCCATGCAAGAAGTGATTTTCGGCATTATACACCATCCTGCCCCTGCCATTCTCCGTAAGCCGCAGGGGTTGGGGCTTCCGATCCGCCGCCTAGCTCGGCCTGCGGGCGGGGAGACCCCGCCCCTACCTCACCGGAAAGCGCCCGCAGGGGCCGGGTCCGCCGGCCCACGTTGGGCATCCACTCAACCTCGCGCGGGTGGAAGAACCGGGAAAAATCATTAAAGAATATGACAGCCGCCCTATTCAAACCTGCACGCTTATGTTAAAATCGGGGACACAAGAATAAACTTCACATTATTCTTTCCGCTCTCTGCGAACCGACGGTATCGTCAGAGGGCAATCCCAAGGAAAGGAGGTTCCCGTCATGAACAGTTACGAGGTGGTATTCATCGTGCATCCTGACCTGGATGAAAACAACCTGAAAGGTGTTGTTGAACGCGTCCAGGGGTGGATCCATACCGCTGGCGGCAGTGTCGACAAAGTCGATCTGTGGGGTAAGCGCCGGATGGCTTACGCAATCCGCAAGCAGCGCGAAGGGCAGTACGTATATATCGAAGCCCAGTTCGCCCCCGCTTTTAGCGCGGAATTAGAGCGCAACCTGCGGTTATTTGAACCGATCATGCGCTATTCCATCGTCCGCAAGTAGCGCCAGGTTTCTCATTTGCGTAAACAGCTCACCCTCTACCCGATCTGATTCGCGCCATCGGAACCCCGTACAGATGATTGCAAGCAGGAGCTGAACATGAGCCGTGGATTGAACAAAGTAATGATCATTGGTCACCTGGGGCGCGACCCTGAAATGCGCTATACTCCCTCTGGCAAACCGGTGACGACTTTCACCGTGGCAACCAGCCGGACCTGGAACAGCACCGATGGCGAGCGTCATACCGATACCGAGTGGTTCAACGTGGTGACTTGGGGCAACCTGGCCGAAATCTGCAAACAGTACCTGAGCAAAGGCCAGCAGGTGTACGTCGAAGGGCGGCTCCAAACCCGGCGCTGGGAAGACAGCGAAGGCACAAAGCACACCAGCATCGAGATTGTCGCCAGCGAGATGATGATCCTGGGGGATCGCCGCGAGCAAAGCAGTTCCCACGCGCCTGAGACAGGGATCGCCGATGACGAACAGGTAGAGGATGAATATCCGTTTTAGTTGGAGTAAGATTCTATGAGTGACGAGACCATTAACGAGAGCGAACAGACCTCGTTCCGCCGGTATACCCCCCGGCCAAAAATTTGTCAGTTCTGCGCCGACAAGAACGCGGCCATTGACTATAAGGCCGCCGATCAACTGCGCCGCTTTATCACCGAGGACGGTAAAATCCGCCCGCGCCGCCAGACCGGCACCTGCGCCAAACATCAGCGCCAACTGGCAACCGCCATCAAGCGCGCCCGCCAGTTAGCTCTCCTGCCCTTCACCTTCAGTGGGGATTTGGGAGACAATTTCTAAAGACAATCTGAGGCTTAAACGGATAGGTGGGCGGTCCGCCGCCCACCTATTCATCAATTATGCCTCGGTGCGTTCTTATAAAGGTCGAGAGGTCGCCCTATGGCTAAACAGCCGACCCCCAAAGTAGTTACAAAAAAACACCTGGCCCGCCTGGAAAAAGAGCGCATCCAGCAGCGTTATCTCCTGATCGGGACGGCTGCCGTCTTGGTGGTCGTGCTGCTGGTGGTGCTGTATGGCTGGTTGGACCAAAGCGTCTTGCAGAAAACGCGGCCGGTGGCGCGCGTTGGAAACGCGACGATTTCGGTCAGAGATTTCCAGACACAAGTACGCTATACGCGCCTGCAAACCATCAACCAACTGCAAACGTTCATGAGTGATCCGATGTACTTGCAGTTCTTCAGCCAGTACATCCAACAGATGCAGGCCCAATTGCAAAACCCCACTCAGATGGGGCAATCGGTGCTGGATCAAATGATCACGGATGAGATCATCCGGCAGGAAGCGGCGAAGATGGGCATCACCGTCACGGAAGAAGAGGTGGACCGCAAGATCGAAGAGGAATTCGGCTTCTACGAAAATGGAACGCCTACCCCTACGGTGACTGCCACGCCTTTCAGCACTTCCACGCTCTCGCCGACCCAATTGGCCCTGGTTCCGCCCACCGCTACGCCCACGATCACGCCGGAAGTGACCGCCACCCCCGAAGGGACGGCCATTTCCACCGGCACGCCGGAGGCCACCACTGCCACGCCAGAAGCGTCTGCCACCCCTACGAGCGAGGCGACGCCCACCCCCGCCGGCACGCCCACGCCAGATTACACTCCCACCCCCACGCTGACGGCCACGCCCTACACCCGCGAAGGCTTCCAGAAGCGGTATGAGGAGGTCGTCAAGAGCTTTAAGGATGCCATCAACTACAGCGAAGCAGACCTGCGCCAGTTGATCCGCAACCAACTGCTGCGCGAAAAGGTGAAGGCCGCCATTACCAAAGATATGCAGCCCTTCGAGGAGCAGGTTTGGGCGCGCCATATTCTGGTGGCGACCGAAGAAGAGGCCAAACAGGTGCGCGCGCGCCTGGAAGCCGGCGAAGATTTTGCCAAACTGGCCGCTGAGCTTTCTACAGACACCAGCAACAAAGATATAGGCGGCGACTTGCAGTGGTTTGGCCGCGATAAGATGGTGGAGCCGTTCTCGAACGCCGCCTTCTCCATGCAGATTGGCGAGATCAGCCAGCCGGTGCAGACCACGTTTGGCTGGCATATCATCCAGGTGTTAGGGCATGAGAACCGCCCGCTGACCCCCGAAGAGTTTAACGCGGCGAAAGACACCGCCTTCAATAAGTGGATTGAGGAAAAGAAGAAGGAACTCAACGTCCAGACCTTCGACCGCTGGAAGGATGTTCTCCCGACTGACCCGGAAGTCCCGCCGCAGTTATTACAGCAGACTGGCGGTTAAGAGAAAGCAACAGCAGGCCGCGAAAAATGCGGCCTGCTGTTTTTTTAACCTGGTTTACTCGTACCGCAATGCCTGAATAATTTCCAGGTTCGAAGCCTGGCGGGCGGGGATCAGCGCGGCCAGCACGCCAAATAACAGCCCGGTGGCAATGCCCACCAGCATTCCGGCCAGCGGAAAAGTATATTCCAGCGGGAAGATGACAGCGATACCATGTACCATGACATAGCCCAGGTACATGCCCCCCAGCAGGCCAAACGCCGTCCCCAGAGCGGCCAGCAATAGGGCTTCCAGCACCACCAGATTGTAAATCTGCCTGCGGGTGCTGCCCACCGCCCGCAACATGCCAATCTCGCGGGTGCGCTCGATGACTCCAATCGCCAGGGTGTTCAGCATGGCGATCAGCGAAGGCAAGGCCAGGAAAGCCAGCATAAAATACAGCCCGATAAAAGCGGCGTTGATCTGCCGGGCGAGCTGGTCGTAATAGACCTGCCCATTCAGCATTCTGAATTGGGGGTAATCTCTGGCAATGGCGCGGATTTGCTCCTCAACGCGGGCGCGGTCGGCCCCAGGCGCGAGATTGAGCTGGATAAAAACATCTTCGGCCTTGTCAAAGTCGGTTAACAAATTGGCCTGTGAAATAAACGCCGTGGTCACTTTGGCGTTCATAATTTCCGTCGCCACGCCCACGATTTTATAGGGCTGTTCGCCGTTAATCGTCGCCAGTTGAACCGTATCGCCCAGTTTGGCCCCGGTAGCCGTGAGAAAGGCGCTGTTGACAATGAGCGCGCGCGAGCGGGCCAGTTCCTGAAAGGCCGATTCGTCGCCCTGCGAAAAGATCATGCCGCTCACCTGCGGGTAAGCAACCGGGTCTATCCCTAAGATCGAAACGGATTGGTCGCCGACCTTCGACCCGGCGTAGCGCAGGGTACTGACCACCGCCACCCCATCTACCTGGCGCAGCCGGTCGGCCAGCGAAGTATTGGCCCCGATGTCGATGTTCCACAGGGCAATGGTTGGGGGAATAAACAGGTAATCACTGCCCAGGCTCTTGCGGGTCATCTCAAAGAGCGAGCCAAACATACTGCTCATAAACCCGCCCATTGCCACGATGATCGCCAGTCCGATCATGGTGGTACTGGTGGTGATGGCCGCTCGCGACGGTTGGCGCGAGAGGTTGCCTTCGGCCATCTGCCCAATGCCCTGGCGCGCAAAAGCCGCGCCAATGATCGCCCCAAACAGAGCCGCAATGGGGCGCACCAGGGGTGGGGTAATCAGCACCAGGCCGGCCAGGAACAGCAGGCCGCCCAGGGTAATCAGCCCAAGATCGCCCGTGAAGAGGGCCAGGGCGGCCAGTCCAATCAACGCCAGAGCCGCCGCGAACCCGGCCCCGGCCATGCGCCGCACGTTCACTTCGGCCACCGCCGGGCGCAGCGCCTCTAGCGGGCTGACGCGGTTGGCCTGCACCGCCGGGATCAGCCCGGCCAGCACCGTCACCGCCACGCCCAGCACGGCGCTGGTGACAAGCAGCTTAACCGATACCACCGGCGCGCCCACCTGGAGATGGACGAATTCATTCATGGGGCCTTCGGCAATTTTAAGGATGCCCGCGCCCAACAGGTAGCCGCCCGCCAGTCCCAAAGCTGATCCCAACACGCCCTGCAGCAGCCCTTCGACCAGGATCAGCCCGGTGATCGCCCGGCGCGACGCGCCAATGGCGCGCAGCATGCCAATATCACGCCGCCGCTCGGCGACAATGGTGCGAAAGGTGTTGAAGATGATAAAGCCGCCCATAAACAGTGACAGGAAACCAAACAGGTTAAAGGCGGCCTGCCCCAGTTGGAGCGAGGCGTACAGATCCGACCCAGAGGTCACCATGCCGGTCTGGTAATCGGCCCCTACGGCGGCTTCGACAGCCCGCTTGTGGGCCTCGCGCTGGGCTTCATCCATGGTGAGGAAATTTACTTCGATGGTGTTAATTTTGCCGGCCTGCCCGGTGATGGCCTGGGCTTGAGGCAGAGTCACTAACACCTCTTCGTTGCCGGGTTCCATACGCGGCGGCAAGATGCCCACAATGTTCAGCTCTGTTACCCCGCGCGTGGAAGGCAGCCTCAGCGCATCGCCCAGGCCCAAACCGAGGTCATCGGCCAGCGATTGAGTGATCACCGCGGCGGCCATCTCGCCATCCTGCAAGAAACGGCCTTGCAGGACGACATAGGTATGTAGAGTTTGGGCCTGCTCTGGCTCCAACCCCACCAGCGTCAGCACCGTCACACGGTCGGCCTGCGCGGGGTCCCCGTCGAAGAAATCCGGCGGCATGTTCATGGGCCGGGCCAACATTCCTGCAACCGCCTGCACCCCTTCGACCTTCTTGACCACGTCTACCAACGAAGCATCAAACGCCTCGCCGGTCTTGTGGGTGACGTTCACATCTACCATGCCAGCGGCCGCCATGACGTTGGCCTGAAACGCCCGCATCATGGTCGGCAGGATGATATTCATTCCAAAGATAACCAGCACGCCAAACACCACCGCCAGGGTGGTGAGGAAGGTGCGCAGTTTGCGACCCCATAAATAACGGAAAGCCATTGTGAAAAACATGGCGCACGTCCTTTTTAAAGCGCCTCGGCCTTTTCTTTAACGGTCAGGACCGAATGCCCGGCGCCGTCCGACAGGCGCGTTTCATCAACGATCACACCATCTTTGAGGAAAATGATCCGGTCGGCATACGCCGCAATGCGCGGGTCATGTGTCACCATCACCACGGCGCGGCCCCATTCATTGGCGACCTGGCGCAGCAGTGCGGCGATTTCATCTGAGGCGCGCGTATCCAGGTTGCCGGTCGGTTCATCGGCCAGAATGAGAGCCGGCTCGGCCACCAGCGCCCGCGCCACAGCTACGCGCTGCTGCTGCCCGCCCGAAAGCTGATCGGGGCGGTTTTCCAGACGGTCCGACAGCCCCACTTTCTGCAACCAGGCCACTGCCTTTGGGCGCACTTCGCGGGCTGGCTGCCCATCCAGTACCAGCGGCAGGGCCACGTTCTCAATGGCGTTCAGCACCGGAATGAGGTTGAAAAACTGAAAGACAAAGCCCATCTTGCGCCGCCGCAGCCGGGTTAGAGCATCGTCATTCAGGCCGCTGATCGCCTGCCCCTCAACCAACACCTCGCCCTGAGTAGGGCGGTCTAACCCGCCTAACAGGTGCAGCAGCGTGGACTTTCCACAACCAGAAGGGCCCATCACGGCCACAAATTCACCGGTGCTGACGGCCAGATTCACCCCATTCAGGGCAGTGACCGCCGTTTCACCCTTCCCGTAAATCTTTGTCAGGTTTTTTGCTTCTATTAGAGCCATCGGCTTTCTCCACAACGCCAGCACTGCTAATGCTCTCTCTTGCGCGGACGCCCACGCGGGCGGATCTCTGGTTCCGGCAGTGGTTGGCGTTTCACTTCTTCCAGACGCGCTTCAGTGATGTCTAACCAACGCAGGTCAGCTTCTAAGTGCATCAGCGTCTTATCTAACAACAAAATTTGCGCGAGCGCGTTCTTGGGATCATACGAGTCACGCAGGGTAGTAGCGGCGTGCATCTGGCGGTAAATAAAGACCCGCTGGGTCTGAATGACCTTGCGGGGATCGCCCACGCCAGACACCAGGGCAATCATCAGCTTGACGAAAAACTCATCGCGCTGGTGTTCCAGCGTTACCGGGGTCTGAAACCACTCTTCCAGCGCCTTGCGCCCCTCCGCCGCGATGTGATACACCCGCTTTTCCGGCTGGTGTTCCTGGCGCTCGCAGTCTTCTACAATCCACCCGGCTTCCGTCAGCCGTTCTAGCGTAGCGTAGACCTGGGCGGGTTTGACGCTCCAGGTTTCTTCGCCGCCCACCACTGCCTCAAACGCGGCCCGGAGCTCGTAGCCATGCCGGGGCCGCTGCGCTAACAATCCAAGAATCGCATATCGTACTGACACGCCAATAAATATACTACGCGTTTCTATTTTTTACAAGACCCAATCGATTAAATAGAGCAAGGCTGTACTTTGAACAGCCTTGCCATGGGTACGGTAGATTAAATTATTTCACCATATCGTCGCCAACTTCATCCAGCCTCAGGCTGATCACCTGACTGGCCGAATCACGGCCCATGGTGACGCCGTAGATGACATTGGCGGCCTGAACGGTGTTGCGGTTGTGCGTCACCAGGATAAACTGGGTGCGGTCGCTCAACTCCATCAGCAGGTCGCGGAAGCGCCCCACATTGGCCTCGTCGAGCATGGCGTCCACCTCATCCATCACGCAAAACGGAGTAGGCGCGACCTTGAGCAGCGCAAAGATCAGAGCAACGGCCGTCAGACTGCGCTCGCCGCCCGACAGAAGCGACAGGCCCTGTTCGCGCCGCCCTGGCAGGCGGGCTTCGATGTCAATACCGGCCTCGGTCGGGTTGTCCTCATTACTCAACACCAGACGGGCCGAACCGCCGCCAAACAGGCGGGTGAACAACTGTTTAAATTCTTGGGCAACCGCGTCATACGTTTTGCGGAACTCTTTGCGCATCAGGTCATCTAACTCGGCGACAACGGCGCGCAGGTCGGCATCGGCCTTTTTCAAATCGGCGACCTGGTTATTTAGAAAGTCGTAACGTTCCTTAACGGAGCGGTATTCATTTTGCACTTCGGGGTTAATCGGCCCAATGCGCCGCAGCAGACTGCGCTGGCGGTTGATATTTTCTTCGATTTCAGGCGAGAGTTCCAGCAAATCTGGCAACTGCTCAACCACGCCCTCCATCGGCAGGGGCGTTGGTCCGGCGGACTCGGGGTTGTAAGCAAAGGCCACCACCCCAAAATCATCCTCGATGCGTCTGCGCAAAGACTCTAGGGCCTCGCGCGCGCGCGTTGTTTCTAACTGAGCCTGGGTCACATAGCGTTCTGCTACCGCCGCCGCCTGCTGGGCCGCGACCAGCACGGCCTGCTGGTCGGCATAGGTCTTTTCAAGCGCCTCCATATCTTTTTCGGCAGGGTCAATCTGGGCGCGCAGTTGGGCAATCGCGCGGCTCAATTCCTGTTCCTCACTGCGCGCCGTCTGCTGCTCGCTCTCCAGGCGGGCCAGAGCGGCCTCGCCGCTCATCAGGCGCTGCTTCAACTGCTCCATTTGGCGGCGGGCGCTTTCCAGGGCTTCGCGGTGTTCGCTCAGGCGGCGCTCCGCCTCTTTTAAGGCACGCCCGGCCACTGCCGCGGCGGTATTCCAATGGACCTCTTGGGCCTGAAATTCATCCAGCGGCAGCCGCCCCAACGCCTGGTTGTACTCACGGATCTGCTCGTTGAGGGCGCTGATCTTCTGGCTGTTCTTTTCCATCTCAGCCTGACCCTGGCGCTGTTCCTGCTCGGCGCGCTGAATCTGGCCGTCAATGCCGGCCAGTTGGCGGGCCTGGAAATCGCGGCGCTGGCGCACCTGCTCGACCTCTAACACGGCCTGCTGGTGGGCCTGGTTGGCGCGCGCCTGGACCTGCCCGGCCTGACGCGCGGCGGCTTCCAACTCGCGTTCTGTGGCGCGCAGAGCGGCGATTTCAGCCTCTAATTCTTGCCAGCAGGCATTGGTCTCGGCCAGGCGCTGCTCGGCGGCAGTTAGGGCGGCTTCTGCTTCTTGAATTTTGCGCGGGCGGCTGATGGTCGCGGCACGGTGATCTTGCCCGGCGACGATGAGGCCAGAACCGTAAAAAACCTCGCCTTGCAGAGTCGCCAATCGGGCCTCCGGGGGCAGATGCGCCACCAGGCGCTGCGCGGCGGCGCGGTCACGCACCACCAAGACCTGGCCTAAGAGCAGGCGAAGTACTTCCTCCAGGCGGTCATTAGCTGTTGGAGCGGCTTTTACCTGTACCAGTCTGGCGGCGTTGCCCAGGCAGTCGGGATCGTCCGGCGGGGCTATCGGCTCTGGCGCGCGGGCGGCGTGGAGCGGGAGCAGCACCGCGCGGCCCTTATCGCCCTGCGCCAAGGCTTGCAGAGCGCCGGTCAGGTCGGCGTCGGGGCCAAGCAGTACGCCATCCATCCAGTCGCCGAGGGCAGCGGCGATGGCCGTCTCATATTGGGCGGGGACCACGAACCAGTTGCTCAACGCCTGGAAGCTCCCGCGCAGACGGCCCCGGCGCGCCTCTTGCAGCACGAACTTCGCTCCGCCTGCCAGCCCGGTCAGCGACTGCTCGGCCTGTATCAACACTTCCAGTTGGGCCGCCAGGCGCGTGCGCTCGGTCTCCAGGCGCGAGCGTTCATCCTGAAGCTGCTTGCGGCGCGCCTCTTGAGCGGTCATCTGACTCCGGTGTTCGTGCAGAGCTTCTTCGGCGGCCTTCTGCGCGGCTTCGGCCTCCTGGCGCGCCTGGCTCTGCTTTTCCAGGCGCTGTTGGGCCTGCTTTAAGGCCGCATCATCGGCGGCCAGCGCGCCCGTCAGGGCCAGCTTGTTCTTCCGCAGGGCCTCCACGCGGTTTGCCAGTTCGCCCTGATGGGCCTTCAACTGCACCTGAGCCGTCTCGCTGCTCACCAGGCTGCGGCGGGCTTCGCGCAGGCTTTGCTCCACCCGGCTGCGCTCGGCCTGGCGGGCCTGAATCTTTTTACGCGCCGCCGCCGCCTGCTCTTGGGCCTCAGTCAGTTCATCTTGCAAGCGGTCGCGCTCTTCAATCAACGCCTCCAGGCGTTCCTGGCGGTTTTTCTGTTCGTCTTCCAAGCGGCGCAGGTCGTGTTCCAGGTTATGCCGGCCTTCCAGCAGGGCGCTGCGGCGCTCATCCATCACCGCCAACGCCCGGCTGACCTGCTCCCAGCGGGCATGCAGTTCAGAAGAACGGGTGTGCCACTCACCCAATGCACTGCGCAGTGCCTGCACACGCGCCCGCAGTTCACCCAGGCGTTCTTCGGCCTCGTTCTGGCGGCGGCGCGCCCCTTCCAGCCGCGCTTCTTGGGCGTGTAGTACCTCGCGGGTATGCAGCAGTTCTTGCTGCGCCTTGCGCCAGTGAAACCCGTACCAATCGCGCAGGAGCAGGCGCAAATCGGCGCGGATACGCTCGTATTCCTGAGCGCGGCGGGCCTGTTTTTCAAGGCTGGCAAGCCGCGGCTCCAGCTCGCTCAAAATATCCAGCACGCGCTCCAGGTTACGCCGGGTGGCATCCAGACGGGCAAGGGCCTCCTCACGCCGCCCCCGGTACAGGCCGATTCCAGCGGCTTCTTCAAAGAAGCGGCGGCGTTCCTCTGGTTTTAAAGACAGAGCCGCATCCACCAACCCCTGCCCGATGATGGTGTAGGTGCGCTCGGCCAGCCCCGACTTACCCAGCAGTTCGGCAATCTCTTTCAGGCGCACCTTTTGGCCGTTCAAAAGGTACTCATTTTGCCCATCGCGGTAAGCCCGCCGGGTAATGGCGACCTCGTTAAAGTCAATCGGCAGCCAGCCATCTTCATTCGAGAAAGTGATCGTCGCCGAAGCCATCCCCGCGCGGGGGCGCTGCTCGGAACCGGCAAAGATCATATCCTCGGTCTTGCGCCCGCGCAGCAGAGAGTAAGACTGCTCGCCCAACACCCAGCGCAGTGCGTCAGCAATGTTCGATTTACCAGAGCCATTCGGCCCGACGATGGCCGTCACCACGCCGGGGAACTCAAAGAGGGTACGGCTGGCAAAAGTTTTGTAGCCGTGCAGTTCTAAGGATTTCAGCCGGGGAATCATTCTTTGAACAACCCCAGTTTGCGCAGGGCATCACGGGCCGCTTCTTTGGCGGCGGCCTGTTTGCTCGGCCCAGAGCCGGTTCCATAAACCTCGCCGCGCAGCATTACGTCCACTTCAAACAACTTGGAATGGTCAGGGCCGATAGAACTACGCGTTAAATACTGCGGAGCGCCGTACCCCTCTGACTGCGCCCACTCTTGAAACATGCTTTTGGGATCATCAATCTTGCGCAGGATGAGGATTTCTTCGGCGGCTTCTTCCAGCAGTGGAGCAATAAAGTTCAGCACTGCGTCAATGCCGGCGTCCAGGTAGAGCGCGCCAATCAGGGCCTCAAACGTGTCGCACAGCAGGGCCGAGCGGTCGCGCCCGCCCGCCTGGGCCTCGCCGCGCCCCAGGCGCATGGCGCCGCCCAGGCCGATTTTGCGGGCGAATTGGGCGAGCTGCTCGGTATACACCAGGGCCGAGCGCATGCGCGTCAGGTCGCCCTCTGGCATTTCGGGGTAGCGGTTGTAAAGCCAGGCCCCAACGACAAAATCCAAGACGGCATCCCCTAAAAATTCCAACCGTTCGTTGTCTTCCAGGGCTTCAGGGTGTTCGTTGAGGTAAGAACGGTGCGTCAGCGCGCGGCTTAACAACAGCATATCGCTGAATGGCAAACCCAGGCGCTGGGCAAGCTCTCGCGGCGCCTCCAGGGGTTGGCGTTGATTCTCCATGGGTCAACCTCCCAAGAACGCAGGGGACGCAAACCGCCCGGCGCTTCCCTCTGGCTCTCACGGTCTGGCTGCCATGCGGTTAGCGTTCCATCCGTTCTTTCGATGATGTTTTTACGCTTCGGTAAATCGAGGGGTAAGCTCCTCAACTTACCGAAAAGTAAAAGCTATTCCGTTTAACTTCCATATTTTAACCCTGCCCCGGTCATCACCAACACAACCGGGGTAGGAAGACTACCAGCCAAATCCTGATACGCGCACCAGGGGAGAGCCGAGGTCGGCTCGACGTGCAGGCCCTGACGGGCAAGGTCGCGGTAGGCCGGTAGAATGCGTTCCTCCGCGACGGCCACAAAAGTTCCCTGGCCGGGGAGAATCTCGCGCAGCAGGGCCGCGGCCCGCACCGGACGGCGCACCCGCACCCCTTCAGCAACGGTAGGGCCTTCGGCGGCTGACTGCATGGCCGCGGCTCCTGCCGTGAACCCCAACCAGACCGGAGCGCAGGCCGCCGCCTGCACACCCACCAGATAAGGCCGGGCTGTGATCAACCCGGCGCGCTCTAACGTCTGAAAGCCGCGCGCAATGCCCAGCAACAGTCCGCCATGCCCCACCGGGGCGATGACACTGCCGGGAGCGCGGCCCAACTGCTGCCACAGCTCGTAGGCCAGCGTAGCGATTCCGGCGAGGCCAAAGGGCAGGTAAGCATGACTGGCGTAAACGCTCCCTCGTTTCGCCTCCTGCCAGACGGCCTCAGCCGCCGCCGAGCGCGGGCCGGGTACGCGCACCAGTTCCGCGCCGTAGGCTTCGATCTGGCTGCGCTTGGGGCCAGCGGCCGATTCAGGGACGAACACTCTGGCGCGCAGCCCCGCGCGGGCGGCATACGCCGCAAACGATGCCCCAGCATTGCCCGATGAATCTTCCACCGCCGCCGCTGCACCCCGCGCCAGCAGGTGACTGAGCAGTACGGCGCTGCCCCGGTCTTTGTAAGACCCGGTGGGGTTGAGCGAATCCAACTTCAGCCACACAGCTTCGCCATCCGGCCCGGCGCGGCTGTTCACCGGAATCAAGGGCGTGTCGCCCTCGCCCAGGCTGACGACCGGCGCGCAAGCCGGCAGGCCAAAGCTGTGCCGGTGTCGCCACAAGCCCGGAGCGCTGTGGTCCATGCACTCTGGCGTCCATGCAAACGGCCCATCATAATCGTACACGCCCCCGCATGCCGGGCAAAGGAACGGGACACCCTGCTCAGGATACGGCTGTTGGCACTGGGTACAACGGATGACAGGGGCCATAGGAGGTGGTCAATCTCCTCGACGGGGGAAGTATTCACCCTCGACCCAGGTTTCGCCGCCTGGGCCGATTTCTTTTTTCCAGATTGGGACAATCTCTTTCAGGCGGTCGATGCCGTAACGAGCGGCCTCGAACACCCCGGTATCGCGGTGCGCCGCGCTGCACGCGATCAACACGGTGGGAGTTCCTGCACCTAACCTGCCAATGCGCTGCACGATGGCAATGCCTTCTACGCTGGGCCACTGCTGTCTGATTTCGGCGGCCACCTGAGCCATCTTGGCTTCGGCCATGGGGATGTAGGCCTCATATTCCAGGCTGACCGTCTCGTGAGGGTCGCCGCGCTGGGTGACGGCGCGCACCATGCCCGAAAAAATACAGGCCGCTCCGGTCGTCGGCAAGGTGATCTGCGCCACCAGTGCGTCCAGGTCAATAGCCTCGGTTGTGACCCGCAAAATGGTAGGGAAATTCTCGCCTTCCTCGCTGCTGCCCCCGCTGACCGGCGGGAACAAAGCCACCTCGGCGCCCGCCGGAACCGGGTCTTCATCAAAGGCGTAATGCTGGTTCACAGACACCAGAGCATGGGGTAAATGAGGGGCCAACGCCGGGTAAGCCGCCGCAATCTGGCCTTTCAATTCGGCCACCGAAGCGCTTTCGGGCAGGTCCATCTCGGCCTGGGCTACCCCGGCCCGGTCTTTCAACGTTGCGAAGAAGAGCACCCTGACTTTTGCCATCGCTATTCGTTCCGTACATCCCCACTCTGGCCGCCGCGCTTTTCAATCAGGCGAATGTTATGGATACGCGCCGCGCGATCTACTGCTTTAACCATGTCATAAACCGTTAAAGCCGCCACAGCGACCGCCGTCAGAGCTTCCATTTCAACGCCGGTCTTGCCAGTGGTGCGCGCCGAGGCGGTGATTGCCACGCCCGGCAGGGCATCCTCAAGGCGCAGTTCCACCTGGACCTGGTTCAGGGCAATCGGGTGGCATAGGGGGATCAGCTCTGAGGTGCGTTTGGCTCCCATGATGCCGGCGATTTTCGCCACCGTCAACACGTCGCCTTTTTTCATCAGTCCCTGACGGATCAACTCCACCGTTTCGGGACGCAGGTGGACTTCGCCGCCGGCAATGGCCGTCCGCTCGCTGTCGGGCTTGGCGCTCACATCCACCATGCGGGCCTGGCCGGATTCATCCAGATGGGTTAGCTGAGACCTGGTCATTGCTAAATTATAATCGCAATCCATAAATTCATGGGGCGCCGCAACGCAAACGCCCGCACCCCTGCTATAATTGCGCCCATGAGCTTACAGGTTGCCGCCCATCAGGTTGAAGGTTATCGAATTTCCACGCCGGTTTACGAAGGGCCGCTCGATTTGCTGCTCCAGCTCATCGAGCGCGCCGAGCTGGATATCACCAGCCTGGCGCTGGCTCAGGTAACCGATCAATACCTGGCGCACCTGCGCGCCATGCAGGCCAACGGGCCAGACGCCGCCGAAGTTTCTGGCTTTCTGGTGATTGCCGCGCGCCTGGTGCAGATCAAATCAGCGGCGCTGCTGCCGCGCCCGGCCCTGGCTCCGCCGCCCACCGAAGAAGAAGACCCCGGCGAAGCCCTGGCCCGCCAGTTGATCGCCTACAAACGGTTTAAAGAAATCGCCGCGGAACTGGCCCAACGCGAAGAGAGCGGCCAGCGCACCTATCTGCGGGTGGCTCCCCCACCCGTTAAAGTTGAGGGCCGCCTGAACCTGACGGGCCTGACCGCCGCCGACCTGCGCAGCGCCGCCCAGGCGGTCTTACAGGCCGCGCCCAGCCTGCCAGCCCTTAGCAAAGTCGTATCTGCCCCGCGCGTCACCATCCGCGAAAAAATCCGCTCGATTGTCGCCGCTCTGCGCGGCCGGGGCCAGGCTCGCTTTGCCGCTCTGCTCAAACAGCGCCGCGACCGTCTAGAAATTGTGGTCACGTTCCTGGCAATGCTCGAACTGATCAAGCGCAACATCATCAGCGCCGCCCAGAACGAGCTGTTTGGCGAGATCGAACTGCGCGCCACAGGGGAATGGGATGAAAAAGAAGACGCCCAGCTAGAATTTATTGAGTAAAGTTGTTCATCAAACAGCGTACAAACTGCCTCTCGCAGTTTGTACGCTGTTTAACATACTACCTCGATTGAAGACGCCGGATTATTCCCCGGCTTCTTCTTCGCCGCTGTCACCGTCCATGTCATAAGGCAGTCTGCCGGCCAGCCAAACGATCATCAGGCGCAGGTCGTTTTCTTCGACTGCATCGCCTGGGAACGCCTGGGCGTAAGCCTCACCCAGCACATCGTAGGTTTCGCCCTGGGGCCAGGTCGTCAAAAACCCCGGCAGGCGAGTACGGTCGGCTTCCGGCGGCAAGACTTCCCACTGGCGTTCTTTGAGGAAATCGTGCACTTTCTGGCGCAGTTCGGGGTGCAGGTCTGACCACCCCTGCAAAATCTGGGCTACAAATTCGGGGCGGCGCTCGAACACCGCAACCGCGGCTTTGGCCTTGACCGGAGCCGGGGCCAGGGCACTGTTGCGGAACCCCGGAACCTGCATGTGGCGCTTGATCAGGTTGTTAATGGCCGCGCGGCGCTCGCCAGGCAACCGGTCGAACCCGGCCATGACGGATTGCAGTACGTGGAGCCGGTATTCCGGCAGCATAAACTCATTAATGGCGTGGAATGGAAAGTATTGGAGTTGGTTGTCATCCATGGGTGCAGATTATAACAAAGAAATCTGGGGGAAGCGATGGGCGCGGCGCGTTACAACGCGGCGCGGTCACTGGCTTCATCCAACGCGGCAATCTCGTCATCGGTCAAAGACCAACCCAGCGCCCCAGCGTTTTGCTCGGCCTGCTGAGCCGTCTTCACCCCTGGAATCGGCAGTGTTCCTTTGCAGATACACCAGTTCAGAGCCACCTGGGCCGGGGTTTTGCCGGCATGGTCGGCCCCAATTTTTCTCATCAGCGCCAGCAGAGGGGCGCACTTTTCCAGCAGGCGGCGGTTGTACTTCAGCCCACGAATGCCGCGCGGCGGGTTTTCTGGCGTATATTTGCCAGACAGAACTCCCATCGCCAGCGGGCTGTAGGCAATGAGGGTGATGCCAAGTTCCTTACAACGCGCCAACAGCCCGTTCTTCTCTACCCGGCGATCTAACAAACTGTATTCGACCTGGTTAGAGGCCAGCGCAATCCCCTCGCGGATGAGGCAGTCGTAGGAACGCTGCATCCAATCGCGATCATAATTGGAAACGCCCACCGCCCGGATCAGCCCGGCCTGCACCGCTTCGGCCATCGCGGCCATCCAGGTTTCGGGGTTGACGGGCGGCAGCGGTTGGTGAACCTGGTAGAGGTCCACCTGCGCCACGCCCAGGCGCTTCAGACTGCCCCGAAGGGCGCGCAACAGACTGCGGCGGCTTAGACGCCAGGGGAAAGGCATGAACTTGGTTGCCAACAGCACCTGGGCGCGCCGCTCGGCGGGCAGGCTGCGCACCAATTCGCCCAAAATCTGCTCCGACCGGCCCTGTCCATAAACTTCGGCTGTGTCGAACAGGGTGATGCCAGCTTCCAGGGCGGCTTCGAAGGCCTGGCGCACGTCTTCAAACCCATAACCGCTGCCGTAGCCCCAATACAGGCGGTCGCCCCACTCCCAGGTTCCCACACCCATCCTGACCCCCGCCAGAATGGAACCCTGGTCGCGCGCCGCCGTTAGGCCGGCCTCGCTCGCTTCGCCCGTCTCATTCAATGGGGTTGTCATTGCCATGATCTCCTCTATGGTGAAGGTACTGTGATGATTATATCTCAGTCTTAAAAGATTCGCCGGGATGGTATAATCGAATCCATGCCAGCGATCGTCTCCCTGGATATCGAAACCACCGGCCTGGACCCGCGCACCGACAGCATTATCGAGATTGGGGCGGTACGTTTTAATGGCTCACGGATCGAAGGGGAATGGAGCAGCCTGATTAACCCGGGGCGGCCCATCCCCGGCTTTATCACCCAGCTTACCGGCATCAACAACGACATGGTGCGTACGGCCCCGCCGATCCAGGCTGTGATCCAGGACCTGGCTGATTTTATCGGAGACGCGCCTGTGCTGGGGCATAACGTCCGGTTCGACCTGTCTTTTTTACAGCAGTACAAAATCCTCGCTGGCAACCCCGTGATTGATACCTACGAGCTGGCTTCGGTGCTGATTCCAACCGCCAGCCGCTACAACCTGGGAGCGTTGGGACAGCAGTTGGGCATTTTACTGCCTGCCACTCACCGCGCCCTGGATGACGCGCGCGTGACGCACGCGGTCTTCACCAACCTGTACAAATCCATCCAGACCCTGCCGCTGGGACTGCTGGCCGAGTTCGTGCGCCTGAGCGATATTTTTGATTGGGGAGCGAGCTGGGTCTTCAGCCAGGTGTTAAAAACGCGCATCCGCCAGCCGGTCACGGCCCGCCCGGCCCCGGCGCGCAGCCCGCAGACCGGCGCATATGGCAACGGCTTTGCGCCGCCGCTGATCCCCCGCAATCCGCCTATTCCCCTGGACGAAGATGAACTCTGCGCCATTTTGGAGTACGGCGGGCCGTTCTCGCGCTACTTTGAGCATTACGAACTGCGTTCACCGCAGATTGAAATGCTGCGCGCCGTCTCCCGCGCACTTTCGCAGAGCCGACATCTACTCGTTGAAGCCGGGACCGGGACCGGCAAATCCTTTGCCTATCTCATCCCGGCCGCCATTTGGAGCCTGCAAAACAACCTGCGGGTGGTTATTTCTACCAATACCATTAACCTGCAAGATCAACTGATTAAAAAGGACATCCCCGATCTGTGTCGGGCGCTGAACCTGGACCTGCGCGTGGCAGTGATGAAAGGGCGCTCTAATTACCTGTGCCCGCGCCGCCTGGAAGCCATGCGCCAGCGCGGCCCCGATAACGTTGATGAAATGCGCGTGCTGGCGAAGATTCTGGTCTGGCTGCAAGAAAGCGACAGCGGCGACCGCGGCGAGATCAACCTCAACGGCCCGGCGGAGCGTGAAATCTGGCTGCGGCTCTCGGCGGAAGATGAAGGATGCCGCGCCGAAACCTGCCAGACGCGCAGTGAGGGCGGCTGTCCATTCTACCGGGCCCGCCAGGCCGCCCAAAGCGCCCACATTGTCATCGTCAACCATGCTCTACTGCTGGCTGATGTCGCTTCAGGCAACCGGGTGCTGCCAGAATACGCCTACCTCGTCATTGATGAAGGCCATCATATGGAAGCGGCTACCACCAGCGCCCTGAGTTTCCGCGTCACTCAGGGCGATATGCTGCGCATGCTGCGCGAGTTCGGCAGTGTTTCCAGCGGCCTGTTGGGGTATCTGCTCAACCTGCTGCAAGAGTTCATGCGCCCGGCTGAACTGGCGGCCATGCATCAGCTCATTCAGCGCGCTACCGACCTGCTCTTCCGCCTGGAACATTACTTTAAGGAATTTTTTAACGTCATCCAGGAATTTCTGGCCGAACAGCGCGACGGCCGCCCCATCAGTCCCTACGGTCAGCAGGAACGCATTCTGCCGCATACGCGCAACCTGCCTTCCTGGACCCACATTGAACTGACCTGGGATACCATTCACGAGACCGCCGAACTCCTGCTCAACTTGCTGGCCGAAATTTATAAAAAAGCCGGTGAAGTCAACCAGCAAGAAGAAGACAACCTCGATTTGCAGGATACCCTCGACAGTCTGAGCAACGCCTACGCGCGCCTGGTCGAAGCGGACGCCCACCTGAGCGCCCTGGTGTCTGCGCCGGATAAGAATTTTGTCTACTGGGCAGAAATTATGCCGGGGAACTACCAGGTGGCGTTAAATGCGGCCCCCCTAAACATCGGTCCGATGATGGAAGAGCACATCTGGAACGAAAAGGCCAGCGTCATCCTTACCTCGGCCACCCTGACAACCAACGAAGGGTTCGATTACCTGCGCAACCGCCTGAACGCGGCCACCGCCGACGAAATGCAGCTCGGCTCGCCTTTCGACTACGAAAACGCCGCCCTGCTCTACCTGGTCAACGACATTCCCGAACCGAGCGATGCAAACGGCCACCAGCGCGCCGTCGAACAGGCCCTCATTCATCTGAGCAAGGCCACCAACGGCCGCCTGCTGGCCCTATTTACGTCTTATGCGCAGTTACGCCGCACTTCCACCAGCATTGGCCCGGCCCTGGCCGAAGCCGGCATTGTGATTTACGAGCAAGGGGAAGGCGCTTCGGCCAATACGCTGCTTGAAAATTTCCGCGAGGCCGATAAAGCCGTCCTGCTGGGAACGCGCTCTTTTTGGGAAGGGGTGGATATTCCCGGCGAGGCTCTCTCGGTGCTGGTGATCGTCAAGCTGCCCTTTGACGTTCCCACCGACCCGATTGTCGCCGCCCGCTCGGAGACGTTTGAAGATCCCTTTAACGAATATCACCTGCCAGAAGCCATTCTGCGGTTCCGGCAGGGGTTTGGCAGGCTGATCCGCACGCAGTACGACCGGGGGGTGGTTGCCATCCTCGACCGGCGCATCCTGACCAAACGCTATGGGAAAGCCTTCCTCGATGCGCTGCCCCCCTGCACGGTGCAAATCGGCTCGGTGCGTGACCTGCCCGGCGCAGCCGCCCGCTGGCTGAATCTGTAAAAGTCGGTGGTTGGGCTTTTCTCCCAACCACCGACTTTGTCTAATCTACCCACCAGCCCCGTTCCGCAGGGCACTCGCGTTTCTGCAGCACCTCTACATGATTATCTTCCAGCCACAAGACGGCCGGACGCGCCGCCAGGTTATAGTTGGATGCCATGCTCAGGTGATAAGCGCCAGCAACGGGCATTACCAGCAGGTCGCCGCGCCGGGGTTGAGGCAGCGCCACCGCTGGGATCAGCACGTCGCCGCTCTCACAGAATTTACCGGCCACACAGACGGTTTGAGAGGGCGGCTCGTCGGGCCGGTTCGCCAGCAGCGCCGTGTAACGCGCTTCGTAGAGCGCCGGACGGGGATTATCGGCCAGCCCGCCATCCACCGCGATGAAATGCGTGCCATCGCCAGAGGTTTTACTCGTTCCCACTGTATATACTGCCAGGCCGGCGCGCGCCACCAGCCAGCGACCCGGCTCCACTACCAGTTTGGGCAGCGGCCAGCCGCGGCGGGTGCACTCAGCAACCAGCGCCGCGCTCACCGTTTGCACCCAGGGACCGGGCGGGTTAGGGGGCTGATCGGGCGTGTAAGGCACGCCCCATCCTCCCCCAGGACTGATCTCTTCCGGCACAAAGCCATTGGCTTCGGCCAGGGTCATCAGGCTGGCAATCGCCGCGCGGTAGGGTTCGGCTTCAAAGAAGTTCGATCCCAGGTGCGTGTGCAGCCCGGTCAGCCGCAGGTAGGGGCTGGCAAGCGCCTGGCGGATGGCCTCAGCGGCCTGACCGTCAATTACCGGCAGGCCAAACTTGGTAGCATGGTGGGCCGTCTGCATGGCGGCGTGGGTATCCACCGTGACCCCTGGCGAAATGCGCAGCCAGATACGCGCCTTGCGGCGGGCCTGCGGGTCGCGCGCACGCGCCAGTTCTTCCACATAGGCCAGTTCTTCGAGGCTGTCAATCACAATGGCCTGCACATCCCACTTCAGCGCCGCTTCCAACTCTTCGGGAGATTTGTTATTCCCGTGCAGGTGAACACGCCCCGGCGCAAAGCCGGCCCGCCGCGCTACGCCTAACTCTCCCAGCGAGACGACATCTACCCCCAGACCCCACTCTACCAGGTAGCGCGCCAGCCCCAGCGAAAAATAGGCTTTGGCTGCATAGGTGATTTCCGCCCGGCCAGGGTAATGAGCCGCCAATTCCGTTTGCAGCATCTCCACCTGACTGCGCACCGTAGCCGCGTCGTAGAGGTACAGCGGCGTCCCATATTGTTGCGCCAGTTCCACCACATCCTGTCCTGCGACAGTCAAATGGCCGGCTGTGCTCCGGCCGGCCGTGATCGGCAAAAGATGATGACAATTCACAACAGCGTTAACTCTCTTTCGAAGTGATTTCGTTGCTGGCTACGTCTGAAAAGTCTTCGCCCTCATTACTCTCTTCTTTTCCACCGTTGGAATGCAGGCTGGAAGCCATCGAAGCGATATGATACTCGCCAGGCCGCTCGGTATCTTCAAAAGCGCTGATGACAATAATGGCGTTGGTAACCGAATGGCCGGGGTTGCGCCAGCGGTGAACGAGCTGGGCGGCAAAGATCAGGCTGTCGCCCGGCTCCATCAAAAAGTGTTGATCTTCGACCTCGTACTCCAGCGTACCGCGCAGACAAAACACCAGTTCGTGACCGGTGTGGATCATCCCATGCGGACCGCTGCTGCCGCCGCTTTCCAGAGTCAACAAAAAGGCTTCCACTCGCCCGGTAAAGGCTTCGCCTCCCAAACCTTCTATTAGACCCCGTAGAAATGGGACGCGGCTGCGTTCAGACGCTTTGCGGAATACGATCTGCTCTCGGGCCGGCTCTTGCCGGAAGAACGCCGTGATCGGCACTTCCAGCGCCGTCGCCAGTTTATTGAGCGTGCTGACTGAGGGGGAGGTAAGCCCTCTTTCAATCATGCTCAACGCATTGGCCGAAAGGCCGCTGCGCCGCGCCAGCGCCCGCATTGAAATGCCGCGTTCATCACGCAAGAGACGCAGGCGTTGACCCACGTCAATCGATTCTGCATCCTTCCCATAAGGGTCCATTATCGCCTCCCATTAATCAGAGAAAAGTTGTCTACTTACCGGTTAACTGTACTCTAAATGAGTGCGAATTTCAATATCAATTATAATGTGCCTCTCAGTTTTGTGTGACAACCCATAAAAGGCCGCGGGGGCTTGCGACAAGCGATGCGCAAGGCCCCGCGGCGGCTGAAGAACCTGCCCGGCGGCAAAAGCGCCGCCGGGAGAGGAAAAGATGCGGTTAAGACAGGCCGAGAACCCTGCCGGTCTCCAGGTCAATGTCAATATCAAAGAAGGCTGGGCGCGTGGGCAGGCCGGGCATGGTGCTCATCTTGCCCAACAGCGGGTAGAGGAACCCCGCTCCTACCGAAGCGCGGATGTCGCGCACGAGGATGCGGAACCCCTTCGGCACGCCCTTTAAATTCGGGTCGTGGCTGATGCTCAAATGGGTCTTCGCCATGCAGATGGGCAGGCGGTCAAACCCCAGGCGGGTGTATTCAGCGATGCGCTCCTCTGCCTCTGGCGCATAATCCACCCCATCTGCGCCGTACACCTCGCGGGCAATCGTTTCAATCTTATCCTTGATCGAAATATCCAGCGGGTAGAGGAAATGAAAATCATGCGGCTTTTCCGCCGCCGCCACCACCGCCCGCGCCAGGTCCGCCGCGCCTTCGCCGCCCAGCTCCCAGTGACGCGAGACGACCGCCGCTTCCGCGCCGCCCTCTTCCACCGCCGCCTTGCGGATCAGTTCCAGCTCGGCATCGGTATCGGTGGCAAAGCGGTTAATGGCCACCACCACCGGCACGCCGAACTTGCGGGCAATGCCGATGTGATGCAGCAGGTTGCCCAGGCCGCAGCGCAGTAGTTCCAGATTTTCCTCGGTATAAGCCGGGTCGAGCGGCCTGCCGGCCACGACCTTGGGGCCACCGCCGTGCATCTTCAGGGCGCGCACGGTGGCAACCATCACCACCACATCGGGAACCAGCCCCGAATAGCGGCATTTAATATCAAAAAACTTCTCCATGCCGATATCCGCGCCGAAGCCCGATTCAGTGACAACGTAATCTGCCAGCTTGAGGGCAATCTGATCGGCGATGATGGAACTGTTGCCGTGGGCGATATTGGCAAAGGGGCCAGCGTGGACAAACACCGGCGTACCTTCCAACGTCTGCATCAGGTTGGGCATGATGGTGTCTTTCATCAAGACGGTCAGCGCCCCGGCCACGCCCAGGTCATCCGCTGTGATCGCCTCGCCGCTGTGGCTGACGCCAATAACGACCCGCCCAATGCGCTCGCGCATGTCGGCCAGGCTGGTCGTCAACGCCAGGATCGCCATCAGTTCGCTGGCGACGGTGATATCAAAGCCGGTCTTGCGGGCGAACCCGGCCTCTTCTGGCCCCTCACCGATGGTGATCTCACGCAGGAAGCGATCTGAAGTATCCACTACCCGCCGCCAGGTAATGGTATCTGGGTTGATGTCCAGGCGCACCAGGCGCTTGCGCTCTTCAGGCGTAAGGTCGTTGGGGTCGGTTTTGTCAATCCCAAGCTTCTTCAGGCGCGCGCGCAGCCCCACCCCAAACCGGCGCTGACCCTTTTTGTCTTTCGGGCAGAGACGGTCGAACAACTGCTCATCGGTAGCCGACTTCTCATGCAAAATGCGGGCGTCAATCGCCGCCGCCAACAGGTTGTTGGCCGCGGTGATGGCGTGCAGGTCACCGGTGAGGTGCAGGTTAAACTCTTCCATGGGGATCACCTGGCTGTAGCCGCCGCCGGCCGCCCCGCCTTTAATTCCAAAGGTCGGCCCCTGGCTGGGCTGGCGAATGCAGGTGAATACCCGGTGGCCCAAGATGGCCCCCAACGCCTGGCTAAGGCCAACGGTGGTCGTGGTTTTGCCTTCCCCTAACGGCGTCGGCGTGATGGCCGTCACATCAATATATTTTCCATTGGGAACATCTTTCAGACGTTCCAAAACCGAGAGCTTCACTTTGGCCTTATACGGGCCGTGCAGTTCCAACTCCTCTGGCAGCAATCCAATTTCCTCTGCAAGCTGCAGGATGGGCTTCATCGGCGCTGCCTGGGCAATTTCCAGGTCAGATGGCACAGGCGACTTACGATTTAAAGGGATAGGCGTAATCCGGCGACCGGAGGGGAAAACCTGGCTCATAGAAATGCTCCTTTCAGGCAGTCAGTGAGAATATTGACCATTATCCTTATGTCAGACAAGATTTGCAAGTACAATTAATCTACTTTTCGGCTGACATTGTTACATTTTGATTAAGAATTTACGACTTTCTTCTTAAGATACGGGTCAATGGAGCGCATATGAAAACGACCATTCGATCGCGGTTACGCCTGCCCGGCGCGCTGTTTTGGATTACCCTGGCATGGCTGGCCGCCTTTGCCGCACTGCCGGTCTCGCCGCGGCCTGCCGGTGGAGCGGCAAGCGCAGAACATACGACCTCCTTGCCCTGGGTGCGCAACGGCGCCGCCGGGCCGGTGCTGGCCGGCTGTCCGGTCTTGCCGGCCGATCACATCTGGAATACGCCGGTAGATCACCTGCCGGTGGACCCGCGCTCTGCCGTCTACATCGCCAGCATCGGGGTAGGGCGCGGTTTTCACGCCGATTTCGGCTCTGGCCTGTGGGATGGCGGTCCGATTGGCATTCCCTACGTGGTGGTACCCGGCAGCCAGCCCCGCGTACCCGTCTCTTTTGATTATAATGACGAAAGCGACCCTGGGCCTTACCCCATCCCGCCTAATCCGCCCATCGAGGGCGGGCCAGACGCCGACGGCGACCGACACATCCTCATCCTCGACCGCGACCAGTGCATCCTGTATGAACTGTATGCCGCTTACCCCCAAGGCGACGGGTCCTGGCAGGCCGGTTCGGG
>Ga0101944_10000396_pt1 | contig 131070 bp, 109 predicted proteins | sample DewCreD2012metaG_FD_75245 | JGI IMG/M metagenome (GOLD analysis project Ga0101944, IMG submission 75245) | Hot spring sediment bacterial and archeal communities from British Columbia, Canada, to study Microbial Dark Matter (Phase II) - Dewar... ...
CCGGTGTCGCAGGCGCAACGGGCGACGCCACCGCCATCGTCGCAGTGGCCATGCGCGCCGCAATCGAGTCCGGAGGTGGCGCAGGTGGGGAGACAGGTTCCGTTGAGGTCGTTATCCTGGAAGCCCCCGGCGCAGCCGTCGCAAAGATCCCCGCTGTAGCCGGTGTCGCAGGCGCAACGGGCGACGCCACCGCCATCGTCGCAGTGGCCATCCGCGCCGCAATCGAGTCCGGAGGTGGCGCAGGTGGGGAGGCAGGTTCCGTCGAGGTCGTTGTCCTGGAAGCCTACATCGCAGCCGTCGCAGAGATCCCCGTTATAGCCGGTGTCGCAGGCGCAACGGGCGGCGCCACCGCCATCGTCGCAGTGGCCGTGCGCGCCGCAATCGAGTCCGGAGGTGGCGCAGGTGGGGAGGCAGGTTCCGTCGAGGTCGTTGTCCTGGAAGCCTACATCGCAGCCGTCGCAAAGGTCCCCGCTATAACCGGTGTCGCAGATGCAGCGCGCGGTGCCCTCGAGATCGTCGCAGGTTCCGTGCGCGCCGCAATCGAGGCCCGAGGTCGGGCAGGCGGGGAGGCAGGTGCCGTTCTGGTCGTTGTCCTGGAAGCCTCCGGCGCAGCCGTCGCAGGCGTCCCCGGCGTATCCGGTCTCGCAGGCGCAGCCCGCCGTCCCGTCCCCGTCGTCGCAGCTTCCGTGGCCGCAAGAAAGGCCCGCGATGGCGCAGCCGGCAAGACAGGTTCCGTCGTGATCGTTGTCCTGATAGTCCGCGGCACAGTCGAGGCAGTCCGCGCCCGCGTAGCCGGTGTCGCAGGCGCAGCTGGGCGAGCCGTTGGCGAGCTCGCAGTGGCCGTGCGCGCCGCAGTCCTGGGTGCACATCGAGACGCACTCGCCGTTCTTCTCCTCGTAGCCGGGGGCGCACTCGCGGCAGGTGCTGCCGGCGTACCCCTTGTGGCACTCGCACAAGGCGGTGCCCGAGGTGTCCGCGCAGGCGCCGTGCGCGCCGCAGTCGAGCCCGGCGATGGCGCAGGCGGGAAGACACGTCCCGTTGTGATCGTTGTCCTGGTAATCGGGTTCGCACTCGCCGCAGCGCTCGCCGGCGTAGCCGGTGTCGCAGGCGCAGGCGGGCGAGCCGTTTTGCAGCGCGCAGTGGCCATGCGCGCCGCAATCCATCGAGCACTCCGGGACGCATTCGCCGTCCTGCGGCACGTACCCCGCGGCGCACTCGTTGCACACCGCGCCGCTGTAGCCCGTCTCGCACTGGCAGGCGAGTTTCCCGTCCTCGACGGCGCAGACGCCGTGGCCGGAGCAGGAGTCGGCCTCGCACTTCACTTCCTCGCCGCCGCCGCAACCGGCGGCGAAGAGCATGGCCAGACCGGACACGGCTGCAGCGAGTCCAAGGGACACGGTACGTTTTCTCATGGTCACCTCGAAAGGGGTTGGGCTGCCCAAGGGACAGAGCCTTTCCCCGCAAAGCGAAAATATTCTGGGACCGGGGACGGAAAAAAACAACTCATTCCTTTTCGTCCATCCGTCTTCGGGCCGGGGAGGGTTCAAAATCCCACGCTCTTTGTTTACAATCTTTAGCCTATGCGGCCTTTCGCCCCCATCCCGATCTTCGCCGCGGCCGTTCTGCATCTGGGCTGCGGCTGCGCCGCGGACACCCCGCCGCCCGGGGACGGGGGAGGGGAGGAAGCGAGGGACGCCGGAGGCGACGGCGCTCTTGCCGATGGGGACGATCCGGACGGGGTCGCGGGCGATCTGGACATCGCGTTCGACGCCGGCCCGGATGGCGCGGATGCCGGCGCTTGCGACGCCGCGGCGCTCGTGGTCGTCGAGGAGGGCGAGCTTTCCTTCGGGCAGACCCGTGAGGACGTTCCCCTGCCGCGCTGCAGCCGGGCGGTCTACGAACTCATCGTTCCCGAGGGCACCACCGTCGAGATCGGCCTGCGGGCGCGGGGCACAAACCTGTTGGTGGCCGCGCTGGCCTACCCCGACGACCCGGAGTTTCTGGAGCCGCTGGATTCGCTCGCCGCCGCCGGGGGAGGCCCGGCCCGCCGCCTGCGCTTCGCCGCGCCGCGCTCGGGAGAATACCTGCTCTCCGTGCAGTCGATCCAGCCCGAGTCGGAAGACCGCTACGACCTCGCGCTCGCCTGCGCGCAACTCTGCGATCGGGAGAGCACGCGCCATCCCATCCTGCTGGTGCACGGCTGGACCGGGTTTTCCAGCATCGGGCCGCTCGACTATTTTTTCGAGGTGCCGGGGACGCTGCGCGACCGAGGGTTTCCGGTGGCGGTGGCGGTGCTGGATCCCTACAACTCGGTCGAGGTGCGCTCGGCCGAGCTGGCGGCGCAGATCGATCTCGTCCTGGCCGAGTTCCACGCCCGCAAGCTCGACATCATCGCCCACAGCCAGGGCGGGCTGGATTCACGCCGGGCCATCAGCACGCTGGGATACGGCGACCGGGTGGCGGCCCTGGTGACCGTGGCCACGCCGCACCGGGGCACGCCCATGGCCGACGTGGCGCTGGGATACGTGCCGGGGCCGGCGCAGCAGGCCATGAACTTCCTGCTCGACCTGATCGGGGCCGCCGGAGGCCACGAGTCCGACGCCGAGGCGTCCTTCCACTCGCTCAGCCGGCGCTTCGTCAACGAGGAGTTCAACCCCCAGAACCCCGACGACCCGAGGGTGCGCTACGTCTCGTACGCGGGGAAATGCTGTCTGCTCGGCATCGGCTGCGAGGACGCCTGCGACGTGGAGATCGCCTGGGCCCAGCCCATCATCGCCGGCTTCGACGGCGACAACGACGGCATGGTGCCGGTGGAGAGCGCCCGCTGGGGGGATTTTCGCCTCGTGCTGCCGGCGGATCACTTCGACGAGGTGGGCCAGGTGGCCGGCGTCACCAACCCCTACTTCGATCAGAAGGACTTCTACCTCGGGCTCGCCCGCGACCTCGCCCGCGAGGGCGACTGAACGACCGCCTCCGGATACTCACGGAAGGATCCGCAAGAACCGCGCATAAGGAAAAGATCTTGGCAAAGGGGCACGCCCCCTTGGGCCCCCACCCCATCTTCATCCTGTTCGGAGTTTTTTCCCCTCGATGGGTAGCGGTTGATCCTGGATTGTTTTCCGGGGTTTCGAGGGGGCAGCGTTCCCTTGCTGCGGATCACCGGGGCGGAAAGAACGGCAGGATGGCCGCGAGCGTGGGCTCCCGGATCACCTGGTGGGCGCTCTTGGCCAGCGCCGGGCTCTTGGGGAACACCGCCAGCGACAGCCCCGCCGCCCGCATGACCGAAAGATCGTTGACGTTGTCGCCCACGAAAGCGCACTGCGAGAGCGAAAGCCCCTCGCGCCGGGCCGCCTCGGCCAGCCCCTCGGCCTTGCCCTCGAGATCGTACGGGGTCGGCTCGCCGCCGGCGATGGCGCCCGTCTCGTCGAAGAAAAGCCGGTTGATGAACACCTGGCAAAACGGCACATCGGCGAAAAAGTGTTCGAGCACCACGTCCAGGCTTCCCGAGAGCAGCGCGAGCCGGTAGCCGCGCCGGACCAGCTCTCCCAGGGTCTCGTGCGCGCCGGGCGTGGGCCGGAGCTTGCGCAAAAGGTCCAGGATGCCCCGGCGATGGGCTCCGCGCTCGCGCAAGAGTTCGAGATCGATCTCGAACCAGCGCCGGTAGGTGATGCGACGGGCGAAGAAATCATCCCGGGCCTTCTCCCGGCGCCCGGGGTCCGAGCCGAAGTGCCGGTGCAGCGCCGACCAGATGTAATCGATGCCGTCCACCAGCGTGCCGTCGAGGTCGAAGGCGATGAGACGGATGTCGCGCGGCGGGTTCAATGCCATTTGTAGAACTTGGCGCCGATGAGCGTCTGGGGATCGAGAATGAGCCCTAGCTTTTCGGCGACGGTGATGTTGAGCACCCCGAAGGTGTACTCGGGGCAGAACAGGCGCGCGCCCGCGGGCAGCTCGTTTTTCAGAAGGGCTCCGGCCAGGTGGCACATTTGCTCGCCGACGCGGTGGCTGTCGGGCCCGGCTCCCGCGAAGGCGCCCAGCCGCACGCGCTCCTCGTCCGGTACGAGGAGCGGGATCCGGGCCCGCTCGGCCTCGACCTGGAGGCGCTCGAAGGCCCGATCGTCGAGGATGGTCTGTCCCGGCAGCACCAGCCAGGCTCCGGCCGAGCGCGCCTTGTCGATGGCCGGGCCGAGGTCGGCAGCGGCGCCGACCGGCGCCAGGGTCGTCTTTCGCCCCAGGGCCTGGAAGGCCCGCGCCAGTTCATTGGCGCAGGTTGCGGACGGCCCCGGCTCGTGCCACAGCCACATCTCCCGCCCGGCAGGCGTGAGACGGTCCAGGTGGCGGGCGAGCATGGGCAGCGGCACCCCGAGCGTGACCCCGATGACGCCGGAGGAAGGGTCCGGCAGCGGGCGCGAGACGTGGGTAAAGAGCACGGGGATGCCGGCGGCCTCCACGCGCGCCCGTTCGACCGCCTCGGGCCCGAGCGCCACGATGGCCGCGGGCTTCGCCTCCTCCACCGCCTTTCGCAAGGCGCCCTCGGCGAGAGACTCCACGAGAAAGGAGCGGACGTTCGGGCCGCACTCGTCGAAGAACCCGGCCAGCGCCACCCCGAAGGGATCCAGCACCCGGCTGCCGAGGAAGAAAAAGGTCTGCCCCCGGGGGGCGGACACCTTGGCGGAGACGTTCCAGGGGGTGCAGCGCTCTTCGGGGACCGTAAGGAGCAGCGGCTCGCCGGGTTCGCGCGGGCCGTCCGGCTGGGCATTCTCCCCCGTCCCGAGCGCGCCCGGGATCGAGCGCGGGCCGACCTCGTGCCGCCAGATGAGGAGCAGCACGAGCACCAGCACCGCGCCGCCGGCCAGGCCCCAGGCGCTCTTCAGCAGCTTCGATTCGCGGGAGGGGATGCGGGTCCTGCAGCGGGGACAGTAGGGTGCGGAGGGAACCGGCTCGCCGCACACGGGACAGGCGCGCGTTGTCGGGGGGCGATCGCTCATCGGCCGGCCTTTTCGAACTTCAAGCGGTCCGGGCCGTCGGCGTCCACCCGGATGGTGTCGCCGTCGGCGAACCGCCCCTCGAGCATCGCCGAAGCCAGCGGATCCTGCAAGAGCCGCTGGATGGCGCGCTTGAGCGGCCGGGCGCCGAAACGCGCGTCGGTGCCCTGCTCGCGGATGATATCCTTGGCCGCCCCGCTGACCTCGAGGCGCAGCTTGCGCTCGGAGAGCAGCCGCGAAAGCCGCTCGAGCTGGATGTCCACGATGCGGGTGAGGTGCTCGCGGGAGAGGCCCGAGAAGATCAGGATGTCGTCGATGCGGTTCAGAAACTCCGGGCGGAAGTGGGCCCGCAGCGCCTCCATCACCCCGCGGCGCGCGCCCTCGTCCACCACGCCCTCGCGCTCGGCGAGCAGCTCCGAGCCCAGGTTGGAGGTCATGATGACCACGGTGTTCTTGAAGTCCACCGTGCGCCCGTGCCCGTCGGTGAGCCGGCCGTCGTCCAGGATCTGCAAGAACACGTTGAACACCTCGGGGTGGGCCTTCTCGATCTCGTCGAAGAGCACCACCGAGTAAGGCCGGCGCCGCACCGCCTCGGTCAGCGCGCCGCCCTCGTCGTAGCCCACGTAGCCCGGCGGCGCCCCGATCAGGCGGGCCACCGAGTGCCGCTCGCCGAACTCGCTCATGTCGATGCGCACCATGGCCGACTCGCTGTCGAACAGGAACTCTGCCAGCGCCCGGGCCAGCTCGGTCTTGCCCACGCCGGTCGGGCCCAGGAAGATGAAGCTGCCCACCGGCCGGTTGGGATCGGACAGCCCCGAGCGGGCGCGGCGCACCGCGTTCGACACCGCGGCCACCGCCGGATCCTGACCGACCACCCGCTGCCGCAGCCGCTCCTCCATCTGGAGCAGCCGCGTCTTCTCGCCCTCTAGCAGCTTGCTCACCGGGATGCCGGTCCACTTGGCCACCACCGCGGCCACGTCGTCGGCCTCGACCTCCTCCTTGAGCATGCGCCGGTCCTTCTGGAGCTCGGCGAGCTTCTTCTGCTCGGCCTCGATCTGCTGCTGGAGCTCCACCTGGCGGCCGAACTTGAGCTGGGAGGCGCGCTCCAGGTTGCCCTGGCGCATGGCGTCCTCTTCCTCGCGCCGGGCGTCTTCCAGGGCGCGGCCGGCCTCGCGGATGCGGCCGATGAGCGCCACCTCGGCCTGCCAGTGGGCCTTCATGGCGGCCACCGCCTCCTTGCGCTGTCCGAGCTCCTGCTCGAGTTTCGCGAGGCGCTCGCGGCTCTGGGGGTCCTTTTCCTTGCGCAGGGCCTCGCGCTCGATCTCGAGCTGGAGCACGCGCCGGTTTTCCTCATCGATCTCGGTGGGCATGGAGTCGATCTCCATGCGCAGGCGGGAGGCGGCCTCGTCCATGAGGTCGATGGCCTTGTCGGGGAGGAAGCGGTCGCTGATGTAGCGCGTGGAGAGCGTGGCCGCGGCCACCAGGGCGGCGTCCTGGATGCGCACCCCGTGGTGGATCTCGTAGCGGCCCTTGAGCCCGCGCAGGATGCTGATGGTCTCCTCCACGCTGGGCTCGCCCACCAGCACCGGCTGGAAGCGCCGCTCCAGGGCGGCGTCCTTCTCGATGTGCTTGCGGTACTCGTCCAGGGTGGTGGCCCCTACGCAGTGCAGCTCGCCGCGGGCCAGCGCCGGCTTGAGCATGTTGGAGGCGTCCATAGCGCCCTCGGCCGCGCCGGCGCCCACCAGGGTGTGCAGCTCGTCGATGAACAGGATGATCTGTCCCTCGGAGGCGGTGATCTCCTTGAGCAGGGCTTTCAGCCGGTCCTCGAATTCGCCGCGGTACTTGGTGCCGGCCACCAGGGCGCCGAGGTCCAGGGCCAGCAGCCGCTTGTCGAGCAGGGTCTTGGGCACGTCGCGGTCCACGATGCGCCGCGCCAGGCCCTCCACCACCGCGGTCTTGCCCACGCCGGGCTCGCCGATGAGCACCGGGTTGTTCTTGGTGCGGCGCGAGAGCACCTGCATCACCCGGCGGATCTCCTCGTCGCGGCCGATGACCGGGTCGAGCTTTCCCTTGCGGGCCAGGTCGGTGAGATCGCGGGCGTAGCGATCGAGCGCCTGGTAGCGTCCCTCCGGGTTCTGGTCGCACACCCGCTGGTTGCCGCGCACCTCCTGGATGGCGCGGTACAACGTGTCGCCGGTGATGCCGCGGCTCGAGAGCTGCCGCGCGGCGTCCGAGTTTTTCTCCGCGGCCACGGCCACCAGCAGGTGCTCGGTCGAGACGAAGTCGTCCTTGAGCCGGTCGGCCTCGCGCTGCGCCTCCTCCAGCACTTTCGAAAGCCTCGGCCCGACGAAGGGCTGGCCGCCCTGGACCTTCGGCCGGCGCGAAAGGTCCGCGCGGATGGATTCGGCCAGCTCCTCGGTGGCCACGCCCAGTTTCTTGAGGATCGGGGCCACGATGCCGCCATCCTGAGCGATGAGGGCGAGCAGCAGGTGCTCCGGGGCGAGTTCCTGGTGTTCCATCGATGCGGCGATCTTCTGCGATTCAAAGAGCGCCTCCTGGGCCTTGATGGTCATCTTGTCCGGGTGCATGGAAAACCTCCGAATATCCGCTACATACCTGCGCCAAGCCGAGTGAAAATCTGGCGATGAATTCGGATCTGTCAAGGCAGCTTGTCAGATGATGAGGGACGGCGGAAAGCGCTTCTGGTGTCTCCCCGGGATCCGGAGGGAGTCCACACCGAGCGCGGCTCAGGGCTTGAAAGAGGGCGCCAGCTCCTTCAGGGTGGCAAGAATCTTTTCCATCTTGAAGGGCTTGGTGATGCTGGCCGCGGGCTGAAGCGCCTTGGCCTAGGATTCCTGGAGGGCGCGGGGGTGAGCGGTGAGGAAGATGATGGGAATTTTGGGATTGAGGCCTTCTTTGCGCGCCGTGCGCCCGACCTGGAAACCGTCGATGCCGGGCATCATGATGTCGAGGATGAGCGCATCGAAAGGCTCTTTGCGGAGAAGCTCGATCCCCGCCTGGCCGCTCTCGGCGCACACCACCTCTATGCCCACGCTGGCGAGCCGCTTCGAGAGCAGCACCCGCGCCGACTCGTCGTCTTCGACATATAAAATCCGCATGCTCCCTCCCGTGTCGTCCCGAACGGACCTTATCGCGGAGGGGACGTCTTGCGCAAGGTTGTTCGGCTCCAGAAATCGTTTGACACTTCGCCGGCGCATTTCGTATACAAGCCCCGTGCCGCGGCGCACCCGCCGCCAGAACAACCCGCCGGAAGACTCCGGCCCGCGAAGGAGAACCCCATGGCCATGAAGATCGTCGTGGAAGAGTGCCTCAAGTGCGGGGCCTGCGTGATGGTGTGCCCGCGCGAAGCCATCTCGGAGCTGACCGATTCGAAGGGCGACATCTATTACGCCATCGATCTCGTCAAGTGCACCGAGTGCAAGGACGAGGGCGGCCCCCAGTGCAAGAACGAATGCCCCGTCCCCGAGTGCATCGTCAAGGCCGACTGAAAACCCGAGCCTTCGTCCGCCCTGGCCGGCTCCGCTCGGCGTGGCCCCCATCCGCGACCTCTCGATCCGGCCTCTGTTGACTCATTCTGCCGTCCGTTCCGAACGCCGCAGCGCAGGCGCTGTCCGCGCGCCTGCGATAGGCGCCGGAGGGTGCTGGGCGCCCGGGCCGAAACGATCGGCCTTGCGGTTCAGCGCAGTCGCACCACGGTGACGCCGTCCCCGCCTTGATCGAGCGCCGCCGGCTCGAAGCGCGCCGCGTATGGAGAGCGGCGCAGGTAATCCCGCACCGCGGACTTCAGCGCCCCGGTCCCGTGGCCGTGCAGCAGAAAAGCGGCCGCCTCGCCCGCGCCGTACAGGCGATCGAGAAAGGCCTCCACCGCGGCCAGCGCCTCGTCCACGCGCAGGCCGCGCAGGTCCAGCGTGTTGTCCGCGTGGCGCAGCGGCTCCGGCTCGCCGCCCGCCGGCGGCCGGGAGGACGCCGGAAGCGGCGCCAAGGAGGCGGTCTCGCGCTTCGGCCGGGCCGGTTGCCCGGGTTCGCGCCGGACCTGCTCGAAGGGCAGGCGCATGGTCATCGCGCCCAGCTTCACGCTGAGCATGCCGGTGCGCTCGTCGATCGCGGTCACCTCGCCCGTGCGCTGAAGCGGCAGCACCGCCACACGGTCCCCGCAGCGAAAATCCACCGCCTCGGCCGCCGCGGGCGAAGCGGCCGGGGCCGGCGCCGAGACGGAGTCTTCCATGGCCTTGAGGGCCTTCCCGGCCTGAGAGGCCCGCGCGAGCGATGGCTCGCGCCGCAAGGACTCGAGCAGGGACGCCGCCTCCTCCCGCGCGCGCCGGATCTCGGCCAAGGCCCTGCTCCGCTCGCGCTCCGCCTGGCGGCGCAGGCTCTCCTCGGCCTCGGCGCGCTGCGCAAAGAGACGCTGCTCTTCGAGCGCGACGCGCTGTCGCGCCTCCTGTAACTCCCTGCGAGTCTGCAGCAGCGCCGCGCGCTCGGCCTCCAGCGAGGCCAGCAACTCGTCGAGGCGGTGCTCTTCCTGCCGGAGCAAGGATTCGGCGCGCGCGACGATCGGGCCGGCGATTCCGTGCCGGCGGGCGATGGGCAGGGTCAGGCTGCGGCCGGGCACGTCGGGGTGGAGCGAAAACGTCGGGGCCAGGCGGTCGAGATCGAAGCCGACGCTGGCGTTGGCGAAGCGGCCGTCCTCGGCCGGCAGGGCCTTGAGTTCCTCGAAATGGGTGGTGGCGATGAGGCGGGCGCCGCGATCGACCAGGGCCTCGCACACGGCCCGCGCCAGCGCCGCCCCGTGGCGCGGCTCGGTGTCGGCGGCGATCTCGTCGATGAGCGCAAGCGTTTCCGGCGCGGCGCATTCCCAGGCCTCGCGCAGGCGCTCCAGGTGGGCCGAGAAGGTGGACAGGCCGCGGCGCAGATCCTGCTCGTCGCCGATGATCGCCGAAACGCGGGCGAAGCAGGGCAAGCGGCTGCCGGGCGCGGCCGGGATGGCCAGGCCGGCCTGGGCCAGCAGCACGCACAGGCCGGCCGTCTTGAGGGCCACCGTCTTGCCGCCGGCGTTGGGGCCGGTGATGAGCAGGCCTCGCGCTGGTGGCGGCAGGCGGATGTCGTTGGCGACCGGCGCCGGACCGTCGAGGGCCATGAGCGGGTGCCGCGCGGCCCGAAGCTCGAACTCGTCTCCGCCCACCGGAATCAGGATGCCGTCGAATCGAACGGCCATGACGGCCGCGGCCCGCAGCCGGTCCAGGCACGACAGCGCCGCCAGGTTGGCGCGAAGCGCCTCCGCGTTCTCGGCGATCTCGCGCGTGTAATCGGACAGGATGCGCTGCTCCTCGTCGAGCGCCGCCGAGCGGGCGATGGTCAGGCGGTTGCCCTCCTCCACCAGCTCGGCCGGCTCCACGAACAGCGTGGCTCCGCTGCCGGAGACGTCGTGCACGATGCCCGGGACCGCCGCGCGCGCCTCGGCCCGCACCGGCAGGACGAAACGCTCCTGGCGCAGGGTGACGATGGGCTCCATCAAATGATGGGCGAGGGGACCGCGGGCCAGGTTCTCGAGCCGGCCGCGGATGCGGTCGGCGAGGCGGCGGGACTCCTGGCGCAGCTGGTAGAGCTCGGGGCTGGCCGAGTCCCGCAGCGCTCCCTGGGAATCGAAGGCCTGGGAGAGATCCTCGCCGAGTGCAAAGAGATCTCGGGCCCGGCGGGCGATCTCGGCCAGGGCCTCGCCGCGGCCGCCGCCCGAGAGGAGAAAGCGTCGGACCGCCGAGGACGCGGTCATGGCCCGCGCCACCCGCAGCACCGCCGCCGGCGCCAGCGTGCCGCCCTTCTCGGCGCGTTCCAGATCGGCGCCGACCTCCTCGATGGGCTCGATGGGGAGAGACAGGCCCTGGTTCTCGAGCGCCAGCGCCTCGCGCAGGCGCTGCTGCTCCCGTTCGATCTGGACCGGGTCCGTCAGCGGCCGAAGCGCCCGCGCCTCGGCTGCGCCGCCCGGCGTCCGGCACAGGGCGGCCAGCCGGCTGGCGATCTCGTCGAAGCCGAGGGATTCGAGGGTGGCGCGATCGAACGGCATGCTCCCGAGGGAGCTAGGGGGCGCACAGGTTGGCGGGATCGGCGGGGCAGGGGTCGCAGGCATCGCCCAGGCCGTCCTCGTCCTGGTCCTTCTGCGCGCCGAGGGCGATCTCCGCGGGCGTGAACACCTTGTCGCCGTTGACGTCGCAGTTCTTGGCCAGGGGGGTCTTGCCATCGACCACCCGTTCGCAATCGAAGCCGTTCGGGTGTTGCGGGCAGTTGTCGCAGGAGTCGGAGACCTCGTCGCCGTCGGCGTCGGCGGCGGTGCCGTAGCCGTCGCCCTCGATGGCCACGTACATGGAGCCGCCCTGGTACAGGGTGGGCGCCTTGCCGGCGAACCAGGCCGCCCAGGCGGCCGCGCCCGGAGGCCCGTGCAGGCACTGCGGAGGCTCGAAGGTTTTTTCGGTTTGGCCCTTCTGGGTGCCGTCGTACTGGTCGGGGATGCCGTCGTAATCGGCGTCGAAGGCGGAGCACACGAAGATGTCCAGGTGGGACTCGCAGGTGTTGGAGAGCAGCAGGGTGGGCTGCTGGATGAGCGGTTTTTTGGGCTTGGCCTCGACCCGGTTGCCGTCGTTGTCGTAGCACACTTCCGCGCCGCTTTCGATCTTGTAGAAGGGGGATGTCTTGTCGCATTCACCGTAGGTGCGCATGCGGTAGTAGTTGGCCAGGCAGTACACCATCGCCGGGTAGCGCAGCACGTTGGCGTCGTTCACGGTCTCGATCACCCAAACGTTGGGTCCGAAGCAGCCGCACAGCGAGATCTCCAGCGCGTCGCAGGCGCTGCAATCGAAGAACGGCCAGCGGCTTCCCTCGACCGCGCGTTCGGCCAGATCGCAGATCTCGTCGTAGTCGCTGGCGCCCACAGTGGTGGAACAGGTCTGCTGCCCCTCGGTCAGGGGATCCTTGTCCTGGACGAACGCCTCGACCTGGGCGCGCAGCTCGGAGAGCTTGTCCTCGCAAGGATTCTTGCAACCGGCGGCGAGAGCGGCGGCCAGTACGGCCAGCACAAGACCAGCGATGAGGGTTCGGTTCACGTCGGCCTCCAGGCGAAGAAACCCCTCCGGCCGCGAATGGCTTCCGGAGGGGGACGCTGCTGGCTCGTGGCTAACATTCGCCCCCCCGAGTGTCAAGGGAAAACTCTTGTCCGAAAGCACGCGCTTTGCTAGTGATTTTGGCATGGGGCGCCGGTTTTTCATCGGGCTGATGGCCGTTCTTCCGCAGGTCGCGGCGGCGGCCCCGCCCGCCGACCCGCGTGACGAGATCGCCGCCGGTCGCACCGCCGGCGGAGCGCTGGCGCTCTTTCGCGAGGGGGTGGCCCTCTCCCAGGAGGGCCGGTGGGCGGAGGCGCTGGAGCGCTTCGAGGCCGCCCGCAAGCTTTCGCCCAACTGGGCGCTGCCGCACATCGAGATCGCCGTGGGCCACATGATGACCGACAACGACCGCGAGGCCATCGGCCGCTCGCTCGCCGAAGCGGTCCGGCTCGGCGCCGAGATCCCGCGGGCCCACTACCTGTACGGCGTCTACCTCCAGGAGTCGGGAAAGCGCGCCGAGGCGCTGATCGAGTTCGTGCGCGCGCTCCAGCTTCGGCCGTCGCTGGTGGACGCCCGCTACCGCCTGGCGGCTCTGTACGTGGAAGAGGGACGTCAGGAGGAGGGCATCCGCCAGTATGAGTACGTGCTGCAGAGCCGCCCGGGGCACGCCGGGGCCATCCGCGACCTGGCGGTGCTGTACGAGCAATCGGGCCAGATCGAGCGGGCCGAGGAACAGCTCAAGAAGCTGGTGGAGTTCGAGCCCAAGAACGCCCGCCCGCTGCTCGAACTGGCCAGCTTCTACCAGCGGGTCGGTCTTCCCGGCAAGGCGCGGGCGGCGCAGGAGAAGGCCGAGCGTCTGGAGCCGGCCCCCGGCCGGCGCAACCTGCGGCCGTTGCCGAAGTCGCGGAGCTGACGGGCGCGAGGAGGGAGGAGCGGCCATGGAAGATCCGCGCTTTATGATCGGCCAAAGGGTCGAGCGCGTCCGGCGTATCCGGCCGGAGGACGTGAAGGCCTTCGCCGATCTGGCGGACGACCACAACCCGGTGCACCTCGATGCGGCCTTCGCCGCCACGACGCGCTTCGGCCGACCGGTCGCCCATGGCATGCTCACCGGTAGCCTGTTCTCCGGCATCCTGGGGATGGAGTTTCCCGGTCCGGGCACGGTGTACCTCTCCCAGACGCTGCGCTTTCTGGCGCCGGTGTTCGTGGGCGACGAGGTGGCGGTGTCGGTGGAGCTTTTCGAGCTGCTGCCCAAGGGCCGGGCCCGTTTTCGCACCCAGGCCCGCTGCGGCGACCGGACGGTCGTCGACGGCGAAGCCGAGGTGCTGCTGCCGCGCTTGACCTGAGCCGGCGGGTCGGCTAGATAAGTCCCGGCTGCGGATTGGGGGTGGCCCCCAGGGGCCTGAGAACACACCCCAAGAACTTGATCCGGGTGATGCCGGCGTAAGGAAATCCGCAGCGGCCCGCCCCTTCCTTCGCCCATCGTCCAGGGAGCGTCCCATGAGCGAACTCGTAAAGAAGTGCGCGGAGCGGCTGGCCCGTTTGCGGTGGCAGCGGCCCATGATCCACCACATCACCAACGCGGTGGTGCAGAACTTCACCGCCAACGTGACCCTCTGTCTCGGCGCCGCCCCGGTCATGGCCCCGGCCCGGGCCGAGGTGGAGGAGATGGTGGCCGCCGCCGGCGCCTTGCTGCTCAACATCGGCACCCTCGACGAGGAGCTGGTGGACAGCATGATCCAGGCCGGCAAGCGGGCCAACGCCCTCGGAATTCCGGTGGTGCTGGATCCGGTCGGCGCCGGGGCCACCCGGCTGCGCACCGGCGCCTGCCGGGCCATCATGGATGCGGTGCGCCTGAGCGTGCTGCGCGGCAACGCCGGCGAGGTGTTGGCGCTGGCGGGTGCCGGCGGCCGGGTGCGCGGCGTGGATTCCATGGAGTCCGGCCGGCTCGACGAGAACCGGCTGCGCGCCATGGCGCGGGATTTTGGTTTCACGGTGGCGGTGACCGGGGAAGTGGACCTGGTCACCGACGGATCGACCCTCTTCCGCATCCGCAACGGCCATCCCATGATGGGCCGCGTCACCGGCACCGGCTGCGCGGCCACCACGGCGGTGGCGGCCTTTCTGGCGCAGGACGCGGCCCAGGCCGCCGAGGCCAGCGCCTGCGCCCTGGCGGTGTTCGGGTTGGCGGGCGAGGTGGCCGCCCGGCACGCCACCGGGCCGGGAACCTTCGTGCCCCACCTGCTGGACGCGCTGGCCGGCCTGGACGAGGCCGTGGTGGCCTCCGGCGCCCGGGTGGAAGCGGCGTGAACCCCGAACGGCTGTCGCTCTACCTGGTCACCGATCCGGAGCTGGCCGGAACTCGCGGCGTGCTCGAGGTGTGCCGCCGGGCGCTGCGCGCCGGGGTCCGGCTGATCCAGCTTCGCGACAAACGGGCGCAAGACGAGGAACTCGTCGCGCAGGCGCGCGCCTTGCGGCAGCTGTGCCGAGAGCACGGCGCCTGGCTGCTCGTCAACGACCGGATCGACATCGCCGCCGCCGCTGGGGCGGACGGGGTACACCTGGGGCAGGACGACGCGCCGCCCGAGGAGGCCCGGCGCAAGCTCGGCTCTTCGGCGATCGTGGGCGTGTCGGTGCGCACGCCCGAGGAAGCGCGCCGGGCCGAGCGGGCCGGGGCGGACTACATCGCCGCCAACCTGGTCTTTCCCACCGCCACCAAGACCGACCTGCCCGGTCCCATCGGCCTGGAGGGCGTGCGGGCGCTGCGCCGGGCCAGCCGCCTTCCGCTGGTGGCCATCGGCGGCATCAACGCAGGCAACGCCTCCGAGGTCGTCGCCGCCGGCGCCGATGGAGTGGCCGTGGTCTCGGCGGTGATGGCGGCGGCCGATCCGGCGGCGGCCTGCCGCGCGCTGCTGGATGCGGTCGCGAAGGGGAGGTGCCGCCGTGAGCGAGACGCCTGAGCTCTTTTCGGAATTCGGCTTCATCGCGGGGCTGAGACAGGCCTGCCGCCCCCGGGATGCCATGGTCGATCTCGGCATCGGCGACGACTGCGCGGTGCTGGCCCTGGGCGGCGGGCGCTGCCTGCTTCTCACCACCGACATGCTCATCGACCGGGTGCATTTTCGGCTCGGCACGCTGAGTCCGTTCGAGCTGGGCATGAAGGCGCTGGCGGTCAATCTCTCCGACATCGCCGCCATGGGCGGCCGGCCGGTGTGCTGGTTGCTGGCCGCCGGGCTCACCCCCGGCTTGCCGGCGGATTTTCTGGCCGAGCTGAAGCGCGGGCTTTTTTCCTGCGCCGAGCGGTACGGCGCCGATCTGGTGGGTGGCGACACCGTGATCGCCCGCGCGGACCTGTGCCTGAGCCTGACCGTGGTCGGCGAGAGCGAGCGCGAGAGGCTCTTGCTCCGCTCCGGCGCCCGCGAGGGGGATGTCGTCTTTTTGGGGCGGCCGACCGGGGAGAGCGCGGCCGGTTTGCGGGTGGTGCTGGGGGAGGCGGCGGGCGTCTCGGAGGAGACGCGCCGGATCCTGCGGCGCGCGCACCTCGAGCCCGAGCCCCAGCTCGAACTCGGCCGGCTGCTGGCGCAGGAAGGCCTGTCGCGCGCCGCCATCGATGTCAGCGACGGGTTGCTCCAGGATCTTGGGCACATTTGCGAGGAGAGCGGGTTGGGAGCGGAGATTGACGAGGCCGCCGTGCCGCTCTCCGAGCCGCTTAGGCGCTTCGCCGCGGCCACGGGAGGCTCCGCGCTCGACCTCGCGCTCTCGGGCGGCGAGGACTACGCCTTGCTGTTCTGCGTCCCGCCGGAATCGGCCGGGCGGTGCCGCGAACGCTGCCGCGAGCGCCTGGGGCTCGAGGTATACCCCATCGGTCGCATGTGCGCGAGGAAGGGTTTGTGGCTGCGCTCGGGAACGGGGTTGCGCGAGGTGGCGCCCCGCGGGTACGATGCCTTCCGCGAAGGGCTCACGGAAGAGACGCCAGCCGAAGCGGATCGCGGCTGAGGATGCGAGTCGGTCCGTTTTTCCCGCCGCGCCCGGTTGCGCGGAGCGCCGGTCCCCTCGGGGCCGCGCGTGAAAGAGATTTTTCGGGATGAGAGGCCAACGACAGATTGTGGTGGTGGGCGGCGTCGCCGCGGGCCTGGCGGCGGCCAGCCGCGCGCGCCGGCTTGACCCTGCGGCGCGCGTGATCGTGTTGGAAAAAGGGGGCGACGTCTCCTACGGGGCCTGCGGGCTTGCGCTCAACCTGGGCGATCCGAACCGTTCCATGGAGGATCTGGCGGTTTTCACGCCGGCGCGGCTCGCCTCCGAGCGTGGCCTGGACGTGCGGCTCCATCACGAGGCGATGGAGATCGACGCCCGGCGCAGGGAGGTCCGGGTGGCCTGTGCCGGCGCAGAGAGAGCGATACCCTTCGACGGATTGATCATCGCCACCGGCTCCCGCGCGCGTTGCCCGGCCTGGGCGGCGCGGCGTCCAGAGGGCATGTTTTTTTTGCGCACGCTGGAGGACGGGCGCCGGCTCAAGCGCGCCCTGGCGGAACGCGGCGCGCGCCGGGCGGTGGTCGTCGGCGGGGGGCACATCGGCATCGGGGTGGCGGAGGCGCTCGCCGTCCGCGGCCTGGGAGTGACCCTGGTCTGCCGCGGCAACGCCTTGCCGCCCGAGGCCCCGGTGGAGGTGAGCGGCGCCGTCTCCGCCGGCTTGAACCGGGCCGGGATCGAGATCGTCGCCGGCGCCGAGGCGCTGGCTGTCGAAGGCGAAGATCGGGTCCGCGCGCTCGAGACGACGGCGGCGCGCCTGCCCGCGGACCTGGTGGTGGTGGCGGTGGGGTTTGAGCCCGAGACGGAGTTGGCGCGGCGGTCCGGTCTCCGCCTCGCCGCCGACGGCACCATCGCGGTGGACGAGCGCCTGCGCACCTCGATGGACGGCGTTTTCGCATCCGGCGATTGCGCCGGGAGCTACCACCGACTGCTGCGGCGCGCAGTCTTCGCTCCGCGCGGAAACACCGCCCGGCGCCAGGGACGCCTGGCCGGCGAGAACGCCTGCGGCGGAGAGGCGGTGTTTCCGGGCGTCGTCGGCACCGCGCTCATGGCGGCGTGCGGCTTGGAAGTCGGCCGGGCCGGGATCGACGAGGCGCAGGCGGCGGCGCTCGGATTCGCCCCGCGTTCCGTCGCCATCCGCCACCGCACCCGGGGCATGAAAACCGTCGGCGGAGGCGAGATCTTCGTCCGGCTTGTCTTCGATGGTGCGAGCGGAAAAATCCTGGGAGGCTGGCTGGCGGGCCCCGAGGGCGTCGCCGGCCGGCTGAACGTGCTGGCGGCCGCGCTCGCCGCCGGCTGGACGCTTGCGGATCTGGAAGCGCTCGATGCCGGTTACACCCCGGCCCTCTCTCCCGTGGACGATCCCCTTTCTCTGGCGGCGCACGAAGGCTCCAAATAAACCGTGTCTCGTCGTGTATCGTTGTGTCTCGATGATGCATGTGTCGGGCCCTGGAATCATCAAACGCGGCCCGAGCTCGATCCGGGGTCCATGGGCAAATCTGTGATGCGATAGTGTCTCCAGTGGACTTTTTCTAGATGATTCAAGCAGATCGGGGTGGGTGGCACCACGGCTTTGGGCACCACGGCTTTTGCCGGGGATCAGAAATGAGACAGGGTCCCGTCTTTCTTGACCCGCCGGATGGCGAGCGAGAACGAGAGGATGGACAGCGGGCCGGCGACCGCCGAGAAGATGACCAGCGCCAGGATGGAATGGGAGACGTCGGAAAGGCCATCTCCCAGAATGAGCAGCCGCCGCATCGCCTCCAGCGAGTGGGTGATGGGAAGAATCTCGGCGACGGTCCTGGCCCAGTCCGGCAGGACCGACACCGGATAGTACACGCCGCCGAGCAGGTAGCTCAGGCCTTGCACCAGCCAGGCGCTGGGGTCGGCCCGCTTGAACACCAGCACCACTGCCGCCGAGAAAATTCCGAGAAAGGCAAAACTGACGATGGTGAGCAGGAGCACCAGCAGCGCGCCGGCCCAGTTGGCGCGAGAGAAATCCACATCGAAGAGCAGCACCCCGACCAGCAGCACGAGAACCACCCGCAAGGTGGTGGCCAGGAAGGCGTACGCCGATGACAGGACAATGAGCTGGCTGGCCGGCGTGGGCGTGACCAGCAGCGCCTCCAGGGTTCCCAGGACCTGGGCCGAGCGGATGGTTTCGGCGAAGGAGCCGATTGCGACTCCCAGGTAGCTGGAAAGGGCGAGCCCCACCAGCACGAACGAAAAATACGCGCCTCCATAGGGTTCGAGCGAGGGAATCGAAATCCCCGAAAACATGCGGGCGAAGAAATAGAACGCCCCGGTCAGCATGAGCACAAAAACAAGCTGGGCAAAGAACGCCAGCCGGTAGCTGGTATCGATCAGAAAGTCCTTTCGCAGAAATGCGTATGTTTTTGTAAATAATTCAAATGGTTGCATTGCTATTCGCCCGTGAGGCCTTTGGGGCCTGGCCCCGTTTTGCATCAAGAAACCCCGGGGCCTGTCCCCCTTGTTTCTTGTTTTTCTTCAATGAGTTGCATGGCGCGCGGGATGATGTCGCCGGCCGGTCCGTCGGCGAGGATGCGCCCTCTTGATAATACAGCGATTCGATTGCAGAATTCTTGCGCCTCGTCCAGGTTGTGGGTGGAGAGCAGGATGGTTTTCTGCCGCTTCTGGCACAGGCGCAGAAGCAACTGGCGTATGTTCCTTGCGCTGACCGGATCGAGTCCGCGGGTGGGCTCGTCGGCCAGGATGATCTCGGGATCGGCCAGGATGGCGCGGCCGATCGCCAGTCTCTGTCTCATGCCGGTGGAGAGCTCGCGAAACGGCCGGTCGAGTTCGTTCCGGATCTCGACTTGCGCGGCGATCTCTTCGATGCGCTCCCGGGCGCGGCGCCCGCCGATGCCGTACAGGGCGGCGAAAAAGCGCAGGTTCTCCCGCGCCGTGAGGCGGTAGAAGAAGCTGCGCTCGTCGCCGAGGACGAAGCCCAGCCGGGAGCGGATGCGGCGCTCCTCGACCGCCGGGTCGAGGCCGAGCACGCGGACGAACCCTCGGTCCGGCGACAGCGTCGCCGCCAGGATGCGCAGCAGCGTGCTCTTTCCGGCGCCGTTCGGGCCGAGCAGGCCCACCCGCTCTCCGGCCGCGAGCGAAAGCGACACCGAGCGCAGCGCCTCGCGCCGGGCGAAGGCGAACGGCCGGCGCGCAACCTCCTTGAGCGGGCGCGCGACGGGGAAGCTCTTGCAGAGGTCGCTGACCTCGATGGCCGCTGGGGCGCTGGAATGGGTCTCTGTGGCCATGGCTCCCTCGATCGAGAAGACCGGCATTTCCCCGCGCCCCGGCGGCCCCATCCTCGGGCGCCGCCCGGTGGGACGCGAATCCAGCGTCCGCTACGGCTGCCCCCGGCGCTGGTAGAGGTTCACCGCCCGGTTGTGACAGCCGAGATCCTTGCAAAACTCGTGCGTGCCGTTGTTCTTCGACACGAAGAACATGAACTCGGTCTCCTCGGGCCACAGCGCCGCTTCGATGGCCGCCGCGCCCGGGTTGCAGATGGGTCCCGGCGGCAGTCCGGGGTAGCGGTAGGTGTTGTACGGATGATCGCGCTCCAGGTCGGTGCGGTAGATGGTGGTGTCGATCTTTCCAGTGGCCAGGATCTTGGCGTAGATGACGGAGGGATCGGTCTGGAGCTTCCAGCCCTTCTTGAGCCGGTTGTGAAACACGCCCGCGATGCGCGGCCGCTCCCGGGCATCGCCGGTCTCTTTTTCGACGATGGAGGCCAAGGTGACCACCTCGAGCTCGGACAGCGAGAGCTCCCGCGCCCGCGCTGCATATTTGGGCGAAAAGACCTTGCGGTACTCGGCGACCATGGTCTTGAGGATCTCGTCCACCGGCGTGTGCTTGCGAAAGGCGTAGGTCTGCGGCAGCAAAAACCCCTCCAGCGACGGGGCGGGGACGCCCAACGAGGCGCAGAACTCGCGGTCCCGGGCCCGCCGCTCGAAGGCCTGGGCGTCGGCCAGGTCCGCGTCGGCGAACACCTTCGCCACCTCGTCCAGGCGCAGCCCCTCGGGGACGGTGACGCGGTGGGTGATCGGAGTGCCGTCGAGCAGGACCTGGATGGCCTCGTCGGGGGTCATGTTGTCGCGAAAGGCCAGCTCGCCCGACTTGAGATTGCCCGCCTCCCGGCGAAAGAAGCGCAGGTAGTAATAGAAATGGTCCGGATCGTCGACGATCTTCTTCTCGGCCAGCAAGGCCGCCACCCGACGAGGCCCCGCTCCCGCCGGCACGTCCACCGCCACGGTGGCGCCGGAGCCGATGGCGGGCGTCGAGCCGTAGCTTCGAGCCCAGAGGTAGAGACCCAAGACGAGCAGCAGTCCCAGCGCCAACGGGATGCCGAGGGCGATCAGGATCTTTTTTCTCATCGGGTGTTCTCCCGGGTCGAACCGCCATCGGCGGCCAGGTAGCTCTCCAGGATGAGCGCCGCGGCCACCGCGTCCACGCGCTCGCGCCGCCGCCGCGGCGTAAGGCCTTTCTCGCGCAGCAGGTCCTCCGCCTCCCACGAGGTGAGCCGTTCGTCCCACAGCCGGACCGGGACTCCCAGCGGCCGCAGGCGCTCCTCGAGCGCCGCGGCGAAACGCCGGGTTCGCTGCGCCACCGGGCCTTCGCTGCCGTCCATGTTGAGCGGCAGGCCCAGCACCACCGCACCGGCCTCCTGCTCCCGGACCAGCCGCTCGATCGCGTCCAGGTCGCGCGCGCCCCCGCGGCGGCGCAGGACCGAGAGCGGGCGCGCGGCGAGGCCCAGCTCGTCGCACACCGCGACGCCGACGCGGACCGATCCCAGGTCGATTCCCAGCAGCCGCATGAGGCGGCATTATAGGACCGGCGTCCCGACTTGCCAAATCTCGATGGCGCGGCCGCTTGCCAACCGGCGCCGCTCGTGCTAGGCGCAGCGGGCATGGAGGTCTACTCGGATTTCCGCTCGCTCCCTCCCGCGCAGGCGCCGCGGGTGGTCACCATCGGCTCCTTCGACGGGCTCCACCTCGGCCACCAGCACCTGATCTCGCGGGCGGCCGAATGGAGCCGCCGGGAGGGCGGCGAGCTGTGGGTGATGACCTTCGATCCTCATCCGGCGCGGGCGCTGGCGCCGGAGCTGAGCCCGCCGCTGCTCATGACGCCCGAGCGCAAGCTGCGCGCGCTCTCCGCCCTGGGGGCCCGGCGGGTGTTGCGGCAGTCCTTCGACCGCGAGTTCGCCGCCATGGATGGCGAGGCGTTCGTCGCGGTCGTGCTCGGGCGGCACCTGCGGGCGGGACGGGTGGTGGTGGGCGACGATTTCACCTTCGGCCGCGACCGCACCGGCCGCGCCGCCGATCTGATCCGGCTGGGACCGGCGGCGGGCATTGCGGTCGATATCGTGCCCCGCCTGGCGGTGGAAGGAATCACCGTCTCCTCGACAGCGGTGCGCTCCTTCCTGCTCCAGGGCAACGTCCGCGGCGCCGAGCTGCTGCTCGGCCGGCCCTACGTCATCGACGGCGCGGTCGAGCGCGGCTTCGGCCGCGGGCGCAAGATCGGCTTCCCAACGCTCAACGTGGCAACCTCGGCCGAGCTCCTGCCGGCCCCCGGGGTGTACGTCTGTTCCGTGTGGGACGATCCGGCCCGGCCGGCACTCCCGGCGGTGACCAATGTCGGCACCAGCCCGACCTTCGGCCCGGGGAAACTGCGGGTCGAGGCGCACCTGCTCGACGCCTCGGGAGACTGGGTCGGCCGACCGGTGGCGCTGTCCTTCTGGGAGCGGCTGCGCCCGGAGCGGACTTTCGGCAACGTCAAGGCCCTCATCGCTCAGATCGGCAGGGATGTGGAGCAGGCCCGCGCCCATTTCGCCGCGCATCCGCTGCCCATATCGATCCATCCGCTCGACGGAATCGCCTGGCCGGGGGCGGTTCAGATAACTTGACATACCCGATCCGGCGCGGCGATAATCCGATGCTCAGACGGGGGATATCACTCCGGTCGGCCCCGCGCCTGGCGCGGGCCGCCGGAATTGCTCCTTTCGCCCTCGTTCCCGCGCTCGAACTGGGATCGGCGGCGGAGGGATGAGAGGTTCCATGGCCGGTCGATTGGGAGAACTGCTCGTCCGCGAGAACGTCATCTCGGTCGCTCAGCTCAAGAAGGCCCAGGAAGAACAGCGCAAGTCGGGGGGACGCCTGGGCAGCAGCCTCATCAAGCTGGGCATGATCGAGGAAAGCGAGCTCACGTCCTTTCTCAGCAAGCAGTACGGCGTGCCCGCCATCAACCTGTCGGACATCGAGATCGACAAGGACGTGATCGCCCTGGTCCCGAAGGAAGTCGCCGAGAAACACAACCTCATCCCCATCAACCGCTCGGGCTCGACCATCAGCGTGGCCATGAGCGATCCCTCCAACATCTTCGCCGTGGACGACATCAAGTTCATCACCGGCTACAACGTGGAGGTGATGGTGGCCTCGGAGGAGGCGGTCAAGCAGGCCATCGAGCGCTACTACTCGGCCAAGATCTCCTACGAGGAGGTGATGGAGGGGTTCAACGAGGAGGAGATCGGCGTCGGCGAGGAAGAAGAAGACGTCGACATCAACGACCTGGAGAAGAGCTCGGCCGAGGCGCCGGTGGTGAAGCTGGTCAACCTGATCCTCATCGACGCCATCAAGAAAAACGCCTCCGACATCCACATCGAGCCCTACGAGAAGGAATTCCGCGTCCGCTACCGCATCGACGGCGTGTTGTACGAGGTGATGAAGCCCCCGCTGAAGCTCAAGAACGCCATCACCTCCCGCGTCAAGATCATGAGCGAGCTGGACATCGCCGAGCGGCGCCTGCCGCAGGACGGACGCATCAAGCTCAAGCTGGGCAAGGGGCGCGAGATGGACTTCCGGGTGAGCGTGCTGCCCACGCTCTTCGGCGAGAAGATCGTCATGCGCCTCCTGGACAAGAGCAACCTCCAACTCGACATGACCAAGCTGGGGTTCGAGCCCGAGGTGCTCAAGTGGTTCAAGGACGCCATCAAGAGCCCATACGGCATGGTGCTGGTCACCGGCCCCACCGGCTCGGGCAAGACCACCACGCTGTATTCGGCCCTCTCCGAGCTCAACCAGACCACGGTCAACATCTCCACCGCTGAGGATCCGGTCGAGTACAACTTGAAGGGCATCAACCAGGTGCAGATGCACGACGAGATCGGACTCAACTTCGCCGCCGCCCTGCGCGCCTTCTTGCGCCAGGACCCCAACATCATCATGGTGGGCGAGATCCGCGACTTCGAGACCGCCGAGATCGCGGTCAAGGCCGCGCTCACCGGCCACCTGGTGCTCTCCACCCTGCACACCAACGACGCCCCCTCCACCGTCAGCCGCCTGCTCAACATGGGCGTGGAACCCTTCCTGGTCACCGCCTCGGTCAACATGATCCTGGCGCAGCGCCTGGCCCGCCGGGTGTGCCAGGACTGCCGCCAGCCGGTGAAGGTGCCCGAGCAGAGCCTGATCGACCTGGGCTTTCGGCCCGAGGAGGTCCCTGGCCTCACCTGTTACAAGGGTGCCGGCTGCCGCACCTGCGCCGACACCGGCTACAAGGGCCGGGTGGCGCTGTACGAGGTCATGCCCTTTTGGGAGCCGCTGAAGGAACTGGTGCTCAACGGCGCCTCGGCCGCCGAGCTCAAGATGGAGGCCATCAAGCACGGCATGCGCAGCCTGCGCATGTCCGGGCTGCAGAAGATCCGCGAGGGCGTCACCACCGTCGAGGAAGTCGTGCGCGTGACCGCAAAGGATCTGGCCTAACCGCGCAACGAAAGGCGCCCCATGCCCAACCTGCACCAGTTGCTGAAGGCCATGATCGAAAAGGGGGCCTCCGACCTGCACATCACCACCGGCAGCCCGCCGCAGCTGCGCATCGACGGCGCCCTGGTCCCGCTCAAGGTGCCGCCGCTCACCCCGGTGGAGACGCGCCAGCTCTGCTACTCGGTGCTCACCGACGCCCAGAAGCACCGCTTCGAGGAGGAGAGCGAGCTCGACCTGTCGTTCGGGGTCAAGGGGCTCAGTCGCTTTCGCGCCAACATCTTCTTGCAGCGCGGCGCGGTGGCCGGGGCCTTCCGCACCATCCCCTTCAAGATCCTGTCATTTGCCGAACTGGGCCTGCCGCCCATCGTGGCCGACCTGGCGGAGCGCCCGCGCGGCCTGGTGCTGGTCACCGGCCCCACCGGTTCGGGCAAGTCCACCACCCTGGCCTCCATCATCGACAAGATCAACACCGAGCGCCACGAGCACATCGTCACCATCGAGGATCCCATCGAGTACCTGCACCCGCACAAGTCGTGCATCGTCAACCAACGCGAGGTGGGCGCCGACACCCAGAGCTTCAAGCGCGCCCTCAAGTACATCCTGCGCCAGGACCCCGACGTGGTGCTCGTCGGCGAGATGCGCGATCTCGAGACCATCGAGTCGGCGCTGGTGATCTCCGAGACCGGCCACCTGACCTTCGCCACTCTGCACACCAACTCGGCGGTGCAATCCATCAACCGCGTGCTGGACGTGTTCCCGCCCTACCAGCAGCCCCAGGTGCGGGCCCAGCTCTCCTTCGTGTTGCAGGGCATCCTGTCGCAACAGCTCATCCCGCGCGCCGGGGCCCCGGGCCGGGTGCTGGCGGTGGAGGTGATGGTGCCCAACCCCGCCATCCGCAACCTCATCCGCGAGGACAAGGTCCACCAGATCTACAGCCAGATGCAGGTGGGCCAGGCCCGGTTCGGCATGCAAACCATGAACCAGTCGCTGCTGGCCCTCTACCAGCGCAAGCTGATCACGCTGGACGATGCGCTGGGACACAGCCACGACGTGGACGAGCTTCGCAACATGCTGGCCGGAGCGACCGGGCCCGGCGGGCGGCCGGAGGCGCGCCCCCCCGCGGGCGGCCGGCCGCCGGGAGGGCAGGCGGGATAGCGGTTTCGGCGGGCCCGCCGGGAAGGCCCGCCCCGCGGCACCCGGTTGTGCCGCGGCGAGACAGGGGCGCGAGCCGGCGCCGCGAAGGGACGGGCCGTCGGTTGATCGGCAGGCTCCGGCGGGCCGTCGAAAGCAGCGGAACAGGAGGCAGGAATGGCCTCGTTCGTGTGGGAAGGCAAGACCAAGGCCGGCGAAGTCCGCAACGGCGTCATGGACGCCAAGAACGCCGAGGAAGTCAACCAGAAGCTCAAGGCGCAGGGGATCGCGCCTTCCAAGGTGGCGCGCAAGGGCATCGTCATCCGCCTGCCGAACCTGCCGGTGATCGGGGGCGTGTCTTCCAAGGATCTGGTGGTGTTCACCCGCCAGTTCTCCACCATGATCGACGCCGGACTTCCCCTGGTCCAGTGCCTGGAAATCCTGGCCTCCCAATCCGAGAACCCCGCCCTCAAGAAGGTGCTGCTCTCGGTCAAGGAACAGGTGGAATCCGGCTCGACCTTCGCCGACGCGCTCAAGAAGCACCCCAAGGTGTTCGACGAACTCTACGTCAACCTGGTGGCCGCCGGCGAGGTGGGCGGCATCCTGGACACCATTCTTCAGCGACTGGCCATCTACATCGAAAAGAACATGAAGCTGAAGAAAAAAGTCCGTGGCGCCATGGTGTACCCGATCTGCATCGTGATCGTGGCCATCCTGGTGCTCACCGTGCTCCTGTACTACGTCATCCCGGTGTTCAAGAAGATGTTCGAGGACTTCGGGGCGCGGGCGGCCATACCGGCCACCACCCAGAACCTCATCGATCTGTCCGACTGGATGATCCACAACTGGTGGATCGTGCTCATCTTCGCGGTGGGCATCCCCACCGGCGTGCACTATTTCAAGAAGTGGCCCAAGGGCCGCTACCTCTGGGACAAGGGCATCCTCAAGCTGCCGCTCTTCGGCCCGCTGCTGCGCAAGGTGGCGGTGGCCAAGTTCACCCGCACCATGGGCACCATGGTGTCCTCGGGCGTGCCCATCCTCGACGCCATGGACATCGTGGCCAAGTCGGCCGGCAACAAGGTGGTGGAGGAGGCCATCTACTTCACCCGCGAGAAGATCTCCGAGGGCAAGACCATGGCCGAACCTCTCGGCGAGACCGGGGTGTTCCCCGGCATGGTGATCCAGATGATCGCCGTCGGCGAGAGCACCGGCGCGCTCGACCAGATGCTGGGCAAGATCGCCGACTTCTACGACGAGGAGGTGGACGTGGCCGTGGACGCGCTCACCTCCTTGATGGAGCCGTTCATGCTGGTGCTGCTCGGCGGCATGGTCGGGTACTTCCTCATCGCCATGTACCTGCCCATCTTCAACCTGGCCAGCGTGGTCCAGGGGTAGGCGGTCCTTGGACGAAGCGTTCCGAAGACAGGACGAGATCGGAAGCGACGAGCGGGAAGGCCGGCGACGGTTGCTCCTGCTGGTTCTGGTGCGGGCCGGCGTCTTTGCCGTGTTGCTCCTCGCGATCTGGCTGATCGACGCTCCGGGTGGAACGATGCCCGAGCGCCGCCATCCGGGAGCGCTGTGGGGGCTGGCGGGAGCGGTGATCGCCTTCACCGTCGCCTACACGGTGCGGCTGCGGCGCCCGCTGTCCCGGTCCGGGCTGCACGCCCAGATCCAGATCCTCTACGACGTGCTGCTGGCCAGCATCCTGGTGACCCTCACCGGGGGCGTGGAGAGCCCGATGACCTTTCTCTATGCGCTGCCGGTGATCAGCGCCACGTTCTTTCTGGGGCGGCGCGGCGTGTTCTGGGTGGCCGGGCTGTGCTGTCTGATTCTGGGAGCGCTCTTTCTGCTCGAGAACCGCGGGGTGCTCGCCCTGGGGCGCCCGCCTCCCGCCGGGCTGCGGGTGGCCTACATGCTCATGCTCAACTTCTCGGTCTTCCTGGGCGTGGCCTTTCTGTCGGGAATGCTGGGCGAGCAACTGCGGCGGACGGGACGGGAACTGCGCAAAACCGAAAAAAGCCTGGAGCGGGTGCAGGCGCTCCACCGGGACATCGTGACCTCGCTCAAGAGCGGGTTGGTGGCGCTGGACTCCGAGGGGCGGGTTTCTCTGGTCAATCCGGTGGCGGCGCGGATCCTGGGCGCTGAGAGGGAAGAAGCGCTGGGACGGCCGGCCGTGGAGATCCTGCCGGCGCTCAAGCCCCTGCTCTCCCAATCCCCCGGGGCGCGCCAGGACGGTTCGCTGCGCACCGAGGTGAACCACCGGCGGACAACGGACGGCCGCGAGATCCCGGTGGGGCTCACGTTGTCGCCGCTGTTCCATCCCGACGGAACGTCGGCGGGCATGCTGATTCACATGCAGGATCTGACCGAGTTTCGAGCCATGGAGGCCGTGGCCAAGCGGGCCGAGCAGATGGCGGCGCTGGGCGAGATGGCCGCGGTGGTGGCCCACGAGATTCGCAATCCCCTCGGTTCCATCAGCGGTTCGGTCCAGATGCTGGAGCAGTCCGGCCGGCTGGACGAGGCGGAGAGGAAGCTCCTCGGGATCGCGCGGCGCGAGACGGAGCGCCTCAGCTCGCTGGTCAGCGACTTTCTGTTGTTCGCCCGCCCGCGGCCGCCGGGCCTCGTCGAGACGGACCTCGGCGACATCGTGGCCGACACGGTGGAGGCCTTTCGCGCCAGCCGTGGCGAGGACGCGCCGGACATCCGCATCCAACCGGGCGAAGCGCGGGCTCGGGTCGATCCCGACCAGTTCCGCCAGGTTCTGTGGAACCTGCTCCAGAACGCCGCCGACGCCGTGGGCCCGGGCGGCCGGGTGGACATCGATTGCCGGCGGGAAGCTTCCTGGGCCATCCTGGAGGTGCGCGACGACGGCCCCGGCATTCCCGCCGAGGACCGGCAGCGCATCTTCGACCCGTTCTTCACCACCAAGGAAAAGGGCAGCGGGCTGGGGCTGGCCATCGTCAGCCGCATCGCCGAGGCCCACGGAGGGCGGGTGGAATACCTGCCGGGCGACGGCCGCGGCAGCCGCTTTCGGGTGCGGTTTTTGGGGGTCGGGCCATGATCCGGATCCTGGTGGTGGACGACGACCGCAGCATGCGCGAGATGCTGGAGATCTTCTTCTCCCGCGAGGGATACGCGGTGCGCACCGCGGACAGCCTGCTGGCGGCGCTGGACCAGTTGGCGGAGCAGCCGACCGATCTGGTGATCACCGATCTCAAGATGCGGGGCGGGTCCGGGCTCGACCTGCTGCGCGAGGTGCGCGCCCGGCACCCCGACACCGAGGTCATCCTCATCACTGCCTTCGCCACCACCGAGACGGCGGTCTCGGCGCTCCAGCTCGGCGCCTACGACTACGTGACCAAGCCCTTTCAGATGAACGAGATGAAGGTGGTGGCGCAGCGCGCCCTGGAGCGGCGTCGGCTCCTGGCCGAGAACCTGCGCATGCGCGCCGAACTCTCCGGCGGCTACGACTTCGGGCGCCTCATCGGCAAGAGCCCGCGCATGCAGGAGATCTACCGGCTCATCGAACTGGTGGCGCCCACGCGCAGCAACGTGCTCGTCACCGGCGAGAGCGGCACGGGAAAGGAACTGGTGGCCCGCGCCATCCACATGCGCTCGCCGCGGCGCGACGGGCCCTTCGTGCCCATCGACTGCGCCAGCATCCCGCCGGCGCTGCTCGAGAGCGAGCTGTTCGGCGCGCGCCGCGGCGCTTACACCGGGGCGTACGCCGATCGCCAGGGACTGTTCGAGCTGGCCGACGGGGGCACGGCCTTTCTGGACGAGGTGGGCGACATCCCGCTCGACCTCCAGGTGAAGCTCTTGCGGGTGATCCAGGAGCGCACCGTGCGCCGGCTCGGCGACTCCCGCGATCGCGCCGTGGACGTGCGGGTGGTCGCGGCCACCCACCGCGAGGTGGACGCGCTGGTTGGGCAGGGGAAATTGCGCGAGGACCTCTTCTTTCGGCTCAACGTGGTGCGCATCCATCTGCCGCCGCTGCGCGAGCGGCGCGAGGACATCCCGGCGCTGGCGCGCCACTTCGCCGAGCAGATTGCCCGCGCGGAGAATCGGCCTCCCCCGGCCATCCTGCCGGAGGCCTTGCAGCGCCTGACGGCCCTGCCGCTGCCGGGCAACGTGCGCGAACTGCACAACCTCGTCGAGCGGGCCATGGCGCTCTCGGGCGGGAAGCCCATTGGACCGGAGTTGTTCGAGGAGGCCCCGGGCGCTCCGGCGCCGGCGGTTCCCACGGAGATCCCGGAGCAGGGGCTGGATCTGGACGAGGTGTTGGGTTCCATCGAGCGGCGGCTGCTCGAAGCGGCCTTGCGCCGCACCGGCGGCGTGCGCAAGGAGGCGGCCCGGTTGCTCGGCGTCTCCTTCCGCTCCATCCTGTACCGGCTCAAGAAGCACGGCATGGAGTGAGGCGATGGTTCCGGCGCTGGCGCTGTGCCTTTTTTGGCTCGCGTTGCCGGCGGGCGCGGCCGCGGATGCCTTTCCCGCCGACCGGCTGATGACGGTCCGGCTCTGGCTGGATGCGAAAGACTGGGAGACGCTGCGCGCGCAGCCTCGGCCCTCCTCGGACATCTACTGCGGAGACTGTCTGGCCCGGCCGGCGCGCCATCCCTTCACGACCTTTCCGGCGCGGCTCGAAATCGACGGAGAGGTGTTCGACCGCGTCGGCGTGCGCAAGAAGGGATTCGTGGACTCGGTGGACAGCGAGCGTCCGGCGCTGAAGATCGACCTCGCCCATTATCAAAAAGGACGGCATTTTCGCGGCCTGCGGCGGCTCTCCCTGAGCAATGCCAAGCGCGATCCATCGCTGGTGCGCCAGTGTCTGGCCGCGCGTTTGTTTCGAGATGCCGACCTGCCCGCGTCCCGGTGTTCTTTTGTCCATCTTCTCGTCAACGGCCGCGACCTGGGCCCGTACGTCCACGTCGAGACCATCGACCGGCACTTCCTGCGGCGCTGGCCGGAGCTTTTTTCGGGGGTGCTGGTCCGGGGGACCATCTCGGATTTTCGCCGGACCTGGCTCGGGGCGTTTCTGTGCCGGAGCAGGTGCGGGGAAGCGATCGGACGACGGCTTGAAGACATCACCCGGCTCCTGGAAGACGCCGGACCGCTTTCCCTGGATGATCTGGGCAAGCTGATCGATCTCGATTCGGCCCTGGATGGCTGGGCCCTGGAGAGCCTGATCGCGCATACAGACGGGTATTATGGCAACGCCAACAACTTTTTCCTGGCCGGCGACAGGGAGGGGCGATTGCGGTTCATACCATGGGGAATCGATGATGCCTTTCCCTTCTACTACGCGGACAGCGAGCCTCCCCACATCCAGGTGGGCGCCATTCTCCCGCACCGCCTGGTTCGACACGAGGGGGTCCGCGAGCTTCTGCTGGCCAGGATCCGCCGCTTCCTCGATACGGTCTGGAACGAAGATGCCCTCGCCGTCGAGGCCATCCGTTTCTTTTCGCTGGTCTATCCGGTGTTGCCCAATGAACGTCGGGCCCGGGCGCTCGCGGAGCTCGAGGATGTCGTGGACTTTATCTGCCAAAGAAGGAGCCACTACCTTTCTGGAGACCAGATTCGCTTGTCGAACGATGGCGAGCTGCAGGATACCCCCTGCGAACCATGCAAGGCGCCGCCCGGCCGACCATGAAAACCTTTCGAGATATGAAAACTTTTCGGACCCCGAGCCATGCCCGATCGGCATGATTTTCGCCATCGCTTCCGATGGGCGTGTGATTGCCTGGGTAACTATTTGTTTATAAATAATAATTATTTTATGATGCAGAGAGCAGGATCTTTGTTGTCCGGCATGGATTGTGCAAACATAGAACTGGATTCTTGTGCCGTCTGCGTGAAAAATCGGCCGGGAGGACCTCATGATTCGATTGGCGAGTAAGGACCGAAGCGGTTTTACGCTCATGGAACTCATCGTGGTTGTGGCCATTATCGGCATCCTGGCGGCCATCGCCATCCCGATGTATCGCTCGTACGTCTTTCGCTCCAAAGCTTCCGAGTGTGCTTCGGTGATGCTGGGCATCCGGGAGAAGGAAGAAGCCTTCTTCTCTGAGTTCAAGAGGTTCACTCCCAACATCGCCTGGACTCCGGTGGCGTGCGCCGTTCCGTACCCGACGGACTCGCGGGCCTGGCCTGGGATTGGTGATTCGGCCCAATGGGAGCAGCTGGGCTTCTGGCCGGACGGGCCGACCTTCTACACCTATCGGGTGGTCACGGCCTATGGCGATCCCCCGGGTTCTATGACGCCGGCCGTGGCCTTTCTGGGATTACCGGGCAACCCGGCGGTGTTGGGGGCCCGGCCGTGGTATGCCATCCAGGCCTGCGGAGACATCGACAAGAACGGCATCCTGGCCGAGTTCGTGGTCACGAGCTTCAACAAGAACGTGGTCAAGCACGTGGCTGGCGTCGTCAATGACCAGGAATACTGACCCGCCGCTCATGCGGAGCCGTGCCATGAAAACCCAAAGACGATCTTGCGATTCCCGCGGGGCGACCCTGATCGAGCTGATCACGGTGGTGACCATCGTGGGCATCCTGGCCGCCATCGCCATCCCGGTGGTGCGCGGATACATGCTGCGCGCGCGGCTGTCGGAAGCCGTCTCCAACATCCAGGGGATCATCGCCGCCGAGCAGGCGTACTTCGCCCGCACCCAGACTTTTACCGCCGATCTGGTGCTGTGCCCGCCGAACGGAGCGCCGCCGGCGGGATTCCCCGCGGGCGCGGCCCGCAACGGCATCACCATCAACTGGCCCGCGAACCCCGACGCCGCCTGCCCGCCGGTGGCGGCCGGCGCGGCGGGCTGGGGAGCGCTCGGGTGGCGGCCCGAGGGGCCGCTGTACTTCCAGTATCGCGTCTTCTCCGTCACCGGAAACGGCTCGCAGTGGCTGCACCCGACGCTGCACGTCAATCTCAATGGTGTAATCGGTGGCGGCAACACCTTCGCCATCGCCTGGAACAACGAACTGGGCCCGGTGCCCGGCGTGGGTGAACCGCCGGTGCGCGCATGGGTGGCGGTCGAGGCGCAGGCCGACACCGACGGCGACGGGAACTTCGTCTTCATCCGGGGGAATTCCTACAACATGAAGACCTACCGCTTCCCCGACCCGGACAACAGCGCCTCGCCCGCGACCTGGTAGCACCGAGCCCCCCAGAAGACCTGTTGGCGGGGCAAGACGGCACCGGCCGGGCGGAGGCTTTCCTGTCCGACGATATTTGCCTCTCCTGCCGTTCATCTGGATGAAAGCGAAAGCCGTTTGGCGACGGATTGGAGTTTGATGCCGGTGACGCACCGCATGACCATGACAAGCACCACGGAAGCGGTTCCCCGAGAGGAACGAGGGGAAAGGACCCTTTCCCCTCATAGATGCAAAACAGCCGCAGCTCGGCCGCAGTCAAGGGCGAGCGCAGCGAGTCCCGAAGGGACCGGAGCGGGCTTGGCCGCGAAGGCCCTTGACGGCCAGGCCGGGCGGAGGCTTTCCTGCCCGACGATTTTTCCGCCGGGGGTGCGCAGGGGCGTGGCCTGCTTGCCTGGAGCCTTCAGGTCAGATCGCGCCGGGAGAAGATCCAGGCCGAGAGCACGAGAAGCAGCAAAAGATAGACGCTCCCGTAGGCCAGCGGCAGCCATACCGCCTCGGCGGGGATGGGCAGATCGTGGACCGCCTGGGTGGAGAGGTTGAAGCGGGATAGATCCGGCAGGATGGCCAGTGCGCCTTTCAGCGCGGCCTTGAGGGCCGGCCATTCCACCCGGTCGATGAGCTGGGAGAGGGTCGGCAGCGACCGGCCGATGACGAAGGTCCCCAGCGAAAAGAGTCCGCTCAGGTAGGGCGAGGAGAACGAGGCGAAAAACACCGCGAACCCCGCCACCAGCAGCATCTCGAACAGCGAAAGCATCAGCGCATACCCGAGCGACGACGGGATGGCGTGGCCGTCGGCGGCGAGCAGCAGAAGCAGCGCCGCCGACAGGGCGCCCGCCTCGGCGAGCAGGGTGAGCGAGAGCCCCAGGTACTTGCCCGCCACGTATTGCCAGCGCGCGATGGGGCGCGAGAGCACCACGTACAGGGTCTTGCGCCGGACCTCCTTGTGGACCTGGTTGACGCCGAGCAGGATGGCCAGGCCCACGCCGAAGGCGCTGACGCACAGCGTGCCCCAGTCCACGATCACGCGAAAACGCTGGTCCAGGGCCAGCTCGGCGAGCAGCAGCGCCGAGGCGACGAAGGCCAGGGCCAGAAGCCCGATGGCCAGCAACGTCCGGTTTCGCACGGACTCGCGAAAGGTGGTGCGGGCGACGGTGAGGATGGCGCTCATGGCGCGGCCTCCGAACGGTCGGTCTTCTTCTCGCCGTCGAGCGCGCGCAGAAAGACCTCCTCCAGTGTGGCGTGCCGCTGTTGCATGGAGAGGATGCGGTATGCCGCGGCCGAGATGCGCGAAAGCGCCGGCCCGGGATCGCGACCCGGCTCGATGAGGAGCAGGGTGTCCGGCCCGCTGGGCTCGATCCGAGAAAGCCGCGAAAGCTCCGGGTCCGTCCGGGCCGCGACGCCTTGCAGCAGGATCTCGGTCGGCGCGCGGTGGTTCTGCAGCAGATCCGAGAGCATGCCCTGGCCGATCACCCGGCCGCGGTTGAGAAAGGCCACCCGCGTGCACACCGCCTCGGCCTCGGCCAGCACGTGCGAGGAGAAGAACACGGTCTTGCCCGCCCGGCCGAGTTCCAGGATGAGATCCTTGACCCAGCGCCGGCCGATGGGATCCAGGCCCGACATGGGCTCGTCGAAGATAAAGAGGTCCGGGTCGGCGAGCAGCGTCTGGGCGATGCCGATGCGCTGGAGCATTCCCTTGGAAAACTTGCGCAGCGGCCGCCGTTCGCCCGGGTCCAGGCCCACCCGCGCCAGGATCTCGGGCGTTCGCGCCTTGATCGATCCCGCCGGGATTCCCGAGAGCCGCCCGCAATGCATGAGGAATTCGGCCGGCCTCAGATAGTCGTAGAAGTCCGGCATCTCCGGCAGGTACGAGAGGCGCGCCCGGGCGCGGTGGTCGCGGGCGTCCACGCCGAAGATGCTCGCCTGGCCGGCGTCCGGCTGCAGCAGCCCCACCAGGATCTTGATGGTGGTGGTCTTGCCGGCGCCGTTGGGCCCGATGAAGCCGAAGATCTCCCCCGGCTGGACCTCGAGCGACAGCCCTTGCAGGGCGACGTGCCGGCGGCGCAGCAGACCCAGGCGGAAGGTCTTGGAAAGATCCTGGATGGAGATGGCGGGGTGCGGGTTCATGGCTCCCGGATGGTGAGATACAGCGGAAACGGCACGTAGTAAAGCGTCTCTTCCCAGTCCTTGACCAGGCGCGCGGTGCGCCGCACGTCCTCCAGGTCGGAGGCCTTCTGGGTGAGAAGGGCCAGGCGGTCGCGCAGGCCCTGGGCCAGCACCGGATCCTCGGCCTCGGCCACGAGCTGGCGCAGCACGCGCTCGGCCATGCCCAGGTCTCCGCGCTTGGAATAGAGATCGATGAGTTTCTGGCGGATCCAGCGCGGCGCGCCGGGGAGGGAAGCCGCCCGTTCGAAGTAGGGCATGGCCTCCTCGGTCCGGCCGAGGTCATAGTACAGGTTGAAGGCGATGCGCAGCGGAAAACGATGGTCGCCGGGGAAGCGCGCCATGCCGCGGGCCAGGATGGCATTCGCCCGCTGATAGGCCGTCTCGTCCAGCGTGATGAGCTGGCGCCGGTTGAAGGTGGTCACCATGGCGGCCCACAGGTAGGCCTTCTTGAAGTCGGGATCGAGCGCGAGCATGACCTCGATGAGGTGCTGGAGCCAGGGAAACTCCTCGTCGGTGAGGATGTGCTGGCCGTAGTACAGGTTGGCGCGGATGAACAGGAGATCCGCCATGAGCGAGTGGTGGCCGAGGTCGAGCCGCTTCAGCACCTCGCCCGGCGGGACCATCATGACTTCTTTTTGCCGGGCGATTTCGTCCTTGGGCAGCGCGTCCAGATGCGTGCGCAGCGCAAATACGCCGGCGGCGGCCAGCAGCGAAAGCGCCAGGTAGGCCGCGCGGGCAGGGTGCAAAAGAGCATTCATCGGATAGCGAGGATAGCCGAAAGCCCGCCGGCCTACCAGTCCCCCGAGGCATTGTCGTGCCATACCGCGCCGGCGCGCAGCGAGGCCACCTGCCCGCCGGCGACCGTGGCCTCGACGATCCACGATGAGCCCTTGGTCCAGTGGCCCACGATGTTGTCGTTGTCGAGGTCGGTCCAGGCGCGACACTCGAAGATGCCGGTGCCCGTTCCGGTGAAGTTGGCGGCGACCATGTTGGCGGCGTTGCAGCTCGAGTTGCACTGGTACTGATACGAGGCGTACACCGCGTCCCGGAGCACCCAGGAAATGTCGCTGTAGGTGGTGAGGTCGGCCGCAGCGTAGGTGATGAAGTACGACGACCCGTCCAGCGCCGCATCGGCCCGTCCCACCCGGGCGAACGAGCCGGGCACTCGGGAAGCTCGGGCCGTCCCGTCGGCGAACATCCTCGGCTTGTCGAAATAATCGACGACGCCCTTGTAGCAGCGCTCGAGGTTTTCTCCCAGTTCGGAAGCCTTGGATGTCCGGATGTATTTTATGAAGGCCGGGATGGCCACCGCGGCCAGGATTCCGACCACGGCGACCACGACCATGAGCTCGATGAGAGTGAATCCTTTTCGATGACTTCTGGGCTTCATTAACCGTTCCTAGAAAAAAGCCGCGCCGGCGTGAGCACAACCGGCGCGGCCGTTCAGCCTGGAAATCCCTGCGGCCTACCAGTCTCCGGTCGCAGTGTCGTGCCAGACCGCGCCGGCCCGGAACGAGGCCACCTGGCCGCCGGTCGCCGTGGCTTCCACGATCCAGGACGAGCCCTTGGTCCAGTGCGCGATGGCGTTGTCGTTGTCGAGGTCGGTCCAGGCGCGGCATTCGAAGACGCCGGTGCCCACGCCGGTGTAGTTGGCCGCGGCCATGTTGGCGGCGTTGCAGCTCGAGTTGCACTGGTACATGTAGGACCCGTACACGGCATCGCGGATGACCCAGTTGATGTCGGTGTAGGTCGTCATGTCGGCAGCGGCGTAGGTGATGAAGTACGAGGAGCCGTCCAGCAAGCCGTCCGCACGTCCGATGCGCGCGAAAGAGGCCGGAACGCGCGAGGACCGGGTGGTGCCGTCCGCGAGCACGCGGGGCTTGTCGAAGTAATCGACCACGCCCTTGTAGCACTTGTCGAGGTTCTCGTTGACTTCCGAGGCCTTCGACTTGCGGATGTAGTTGATGAACGCCGGGATGGCCACGGCCGCGAGGATGCCGATGATGGCCACGACGATCATCAGCTCGATCAGAGTGAAGCCCTTCGCATTCAGTTTACGACGCAGTGAAAGAATCATTCCTTTTCCTCCTCCTGTGGAAGTTGGGAATCCGATATCACAAACCGACCCGAAAAGAAAGATCTTTTGCCGGCCTCCTCGTCCGGCGGGATTGCCGATCCTTGCGGCTGGCACAAACCCATAGCAATTTGCGTGCCCAAAAGTCAAGAACACAACTGCATGAATTCATTGAACATGCCAGGATCAACCATCGGCGATCGAGCCGCAAGTGACAATTTTGGGAAGCGCCGCAGACAATATTGGTCCTTGCAAAAACTTGGTCTTCTCAATCGTTGGATGGTAGATTGCCCTTCGGCCGTGCCGAAGCAGACCGGAGGTCGAGCCTTGGGCCAGGAGATCGCAATCGGAGCCGGGCTGTTCGTCCTGGGTTCTCTTCTCGGAAGCTTTCTCAACGTGGTCATCTGGCGCCTGCCCCGCGACGAGTCCATCGTCGCGCCGCGCTCGCGTTGCCCCGCCTGCGGAGCCCTCATCCGCTGGTACGACAACATCCCGATCGTGAGCTTTATCTTCCTCCGCCGAAAATGCCGGGCCTGCAAGGCGCCCATCTCGTGGCGCTATCCGCTGGTGGAATTTTTGGCCGGTCTTGTGCTTTTGCTCTTGTACCTTCGGTTCGGCCTCGGGGAGTATCTTTTCGTGTACGGGCCTTTCGCCCTGGCCCTGCTCGCCATCACCTTCATCGACATCGATCACCGCATCATCCCCAACGAGATCAGCTTGCCGGGGATCCTGGTGGGGTTCGGCTGCTCGTTCTTGTGGCCGGGGTTCTGGAAGGAGTCCCTGCTCGGCATCCTGCTCGGCGGCGGCCTGCTGTTCCTGCTCTCGTGGGGGTATTCGCTGATCCGCGGGCGCGAGGGCATGGGCATGGGGGATGTGAAGCTGCTGGCCATGATGGGGGCCTTTTTGGGCTGGCGCTCGTTGCTCTTCATCGCCCTCTTCGCCTCGGTCCAGGGGGTGCTGGCCGCCCTGGCGATGTGGCTGTCCGGCGTCGAGCTCCAGCCGCCGCTTCCCGAGGAGGACGAGGAGGAGAGCCCGCCTCCGCCCGAGCCCGAGGCGCAGGGCCCGCCGGAGAAGGTCGGCTTCTTCGGGGCGGCCATCCCCTTCGGGCCGTTTCTGGCTCTCGCCGCGCTGGAGTATCTTTTCTTCGGCGCCGCGTTCTTCGCCTGGCTCTCGGGCGGGCGGGTGTAGCTCATGCGCGGCGCGGGCCTGGGTCTGCGGTCGCTGTTCGCCTTCTACCTGTTTGTGGTGCTCGGGCTGTTTGCGCTGCTGTTCGGATACGCCGCCGCCTCGCTCAACCGGCACGCCCTGGTGCTGGAGAACGCGCGCCTGCACCGGGCCTGGCTGTCCGAGGCGGGAATGCGCCTGGACGCCGCCTGCCCGCTCTTGCCGGCGCAGAGGCGCTGCGAGGAGCTGGCCCGCTGGACCGAGGACTATCGCGAGTTTCGCGGGCTCTTGCTCGGGCTGTCGCTGCTCGACCGGGACGGCCGGCTGCTCCAGACCACCGATCCCGAGGTGGGCGCCGCGCCGCTCTGGGAGGCCTTCGGCCGCAAGGTGGCCTCGGCGGGCGCGGACGTGACGGTTTGGGATCGCGGCGGCCGGCGCATCCTCTCGCTCGACGCGACGCTGCCGCGCTCGGGCCTCGTGTTGCGGGCTTCGTTCTCGCTCGATGACTGCTATCGGGAGGCGGCGCGCACCGGCCGGCACATGGCGGCCTACGGCGGGCTTCTCGTGCTGGTGCTGGGGCTGATCGGGTGGATGCTGCTCTACCGCGTGGCGGTGCGCCCCCTGCAACGCCTGCTCGGCGCGGTGGATCGGATCTCCGAGGGCGAGCTCGGGCCGCTCTCGGGTGATTGGGGCGGCAGCGAGATTTCGCGCCTGTCGCTCTCGCTCAACCGCATGATCGGCCGGATCCTGGAGGACGGCCGGCGAGCGGAGCGCCACATCGGTGAGCTCACCCGTCTCAATCGCGAGCTCAAGCAGGCCGAGCAGGCCATGATCCGCTCCGAGAAACTGGCCTCGGTGGGACGCCTGGCGGCCGGGCTGGCGCACGAAATCGGCAATCCCTTGTCGGCGCTGCTGGGTTTCGTGGGTCTGTTGCGCGATCCCGGCCTGCCGGCCGCCGAGCGCGCCGATATCCTGGCCCGCATGGAACGCGAGCTGCGCCGGGTGGACGGCATCATCCGCGACCTCTTGGCCTATTCGCGTCCGGGAAAGCGCGAGCTGCGCCCGTGCGCGCCGGCCGAGATCGCCGGGGACGCGCTCGGGCTCCTCGCCGCCCAGAAGAAGATGAAGCAGGTGACCGTTGCGCTCGAGCTCGCGCAGGCGCTCCCCCCGGTGCTTGCGGATGTCGACCTCGCTCGCCAGGTGCTGGTCAACCTGATGTTCAACGCCCTCGACGCCCTGTCCCCGGGCGGCCAGCTCTGGCTGCGGACGGTCCTGGTGGAGCGGCGGCCGGATGGGACGCTGGCATGGGGCGAGGACGGGAAGGAGCCGGATTTCTTCGCTCTGGGAGAGCTGCACGCGCTGCGCCTGCCCCGGGACGGCGCGGGGCTTACTCCGGGCAAGCGCGCGGTGGTCTTTTGCGTGGTGGATACCGGCACGGGCATCGCCGCGGAGCACCTGGGCAGCGTGTTCGATCCGTTCTTCACCACCAAGGAGGCCGGGCAGGGCACCGGGCTGGGCCTGGCCATCTGCCACGCCAGCGTGACCGCCATGAGCGGCGAGATCTGGATCTGGTCACGGCCGGGTGTGGGCACCCAGGTGGCCTTCTACCTGCCGTGCGCCGAGCCGCCGGCCGCGAATCTTTGACAGGTTCGCGCCAGACGATACAATGGCCGCGGCGAAAGGGAGTCGAATGCCGAACCCGCGGCCCATTCTGATCATCGACGACGAGGAGAGCGTCCGCCACAGCCTCTCGATCACGTTGTCGCGGGCCGGGTACGCGGTCACCGCGGCCGCCAGCGCGCTGGAGGGCCTCAAACTCCTGGAAGACACGCGCTTCGACATGGTGCTGTGCGACGTGCGCATGCCGGAGATGGACGGCCTGCAGTTCTTGGAGGCGGCCGGGCGGAGCAACCCCGACCTCGGCATCATCATCATGTCGGCCTACGGCGACATGGACCTGGCGCGCGAGGCGGTGCGCCGCGGAGCGGTGGACTACCTCAACAAGGTGGCCTCGGGCGACGAGATCTTGCTGCGCCTGGCCATCGTGGAGCAGCGGCTCGAGCTTCGGCGGGAGAACCAGCAGCTTCGGCAGGTGGTCGGCGGCGAGGGCACCTTCGAGGGCATCGTGGGGCGCTCGGCTCCCATGCAGCAGCTCTTTCGCACGGTGGAGAAGATCGCCGAGTTCAAGTCCACCGTGCTCATCCTGGGGGAGAGCGGCACCGGGAAGGAGCTTCTGGCGCGGGCGGTGCACAACCGCTCGCCGCGCAAGGGCCGGCCCTTCGTGGCCATCAACTGCGGCGCCATCCCGGAGAACCTGCTCGAGAGCGAGCTGTTCGGGCACGTGCGCGGCTCCTTCACCGACGCGGTGCGCACCAAGACCGGGCTGTTCGAGGAGGCCGATGGGGGCACGCTGTTCCTCGACGAGATCGGCGAGCTGCCGCTGCCCCTCCAAGTGAAGCTCCTGCGCGTGCTCCAGGAGGACGAGATCCGCCGGGTGGGCGAAAACCGCCCCCGCAAGGTGGACGTGCGCATCCTGGCGGCCACCATTCGCGACCTGTCCGGCGAGGTGAGCGCCGGCCGCTTCCGCGAGGATCTCTTTTACCGGCTCAACGTGCTGTCGGTGAAGATCCCGCCGCTGCGGGAACGGCCGGACGACATCCCGATCCTGGCCGAGCACTTCCTGGGGCGCTGCAACGCGAAACTCGGCACGCGGGTGCAGGGCCTGGATCCCGCGGCCATGAAACTCTTGGTCGATTATAGCTGGCCCGGAAACGTGCGGGAGCTCGAAAACCTCATCGAGCGCTCGGTCATCCTTTGCGACGGCGACCGCATCACCCCGGATCTTCTCACCGACAAGATCCGAACCGCGCCCCCGCCCGATGCGCCGGTGGTCCCAGTGTTCTCGGACCTGTCCATCAAGAAGGCCACCCAGACCATCGAGGTGGATCTCATCAAGCGAGCCCTCAAGGAAACGGGCGGCAATCGCACCCGGGCGGCGAAACTTCTGGAAATCTCCCACCGCACCCTTCTCTACAAGCTCAAGGATTACGGAATCGAAACCGATCAATAATTTCGCCGGTCCGCAATTTTTTCAGAGTCGTCTCCGGGACGGGCCGAGCGACTTTCGTATAATGTGATTGAAAATCAATATGTTGCGCAATCGGGCGGGTGGCCTGCGAATTGCAAAACTCCCGTGGGCCGGTTGTGCGCGTGGAGGATATCATGCCAAGAGTCATGTCCCGATCGGCTTTCACGCTCATCGAACTCATGGTGGTTGTTTCTGTCATCGCCATCTCCGCGGCCCTGGTGACTCCTTCGTTTCGCATGACGCTCCAGCGCAATCGCCAGCGGGAGGCCGCCGGGTTCATCACCCAGGCGGTGGTGAACGCGCGCAGCCAGGCCGCCGCGACGGGCCGGTGCCACCGGGTGACCATCCATCTCTCGACCGCCCAGCGGATGGGCGGCTTCGGCGGCGCGGCGGTGGTCCAGTCCTCTCGCCAGGCCGGCCGCTGCAGCCAGGGCGGCGCCAACTGGGACAATGTCTCGGTTCACTGCGTGGGATGCGCGTCCGCTCACAGCATCCTTGGGATTCCCCGGGTGTCGCTGGTCGGCGACGACGTGGGCATCGACTTCGTCGAGTTTCACAACGGCCTGGGCGCGGTGTTCGCCAACCAGAACCCGGGCGACCAGGTCGAGTTCGCCTTCGAGCCGACGGGAGAGATGTCTCCCCTCTACCTCATTCCCGGGCCCACCCCGCCGTTCTTCGGCTCCTACGCGGTGTTCCGGATCAACGCCTACTCCAACACTGGCGTGATCGGGGCGTCGCGGTTCGTGACCGTGACCGCGGGCGGGGCGGTTCGGTACGGAGAAAACCTGTGACCGTGCCAGGCGCGCAAGGGACGCTCATGAGGGCGGCGATTCCAATGACTGACCTCAGCGGCCGGACGGAGGAGCAGAAAATGAATCAAGCGCAAGCGTGGAGCCGGGCGCGGGCGGCGGCGGGGCAGGCAATCGAGGCTGGACGGAACGGGCGGCGCGGGTACACCCTCGTCGAGCTCATGATTGCCATCGTGATCGTGGGTGTCGGGCTCTTCCCGGTGGTCCAACTCCAGTTCGTCTCCTTGCGAAATTCGAGCTATGCCGAGGAGCGCACCGGCGCGACCATGCTGGCCCAGGCGGTGGCGGACGAGCTTCGCACCCGGGCGCTGCGCTGGGACGGCATCACTACCTTCGCCATGGTCTTTCCGGATATCATGGTCAACAACTTGCCGAACTGCCAGGCGCCGCTGGACACCGCAACCCACATCCGGTCCTTGCAGCGCTTCCGGGGACAGAACATCGCCCCCGGTCCCGCTCTGGGCGCCGCCCAACCGCTCAACCGCCTCGGAAATCTGATCACGAATTTCCCTAACTATTCCGGCATCGGCGCCATCTATCGGATCCATTACACAGCCTACAACGACTGCCCGCGACCCAACGACCCCGCCGTCGATTCCGACATCGTCAAGATCATCATCTATGTTTCCTGGGACAACGGAATTTTCGGGCACCAGGACTACGACTGGACCGCGGGCTGGACGGCGGGAGACGGATTCTGGAAGCGGCACATGGTATCCACGTCGGTGACGCTGCGGCGGCAGCGTTGAGCGAGGCTGACATGACGACGATCCGAAAACCGCGGTTGCGCCCGTCCTGTCATGAGGATGGGAACGATGAACATCGGCACACCCCGGGATTTCTGGGAGGGCAAGGAGGCAGAGGCCCCTTGCCGAACACCGGCTTGGGCCGCGGAGGCTTCACCCTCATCGAGCTCATGGTGGCCCTGGTGGTGGGCGGGATGCTCATGGCCACGCTGGTGGGGGTCTCGGCCGCCATCCAGAGATCCGCAGGCTGGTCGCGCGAGATTTCCGACATCCAGGCCAACCTGCGCATGGCCATGAAGGCCATTTCCGACGACGTCGTCCAGGCGGCCTTCATGTCCCCGGCCGACATGGCCCTGGAGCAGTGCAAGTATCCCGGGCAGCTCGGCGGCGGTCCGACACCGCCGCCGGCGATCGCCTGGGACGGAGCCACCCGGACCCTGACCCTTTCCGGCAACATGGTGAGTTCGCGGGAGTTTCTGGTCGATCTGCAGGGCAACCCGGCCTCGCAGGCGACGCTCCTGTGCCGCAACGGCATGCCCTTCGAGCCCGTGCTCAATTGTGGCGGAGACCCGGAGGCCATGCCGTTCGGGTTCTTCTCCTCCGTGCCGGCGGACCAGGCGGCGTTCAACGCGCAACAGTTCAATCGCGTGTTCTGCGCCGGGCAGCTCTTTCGCATCAATCGGGGCAGCGGCGTGTACGGATTCTTCCAGGTTCAGGCCCCGGTCGCGGCCACTTTCACCTTCGGGCTCAACCCGACCCTCAACCGCGATCACGAGGCCTTCGGCGTGGCCACCAAGGGAGACCGCGGCAAGTGGGTCAACCCCATCACCAGCCTCGATTATCGGGTCGTCAACGGCGGGGACCGCGGGTGGTTGCTCCGCCGCAGCCAGACCGTCTGCGGCGTCGCCGAAACCCGCGACCTCATCGAGTATCTGCTGCCCGCCGACGGAACCGCCTGGGAGGGCTTCCAGGTCCAGGTGTACGTCGAGCCGACCCCGCCGGTGACGTATTGTGGGCCGCGGCCGACCTCGACCCTCGATCCGAACAGCCAGGCGCCGCAAGCGGCGAACGCCGCGAACATGGTGCCGACGGTGGCCCGCGCGGTCGTGGTCACGCTGCGGGGCCGGACGGCGACCGAGGACCCCGGCTTCCGCCTGCCGGGGTACGGCGCGAACGACACGCGCAACTTCGGCTTCGATCTGGATGGAGACCCCGCCACCGGCCTGGCCCGGGTGCGGACCGAATCCACCATGATCCAGCTCAAGAACCTGGTGGTGGACCGCTCGATGATGTGAGGCGCGATGCGAGATAGGCGCCGAGTGGCGCACGAGGGCGAGCGAGATGAACGAGAGCATGTGGGACGGTGACGACGGACGAAGCGGCGTCGGGCATTGCCGAGTTGGGCATCGAACCTGCTCGTGCCCTGTTGGCGCGGCTTGAGGAACGCATGGTCGGGAAAGGCTTGCGCGAGGAGCAAATCATGTTTCGGCAAAGAACACGGCCGGTGTCGAGGCGCGGTGCCGTGGCGGCCGCGCTTTCTTGCCTTTCGCGGGGCCGGGCGGGGAACGCCCTGCTGCTCTCCGTCCTCATCCTGGTGGCGCTCTCCGCGGTGGGCGTGATGTCGGTGCGCCAGACCACCGCCGAACTCAACATGTCCGGCAACATGGCCCGCACCGTCCAGGGGCTCACCGCGGCCGAGGAGGCCATCAACCGCACCATGGAGCTCATGTCGGACGCGCGATTGCAGGAGTCGCTGTTCAATATGGCAAACTACCGCAACAACCCCTGCGCGCAGGTCCTCTTGATCGGGACCAACGCCAACCCCGCCGGGGTGACGTGTTCGCAGGTCCTCCCGGGAGGGGGAGCTTCGCCGGTGGCGGTCGGGTTGTTGCCGCGCTTTTCGCTAGGCAACCCCTTGCTCAACCAGCTCGCCTTTCGCGCCCTGGCCATGGCCTTCCAGGTGCGGGCGGTGTGGGCGCCGCCGGAGGTCAAGGGGCTGGCCGGGTTCGATGTCACCAAGGACATCTGCCACGAGATCTTCGATCTCACCGCCACCGCGGCCATGCCCTCGGATATCGCGGAAGCCGTGAGCGGCACGCTCGACCCGGTCCAAAGCCGCTCGCTGGTGGTGCGGTTCGTGGGGCGCATCGTGGGCGGGCCGGTGCGCTGCATGATCCAGTGAGAGAAAGGGTTCGGCGCGGGATGAGGATGGCAGACCCGAAGGGCGAGGATGGGACTTTGGAATGCATCGTGATGTGGTGGCAGGCGATGAGGCGTGTGCGAGGCGGAGTACTGGTGCGATTGGTCTCGGATGCCGAGCGGAGCCGGCGCGAGGAATCAGGGTCTTCGACAAGGAGGAGATCATGAAGCGGTTCTTGTGGATGAGTGCGCTGCTCGCGATCCTGGGGCTCGGTGGCGCCGCGCTGGCCCAGCCCTCGGGCGACGACCCGCTGATCACCAACCCGGACGTGTTCATCGTTTTCGACAACTCGGGCTCCATGACGGCCTGCGTGGGGATCGGCGGCTGCGGGGCAGGGTTTGGCTGCGCCCGCTCGCGCATCACCGCAGCCATCGAGGTGTTCACCGGGACCCTCGACCCCTTCTGTCAGATCTGGAATAGCGCCACCGGCGCCTGTCGGCCGCACTTCGAGGACGGCATCCTGGACCTCTACAAGGACTACGTGCGCTTCGGCCTCGGGACCTTCGACGACGAATGCGAAGGGTACGGCGGCGACTCGAACCCGGACGCCTACGGCGCCGATGTCGGCCGTCCGTCCAAGGACTGGTGGGGCCGCGGCCTCAAGGGCCGCCGCGGGAGAAACATCGGCGCCCCCAAGGAAGACAAATGCGGCTCCAACCACGGATGCCTGACGGATCTGGTCAACCCCGACAACCCCGGAGACCTCGCGGGCCACAGCATCGACGTGCAGAACGAGATCTGCACCATCCGCAACTGGAACTGCACCCCGCTGGCAGCCTCGCTGTTCGACACCCGGTACTACTTCAACAACTGGGAGGACGAGAACGGCAGCCCCCCGGGGAAGTATCACGACCCCATGGGCAAGAAGTACGGCGGCAACTGCCGGCCCCAGTTCGTCATCCTCATGACCGACGGCGACGAATGCTGTGGCGACTGCAGCGCTCAGCCCTTTGCCGATGACGGCGCGCCCGGCCCGTGCTGCGCGAACTGCAGCACCTACGGCAACGAGGCCATCCAGGCCGAGCACCTGGCCTGCGACCTGGGCATCCCCGTCTTCGCGGTGGCCTTCGGCGGTGGCACGCCGTTCAACATGAACCGCATCGCCCGCGCCGGCCAGTGCCTGCCCCGGGCCACCTGGACGCTCCCCTCGGGAACCCCGGGTCTCATCGACGGCATGATCGCGTCGAACGGAACCCAGCTCAAGATCGCCTTCGCCCTCATCCTGGACTCGATCCTGTCGGGCTCGGTGAGCCGGACCGACTCGGCCACCACGCCGTCCTCCATCGCCTTCGGCAAGTCCTACCAGTTCTCCGCCTGGTTCGAGATGGGCATCACCGGCATCACCTGGACCGGCTACATCCAGCGCAACGAGTACGCCGACACCGACAGCGACGGCGTGCAGGAGCTCATCAACATCAAGGCCCTGGCCCCGCCCTGGATCGTCTTCGGCGGCGCGGACACGGTGTACCTGCCGGCGCCCAACAGCCGCAAGATCCTCACCATCGTGCAGGACCCGCGCAGCAAGAACTTCTTCCCGCCCGGGGCCGGCACCTACCAGCTTCCGCGAAAGGAGGGCATGGGCGCGAACGGGCTGTTCCCCTTCTCGGCGAGCACCCCGCTTCCCAGCAACGCCCCCATGTGCCTGCTCGACACCGAGGGCCTGGGGCTGCCGGCGCTCGAGGCCCGGATCAAGGACTATGTCCGCGGCGTGTCCGGCACGCCCGGCCAGACCCCGCTCAAGGTGGCGCTGGGCTCGCAGCTCGGAGACGTGTTCCACGCCTCGCCAGCGGTGGTGGGGACGCCATCGCCCTTCGCGCCGGACTTCCGCTACAACAACTACTACACCGAGTACAAAGACCGTCCCACCATGCTCTATGTCGCCGCCAACGACGGCATGCTGCACGGGTTCGTGGGCGACGCTCCGGCGGCCTCGGGCCTCACCCCGCTCCAGGAGCTGTGGGGCTTCATCCCGCCGAGGATTCTCGGCACCATCCAGCAGATTCGCTGGCCGGGGCACCGGCATTTCGTGGACAGCACTCCGGTGGTGCGCGACGTGTATTTCTCCAACATCTGCACTCCGGACGGCAATCCGCTCACTCCCAACACCTGCCTCAAGGACGCGGCCAACCAGGACGTCAAGGGCAGTTATCGCACGATGCTGGTGGGCGGACTGCGCGCCGGCGGCGACGCCTACTATGCCCTGGACGTGACCGATCCTCAAAACCCGGGGTTCCTCTGGGAATACCGCACCACCGGCAGCACCGTCCCCGACTACTACGCCAGCCCGCGCCAGTGCGGGCCCTCGCCGGCCCAGACCTGGGCGCCTCCGCTCATCGGGCAGGTCTGGCTCAAGAACAAGGCCGATTCCAAGCTCTTCTCCAAGTCGGTGGTGGTGGTCCCGGGTGGTTACGTGCCCAAGTTCTCCTTCCAGAACCTCTCCTCGTGCATCGACCTCATGGAGGCCACCGTGTCCGGTTCCAGCCTGCACTTCGTGGACGCCGAGAACGGCGAACTGCTCCGCAAGTTCTACTTCACCAACCAGGATCTCAGCCAGCTCGCCAACTGGATCGACGACTACTACGCGGAGCCCATCGGCTCCAACTGGAACCACTGGGGCGCGGGCGTCGAGTTCGACAGCGGCGACTTCGACTGGGGGGCGGGCACCGGCTGGGCCTGCCGCGAGCAGCGCAACGTGGGCGAGGCCATCACCCCGCCGCCGGGGCTCATCGACCCGGCCTTCTGCGACGTGATCAACAACTCCGGCGGCATCAAGTACCAGCAGAACTGCTGCCACAGCGGCGGCGGCAGCCCGACCAAATGCGTCAACATGAGCTCGCCCGGGCCCTGCCACTACACCTACACCGAGTACGCCGACGGCGCCATCAAGCTGTTCGTGAAAACCGACGGCTGCGGCGGCTCGGCCAACGCCAAGTTCGAGGTGGAGATCGCGCGCAACTTCCAGCTCAAGTCGGTGGCCGCCCAGCCGGTGGCCTACGACACCACGCTCGGCGAATACCTTTCGCGCGTGTTCGTGGCCACGTCCGACGGAGAGATCTGGCGCATCAACACCAACATCGCCGAGTACGACGCCACCCAGCCCGAGGGCCAGAAGGTCAAGGCCTACACCGCCGACCCCACCAAGGATTGGAAGAAAGACCTGTGGTTCGACCCCGCCGATCCGCTCCAGATGGTCCCGGCCGGCTTCGCGGCCATGCCGCGCCGGCCGTTCATGGTGGCGCCGGCGCTGGCCCTCAACCGCGCCCGGCATCTGCTGGTGTACGCCGGCACCGGCCAGCTCGACAACCTCGATCTGGTGCCCGGCCAGAAGGACTACATGTATCTGATCGAGGAGGACGTCGAGTTCGACGGCGGCCTGGGTGTGTACGTGCCCAAGCCCAAGGGCACGCCGCGCTCGGTCAAGGCCAACTTCGCCGACTCGGAGCGGCTCTTTGGCCAGCCGCTGGTGGCCAACGACACGGTGTATTACTCCACCTTCACGCCCTCGGCCTCGGCTTGCAGCAAGGGCGCCGGCAAGGTGTACGTGCAGAAGTATGAGGATCTGCTGGACGACATCATACCCGCGATCAACCTGGGCACGACGGGAACGCCGAGCGCGCCCACCATGCGCTGGACCTCGACCGGTCCCGAAGTGGTGGTGCAGCAAGCGGGCGTGGTGACCAAGCTGCCCGGTGTCGCGCCGATCCAGCCGGTCAGCAACGTGGTCCACTGGACCCAGGTCCTGTAAGGCGCGGAAACGGCAACCGCGGGCCGTGGCGCGTACGGGCCGTGAGCAGAGACACTCCTGGCGCGTCCGACCGCGGAGAATCTCCGGACAGCGCGAGAAGGCACGGCGCGCCATGCGCGTCGTGGTGCGAAGGCGAGGCTGTTGGGGCCAGCGCGTTCGCGCGCACCAGGGAGGCAGTGGTGGGAAGCCGCTTGGAGAAGACGCAGGGCTTGCGGCGAAGGTTGAATGTGTCTGCGGGCTTGGGTACGCTGTGTTCGGTCGGTTGTCGGTGGCTTTTGGATGTTTTTTCTGCGAGGTGTCGCATGAACCGCATCATCAATATCTTCCTGGTGCCGATGCTGGCTCTGGTGTTCCTTGCGGGTTGCGCAAAGAAAAAGCCGCCCGAGGCGGCCGATGCCGGCGCCGCCCCGCCGCCGCCGCCGGTCGTGACGGAGCAGCCGCCCGTGCCCCAGCTCGCCGCGGTGCCGATCGTCAACCCCGCGGTGACCGATCCCGCCGACCCCCGGCCGATGTCGGAGCGCATTGCGGAAAAGAATCTCGCTCCCGGGGTGGCCATCCAGATGCTGCGCATCGAGCCGCCGACCGCGGAGGAGATGTCCGCGCCGCATCTCAAGTCGTTTCCCGAGGCCACCAAGCGGGCGCTGATCACCTACCGCAAGGTTCAGGAGAAGGTACCGGAGCTGCGCTGCTGTCCCGAGCCGGATTCCAACCAAAAGCCCGTCGATGAGGCGGAACTCATGCGCAAACGCCTCGATGAAGAGCGCAAGAAGAAAAAGGGCAAGTGACCGCCGCTGCCAAAGGGCCGCTCCCTTGGGTGGCTAATTATATATAATTATAACTAATTGAAACATAATTTTTCTTGACAAGGTCGGGGCTCCGGCGGATACTTGGGCTGTTCGCCGGCTGTCTATCTATTGGTATTCGGGCGCGAACAGGAGATCGAACCCGCATGAAAAAGGCAAAACAGATCGAAGTCACCCGCGAAGAAGCAACCGGCGCCGAGCCGGAGGCCCGCGACCGCGAAGCCGCGCGCAACAACGTGCGCAAGATCCGCGAGGCGCTGCTGATGAGCAAGGCCGAGCTGGCCCGAAAGGCGGGGCTCTCCGCGCTCACCATCGATCGCATCGAGTCCGGATACGAATGCCGCGTGGACACCAAACGCAAGATCATCCTGGCGCTGGGGCTCAAGCTCACCGACAAGGACAAGGTTTTCGGAAGTTCGAAGTCCGATTCCGACGAGTAGGGGTCACCCATGCCCAAGGCCAAACCCGTACTGGGACTGGACATCGGCACGAGCGCCATCAAGATGGTGCAGCTGAAGGAGGCGAAGCGCGGCTACTCGCTGCAGAACTTCGCCATGGCGCCGCTGCCGCCCGAGGCCATCGTGGACGGCGCCATGATGAACTCGACGGTGATCGTGAGCAGCATCCGCCAGCTCTTGCAGTCGCAGCGCATCAAGAACAAGGAGGCCGGCATCGCCATCTCCGGGCACTCGGTGATCATCAAGAAGATCACCCTGCCGGCCATGACCGAGGAGGAGTTGGAAGAATCCATCCAGTGGGAGGCCGAGCAGTACATTCCCTTCGACATCAACGACGTGAACATCGACGTCCAGGTGCTCACCCCCGAGCCCAGCGAGCAGGGACAGATGGACGTGCTGCTGGTCGCGGCCAAGAAGGACATGATCAACGACTACCTGGCGGTGGTGCAGGAGGCCGGGCTGACGCCGGTGCTGGTGGACGTGGCCGCCTTCTGCGTGGAGAACGCCTTCGAGGTCAACTACGAACTGCCCCAGAACGAGACGGTGGTGCTGGTGAACATCGGCGCCGCGGTCATCAACATCAACGTGCTCAACCGCGGCATCACCGCCTTCACCCGCGACATCTCGATGGGGGGCAACCAGTTCACCGAGGAGATCCAGAAGCAGCTCAACGTCAGCTACGAGGAGGCCGAGGCGCTGAAGCTGGGCGGCGGCGCCGCCCAGGACGCCGAGTCGGTGGTGCCGCAGGAGGTGGAGCGGGTCATCCTGTCGGTGTCCGAGAACCTGGCCGGCGAGATCCAGCGCTCGCTGGACTTCTACGCGGCCACCGCCGCCGACAGCCATGTCTCCCACATCTACCTCTCCGGCGGCACCAGCAAGCTGCCGTCGCTCTACAAGGTGATCGAGAACAAGGTCGGGGTGCCGGTGGAGATCCTCAACCCCTTCAAAAACATCGAGTTCGATCCCAAACGCTTCGACCCCGAGTTCATCCGCGACGTGGGACCCTCGGCCGCAGTGGCGGTGGGGCTGGGCATCCGCACCGCCGACGACAAGTGAGGGCCGGCCATGATCAAGATAAACCTGCTTCCCATCAAGGCAGCCCGCCGGCGCGAGTACGTCAAGCAGCAGCTCATCCTGGGCGCGGTGCTCCTGGCCGGCGCGGTGATCGGCCTGTTCATGTGGAACTCCTCCATGAACGGCAAGATCGACCAGGCCCAGAAACACTCGGCGGAACTCTCCCAGCAGATCGAGCAGTACACCCGGGCCATCGGCGAAGTGGAGAAGTTCAAGGGCCTGGAGGACGTGCTGAGAAAGAAGCTCAAGATTATCGACGATCTGGTCCGCGGCAAGGTCGGGCCGGTCAAGGTGCTGGATCACCTGAGCCAGATCATCCCGGAGAAGGTCTGGCTGCTCCGGTGGGAGGAAAAGGGCGGCAAGGTCACGGTGGAAGGCGAGGCCTTGAGCCTCAAGGAGGTCGGGCGCTTCATGACCGTGCTGGCCACTCCCATGGAAGAGACGGTCTCGTCCGCTCCGGCGCCGGGAGGGGCGGCGGCTCCGGCCGCCGGGCCGTCTCCGGGTGTGGCGCCGGCTCCGGCGGTGGCGGCCGCGGCGACGCCCGAGGCGGCGCCGGCCAAGACCCAGCACCGGTTTTTCAGCAACATCCAGCTCGTCGAGACCAAGTCGGTGGACGACGCCACCTATCATCAGACGTTCGTGCAGTTCAAGCTGACCATGGATGTCAGCTACGCCATGTGACGGGCCGGCAAGGAGCGAGGCGAACATGGACAAGTTTTACGCCCTGATCCAGAAGACGCCGACAGTTCAGAAAGTCGCCCTGCTGGGCCTGATCCTCGTCATGATGGGTGTCGGGTACTACTTCATCATTCACCAGGAGCTGGTGGACAAGCTCAAGGCCCTCGACGCCCGCAACCGAAAGCTCGAGGAGGAGTTGCAGGAGAAGATGGAAATCGCCAACAACATCTCCAAGTTCCGCAAAAAGGTGGAGTATCTGCAGCAGCGCCTGGAAGAAAAGAAGAAAAACCTCCCCGAAGACGCCAACATGGACCAGCTTCTGAAAACCCTCAACGAACTTTCCGAGAAGTCCGACATGCGCATCATCCAGTTCGTGCCCCAGCCCGAGGTGCAGCAGGCGTTCTACGCCGAGATCCCGGTCAAGATGGACATCGAGGGCAACTACAGCGAGATCGCGACCTTCTTCGACAAGATCTCCAAGGAGGATCGCATCATCAACGTGACCAACATCGCCATGTCCGATCCCAAGATCAAGAACGGCAAGGTGATTCTCAAGGCCTCCTGTCTGGCCAAGACATTTCGCACCGTGGAGCAGGCGGCGGCCGGGGCAGCGCCGGCGGCGGCGGCTCCGGCGCCGGGACGTTAGCCAAAGGAAGGTTATGCCGTGACTTCAATGCGCGCATATCTCCGTCGAGTCGGTGGCGGCGCAAGACGCCTGGTGGGCGCGAGCCTGCTGTGCGCCGGGCTGTGGGCGTGCGGCGGTTCGGCGCCGCCCCCGGGGCCAGAGCCGTTTCCGGGGCCGGGGCCCTCGCCTGCCGGCCCCGCGCCCGCGGTGAACACCGCGCAGCTCAAGCTGGACCTCGATTTGCCGGAGGAGACGACCCCGTCGGTCACCTACATCTACACCCCGGTGGGCAAGCGGGATCCATTCCGCTCTCAATACAAGACGCTCACTCCGGAGAAGGCCAAGACATCCGAAGTGGGCGCGACCTGTCCGTTGTGCAAGTTCGAGCTGGACCAGCTCAAACTCGTGGCCATCATCTCGGGAATGGCGCAGCCCAGCGCCATGGTGGAAGACCCCACCGGCAAGGGTTGGGTGATCCGCATCGGCACCCGCATCGGCAAGAACGCCGGCCGGGTGTTTCGCATCAAGCCGGACGAGGTGGTGATCGCGGAGGACTATCGGGACTACAACCAGCGGCCGGTGACCAACTATATCAGCATCTTTCTCAAGAAGGCCGAGGAGAAGCAGGAATAACGTGGGCGCCCCCGGACATCCGGGCACCTGGTGAAGGAGAAGATCCATGGCAGCGCGTAAAGGTGAAGCCATCCTGTTGCTGGTTTTGGCTCTCTGCCTGGCACCGTGGCACGCGGTGCGCGCGGGCAGCGAGGGCGAGACCGGAAACGTCATCACCGGGGTCAGGGTGGAAAGCGGGGAGGAGAGCACCCGCGTGATCCTGGTGGGGCGCGAGGTGCCGACGTTCAACGTCTTCAAGCTCATCCAGCCGGACCGGCTGGTGGTCGACATGCCGGCCACCCGCCTGTCCGGGGTCGAAAAGACGATCGGCTCGAGCGATCCGCGCATCGGCGAGATCACGGCCTCGGAGTTCACCCAGGCCGGGAGCCTCGTCTCGCGCATCTCCATCGGGCTCAAGCCGGGCAACCGTTTCGACGCCCGCGCCGAGGGGAGCAACATCGTGATCACCATCGGCAGCCCGGGCGCGGAACGGACCGCTTCCGCCGCGCCCGCTCCGGCGCCGGCGGCGAACCCCGCTTCCGCTCCGACTCCGGCGGCGAACCCCGCTCCCGCGGCCCCGGTGGTTTCGGCTGCGCCGGAGCCCCAAGAGTCGCCGGCAGAAACTCCGGCGACCGCGGCGGATTTCAGGGTGGTGGAATCGATTGGCGATCGCGGTCGCGCCGGCTCCGTCGCCGTGGATCGGGTGCAGGCGCAAAAGAACGGCGTTGTCGATATCGTCACCCGCGGCGAGATCAAGGCCTACGAGGTGCTCGAGGTGTTCGGCCCCGACCGGCTCGTGCTCGACATCTACGGCGGGACCATGAAGGGAAAGGTTCGCGAGAGCTCGCTCTCGTCTCCGGCCGTGAACCGGGCGCGTCTGGCGCGCCACCCCGACAAGGTGCGGGTGGTGCTCGACTACGCCGAGGGCAAGGCGCGCCCGTTCAAGGTGGAGAAGACCCGCCAGGGATTGCGCATCGCGTTCCCCAAGCCCGAGACGGCCCAGGAGCCGGCGGTTGCCGCGAAGGCGATGGCCGCTCCTGCGGCGCCGACCCCGGAGCCGCAGCCCGCGCCGCAGCCCAAGGCCGCTCCGACCGCCAATCCTCCTCCCGCGGTCGCCGCCGCGCCGGCAGCGGCGGCTATCGCTGCGGAGGCTGCCCAGAGCGCAAAGCCTGCGGGGAGCCTGCGCGATCTGACCTTCCGACAGGAAGGCGGCGAGGCCCGGGTGGTGCTGGAGATGAAGGGCGAGGTGCAGCCCCAGGTGGTGCACACCGACGATCAGTCCGCGGTGCTGGAGATCGCGGACTGCAGTCTGCCGGTCACGCTGGAGCGCACCCTGGACGTGTCCGAGTTCGGCACCCCGCTGCGGTCGGTGAGCGCCTACCGGGTTCCGGGCGAGGGCAAGGTCAAGATCGTGGCCGCCACCTCTGGCGTCCTGACCAGCCGGCTGGAGCGCCGCGAGGGCGCTGTCCACTGGGTGTTCGAGATCGCCAGCGTGACCGCCAGTGCCGATGCCGCCGCGGATCCCGCGGCCTCGGAGGCCGCGCCCACCGAGTACACCTATGCGCCCGACGAGGTGGCGGGGTACAGCGTTCGCGAGCCCGCCATGGCCGAGGGAGGCGGAGGCGGCGCCAAGAAGGCCAAGTACACCGGACGGCGCATCTCCATGGACTTCAAGGACGCCGACATCCACAACGTGCTGCGCATGATCTCCGAGGTGGCCAAGCTCAACATCATCACCTCGGACGACGTGCAGGGCAAGGTCACCATCACCCTGCGCAACGTTCCCTGGGATCAGGCCCTGGATATCATCCTCAAGACCAAACACCTGGGCAAGGTGCGCCACGGCAATATCATTCGCATCGCCAAGCAGGACGACCTGATCAAGGAGCAGAAGGACGCCGCCGAGATCCAGGAAAAGATGAAACCGCTCGAGCCCCTGCGCGTGCGCATCATCTCGGTCAACTACGCCCAGGCCGGGGACATCGAAAAGCAGGTCAAGAACGTTCTCAGCGACCGGGGCGAGGTCACGGTGGACACTCGCACCAACGTCCTCATCATCAAGGACGTGCTCGAGAACCTGGTCAAGGCCGAGGGATTGGTCCGCAGCCTGGACACCGAGACGCCGCAGGTGCTGATCGAGGCCCGCATCGTCGAGGCCAACGCGTTCTACCTGCGCGAGGTGGGCATCCAGTGGGGCCCGGAGATCAACTTCGACGCGTCCCACGGCAACCCCACCGGGCTGCCCTTCCCCGGCGATATTCGCATCCGCGGCGGCGCGGACGATTCGACCACCAACACCGATCTGTCGGGCACCGGCAACCCCGGGCGCTTCGCGGTGAACCTGCCGGCGGCGGTGGGCTCCGGCGCCGGCGGCGCCATCGGCTTCGTGTTCGGATCGGCGGGCGGTGCCGCGGCGCTCAATCTGCGCCTCACCGCGGCCGAGAACAAAGGCGAGGTCAAGATCATCAGCGCGCCCAAGATCGCCACCCTGGACAACCACAAGGCCAAGATCGGCCAGGGCGTGTCCATCCCCATCAGCGTCACCTCGGCGGCCGGCGTGAACACCATCTTCGTGGAGGCCAAGCTGGAACTCGAAGTCACCCCGCACATCACCCAGGAGGGCAGCATCCTGATGGCCATCAAGGTGACCAAGAACGAGCCCGACTTCTCGCGCACCGGCGCCAAGGGCGATCCGACCATTCTCAAGAAGGAAGCCGAAACCCAGGTCATGGTTCGGGACGGCGACACCACGGTCATCGGCGGCATCTACACCCGCAAGACCTCGGACACCTTCATCGGCGTTCCCGTGCTGTCGCGCATCCCCATCCTGGGATACTTCTTCCGCAGCACCAAGTACAACGACGACCGCACCGAGCTGCTCATCTTTATCACCCCGCGGATCGTCAACCGGCTGCAGGCCACGGTCACCCAGAAATAGCGGTCGCCGGGAAAGATATGGAGGACGGAGCCATGCGTAGATTCATTCTTGTGGCCATCGGCATCTGGATTGCGGGCTGTGTCGACAACGACCGCACGCTGCTCATCCGGGGCGCGACCGGGTTTGGCAGCGACTGCAGCGCCAATGCCTCCGAGACGAGCTTCCTTCCCTGGGGTGTTCTGGACATGGCCCCAGCCTACGGGCCCAATTTCCCCCTGCGCTACTACAACTCCTTTCTGGTCCAGAATTTCCTGGTCACCACCTCGATCGGCGGCTCGGTCGACACCAACAAGGTGGTGCTGGAGCAGGTGCGGGTGCGCCTGGAGTGGTTGCGGGGAACGCAGATCCCTGACCCGGCGTTGCAGAGCGACCTGCGCGCCATCGAGAACTCGCCCGAGCAGGTGTTCCCCGCGTCGGCGATCGTGGACAGCAGCACCGAGGGCAAGCCGGGGACGTCCTGGGTGGTGCTGAAGCTTCTCGACTCGGTGGATATCGATCCCACCTCGCCGGGGCTGATGCTGACGAACTTCTTCTCCGACCGCAACAACCTGGTGTTCGTCGACAACCTCATCCTGGGCCTGAAGATCCAGCTCGAGGGCACCACCACTGGCGGTTCCACCGTCACCTCGAACGAGTTCGTCTTCCCGCTTCAGTTCTGCGTCGGTTGCCTGGCGGTCACGCGAAATGGCTCCGTTCCGGTGTACACCTGCTGCGCCGATACGCCTTCCCTGACGGACGACTATTTCCCCTACTGCGGCGGAATCCAGGATCGCGTGCCCGACTGCCAGGAATGCGACATCACATCGCCCTGAGCGGACTCTGATCGAACGCTCAAAAATGCCATCCCGGCATTTTTCGACTCGCCTCCTCGCGAAAGTCTGCGACTGGTAAAAGAAACCAAGAGCGCGCGTGCGACATTCTCGGTGCGGCGAATTCTCGTGCCGCAAGAGCCGGCGATGTGTCGACCGCCTGGGAGAAGCCGGCGGGAGTTCTTCGGCGCCCGCCCGAGCCGCGAGATGGGATTGCCGCTTGACCGCGCCGCGCGGTAAAACTAGATTCAGACGGCGGAGGTGGGCATGGCGATCCGTGTCCTGTGCATCGAAGACGACGCCGAAACCCGGGTGCTGATCAAGCGGGCGCTCGAGAATCAGGGGATGGAGGTGGACACGGTGTGGGAGGGGGAGAAGGGCCTGGCCGCTGCGCGCAGCGGGCGGTTCGACTGCGTATTGCTCGACATCATGATGCCGGGGCTGGACGGCTTCGGCGTGCTCGGCGAGTTGCGCAAGGAGCCGTCGGCCCGCCGCTTGCCGGTGGTGGTGGTGACCGCCCGTTCCGACGCCGAGAGCCGCGAGCGGGCGCTGTCGCTGGGCGCGGACGAGTACGTGGTCAAACCGTTCAGCTTCGAGCGCCTGCGCATGATCATCCAGCGGCTGGTCGCGCCGCAGCCCGGATCGCCGGACGCGAAGCCGTCATGAGCGCAATTTTGCCTTCGCGGCATGCGCAGCTTCGGCTGCGCGCGCCGCTCTCGCGCGCCGAGGAGATCTGCGAGCGGTTCCTTTGTCTCGGGGCCAGCGGCGCCCAGTGGCTGGACGATAGCTGTCTGGACCGGCCCGCCGACCTTCGCGAGAACGAGGTCGAGTTGCGTTTTTCCTTCACCGCGGACGAGGCCTGCCGGGCTTGCCGGGAGGAGGGCGAGCGGCTGGCTGCAGAAGACGAGCGCATCGGCAACGTCAGCCTGGTCGTGCTCGATTCGGCGGACTGGGCGACCGCCTGGCGCGCCCACCACCGTCCGGTCCGCGCGGGGCGATTCTTCGTCCATCCCGAGTGGGTGCCGGCCGAAGGAGAGCGGTATCCCATCCGGATCGATCCCGGCATGGCCTTCGGCACCGGCCTGCATCCCACCACGCACATGTGTCTTACGGACCTGGACCGCTGCCTGCCGGCGAACCGGGTGCTCGACCTCGGCTGCGGCTCGGGGGTGCTGGCGCTGGCGGCGGCCCGGGCCGGGGTGCCGGACGTGTGGGCGGTGGACATCGATCCCGAGGCCTGCCGCGTTACCCGCGAAAACGCCGAGCGCAACGGTCTTGGCGATCGGTTGATGATCCGCGAGGGCGATGTCGACGCGGCCCCGGGTCGCTTCGATCTGGTGCTGGCCAACATCCTGTCCGGGCCGCTCATGGCCATGGCCCCGCGTCTGGCCATGCGCGTATCCCCGGGCGGACGGGTCGTGCTCTCCGGCCTTCTGCGCGAGGAGGCGGCCGAGGTGGCGGATGCGTACCGCCGCGCCGGCTTCCAGCAGGAGTCTGTGCGGTGCGAGGAGGAGTGGGCCTGCCTGATCATGCAACGGGGAGGCGAATGAGCCGGACCCGCCTGCATGTCCCGCGCGAGCGGTTCGAGGACGGGGTGCGCCTGCTCGATGCCGAGCGCCATTACCTGTGCGATGTGCTGCGGCTCGGCGAGGGCGACGAGCTCGAGATCTTCGACGGAGCGGGCCGGACGGCGATGGCGCGGCTGCGGCGCGATCCCAAGGGCTGGCGGCTCCAGTGGTTCGAGACGGTTCGGGAGCGGGAGGCCGCCCGGCAGGTCATCCTGGCCGCAGCGCTCATCAAGGCGCGCAGCCGGGAGGTCGCGTTGCGCATGGCGGTGGAGCTCGGTGTGGACGAGTTTTGGCCGTTGGTCTCCGAGCGCTGCGTGGTGCGCGCCTGCGACGGACGAAGCGGCCGATTGGAGCGCGAGCGGCACATTGCGGCCGAGGCGGCCCGCCAGTGCGGCCGCGCCACGGTGCCCGAAGTCCATCTGCCGGTTCCGTTGGACGAGGCGCTCTCCTTGCCGGCGGATCACCGAGTCATCCTCCAGGAAAACGTTGTCGCCGAGCCGCTGGCGGCGCTGGCGCCGCGGTTGGGGCCGGGACGGCTGCTGTTGCTGGTCGGACCGGAAGGAGGCTTCTCGCCAGCCGAGTTCGAGCGCTCGCTCGCGCGGGGATTTGTCGCCGCTTCGCTCGGGCCGCGGGTGCTGCGCGCGGATACCGCGGCGGTGGTGGCGGCGGCCCTGGGCGGCCTTGGCTCTCTGGCGCAGAGATAGGAATGGAGCGCACGAGTTTCCGAGCCATTGGCTGTGCGGCATGGCCCTCGTTTTGACGTTATCGTAATCGCATCGGAATCGGCGGAATCGGGGCCTGTCCCCGTTATTAATCTAATTTTTCAGTTGGTTATGAGGGAGGCTGTTGCCTTGGGTCTTGACCTTTCCGGGCGGAAAATGAACGTTCGTTATTTTGATTGACTTGTACTTCGGGTGTGGTATCCATAGCGTCCTCTTGAGGGCCAGGTCGAAGGCGAAAGGAATCACATGGAAACAAGGATGACCCGACGCGCCAAAGGATTCGAGGCGCAGCCGGCCCCGGTTCTGGAAGGTCCGATGACCGCGGACATCGGCAGTCGCAGCGAGCGGACCGTCCGGGCCATCCTGGACGCCGCTCGGGAGCTGTTCATCTCGCAGGGCTACCACGGCACCGGCATCCGCGAGGTGGCCGCCGCCGCCGGGCTCACCGTCGGCGCGGTTTACAACCACTTTTCGGGCAAGGAGGCGCTGTTCGACCGCGTGTTCGCGCAGAACAATCCCTTTGGACTCTTGCCCGACGTGCTCGCCGGCGCCCAGGGAAGGACCGTCGAGGAAATCTTGAAAAACGTTGCGGCGAACCTGAGGCAGCGGCTTCACCAGCGGCGCGATCTTCTGCGCCTGGTATTCATCGAGCTTCTGGAGTTCAACGGCCGCCATATCCCGGCCACCATCGCGCAAAACGCCGAAGCGGTGGCGAATTTCTTGGAGCGGTTGCAAAAGACCGAGGGCGCGAACCTGAGAGCGTTTCCGCCGCTCCTTCTCATGCGCACCTTTCTCGGCCTGCTTTCGGCTTGGTTTTTCACCGACACGCTGTTTCGGGACGAACTGCCGGCCTCCTTGGCCGGCCTTCGGGTCGAGGACGCCGTCGATGTTTTTCTCCATGGCGCCCTGGCTGTCGGCCCGTCGCCGGCTTCAACGTCCGACCCCATTCGACCGGAGTGAACATGCGTTTTCTGGGTATCGACATCGGTTCGACCAGCGTCAAGGCCGTTCTTCTCGATGGCCTGACCGAATCATGGCACGACATGGCCGCCCACGAGGGCGCCATCCAGGAGACTTTGCGCGCCATCCTGCGGCGCCGCGGCATCGACGGCGGGCTCCCGGCGGTGGTGACCGGCAACACCGGGCGACAGCAGGTGCGCTGCGCCCAGGCCATCCTGCCGCTCGCCATCGAATCCGCGCTGGCCGCCATCGGCGAGCGCGTCCGGGCGGTGGTGTCTTTGGGAGGCGAGTCGCTGTGCGTGTACATGCTCTCGCCCGGGGGCCGAATCCAGAACACGCTGACCGGCGACAAGTGCGCCGCCGGCACCGGGGAATTCTTCCGCCAGCAGCTTCGGCGCATGGACCTGGAGCTCGATTGCCTCGATCGCATTCCCAACGACACCCGGAGCCATTTGCTGTCGGCTCGCTGCTCGGTGTTCATGAAGAGCGACTGCACCCACAAGCTCAACAAGAAGGAGGCCACCAAGGAGGAGATCGTGGTCTCGTTGGCCGACGTCATGGCCAGCAAGGCCGCCGAGTTCCTCGCCCGGGCCCGCGTCACCGAGGGACGCGTGCTGCTCGTCGGCGGCGTCACCCGCAACCGCTTCTTGCTGCGCCTGCTGCGGCAGAAACTCCCCGGGCTCGAACTGGTGGTGCCGCCCCAGGCGCCGTACTTCGAGGCCTTCGGCGCCGCCCACCTGGCCACCGAGCATGGGCAGAGCCTGCCGTCGCGAGCGGCGTTGTTCGAGGACGGCGCGCTCGCTTTCGAGCATTACCCGCCGCTTCGCGACGCCCTGCCGCGGGTGAACCGCATCGAGGCGCGCCGCGGCCGGGTGCGCCCGGACGGGGAATACATCCTGGGCATCGACGGCGGCTCCACCACCACCAAGGCCGTGCTGGTGGATGCGGCCACCCGCGAGATCTGCGCCGCCTTCTACGGCCGCACCCACGGCGATCCGGTCGAGGCGCTGCGGCAGGTGCTTTCCGAGATCCGGCAGCAGGTGCGCGAACAGATCGGCGATGCGCCCATCCGCATCCCCCTGGCCGCCACCACCGGATCCTCGCGCGAGGTGCTGGGCGTGTTCGCCGAGACCCGCGGCGTGTACAACGAGATCATCGCCCACACCGTCGGCACCACCCACTTCCAGCCGGCCATCGACACCATCTTCGAGATCGGCGGCCAGGACGCCAAGTACGTGCTGGTGCAGAACGGCGTGCCCATCGACTACGCCATGAACGAGGCCTGCAGCGCCGGCACCGGCTCCTTCATCGAGGAGTCCGCCCGCGGCGATCTGAACATCCAGAGCGCCCCGGAGATCGGCCCCGTGGCCCTGGCCAGCCAGACCCCGCTCAAGTTCGGCGAGCATTGCTCGGCCTTCATCAACTCGGACATCCGCGCCGCCATCCAGCAGGGCGCCGCGCGCGCCGACATCACCGCGGGGATCATCTTCTCCATCGTCTCCAACTATCTCAACCGGGTGGTGGGCAACCGCACCATCGGCAACGCCATCGTTCTCCAGGGCGGCGTGGCCAAGAACCCGGCCGTGCCGGCCGCCTTCGCCACCGTGCTGGGAAAATCCATCACTGTGCCGCCGGAGCCCGAGCTGCTGGGCGCCTTCGGCGTGGCGCTGCTGGCCCAGCAGAAGCACGCCGCGGGCGAGCTGGCCGCCGGCGACTACTCCCTGGACGCGCTGATCGGGCGCAAAATCGAAAACGGCAAGACGTTTCTGTGCCAGGCCTGCGAAAACCGCTGCCCCATCCGCACCCTCATCGTCAGCGGGCACAAGACCTTCTTCGGCGGGCGTTGCAACAAGTACGCCAACCTGCGCAAGGCGGTCTCGGTGGACGCCGTGGACGACTTCGTGGCCCTGCGCGAACGGCTGCTGTTTTCCGAGTACGCCCCCGATCCCATGACCCTGCGCCCGCGTTGCGAAAGGACGGTGGGCGTGCCGCGGGTCTTCACCGTGCACACGCTCTGGCCGCTGTACTCGTGGTTCTTCCATTCGCTCGGGGTGCGCGCGGTGCTCTCGGAGACGAGCCTGAAGGAAGGCGTGCAGCGCGCCGAGGCCGCCTTCTGCTTGCCCGGCGAGCTGGCGCACGGCATGACCGAGGATCTGCTGCGCCGTGGCGTGGACTACTTGTTCGTCCCTCATCTGAAGAACCTGCCCAGCCTGGAACCCGGCCTGGCGGCCACGCTCTGTCCCATCACGCAGGGGCTGCCGTACTATCTGCGTCCGGCCTTCGGGATCGCCGACGAGCGCCTGCTGCGTCCCGTGCTCGACTTCGCAGGCGGCATGGAGTCGGGCCAGGGCGCCTTCGAGGACATCGCGCTGCGCCTGGGCTTCTCCCGCGAGGAGGGTCGCCGCGCCTTCCAGGTGGGGCTGGCCCGGCAGCGGGACTTCTGGGCGCGCCTGCGCCAGATCGGAACCGAGGTGATCGAGCAGGCCCGGCGCGGCGACCGGCCGGTCATCGCGCTCTTCGGCCGACCGTACAACGCCTTCAACCCCGAGGCCAACATGGGCGTGCCGCGAAAACTCGCGACCCGCGGCTACCGGGTGCTGCCCTTCGACTTCTTTCCCGTCGGGGACGAGGCCATCACCTACAACATGTACTGGTACTACGGCCAGCTCAACCTCAAGGCCGCCCGCCAGGTCCGGGAGCACCCCAATTTGTTCTTGTGCTATATCTCCAACTTCGGCTGCGCCCCGGACAGTTTCATGCTGCACTTTGTGCGCTGGTTCATGGGGACGAAGCCGTACCTGGTCCTCGAGTTCGACAGCCACACCGCCGACGCCGGCGTCGACACCCGCATCGAGGCGTTCCTCGACATCATCGAGGGCTATCGGCGCCAGGCGGGCGGCGCGCGCGCGCAGAGGGAACCGTTGCGCTACCGCGTCGACCTGGACGGCGCGAACACGTGCATCGTCGATCGCCGCACCGGCGAGCGCATCCCGCTTCGCGATCCGCGGGTGACGGTGATCTACCCGTCGATGGGAAACATGGCCAGCGCGGCCTGCGCAGCCATCACCCGCGCCCAGGGCATCCGCGCGGAGGCACTGCCCGAGCCGGACGCGCAGACCACCCAGCTCGCGCGCAACGTCGCCTCCGGCAAGGAGTGCATCCCCACCCTGCTGGTGCTCGGGCAGATGCTGCGGCGGCTCATGGACCGGCCGCCGGCGCCCGAGGAGATTTTGGCGGTGGTGGTGCCCAAGACCACCGGGCCGTGCCGCACCGGGCAATACGGGCCCTTCTACGAGGGCATCCTGCACGATCTGGGGATCGACAACGTGGCCATTCTGTACCTCTCCTCGGACAACGGATACTCCGAACTGGGGGAGGGGTTCACCCTGCTCGCCTGGTACGCGCTCACGCTCTCGGACTTCTTCAAGGACATGGAGACCGCGCTCGCCATCCTGGCGAAAGATCGGACGGCGGCGCTCGAGACGCTGCGCTCGGTGTGGAACGGCGCGCTCGATGTTTTGGGCCGCGACATCGACCGGTTGTACCCGTTCCTCGAATCCCAGGTTCCGCTTCTCGCCGCCATCCCGCGCCGCGGGCGGCTCGAGGATCTTCCCAAGGTGCTGGTGGTCGGCGAGATCTACGTACGCCGGGACGACTACTCGGTGCGGGAACTCGTCACCCACCTGGCCGAAAACGGCATCCTGGGCAAGGTCACCGGCATCGCCGAGTGGATCAACTACTGCAACTACTTGCGGAACATGGAACTGCGCCGCCGCCTGGACCGGATGCCGGCGCTGCGGCGGCCGTTTTCAAGGGAGTTTCGCGAGCGGCTTGCCCTGGCCGTCACCCGGCGCATCAGCGCCGCCATCGAGGAGCGGCTGCGCCGCATCCTCGAACCCACCGGCCTGCTGCCGCACGTGCCGCACGACATGGATCGCATCATGTCCGGGGTGGACGGGGTGACCCACGTGGAGTTCGAGACCGAGGCCACCATCTCCTCGCTGGTGAGCCGGGTGGCCGTCGCCGAGGGCTACGACGGCGTGGCCGCCATCGCCCCCTTCGCCTGCCTGCCGGGGCGCCTCATCCGGGCCATCCTCGAGCCGCACTTCCGCGTTTGCGCCGTCCCCTACATCACGCTCGAGAACGACGGTCTGCACTACCCGCCCAACACGCTGTCGCGGCTCGAAATCTTCATGCTGAACGTGCTGCGGCGAAAGCGCGACGGGTATTACCCGGTGGCGGCCGCCCGGGCCGCGCAGGTCCGCTCGACGGCCCCGGCGGTGCTCAAGGCCGATCTGCGGCTGCTGGATCGGCGCGCCCCGCTTTCGCCCCCGGACGAAATCCGCGACCTCCCCCCGCCCGCCGCTCCCGCCTGAGGGGTGCGGTCCCGGTGCGCGAATGCGGGGCCGGAAGAGCCAGCGCGTTCGCGGAATATTCCCCTTCGAGCGGCGTGCCGCTTGGCACCCGGCGACGGGGACCTCGCTCGGCTGCCGCGGGTAGGCCTCGCGGTGGCGCTACGGCTTCGGTTCCGGCAGAACGGGTGCCACCTTGCCGTCCTGGTAGAGAGCGCCGCAGCCGCCGGCGCGCTGGTGCATCTCGTTGGCCAGGTGGTACCAGCGCTGCACGCCGTTCTCCAGGCGAAAGTAGTGGACCAGGTAGGCCGAGAGGAGCCCCAAGAACAAGAGCGTGAGCGCCAGGCCCGGCCCGGTGGGGCGCACGATGGAGAACCCCAGCACAAGCAAAAAAAACGCGGCCACGAAGAGCGTCACGATGAGGTGGATGAGGCGCTCGTTCTGCATGCGATGCATCTGCGTCTCGTGGAAGGCGAGCAGCCGCTGCCACCGCTCGGGCGGGTGCTCCCCGTGTTGCCCGGAAAGGAGGGCACGGATGAAGGCCTCGTGAAGCCGCAGATATTCCCACATGGTTCTCCTCCGCTTCGGTCGCCGGCGCCGGGCGAGCGCGCCGCTGTTCGAACGGACGCGTCTTGGCGTGAGTGTAACGAGCCGCCCGCCGGCGCGCAAACGGCGACGGTGGTTCGGCGGCCGATCCGTGCTATCATGGGCGCATGCGCGACGGCGGAGGCGGAGTCGTGTGGCTTTTCAGTCTGGCAGCGGCGGCTCTGGCGGGGATGAACGCGGGGGCGGCCGAAGTCATCATACCAGACTCGAACGGCGTGGCGATCGGGGCCGTCCCCGTCGAGAGCGCCGTCATCGACCGGGTCGAGGCGGCCCTGGCGCCGGATGGGCGGAGGGCGGCCGTGAGCGTGCAGCACGGGCGCTTCGGCGGCGCGAGCCTTTTCCTGCTGGAGGCCGGCCGGCCGGCCCGGGTGCTCCTCGACACCGGCCGGGAGGAATCCCTGTCCGATCCGGTCTGGGACGCCGGAGGCTCGGTGGTGGCCGTGGTGGTCCGCGGCCCGGCCCGGCGCCTTCCCGGCGAGCGGGCGCTGCGTCAGGGAGGGTCGCTGTGGCTCTGTTCGGCCGCTCCGGCCGGCGAGACGTCCTGCGCCCGGCTCGGAGATGACGACGACCTCTGGCGTCCGGTGGCGTTCGGCCCGGCGGGCCGCCTGCGGGTCGCGCGCATCCTGCCCGGTGACCTCGTCGCGCTCGAGCCGGCGTGGCTCGATCTCGCCACGGGGCTCGCCCGTCGCGATCCGTCGCCCCTCGAGTCCGAGGCGCTGTTTGGGCCGGAGCCCTACCCGCCGCCGGCGGTTCCTCGCGACCTGCCCCATCCCGCGCCCGATCAGCCGCTGGCCATGCCCTACATCCACCAGGTGTACGACACCCCGAACGAGTTCAACGGGAACTGGGCCTGCGGTCCGACCTCGACGCTGATGGCCATCCAGCACTTCGGCCGGCTGCCGGCCTGGCCGGTGACGGTGGATATTCCCTCGCCCCACACCTCGGACTTCGGCGCCTACGTCTCGCGAGAATACTCCGCCTTTGGCACCACCTTCAACCGCTACCAGAACGACGCCTCGGGCAAGCCTGCCGCCGGGGCCTACGGCTGGTGCACCGAGGACGGCGCAGCCTGGGCCTGGCGCATGCAGGACTACGCCAAGAAGCACAACTTGAGCTCGGACTTCGACGGCTCGGCCTCGTTCGCCGAGGTGCAGGCGGCCATCGACGCAGGAAAGGTGGTGCCGCTCTCGACGCAGCTCACCAGCGCCGGCCACATCATCACCGTCAAGGGGTACACCTCCGACGGCCGGCTCATCACCAACGATCCCTACGGCGACAAGAACCAGGGCTACATGAACTACCGCGGCGAGGGCGCCATCTACACCTGGGCCCAGGTGGGCTCGAAGTGGTTCATCACCGTGTACGGCGAGGGCGCCATCGAGACCGACGACGCCGCTTTCGTGGCCCAGAGCGTGGCCGACGGCAGCCACTTTCTTCCCCAAACCCCCTTTGTCCAGCGCTGGACGCTGCGAAACTCCGGCACCACCACCTGGACCCGCGCCGGAAACTATCTTCTCACCTACGACGGCGAGGAGCGCTACTCGGCACCGGAGCAGATCCTGCTGCCCGAGGGCGCCAGCGTGGCCCCGGGACAGACATGGGAGTTCGAGGTGCCCATGACCTCTCCCGCGGCGCCGGGGACCTATCGCGGCTACTTCCGCATGGACCGCTACGGCGTCCATCGCTTCGGGACGCGGGTGTATCTCGACCTGGTGGTGGACGAGGTCCCCGACGCGGACGGGGACGGTCACCGGGCTGACGTGGACTGCGACGACCAGGACGCGCAGATCCACCCCGGCGCCGAAGAGCTGTGCGACGGCCGCGATCAGGACTGCGACGGCGAGACAGACGAAGGCTGCGCGGAGGAAGAAATCGGCCCGGACGACGGCGGCGCCGACGCCGGACCGGACGGAGGCAGGGAAGAGGACGGGGACGGAGGCGACATCGTGGTCCTCTCCGGCGGCTGCGGTTGCGCGGGGTCGGGATGGGGGAGCAGCGGTACGGAGTGGCTGATACTCTTGCCGTTCCTCGTGCTCGCGGTGGGCAGGAAGGACAGACCCGGAAGCCCGGGTCCGGTCCCGCGCTAGCTGCGCCCCGTGGGTTTTGCGGGGTCGTTGAAAAGCGAGCGCAAGAAGCGGGCGGCCAGCGCCGCGGCCCGGTAGCCGAACACCAGCCAGAATGCCACGTTGCCCCAGGCGGCGAGCGGAACCGCGTAGCCGAGGAGCGGCAGCAGCGAGTACCCGTGGTAGGCGGTGAGGTGCGAGAGCGCCACCCGCGCCGGATAGAGAGGAACGAAGCGCCGCTTCGCCTCCCGCGTGAGTACGAACTCGTAGAAAAACTCGTCCCGCCGCGAGACGCCCTCGTCGTAGTTGGCGTAGAGAATGTTCAGCACCTCGATGGTGAGCAGAGTGCCCAGCCAGGGTACGGCCACAAGGCTCTCTTCCAGAAGCCGCAGCACGAACACCAGGTAGAGCAAGATGTGCGCCAGCAGATCCACCACGTAGGAGTCGAGGAAACGGCGCAGGCGCAGGCGGGATAGGGGCCGCTGGTGCGCGGGCATCCCCTCCACCGCCCAACCGGTGGCCACGCCATCGGCGATGTCGAACGCCACCACGAAAAACGAGCACAGCACGCCCGCCCAGAGGCGTCCGGAAAGCAACAGCCACGCTCCGGCGAAGGCCCAGGGCAGCGCAAAGAGCGGCGTCCATTCGAAGGGGATGCGCAGGATATGATAGATGCGGCCGATGACCGCGCCCGCGGCGACCTTGGGCCAGACCAGGGTCCGGATCCGGATGGCCCCGTCCGGCGCGGATAGCTTCATGGTCTGCCGGCGGGCGAATCCAACCGCCTCCGAAAGAAAGCAGATCAATCGTCGAAGCGGCGCGCGCGAGCCCGGTCCCGCGGCGAAAAGCTCATCCGTCTCGCATTGGGGAAGGACCTGGGTTTTTTCGCAACAAGAGTTCATACCGCGACATAAAGCAATACCGATGCCAGGAGGGCCTTTCGGCGATTCGGAGCGGTGCCAGGCACCCCGGTCAGGACTGCGCCTGCTGACAACTTATTGATTTGTAGGTTTTATTTCGCCAATGCGCGCTGATTGTGCCGGAGCGGTTGGCGGGACGATTATCGCGGGAGTGGTGTTGCGAGATTTCACACCGCGGGCCGAAATTGCTGCGACGGGCCGGGCTCGGCTGTTGGCAATCGGGCCCGAATGAGCTAGCGTGCCGAAAGGGGAGCGAGCGGAGGCTCGAATGCGGACGACGATCGGTGTCTGGGTACTTGCGTTTGTCGCAATGTCAGGCGCGGCCGGGGCGGATGAAATATCCGTGCCGCTTAAGTTTTCCGAGCCGGTCTTCGAGCCGGGGCCGTTTGGCGAGATCGCCCATGTCGAGGGCGCCGAGCCGTTCGGGCGCTACGGCGAGCCCATCCTTCCCGTTCGCACGGTGAGAGTGGTGGTGCCCGCCGGGCACGTTGTCCTGGACGCCTGGATCGAGCAAGCCCGGATCGAGTCCGTCCCCGGCAGCCACAAGCTCGCGCCCGCGGCGCGGCCTTTCCCGTACTCCCGGCCCGAACTGGCCCGGCCGCCCGTGGCGCAGGCCGCGATCTATCAGGCCTCCGGATTGTTTCCGCAAGATTGGTTGCGGCGGTCTTCGCTTCAAGAATGGCATGGATTTGCCATCCAGGAGATTCTGGTCTCGCCTCTGCGCTACGAGCCCCTGGCAGGACGGGTGACGCGGCTCGCCTCCGCCCGGCTGGTCGTGATCACCGCGCCGGGGGCGCGACCGGTCCGTCCGAGCCTTGCCAGTGCCCGCGATCGCGCACGAGTGCTCTCGTCTTGCGATGACGGCAGCGCCGTGGATTCCTATCCTCTCCGCCCGCTGCGCGCCCCGGGCCGGCTCGATCCGGCGGAATATCCTCTCGTGATCGTGGCCCCGGAGATGTTCACCGGCCTTTCCAGCCCATACTCGCTGGAGGCCTTGCGCGACGCACGCAGCGCCGGCGGCATCGCCACGACCATCGTCACCCTGGAGTGGATCCGTCAGACCTACGCCGGCCTGCGGCCGTCCGGTGGGAGCGACGATGCGACGAGGGTGCGCGAGTTTCTCGCCGACGCCTACCGCGACTGGCACACCCGCTCGGTCATCCTGGTGGGCGACGCCGACGCCGCCGACGTGGGCGGGGAGAGCGGCGACGATCTGATGCCGGCCCGCAAGTTGCGCGCCAGCATCTACCTGGAGAGCGGCGAGGTTCCGGACGACATCCCGGCGGACCTCTACTACGCCTGCCTGGACGGGAGCTTCGACGAAAACCGAAACGGCATCTACGGCGAGGCCAGCGACGGCCCGGGCGGCGGCGAGGTGGACCTCTTTGCGGAGCTTTCCGTGGGCCGCGCGCCCGCGGACAGCGCCGCGGAGGTCGAGCGTTTCGTGGAAAAGACGCTGGCCTACTCCGCGGCCGCCGGCCAGCGCCTCAAGGAGGTCTGGTTCCTGGGAGAGTACCTCTGGGACGGGCCGAACGGGCCCGAGTTCGGCGGGACTTCGATGGACGAGTTGTGGCACGGCTCCAGCGTGGGCGGCTACACCACCGTCGGATTCGATGCCCAGCCGTTCTTCACCCCGCATGCGCTCTACGACGGGACCGGCTTCGAGTGGGGTCCGTCCAATCTGATTCCGATCCTCGAGTCCGCGCCGCACATCGTCAACCACCTGGGGCATTCCAACGAGTACTACAACATGAAGCTCATGACCGGCGACGTGGATCGGCTCACCAACCCTGCTCCCTTCCTGGTCTATTCCCAGGGCTGCATCGCCGGGGCCTTCGACAACCAGGATCCGCCCGATATCGGCGGCGAGGTGTATCCGGTGGACTGCATGGCCGAGCACTTCCTGCTGGCGCCGCACGCGGCGTTCGCGGTGATCATGAACGCCCGCTACGGCCTGGGCTCCTACGGCACCACCGACTCACCCAGCCAGCGCTTCAACCGCCACTTCTGGGACGCTTTCTTCGGCGAGGGGAAGCGCACCTTCGGCGAGGCCTTCGACGACAGCAAGCACGACAACGCCGGCTGGATCTCCTGGGACGATTCCTTCCGCTGGGTGGGCTACGAACTCAACTACTTCGGCGATCCCACCCTGGTGCTCAAGAAGAACCTGGGCACCGACCGTCCCATCATCGCGGTCTATCCGGCCGAGGCCTCGTTTTCCGCGCGCGAGGGCGCAGATCCCGCGCCCCGGTCGGTCCTGGTCCAGAACGACGGCGTGGGCGAGATGACCTTTACGGCCAGCTCCGACCAGCCCTGGCTCGATGTGGCGCCCGCCAGCGGCGCCGCGCCGATGTCCGTCGAGGTGCGGGTGCATGTCGCGGGACTGGCGGCCGGGGAATATCAGGGCGCGTTGCGCTTCGACAGCCCCGAGGCCGAAAACGGCTCGGCGACCTTCCCGGTCCGGCTGACGGTGATCGCCGTTCCCGAGGTGCGCGTGCCCCACACCGAGGAGTTGCCGAGGGTGGACGGGTTCATCTCGGCCGAGGAATACGGTCGGGCGGTGGCGCTGAACCTGGGCCCGGCGCCGGGGACGGCCACGCTCTATCTCGTGGTCGGCGACGGCAAGCTCTACGCCGCCATGGACGATCGCGCCGCCAGCGGCGGCGGGGACTACGACCAGTTCCGCCTGTATTTCGATCGCAACCTGGACGGGGTGTGGCCCGCACAGCCCGCCGAGGATGGCGAATTCATCGGCTCGCCGGCGCGATCCTATTACTATCCGCTGTTCAATGCCGGCGAGGGGGTCACCGGGCCGGACAATCCCGAGACAGACCCGGCGGGTTTCCAGGCGGCCTTCGGCTTCACCGACCACCGCATGTTCGAGATGGCGGTGGATCTGGTGGCGAGCCATCTGGACGTCGGCCCCGAGGGCTCCTTCGGCGCCTACTTCCAGAGCCGCGGGCGCACCGCCGACGGGACGCGGATCACCACCCGCTGGCCCGAGCAGATGCCGTCGCTGGACGACCAGCGCTACTTTGGGGTGCTGGATCTCGCCGTCGAGGGACTCGAAATCCGCGTCTCTCCCGAGCCGCTGCGGTTTTCCTGCGTGGTGGGGCGCGACGCGCCCGAGCCGCAGGCGATCGAGGTGAGAGAGAAGGACGGGCGGCCGCTTACGTTCGTCGCGGAGCCGTCCGTCTCCTGGCTGAGCGTGGAACCGTCCCAGGGGTCGGCGCCGCTGACCCTGGTGGTCCGGGCCGATCCGCAGGGCGTCGCTCCCGGAAGCTACACCGGGACCATCGACGTCGGCGCGGACGGCGCCTGGAACAACCCACACCGGGTGCGCGTGGTGTTGGAGGTCCAGCCGGTCCCGGCGCGCGTCAAGGTCGAGCCGGACCGCTTTTCGCTGGCGGTGGCCCAGGACACGCCCGATCCGCTGCTGCCGGTGACCCTCTCCAACCTCGGTGGGCGGGCGCTTTCGTACGTCTCGAGCGGGGACGGCTTTTTGGCGCTGGAGCCGCCCTCGGGCCTGGTGGGCCCCGGCGGCTCGCTGGATGTCAAGCTGCGGGTGAAGGTCGCGGCGCTCGCCATGGGCCGCCAGACCGGCGCGATCACCGTCTCCGATCCCCAGGCCGAGGGCGAACCCGGCCGGGTGGAGGTCGAGGCGCTGCTTCTGTCGGCCCGCCCGGTGCCGCCGGCGTCCGATTTCGTGATCCGCCCGCGGGACCGGCGCCTGGCGCTCGAGTGGACCATGCCGGAAGATCCGCTGGTGGCCGGGGTGCGCATCCAGCGCGCGCTGGACGTTGCCCCCACCGGGGCCGCCACCGGCGACAACGTCTTCCAGGGAATGGCGGTCGCCTATCTGGACCAGGAGCTGGAGAACGGCAAACGCTACTGTTACAGCGTCTTCACCTTCGATGCGGGCGGGCGCTATGGCGCGCCGGTCAAGGCCTGCGCCGTCCCCGGGGAGAACCGCGCGCCGCCGGGACCCGAGCTGGTTTCGCCGGCGGACGGGGCCGAGCTGGATAACGTGCCGTTCTTGGTCTGCCGGACCGTGGCCGACCCCGACGGAGATCCGGTCGAGTATGTTTACCACCTGAAGGGTTCGGCCATGCAGGAGATCGAAACCGGGATCGGCGAAGCGTGGGAGGGACAGGTCTCGTTCCGCCCGACGATTTCGCTGGCGAGAAACGCGACCTACACCTGGCAAGTCGAGGCGCACGATCCGGGAGGCAAGGCGAGCCTTTCCGAACATCGGTCGTTCTGGCTGCGGGGGCAACCGGACGGCGGCCAGCCGGACGGCGGGACAGACCCCGGCGGCGGGGGCGGTTGCGGCTGCGGCGGCGATCCCTTCGCTCTCGGCTGGATGGGTCTGCTCGGGCTCGGGCTGGGCCTCACGCGGCACTTGACGCGGGCGCGCCGGCCAATATGATCGGGCCATGTCGATCAAACGAACCAAACATTATTCCCGGGTTCCGCGCGAACGCGACAGCGACGAAACGGAAAGCCTGTTCCCGCTGAAGCCCAAGGCGGTGGAGAAGCAATGGGACTGGGCCGCCCAGGTGGGCGGTCAGCCGGACACGGCCTTCACCGCGTATTCCGCCAAGACCGCCTTCAACGAGTCGGCGTTGCTCCTGCACCCGGTTTTCGGCAAGGGAATCGTCACCGCGGTGGATGGCAAGCGCATCGAGGTCCTGTTCCAGGACGGGCGGCGCAAGCTGGTCCACGCCACCTGATGGACGCGGCGCGGCCCTTGCGGGCGACCAACCTCGATCGCAACACGGTCCTCGCGGAGCGTGTGGTGCTGGCCGAGCGCTGGGGCGCTCGCCTGCGCGGGCTTCTGGGCCGAGACGGGCTGGCCGAGGGCGAGGCGCTCCTCATCCGGCCCTGCACCTCGATCCATAGCTGTTTCATGCGGTTTGTCTTCGACGCGGTCTTTCTCGATGCCGAGGGGCGGGTGCGGCACCTCGTCCCGCGAATGAAGCCGTGGCGTTTCTCGCGCGTGGTGCTGGACGCCGCCGGCGTGCTGGAACTCCCCGCGGGCGTCATCGAAAAGACCGGCACCCGCCTCGGCGACCGGGTGGAACTCGCGCCCGCTCCCGCGCCCTGAGGCGCGCCGCGACAGGATCGCACGGGCGCGAATGCGCTGGCTCTGTGTGGCCCCGCGTTCGCGCGCGATGGATTGTTGGGGCGCGAGGGCGCTGGTACTGGCTGGCTGAGGCCAGTTACTTGCGGATGCAGTCGAAGCCGGTGTAGGGCCGCAGAGCCTCAGGGATGACCACCGACCCGTCGGCCTGCTGGAAGTTCTCCAGGATGGCGGCCAGGGTGCGGCCCACCGCCAGGCCCGAGCCGTTGAGGGTGTGCACGAATTCCGGCTTGGCGCCGCTCTCGCGCCGGAAGCGGATGCGGGCGCGCCGCGCCTGGAAGTCCTCGAAGTTGGAGCAGGACGAGATCTCGACGAAGCGCCCTTGCCCCGGCATCCATACCTCGATGTCGTAGGTCTTGGCCGAGGAGAAGCCGAGGTCGCCGCCGCACAGCGCCACCACGCGGTAGCTCAGGCCGAGCCGCGCCAGCACATCCTCGGCGTCGGCGGTGAGTTTCTCCAGCTCCGGGTAGGAAGAAGCCGGGTCGGCGAACTTGACCAGCTCGACCTTGTCGAACTGGTGCTGGCGGGTCAGCCCGCGCGTGTCGCGGCCGGCGGCCCCCGCCTCGCGGCGGAAGCAAGGGGTGTAGGCCACGTACCGGATGGGCAGGCGCGCGGCATCCAGGATCTCGTCCCGGTGCAGATTGGTGACCGGCACCTCGGCGGTCGGGATGAGGAAATACTCGGGCTCGGTGGTCTTGAAGGCCTCTTCCTCGAACTTGGGGAGTTGGCCGGTGCCGACCATGGCCTCGCGCTGCACCAGAAAGGGCGGCAGCACCTCGGTGTAGCCGTGCTCGCGGGTGTGCAGATCGAGCATGAACTGGATCAGCGCCCGCTCCAGCCGCGCCCCCGCCCCGAACAGCACGGTGAAGCGAGAGCCCGAGAGCTTCACCCCGCGCTCGAAGTCCAGGATGCCGAGCTCGGCCCCGATGTCCCAGTGGGGCCGAGCGGCAAAGGCGAACTGCGACGGCGTTCCCGCGGTGCGCACCACCGGGTTCTGCTCGGCGCTCGTTCCGGGCGGCACCGACTCGTGCGGCAGGTTGGGGATGAAGAGCAGGAGGTTTTCGAGCTCGGTCTCGATCTGCTTGAGCTCGTCGTCGAGCTGCTTCTGCCGGGAGGACTTCTCCTTGAGCTCGAGGCGCAGCGCCTGCGCCACCGCCGGGTCGGACTTGAGCAGGTCCTTCATTCGCTCGCCCGCCTGCTTTTGTTCGTGGCGCAGTCCCTCGCTCTCTTTGATGAGAGCGCGGCGGCGCGCGCCCAGCTCGGCCAGGCGCTCGGCGCCCTGGACCTGGCCGCGCAGCGAGAGGCGGCGTTTCACGTCGTCCAATTTCTCGGTGATCAGTCGCAGATCGAGCATGGCCTCACTCGTTTTTCAAATAGTCGATTTCGTCTTTGACTTCCTCGGCGTCCGGGGCGTCCGGGCGCAGCTGCAAATATTTGCGGAACTCGGCGATGGCGCCCTTGACGTTGTTGCCGGCCTTGTACACGTGGCCCAGGTAGTAGTGCGGCATGGGATCCTGAGGATCGGCCTTGATGGCCGCCAGGTAGTGTTTGATGGCCTGCGTTTTCTTGCCCAGGTCGTCGTAGGTTCTTCCCAGCCGGTAGGCCAGGCCGGGGAGGTTGGGATTCTTGGCATAGGCCTTGTTGTAGGCCGCCAGCGCCGGGCCGAACTTGCCCTGCTTGCTGTAAGCGTCGCCGATGTTGACCATGATCGACGGGTTGCCCGGCTGCTCCCGCGCCACCCGCTGGAAGTGCTGGATGGCCTCCTCGAACTGCTGGCGCTCGGCCAGCGCCTGGCCGAGGAAGTTCAGCGCATCGATGAAGTCGGGCCGCAGCTTGACCGCGAGGCGCAGCTCCTCGATGGCGTCGAGCGGCTGTTCCATCTTGAGCAGGAGCTTGCCGATGGCGAAGCGCACATTGGCGTTGTTCTTGTCGAGTTCGGCGGACTTGCGCAGAAGCTCCAGGGCTTGATCGCGGTTGTCCTGCCGCTCGAACACCAGGCCCAGATGGTAGAAAGCCTCGGCGTTCTGGGCATTGATGCCGGTCGCGGTCTGGAAGTACTTGCTGGCGGCGGCGAGATCCCCGGACGCCTCGGCGGCCACGCCGGCGCGCACGTAGAGACGATCGTCCTTGGGATTGGCCAGGATGGCCTTCTCGTACATGGAGAGCGCCTCGCGGTACTTCTTGCTGAGGAACAGGTTGTAACCGTGCTCGTAGGCCAGGTCGGGGAAGCGAGGCGAGAGCGTGGCCACCTTCTCGTAGGATGCCGAGGCCCGATCGTACTCGCCCTTCTCGCGATAGGTGTTGGCCAGATTGAAGTGGGCCGCCGGAAACTCCGGATCGAGGCTCAGCGCCTGTCCGAATTCCTCCTCCGCCAGGCGGAAGTTCTTCTGTGCGAAGTACACCTCTCCCAGGCCGTTGTGGACCTGCGGGGAGCGCGGGTTCTGCTTCACCGCCTCGCTCAGGATGGCCAGCGCCTCCGCCAGCTTGCCGGTGCGCAGCTGCAGCCGGGCCGCGGCCACGCGCGCGTCCAGGAACTGGGGCGCCATCTTGGTGGCCTGGTCGTAGAGGTTCAGGGCCTCCTCGGGCCGGCCCAGGTCCTCGCTGATGCGCCCGAGGTAGAACTGGGGCCGCGGATCCCCCTTGGCGTTCTTGGCGATCTCCTCGAGCAGCAGTTTGGCCTTCACGATGTCGCCGTTCATCCACATCGAGCGGCCCTTGCCGATCTGGGCGTCGATGTTCTGCGGCTCGAGCTGCAGCGCCTTTTCGAACATGCCCTGGGCCTTGGCGAACTCGCCCATGTCCAGGTAGAAGCTCCCCAGCGCGGCCAGGTACTCGGCGCGCTCCGGCATGAGCTGGGCGGCGCTGTTGAGATCCTGCACCACCTTCTCGTAATCGTGGCGGCGCAGGTTGATGCGCGAGCGCAGGAAGTGGGCCTTGGCCTGCTCGGACGGAGCCAGCTCGGCAAAATAGCGCCCGAACACCATGTCGAGAAGCTTCTGTCCCTCGGCGTCGTCCGCCTTGACCGCGATCAGGATCTGCGCCTGCTCCAGCGCGGAACTGATGTGACGGGGGTTCTTCTCCAGGGCTTTCTGGTAAAAGAGCAGGGCGTTGTCGAAGTCGCCCTGCAGCGACTGGATCTCGCCCAGGGCGTGATAGGCCTTGGTGAAGTCCGGATCCAGCACCACCGCTCGATCGAGCAGGCGGGCGGCCTCGGTCCAGTTCTTCTGGTAGGCATGAGCCCAGCCGGCCAGGAAGAGCGCCTCCTTGTCGCGGGAGCCTTCCGCGATCAGGGGCTGGAGCGCGCTGGCGGCGTTGGCCGGATTGGCCAGCATCTCCAGCGCCGCCCGCACCTTGACGGTTTCGGCCGCGGTGGAGGACTCCTGGTTGAGCTGGACGAGCACATCGCGGGCGCGCTTGAGGTACACCTCGTTGGCGCCGTAGTTGCGCAGCATGGCCGCGTAGGCCAACCCCAGGTAATAGAGGTTTTCCACCGAGTCGTTCCCTTGGCGCAGGGCGACCTCTATCTCCTCGATTACCGCGCGGTAGCCGGCGGCGGTGTCGAGGAAGAAGTTCATGCGCACGTTGACCGCCGGACCCTCTCCTCCGGTCTCGCCGCCGCTTCCGCCGCCCCCGCCCCCGCCCCCGCCGGAAAGCAGGCGCACGCCGAAGAAGCCGAACCGGGTGAAACCCATTCCCACGCCCGCCAGGACGATCAACCCGACCGCGGCCAGCAAGACGTAGAGCAGGCGGGAGCGGCGCGCGGGCTTTTCCTCCGGAGGAGGTTCGGCGAACTCGAGGCCCTTGGGCGCGATGACCGCGCCTTCATCGTCCTCGTCGATCCCTTGCACGCTGGCCCCGGAGGGCGACGGCGGAGCGGCGCTCACCGGCTCCTCCATGAGCTGCCGGATGGTGTCGGCGAATTCCTCGAAGGCGCCGAGCGGCTTGTAGTTGAGCCCGTCGCTGGAGGCTTCCTCGTTGCCCATGAGCTGGTGCTCGGCCAGCATGCGATTGATGGTGTTGGTGTCGAAGGGGCCGAACACCTTGCCGCTCTTGCGGCGGATGCGGTAGCGGACCTGGCCGTCCTCGCCGCCGGGCTCCGGCTCCTTGCCGATGTCATTGTCGATGAAGTTGAAGATCTCCCCTTCGGCTCCCGGCGTGGGTTGCGGCTGGGCGCGGGCTCCCGGAACGCCGGGGAGCGTGGACGGGGCCTTCGCGGCCGGAGGCGGCAGCGTGGAGGCACGCGGTTTGCCGATGGGCGGCAGCGAGGAGCCGGAGGGGCCGGCCGCCACGGGCGGCGGCGGAGCCCGAGAGGGGATCTCCTCGGGGAGATCCAGTTCGAGATTGTCCGGCTCCGGCGTGGGTGCCGGTTCGTCCTGGATCTGGACCTCGCCGAAATCGAAGAGCTGGCCGGCGGTGGCCGGGGCGCTCTCCCGGGCCACGATGAAGGTCGCCGAACACCGCGGACACTTCACCTGCAATCCCTCGGGGGGGACCCGGGATTCGTCGATGTTGTACTCCGAACTGCATTTCTCGCATCGCACCTTCATGGCGACTCCGTGGCGGGCTCACCCGCGAGGTGGCCCTCGAAACGCTTTTTGAGGCGAAGATAGGTCTCGTATCCGCTCTCCAGCGCGCGCTCCCGCGAGCCGTCCCCGAGGTGGCGGCGCATCACTCGATGCGTGAGCACTTCGACCTCGGCCAGGCTCAACCCGGCGACGTCGGCCAGATCCTCGGGGATGATGGGATCCATGCGGCGCTTGAGCTCGCAATAGCGGCGGAACTCGGCCAGTTCCTTCTCTCCGGCCACCCACAGGTGTCCCCGGTCGTCCCGGCCCAGGATCCCCGAGCGCCACAGCCGGGCCGCCACCCACCGTCCCTGGGACGGCAGCAATCCGGCCGTGGCGGTGAGCAGGGCGTCCTCCGCCGCGGTGAGGGGCAGCCGCCGCCTGCCGTCGGGCAGCACCTCGCCGGACGCGGCCAGCCTCTCCAACGCCTGCGCCATGCGGGTCAGCGGATCGCTGCCGACCTGATCGGCCAGGCGCTGGTAGAGATCGCTCAGGCGGGCGCCCAGGCGTTCGAACACCCGTCGCCGGAGCGGCTCGCTCTCGTTGAATGCGTTGAGGAACCGTTGCCGGTCGATGGAAATGAGCCGGCACTCCCGGGCCGCCACCGCGCCGACCGCGCGCCGGTCGCCGAGCAGCGCCTCCTCGCCGAAGAAGTCGCCCTCTCTCAACATGGCCAGGCACAGTTCTTCCCCGCGCACGGATTTGCGGATGTGGACCTCGCCGCGCTGGATCAGAAAGATCTCGGTGGGTTCGTCGCCTTCTCGAAAGAGTACCGTTCCGGCCGGGACCATGCGCGAGAGCTGTTCTTCCAGGACGTCGAGCTCCACCGTCCGAGCCTTTCTGCATATTGAAGCCGGCGTCATTGAACCATACGGGTTGCCCGGAATCAAGCGGCGCCGCCATGGGCGCGGGGACGGCGGGGGTGTCGAAAAACGTTGAATATTTCGCAAGCTTGTCTTAGACTCACTGCGTCATTCCACAGGAGGTTTGCGATGAGACTGGTTGCGATTGCGGCGGTGGCGGCGATTTGGGCGGGTTGCTCGGGCGGCGGCGACACCTGCAACGGCGCGGGGGAGCGCGAGTGCAACGGCGTGTGCGTGGACACCAACACCGACAAGCAAAACTGCGGTGGCTGCGGCAACACCTGCGGTGGCGCGGCCACCTGCGAGGGCGGCCACTGCGTCTGCTCCGGCGGGCTCGACTACTGCAACGGCGCCTGCGTGAACTACCAGACCGACCGCCAGAACTGCGGCGGCTGCCAGGCCCCCTGCCAGACCGGCCAGCAGTGCCTGGCGGGAAAGTGCGTGACTCCGTACGAGGAGACCTGCGACGGGGTGGACAACGATTTTGACGGCCAGACCGATGAGGACGCGAACGGCCAGGCCCTCAAACGCTCCTGCGACAACCTTTGCGGCGCCGGCACCGAAACCTGCCAGGCCGGCAAGTACCAGAACTGCACCGCCCCGGCCCCGAAGGACGAGACCTGCAACGAAAAGGACGACGACTGCGACGGCTTGACGGACGAGGGCGTGACCACCACCTGGTACAACGACTGGGATCTCGACGGTTACGGCGATCCCGACCTGGCCTATGCCGTTCAGGCCTGCGCCAAGCCGGCGGACGGCTCGGGGCCCGACGGCTCCAACTATGTCGCCGACCACTCCGACTGCGACGACGGCTACTCCGGCCGCGACGAGGGCCGGCAGATCCACCCGGGCGCCGCCGAGACCTGCGACGACATCGACAACAACTGCGACGGCAATACCGACGAGGGCTGCACCTGCACCGTGGGTGAGCAGCGCCCCTGCGGCACCGATGTGGGCGAGTGCAACCCCGGCACCCAGACCTGCGTGAACCTGGGCGCGGGACCGGAGTGGGGCACCTGCGGCGGCACCGGGTATATCCCGCCCCAACCGACCGAGAGCTGCAACTTCCTCGACGACGATTGCGACGGCACGACCGACGAGGAGATGGCCGACGACCTGTACGAGGTGAACGACACCTGTGCGGCGGCCCGGGTGCTGCCCGATCTGTGGCAGGAAGAGTTCATCGCAGTCCCGGCGGTGACGCTGTACCACGGCACCGGCACCGCCAAGGATTCGGACTGGTTCAAGGTGCGGGCCATCGAGGGCCAGAACCTGAACTGCACCACCCACCCCATGGAACCGCAGTGCAATTTCGTGTTCCAGACCCGCTTCCGCATTCCCGAGGGTGCGTCCAAGGACGCTTACAAGCTGTGCGTGTACACCACCGCCGCCTGCGGCAGCATCAACGGGAGCAACACTTTCTGTACTGGCGCGACGGACTGGAACGAGGGCCAGAAGGCCTACATCCTGGCGCTGTCCTTCGACGGCACCTGCTGGCTGGACGACAGCTGGGACTTCTTGGTGGAGGTGAAGCACGCGACGCCGGAGGCGGTCCAGAGTTGCAAGCCCTACGATCTGCGCTTCGACTTCTCCTGGCAGGGCAGCATCCAGGACCCCTGCCCCTAGCCGGCCTCCCGCGCTCCCCTGGCCCGGGCCGCTCCCCGGTCCGCCCGATCCATCGAACCATGACCCGACCTGTCGCTTCTCGCCAGAGGCGGTCGAGCGCCAGAGCCGCCGCCTCCGCGCCGGCCGGGACCGTTCGCGAACTGTCGTTCAGGCGCTGCTCTGGCGGTTTTGGGGGGCCCGGGCCACGAGGGCGAGCCCAGATTCCGCTTGACAGCGGGCGCTCGGCGCGTAGAATCTCCCCCCGCCGCGCAAGTCGGCGCGGCAAACGAAGTCGAGGTGTTCGATGAAGGACGGCATTCATCCCAAGTACCAGGAAGCGACGGTGGAGTGCGCCTGCGGCGCGGTGATCAAGACCCGCTCCACCCGCGGCAGCTTCAAGATCGACATCTGTTCCAAGTGCCACCCCTTCTTCACCGGCAAGCAGAAGCTGGTGGACTCGGCCGGTCGGGTGGAGCGCTTCCGGCGCAAGTACGGCCTGACCGAAGGCGCCGCCAAGCCCGAGGCCAAGGAGGCCGAGAAGTAGCTCGGTCCCTCCCGGGGCCGCATCTCGGCGCGCGATCGCTTCGATTCATGCAGGCCCGCTGGACCCGGCGTTCCGGCGGGCTTTTTCTTTGGGAGCCGTCATGGATTCCGGGCAACTGCTGGGTGGGCAGGCGGTGCTGGAGGGCGTGATGATGCGCTCTTCCCGCAGCCTGGCGGTGGCGGTGCGGCGCGCCGACGGCAGCCTCACCGTGCGCGAATCGCCCTGGCGCAAGCTGGCTCCCGGCCGGCGCTTCCTGCGCTGGCCCTTCCTGCGCGGCGGCGCGGTGCTGGTGGAGTCCTTGATGAACGGCATGGCAGCCCTCAATTTTTCCGCCCGCCTGGCCCTGGAGGACGAGGAGTCGCGAAAAGGAGAGAACGGCGACGGTGCGCCGCCGCCGGAGGGAAAAAAAGCTGGACGAAAATCCTCCGATGTCGCGGCCGGGCTCACGGTGGCGCTCGGCATCGTCTTTGGCGTGGGGCTCTTCATCGCATTGCCGCACCTGGCGGTATGGTTGGGAAGCTCGGCCCTGGGGCGCGAGCTCGGCGTCCGCGACTTTCTCTTCCACGCCGTCACCGGCGCGGTGAAGTTTCTGGTCTTCGTGGGCTACATCGCCGCCATCTCGCTGTTTTCCGACGTGCGCAAGGTGTTCGCCTACCACGGGGCCGAACACCAGTCCATCCACGCCCTGGAGGCCGGCCAGCCGCTCGACGTGGCCAGCGCCCGGGCGCACTCGCCGCTGCACCCGCGCTGCGGCACCACCTTTCTCATCCTGGTGATCGCCATGTCCATCCTGGTGTTCTCGCTGGTGTTCCCACCACTCCTGTGGTGGCTGGGCGAGCCGACCGGGATCGGCTGGCTGGATCAGATCATCTATATCCTCATCAAGCTGCCGCTCCTCGTTCCGGTGGCCGGGCTGGCCTACGAGCTGCAGCGCATCACCGCCCGGCGCATGGATCGAGCCTGGGCGCGGGCGCTGGCCGCACCCGGGCTGCTGTTGCAGCGGCTCACCACCCGGCGCGCGTCGGACGACCAACTGGAGACGGCGCTGGCGGCGCTGCACAAGTGCCTGTGGCGGGATCGGCGGCCGGCCGGGGAGGAGATTCCGGCCGAGGCGGTGGAGCGCCACCCGAGCTACCAGGCCTTTCTGGCGGCGCTGGAAAAGAACGGTTGATCGGCGGGAGGTGCGCGTGTTCACCCGGTTGTCCGAAGTGGAGCGGCGCTTCGAAGAGCTGTCGCAGAAACTGGCCGACCCGGCGGTCTTCTCCGATCCGGCCAAGCTGCAACAGGTGGCCAAGGAGCGCAAGGGACTGGAGGAGCTGGTGGCCGCCTACCGCGAGTACCGGCAGGTGGAGCAGACCATCGCCGAAAATCGCGAGCTGGCCGCGGGGGCCGACCGCGAACTGGCGGCGCTGGCGGCGGAGGAGCTTTCCGGGTTGCAGCGGCGGTTGGAGGAGCTCACCGGCCGGCTCAAGGTGCTGCTGCTCCCCGCGGACCCGCTGGACGACAAGAACATCCTGCTCGAGATCCGCGCCGGCACGGGCGGCGAGGAGGCGGCGCTGTTCGCGGCGGATCTGTTCCGCATGTACCAGCGCTTCGCCGAGCGGCGGCGCTGGCGGGTGGAGCCGATGAGCGAAAGCCTGGCCGCCGCCGGAGGTTTCAAGGAGATCGTGGTGTTGATCTCGGGCGAGAAGGTGTACAGCCGGCTCAAGTACGAGGGCGGGGTCCACCGGGTGCAGCGCGTGCCGGTCACCGAGGCCCAGGGCCGCATCCATACTTCGACGGTCACGGTGGCGGTGCTGCCCGAAGCGGACGAGGTGGAGGTGGAGCTGCCCGAGAAGGATCTCGAGATCAGCGTGTGCCGCGCGGGGGGGCCGGGCGGGCAGGGGGTCAACACCACCGACAGCGCGGTGATCATCACCCACATCCCCACCGGCATCACCGTGCGCTGCCAGGACGAGCGTTCGCAGCAGAAGAACAAGGCCAAGGCCAAGAAAATCCTGCTGGCGCGGCTGTACGAGATCAAGCGGGAGGAGCAGGAGAAGGAGCGGAGCCAGAGCCGGCGCAGCATGGTCGGCAGCGGAGAGCGGGCCGAGAAGATCCGCACCTATAACTTCCCGCAGAACCGTCTGACCGACCACCGCATCGGATTGACCTTGCACAAGCTGGATCGGGTCATGGAGGGCGAGCTGGACGAGGTGCTGGATCACCTGCACGCCTTCTACCAGGCCGAGGCGCTCAAGGGGGAGTCCGCCTGAGCCCCCCGCTCACGCTGCTGGCCGCGCTGCAGCGCGCCGAGGAGTTTCTCCGGCGCAAGGGTGTGGCCGGCCCCCGGCTGGACGCGCAGGTGTTGCTCGCCCACCGCATGGGGCTCTCGCGGCTCCAGCTCTACCTGCGTTTCGAGCAGCCGCTCACCGCCGCCGAGCAGGATGACCTGCGCGAGCTTTTGCGGCGGCGCGCGGCCGGGGAGCCGGTGGCCTACCTGGTCGGGGCGAAGGAGTTCTATTCTCTCCCCTTTCGGGTGGACGAGCGCGTGCTCATCCCGCGGCCGGACTCCGAGACGCTGATCGACGCGGCGCGCGAGGTCTTTTGCTCCGCCGCGCCGGCCGCCATCGCCGATGTCGGCACCGGCAGCGGCTGTCTGCTGTGCGCCCTGGCCAAGGAGTTTCCGTCCTGCCGGGGTGTCGGCATCGACTGCGATCCCGGCGCGCTCCAGGTCGCCGAGGCCAACGTCGGCGAGCTGGGCCTGATCGAGCGGTTGCGGCTGGCCCGGGGCGACCTGCTGGCGGGAGAGGCGGGTCCGTTCGATCTGATCGTGGCCAACCTGCCCTATATCCCCGCCGGCGAGATCGAGCGCCTGCCGCAGGAAGTTCGCCGCGAGCCGCGTCTGGCGCTGGACGGAGGGCCGGACGGGCTGGATCTCATCCGCCGCGTCATCCCGCAGGCCATGGAGAGGCTGTCGGCCCGAGGCTGGCTGCTTTTGGAGATGGGGCAGGGGCAGGCGGAGGCGGTGCGGGAGCGCCTGGCGGCGGCGGGCTTCGAGGATGTCCGGGTCTGGAAAGATCTTTCGGGGATCGAGCGCGTGGCGGGCGGTCGGCGGCCGGGCTAGGCGCCCGGACCGCCCGACTCCATGATGATTTTGCGGATGTGTTCGGCCAGGATCTGCGAGCCGTCCCCCTCCATGCGAACCAGACGCAGCTCGATGCCGGCGGTCTTCGGCTCGATGCCGCGGGCGGCGGCCTCATCAGCGGAGAGGACCCGGCGCGCCTCGGTGTGCGCGACGATGGCGCGGCCGTCGACGGCAAAGCGCACGACCGCCGGCTGGCCGGGCTCCAGAGAAAGCGCCGCGGGCACGAACACCCCGCCCGGCGATACGAAGATCGAATCCAGCCGGTGTGTGGCGCGGGAGGCTTCCAGCGTCACCGTGACTCGGAGCAGCGTCCACTTTTCTTTTCGGATGGGCATCTGCCGCCACCATATCCTCGCGGCGGGCGAGGGTCAAGAAAGCGGCCTGGCGCCGCTGGCCAGCAACGGTCGGATGGCGCCCAGCACGCTCTCGCGCACCGCCGCGTCGGTGAACACCGGCAGGTTGCCGGGGACGCGGGCCAGGGGAATGCCCGCGGCGGTGAGCCGGCGCAGGGCCGGTTCGGCCTTGTCGGCGAACTCGCGCAGCCGGGAGCGGATCTTCTCCTCGGTGTCGTCGGAACGCAGCACCACCGGCGTGCCGCAGGCCGTGCACAGCCCTCCGGGCGCGGGCGGCTTGAACTCGAGGTGGAATACCTTTCCGCAGCCCGCCTTGGGGCAGATCCGCCGGCCGATGGTGCGGGCCACGATGGCCTCGTCGTCGTTGTCGACGAGCAAGACCAGATCGATGCGCCGGCCGAGCTCGCGGCACAAGCGAAGGAGGAAGTCGGACTGATCCGGCGTGCGCGGGTATCCGTCCAGCACCAGGCCCTTGCCGCCGGCGGCGCGAAAGGCCGCCGCGAAGAGCTCGTTGGTGATGGCATCGGGCACGAACTTGCCCGCCTCGACGTAGTGTCCGGCCAGAAAACCCAATCTCGCGTCCTCCGGATCCACGCCCGCCTCCCGGGCGGGTTCCTGCAAGGCCGCCCGGATGCGGTCGTCGGGGGCGAAGGTTCCGTCGGTCAGCAAGGCGCTGCGATCCACGCGGTCGCGGACCTTGGACCAGGCCCCGAGGTACTGGCGAAAGATGTTGCCGGTGGAGAGCTGTTTCAGCGAGTGCTCGGAGAGCAAAACGTCGATGCGCGGCTGCTTGCCGGCGCCGCTCTTTCCTGCGACCACGATGTTTTGGATGTCCATGCGAGCCTCCTGGTTGGGCGGCACGGTAGCGCGGCCGCCGCCGCTTGGCAAGCGGCGCGGCGGTCCGCTATGCGTCCGGCGGCGGCGTGCGGGCCGCGGTGACGGCGGCGACCTCGGCCGCGCCGGCGGCGAGCAGCACCCGGGCGCACTCGGCCAGGGTGGCGCCGGTGGTGGCGGTGTCGTCCACCAGGCACACCCGCTTTCCGGCGAAGGGATGGGGCCGGCGCACGGCGAAGGCGCCGCGGACGTTCTCCTCCCGCACCCGGCGCCCGGCCGATTGTCCCTGGGGCGGCGTGGCGCGGATCCGCGCCAGGTGGTCCAGCGACACTGGGAGATGAAGGCGCCGGCCCAGGCCCCGGGCCAGCCCGGCCGCCTGGTTGAATCCCCGCTGCCGCAGCCGGGAGCGGTGCAGCGCCACACCCACGAGGATCTCGGGCGCGAAAGGCAGGGCGCGCACGAGCGGTTCCATCTCCTCGACCAACCAGTCTCCGATCTCGATCCGCCCGCCGAGCTTGAAGGCGGTGAGCGCCTCGGCGGCGGCGCCCGAAAAGAACATGGCCGAGCGAATGCGCACCGGAGGCGGAGCGCTGCGGCACTCGGCGCAGCGCTCCGAACCGTGCGTGGGCTGGCCGCAGGCGGCGCACAACGGCGGCTCGGGGCGGCGGATCTCCGCCAAGCATTCGGGGCACAGCCGGGCGCGCCGATCCTCGAGCAGGGCGCGACAGACGGAACAGGCGGGCGGGAGCAGGAGATCCGCGAGCCCCCCGACCCCGGCCGCGGCGCAGCGCCACAGCGCGCGGGCCGCCCTCACTCGCCCTCTCCCGCGGGATGTTCGATGGAATCGGGCCAGAGGCGATCGAGATCGTACAGCTCGCGCACCGGTTCTTGCAGGATGTGGACCACCGCGTCGCCGAAGTCGAGCAGCACCCACTGGCCCGCATCCACACCCTCGATCCCCAGCGGGCGCCGCCGGCGTTCCTTCATCGACTCCGACAGATGGTCGGCCAGGGCGCGGGCGTGGCGTTCGTTGCCGGCGCTGGCCAGGATGACAAAATCGGTGTAGGAGCAGCGCGCGCCCACGTCCAGCAGGCGCAGGCGGCGGGCTTTCTTCTCCGCCAGGAGCCGGGCCAGCTCCCGGGCCAGCGCGAGGGAGGCGGCCGGCGAGGCCGCGGCGGGCGAGGGGGATATCTTGCGACGAACGGGTGGACGAGGCATGGAGTCTCTCACGGGTTGGGGTTGGTCAGCGGAGCGGTCACGCCGGCGGGCGGACCCAGCGTGGAGGTGAAGCCCTTGCCGAAATAGAAGTCCAGCACGCGGTTGTTCAGGGTGTCCCGCTGCGGGATGGGCTTCACCTCGGACGCCGGCGGCGGCGGAACCAGCGGCGGATTGCCGAACCCGTCGGCCAGGAATCGCAGCGAAACCTCCAGCGCAATGGTGCCGCCGTCGGGTTCGTCGACTTGGAGTGAACCCGCCAGATCGGCCGCGAGCAGGGCCCCCGATTCGGTATCCACCGACACGGTGCCGCGCAGGTCGCGCGGGTTCAGACGGTCGCGAAAGCGCTCCTCGTCCGCCGGCGGTGCCTCCACGGGATAGACGTACTTCTTCACCCCGGCGGGGGCCGGGGGCGGCGGCACCGTTCCCGGGAGCCGGGGCTCGCCCGGGGCCAGCGTGACGGCGAACTTGGCCGCGTCCCGGCCGTGATGGCGCATCAGGCCGAGTTTCTGGAAACGCCACCGCCCGCGGTAGAGCCGGTAGAGAGAGGCGACGGCGCCGAAGGCTTGTTCGCGAAACTGGTCCGGGGCGCCGAGCAACGTGTCCCGCTCGTGAAACGGTCCCCAGAGGTTCTTGACGTAGAAGCGCCCACCCGAGAACACCGCCTCGTAGCCGCCGCTGGCGTCGTTTTCCACCTTGATGCGGAAGTCGCCGTTCTGGGCGGTGACGATGGTGTCGGTCTCCGCCAACGCCAGCCGCTCCTCCTGGCCGGCCATCTGGTAGCGCATCTCGGCCTGGCTGCGGTGCGCCCCCAGGCGGCGGGCGACCTCGGCCTGGCTCATCAGAAAGACGCGGTCGGCGACGGCGGGGTTTTCGGGCAGCGCGAAGGCGTCCAGCGGCTCGAGCTTCTCCTGGGTCAGGGCTCCGCGGCCCTGGAAGCGCTCGAGATGGCGCTCGCGCTTTTCGCCGCAGGCGAAAACGAGCAGGCACAGCAGGACGGATCCCCATGGTCTCATGCCGCGATGAGGATGCACCAGGACGGTGCCGTGGTCAACCGCGATCTGGGGCGAGGCACGCCAGAGTGGCGCGCGAGCGGAGAATCTGTTAGCTTCGCTCCGACCGTCATCCGATTGGGAGGCCGAACATGCGCGCGGGAATCTGGATTTGCCTGCTCGGGCTGGCGGGCTGCGGCGCCGGGGCGCCCCTTTCCGAAGACGATGTGGCGTCGCTGCGCATCCTTCCCGACCGGATCGAGCTGTGCCGGTTGCTCGATGCTCAACTGGTGTTCGAGGCCCGTACCGTGACAGGAGCCGTGAGCGATGTGGCGCAAAGCCCCGCACTCGACATCCTGGCGACCGACGCCGAAGTGATCCGGCTCTCCGGGCCCGGCCGCATCCAGGGCGTCGTGGGCGGCCGGACGCGGCTGGTGGCCTATTTTGCGGGCCGGCAGGCGACGGCCGACGTGGCCGTGGCGGACGGCGTGCTGGCCGGCCTCATCGCCGAGCCCGAGCGCATCGAGTTGGAGATCGGGCGCCAGCGGGTGGTGGGCCTGAAGGGCAGCGTCAGCGACGGATCGCGGATCGACGTCTCCTCCGGCGCGCTGGGCACCCGCTATCGCATCGACAACCCGGGGGTGGCCGCCATCACCGCGGACGGGTGGCTGTTCGCGCTGGGCGAAGGGACGGCCCTGCTGCGGGCCACGCTGGGCGAGTATCGAATCGACATCCCGGTGGAAGTGCGCGGCCCGGGGCCCCACCTGGTTCGCCTGGAGCTGTCGCCGCCTTCGATTTCGCTTCGCCAGGGCGAGGAGGTCCAACTCTCGGTCAGCGGGCTGTACGACGATGGCGGCCGGCGGGATCTCACCGCCGATCCCGCCACCACCTATCTCAGCTCGGACCGCGCGGTGGTCGAGGTGAATGCGACCGGCCGGGTCACCGCCAGGATCAAGGGAGAAGCCGTGATCACCGTCGGCCACGGGCTGCAAGTCGCCCGGGCATCGGTGTCGGTCAGCGAGTGAGCCGGCGCCGCAGAAGGCCCAGGACGAGAGCGAACCCCACGAGCCAGGGGAACGGGGGCGAGGGGAGCGCCGGGGTGGCCGAGCAACCGCAGCCCCCGCTGCCGCAATCCTCGTCGCTCTGGCCGTCGCAGTCGTCGTCGAGACCGTTGTCGCACGCCTCGGATCCGCTGGCGGTGCAGGCGTATTCGCAGCCGTTGGCCGCCTGGCCGTCCAGGTCCACGTGGCCCGGCTCGCAGGCGGTGAGCTGGCACTGGCCGTCCCGGCAGGCTTCTCCGGCGAAAGCGAGGTCGCAGCGCACGCCGCAGCCGCCGCAGTTTTCCAGATCGCTCTGGGTGTCGATGCAGGCACGATCGCAGTCGGTCCGGCCGCCGCCGCAGGAGGCCGCGCACTGTCCCAGATCGCACACCTGCCGCGGGCTGGTCTCCCGGCAGGCCCAGCCGCACTCGCCACAGTTGTCGGGATCGGCCTGGAGATCGAACCCCTCGTCGGTCGAGCCGTCGCAGTCGTCGTCGGTGTTGTTGCACAGCTCGTCGGCGCCCGGGAACACCGAGGCGATGGTGTCGTCGCAGTCCGGACCGTTGGGGCAGTGCAGGCCATAGCCGTCTCGGTCGCGGTCCACGCAGCCGCAGTCCGGATCGGCCAGGTCGGTCTTGCCGTCGCAGTTGTCGTCCTTGGCGTTCTCGCAGTTTTCGGCGGCGCCGGGGTTCACTCCCGGGTCGGTGTCGTCGCAATCGCTGCCGCCGCAGGAGGCCGCCCGGGCTCCATCGTTGTCGTCGTCGGGGCAGGGCACGCAACTGCCCACGCAGCAGCGGGCGTTGTCGGACGCCGGCACCCAGGTTCCCTGGCAATCGTCCAGGGCCTGGCAGGGCGTGCCCCCCTGGTCGGCGCAGGCCGGCGCCGGTTCCACCGTGACGGCGAAGGACGGCGGGCTCCACGGGCTGGGGGCGTTGGACTGGTCCTGGACCTTGGCCCGCATGTACCAGAGGCCCGGCGCCAGTTCGAAGGCCGCCGGCACGATCCAGCGCCCCTCGGCGGAGAACTGCCAGCTCGAGTCGACCAGATCGGCCGAGTCAAACGTCGGCACCCGATCCACCTGGACGTGGTAGGCCTTCTGCACCGCGCCCGGGTCGCGATCGCTGTACTGGAAGCGCCAGGCCGGGGTGCGATCGGCCACCGTCGCCCGAGGTTGAAAGGCCCACGGCGGATCCCCGGCGCCCGCCTCCAGGGCGCCGCGATCGGCGCGCGCGCCGCCTCCCGCGGGGATCGCCGCGTCCTCGGGGCCGCTGTCGATGGCCGGGCTGCCCGGTCCGGGCGTATAGTCGCCCGAGTTCGGGTCGGCAAAACGAGGATCGGTGGTGAGATCGCCCGGTCCGGGATCGATGCCTTCGCGGTCGACCTGGTTTTCGAAAAACAGGTTGTTGTCCACCACGCTGTCCGGAAAGTACGACAGCGCCTCCAGCCCCACCACGTTCTGTGCCAGCACGTTGGCCTCGATGCGGCAGCCGGCCAGGGTGTGCAACTCGATGCCGAAGGCGAAGCCGACCGCGGTGTTCTGCAACACCCGGGTGTCCTGGGCTCCGTCCAGGCGGATGGCCTGGAGCGAGCCGCCCACGAGGAGGTTGCGCTCCACCGCCACGCCGCGGGCGCCGTCCACCAGGATGGCGCCCTGAGAGGCGGGGTTGCCCTCGAAGCGGTTGTGCTCGATGCGCGCACCCTGGCCGGCGGGGTGGGGACCGGCGTGGATCGCGTTGACGGTGTATCCCACAAAGGAGTTGTAGGCGATCCAGCTGTCGTTGGCCCGCTCGTCGATGGCGCGCTCGGCCGTTCCCAGGAACCGGTTGCCGAACACCCGCGTGTCCCGGCTGCCGATGAGGAGCAGATCCATCGAGTCGGGCATGCCGGCGCCGTTGTTGGAAAAGGCGCAGCGGCTCACCACCACGTCGGAGCCCTGGGACACGGCCATGCCGTAGCCGGTCCAGTTCTGGATGCGAAAACCGTCCACCACCACCGCCGGATCGCCCACCAGGCTCACGCCGGCGGCGTAACTGAGCGAGCCTTCCTGGACCGGGACGACGTTGGTGCCGTCGATGACGACCGATTCGCCGTCGGGCGGATCGGCCCGCAGGATGAGCGGCCGGGCCCGGCTGGGAGAAGGATTGAGGGCGGGCACGATCACCTGCTCGCGGTACATCCCGGCGGCCACCACCACGGTGTCGCCGGCGTGGGCCAGCTCCAGGGCGCGGCCGATGGTCTTGACCGGATGGGCCCGGCTGCCGTCGTTGCCGTCATCGCCGTTCGCCGTGTCCACGAACAGCTCGCGGCCGCCGCCGCCGCCGGAAAATGGCCGGAAGGCTCCGTCGGGCCCGTTCTCCCAGGCCGGTTGCGGCTCCAGCGGCCGGGGGAAGCCCGGATCGGCGCGGACACCGCCGGAGACGAAGATGAAAAGCAGCGACGGAATCAGGACCGAGACGCGCCATGCACTCCGCATGCCTGCCTCCTTGGGGACCGGGATGGTCGCTCATGAGTTCCCGCCGGGGAGGCTTTCCTTCCCGGATCGGTTCAGGTGTCGGTGAAACAGCAAACCCCGGGGATGACACCCCGGTTGTTGGCCTCGCGGCACTCGTTGTGTTCGCCCGCCGGCTGGGCGCCGCCGCCGGCGTCGTCGGCCACCACGAAGATGTCCACCGGCGTGTCGATCGGCGGATCGGGCCAGAGAAACTCCACCACCTCGCCCTCTCCCGGGCTGAGGTTCTGGCGCGTGCGCACAGTCCCCAGTCGCTGGCCGCCGGAGCGCGGATCGCCCCGGTAGAAGCTCACCGGAACCCCGGCGCGCACCGACTGGGTGCCGCGGTTGGCCACGAAGGCGAACAGGCGCAGGCCGTCCTCCCGGCAGTTTCCCAAAGCCAGGTATCCCAGCCCGCGCGCGGTGAGGTCCGGGGCGTCGAACAGGCCCTCGCCCTGGACGTTCTGCCGAAAATTGTTGAGCCAGGGAATCTTCCAATTTTGCGGCGCCGTCTCCGGGATGGCGCCGTTCTCCTGCACGTTGGTGACGGAGTAAGCGTGCTGGTTCCAGATGCGGCGAGTGTTCACCCAGTTGTCCTGGGCGTCGCCGAACACGCGCACGCCCTTGAATTTCTGCGGGGCGTCGGCCATGAGGTCGTTCTGGGCGATGACGATCTCGGCCTTGTGATCGCCGTCCACGTCGGCGATGACCGGATACTCGCAGGCGGTGAGCGAGCTGTGCGGTTGCTGGTAGAGCACCTGGCCGTCGCTCCCGCGCAGCACGCGCAGGAACAGCTCGTCAGCGTACACCACCTCGGCCCGGTGGTCGCCCTCGAAGTCGAACACCGCCGAGCCGGTGATGTTGGAGCTGCCGTCGCGGCTCTGGATGTGCCAGAGCACACTGCCCATGGTGTCCAGCACGATGTAGACGTTGGAGCCGGCCACACCGATCTCGGGTTTTCCGTCGCCGTCGAAGTCGGCGATGGTGGGCGGGCCGAGCAGGCCGCAGTCTGGCTGGCAGCCGCACTGGCGCGCCAGATCCTGGGCGGTCTTGAGCCAGATGACGTTGGTGCGTTCCGGGTGGGCCGGATCGGGGGTGAAGTTGGCGCTCTGGAGGCGCACCGAGCCGCGGGCCACCACCACCACCTCCGGCCGCCCGTTGCCGGTGAAGTCGGCCAGGCCCACGAAGCCGTCTCCCAGGCCGGTGTTGTAGCGCACCGTCCCGTCGTAGGAGTACAGCGTGTCCCCGGTGACGATCTCCATCTTTCCGTCGTCGTCCACGTCCGCTGGCACCGAGAATGGCGCGCCGGAGTGGGTGCGGTAGTTGTCCCCCGCCGAACCGTCGCGGTGCCAACGCAGGTTGCCGACGGCGTCGACCACGTTCGCGCCCAGCACGATCTCCGGCGGGCCCTCGCCGTCCACGTTGGCGATGGCCGGCCCGCCCCAGGATGTGATGAGCAGGTCGGTCTGGGTCTGCCACTTGAAGGCGCCGTCGCTCTCGAAGCAGATGAGGTCCCGACCGCCGTTCTTGGCGGTCACGATCTCCGGCCGGCCGTCGCCGTCCAGGTCGCCGGCGGCGATGTTGCTCACCGGGTGGGTGTAATGATCGGGATCGGTGATGCTGAAGAGCGGCTGGCCGGTGTCTCCCGCCACCGCGCGCAGGACGCCGTCGCGGGTGTAGCCGGCATCCGCCCGGAAACTGTTGAACAGCACCGCCGGCACCACGAAATCCGCCGCCCCGGCCCGCCCGGTGAGATCGACCACTACGGGCGTCATCATCACTTCGTCCCACTCCGGATTGTCCAGCGGTTTCTCCCACACCCATTCCTCGCGGGGGGTGAAGGCGCCCACCGGCGGGATGTACTCGCAGGTGTTCTCGGCCGAGGGCCGGGCGCCCGCCGGGACGCAGCCGCCGAGCTCGGGCACGCAGTAACGGTCGTCGGCGCAATCGTCCTCGGCGCCGGTGCGGCAGTCCGGGTCGGGCACCACGGTCACGCAGTAACCGTGAAAGCAGATCTCATCGCCCACGCAGTCGCCGGGGTCGTCGCAGCGGGGCAGCGGGCCGGTATCCCACTGCGTCCCGCCGTCACCGTCGCCGCCGTCGCCGCCGTCCGGGCCGCCGCCGTCGGGCCACTGACAGTGGCCGCGGTAGCAGATCATCCCGTCGGGGCAATCTGCGGTGATGCCGCAGGGAGGACCGAGCGAGTCCTGGCAATCGCAGGCCCACCACAGGCAGCCCGTGGCCACGGCCAGGGCAAGGAAGCGTCCCCCGTCCCGGATGCGGCCTCGGCCCGCATTCGGGCGCGCCCTTCGAACCTCGCGCCAACGAGATCGAATCTGATGCGGCATGGGGCGGACCTCCGAACGGGCGTTGTCAGCCCAGGTACTTGGCGAACTGGCGCAAGAGATCGCGGATCAGATCGGCCACGTTCACGCGGTTGCGGCGGGCGATCTCGTGCAGGCGAAGGTACAGCTCGCGATCCATCTCGACCTCCACCGAGAGATGGCATTCCTGCTGCACCTCGACCTCGGCCTGGAGCCGGTCCGATCCCTGGCGCACCGCCTGCTCCACCTTGCGGCTGCCGGTCCCCTTGCGCCGCACCAGCGGCTCGGGCGCGGGTTCGGGCGCGGGCTCATCGGGGAGCGGAGCGGAGGATTCCGCCTCGGCGTCGGACGGCTCGGGCGGCAGCGGCGTGGAGGCCGAGCCGGCGCGGGCTTCCCGGGACAGTTCCTCGGCGAAGAGCTGGCGGATGAAATTGGACAGGTGGATGGCCGAGGGATTGAACTCGTGATGGGAGAGGAACTGCTCGATGTCGTACTGCATGTCCCAGGCGCTCTGGTAGCGCTCCTCGCGGTTGCGGCAGAGCGCCCGGTTGAGGATGGCCTCCACCGGCGCGGGCAGGCCCTCGCAGTAGTAGCTGGGCGGATAGATGCGGCCCTCGACCACGGCCCGGATGATGTCGGCGTCGGCGTTGCCGGAGAACAGCTTGTGGCCGGTGACCCACTCGTACAGCACCACGCCCAGCGAAAAGATGTCCGAGCGATGGTCGAGGCTGCGCCCGGTGATCTGCTCCGGGCTCATGTAGGCGAGCTTGCCCTTGATCTCGCCGGTGCGGGTCTCGCTGAGCAGGTTCTCGGCGCGGGCGATGCCGAAGTCCAGGATTTTCACCACGCCGTCGAAGGAGACCATGATGTTTTCCGGCGTCACATCCCGGTGCACGATGTTGAGCGGCTGGCCTTCGTCATCGGTGAGGCGGTGGGCGTAGTACAGCCCCTCGCAGGCCGAGGCGGCGATGCGCAGGGAATACTCCAGCGGAAACGGGATGTGGCGGCTCGCCGAGCGGGCCAGCACCGCCCGCATGTCCCGGCCGTGGACGTATTCCATGGAGAGAAAGTAGCACTTGCCGATGCGGCCGAGGTCGTAGATCTGCACGATGTTGGAATGGTTGAGCTGGGCCACCAGCCGCGCCTCGTTGAGGAACATCTTGACGAACTCTTCGTTGTCCGACAGGTGCGGCCGGATGCGCTTGATGACGATCTTCTTGGAAAAGCCCTGCATGCCCTCCTGGCGCGCCAGAAAGATCTCGGCCATCCCGCCCACCGCCAGCCGGGAGAGCAGCGTGTACTTTCCAAAGCGCTGGGCCTGTGCTTTGTCCGCGCTCATGCGCACGCTCACCCGGGACGCACCGCGGTCCACGCGGCGTAGGCCAGCCAGGTTGCGCCGAGGACGGCGGCCCCGGCCCAGAGTTCGGGAATCTCCAACCACTCCGCCAAACCACCGCAGGCGGTGGCCAATCCTCCGTGAATCAGCAGCAGCACCACCACCTTGTCCCACTTGCCCACCGGATGCTCGCCGGCCAGGATCTTGCCGCTGTGGGCGTCGAACAGGATGCGGTAGTTCCGGCCCCGGTAGCGGTAGGGAAGCTCCCACACCGGCAGGAACATCAGGTCGCTGCCCTGCAGGTCCACCCGGGTGTGTACGGAGATGATCCGGTCGGCCTTGCCCTTGCACTCCTTGCGGAAGAACTCGACGATCTGCTCGTGGGCGCGTCGCTCGGCCTCGGCCCGGGGCACCTGGCCGCTCAGGATGGTGAAGCCGGGAACCAGATCCAGATCGAATTCCTGCCGGTCGGCGCCGAAGTCCACGCCTTCTCCGTGGCCCATCAGGTCCACTCCCGGGCTGGGCAGCGTGCCGAGTCCGCGCCCGGCGAAAAACCCTCCCCAGTCGGGGTAGAGGCTGGGCCCGCCCGGAGTGATGGCGGCCAGACCGAAGAGCTTCCGGGTCGGGCCGCAAGCGCTCACCGGCCAGCAGCGGGTGTGGTTTTCCGTGCCCTCCACGCGGTTCCACACGGAACGGTGGGTCCCGCGGTGGCCGTATCTGGATTGTTGGTTGCGGCCGACCCAGTGGACCTCGGCGTCGAGCCACACTCCCCAGATTGGCACTACGAAACCCCGCGGCGGGCCAATCTGCGCCTTGCGGTCCAGATCGGCGGCCTTGAAGAACCCCCGCGACATCCACTCCCGGGCGGCGTCGGCGAGCTTCTCCTTGGGCAGGCGCACCGAAAGAAGGATGCGTTTGAGCGTCAAGGGGTTGAGCGCCGGTCCCGCCTCCCGGTTGAGGATGTAGCTCGAGCCGCAATAGGCGCAGGTGACCAGGTGGTCCTCGCGCTGAAGCGTGATCGGCGCGCCGCAACTCTGGCACTTGACCAATCGGCCGGGGCGGCCGACCGCGGGGGCGGGATCGGACCGGGCGGGCTCCATGCCTTGAGCTTAGGGCCGGAGAGAGCCGGCGATCAAGTTTTGCGGGGTGCCGGCGCCTGAATGCCCGGCCGCTTGCTTTCGTCGGCAAGACGGGATAGGTTGCGGTGGATTTCGGTCGAAACCCTTTTGGAGGAGATTGAGCCATGAAAAAGACTCTGTGGGTCGTGGGAGCGCTGGCGCTGTCCATCGCCGTTCTGGGCGCGGGCTGCGGCAATGCCCGGCAGGTCGAGAGCTGCGACGAGTGCCGCCAGGGGGCGACGTACCTGGAGACCGAGTTCTGCGTGTACGGGCAAGGATACAGCGGCGGCTACCACCTCTATTGCGCCAACGGGTGTCGCAGCGACGCCGATTGCATGGCCGACTACTGGTGCATGCCCATGGTGGACCAGGGCACGCCCTATGCCCACGATTACATGCAGTGGGTGTGCATGCCGCGCACCTACTACACCGACGGGCGCACGTACTACGTCAACACGTGCGTGGGCGATCCCTGTCCCGTCGGCATGACCTGCATCGACTCCTCGACCGGCGAGCACTTCTGCTCGGACTCGTGCCTGACGAACAGCGACTGCGCCAGCGGTTGCTGCTACGACGACACCATGGGCCACTCCTGGTGCGTGCCCTGGTTGGGCTACTGCGACTGAGCCGGGCCGCTTTCGCGCTCGCCGGTCGATGGGATCTCGTCCGGCGCCCCGTCCGGCTATCCGCACAAAAGATGTGCAAGTAAGACAGCGCATTTTTTATTTTCTTGACAGGTCAAGCGCGACCTGTCACAGTATCTGCGGCAAGGAGGTAGTGGCGAGGTTGTCGTCTCGGAAAGACCTTCCTCGGGGGCGGGTCAGCAAAATAATCAGGCCGGTAGGACCGGCAAGACAGCCCTGATGGTCGGAGACGGGATGTTCCGTCACCGGGCGGAAGGGCCGCAGCAAGGAGAAGAAGAATGGCAACCGGTAGGGTGAAGTGGTTCAACGATGCGAAGGGCTATGGCTTTATCGAGCAGGAGAACGGCGAAGACGTGTTCGTCCACTTCTCCTCGATCCAGTCCGAAGGCTTCAAGTCCCTCAAGGAGGGCGACACGGTGCAGTTCGAGGTCGCCGAGGGCCCCAAGGGCCTCCAGGCTCGGAACGTGGTGAAGGTCTGATCGCTTCGCGCGCAGACACGACCGGGCCGGGAAACCGGCCCGGTTTTTTTTTAGCCCGAGAGCCGCTTGGGCAGCCACACCCGAAAGCGCGCCCCGCCCTCGGGAGGGTTGTCGGCGACGATGCGTCCTTCGTGCTCCTCGACGATCTTGCGGACGAGTGAAAGCCCCAGGCCGGTGCCGTGCTCCTTGCCCAGGGTCACGAACGACTCGAACAGCCGGTCGCGGATGGCCTCCGGGATGCCGGGCCCGGTGTCGGCGAAGGTGAGCCGCACCTGCTCGCCTTCCTCGTCCACCATGATGGTGAAGCGGCCGCCGCCGGGCATGGCCTCGCGGGCGTTGCGGGTCAGGTTGATGATCATGCGCCGCAGTTTGCCCTCGTCGGCCCGGATGGCGCCACCGTAGCGGTCCTGGATGTCCAGAGACACGCCGGAGATGGCCAGTTCGCGCGAGAGCACCTCGCCGAGGTCGACAAACAGGCGGTTGAGGTAGACCTTCTGGAGCAGCAGCCGGCTCTCGCCGCGGGCGAACGACAGCACCTCTTGCACCATGCGATTGAGGAAGTCGAACTGCGACAGCACGCGCTCGCATTGCGCTTTTCGGGCCTGGGCGTCCTCCTCCTCCGCCATGAGCTGGACATAGCCGGAGATGATGGTGAGCGGCGTGCGCAGGTCGTGGACGACGCCGGAGAGCGCCTGACCGATGCCGGCCAGGCGGGAGGCCTTCTCCATCTCCTCGCGATGCCGGCCGATCTGGATGGCCGAGGCGGCCTGGCCGGCGATCACCGTGCACAGCTTCTCGTCGTGCTCGGAAAAGTCCCCCGCGCGCCGGTTGAGAAACTCGATGGCCCCGATGATCTGGCCCGCCTGCTGGAGCGGAACCGCCATCAGGTTGCGCACCGGAAAGCGCAGCCGGTCCGACAGCTCCCTCAGATGGCGGGGATCGTCGTCGGGGCGGTTCACCCGCGCCGGCTGGCCGTGCTCGGCCACCCAGCCGGCCACCCCCGTCCCGCGCGGCAGGCGCAGGCGGCGCACCTGTTCCTCCGCGCCACCGACCACCGAGGCGAAGATGAGCTCGTTCTGCTCCGGCCCCGACAGCAGCAGGATGGAACCGGCCTCGCAGTCGAGCAGCTCGTCCGCCTGGCGCAGCAGACGACTCAGCATCTCCGAGAGCGAGTCGGCGGAGGCGATCTCCATCTCCAGCCGATAGAGGACGTCGAGCTCCTCCACTCGGCGGGCCAGCGCTTCCTGGGCCTCCACGAGCTCCAAGTTGCGCGACAGCAGCCGGATCACCAGCGAGGCGTTCTCCACCGCGATGGCCACCTGGGAGGAAACGGCCTCCAGCAATCGTTCGTCCTCCGGGGTGAAATGCCCCGAGGTGCGATTGAGGACCTGGATGACGCCCAGCACCTCCCCCTTGCCGCCGCGCATGGGGACCGAGAGGATGCTGCGGGTGCGGTAGCCGGTCTGCCGGTCCACCTCCGGGTCGAAGCGATCGTCCTGGTAAGCGTCCTTGAGGTTGATGTTCTTGCCGTGCAGCGCCGTCCAGCCGGCGATGCCCTTTCCCAGCGGCAGGCGGATCTCGCTGACCCCGGTGCCCAGGGCCACCTTGGACCAGATCTGCCCTCGTTCCGCATCCACCAGAAAGATGCTGGCCCGCTCGGCCTCGGTGAGGCGGGTGACCAGGGCGGCCACCCGTCGCAGCAGCTCGTCGAGATCGTGCACCGTGCTCAGCGAGCGCCCCACCTCGACCATGGCCTGGATTCGGGCCTCGGCGCGCGCCAGTTGCCGCTGCGAGTCCTTGCCGCTGGCATTGGGTTTGGGCATGGCGTGGCCTTTCGCTCAGTGCGCCTCGTCCCAGTTGTCGCCCCAGGCGATGTCCACCGTCAAGGGGACCGAAAGGCGCGCCGCGCCCTCCATCTTTTCGCGCACCAGCGACTCCAGGGCCCCGAGTTCGTCCTCGGGCGCCTCGAACAGCAGCTCGTCGTGGACCTGGAGCACCATGCGTGAGCGCAGGGAGCGGGCCGCCAGCTCGCGGTGGATGTCGATCATGGCTCGCTTGATGATGTCGGCCGCGGTGCCCTGGACCGGCGTGTTCTGGGCCATGCGTTCGGCGTTGGCCCGCAGCCCGGGGTTGGGGCTGTCGATGTCGGGGAGCCGGCGCCGGCGGCCGAAGAGGGTGCTCACCGCCTTGTCGCGCATCGCCGCCTGGTGCATGGCGGCCACCCATTCGCGCACCTTGGGGTACGAGGCCTGATGCTGATCGATGATCTCCTGGGCCCGGGCCCGCGGCACGCCGAGCTGGCGCGCCAGGTTGAAGGCGCCCTGGCCATAGACGATGCCGAAATTGACCGCCTTGGCCTGGCGTCGCTGCTCGGTGGTCACCGCGCCGATGTCCACGCCGAAGATGCGCGAGGCGGTGCGGGCGTGGATGTCCTCGCCGCGGCGGAAAGCCTCGCAGAAGGCCTCGTCCTGTGAGAGGTGCGCCAGGATGCGCAGCTCGACCTGGTTGTAGTCGGCCGAGAGCAGCTTGCCGCCGGGCTCGGCCACGAAGGCCGAGCGGATGCGCCGGCCGAGGTCGGTGCGCACCGGGATGTTCTGCAGGTTGGGATCCGAGGAAGACAGTCGGCCGGTGGCGGTGACCGCCTGATTGAAGCTGGTGTGCAGGCGGCCGGTCTCCGGGTTGATCATCTCCGGCAGCACGTCCACGTAGGTAGACTTGAGCTTGGCCAGGAGGCGGTGGTTGAGGATCTCGGCGGGCAGTTCGTGCGAGGCGGCCAGGTGCTCCAGCACCTCGGAGTCGGTGGAGGCGCCGCTCTTGCCCTTGCGCCCGGGCGAGAGCTTGAGCTCCTCGAATAGGATCTTGCGCAGTTGCGCCGGCGAGTTGAGGTTGAACTCGCGGCCGGCCAGGGCGTGGGCGCGTTCGACGATGCACTGCATGTCGCGCTCCAGCTCCTGCCCCATCCGGCGCAGCCGCTCGGTGTCGATTTTCACCCCGGCCAGCTCCAGGTCTCGCAGGACCGGGACCAGCGGAAGCTCGATCTGGCACAGCAACGGCTCGAGCCCCTCGGCGCGCACGCGCGGCAGCAGGAGGTTCCACAAGCGCAGGGCGAAATCGGCATCCTCGCCCGCGTAGGCGGCGGCCCGCTCGATCGGCACCTCGGCGAAGGGGATCTGATTCTTGCCCTTGCCGGCCACCTCCGCGTAGGTTAGCGGCGTGTGCCCGAGGAGCTCGCGGGCCAGGCTGTCGAGCGAGTGGCTGTTTCGGCCCGGGTCGAGAACGTACGAGGCCAGCATGACGTCGCCGCCGATCGGCTCCAGCCGGATGCCGTGCCGGTGGAGCAGCACGATGGAGTCGTATTTGAGGTTCTGACCCACGATAGTGACGCGCCGCTCCTCGATCAGGCGGCGCAGGCCGGAAAGCACGATTTCCAGCGGCAATTGCCGCTGCGCGTCCGGGCCGCGGTGGGCCACCGGCACGTAGCCGGCGTCGCCCTCGGCGCAGCTGATGCTCAGTCCCACGATGTCGGCGCGCACGGCGTCCAGCGAGGTGGTCTCGAGATCCAGGGCGCACACCCCGGCCTTCTCGATGCGGGCGAATTCGCGATCGAGGTCCTCGCGCGAGAACAGGATGCGGTAGCGTCCCGGCTCCGCGCGCGGCCGCTCCAAAAAGAGCGAGCGGGCCAGTTCCGTCATTTCGAACTCGGAAAGGAAGGCCCGCAGCTCGTCCGGCTGCGGCGGCCGGACCGCCAGATCCGAGAGCGCGAGCGGCAAGGGCACGGTGCGGTTCAGGGTGACCAGGCGAAGCGAAAGCCGGGCCGCCTCGGCCTCGGCGATGAGGCGCTCGCGCAGCTTGCCGGGCTTCATGTTCGGGGCGGCGGCGAGCACGCCCTCCAGGGTGTCGTGCTCGGCCAGCAGCCGGGCGGCGGTCTTCTCTCCCACGCTCGAGACTCCGGGGACGTTGTCCGAGCTGTCGCCCATGAGGGCCAGAAGATCGGCGATGCGTTCGGGGGGCACGCCCATCTTTTCGCGCACCGCCGCCGGATCGTAGCGCACGTTGCGCATCGGGTCCATCATGGTCACGCCCGGACCGACGAGCTGCATCAGATCCTTGTCGCCGGAGACGATGACCACGGGATGTCCGGTCCGCCGGGCCATCTCGGTCAGGGTGGCGATGACGTCGTCGCCTTCGACGCCCGCGATCTCGATGAGCGGCAGGTTGAGCGCGCGCACCGCCCGGCGCACGATGGGAAACTGCACGCGCAGATCGTCCGGCGGCGGCGGCCGGTGGGCCTTGTAGTCGCCATACATCTCGTGGCGGAAAGTGCGGCCGCCGGCGTCGAACACTGCGGCCAGGTACTGAGGGCTCTCGTCCTCGATGAGCCTAAGCAGCATGCGCGTGGTGCCGTACACGGCATTGGTGGGAACGCCCTGGCGGGTGGAGAGCTTCTGGATGGCATGGTAGGCGCGGAAGATATAGGCGCTTCCGTCCACCAGATACACGGCCGGCTTTTCGTTTTCGGACATGCCGGCACGGTATCCGCCGCGGTGCAAGGTGTCAACCCGCGGCCGGGGTCAGTTCGTGGCGGCGCGATCGTTCGCGGCGGGGCGCGGGTCGAAGCGCTGCCGCAGCAGCCACAGGCGCGCGTGGAGCGCGCGGGCCTCGTCCGCGCGGGGTCCCCGGTAGGCGGCCAGGCGCCTGAGCACCCGGTCCGCGGATGCGAGGATGCTCGGGATGAGCATGAAGGTCATCGGCGGATGGGAGGCCCGCTCGAGCCAGGGCTCGATGCGAGCGATTTCTTTCGAGAGCCGCTCGACCTCGTCCAGGTACCCGTCCGCAAATCTTCTCCTTCGCATGGTACGCTCCTTGGTCCTGCCGCCTGTGTGGGGCGAGTCCAGGATGGCACATGCAGCTGACATTTCGTGCATGGAGCCAAGTGGCCGGTGCCACCCACCCCGGTTCTCCCCACTTGTCATTGATTTTATTGAATTTTATTGTTCAAACGCCAAGGCCCCGTTCCCATGAACGGGGCCCAGGCAGGAGCGAGAAAAAGGAGGTTGGTCGCGCCCCACACGGGGCTTTATATATTATCGGGAGCCAGGCTCCCGTTGCCTCCCAGCGGCCAAAACGGCCGCTGAGGACACCAGACCTGCCGTACCGGACGCCATCTTGGATTCAAAGAGCTGGCTCTCCGATCGGGTCCGATGCCCTGGTCAAACAACCGAGGACAAAATTAAGCAATCATCATGCCACGGACAGCTCGCTCCTACTGTAATTTCAAGACACTGAAAAATAAATAGTTTTTCATGGCGGTCGGTTAGACCGCCTGTCATCCGTCCCGCAAACCACGACATGTTTGTCAGAGGCAGGGTGAAGTTCTTCCTGCGCCGCATTTCGGTCGCCGGGCCGATGCATCAATCCTTGCGCATGCCGATCAACTCGAGAAACTCCGGTTCGCCGATGACCTTGATGGACAGTTTCTCGGCCTCGGCGAGCTTGGAGCCCGGATCCGATCCGGCGACCACCAGGGTGGTCTTTTTGCTCACCGAGCCGGTCACGCGCGCGCCCAGGGCCTCGAGCCGGGCCTTGGCCTGGCTTCGCTCCATGGATGCGAGCGTGCCGGTCAGCACCACCACCTGGCCCGCCAGCGACGCGCCGGCGGAGGTGTTCTTGGCCTCCTCGGCGATCGGCGTCACCCCGGCTGCGAGCAGCGCCTCGATGATCTTTCGGTTCTGCGGCTCGGAGAAAAAGCGGCGGATGCTTTCCGATACCTCCGGGCCGATGCCGGGAATGGCGGTGAGTTCCTCGGCGCTCGCCCGGGCCAGCGCGTCGATCGAGGAAAACCGCTGGGACAGCAGCCCGGCCACATGCTCGCCGACGTGCAAGATCCCGAGCGCGGAGATGAAGCGCGGAAGCGGCCGGCGCTTGCTCGCCTCGATGGCGGCGAGCAGATTCGCGGCGGATTTTTCGCCCATGCGCTCGATGTTGGCCAGAAACTCCTTGTCGAGCCGGTAGAGATCGGCCGCGGTCCTGACCCGGCCGCTTTCGATGAGCCGCTCCACGATCTTTTCGCCCAGCCCCTGGATGTCCATGCCGCCGCGCGAAGCAAAATGCAGCAGCCGCTCACGCAACTGGGCCGGGCAATTCATGTTGGCGCAGCGCAGGGCGCTCTCGCCCTCCTCCCGCGATACCGGTCCGCCGCAGGCCGGGCAACGTTCGGGCATGGCGAAGGGCGCCGCTCCCTCGGGACGCCGGGCCAGGACCACCGAGACGATTTCGGGGATGACGTCGCCGGCCCGCTGCACCACCACCGTGTCGCCGGCGCGGACGTCCTTTCGCCGCACCTCGTCCTCGTTGTGCAGCGTGGCCCGCGACACTTCCACCCCGCCGATGCGTACCGGTTCGAGTTCGGCCACCGGGGTGAGCACGCCGGTGCGGCCCACCTGCACCACGATCCGTTGCACCCGCGTGGTCTCCTGCACGGGCGGGAATTTCCAGGCCACGGCCCAGCGCGGCGAGCGCGACACCTCGCCCAGCCGGCGCTGCAGCTCGAAGCGGTTGACCTTGACGACCATCCCGTCGATGTCATAGGGCAGCGAGAAACGCGCAGAGAGCAGCTCGGCGTACGCGGCCGCCGCCTCGTGGGCGTTTCGGCAGAACCGGGAGCGGGGGTTGACCCGAAAGCCGAACTCTTCGAGTCGGCGCAGCAGATCCTGCTGGGAATCGACGTCCGGCACGGGGAGGCCGGCCGCGTACATCATGTACGAGAGCGGACGGCTGGCGGTGATGCGCGAATCGAGCTGGCGCAGGCTGCCGGCGGCGGCGTTGCGCGGATTGGCGAAGGCCGGTTCGCCCGCTTCCTCGCGCTCGCGGTTGAGCCGCTCGAAGTGGACCTTTTCCAAAATCACTTCGCCGCGCACCACCAGCTGCTCGGGCGGGTCCGACCCGCGCAGTTTCAGCGGCAACCCATGAATGGTACGGACGTTGGGGGTGACGTCCTCGCCCACCGTTCCGTCGCCGCGCGTGGCGCCGGCCGCGAGCAGGCCGCGCTGGTACACCAGTTCGATCGACAGGCCATCCAGCTTGGGCTCGGCCATGTATTCGATGTCGTCGTCCGTCCCCAGAAACTTCTTGATCCGCCGATCGAAGTCGAAAAACTCCGCCTCGGAGAAGCAGTTCTGGATCGAGAGCATGGGGGACGGATGCCGGAAGGGGGGAAAGTCGTCCCGCGGCGCCGCTCCCACCCGATGGCTGGGCGAGTCCGCCCGCACCAGATCGGGAAAGGCCGCCTCGATCGCCTCGAGCTCGCGAGCCAGGCGGTCGTACTCGGCGTCCGAGATCACCGGGCTGTCGAGCACGTAGTAGCGCCAGGCATGCTCGTTGAGTTCCTCGGTCAGCCGATCGATGCGCAGGCGGGCTTCGTCGCGGTCCATGGCTTTCTCCGGTGGCCAGAAACATACCCGGCATGCCGGCGCAGGGCAAGCGGGGCAGCGGCCTTCTCTTGACACCGGAATTCCGCGGGTGCTAGCTTGCCCGAAGCCGATATGCGGAAAATCAAGAGTCGAGGACTGGCATGAAGCGCCGAAACTCGCAGGGTTTTCTCGTGGTGGCGGCGATCGCCGCGCTGGCGGGCCCGGCCCAGGCGGCCCGGTACGACATGAACCTGGGAGGGTTCTGGGAGGCCTGCCAGGATCCGGCCGACCCGACCGCGGTCGCCGCCTGTGCCAACGAGCACTTTCGGGGCCTGATGCGCGAGCTGGGCCTGGTGACCGCTCCGGCCTTCCTGGCCCCGGCGGAGACGCTCGGCCTCAACGGCTTCGAGTTCGCCATCGAGGGCTCGGTGGTCCCCATCCACAACGACCGCCCCTACTGGACCGCCGCCACCGAGAGTTCGCCCGGGTCCGTGCTGTTCCTCCCGCGCATCCACGTGCGCAAGGGACTGCCGTTCAGTTTCGAGGTGGGCACCCAGATCTCCTATATCCCGGAGAGCGAGATGTTCACCGCCGGGGCCGAGGTGCGCTGGGCCATCAACGAGGGATTCTATTTCATCCCGGATCTGTCGGTGCGCATCGCGCTCAACCACACCATCGGTCCCAAGGACTTCTCCCTCTCGACCGGCGGCTGGGACGTGTCCATCTCCAAGGCCTTCGGCGTGGCCGGCATGCTGTCGCTGACGCCGTATGCCGGCTACCACATGCTGTTCGTGCACGCCTCCTCGCACGTGGTGCTGCCGCTGCTCGACGAGAGCAACGACGGGACCAGCAACCCGCTGCTCGTGTCCAAGGTGTTCAACAGCGTCAAGTGGCAGGACAACATGTTCCACCGCGGCTTCGTGGGCCTGCGCATGAAGAGCTACATCTTCCAGGTGGTGGTGGAGGCCACGTTCGCTTCCGAGTCCATGTACGGGTTCAACTTCAAGCTGGGATTCGACTACTGAGCGGGTGGGGCGAGCGTGCCCGGCTTCGCCGATCTGGTCCTGATCTTGTTCGTGGTGGCGGTGGTGCTGGTCACCCACCAGCTCCCGCGCCTGGCGACGCTGGCCGGCCAGGCCCTGCAACGGCTGCGGCAAAAAAAGAACGCTTCGCCTTCGGCGCCGCCGGAGCATCCATCGTCCCCATCCGAGGACGATGTCTGATCCCGACGGCCCCTCGGTCGGGGCGAGCCGAATCCCGCTCCTGGGCGCGTTTTTCGGCGCCCGGAGTCGGGCCGCGTCCGGTGCGCATGCCGCGGTCATGTCCGTGCGATCCGCCGCTCGGAAGGCTCTAGAAAATCCGCGCGCCCACGTCGAGGGTGATGGTCATACGAGACAGGTCGGAAGCGTCGATGAGCGGAATCCTCACCGCCAGGCCTGCCGAGAGTCTGCCGCGGTGCAGGCGCAGCGTGGGTATGGCGTAGAGAAAGTTCGTGTTCCCCGCCTTGGCGGCGGCCACGCCTCCATGGAGTTCCAGGGCCGGTTCGATCCAGGGGAGCAGCCGCCACTGCCATCCCATCTCGAGGCGCAACACGCTGGAGACCAGCGGCGAATCGGGATCCTTGAAGGCGGGGTCGCCCTGGACCAGAAAATGATAGACGACCGAAATTAGCAAGAAGTGATCGCCGAGCCCGACCTCTGCCTGTATGTGGGGAGCGTAGTCGGTCTGGCCGTAGCGGAAGAAGCCGTAGTCGTCGATCGCGGCGTACGCCCCGGCGTCCAGCATTCGCTGGCGCGCGTCCGAAAACCATCCCGAGGAGCCCGGCGACCAGGAGAGGCCGCCGGCCACCACCAGCGGACGATCGCCCAGCCAGGTGCCCCAGATCCCGTGCAGGCCCAGCAAGAAGTTCCCGGCCGCGAAGCCGAACCCGCTTCCTTCCTGGCGCCCGGCCAGAAAGGGCAGGTCCAGCGAGAAGGCCAGGTGGTTGGCCGGCGCCACGTCCAGGCGCAGCACCTGGCTCCACAGCGGTCCTTGCGCCTTGGAATGGAACTCGAGATCCGGCGTCAGGAAGGCGAGCGAGGTTTGCAGGCGCAATCGGTTGCGGGGCGCGGGATCGGTGGCCGCGACCCAGGCGGGGAACACCTCCCGATCCGGCTCGATGACACCCCCGCGGGCCTCCTGGCGCCAGCGGTCCTCGGACCGCTGCTCCCGGTGAAAACCCTGGCTCGCCTCCAGGCGGGCGATTTCGGTGCGGGCGCGCTCGGCGCACGGGTTGTGGGGATAGATCTGCAAGAACTCCCGCCACAGGCGGAGCTTCTCCTCGATCGCCGCCCGATCCGCGGCTCGCGCCTCGTGCTCGCGAAAGAGCGGATCGTCGCAGGATGGCTCCTCGGCCGCGGCCGGGACGGCGGCCAGCGCCAGGGAGACGAGCACGGACCATTTCATGAGTCCTCCGCAACAATTGACTGAAGCGCGCGATGTGCTAGCGTTCATCGTGTCATGCGCGAGCTTATCTCCAGATCGTCGCGCCTTCAACCGGCGTGGGCGGTACTCGCCGGGTGGCTGCTGCTGGGGCTCGGGCCGGACCCGGCGATGGCAACCGAGTCGGCTCCGGGTCTTTTGGAGGTGCCGCTGGAACAGGAACTCGGCGAGCTGCTCGCCGATCCGTCGCTCGACGGCGCGGTGGTGAGCGCGCGGGTGGATGATCTGGCGAGCGGCCGCACCTTGTTTTCGCACCAGCCGGACCAACTGGTGAACCCCGCCTCGGTGAGCAAGATGTTCACCACCGCGGCGGCGCTCTGCTTGCTGCATCCGGAGTATCGCTTTCGCACCGAGGTGCTGGCGCGGCAGAAGATCGAACGCGGCGTGCTCAAGGGGCCCTTGTGGATTCGCGGCGGGGGCGACCCTTCGCTGGTGAGCGAGCGCCTGTCCTACCTGGTGCAGGAACTCTACGCGCTGGGCCTTCGCAAGGTGGAGGGGCCGATCATCCTGGACGACACGGCCTTCGTCGAGGAGCGGCCGCCGGGGTTCAGCCAGGACTCGAGCTCGGATCCGTACCAGGCGCCGCCGGCGGCGTTGGGCTTCAATTTCAACTCCGTTAGCGTGCTCGTGTACCCCGGCGAGCAGGCCGGCGAAAAGCCGCGCATCGAGTTGCTGCCGGCGTCCGATGCCTTCGAGATCGAATCCGAGGTCAAGACGATTCGGCGCGGCACCCGGGTGCGGGCCCGGGTGGCTCCCGCCGGCCGCAAGACCCGGATTGCGCTGCGCGGGTTCATCGGCGAGGCGCATCCCGGTTTGCGCCTGATGGTGCGGGTGGAGAACCCGACCTTCTATTTCGGCGAGACGCTGAGGGCCGAGATGAAGCTGCGCGGAATCCAGGTCCGGGGCGACCTCCGCCGGGGCAAGACGCCCGAGGACGCCGAGACGCTGCTCGTGTTCTCCTCGCCGGAGCTGGCGGAGCTCATTCGCACCGTCAACAAGCGCTCGCAGAACTTCATGTCGGAGCAGATGTACCTGACCCTGGGCGCGGAGTTGCTGGGTCCGCCCGCCAGCTACGTCCGCGGCGAGAGGGCGCTGGGGGCGTTCTTGGCGGAAGAGGTCGGTATTCCCACGGGCAGCTATGTGCTGCACAACGGCTCGGGGCTCAACGACACCAATCGGGTGAGCGCTTCCCAGGTGGTGCGTTTGCTGCGCTACATGGCCGGGCGGGTGGAGTTGCGCCCGGACTTCGAGGCTTCGCTGGCCATCGGGGGCGCCGATGGCACGGTGGCGGGGCGTTTTGCCGATCCCGCCGTGTCCCGAACCTTGCGAGTGAAGACCGGTTCGCTGAGAAACGTCCGCGCTTTGGCCGGATATGTGCTGACCCGCAGCGGTCAGACGCTGGCTTTCGCCATCCTGATCTCGCGGTTCGGCTGTCCGTCGGACCGCGTCCTTTCCATCATCGACCGGTTCGCAACCGCGCTGTCGCTGACCAACGGCGCGGGCAGCGTGGTGCGCTCGGCCCGGGTGTCCCTCGAACCCGATCCGCGCGCGAGTTCTGCGATCGGGGCGCGGCCTTAGGTCGCATCCGGGCGCCGGCTTCCGTCCTCTTCGGGCACAAGCCGCTCCGTACGTCACTGGCGAAAGACGCGCTTTCCGTCTATTATCGTCGCATACGGGGTGTGTCATGAGAAAAGACGATCTGGCCTTTCGGGCGATTTTCGGGATGCTGCTCGGGGTCCTCTTCGCATGCTCGAGCGCGGTGCCGCCGTGCGAACCTCGGCAAGAGCAGTGCAACGGTCGAGACGACGACTGCGATGGGCGCACGGACGAAGATCCGATCGATGTCGGGACGGACCCCTGCGGAAGCGATACCGGCGAATGCCAGCCGGGTCTTCCCGCCTGCGAAGGGGGAAGGGTGGTGTGCCGCGGCGAAACCCCTCCCTCCGAAGAGATCTGCGACAATCGCGACAACGACTGCGATGGAGACACCGACGAGGCATTGGCCGCCTGCGCCTGCACGGGAGGAGCGGCGCCGGGGACGGAGGTATGCAACGGCATCGACGACGACTGCGACGGCACCATCGACGACATCGCGGCTTGTGCCTGCACGGGTGGAGCGGCGCCGGGGACGGAGGCGTGCAACGGAATCGACGACGACTGCGACGGAACCATCGACGACCTGGCCGCCTGCGCCTGCACGGGCGGCGGTGCGCCGGGGACGGAGGTATGCAACGGCATCGACGACGACTGCGACGGCACCATCGATGACATCGCGGCTTGCGCTTGCACGGGCGGCGGTGCGCCGGGGACGGAGGCGTGCAACGGCATCGACGACGACTGCGACGGCACCATCGATGACATCGCGGCTTGCGCTTGCACGGGCGGCGGTGCGCCGGGGGCGGAGGCGTGCAACGGCATCGACGACGACTGCGACGGCACCATCGATGACATCGCGGCTTGCGCCTGCACGGGCGGCGGTGCGCCGGGGACGGAGGCGTGCAACGGCATCGACGACGACTGCGACGGCACCATCGACGACGTGGCCGCCTGCGCCTGCACCGGCGGCGGTGCGCCGGGGACGGAGGCGTGCAACGGCATCGACGACGACTGCGACGGCACCATCGACGACGTGGCCGCCTGCGCCTGCACCGGCGGCGGTGCGCCGGGGACGGAGGTATGCAACGGCATCGACGACGACTGCGACGGCACCATCGACGACGTGGCCGCCTGCGCCTGCACGGGAGGAGCGGCGCCGGGGACGGAGGTATGCAACGGCATCGACGACGACTGCGACGGCACCATCGATGACGTGGCCGCCTGCGCCTGCACGGGCGGAGCGGCGCCGGGGACGGAGGTGTGCAACGGCATCGACGATGACTGCGACAATCAGATCGATGAGAGCAACGGCGCCGGCGGCCGCTGCGGAGGCCTGGGAGAACCTTGCTCGGCGGCGCGGGACTGCATCAGCGGTGTCTGCGTCGGCGATGTCTTTGGGCGGTATTGCTCTCAGGTCTGCGATATGGCCGCGCCCGATTCCTGTCTTTCGGACTGGCGGTGCGTGGTGGGCTCGAACATGGACTACTGCCTCAAGAACTTCCCGCCCTGCGACGGCAACGCCGACTGCTCCCAGGGACAGGTCTGCGTCGTGCTCGAGGCGGACGATCAGATGTCGCGCGTGACCGAGTGCCGTCCCGCGTTGGATCCCGGCGTGGGACCGGGAGCGGATTGCTCTTCGGCCATCTGCCAGAACGCCCTATGCGCCTGGATTGGCCTGTGCACGGAAGTGTGCTCGGCGGCCGAGCCGTGCGCGAACGCGTATCAGGGCCATGCCACCACCTGTGTCCTGCGGGGATTTTCGGTGACGCCGGGGGATTGCGGCCGCGATGTTCAATGTCCCGCGGGCGCCACCTGTCAGGGCGGGGCCTGTGCCGGGCCGGTCTGCGCCAGCGACGCCGACTGTCCCGCGCACTATGCCTGCGACACCCAAGCTCACTTGTGTCGGCCGGAGCCGTTTGTGGACTACGTGGGCAACTGCGTGCTCGGCTGCATGCGCGATGCGGAATGCCCAACCGTGCTGGGCGTCCAGCTCGTGTGCCAGCCGGGAGTCGCGGCGGACGGAACGCGCATTCAGGGCCAGTGCAACCGGCCATACTCCGGCGGCGCCACCGGGGAAGCCTGCCAGCCCGGCTGCGATCACGGCATCTGTTTCTACGGGACGACGGCGTACTGTTCCCAGCTCTGCCAGACTGCGGCGGACTGCCCGCCGGGGATGAACTGCACCCCCGGCACGCTCTACATGGGCGAGTTGGGCAATTTCGCCAACACCATGACCTGCACCTGGCCATGAGCGGCATGGGGATCCGGCGGCGGGGGGAGCATCGGTTGGCCCGGGAGGGCCGGCAGGTGAGTGAAAAACGGCGGTCAGCCGCGGCAGAACTTACTTTCTCAGGTGGGCGATGAGGCCCTTGTTGCCGACGACGAAGGCGTCCTTGCCGTCGTCCGACATCCAGACGCCGTTGAGGGTCTCGGGGGTGTCGATGACCTCCCGCGATGCCTTTGTGCCCTGAATGCGCACGGCCACGCCCATGTCTCCCACGGCGATCATCTCGACCTCGCCCGATGCCTTTTCGAATCCGTGAACGGCGCGGAAGGCCACGTCGTACCCGGTGCGGATGGGTTGCCAGGGATCTTCAAAGGGGAGCGGCCACACGCCGCCGTACATGCCCACCACCGCGCCCTTGCCGCCGGGGCCGACCCAGGCGCCGAACAGCACCGGCGTGATCAGCAACGGCTGGCCGGAAACCGAGTCGTTGGGGCATTCGCCGTTGACCAGCTCGACCGCGCACAGGGAGATGGTTTTTTCCTTCCAGCCGGAGTCGTAGTAGCAAACGCGCCCCGCCTCGCCGACGGCATAGGCCAGGTTCTGCGCGGGGTAGGCGATGCCGGCCAGGTTGCCGGAGCACAGGCTGTAGTTTCCCACTCCGCCGCCTGAGTAGCGCTGGGCCACGTCCTGACCCACGATGATGGCCTCGTCGGGGCCGTCGATGGCTCGAAAATCGCCGCAGCTTCGGGCATTGAGAACTTCCACCGGCGGCGGCGGAGTGCCGCCGTCCTCGGGAGGTTCGAGGTCGCCGGTATAACGCAGGATGGTGCACTTCTCTCCCACCGCCAGCACGTGATCGGCGGCGTTGCCCCAGACGCCGAACAGCGTGGCCGTGATCTCGGATTCGGACCGCAGCGCGCGCCAGCGGCCGTTCTCGCGGCGCAGGAAGGTCCCTTTGGCGCCGACGGCGTACACGTCGGAGGCCGAAAATCCCCAGACGGCCATGAGGTCTTCCTGGGTGTTGCTGGTCTCCGTGACCCAGCCCGGAAGACAGGCCATCTGCATCGCGAACAAACCCAGCGAGACCGCGGCGAGCGGGCCGGAGCCGTTTCGCTTCATGGGGTCTTCCTTTCTCCGGAGACATCGAACTGGCGGGTGCAGTCCGGACGGATATCCTGAAGCTGCCCGATCATGGTGGTGCGCGCGCCGCCGTCGGGAGCCGCCTCGTCGCCGAGGGTGCCGCTCAGGTTGATCGTCTCCTCGTTGCCGATCTTTCCGGAGATGAGGAAGCTTCCGTCCTTCTGGATCTGGCCCTTGAGGGTGCCCCAGCGCGAGGTGAACTCGGCGGTGAGGTCGTTGGATTGGATGCCGACGCGGACGGTGTTTTCCAAGATGCCGCCGGTGTAGGGCATGCAGCCGGCGCCGCTCTGGCGCAGGAACGTCTCCCAGACCTCGTAACTCCCCGCCAGACGCGAAAGATCGGTCCCGTTCGAGGAAGAGCCGCACCCGGACATGAGCCACACCAGCACCTGCGCTCCAATGAGCCAGCCGAACCTTGGCATGGGGCATCCTCCCATGCGTACCCTAGCAAAGGAGCCCAGGCGGATCAACGCGGCATCGGTCAGGCCAGGCCCGAACGGCGGGTGATGAAGTAGCGGATCTTCTGCCGGTCGGCCGGGGAGATGTTGATGAAGCGAAGCGCCCGCCGTTCGAAGAAGCCTCCCTGCTCTCGCCTGAGCAGTTTGCAGCGAGCCCAGACCAGGTGCTTGATCCCGGGCAGCGACATCTCGATGATCGAATCGCCGCAGAAGGGCATGTCCAGGCCGCGGGGAAACTCGAGCAGGATGCCGTCCTCGCTCAGGTCCGAGGCCAGCGGAACGAAGTACTTTCCACCGGTGGTCTTTCCGACGAACACGTCCAGCTTCACCCGGCTGCTCTTTCTCGAGTCACTGTTTTTCATCGGACCCTCCTGGGTAGTTATAATACCTACATGTAGGATAGTGTCGTAATTTATCGTCGTCAATTTTTTTTCCAAAATATTGTTATGTGCTTGATAAAAATAAAAAAAACATTGGTGACTGGCCCGGGCTTTTCCTACTTTTTCCAGCTTTTTGTTGCTCTTCTGGTGCGAAAAAGTCTGTGCAATTGACAAGTCGTCCGGTATCATCCGCCGCCATGGCGGATCGAAGAGCCAACGAATATGGGCTTTCTTCAGATTTCCTCCGGTGGCTCAAGACACCCGATTCTGGCGAGCCGGACATCGAGGCCGATCGAACGTTTGCCAGATGGATTCTGGGCTTGACGGCCAGAGAGCGGATTTTCCGGGTCGGTACCGTATTTGTCGACATGGCGGTGGTGGCGGCGCGATTTCGCTGCGTTCCGGAGCGATGCGCGCCGGGGGCCGAGCGGGGAAGATTTCGAAGTTGCTGCGCCGATATCGACCTCGTCCTCACCCGGGCGGAGGAAGCGCGGCTCGGACGGCATGCCCGCGCCCTTTCGGCGCTGCTGCTTCGGACCGAGCCCCGGCTTTCGCCAAATGCCGAGGGCCTCGTCGATCTGGTCGACCCGACCGGCGAGGTGCTGCGCCGCCCCGACGGCCGTTGTGTGTTTTCGGCCATCGACGGGCGTTCCCGTATCCGTTGCCGGCTGCACCGGTTTGCCCGCGCCGCGCGGATCCCGACCGGCGCCATCCAGCCGCTCAGCTGCCGGCTGTTCCCGCTGGTTTTGGTCAACCTCGGCCGGGCCGTGCTGCTCACCGTGGTCCATGCCTCGAACTATCGCGCCTGGCAGGCCCTGCCGCCCTGGCGTTTCCCTTGTTTGTCCGATCCGGACCTTCCTCCGCTCATCCACTCCATGCGCGCGACACTGGACGAACTGTTCGGCGGCGGATTTGCCAGCGAACTCGAAAAAATGCGAAAGAGGATATCGCGGCGCCCGTCCGTCCGCGCGGGCCGCCCCGACAACGGGAGTCTTCCGGCTTCGGGGCCGGGCCAGGACGGCGGATCCCGGAGGAGGACATGACCAGAAGAGGCGGTTTTCGAAAGCGCGTTCTCGAGGGGACGGCCATCGCATCGCTCCTCTTCGTCGGTTGCGCCCACGTCGGCCTGTCTCCCTCGCCTCCGCCGGCCTCGCAGGAAAAGGACGCATTGCCGCCCGTTGGCGCGGTCGCCCGGCCCCTTTCGCCGGGCACGCCTCCGCCCGCGGCGCCTCGAGTACCCCTCCCGCGCGTGCTGGCGCGGCTGAACCTGGCCGCGGTCGGCGACGTGTTGCCCCACAGTCCGGTTCTCCACTCGGCCCGGGCGGCCGATCGCCGGGATGCCAACGGCGTGTCGCAAAACAACGACGGCTTCGACGACCTTCTGCTCGGCGTGCGCCCGGCGCTCGACGGCGTTCACCTGGCCATGGCCAACCTCGAGACGCCGGTCGCGCCGAAGACCGGCAAGGAGAGCCGGCCCTTTCAGTTCAACGCCCCGGAGGTGCTGCTGGCCGGCCTGAAAGCCACCGGATTCTCCATGGTCAGCGTGGCCAACAACCACATGTACGATCAGGGAGTGAAGGGCCTTCGCGAGACGCTGGAAGTCCTGACCCGTTCGGGGCTCGCCTTCGCCGGCATCGCCGCCACTTGCGAGGAAGCCTACCGGCCGCTCATCATCGAGCGGGAGGGCGTGCGCGTGGCTTTTCTGGCCGCGGCCCAGATGTTCAACGTAGAGCCCAAGAATCCCGCTCCCTGCGCGGCGAAGTTGGACGAGAAGAAGCTCATCCAGTCCGCGAAAGAAGCCAAGGCCGCCGGCGCGGACGCGGTGGTGCTCTCGGTCCACTGGGGCAACGAGTACCAGACCGCCCCCCGCAAGGAGGAGATCGACACCGCCCACCGCCTGCTCGACGGCGGGTTCGACGCCATCATCGGCCATCACCCGCATGTGCTCCAGCCGCTGGAGATCTACCCGGCCGCGGACGGCCGGCTCACCTTCGTGGCCTACTCGCTGGGGAATTTCCTCTCCAACCAGGCGCGCTTCTATGCCTTCGGCATCGAGCCGACCAAGAACGGCAACCCTCGCGACGGGGCCATCCTGCGCTTTTCGGTCGTGAAGAAGGACTACGGAGACGGCCAGACGACCTGCGAGCTTGCGGATCTTTCGGTGCAGCCGACCTGGACCGAGAACAACGCCCGCGAGCGGCTGCGCGACAAGAAATTGTCCCCGAACATCCGGGTGGTGGTGAACGACGAGCGCATCGATGCCGCGCGGGCCGAGCTCGAGCGGCTCGATCCCGCCGCCGAACCGAAGCGGGCGCTGGAGCTCAAGAAGGCGATCGAGTTCTATGCCGCGCGCAAGGCCGCCGCCGCGGCCATCCTGGGAGAGGATTACCTGTTCGTGCCGCTGCCCCCGCCCCCGCTGCCGCCGGAGCCGGCTCCCGAGGTGTCTAGTCCCACAGCATCCGAATCCCCAGCGCGATGAGCACCAGCCCCCCGGCCGGCTCCACCCAGCGGCCCGCGAAGCGGCGCATCAATGCCCCCGAACGCATGCCCAGCCAGGTGATGCCGCCGCAGGTGACGCCGATGATGAGCGCGGCCAGCACGAGCCGGGCCGGCGTCAGTACCAGGCCCACCCCCAGTCCGGCGCCCAGCGCGTCGATGGAGGTGGCCAGCGACAGCGCCACCAGGGACCAGCCGCGGGTGCGGTCGACGGGTAGGCACTCCGGGCCGTACGCGGGCGTTTCTTCCCGTACTTTGCGGAGTCCCTGGTAGATCATCTTGAGGCCGATACCGACCAGAAGCAGGCAAGCGACCCAGTGGGTGTAGGCCTCTAGCGCATCCACGGCCAGGCGGCCCAGCAGCGCGCCGGCCATCGGCATCAGCATCTGAAACAGCCCGAAGTGAAACGATAGCCGGAAGCGTTGCCGCTTCTTGCAGGCGGTGATCCCGACCACCGCGCCCACCGAGAAGGCGTCGGCGGAGAGGGCCAGCGCCAGCAGGAAGATTTCAACCAGGGTCATGGCGTGGCCACCGGCCGGAGGGGTCGCCCAAACGGCCGGTCCCGGGACTCGCCGCACGGAAAGGACATGGCATCATGGAAGGCCTGAAGAAACATCCCGGACGGATTCGTCACTGCTGCGCGCGAACCGCATCGGATCCAGCGCGGCGGATCCGGTCCCGAGCCGGCGGGAGCTAGGGGAGCCGCGTCTTGAGGGTGTTGAGCAGCGAGTTGAAATCGAGCGGCTTCTGAAACACGCCCGAGAGGCCCAGCTCGCTCGGAGACACGGTCTGGCCTAGTTGCTCGCCCACCGCGCTCAGCATGTACACCGGGGCCTGATTTCCCATGGCCTTGAGCTGTTTCACCAGTTGCGCGCCGGCGTCGACCTCCTCCATCATGAGGTCCACGATGATGAGAGCCGGCTTTTCCTTGCGGTACACCTCGACGGCGGTCTTGGCCGAGGAGGCGCCGGCGAAACGGTAGCCGTTCTTCTCCAGCACGATCTTGAGCTGGTCCAGAATGTCGGCATCGTCGTCCACGCACAGGATCAGTTTCTTGTCAGCCATGGGTTTTCCCTCGCAATCGACCGGTCCGGTCGGTGGTTGTTCTGCTCGCCAGCACGGATTGTAGATGCTGGTGCAAGAAACGCAAGGCCTGTTCGAGGTTTCGCCCCGCCTTCGGGCTCAGGCGCTCGCAAAAATGGCCGAAGTCGTATCCCCGGATGGAGAGCAGCGCGGCCCTCGGCGCGGCGCGAAACAGGCGGCGGCAGAGGAGCAGCACCTCGCCCGGGCTCGCCGCGTGGCTCGAGAAGGACAGCGAGCGGGCCGGCCGGAGCGGGCGAAAACCGAACGGCTCCGGGCCCGACGCGGCGGCATCGGCGAAGATCACCGCGCGATGCCGGCTCAGGTCCACCGCGTCCTCGATGCCGAGCTGATAGTCGCATTCTACGGTCAAGCCGGGCAGACGCCAGGAGGCCGCCTCCCGGCACAGCGCCGGGCCGAGGCCGTCATCGCCGCGCGCGGGGTTGCCGAAGCCGAGCAGGAGCACGCCTTGCTTTCGGGATCGGCCTTCGGGGCCGCGGGGGAAGCGGCCGAGCACGCTCGCGCTCTCATCTCCATGGCCGTTCGCGGTCGGAGTGGCACGCGCCCGGGAGCGAGACCTCCGAGAAAGGGGGCGCCTCATGGATGGCGGCCGGCTGGGCTTCATGTCGCGAGCGGGGAACGGCGCGAGCGGCGATCAATCGCCGGACTTGTTGCGCTCGGCCACGATCTCGCCGTCCGGCCCGATGGCGCGGACGGAGAGCGGCATGCGGCCCATGGCGTGGGTGGCGCAGGAGAGGCAGGGATCGTAGGCCCGGATGGCCACCTCGATGCGGTTGAGCAGGCCCTCGCTGATCTCGCGGCCGTCGAAGAACTCCTCGGCCACCTTCTGCACCGCGCGGTTCATAGGCTCGTTGTTGTTGGTGGTGGAGACGATCAGGTTGGCCATCTCCACCTGGTCGTTGTCGTTCACCCGGTAATGATGGAACAGCGTGCCGCGCGGGGCCTCGATGATGCCCACGCCCTCGGGCCGGCGCTGGCCCTTGACCACCAGGTCGTTGCCCTGGAGGTCGGGGTCGTTGAGCAGTCGCTCGATCATCTCGGCGGCGTGCAACAGCTCGATGAGCCGCGCCCAGTGGTAGGCCATGGTGACGTTCACCGGCCGGCCGCCCAGCGCCTCGAAGAAGGCCTTTCGCTCCTTCTCCGCCTCCGGGGTGTCGATGAACTCGCAGGTGTTGAGCCGCGCCAACGGGCCGACCCGGTACCAGCCCTTCTCCGGCCCCAGCTCGCGGATGAAGGGGAACTTCATGTACGACCAGGAGCGCACCTCCTCGCGGATGTGATCGAGGTAGCTCGCCGGACGGACCTGGTCGAAGATGATCTTGCCGCCGGCATCGAGGGCCCGCAGGTTGCCGTCGTAGAGGTCCAGGGCGCCGTCGGCGCGCACGATGCTCAGGTGGTTGGAGTCGAAGGAGCCGAACGGCAGCAGGGTGTCCTTGTGCTGGAGGGTGAAGTCGCGGCACAGCTTCACCGCGGCGCGCGACCAGGCGAGCATCTGCGGCATGTCCTTGAGGAAGGCGTCGCGCTCGGCGATGGAGAGGTTCTTGTTGATGCCGCCGGGGATGGCCCCGGTGCCGTGGATCTTCTTGCCGGCGGTGGCCTTGATGATCTCCTGGCCGAACTTGCGCATCATCACGCCCTGCACCGCCAGGTCGGGGAACTTCATGGCCACGCCGATCACGTTGCGCACCGCCGGGTCGGCATCGAAGCCGAACAGCAGATCCGGCGACACCAGGTGGAAGAAGTGCAGCGCGTGGCTCTGGAACATCTGCCCGTAGTGCATCAGGCGGCGCATCTTCTCCGCGGTGGGCGTGAGCCGGTCGGCGCCCACCACCATGTCCATGGCCTTGGCTGCGGCCAGGTGGTGGCTCACCGGGCAGATGCCGCACAGGCGCTGCACCAGCACCGGCATCTCCCAGTACGGACGCCCCTGGGCGAAGCGCTCGAAGCCGCGGAACTCCACGATGTGGAAGCGCGCCTGCCGGACGCGGCGCTTCTCGTCGAGCAGCAGGCTGACCTTGCCGTGGCCCTCCACGCGGGTCACCGGCTCGATGACCACCCGGCGCAGGGTGCCGGAGGCGGAGGGGGCCGCCTTCGGCGCTGGCCGCGAGGTCTTGGCGGCGGTCTTGGACTTTGCGCTCTTTTGCGCGGGCTTCCTTGCGGCTTTCTTCGCCGGCTTTGGAGCGGTTTTCTTGGAGACCTTCGTGGCGGACTTTTGGGCTGTCCTCTTCGGGTTCTTTTGAGCGGTCTTCTTGGCGGTCTTTCGGACCGGCTTCTTTGCGATTTTCTTCGTGGGCACGGTGCACTCCCTTTCTGACTGCGCGGGTAAATCCTAAAACTCAGTCGTACTTCAGCGCCGCGTACGGCAGTTTGAGGGGGCGGTTCTCAAGCAGCGCCAGCACCGCCTCCCAGATGGCGTCGGCCGGAGGCGGGCAGCCGGGCAGGTGCACGTCCACCTTGACCACTTCCCCGATGGGGTACACCCGGTTGAGGATCAGCGGCAGCTCCGGATCGTTGGGGATGCAACGCGATGGGTTGTGGACGGTGGGGCCGTTGAGGTAGGCCTCCTCCAGGCACTCGCGCAGCGGGATGCCGTTGCGCATGGCCGGCAGGCCGCCCATGGTGGCGCAGTCGCCCAGCGCCACCAGCACGTCGCAGTGGCGACGGAAGTCCTGCAGCACCTTCACGTTTTCCTGGTTGCAGCAGCCGCCCTCCACGATGCCCACCGCGCAGCGGCCGGTGAACTTCTTGATGTCGTCGATGGGCGACTTGTCGAAGTCGACCAGCTCGATGAGCTTGAGGATGCGATCATCGATGTCGAGCACCGACATGTGGCAGCCGAAACAGCCGGCCAGCGAGGCCGTCGCGATCTTGGGTTTGGCCATGGCTTACGACCTCCTCTTTTCCACTTCCGAGCCGATGGGGGCGGCATCGTACAGTCGGCGGCCGATGGGGATCTTGTACCCTTCGCGCTTGCGCAGGATGCAGCCGACCGGGCACAGGTTGACCGCGCGGTCGGCAAGCGAGAGATCCGTGTCCTTGAGTTTGCCGCCGGAGTTGACCGCCAGCCGGGTGTGGGCGCCGCGGCGCACCATGCCGAAGACGCTCTTTTTATCGAGGAGCTTCGAGCCGCGCACGCAGCGGCCGCACAGGATGCAGCGGTTGCGATCGATGGCCACGTCGGGGTGGCTCATGTCGATGTTGCGAAGCGGGAACAGGAACGGGTGCCGCGGGCTCAGCATGCCCAGGCGGTAACCCAGGGCCTGCAGCTCGCAGTTGCCGCTCTTTTCGCAGAACATGCAGTAGTGGTTGCCCTCGACGAAAATCATCTCGAGGACCGACCGGCGCCAGTCGGCGAGCTCGGGGGTTTCGTTTTGCACCGTCATGCCGTCGGCGGCCGGGTGGGTGCAGGCGGATTGGGGCCGGCCGTTCACCAGCACGGTGCACAGGCGGCAGGCTCCGCCGGGGAGCAGGTCCTTGTGGTAGCACAGCCGCGGGATGTAGATGCCCGCCGCGTCGGCCGCCTCCAGGATGGTCTGTCCCTTGCGGGCCTTGACCGGGACGTTGTCGATGGTGAAAGTGAATTCGCTCATGGCGCACCCCTATTCCTCGTGCAGGACCGGCTGGCGGCCCTGCGCCTCGACCGCGTCGGCCAGCGCCACCCGCAGGTCGAACGAGGGCATCAGGCCGGGCTCGGCGTCCTTCGACAGCCGCGCCAGATAGAGATCGCGGAAGTTTTGCAGCGTGGTGAGCGCCGGGTTGGGCGAGGTCTGGCCCAGGCCGCAGCGGCTCATCTTCTTAACCGTCTGGCAAAGCTTCTCCAAGTAATCGAGGTCGGCCGCCAGGGCGTTGCCGGCGAGGATCTTCTCCAGGGTGCGCAGGATGAGCACGTTGCCCACGCGGCAGGGCACGCACCAGCCGCAGCTCTCCTCCACGAAGAACTCCATGAACTCCCGCGCCGTCTGGATGAGATCGCGCGACTTGCCGAAAACCATGATCGAGCCGCCGGTGGCCAGATCCTCAAAGCACAGCTTGCGGCCGAAGCCCGCGGGCCCGATGAAGCTGCCCGACGGCCCGCCCACCAACACCGCCTGGGTGCCGCTCGCGCCCACCTTGTCGAGGAGCCCCTGGACGGTGATGCCGAAGGGGATCTCGTACACGCCGGGCTTGTCGCAGTCGCCCGATACCGAGAAGGCCTTGCTTCCGGTGCTGTCCTTGGTCCCGATGGCGCCGAACCAGTCGGCGCCCTTTTCCAGCACCCGAGCCGCGGCGCACAGGGTCTCCACGTTGTTGACCGATGTGGGCAGTCCCAGGAATCCCTTCTCGACCGGAAAGGGCGGCCGGTCCTTGGGCGCTCCGCGCAGGCCCTCGCAGGAGGAGATGAGCGCCGACTCCTCGCCGCACACGTAGGCGCCCGCGCCCATCTGGATGCGGATGTCGAAGGCGAAACCGTCGCCGAGCTTGCCCAGCAGGCCCTTCTCCCGGCGGCGGTTGAGCACCGCCTCCAGATGCCGGCGCAGATAGTCGTACTCGGCGCGCAGGTAGAGGATCCCCTCCTCGGCGCCGATGGCGTAACCGGCGATGGTCATGCCCTCGAAGAGCAGATCCGGGTTCTCGGTGAGGATGACGCGATCCTTGAAGGTGCCCGGCTCTCCCTCGTCGGCGTTGCACAGGAGGAACTTGCGCGAGCCCTCGGCCTTGCGCGCGAACTCCCACTTCATGCCGGTGGGAAACCCCGCGCCGCCGCGCCCGCGCAGCCGCGACTTCTTGACCTCGGCGATGACCTCCTCGGGCTTCATGGCCAGCGCGCGCTTCTGCGCCGCGCCCGGCTCGAAGGGGGCGAAGACCACCGCGCCCGTCTCGCGCAGGTGGTTCACCACCATCGAACGCACCAGCTCCGAGGCGTTGGCGCCGTCGCCCGGCTTCTCGACCAGGAAGACGGGGTCGCCCTTCTCCCGCAGGGTCTTGACGATGGCCGCCACCTTGGCGGGCTGGATCTGGGTGAGCGGCACCGTTCCCGCCAGGGCGGCCGGGCCCTGATCGCACAGGCCGATGCAGGAGGTGTGCCGAAGGCCGATGGCTCCGTCCTGGCTCACCTCGCCCACCCGGATGCCGAGCTGTTTTTCGAAGGCCCGCTCCACTGCGAGGCCGTTCTCGCCGCGACAGGCCGGACAGGTCGACAGGTACACGGTGACCCGCCCGCGGCGGTTGGGCGTGAAGAAGTGATAGAAGGTGGCCACGCCCTCCACGTCCACCCGAGGGAGGTTCATCTCGCGGGCGATGGCCTCGATGGCCTCGTCCGAGACGCTCCCCAGGCGGGACTGGACGGCACGCAGCACGTCCATCAGGCGGGTGCGATCCTTCCCTTTGGCGGCCACGATTTCGGATACCGCTTTCTTCGTGTCTGTGGTCATGCAGAATCTCCAGGTCCGAAGGGCCGGGAAAACCGGCTGGTTGACGGAGGCGTCAAGACACTCGGCTTAATATCCCGGCGGAAAAAAATTGCAAGCAAAAGTGCCGCGGGGAACGCTCGCTCCGGGGCTAAACCAGCCGGCCGCGCAGCTCGTCCGCGGCGGCCATGATGTCGAGTCCCTCGGCGGCGAGTTGCGCTGCGACGCGATCGAGCTCTTTTCGGACCGCGGGGCGCTCCATATCGGCGAGCCGCTCGGCCCAGCCCAGCCTTCGGGCCAGCACAAAATTCGCCTGCTCGCGGCGCGGAAGGGCGAAGAAGCGATCGCAGATGCCGAGCAGTTTCTCGTGCTCATCCGGGAGATCGCCGCAAAGCTCCATTAGCAGATTGAGCATATGGTCGCTCTCCAGGCGCGTCCGGACGCCGCGCAGGCCGGACAGGAAAGCCCGGATCTCGGCGACCAGCTCGATCTCCGAAAGCGGCGACCAGTCGCCGCGGCGGGCCATCTCGGAAAGCTCGGTTCCGGGCGACACGGCGGTGGTGCGCAGGCGGACGAAGTCCGGTCCGATGGCGGCAATGGCCGAGGCGGTGTCCTCGGCGTGTCTCGAAGACAACGCCCGGCCGCCCAGACCCGGCATGACGTACTCGGAGAGCTCGAAGCCGGCTTCGCGGGCGCGCCGGCCGCCCTCGATGTGGTCGGCGCGGGTGCAGCCTTTTTGCACGAGCCGCAGCACCGCGTCGCTGCCGGACTCCAGGCCCACGTGGAGCCGGTCCAGGCCCGCCTCCCGGATGCGCCGCAGCTCGGCCGGCGAGCGGCGGGCCAGCGTATGGGATCGCGCGTAGGCGGTGATGCGCCGGACGTGCGGAAAGCGCTCGCGCACCGCCTCGACGATGCGGATGAGGTCGTCGCTTCTTGTGAGCAGGGGATTGGCGTCCTGCAAGAAGACCGTTCGCGGCTCATCGCCGAAGGTTGCCTTCATGGCGTCGAGGTCGGCCAGAACCTCCTCGACCGTTCGCAGCGAAAACCGCGCGCCCTTGTACACCGGGCAGAAGGCGCAGCGGTTCCAGGGGCAGTTGCGCGACACGCGCAGGAGCAGGCTGTGGGCCTCGGACGGCGGGCGGATGGGGCCTTGCTCGAAATCCATGGGCCTAGTTTGTAGCAAGGCGGCTTCGGACTGGCAACCGGCGAGAAAGTGTGATAGCAAGGGCGCCGCGAAAGGAAGGGACGTCGCATGGTCCATCGCAGCGTTCTGGAATGCATTGGCAACACGCCCATGTTGAGCCTGGGACTGGTCGGCTATCCGCACATTTTCGCCAAGGCGGAGTTTCTGAACCCCGGCGGCTCCATCAAGGATCGAGTGGCGCTCTATCTCATCGAGGAGGCCGAGCGCGAGGGAAAGCTCCGGCCCGGCATGACCATCGTGGAGGCCACCTCGGGAAACACCGGCATCGGGGTGGCCATGGTGGGCGTGCTCAAGGGCTACCGGGTCAAGATCGTCATGCCCGAGAACATGAGCGAGGAGCGCAAGAAGATCATCCGCGCCTTCGGCGCCGAACTCGTCTTCACCTCGGCCGAGGGGAGCCTGCCCGAGTGCGTGGCCAAGGTGCGCGCCCTCCAGGCCGAGGACCCGAAGGTGTGGGTGCCGCAGCAGTTCGAGAACCCCAAGAACCCCGAGATCCACTACCGCCAGACGGCCGAGGAGATCTGGCGCCAGATGGACGGCAAGATCGACGCCTTTGTGGCAGGGGTGGGTTCGGGCGGCACGCTGGCCGGCGTGGGAAAATTCCTCAAGGAGCGCAACGCCCGCTGCCGCATCGTGGCCGTGGAGCCCAAGAACTCGGCGGCGCTCCTCGGCAAGGAGCCCGGCCTGCACCAGATCCAGGGTATTGGCGACGGTTTCATCCCGCCGGTGCTGGATGTCTCACTCATCGACGACGTGGAGGTCGTCAGCGACGAGGACGCGGTGGCCACCGCGCGGCTGCTGGCGCGCAAGGCGGGGCTGCTGGTCGGAACCTCCTCGGGGGCCAATGTCTGGGCCTGCACGCGGGTGTCGGCGAAGCCCGGTGGCGAGCGCCGGGTGGTCACGGTGTTGCCCGACCGGGCCGAGCGCTACTTCTCCACCGCCCTGATCTGACTCGACGGCGGAGGCCTCCATGGACGGCTCGCGCCATCGCCTTTCGCTGCGGCTCTCGGTGACGGACCGCTGCGAGCTTCGCTGCCGATATTGCATGCCGGCGGAGGGCGTGCCGCGGGTCTCGCACCACGACGTGCTGCGGTTCGAGGAGATCCTGCGGGTGGTGGACCTGCTGCGGGAGCGCTTCGGACTCTACAAGGTCCGGCTCACCGGGGGCGAGCCGTTGCTGCGTTCGGGGATTTTGGAGCTGGTCAGCGCCCTTTCGCAGCGCGCGGACCTCGATCTGGCGCTCACCACCAACGGCCAGCGCCTTCTCGACCTGGCCGGGCCGCTGCGCTCGGTCGGGCTGGGGCGCCTCAACGTGAGCCTGGACTCGCTCGATCCCGGCAAGTACCGGGAGCTCACCCGCGGGGGAAGGCTGGAGCGCACCCTCCAGGGCATCGAGGCCGCTCTCGCGGCCGGGTTTTCTCCCATCAAGCTCAACACGGTGGTGCTGCGCGGTGTCAACCTCGACGAGGTTGGCCGCATCGCCGGCTTCGCCCTGGAGCGGGGGCTCACTCCGCGGTTCCTCGAGTTGATGCCCATCGGCTGCGCGCGCCAGTTCTTCGAGCGCGAGTTCGTCAGTAGCGCCGAGGTGAGAGAGGCGCTGGCGCGGGAGTATTCCCTCTCGCCGCTGCCGGTCAATCCCGTCTCCTCCAGCCGGGAGTTCACCGCCGAGGGGCCGGGCCGGTTGCGCGGGGTGATTGGACTCATCTCCTCGGAGAGCCGGCCGTTTTGCGCCGGTTGCGACCGGCTGCGCCTCACCAGCACCGGCACGCTCATCGGCTGTCTGGCCCGGGGCGACGGCTGCGATCTGAGAAGGTTCTTGCGCCTGGGCGGCGGGGACGCCGTCGAGGAGATGGCGCAGGCCGTCCATCAGGTGGTTGCGGACAAACGCCCGCGTGAGGAGTTCGCCCGCGCGGATCTCATGCCGCTTCTGGGAGGGTGACATGGCGCGCGCGAGGAAGGCGGCAAACCCGCCTCTTTCCCACATCGACTCGTCCGGCCGTCCTCGCATGGTGGACGTGGGCGAAAAGCCCGTCACGCGCCGGACGGCGATGGCCGAGGCCTGGGTGGACGTGGGTCCGGCGGTGGCGCGGCTGCTTGCGACCCGGGGCGGGGTGAAGAAGGGCGACGCGCTCACCACGGCCCGCCTGGCCGGCATCCAGGCGGCCAAGCGCACCGCCGAGCTCATTCCGCTGTGCCACGTGCTGCCGCTGGACTTCGTGGACGTCGAGGCCGAGGTGGTGGGGCGGCGCGTTCGCATCCAGAGCCGCGTCCAGTGCCACGGTCGGACAGGAGTGGAGATGGAGGCATTGACCGCGGTGGCGGTGGCCGCGCTCGCCCTGGTGGACATGGTCAAATCAGCCGGAAAGGGAGTGGTGATTGGCCCCATCGGCCTTGTGGAAAAGACCGGTGGAAAGTCGGGGCCTTGGAAGCGGGAGGGTCGTCTTGGGCCGCGTTGACGCCATCTGTGTCTCCGAGAAGACCGGCGTGCAGAAGACCCCGGTGCGCCGGGCGCGCCTTCGGGCCGGCTTCGGCATCGAGGGCGACGCCCACGCCGGCGACTGGCACCGGCAGGTGAGCCTTCTCTCGGCCGCGGACGTGGCCGAGGCCCGCAAGAGGCTTCCGGACATCGCCGACGGGGCCTTCGCCGAGAACCTGGTGATCTCGGGGATCGACTTTTCGCGCCTGGTCGTCGGTGCCCGGCTGCGGCTGGGCAATACGGTCGTGCTGCGCATCACCCAGATCGGCAAGGAGTGCCACACGCCGTGCCGCATCGGACAGCTCACCGGCGACTGCATCATGCCTCGGCTGGGGCGGTTCGCCGAGGTGCAGAACGGGGGAGAGATCGCAATTGGCGACGGGGTGGAGGTGCTGGGCTGAGGCTCTGGCCCGTCGGACCGGGCGGATCTGTCTCTCGAAGGGCTTGATTTTGTCTCGGTTTTCCGAAAGGTTGCGAGTGTTGTATTTACCGACAGCCCTGAGAGAGGCATATCTGCACGTCTCGAACCGCTCCGATCATCAGCTCCACATGCTCCATCTCCGAGATCTTGACCGTGCGGTTGTATCGCATGACGTAGGAGGGTTTCTGGATGACCAAGGATTGCTGGCGAAACCCGTCTACTAGCTCGGACAAAATCTCGACCTCGCCCGCGGATTCCTCGATGTCGCACAGGATGCCCACTGGCGGTGCAGGGTCGTGAAGTCCGCCAAGGAGGACGAGCCGCACCCTGCTTCCATCGCCGGTCGCTTGCCAGCGGAATCGGGTCGCGGTTCCCGCGACGAGTTCGACTTTCGCGTCGGCGACCAACGGCGACACTCCGCGAGCCGAGAGCCGGAGCGCCCCCAGTGCTCCGCCCGGCGCGCTGGCCTCGATGTCCATCCCTGCGTCGAAGAGGTCCGCGGGCGGAGATGCCAGGATGTATCGGTCCAGCGTATCCGGCTGCATGGAGAATGCCGGATGAGTGCCCGAGATGGAAATCTCGCCGATATTGAAGTGGCGCGGGAACGGTTTGCACGTTGCATCCGCGGAATCGCACCATTGATCCTCGGAACACTTGGGCTGGCACGGATCGTAGCGGGCCACCACTCGGGCGCAGGGAAAGAACAGCCGGCACGAGCCCGCCGCGGCGGCCTCGGTGCAGAACCACTCGAGTTGGTGCGGGAGAAAGCGGGCGTAAGAGGGCCGCTCGGCGAAATATGCTCCCACTCCGGTAAACCAGTCCGCGCCGGCGAACCACGGCACTTCCGCCTCAAACACCGCGATGTAGCCGAAAACGGGGCGGGTCTCTCCGCGACAGGCGCCGTCCTGGCAGCCCTGGGCGCAGGCACGCTCCCGGGAGGGATACTGGCATTCGCCGGTTGCGGGGATGCATTGCCCGGGCCCGCTGTACTCGATGACGGTGCTGGAATCCTTGCAGATGCTGGCCGGCGGGGTGTCGCACGCCTTGCCGAGACAACGTTCGACGGACTTCTCATCGCCGCAACCCATCCCCAACAACACGATCAACAATAGCGAAAACCGCATGGCGCATCTCCCGGCAACCATTATGATGGAATGCATATGACCTGCCCCTACATGATCCCTTTGGTTCCCATGGGTTAGGTTCTCCCAGGGACAGCCCCCCCCGGGGGGGCTGCGCGCGCGAACTTTGAACATTTTTCGCCTTTTTGTTCATTTTCAGCTACTTGAGCGTCTTGTCCAGTTCTTTGAGGCGGTAAGACCGACCCCGGATCCGGTTTTTGGCTGATAGGTCAAGGCGCGGACAACACCTTCAACAAAAGCAAACTCAGAAACCGGGGTGGGTGGCACTCGGGATTAGCCGCTCGCGGACGGAAAGGCCAGAGCGCCGGGGCTGTTACGGGGCCGGCACGAGCCTTCAGGCGGGGCGGAAAGTTCATATGCGCGACTCGGGGCGGGCTTTGCTGGACTCGGGGCGGGCTTTGCTGGACTCGGGGCGGGCTTTGCTGGACTCGGGGCGGGCTTTGCTGCACTCGGGGCGGGCTTTGCTGGACTCGGGGTGAGCTTTGCTGCATTCGGGGCGGGCTTTGCTGCACTCGGGGCGGGCTTTGCTGGACTCGGGGTGAGCTTTGCTGCACTCGGGGTGAGCTTTGCTGCACTCGGGGTCTATTCTGCCGAGCGCTCGGCAATGCTTTGATCTATAATGTTAAAATGGCACAACCCAGCAAGATCAATGAGTTGCGCTGGCAGATAACGGGCTGTATTATTGAGGCTTTTTCTCGGGGGCGGCTTCTCGGTTGCGCCGGTGGAAAATGGCCCCGAGACCGGTGCCCCGAGACCGGTGCCAGGCACCCCGGTACACATTGACGAGAAGGCCCGCCCCGGGGCGCATGGCACCCGGGTGGCGTTGTCAGGTACCGGTGTACCCACCGCCCAACGATTTTGACTTCGCGAGGCCTCTTTCGGTACTACCAGGGCAGATTCGGCCTCATACCTGCCCGATCGGAAAGGCAGGAGGGGATCAGAACCAGCCCAGGGAGGTGATCGATGCCTGGCCGAGAGAGGACAAGTCCGTTTGAATTTCCTGTCCTTCGAGCCGACTAAATCAGGGGCGCGGCCTGCGCGTGAACGACCGGACCCGCTATTTGGATCTCGTAACAGGAGGACGACGATGCGATGGAGCACAGTGACAGCGACTGTGGGAGTGGTGATCTTCGTGGTGGCGGCGAGCGGATGCTCCGAATCGGGTGGAAAGTCAGGCAAGACGTCGAGCCCGGGGGATGCGTCGCCGGGGGTTGTCGCAGTGCTCGACACCGTGCTGGCGCATGCGGAGGCGCTCTTGCGCATCGTCGAGGAGAACCAGGGCCAATGCGCGACCCTCGTCCGCTCCTTGGCCGGGTACGCGGAGCAGCACCGCGTCGCTCTCGCGGAACTCGAGGCGCGACGGGTCGAACTCGAGCAGCGAATCAGCGCGGCCGACGGCCAGGCCCTCGCCGCGGCGGCGACGGTCAGGCTGCCGCCGCTCGCGGCCCGAGCGATGGTGGCCGGCCTGCGCACGGCGCTCAACTGCCCTGGGGAGTACGAGCAGATCGCGACCTCCGTCGCTGTGCTCGATCGCACCCCCGGGTTCAGGTTGGATGTGGAGAAGAGCGCGGACAGGACCCAGTTCGGTAGGGCCTGCGCGGCGGGCGACGAGTTTGCCTGTTACAAGGCCGGCAACCTCTTTCTCGCCGGCAAGGGCGGGCCGCGGGACTTGGGCCGGGCGCGGGAGCTGTTCGCCGTGGGTTGCCAGTCACTGGGTAGCTACGGGTGCTTCGAGCTGGCGCTCATGCGCTTGGGCGGCGACGGCGGGCCGGCAGAGCCCGCGCGCGCCCGGGAATATTTCACCACCGAGTGCGATCTGAAGTTGAACCCCTACTCATGGCTATCCAGCATCGCCTGTGGCGTGGCGGGGATCATGGCGTCGGCGGGGACAGGAGGGAAGACCGACGCCGCGCTGGCGAAGAGATCCTTCGCCCAGGGTTGTCTCGGCGAGTGGCCGGGCAAAAATCTTGGCTACGAGCCGTCCTGTGTCGCGTTCGCGCTGCAGCTTCTGGGCGGCGCCGAGGCGACCGATGGCAGCACCCGAGCGCGCTTGCTTCTCGATCGCGCCTGCAATGACGGCTTCGGCTCACCGCTGGCCTGCCTGGCGTTGGGCCGACCACAGGGGCTCGTCGTCTCGGTGCCCCCCAGTCGGGTGATGACCCGGGAGAACCTCGCGCCCGCCTGCGACGCCGGCGCCGCCCAGCGTTGCCTCGAGCTGGCGCGGCTCTGGAATGCGGGGATCGGCGGGCAACGCGACGAGGCCAAAGCCGTGGCGCTGCGGGAACAGGCCTGAAAGCTCGGCAGCGGCGACGCCTGTCTGGCGCTCGGAATGGCGGTGGTCGAGGATCTCCAAAGCTTGGCGTCCTACGCCGACAAGACGAAGTGGGAGAAGGGGCCGGCTGCGGCCGCGGAGCTGAAAGACATCCGCCGGCAGCTCGCCGAGCTCCGGTCACAAGCCAAAGAGCGATTCGCCCAGGCATGCGAGCGCCGCTCGGCCTTGGGCTGCGGCAAGCTGGCGGACGCGCTCGAAGCAGAAGCGGAGCAGGGCTCTCCGGTCGACCCCACGAAACGTCGCGATCTGCTCACCCGCGCGTGCCAGGACGGCGGTCTGCCGACATACTGCTTCGAGCTCGCCGCCATGCTGCGCAAGGGTGAAGGGGGGGCGGCGGATCCGATAAAGGCCCGGGCCGTTTTTACCACAGCCTGTGAGGAAGGAGGCCTCGATCGAGACTGTCCCAACTTCGGCGACCGGAACCCCTACCTGCAAAGGTTCGCGCCATCTCGCGGGCCGGCCGTGGACCGCGAGCATTGATCAGCGTTGTCGCCAGGAGCCACTGCCCAAAACCTCGGTACCACCCACCCCGGTTTTCCAGCTGGCTCAGTTCGATCATCTTTTCCCTCGCCTCCGCAGCGCATCAGCAGGCACAAACCGTTCCCGAACAGGACTTTTTCATTCAACGCCTCCTTTCTAGATCCTCCACAACCCTCCACAACCAGGGAATGCAATCCCCATGCCCGGGGTAACCGTTGTTCGTATTGAATATTTATTTTCTGTCGTCGGCGCGACTGCTCCAATCGTTACCAGTCACGATTCATTTTGGAGCAGCTTGGTTGGAAGAGCCTGGTCTTGACAGGGGGTTTCTCCTGGTTAAAGCTCGGCGCCGGATTGACTTACGGGAAATATAGGGACAGGCCCCCAAAGGCCCTGGGAGTAAAAATGATGCGAGAAAAATTCCTGGTTTTTTGCACCGCAATTCTTTTTATCTTCGGCGATCTGTCCGCGGCCGACGAGCGACCGATCCTGGCGGTTTTCGACCTGGACGCCCGCGGTTTGAACTTCGATCGGGACACGCTAGACCGCCTGACCGACTATCTGGTCACCCTGATGACCCGCCAGGGATACCAGGTAGTGCCCAGGTCGCAGATCAGAGAAAGATTGCAGGAGGCCAAGAAGGGCAGCTACCGTGCCTGTTACGACGAAAGTTGTCAGATCGAGTTGGGTAAAGAAATGGCGGCTCAAAAAACTCTGGCCGGCCAGGTGCTGAGACTGGGCAAAAAATGCAAAGTAATGTTGACCCTCTATGATCTGAAAAAAGCGGCCAGTGAAAAAGCGGGAACAGCCAGCGGCGAGTGCGACGAAGATGATGTGGTGGCGAGACTTGAGCAAGCGGTAAGAGATCTCTTAGGCGGATCTTCCACCGCGGGAACGATGGTGCCGTCCCAACCCGGGACGACGAAGACCGGTTACTTGCAAATGGCCCAGAAGGAGAGTGACAATCAAAAACACCGGCTGCTAGAACTTGAGCAAGCCTGGGGTGAAATAAAACAACTGGCAAGTAACGACACGATTTCTTACCCGGCCAGGGCAACGGCGGTTGAAAAATTCCTCAAGGATTTTCCCCGCGACAATCCTCACGAAATGGAAGCGCGGACGCTTCTTGCCCGGCTCAGGGCGGGGCCCGAGGGAGAAATAGGGCTGGAGTGGGTTTACAGTCGGCCTGCCGGAGTCGAGTTTACAAAATCAGAAATCACCGTCGCTCAATTCAGCGCTTGCGTCCGGGCGGGCGTCTGCCGGCCGTGCATAAAAGCGACAAGTACTTCCAATCCGGATAAAGACTGCAACTTCGGCTATCCAGATCGTGGACAGCATCCAATGAACTGCGTCGACGTGGAAAATGCCGTCGCTTTTTGCGGCTGGGTAGGGGGGCGGTTGCCCAGTGAAGAAGAGTGGCAAAAAGAGTTCACTCGGGACGGAACCACAAAATATCCCTGGGGCGACAATGGGGCGAGCTGTGAAAACGCTGTTGTTTTGGATTTCACGATGAAAGGTGCCAGTACAGAAAACGGCTGCGGTATTGGCACTACCTGGCCGGTATGCTCGAAGACGGCTGGAAAGAGTGCGAGCGGGCTGTGTGACATGGTCGGAAATCTCTGGGAGTGGACGGCAACTGCCGAGAAGGGCAGGAATGCCTTTGTGATGAGGGGCGGCTCATGGCTGACGAACGACCCCGACGGCTGGCTTTCGACGGCCCGCCAGGCATTGCATCCGGAGCATTGCGCCGACGATATCGGCTTTCGCTGCGTGCGCGCCGCCCGGTAAGACAACAAAAACGCTCTCCCCTCTTTTCATCGGAAATTTGAACCCCGTCGCCGGTGCGGGCCTGCAGTTCTTTTGTAGGGTACTTTAGCAACCAACCTCGGTGCACCAACCTCTGGTGCCCCGAGACCGGTGCCCCCGAGACCGGTGCCAGGCACCCCGGTACACATCGACGAGAAGGCCCGCCCCGGGGCCCCGCCCCGGGGCGCATGGCACCCGGGTGGCTTTCGTGCACCCGGCCTCGGTGGGCGGCGTGCTCACCGAGTTCTGCGAGCACGCCCGGCTGTAGTTCAAGACCTTCCGGTTCTACCTTCCGGTACCTACCTTCCGGTACCTACCTTCCGGTACCACCCACCCCGGTTTCCCCCGGTTTCGTCCCCGGTTTCCGGTGTCCGAAATCCGGACACGATGTTCGAAATCCGGACAGGGGGGCTGGTTTGTGGTGTTTTTGCAATACCAACTGCTTTTCTAGTTATTTGTTTTTATTTGATTAATCTTTTCGCGTGCATGCATGGGAAGTT
>Ga0101944_10000397_pt1 | contig 130773 bp, 115 predicted proteins | sample DewCreD2012metaG_FD_75245 | JGI IMG/M metagenome (GOLD analysis project Ga0101944, IMG submission 75245) | Hot spring sediment bacterial and archeal communities from British Columbia, Canada, to study Microbial Dark Matter (Phase II) - Dewar... ...
CAACAACTCAAACAACTTCACCAATAGCGCCGGTTGTGTGCTATTCTTAACCATGGAAGCCTCCTGCAAGAGTCGGGTTTCGCAACCATAACTCTACTCAGAAGGCTTCCTTTTTTCAACTCCCTTCACCAAAAAGCCAAAGTCAAGTTTAAAACGAAATACCGTCGAACTGGCAGAGATTATTGTATTGCAGGAAGCAGACCTTCTGGATGGCACACGCCAACTTCTTCTTGCAACCTCATTGCTAACGGAAATTAGAGAGTATGAGAAGGGGGAATGCAGCCAAATTCTCTCAACTTTACTTGATAACAACAATCGGTACGTCAATTTAGGGGTGGCAAATGCCAAAGGTGAAGTGGTTTGCAGCGCGCTGCCGCTCACGGAGAAGGTGAATATAGCCGACCGTCAATATTTCATCAAAGCATTCACTTCTCAAGAATTTTCGATTGGAGCATTTCAACAAGAACGCATTACCCACCGCCCTGCCATCAATCTTGGCTATCCTGTTTATGACAATACTGGCAAGCCCACAGGCGTAATTTTTGCAACACTCGACCTGAATCGGTTCGCCCAACTTGAGGAAAGACTCTCATCCAAACTCCCAGCGGGAGCAATATTAACAAAGGTAGATAGAAATGGGATTGTGGTGGTGCGCGTGCCAAACGGCGAGAATTTGATTGGTAGTCAAGCCCCAGAGACATCCGTGGTTGCAGAAGCGCTCAAAGCAAACGAAGGCGTTGTCCAAGCCACGGGAATAGATGGTCGTCCCTGGGTCTATGCCTTTGTTACCATCAAAAGCAATATCTTTCACGATGATCTCCACCTAATCCTGGGGCAACCGCAAGAAACCCTGCTAGCGAACGCCAATCATGTGTTCAATCGCAACCTTGTGATTATGATTGCTGTAGGAATATTCCTGCTCACCAGCACATGGTATATCTTCGATCTCAGTTTTATGCGGCAGATTCGCTCTCTCCTTCACGTTACACAAAGCCTGACAAAAGGAGACTTGGAAGCGCGCTACTCACATCTTCCCTATGGCGCTTCCGAGATTAATCACCTGGGTGTTTCGTTTAATCAGATGGCAATATCGCTCGAACAGCGCCAGCGCGATCTTTTGGAAGCCTACGATACAACGATTGAAGGCTGGTCGCGCGCCCTGGACTTGCGCGACAAGGAAACCGAAGGTCATACTTTGCGCGTGACCGAAATGACTGTGGCGCTTGCCCGCAAGGCAGGCATACCAGAAAATGAAATTGTTCACATCCGGCGGGGAGCGTTATTGCACGATATAGGGAAAATGGGCATACCCGATTCGATTTTGCTCAAACCAGACAAGTTAACCGTTGACGAATGGGCAATCATGCGCAAGCACCCTATGTTTGCTTATGAATTACTTTACCCAATCGAGTTTCTCCGACCAGCCCTTTCCATCCCATACTGTCACCACGAAAAATGGGACGGTACAGGCTATCCACAAGGGTTAAAGGGTGAACAAATCCCGCTTCCTGCTCGTTTGTTCGCGGTGGTAGATGTATGGGATGCCCTTTCATATGACCGCCCGTATCGAAAAGCATGGTCGCAGGAGTTGGTCATTAAACATATCCGCGCACAATCAGGCATACACTTTGACCCGGAAGTTGTAGAGATGTTTCTACAAATATTGAGTCACGATGAGCAAGGAGCAATTTGCGATGACCATAAAGTACGCTGACGGTTGGGATTTGATGCCTTTTTCAGACCTGCGCAACATTTCAAACTTCGAAGTGTTGATTAAAATAGAGCAAGGGTCTGTGTTTACGGCGCGCCTGATGGACAGGATGTTGCCGCATTCAGGAAACGCGAGTCATTGTAAAAATAGACGTCGAAAACCGTTTTCTTCGTAAATTCAAACAAGGAGGAAGGATGTACAACGATTACGCTCCCGCTTTTTCTACGGTCGGCTTCGATGAAGTCTTCAGTGCCGTGCTGCGGCGCGTGTATGTCTGGATGACGCTGGGTCTGCTCGTCACGGCAGGGACAGCCGCGTTCGTGAGCGTCTCGCCTTTGTTCCAATTCCTGGCAGGTCAGCCGTTGATTTTCTTGGTGCTGATGCTTGCCGAAATTGGGCTGGTGATGGGTCTTTCATGGGGCATCAATCGCCTGTCGCCTGCCACTGCCACACTGATGTTTTTCCTCTACGCCGTCCTCAACGGGCTGACTTTCTCCGTCCTGTTCGTGGTCTATACGCTTGGGAGCGTGGCGCATACGTTCCTTGCCACAGCCGTATTGTTTGGCGTCATGAGCATCCTGGGATATACCACCAAAATGGATTTGAGCAAAATGGGGTCATTCCTTTTCATGGGGTTGATTGGGCTGATTGTCGCCTCGCTGGTCAACATGTTTTGGACGAACACCACCCTAGGCTGGATTGTCACGTTCTTCGGCATCCTGCTTTTCCTCGGTTTGACCTTCTATGACACGCAGCGCATCAAGCGCATGACCGCTTCTGCCCTGGAGCAAGGCGACGAAAACGTTCAGGCGCGGATGGGCATCCTGGGCGCTTTGAGCCTGTACCTGGATTTCATCAACCTGTTCCTGTTCATTCTGCGCCTCGGCGGGCGAAGAAGATAGTCCTTTACCAATCCAACCCGAAAAGGAGATAAGAGATGAAAACGCAAAATCAATTCCCCGACCTGTGGTGGCTGTTGTTGCTTCAGGGCATCTCTGCCATCGTTCTAGGGTTTCTACTTCTGACCCAGCCGGTCAGCACAACGGAAGTGATTGTCGTGTTCGTCGGCGCCTACTGGCTGGTCAGCGGGATTTTTGCCATCGTCCGTATTTTCACTGCGGCAGGACGTGCGCACTGGGGCTGGTCCTTGCTGATTGGCGTCATCGGCGTTCTCGCTGGCTTGTTTGTCTTACGACACCCGCTTATCAGCATGGTCATTTTGCCCACAACTCTCGTCATTGTGCTTGCCATTCAAGGCATCCTGATGGGCGTTTTTGACCTCGTTCGAGGCTTTCAGGGGGATGGCGCCGGCGCGTATGTGATGGGCGTTCTGAACATCCTGATTGGCTTGTGGCTGTGGTTCAACCCTTTGGCAGCTGCCTTATCGCTGCCGTTTGTCTTGGGAATTTTTGGATTGGTCGGCGGCGTCTTCCTGACCTACCAAGCATTTCAGCTGCGTAAGCAAGCCGCTTGAACCAAACCGGAGCGCCCGCCGAATTGCCCGGCACGCAGAATGCCAAAAGACCTGGCGTCTTGAAAAGATGTCAGGTCTTGTTCTATAAACCTCTTGCGGCATCGTCAGGGTTTTGGCGCTTTCTCTCCCTCTAACCCTCTCAAGGTGAGAGAGAGAAGCGAAAGATGAGCCCATCCTGTTTGCCGTTAAAATACCAGGTAGATGGCTTTCCGATTCAGCCCCAGGAGTTGCCGATGACGCCTTTCCCCTTCTGGTCGAAAGAAATTGATGAAGTTTTCCAAGCCCTGAACTCGTCCAGCAGCGGCTTGAGCAGTGAAGAGGCGCAGGCAGCCTTGCGGCGCGCTGGTCCCAACCGCATTCAATCCGAAAAAAAGGTCACGCCGCTGGGGTTGTTCCTCGACCAGTTCAAAAGCCCGATTGTCCTCATTCTCATCTTTGCCACGCTCATTTCAGCATTCCTTCAGGACTGGGCGGATGCCGTCATCATCCTGCTGATTGTGCTGGGCAGCGCCCTGCTCAGTTTTTATCAGGAGTACAACGCCAACAACGCCGCCCAAAAACTGCGGGAACAGGTTTCCTTCAAGACCGATGTGTTACGGGATGGAAAACCCGCTTCCATCCCGACCGAGGAGGTGGTTCCCGGTGACGTGGTCCTGCTCTCCGCTGGCAGTCTGGTGCCCGCCGATGGGCTGGTGCTGGAAGCCAAAGACTTCTTCGTCAACCAGGCGGTGCTGACCGGCGAAACCTTCCCGGTGGAAAAGACGGCGGGCAAAGCGCCCGAAAACGCCGCGCTGGCAGAGCGGACGAACACCGTCTTCATGGGGACGAGCGTCCGCAGCGGCACGGCGAAGGTGTTGATTGTGGAAACGGGGTTGAACACCGCCTTTGGCAAGATTGCCGGCAGCCTGAACCTGCGCCCGCCGGAGACCGAGTTCGAGCGCGGCATCAAACATCTGGGCTACCTGCTCACCGAAGTCATGTTCGTCCTGGTGATTGGCATCTTTTTCTTCAACGTGCTCTTTCACAAGCCGGTGCTGGATTCGCTGTTGTTTTCCATTGCCCTGGCGGTGGGGCTGACCCCGCAACTGCTGCCCGCCATCATCAACATCAATCTCTCGAAGGGTTCGCAGGAGATGGGGAAGCACGGCGTCATCGTGCGGCGGCTGGAATCCATCGAGAACTTCGGCAGCATGGATATTCTCTGCACCGACAAGACCGGCACGCTGACCGAAGGCGTGGTGCGGCTGGACGGCGCGTTGGACGTGAACGGCGAACCTTCGGAGCAGGTGCGCCTGTACGCTTACCTGAACGCCAAAATGCAGACCGGCTTGCCCAACCCCCTCGATGAAGCCATCGTTCAAAACGAAACGCCGGGCGCGCAGGCTTATTCCAAAGTGGATGAAATCCCTTATGACTTCGTGCGCAAACGCTTAACAGTTGTAGCGCAAGATAAAATCTTGCGCTACATGATTACCAAAGGCGCGCTGGAAAATGTGCTGGCGGCGTGTTCGCGGGTGCAGGCGGGGGCGGAGGAAAAAGCCCTGGATGACTGGATGCAGGCTCAAATCCAGGAACGATACGAGGCGTGGAGCGCTCAGGGCTACCGCGTGCTGGGGGTGGCGGTCAAAACCGTCAGCGGGCAATCTCATCCCTTTTCCAAAAACGATGAAACCGATATGGTCTTTGCAGGCTTCCTCTTGTTCTTCGACCCGCCCAAAGCGGGCGTGCAGGAGACCCTGCAAGCGCTGGCGAAATTGGGCGTGCGCCTGAAGGTGATTACCGGCGATAACCGCCTGGTGGCGCGCCATGTGGCGCAAACAGTAGGGCTGGGAGACGTGAAGGTGCTGACCGGCGCAGAACTGGACGAGTTGCGCGACGAGGCGCTCTGGCACGCGGTGGAGGAGACCACGATTTTCGCGGAGGTGGACCCCAACGAAAAGGAGCGCATCATCCTGGCGCTCAAGAAGCGCGGGCATGTGGTGGGCTACATGGGCGACGGCATCAACGATGCGCCTTCGCTGCACAGCGCGGATGTGGGCATTTCGGTGGCAAACGCGGTGGACGTGGCGAAGGAAGCCGCCGATTTGGTGCTGCTCGAACAGGATTTGGACGTGCTGCGGCAGGGCATTGTGCTGGGCAGAAAAACCTTTGCCAACACGCTCAAGTATATTTTCATGGCGACCAGCGCCAACTTCGGCAATATGTTCAGCATGGCAGGCGCTTCGCTCTTGCTGCCGTTCCTGCCCATGCTGCCCAAGCAGATTTTGCTCATCAACTTTTTGACCGACCTGCCCGAAATGACCATCGCCAGCGACCGCGTGGACGATGTGATGGTGGAACGTCCGCGCCGCATGGACATCCAGTTCATCCGCCGCTTCATGCTGGTCTTTGGTCCGCTCAGTTCGGTGTTCGATTACGCCACCTTCGGCGTGCTGTTGTGGCTGATGAAAGCCAGCGAGCAGAGTTTTCAAACGGGCTGGTTCATCGAATCGGTGCTTTCGGCGGGGGCGGTGGTGTTTGCCCTGCGCACGCGCCTGCCGTTCCTGCGCAGCCGTCCCAGCCCCGCCATGCTGGCAGTGACCGCCGCCATGATGCTGGTGACGCTGGCGCTGCCCTATTCGCCGCTGGCGGGCGTGCTGGGCTTTACGCCGCTGCCGCTTTCGTCTCTGCTGGTCATTTTTGCGATTGTGCTGGCGTATCTCGTTTCGGCGGAATTTGCCAAACGCTGGTTCTATCGTCAGGCAGAAAACAATGCTTAATCAGGAAAATCAACCATCTCCCAAAATACGTCTGTGGCGTTATTTGCCAATCCTGATCATATTGGGACTCGCCGTTCATCTGCTCGTTCCGCAAATTACCACATTGGAAAATTCATGGTCGGTAATCCAGAGACTGACCTGGTGGTCGGTGGTATTGGCGGTCCTTGCACAAATACTCAGTTATCTTGGCAGCGGCTTTACCTTGCACGCCATTCTGGGAATTAACCAGGAGAAATTATCCACGTTGACGGGAGGCTTGATCACGATGGCATCTGCCAGCATTGGATTGGTGGCTGGGGGCTGGGTGGGTGCGGCTGCCGCTACCTATGGCTGGATACGGCGCGAGGGCAGCAACAACAACGCTGCCACGCTGGCTGGGACCCTGCCGGCAATGTTGAACAACGGGGTACTGGTGGTGGTGGCTTTGATTGGAACGGTCTATCTGCTTGCACTACACGATTTAAGCCAAACACAGTTGATCGGCTTTGGCGTTATCCTGCTGGCGCTGGCGTTGATCAGCGCTGGCATTGTAACCGGTTTGCGTTCTCCCAAAGCGATTACAAAAATCGCTGTTTTCTTGGCGGAGCGTTGGGCGGCACTTCTTCATAAACCGTATGATCCGGCGAAAACCATTGCAGCGGTGGAACAATTTGTCCATGCCTGGGATGCTCTGAAAAACGGCAAGTGGCGGCTTCCCTTACTTGGCGCAATTGCAAATATCGGTTTTGATATGTTGACGCTGTATTTCCTGTTCATCGCTGCCGGGCACAATGTGAGCCCGGGTGTCTTGTTCGCCGGGTATGGATTGCCGTTCCTGTTGGGGAAGATGGCATTTATGTTTCCGGGCGGAGTAGGCGTGATCGAGGGAAGTATGGTGGCGATGTATGACAATCTTCAGGTGCCAAACGGGGTCAGTGTGGTGGTGATACTGGGGTATCGCCTGATTTCATTTTGGCTGCCCAGTATTCTGGGATTCGCCGCCGCCGCTTATTTGAGCAGAAAACCGCTCATTACCAAGGGCAGGTGAACAGGATGCCATTAAGTGACGATTTACTCTATCTCATAAAGGCATTGGTTCTTCGTCCAACCTTGATCATGTACCATTCAAAATTCCTGACAGTTGAAAACGCTTCAGACGCTGGTTTTATCAGCATTGATGTGTAAAGCGAGGCAATCATAATGCAACCCCCCCCCATCTCTTCCCCAGGGCTGACCAGCACCGAAGCGGCGCGGCTTCTCGCGCAGTACGGTCCAAACGCGCTCGCCGAAACGAAAAAACGTCCCCTCCTGGATTTTCTCAAACGCCTGTGGGGACCCATCCCCTGGATGCTCGAAGCGGTGGTCATCCTGCAAGTTGTTTTGAAAAAGTACGATGAAGCGCTGATTATCGCCGCGCTCATCCTGTTCAACGCCGTCTTCAGCGCCTGGCAGGAAAAGCGCTCGTCCGACGCGCTGGCGATGCTGCGTCAGCGCCTGCAACTGACCGCCCGCGTCCGCCGCGATGGGGAATGGCAGACCCTGCCCGCCGAGCAACTCGTTCCCGGCGATGTGATTCACATCCGCATGGGCGACCTGCTCCCCGCCGATGTCCAACTGCTGGATGGACGCCTGCTGCTCGACCAATCGGCGCTGACGGGGGAATCCCTGCCGGTGGAAGCGGTCGCTGGCGGGAACGGGTACACCGGCACGGTCGTCCAGCACGGCGAAGCGACTGCCGTCGTCACTGCCACGGGCGCGCGCACGCGCTTTGGGCGCACTGCCGAACTGGTGCGCTCCGCCAAACATCAGACCAACCTGGAAAAGGTCATTTTCTCGATTACCAAAGCGCTCATCCTGCTGGATGGCGTCCTGGCGCTGGGGGTGGTGGCGTATGCGCTGTGGGCGCGGCTGCCGCTGTTGGAAATCCTGCCGTTTGTCCTCATCCTGCTCGTGGCTTCGGTGCCGGTGGCGCTGCCTGCCACCTTTGCGGTTGCCACGGCGCTGGGCGCGCGGGACCTTTCGCATCAGGGCGTGCTGGTCACACATCTCGCCGCCATCGAAGAAGCCGCCGGCATGGATGCGCTCTGCACCGACAAGACCGGCACCATCACCGAAAACCGCCTGAGCGTGGCGGCGCTGCGCCCTTACGCCGCCTCGGGCGAAGACGAATTGCTCCGCCTGGCGGCGATGGCGTGCGACCCCTCCACGCAGGACGCGCTCGATTTGGCGATTCTGGGACGGGCGGCGGAGCGCCGCGTCTCGCCCGACTTCAGCCTGCGTCAGCAATTCCTGCCGTTCGACCCCTCCACCAAACGCTCGGAAGCCTTCTTCCAGCAGGGGGATGCGCTCCTGCACGCTGCCAAAGGCGCGCCTCACGCCATTGCGCCGCTGTGTACCGAAACGCCCGCCTCGCTCGAAGCCGATGTGGAAGCCCTCGCTGCGCAGGGCTACCGCGTGCTGGCGGTGGCGCATGGAGAAGGAAACGCGCTCCAGATGAGCGGGCTGGTTGCCTTTCAGGACCCGCCCCGCCCCGATTCGGCAGCGCTCATCGGAAAACTGCGCGAACTGGGCATCCGCGTGGTGATGATTACGGGGGATGGTCTCGCCACCGCCCGCGCCATTGCGCGTCAGGTGGGCATCGGCGACCATGCTTGCAGTGCGCAGTCCATGCAGACGGGGGGCGAACCCGACCCAACCTGCGATGTCTTCGCGGAAGTCCTGCCGGAACACAAATTCGCGCTGGTGCAAGCCCTGCAAAAGCACGGACACATCACCGGCATGACCGGCGACGGCGTGAACGACGCCCCGGCGCTCAAACAGGCGCAGGTGGGCATTGCCGTCTCCACCGCTACCGATGTCGCCAAAGCCGCCGCCAGCCTGGTGCTGGTGCAGCCCGGGCTGACGAACATCCTGTCCGCCATTCAGGTCAGCCGTCAGATTTATCAGCGGATGCTGACCTACACCCTGAACAAAATCATCAAGACCATTCAGGTGGCGGGCTTCCTCAGTTTGGGCTTGATCCTGACCGGCTCATTCGTCACCACGCCCCTGCTGGTCATCCTGCTCATCTTCGCCAACGATTTCGTCACCATGTCCATTGCCAGCGACCGGGTGCGCGCCTCGCCCCAACCCGACCGCTGGGATGTGCGCGCCATGCTCATCCCGGCGCTCGCGCTGGCGCTGCCGATTCTCGCTTTGACCTTTGGCATTTTCCTGGCTGGGCGGGATATTCTGCATCTGCCCCTCGGGCAGTTGCAGACGTTATCGTTCCTTACGCTGGTCTTCACCGCGCAAGGGATGATTTACCTGGTGCGCGAGCGTCACCACGTTTGGGCTTCCCTGCCGGGCAAATGGATGATGCTGGCTTCCGCACTGGACATTCTGGCGGTCATCCTGCTGGCTTCCTTCGGCGTTCTCATGCAAGCCATCCCCCTCTGGCTGACGCTGGGGACGCTGGGCGTGATCGCCCTGGCGCTCTTGGCGCTGGATTTTTTCAAGGTCTGGCTTTTGCGAAAAATCTAATCTGAACTGTTCAGGAGAAAACCATGCCCCTCCCCCCTCACATCGAACGCCACTTCACCGCCTCCGACACCGTGCGCGACATCGTTATCGGCATGTCCGATGGTCTAACCGTCCCGTTTGCGCTGGCGGCGGGCGTTTCTGGCGCGGGCGCGGCGACCAGCATCGTCGTCACCGCCGGGCTGGCGGAAATCGCCGCCGGTTCCATCGCCATGGGGCTGGGCGGCTACCTGGCGGCGCGCACCGATTCGGAGCATTACGAAACCGAGCGGGAGCGCGAAGTGGAGGAAACCGAAGAAGTGCCGGAGAAGGAGAAAGAAGAAGTCGCCGAAATCTTCCGCGCCTATGGGCTGAGCGAGGCGGAACTCAAGCCGGTGGTGGAAGCATTGAGCAAAGACCGCAAAAACTGGGTGGATTTCATGATGCGCTTCGAACTGGGGCTGGAACAGCCCGACCCCAAACGCGCAGGGAAGAGCGCGCTGACGATTGCGCTCTCCTACATCGCCGGGGGGCTGATTCCGCTTTCGCCCTACATGCTGCTGCCCAATTTGACGGACGCCCTGCGGGTATCGGTGGGCGTGACCTTGCTGGCGCTCTTCCTGTTTGGCTACTTCAAAGGTAAGTTTACCGGCATCCATCCCCTGCGCAGCGGCGTTCAGACTGTGCTGGTTGGCGGGCTGGCGGCGGCGGTGGCGTTTGCCCTGGCGCGGCTGATTGGCTGATTAAGCGATGAAATCCATCAGCGTCCTGCTGCGCCGCATTCCGTTCACCCTGACGATGCTCGCCGGTTTGTTTGCCGCCGCGCTCGTCACGAACACCGCCTTTCAGACCATCACGCATCACTGGCTCAACCGCCTGGGCTTTGCGCCCAACGACCTGTGGTATGGGCGTCTGGAACGCATCGTCACGTCCGCATGGGTCACATCGGGCGGAATGGTGTTTTGGCAGGCGGTTTTCTTCGTCGCCTTTGCCGTAGGGCTGGCGGAGTGGCTGACCGGCTGGAAGCGCGCCGCCGTCACCTTTTGGGGCATCCACTTTTTGACGTTGATTCTGCTCTCTTTCCTCCTTTCGCTGGCAGGAAATTCGCTGCGCTCGTTTGGGCTGGAAGCCTCGGAACTGGCGCGGGATGTCGGTCCATCTGCCGGTTACTTTGCCTGCCTGGGGCTGGTGAGTGCGCGGCTCAAGCGTCCCTGGAACTGGATGAGCGGCGGCGTCCTTTTGCTGGGCTTTGCCGCGGCGTTGTTCCTGCCGCCCGCAAACGGCGAAAGCGCCGCCGTCAAATTCTCTGCCGACCTGGCGCATCTGATGGCGTTTCCGCTCGGCTGGTTTTCAGCGGGGTTGGGCGGCAGTCAGCCTAACAAAAATCAACCCTGAAGGAGAAACCATGCTGAACGGCTTGTGGATTTCCATCTGGCGGGTGGGGATTGTCACACTGGTGGGCATCGGAAGCGCCATCCTCCTGCATTTGAGTCTGAGAAGCATCGAAAAACGGCTGAAAGATTCGTCCGTCAGCGGAGAGCGGCTGAAACGCCTGACGACGCTGGTGCGCGGCTGGCGCAGCATTGGGCATATTTTGATTCTTCTCATCATGGCGCTGATGATTCTGCACGAGTTGGGCATCAACATCACCCCGGTGCTGGCAAGCGCCGGGGTCATCGGTCTGGCGTTTTCACTGGGCGCCCAAACGGTCATCAAGGATTTTCTGGGCGGAGTCGTCATTCTGACCGAGAATCAGTTCACCATCGGCGATGTCGTCACCGTGGGGACGCTCACCGGCACGGTCGAACACATCACTTTGCGCGCCACCTATCTGCGCGACATGGAAGGCAAACTCCACCTGATTCCCAACGGCGATATCCGCACCGTATCCAATCTGACGACCCAGTGGGCGCAGGTCGTGGTCACGTTCAATTTCGATTACGAGACAGACATGGATCGCGCCGTGCGTGTCTTGGAAGAATCCACCCGCCAGATTCAATCCGACCGGGAACTGACTGCCGCGCTGCTCGAAGCGCCGCAGGTCTTCGGCTGGAGCGGCTTTACCGATTGGGCGGTGCAAGCGCAAATCATCGCCAAAACGCACCCCGGTCAGCAATGGCTGGTCGCCAGAAAAGTGCGCCAGTCTGCCCTGGCACACCTGCAAACAGAAGGCATCCGCCTGGCTGTCCCGCGCCAGCGGGTGGAAAATCTGTCTTGATCTTTGAGGAGTTATCATGAACAAACGCTGGATTGTCCTCATCCTGACCGTGTTATTCCTGTGGGTAGTCATTTCCCGCTTCACAGAACTGGAACAACTCCAATCCACCCTGGCGCAGGGACAATGGGGCTGGGTCGCTGCCGCGCTGTTGACGCAAATGCTGTACTATGCGGTCTTTAGCGCCTCGTATCAGTCCGCCTTCGATACGGTGGGACTTCGCGCCCGCACGCGCGATCTGATTCCCGTGACGCTCGGTTCGCTGTTCGTCAACGTGGTGGTGCCAGCCGGCGGGGCGGGCGGGGCGGCGCTCTTCGCGGATGACTTTGCGCGGCGCGGACAATCCCCGGCGCGCGCCGCCAGCGGCGTGCTGCTGCAATTGATTGCCGATTTCAGCGCGTTCCTGCTGATTCTGATTCCCGGGCTGTTCTATCTTTTCACCCAGCACGATTTACAACTCTACGAAATCATTGCCGCGCTTATTCTTTTCATCATCACCCTTGCGTTGAGCGCGCTCCTGCTGTTGGGGTGGTGGAAACCCGCCTGGCTGGAGCGGCTCTTTGCGTGGTCGCAGCGGACGACGGGGTGGCTGTTCGGGCGCTTCCACCGTTCCCTCTCGCTGGCGGACGACTGGGCGCAGAAAAATGCCGCAGAGTTCAACCAGGCTTCTGCGGCGGCGGCAGACCACCCGTTCAGTTTGATGCGCACCGTCGGCGTTGCCTTGCTGGCGCATTTGGTGGACATCGCCTCGCTCTACCTCCTGTTCCGTGCGTTCCATCAACCGATTGGGCTGGGCGCACTGCTTGCCGGCTACGCGGTGGGCATCCTGTTTTGGATTGTCTCCATCACCCCGCAGGGCATCGGCGTGGTGGAAGGCATGATGACGCTGGCGTTCACCTCGCTGGGCATCCCTGCGGCGGTGGCGGCGGCGGTCGTCCTGGCGTTTCGCGGGTTGACCTTCTGGATTCCGATGCTGCTTGGGTTTTTCGCCGTCCAGCGTTTGCGCTCGGTCAGCCCCAATCAACGCACCCTGACCGAGACTTGGGGCGTGCGCTTCGCCGCCATTCTGGTGGCGCTGATGGGGGTGGTCAACGTGCTTTCGGCGGTGACGCCTTCGCTGATGGAACGCATCCGTCTGCTGGAGACCTTTTCGCCGCTGGAGGTACGGCGCGGCGGGCATCTGACCGCGGCGCTGGCGGGCTTCGCCCTGCTGATGCTGGCAGGCGGGCTGGCGCGCCGCAAGCGTGTGGCATGGCTCCTGACGCTGGGTGTGCTGGCGGTCTCGGTCATCAGTCATCTGCTCAAAGGGCTGGATTATGAGGAGGCGCTGCTGGCGGGCGGGCTGATGCTCATGCTGTGGCTGATGCGCGCCCACTTTCACGCCGATTCCGACCGTCCATCTATTCGGCAGGGCTTGCGCGCTCTGGTGGGCGCAACGCTCTTTACGCTGGCGTATGGGGTGGCGGGTTTCTACCTGCTCGACCGTCATTACAGCGTCAACTTCGGGTTTGGGGACGCCCTGCGGCAGACGGTCATCATGTTCACGCAGTTCTACGACCCCGGGCTGATTCCCATCACCCATTTTGGGCGCTTTTTTGCCGGCTCGATTTACACCGTGGGGGCAGTGACCTTTGGCTATGCCGGTCTCATGCTGCTGCGCCCCGTCTTCGTGCGCGAACCCGCCACGCCAGAGGAGCGCGACCGCGCCCGCGCGATAGTCGAGCAATACGGTCATTCTTCGCTGGCGCGTTTCCTGCTCTTCGATGACAAACGTTACTTCTTCACACCCGGCGGTTCGGTCATCGGATACGCGCTCGCCGGGCGGACCGCCGTCGCTTTGGGCGACCCGGTCGGACCGACCGAGGACCTGCTCCCGTCCATTCGGGCTTTTTCCAGCCTGTGCCAGCGCAACGACTGGCTGCCGGTCTTTTACCAAACCCTGCCGGAAACGCTCGAAGCCTACAAAGCCGCCGGCTTCGACGCGCTGTGCATCGGTCACGAGGGCATCGTCAATTTGAAAACCTTCACGCTGGAAGGCAAGGAAGGCAAGGCGCTGCGTCCGCCGCTCAATAAATTGACCAAAGCCGGTTACACCTTCCGCCTGCACGAACCGCCCATTCCCGACAAATTGCTGGAGGAGTTGCGCACCATCAGCGACGAATGGCTGACGATGATGCACGGCTCGGAAAAGAAATTCTCCCTGGGCTGGTTCGAGGACGAGTACATCCGTCATTCTCCGATTGCGGCAGTTCACGCGCCAGAAGGGTGGATTACCGCCTTTGCCAACTTCGTGCCGGAATACCAGCGCAACGAACTGACGGTTGACCTGATGCGCCGCCGCAGCGAGATCGAGAACGGCACAATGGAATTCCTGTTCGTGTCCATGTTTCAATGGGCAAAAGAGCGCGGCTACGATGGCTTCAATTTGGGGTTAAGCGCGCTTTCGGGGGTCGGCGAGAAACCGGGCGACCCTGTCATCGAGCGCGTCATGCACTTCGTTTATGAGAACGTCAATCAGTTCTACAACTTCAAGGGCTTGCACGCCTTCAAGGAAAAATTTCACCCCGAATGGTCGCCGCGCTACCTGATCTATCGCGGCACGGCGAACCTGGCGCAGGCGTGGCTGGCAGTGACGCAGGCGAATTCGGGAGAGGGTGGATGGGGCAATTACTTCAAGCGGAAGAGATAAGACGCGCAGAATGAAAATTCGCTCGTCCAAAAATCCGTTCTTCCCCAATCGCTACCCACAACCACAATTTGATCTGTCCGGTGGGGTATATATCAACGTGAGTTCGGGTTAGTAATTTAGGACGCAGATAAATGCCGATGGCGCTGATAAAAAAATCTGCGGTTTCAGCGTGAATCAGCGTCCAAGTTGATGTGTTAGCCCATATCCCGAACCGACGTTATCATGTACAAATGAAAGTGGCAGAGAATATCCCTGCCACTTTCATTTATTCCTTCACCAATTGTTCGTCAGGCGGGCAGACTTCCTGCGCGGCGGCGACCATTGCCGGTGCAGGCGCGGCTTGCGGATACCACCTCCTTTGCAACCAGAACGCCACGTTGACCAGCCCAATCATCACCGGCACTTCCACCAGCGGACCGATCACCGCCGCAAACGCCGCGCCGCTGCCGATGCCGAAGACCGCCACCGCCACCGCAATTGCCAATTCAAAGTTGTTGCTGGCGGCGGTGAAAGAAAGCGTGGTCGTCTTGGAATAGTCCGCGCCGAGGCGATGCCCCATGAAGAACGAGACCAGGAACATCAGCACGAAGTAGAATAGGAGCGGGATGGCAATCCGCACTACATCCATCGGAATCTGCACGATGAGATTACCCTTGAGCGAGAACATGACCACGATGGTGAACAGCAGGGCGATGAGAGTCAACGGGCTGACACGCGGTACGAAGTTCTTGTAGTACCAGTCCTTGCCTTTGGCTCGTATCAGAATCAGACGGGTAAAGAAGCCAGCCAGGAACGGAATGCCCAAATAGATGAACACGCTTTTGGCAATTTCACCAATGGTGATGTCCACCACCGCGCCGCTCAAGCCGAACAATGGCGGCAGTTTGGTGATGAACACCCAGGCATACACACTGTAGAACAAAACCTGAAAGATACTGTTGAACGCCACCAGCCCCGCCGCGTATTCTGTGTCGCCATGCGCCAGTTCGTTCCAGACGATGACCATCGCAATACAGCGCGCCAGCCCAATCATTATCAGCCCCGCCGCGTATTCGGGATAGCCGCGCAAAAAGATGATCGCCAGCGCAAACATCAAGATGGGACCAATTACCCAGTTCTGAATGAGCGAGAGCGTCAACACTTTCTTGTTGCGGAAGACATCGCCCAGTTCCTCATACTTCACTTTGGTGAATGGCGGGTACATCATCAGGATCAAGCCAATCGCAATGGGGATGTTGGTCGTCCCCACCGAGACTGCCGCGTTGAATCGCTCCACCCCTTGAGGGAATAGGAAGCCGATCCCGACCCCCAACGCCATTGCCAGGAAAATCCACAGCGTCAGGTAGCGGTCGAGGAAGGATAGTTGTTTGCTCAGGCTTTTGGTTTCAGACATGAGGACCTCCGTGAATGATGTTTATATTGCCGGCGCTTCGATGCTGTACTGCTCCAACGCAGCCGGTTTCTCGGCATATTGTGGATCGGCAAGCGGCGGACAATCGCCGCCTGCTTACTGCGTCTGTGGCGTGGAAACACCAGAGAGCCATTCGAGCAGTTTTTCGCGCGGCGGCAGTTCACGCATGTTTGCCAGCACGCCGTCAATCAGCAAGCCTGGGACTTCATCCAGCGGCATGTAATGACGGATGCGCTGTTCATCGTCCACGCGCGTCACTTCGATGTCAGTCTTGCCGAGTTCCTTGAGGACGTCGGCAATCAGCATTTCGAGTTCGACGCATTTGTAGCAGCCCGTTCCCAGAATTTCGATTTTCATGGCGTCCTCCTTTCAGGACACAGTAACCGCGCCATCCCTACGCGGCCGATTTAACAACGGACGTTAGAGAACGTCCGCTGGGCATGCACGCTCACGCCGCCTGCATGGCGGCGTCTGCCAGCCAGGTGGTGACTTCGGCGGGCGTTGGGATGCGCCCCGCGCAGACCAGTTTTTCGTTGACGACCAACCCAGGCGTGACCAAAACGTTGTATGCCATGATGTCTTTGTAGTCGGTCACTTTGACGATCTCCGCCTGGAAGCCCATTTCGGCGACAACTTTGCGGGCGATTTGTTCCACACGTTTGCAGTTGGCGCAGCCAGAACCGAGAATTTTGATGGTGAGCATTGAGAGTGTCTCCTTTTTGTAACGCAAGTCTCTGACTTGCGTTACATGACGAGATTGAACAGATAACCAGTGATGATGATGGCAAGCGCCACCGTGCCGATGAAAACCGCAATCAACTGCGGCTTGAGCACGCGGCGCAAAATGACCATCTCTGGCAGGCTCAAGCCGACCACCGACATCATGAACGCCAGCACCGTGCCGAGCGCCGCGCCCTTTTCCATCAACGCGCTGACAATTGGGATGATTCCTGCCGCGTTGGAGTAAAGCGGCACGCCCAAAGCGACTGCGGCTGGCACGCTCCACCACGCCTGCTTGCCGAGAATCCCCGCCAGCGCGCTTTCGGGGACGTAGCCGTGAATCCCCGCGCCAACGGCGATGCCGGCGATGACATACAGCCAGACTTTGCCGACAATTTCTTTCGTGCTCTGCCAGGCAATTTGAAAACGCTGACTCCATGTCGGCTGCTCGGGCAGGTTTGCGCCTTTGCCGACTTTGATCTGCCAGACGAAATCTTCCACATATTTTTCGAGTTTGAGCCGCCCAATGACAATTCCCGCCACGATGGCAATGGTCAAACCAGAGAGCAGATACAACCCCGCGATTTTCCAGCCGAACAGACCGAACAGCATCACCAGCGCCACTTCGTTGACGACGGGCGCGGAAATCAAAAACGAGAACGTCACGCCCAGCGGAATGCCCGATTCGACAAAGCCGATGAACAGCGGCACGGCAGAGCAGGAGCAAAACGGCGTAATCACCCCCAACGCGGCGGCAAGCACATTGCCCACGCCTTCGCGTTTTCCGCCCAGCCAGGCGCGGGTTTGCTCGGCGCTGAAGAAGGAACGCAAGGTGGTGATGAGAAAAATCATGCCGCCCAAAAGCAGGATGATTTTGGGAACATCATAAAAGAAGAACGCCAGCGACTCGCCTAAGTGCGAATCTCGCGGCAGGGCAAGCAAGTCATAGGCGATCCAGTTTGCAAAGGGTTGAATCACATTGTAGAGCGCTAGCCAGATCACGATGGCAAGCGCGACAATTCCCCACGCGCGCAGGTCGGCGCTGGAAAAGGGCGTTTTTTCTTGCTTGGTTAATCCAGTTTGCATTCGTAAATGCTCCTTTGGATTTGCGCCGCGAGATTTATCGCGACTCGAGAGTCGCACCATACTCATTCATAGAATTGAATGTAGTTTTCAAAAAAAAAAAATTTCCCTAGATTTGAATCAGGGAAACTTCATGCTCGGTCGCGCAGTTGGGGCAGGAGCAGACGTTGCGCTTCGGCTTGATCGCCGCAGGGCGCACACCCGTGACTGCGCGCATGGCGTCCATCACGCCGAAGATTTCGGGACGGATGACGCGATAAAACACGTTCAATCCTTCGCGGCGGACCTCCACCAATCCCGCATCCTTCAAGACCATCAATTGCTGTGAGATGTACGCCTGTCGGTAGCCGAAGGTCGCTTCCATGTGACAGACGCATTGCTCGCCTCCCCGCAACAGGTCCAGAATGGCGAGGCGGACGGGGTGCATGAGCGCTTTGTAAAGTTTGGCTTCCTGTTCGTAGATTTCCATTGGTTTACCTATATTCAAAATCTTGAATAGAGTATACACCTGAGTAGAAACGTGTCAAGGTGGAAACCAATCGTCCTGTCCGCTTATGAATGACTGATGTTACGCAGTTTTCTCGTAGCGCGACACATTGTCCCTGCAAGGGGGTTCATGTCGCCCGAAAGCACGAGATAAATCTCGCGCTACCGCGTAAGGTGAGTGAATGAATCAATTTTTACTCAAATGTCCCCAGTGCACCATGCTTCGCCGCCACCATCGCCGCCAGAATGGACAGCGCGATTTCCTCTGCATCCACCGCCCCCAGGCGCATCCCAATCGGTGCCTGCAAACGGGACAGTTGCTCCTCCGTCACGCCCATTTCGCGCAGCGCCTCCAGCCGTTTGCCCACATTCTTGCGCGCGCCCAGCACCCCCACATACCGCGCCGGACTCGCAAGCGCCGCCTTCAAGGCGGGGTTATCCAGTTTTTCATCGTGACTGAGAACGGCGACATACGAATTTTCATCGAGGCGCAGTTTCTCCAGCGCATCGGATGTCCACTCGACGAGCAATTCGTCCGCGTGCGGAAAACGCTCGCGCGTGGCGAAGGCGGTGCGCGGATCCACCACAATTGTGCGGAAGCCGAGCGTCTTCGCCAGCGACACCAGGGGGATGGCGATATGCACCGCCCCCACGATAATCAGACGCGCCGGCGGCGGCAGGACATCCACAAAGACCTGCCGCGCTTCGAACTCCCTCCAGCCTGATTCCTGAATCCGCATCCGCTCCTGCGCCCAAGCCGCCGCGTCCGCATCCAGCGCCGCCGACCCGAGACTCCCCCACCGCCGCCCGTCCGAGCGGACGAGGAGTTTGCTCCCCAGCCCCTCGCCTGCGATGACCGTCACCACCGCCGCCAGTTGATTTTCATCGAGGCAGGTTTTCAACGGCGGGTACAGGTCGCGCCATGCGGGCGAATGGAACGATTCGATGAAGACCTCCAGCGAACTGCCGCAGCTCAAACCGATTTCCCAGGGACGGTTATCGTCTGGCACGCCATAGCGGATCAGCCGCGGCGTCCCCTCCCGCACGACGACCTGCGCCTCCTCATATACTGCGCCCTCGATGCAGCCGCCCGTCAGCGAGCCGGCAATTTCCATTTCGGTGGTCATTGCCATTTTCGCGCCCAGCGGTCGCAGCGACGTGCCGTCTTTTCGGACGTTCATTGCCAGCGCAATTTGCCTGCCCGCCTTGCGCCAGAACTCGATCTCTGCAATTACTTCTCGCATCTCTGCCTCGTCACACTAAGATTTTTCAACCAACAACTTTCCACGGATTATACCCAGCGCTTCTAGAAAAAAGCATTGCCGTGACAATTGGGGAGTGTCTAAAAGGCTGGGCTAAAGAAATTTCACCACAGAGAACACGGAGATTTTGCAAAGAGATTTTCTCCGTGATCTTTGTGCGCTCCGTGTTAAATCTTTTGCAAGCCCGCGAGATTAGGCACTCCCGACAATTGGGTTCATTTACGGTATGAAATAACCAGGGCTGTGTGCTAGGCTCGTAGATCAGATTGGCAATCCGACCTACCACTTGACGCGCCTGATCTTTCCTGAACAGACAAATACACTTGCGAAACCGATTTAATCGCATATAATCAACGCATCCAATTTTTGCGAAAAGAGACCATGCGTCCTCTTCAAAACATCCGAATTTTAGACATCACCCGCGCCCTTGCTGGTCCCTACTGCACCATGATGCTGGGAGACTTGGGCGCGGATGTGATTAAAGTCGAGCGACCCGTTAGCGGCGACGAAAGCCGCGGCTGGGGTCCGCCGTTTGTCGGCAAGCCCTACGGTCCGTATCCGGGCGAATCGGCGTATTTCATCGCCGCCAACCGCAACAAACGCAGCATCACCGTCAACATCCAAAGCGCCGAAGGGCAGGAAATCGTCCGCCGCCTGGCGGGCATCTCGGATGTGCTGGTCGAGAACTATCGCACCGGCGATTTGGATAAACTTGGGCTGGGGTACAACGACTTGCATCGTCTGTACCCCAGATTGATTTACTGCTCCATCAGCGGCTACGGGCGCACCGGACCGTACGCCGAGCGCCCCGGCTACGACGCCATCCTCCAGGCGGAAGGCGGGATGATGAGCATCACCGGTCCCGTCGAGGGACCTCCCTCCCGCGTCGGCGTTCCCATCATTGACATCACCGCCGGCATGTTCGCCGCCACCGCCATCCTCGCCGCCCTGCGCGTCCGCGACCTGAGCGGCGAAGGACAGTTGGTGGACATCTCCCTCTTCGATTCGCATCTGGCGCTGCTGACCAACGTCGCCTCCAACTATCTGGTGGGCGGCAACCCCCCGCGCCGCCTCGGCAATGCCCACCCCAACCTCGCGCCGTACGAAGCGTTCACCGCCCGCGACGGCTGGTTCGTCTTAGGGGTTGCCAACGAACGCCAGTGGGAAACGCTGTGCAATCTGCTCGGTCACCCGGAATTGCAAACCGACCCCCGCTTCGCCACCAACGGAGAGCGGGTTGCCCACCGCGAAGCCTTGGTGGCTGAACTCAACAAAATCTTCTCCCAGCGCACTGTGGACGAATGGCTGACGGACATCGCCAAAGCCGGTCTGCCCTGCGGACCCATCAACTCCATCCCGCAAGTTTTTTCCCACCCCCAAACGCAGGCGCGGGATATGACGCTCGAAACCGAACACCCCACCGCCGGCGCGGTCAAACTGACGGGCTTCCCCTACAAATTCTCCGAGACGCCCGCCGAAATCCACGCGCCCCCGCCCACGCTTGGACAGCACACCGACGAAGTGCTGAGCGCTTTGCTCGGTTACCCGCCCGAAGAAATCGAATCGCTGAAAGCCAAAAAAGCAATTTAGCAGGATACCTACTTAAAACGCGGTGGCGCGAGATTCATCTCGCGTTTTCAGGCGACATGAACCCCCTTGCAGGGACAATGTGTCGCGCTACGAGAAAATTGCGTAACATCAGTTAAAACATTATCCTGCAGGAATGGATTCAACCATGACCTTCATCAAATCCGAAATTCGTTCCGGTGTGTATTACGACTCAGCCGTGCTGATGAAATTACAGCGTTCGCTGATAGACCTGCCCGGCGTGCTGGATGCCGGGGTAGTGATGGCGACCGAAGCCAACAAGGACTTGTTGGCGCAAGCGGACCTGCTGACCGATGACATCAAAGCGGCGGGCGTCAACGACCTGGCGATTGTCGTCAAAGGCGGGAGCGAAGAAGCGGCGCAAAGCGCCCTGCAAAAAGTGGACGAACTCATCGCGGCGCGGCGCGGCGAGGGCGTCTCGCAGGAATACCGCTCGCAAAGCATCGAATCCGCCGCCAAGCGTCTGCCTTCGGCGGGCTGGGTGCTCGTCTCCGTCCCCGGGCGTTACGCCGCGGGCGTGACCCGCGAAGCGCTCGGCATGAACAAGCATGTCTTCCTGTACAGCGACAACGTCCCTCTCGAAGATGAAATTTCACTGAAACAGGAAGCCGCGCAAAAAGGCTTGCTGGTGATGGGACCCGACTGCGGCACCGCCATCGTCAACGGCGTGGGGCTGGGATTTGCCAACAAGGTTCGGCGCGGACCGATCGGCTTGGTCGCCGCTTCGGGGACGGGACTCCAGCAGGTGACGGTTCGCATCCACCAGATGGGCGGCGGCGTCACCCACGCGCTCGGCACCGGCGGACGCGACCTCTCCGAAGCGGTCAACGCCGTCACGGCGCGTCAGGCGCTCGACCTGCTGCGCCGTGACCCCGATACCCGCGTCATTGTGCTGGTCTCCAAGCCGCCCTCGCCCAAAGTGGCGGGCGAACTCATCGAAGCCGCGCGGCAGGCAGGGAAACCCGTCGTGGTGGATTTCATCGGCTACGCCACCGCCATGCGCCGAATGGACAACGTCACCTTCGTGACCACCTTCGACGAAGCCGCCGAACTCGCCGTTCAACTTTCCAAAACGGGCGCGCAGAAAGAAGACGATTTCAACCCTGCCCCCTTTGCGCCGGAACAGCGTTACCTGCGCGGGCTGTTTTCGGGCGGCACGCTGGCATACGAGGCGCAACTGGTTTTGCGCGAGTATCTGCCCGCCGTCTATTCCAACGCGCCGCTGAGCAAAGAACTGCGCCTGAAAGATTCCCTGACCAGCCAGGAACACACGCTGATTGATTTGGGCGAGGACGAATTCACCGTCGGACGCCTGCACCCGATGATGGACAACGACCTGCGCATCCGCCGCCTGGAAAAGGAAGCGGCTGACCCCGAAGTGGCGGTCATCCTGCTGGATGTGGTTCTGGGTTATGGCGCGCATCCGAACCCGGCCGGGGAACTGGCGCCCGCCATCGCCAAAGTCCGCCGCGCCGCCGCAGAGAACGGACGTCACCTGGAGGTGGTGGCGGTCGTCTCCGGCACGGACGAGGATCCGCAAAATATGGCAGAGCAGGTTCGGGCGTTGAAAGAAGCGGGCGCGGTCGTCGAGACGAGCAATGACGCCGCGGCGCGCCGCGTCGGTCGTCTGCTGCGGGCGTTGAATCCCCAAGGTCCGACCGCGCCGTCCGCATTTGCCGAGGTGAATCTTTCCGCCATCAAAGAGCCGCTGGCGGCGATCAATGTCGGGTTGGAGTCGTTTACCGTGAGCCTTGCCGCGCAAAAAGCCGAGGTGATCCATGTGGACTGGAGACCTCCGGCGGGCGGCAACGAGAGATTGGCGAACATTCTGGCGCGCATGAAAAGCAAGACGTAACGCAAGATGATAAATACCGCAGCCGTGTAGTTGGCGTTCTCTAACGCCACCGGGCGCAGGATAAAATTTTTGCGGTAACAAGCCAAAGGAGAGAGAATGAAAGAGTTCATTGCCGCGTGCGTACAAATCGCCATCACCCCCAACGACATCAAGGCAAACATCGAGAAGTCGGTTGTGTGGCTGGAGAAAGCCGTCAAGGAAAACGATGCGGAGTTGATCGTTTTCCCCGAAACGGTGACGACGGGCTTCGTGACCAATCTCGAAGTCAACGAATTGTGGGATTTGCTGGACGACGCGCCCGGACGCATCACCGCCGATATTCAGAAGTCGGCAAAGGCGCACGGCGTTCATGTGGTGTGGCCCACGTACCGCCGCGGACCCGAACGGGGGGTTATCTACAACTCATCCATCCTGATTGGTCCCGATGGGGAGATCATTGGCATCTACGATAAGACGCATCCCTTCCCGCTGGAACGTGCCATGTGCGGCGGCTGGGTGACGGTCGGCAACCGCGCCGAAGTCTATGAGACCGCGCTCGGCAGTATCGGCATGATCATCTGTTACGACGGCGACTTCCCCGAACTCTCGCGCATTCTGGCGGTAAAGGGCGCGGAGGTCATCACACGTCCCTCGGCATTGTTGAGAAGTTTCGACATTTGGAATCTGACCAACAGCGCCCGCGCCTACGACAACCATGTGTACATGGTGGCGACCAATTCGGTCGGTCCCGATGCGGGAGGCGGCTACTACTTCGGTCACAGCATGATCGTCAACCCGATTGCGTGGCGTCTGGCGCAGGCGCGCGGCTCGGAGGAAATCATCGCCGCCAAACTGGACCCCGATCCGCTGCGCTATGTGACGACGGGCAGCAAGAGCCTGCAAATGTTCGACCACCTGGAAGACCGCAACCTGGAACTCTACCGCGAAAGCCTGGTGGAGGCGCGTTCGCGCTTCGAGATTGGGAAGCGCCTGCCGCGAATAGATGTAACCGCGCAGAACCCAAAGTAATTCAGACCATCAGACTTTATCCGTATCAGACCTCTTGTATAAGTGGCGCAACTTTTACGTTGGCGTTCGTTTTAAACCACGAAGGCATGGCGTCACGGAGTTTTTTGGTTTTCTTTGAAAATCCGCAAAATCAGCGAAATCCGCGTTCAAAGATAGTTTGAGCAGATAGTCATCCCGCCAGAACGGGAGAGTCAAAAATTCTTGCGCATGATGAGGAGATGTGAGCATGGATATTGAGAAAGCCAACAGCGAGGCGGTCAATCGCATGATGGAGGGGCGTCCCATCGTCACCACGCTGGGGAAAGCGCTGGAGACGGTGCCGGGCATGCACGAAAACATGCTGCTGCACGCCGGTCCGCCCGTGACGTGGGAGCGGATGTCGGGTCCGATGCGCGGCGCGATGATGGGGGCATTGATTTTCGAGGGCAAAGCCAAAAACGGCGAGGAAGCCGAAAAACTGCTTGCCTCCGGCAAGATCGAATTCTCCCCCTGTCACGAACACATGTGCACCGGTCCCATGGCAGGCGTGATCTCGCCTTCGATGCAGGTGTACGTGGTCGAGAATCAAACACACGGCATCAAGTGTTTCTCCAACCTCAACGAGGGACGCGGCAAGGTTTTGCGGATGGGCGCCTACAGCCCGGAGGTCATCGAAAAACTGCGCTGGATGGAAAGCACGCTGGGACCCGCCATCAAAGCCGCGCTGGAGGCGATGGGCGGCGTGGACATCCGCGCGCTGCTCGCCAAGGCGCTGCACATGGGCGACGACGGTCACAACCGCCTCGACGCCGCTTCCATTCTGTGGACGACTCAACTGGCGCCCTACATCGCCAAGACCGCCAAAGACAGCGCCACTGCCTATGAAACCATCAAGTTCCTGGGCGAGAACGCGCTGAGCGTGCTGAACCCGGTCATGGCGGGCTGCAAGTCCATGACCGCCGCGGCGCACAACATCGAGGGCAGTACCATCGTCACCATCATGGCGCGCAACGGCACCGACTTCGGTCTCAAGGTGAGCGGATTGGGCGACCGCTGGTTCACGGCGCAAGCCCCGGTCGTCAAGGCGCTCTATTTCCCCGGCTTCACCGAAGCGGACGCCTGCCGCGACATCGGCGACAGCGTCATCACCGAGACGGCGGGCATCGGCGGGTTTGCCATGGCGACCGCGCCCGCCTTGGTGACGTTCATCGGCGGCAAACCGCAGGACGCCATCAACACCACGCTCGACATGTACGAAATCACCCACACCGAACACAAGTATTTCACCATCCCCTTCCTGGATTTCCGCGGCACGCCAACCGGCATTGACATCCGCAAAGTGGTGGAAAAGCAAATCACCCCACGCGTCAACACGGGCGTGGCGCACAAGGAGCCCGGCATCGGACAGGTCGGCGCGGGCGTGGTCTCGATGCCGATGGCTCCCTTCGAAGAAGCGTTGATTGCGTTTGCCGATAAATATGGTTTCTAGCGCAGGGCGCGTTCTCTTACGCGCCGGTTGGCATTTGAGTTGACGTTAGAGGACGCCAACTACGCGACGCGGTTACGGCATTGATTTGCCGTGCATCCAAAGCGACATAAATGTCGTGTTACAAACAAAAACGGAGGCTGTGATGGACCGGGAACGTTTCATCAAAATGATGAGCGAGGCAAAACTCTACGACCTCACTCAGGATTGCAGTATCTTCACCCCGCCGTGGCCCGGCGAGAAGGCGCTCGAAGTGCATTTCTTCAAGCGCGTCACCGGCGCATACGGAGGCGGGCAGGGCGCCAACGGACAGATCCTCAACTGGAGCAACACGGTCGGCACGCATCTGGTGGGAGAGCGCGCCTTCCACTCCGGCGGACGCGCCATTGCCGACATCCCGCTGAGAGACCTGAACGGTCCGGGCGTGATCGTGGACATCTCGGACATGGTCTCGGATTACAGCATCTACACGCCTGAGATGATCATGAAGAAAGCCGAAGTGAAAAAAGGCGACATTCTGATCATCAACACCGGCTACCACAAATATTCGTGGGACCAGCCGCAGGTGAACAACCCGAACGCGCAGGGCGGCGTGGAATCCATGGAGTTCGGTTTCCTCGTCCGCCACCCCGGACCTTCGATGGAGTTCTACAAGTGGGCATTGGACATGCAGCTCAAGGTCATCGGCGTGGACTGCGGCTGCGCGGAACACCCCATGAACACACCCATCCGCCGTATGCACGAGAATCACTTCAAACTGGCGGAGGAAAAACTCAAGAAGGAAACCGGCAAAACCTGGGATGAGGTCTTCCCGCAGGGCGAATACTACGAACTCACCCACATCACCATGCCCAAGGCGCATCTCGTTCTGGTGGAGTCCATCGTGGGCGAGATTGACAAACTGAAGAACAAACGCGCCTGGATTCAGATCATGCCCATCCCCTTCATGGAAGTGGAAACCGCCTGGGCGCGCGTCTCGGCGTTGACCGCCCCCGACGGCATGAGCGACGAAGAGTTCTTCCGGGAGATGGAAAAAGCCGAAATGCTCGACCTGACCGTCCCATTCAGCGTGCAGACTCCGCAGTGGCTGAACTACATCCCGTTGAGCGTCACCTACACCAAGCGCGTCGGCGGACAATACTTCGGCATGGGACGCAACGGCTCGATCTGCAACGCCAGCATCCATCTCGCCACGCACATGGACGGCGAAAAGCACTTCTATCCCAACGGGCGCACGATTGGACAGGTGCCGCTCTCGGAGTGGGTCGGTCCCGGTGTCATCGCGGACATCTCTCACCTGGTCAGCGATTCGAGCGTCTATACGCCGCAGATGATCCACGACGTGGTGGACATCCGCAAAGGCGACATCCTGGTCATCAAGACGGGCTGGAACAAGTACGGCTGGTTTAGCCCGGACTCGGACGAGTTCCGCTACATGGTCAAGCACCCGGGTCCCTCGGCGGATTTCTCCAAGTGGGCGGCGGATATGCAGCTCAAATGGATCGGCGTGGACGCGGTCTCGGCGGATCACCCCATGAACACCATCATGCGCATCTGGCATCCGAAGACCTTTGCGGAAGCCAATGCCAAATTGAAAAAGGACTTCGGCAAGGACTGGGACGAGATGTATCCGCTGGAAGATTACTATCAGGATATGCACTTGAACCTGTTCCCCAAGAAGATCGTCCATGCCGAAAACCTGGGCGGCGACATTGCCAACGCTCCCAGCGGACGCTACTACATCGGCTGTTACCCGCAAAAGGCAATGGAAGCCGAATCCATGTGGGCGCGCTTCGTGGCGTTCAAGGAAGGCTAGGTAAAAACCGTAGGAGCGGTTTCTGTAGTAGCGACCTCAGTCGCTAGTATAACGACTGAAGTCGTTGCCACGAAAGTACCTTCATGATCCTCATCACAGGCGCATCGGGCAAAACGGGACGCGCGGTCATTCGGGCGCTCTTGCGGCGCGGCGAAGCGATTCGGGCATTGACGCACCGCCCCGAACAGGCGGACTCCCTCGCCGCTTTGGGTGTGGAAGAGGTCATCGTCGGGGACCTGCTCGACGGTCCGGCTATGAAGCGGGCGGCGCAGGGCGCGCGGGCGGTGTATCACATCGCTCCCAACGTCAGCCCGCATGAAGTCGCCATCGGCAGGAACGTCATCGCCGCCGCCGTATCCGCGCAGGTGGAACGCTTCGTTTTCCACTCGGTCCTGCATCCGCAGGTCGAAGCGATGCCGCATCACTGGCAAAAGATGCGCGTGGAGGAACTGCTCTTTGAATCGGGTCTGCCCTTTACCATCCTTCAGCCGACGGCGTACATGCAGAACATCCTCGCCTATTGGCAAAGCATCCGCGAGCAGGGCGTCTACGCCGTCCCCTACCCGCCGCAGACGCGCCTGAGCCTGGTGGATTTGGAAGATGTGGCAGAAGCCGCCGCGCGGGTTCTGACGGAAGACGGCTGGCTCGGCGCAACGCTCGAACTGGTGGGCGCTGCGCCTCTTTCGCAGACCGAGGTGGCGGAGATTTTGAGCCGTCGGCTGAACCGTCCCGTCCGTGCCGCTGTCGTTCCGCTGGAGACCTGGGAACAAAACGCCCGCTCCCGCGGCATGGACGAGTATCAGGTGACGACGCTGATGCAGATGTTCCGCTATTACGCACGGCACGGCTTGATTGGCAGCCCCAGTGTGTTGAAATGCCTGCTGGGACGTTCACCCGTCTCGTTCGAGGCGTTTGTGGAAAGAACCCTTCGGGAAGGAAACCATGCTCACGGAATTGGATAACTACCTCCAGCGCCTCGAAGACCTGCGCGGACAGATGACCCGCCTGATCGCCGACCTGCCCGCCGAAGCCTTGAACTGGCGTCCCATTCAAGGCGGGGACGAACACGTCACCAACTCGCTGGCGGTGTTGACCGCCCACGCCGCCGGCGCGGAACATTTCTGGATTGCGGAAGTGGTGGGAGGACGCCCCGCCACGCGGGACCGCGAAGCGGAGTTTGCCGCGACCGCCGCCTCCGCCTCCGAACTCGTCTCATTGCTGGAGCAGACGGCACAGGAGACGCGCGAGGTGTTTTCCAGCCTGCGCGAAGCGGATTTGAACGCCACGCGTCAGGTACAGGAACGCATCGTCCCCGTGCGCTGGTGTGTTTTACATGTCATTGACCACACCTCGCTGCACCTCGGACACATGCAAATCACCTATCAATTATGGGCGGGCGGCAAAGCCTTCCCCTCGCCATGGTGGACGGAACGCCTGCCGCCCGCATCGTGACGCAACGTACCTCCCTACCCTCACCCCACCCCTCCCCCCATACGGGGGGCAGGCGGGAGAGGGAAAACGACCAAACGAGGAGATGAAATTCCATGAAGCCAGCGCCATTCGACTATTTCGCCCCTGCTGCCACCGAAGAAGCCCTGTCGCTTTTGGCGGAACACGGCTACGACGCCAAAGTATTGGCAGGCGGACAAAGCCTGATTCCGATGATGAACTTCCGCCTGGTTCAGCCGTCCATTCTGGTGGACTTGAACAACATTGCGGAACTCGCCTACCTCCGCGAGGGAGAGGACGGCGGTTTGCGCATCGGCGCGATGACCCGTCACCGCCAAGTGGAGACCAGCCCGCTGGCGGCGAAACGCGCCCCGCTGATCCACGCCGCCATGTCCAAGATTGCCTATCCGCAAGTGCGGACGCGCGGCACGTTTGGCGGCAGCGTCTCTCACGCGGACCCTTCGGCGGAACTGCCCGCCCTCAGCCTTGCCCTGCGCGGTAAATTCCGCTTGCGCAGCCAGCGGGGAGAGCGCTGGGTGCCGGCGGAGGAATTTTTCGTCAGTCTGTTCACCACCGTGCTCGAACCCGATGAACTGCTGGTGGAGGCGTCCATCCCGCCTATGCCGCCGCGCTCAGGATGGTCTTTACAGGAAGTCGCCCGCCGTCCGCATGACTTCGCGCTGATGGGCGTGGCGGCGGTGGTCACGCTGGATGAAAAGGGTCTCTGCAAAGAGGCGCGGCTGACATTCATCAGCGCGGGTGACCGACCGATGGCGGCGGAACGAGCCGCCGAAGCGCTCAAGGGTCAGGCGCCCAGTCCGCAGGTCATGAAAGAAGCGGCGGAAATCGCCTCGACGCAGGAAATTGATCCCAGCAGCGACATCCACGCCACGGCGGAATTCCGTCGTCATCTGGCAAACGTTCTCACCCGCCGCGCACTCGAACAGGCTTTTCAACGCGCCGCAGAAACCACGCAGGAGGGCTGATATGTCAAACACATTCGCACTTACCGTCACCGTCAATGGAACGCGCTACGAGCGCAGTGTGGAACCGCGCACGCTGTTGAGCGACTTTCTGCGCCACGACCTGGGGCTGACCGGCACGCACGTCGGCTGTGAGCATGGGGTGTGCGGCGCCTGTTCGGTGCTGATGGACGGACAGCCCATCCGCTCGTGCCTGACGTTCGCGGTGCAGGCGCACGGACACGAAATCACCACCGTCGAGGGGCTGGGGACGAAAGAGGAACTCCACCCCATTCAGCAAGCCTTTCAGGAGGCGCACGGATTGCAATGCGGTTTCTGCACGCCCGGCATTCTGACCACCGTCAAAGCGTTTCTGGAACAAAACCCCAACCCCAGCGAGGAGGAGATCCGCGAGGCGCTTTCGGGGAATCTCTGCCGCTGTACGGGTTATCAACACATCATCGAAGCCGTCGAATTAGCCGCTGAGAAGATGAGGGGCTAGGAGGAAGCGATGGACAGAAAATTGATTGGCAAACGCGTTGTCCGCAACGAAGACCCCCGCCTGCTGACCGGTCACGCGCAGTTCGTGGACGATGTGCATCTGCCCGGTATGCTGCACGCCGCCTTCCTGCGCAGTGAATACGCTCACGCCCGCCTGCTCAAAGTGGATGTCTCCAAAGCGCGGGCGCATCCCGGCGTGGTAGCGGTGTTCACCGCGGAGGATATGGGCAAGGACTGGTTCCCCGGTCCGCCGCTGGTTTCGCCTCCGCCCACGGTCAAGGATGTGATCTTCCACTCGCGGCGGCAGGTGCCGCTTGCCAAAGACAAGATTCGGCACGCGGGCGAAGCGATTGCGGTGGTCATCGCCGAAAGCCGCTACATTGCCGAGGACGCGGTGGAAGAGATCGAGGTCGAGTATGAACCGCTGCCGGTCGTGCTGGACCTGGAACAGGCTCTCCAGCCAGACAGTCCCCTCGTCCACGACGATTTGGAATCCAACCTTGCGGCGTGGTTGTCGCAGAAGAAGGGCGATTACGAAGCGGCGCGCCGCCAAGCGGATGTCATCATCAAACGCCGCATCGTCATCGAGCGCGGCGCGGCGGCGGCGATGGAAAACCGCGGCATTGTGGCGTACTGGGACGCGCAGAGCGAGCATCTCACCATTTGGGATACCACGCAGGCGCCCATCCCCATCCGCAATGGGACGGCGGCGCGGCTGGGGCTTTCGGAACATCAGGTGCGGGTCATCGCGCCGTACATCGGCGGCGGGTTCGGTCCCAAAATCATGATGTTCTACCCCGAAGAGATGGTCATCCCCTGGGCGGCGAAGAAACTCAACCGCCCGGTCAAGTGGATCGAAGACCGCCGCGAAAACTTCTACGCCACCACGCAGGAGCGCGGTCAGATTCACGAGGTCGAAATGGCGCTCAGCCGCGACGGACGCGTGCTGGGTTTGAAGGACGATTTCCTGCACGACACCGGCGCCTACGACCCCTACGGCTTGACCATTCCGCTCAACACGCAAAGCCACAACATGGGCGGCTACGACATCCGCAACTACTCGTCGGAATTCAAGGTGGTCTTCACCAACCGCATCATCGCCACGCCGGTGCGCGGCGCGGGCAGACCGCACGGCATCTTCGTCATCGAGCGCATGATGGACGCCGCCGCCCGCGAACTGGGCATGGACCCGGTGGAACTTCGCAAGCGCAACCTGATTCCGCCGGATGCCTTCCCCTACGAGCATCAAATCATTGACCAGGCGTTTGCGCCGCTCATTCTGGACAGCGGCAACTACAAAGCCGTGGTGGACAAAGCCCTGGAATTGATTGGCTACGAAAAGTTCCTCAAAGAGGAACAACCCCGTCTGCGCCGTGAAGGGAAGTATGTGGGCATCGGCGTGGTTCCGTTCATCGAGACGACGGGCGTCGGTCCGTATGAGGGGGCGCGGGTGACGGTGGAAGCCAGCGGCAAGGTCAACGTGACCACCGGCATCGGCACGCAGGGGCAGGGACATTTCACGTCGTTCGCGCAGATTGTCGCCGAGCAGTTGGGCGTGAAGGTCAGCGATGTGCGCATCGTGACCGGCGACACCTCCGAGTTCCATTGGGGCACCGGCACGTTTGCCAGCCGCGGGGCGGTGGTGGCAGGCAACGCTGTCCACGCCGCGGCAAAATCAGTGCGGCAAAAGGTGTTGAAACTCGCCAGCAAGGTCTTGGAAGCGCCCGAAGAGGAACTGGAACTGGAAGACGGCATGGTGCGCGTGGCAGACATTCCGCAGAAATCCATCAGCCTGGGCGAACTGGCAGTATTGGCGAACCCGCTGCGGGGGGCGGTCGAACCGGGCACCGAGCCGGGGCTGGAATCCACCTCCTATTACGGTCCGCAATATGGCGCGACGGCGTTCGGAACCCATGCCATGATTCTGGAGGTGGATCCGCAGACGATGATGATCAACATCCGCCGCTATGTGGTGGCAGAGGACTGCGGCACGGTGCTCAACCCGTTGATTTTGGAGGGGCAGATTCACGGCGGCGTTTCGATGGGACTGGGCAACGCCTACTACGAAAAACTGCACATGGACGAAAACGGGCAGCTGCTCAACGCCTCGTTCGCAGACTATCTGCTGGTCTCGTCCACGGAAATGCCGCGCATCGAGGTGGCGCATCTCGAAACGCCCTCGCCGCTTAACGAACTGGGCGCCAAGGGCGTGGGCGAGGCGGGAGCAATTCCCGTGCCTGCCCTGTTTGCCCAGGCGCTGGAGAATGCCTTCCACGACCGCAAATTGGAAGTGCTGGAAATGCCGCTCAGCCCCAACCGGCTGTTCGAGTTGTTGAATGATGTTACGCAGTAGCGCGAGATTTATCTCGCGTTTTCAGGCGACATGAACCCCCATTCGGAGACAATGTGTCGCGCTATGGGAAAACTGCGTAATATCAGTATTGCATGAATCGCAAAAGGAGAAATCGGAATGAAGATCGAAGGCGAGTATGTGTTCGACGCTCCGCGCGAGGAGGTCTGGAAAGTGGTGCGCGACCCGGAGGTGCTGACCACCTGCGTGCCCGGCGTGCAGAGCGTTAGCAAGGTGAATGAGAATGAGTTTACCGGTGAGATCGTCCTGCGCATCGGTCCGCTCAGCGGCGCGTTCGGGGGGCGCGTCACGGTGAGCAATGAAGTCCCGCCAGAAAGTTGCACGCTGACCGTGGAAGGGACGGGCAAGATCGGTTTCCTGAAAGGGATTGGCAATGTGGTGCTGGTGGAACAGGACGGCGGCAAAACGCTGATGAAGTACAGCGGCGAAGCGCAAATCGGCGGCAAGGTCGCCAGCGTGGGTCAGCGTCTGTTCGAGTCGGTCAGCAAGGGCATGGTCAAGCAGGGGCTCGACAAACTGAACGATATTCTGGTCAAGAGGATGGCGGCTTGAGCCAGCCGCTGAATCTTTCATGTTGAGAAACTGATGCGGTGCAGTTTATGCAGTGCGTCGCACCACATCGCTTGATACATCCACAAAAGCGGTCAAAGCATCGCGCAATAACTATCCCGGCAATGAAGGTGCGACGCACTATCTGCATAACATCAGTGAAGCATGATTACGAAAGGAGAGTGCCCATCGTCATCGAGTAAACAAGTCAAGTCAGCATCCAATCATCTTCAACCAATCTCAAAGGAGGAAGCAAGCATGAAACGAAACAACCTTTACACACTTGCCGCGTTGCTGGTGGTGTTCAGCATGATTTTGGCGGCATGCGGCGGTGGGGGCGCCACCCAGGCGCCTGCGACGGAGGAGCCGGCGGCAACCCAGCCCGCCAGCGGCGGAGAACAGCCGTCCGCGGGTGAGCCGAAGGTCGTCTTGGCAATCGAACACTTCAGCGTCATTGCCGGTACCACTTGGTCGGGCGCGCATGACCGCGCCGGCAAGCGGCTGGCAGAGACCTACGACAACGTCGAATACATCTACCGCGAAAGCGTGGCGCCCGATCAATCGGTGCCGTTTGCGGAAGAGATGATCGCCCAGGGCGCCAACATCGTGGTCGGCAACGCCGAATTCATGGGCATGCCCCTCAAGGACATCGCCGCCAAATACCCGGATGTGTACTTTGTCTCCATCATCGCCAGTGACTTAAGCACCGAGCCGAACTTCATCCGTTACTTCCCGCGCCAGTATCAGGCGTTGTATCTCGAAGGCTTGATCGCCGGCGCGCTGACCCAAACGGGCAACATCGGCATCGTCTCTGCCTTCCCCAACGTCCAGGTGCTGCGCCGCACGGCTGGCTTCGTGCTGGGCGTGCAGGATGCGGCAAAACTGCTGAACAAGGAAGTCAACGTCTACGTCAAATACGCCGGCGACTGGTACCTGCCGCAGGAAGAACGCGACATCGCCACCACGCTGGTGGATCAATACAAGGTGGATGTGCTGACCCAGCAGACCGATTCCGGTTCCGCGCTGGATGTGGCGCAGGAGAAGGGCATCTGGTTCGTGGGCAAAGATATGGACATCGTCGGTGAGTACGGCTGGTCGAGCACCGATACGGTGGCGGTCTCCTTCGACACCCGCTGGGAAGTGGGCTATAACCTCATCCTGCAGGAGTTCATGAAAGGCAACAAGACCCCGCCCACCATCCTCTACCCCGGCATGGAAACCACCATGACCCTGAAAGACGGCACAGTCATCCCGACGGTGGACCTGATGAACGACGGCAAGGTCGGCGTGGACGCCATCAGCCCGAAGGCGCTGCCGCTCATCCCGCAATCCATCATTGACCTGGTCAAACAGCGCCGCGAGCAGATGATGAAAGGCGAGTGGGATCCGTTCACCGACCACGAACTGGTGAGCAACGGCACCGGTCTCGAACTGCCCGGTCTGCCCATTCCCCCCGAAGGCACGGTCGTCAAGCCGGCCGGTCAGGAAGCCACGGTCGAATTCCTGCTCTCGCAGTTCAATTTCGACCTGCTGGGCACAACCATTCTGAAGTAACAGCCTTCTTCTTGTAGACGCGCTGGAAAATTTCAGCAGGCGCGCGGAACGAAAGGCAAAACGTGCGCCTGCTGAATATCCCATCGGTTTGGCAACCGTGAGGTGAGGACGAGCATGGGCGTTTTTATGACTGACGAGATCAAACATGGCGATGTCATTCTGGAGGCGCGCGGCATTACCAAACGCTATCCGGGACTGGTGGCAAATGACCATGTGGACTTTGAAATTCGCGCCGGCGAAATTCACGCCGTTTTGGGCGAAAACGGGGCGGGCAAGACCACGCTGATGAGCATTCTTTTTGGGCTGGTGCGACCGGACGAAGGCGAGATTTACGTCTTCGGCAAGAAGGTCAATTTCAGGTCTCCGCTGGATGCGATCAAACTGGGCATCGGCATGGTGCATCAGACCCGCAAACTGGTTCAGGCGCACACCGTTTTGGAAAACATCCTGCTGGGACATCCAAACACCGGTCTCATCCTGGACTTCAAAAAGGCGGCGGAGGATGTGGCGCGCCTGTGCGACCGCTACGAGTACAAACTCAACCTGAACGACAAGGTCTGGCATCTTTCGGAGGGCGAAAAACAGATGGTGGAAATCCTGAAGGCGCTCTATCGCGGCGCGCGGATTCTCATCATGGACGAGCCGACCTCCTCGCTCGCCCCGCCGGAGACGAAGAAACTGCTGGAGACCATCCAGATCATGACGAAGGATGAACTTGCCATCGTCCCCTTCATCACGCATAAACTGCCGGTGGTGTTGTCGGTCAGTCAGCGGGTGACGGTGCTGCGGCGCGGCAAGGTGGTGGCGCGTTTGAATACGCACGAAGCCACCGAACAACTGCTCGCCCGCGAAATGGTCGGACGCGAGGTGATGTTCAACCTGGAACGCGTGCAGGTGGAGCGCGGCAAGGCAGTTTTGGAAGTTCAAAATCTTTCGGTGTACGACGAAAAGGGGATGAAGGCTGTCGAGGATGTTTCGTTCAGCGTGCATGAGGGTGAAATCTTCGGCATTGCCGGCGTATCGGGCAATGGGCAGCAGCCGTTGGCAGAGGCGCTGGCAGGTCTGCGCAAAGCGGCGGAAGGCAAAGTGCTGCTGGATGGCAGCGAGATTACCCATCTTTCGAGCATGGAACGCTGGAAGAAAGGCATCGGGTACATTCCATCCGAGCAAAGGGCGGTCGGTTCGATTGGCGATTTTTCGCTGGTGGAAAACATCCTGATGAGTTATTACTACGACGATGAATTTTGCCGGCGCGGCGTGATTGACGCCAAAAAGATTCGCGCCCGCGCCGAAGCACTCGTTGCCGAATATGGCGTGGCGGCTCCCAATGTGGACGTGCTGGCGAAGAACCTTTCGGGCGGGAATCTGCAAAAATTGATTCTGGCGCGCGTCCTTTCGCGTCAGCCGCGGCTGATTATCGCCAACCTCCCCACTCAGGGTCTGGACGTGGGCGCGACCGAATTCGTGCAGAACAAACTGTTGGAAGCGAAAAAAGCCGGGGCGGCGATTCTGCTCATTTCGGAGGACCTGGATGAGGTCCTGGCATTGAGCGACCGCATCGCGCCGATGTACGAGGGACGCTTTATGGACATCCTGCCCGGCGGCGAGGCGGAACGGGAAATCGTCGGCGCATTGATGGCTGGAATTCGGCAGAAGGCGGCAGAACAATGAACATCGCAGGATACAAAATCAAACTCGAGAAAAAGTCAAGTTTCAGCGGGCTGGAAGCGGCGGTTCTTTCCATCCTTGCGGTGGTGGTGGCGCTCTTCTTGGTCGGTTTTATCTTTTTGCAGGCGGGCGTGGATCCCGCCAAAGGCTATGCGGAAATTTTCTCCTATGCCTTCATCAATTCGTTCGGCGTGCCGCTCACGCTCAACCGCGCCATTTTTCTGCTGCTCTGCACGTTTGCGTTCATCCTGCCGATGCGAGCGGGGTTGTGGAACATCGGCATGGCGGGACAGTTGTACGCGGGCGCGCTGGCGGCGTTTGGCGTGGCGTTTGCTTTTGGAGCGCGCACCAACCCAGACGTGCCGGCGGGCATCGTCCTGCCGCTGATGATTCTGGCGGCGATGGCAGGCGGCGGACTGATGGGCTTGATCCCTGGTCTGCTGAAGGGCAAGTTCAATACCAACGAAATTGTCGTGACCATGATGCTGAATTTCATCGCCTTCTGGGTGACGGCGCACATGATCAAGGAGGGCGGTCCGTTCATGGGTTCCGGCGGCGAAGGCGAGGGGTTCAAGCTGCCCGCTTCCCTGCAGCCGGGGCTGTTTTTGGGCATGCCCTTCACCATCTGGTTTGCGCTCGGGCTGACTGCCTTGCTCCAGTTCGTCTTTACCAAAACCCGCATCGGCTATGAGATTCGGGCGTTTGGCGCCAGTCCTGCCGCGGCGCGCTACGCCGGCGTGGACCCGTTCAAGGTTTCCGTGCTGGTGTTCGTTGCCGGCGGGGTGATTGCCGGGCTGGCGGGTTATCATTACTTCGCCACCGTGCCGGGCTTGTTCAAAATCCCCAAGAACTACGGCGACTTCGGCGACCTGGCGTTTTACGGCATCATCTGCGGGTTGATCTCGCAGGGCAACCCGCTGGCGTCCATTCCGCTGGCGGTGTTGTTCGGCGGGCTGACCAGCGGCGGACGCTTCGTGCAGGGCAAACTGCAACTGGGCTTCGGCATTGACTACGCCATGCTGGGCGTGCTGATGATCATCCTGGTCGCGTTTCAGTTCTTCTTCCGTTACCGGGTTGTCTTCAAAAAAGAGGCTCTTCCGTAATCACTGGAAAGAGCCCAACCACGAAGGTCACCAAGTACACAAAGAAAATGAAAGGCGCTGCGTTTACGAGCATTTTTCCTTCGTGACCTTCGTGTTCTTTGTGGTTAAAAATGGTTCATAGAGAAGGAGGCAGAACATGTGGGAATTTTGGGTTCGGAGCCTGAACGCTTCGACAATTTTCACCGTTGCCGCGCTGGGCGAGATCATCGGTCAACGCGCCGGCATCATGAACGTAGGTGTGGAAGGCGCCATGCTCTTTGGCGCGACCATCAGTTTTATCGTCGCAAAAGTCACGGGCAATTACCTGCTGGGATTTCTGGCGGGCATCGCCGTCGGCGCATTGATCGGGCTGCTGCACGCCTTTTTCTCGGTCACGCTGGGCGGCGACCAAGTGGTGAACGGCATGGGCATCTGGATTCTCGGCTTTGGGCTGACCGCCTACATCGGCTACCCCTACACGGGTCCGCTGGGACTGCCGCGCCTGCCCGCCATTGCCGGGCTTTCTCCCTTCTTTTTGGCTTCGCTCGCGCTGGCGGCGGGCATTTGGTTCTTCCTGTTCAAGACGCATCCCGGGCTGAAACTGCGCTCGGTGGGTGAAAATCCATCGGTGGCGGAGGTATCGGGCATCAACGTGGTGCGCACGCGCTACGCCAGCGTCATGTTCAGCGGCGCGCTGATGGGCTTCGCCGGTTCCATCTACGCCCTGGATTACAACCCGGTCTGGAATTACAACTTCCTGATGGGCTGGGGCTTCATCGCGCTGGCGCTCGTTTTTTTCTCGATGTGGAATCCCTTCCTGCTGCTGGGCGGTTCGATTTTGTTCGGCGCGTTGTGGCAGGTCTCCCTCAACCCTGAGGCGCTTTTACCCAACATCTTCTCGCGCTACATCTGGCGGACCTTCCCGTTCGTCATCACCATCATCGTCCTGGTTTTGATGTCCACCAAATGGTTTAGTTCCCGCTGGGGCGCCGCCAGACCCGAAGCGCTGGGATTACCCTATGAAAAATAGTCTGGTAGTCTTATAGTCTTATGGTCTGATGGTCTCATGGTCTGAGAGTCTGATAGCCTTTTGGTCTCTAGCAAAGCCATCCGCATCTTTCCGACCAATAGACTACGAGACGATCCGACTACATTACCCGACTACGAGACGATGAGACTATTTGACTATCTGACTATGTGACTAGCGACTATGTGACTATCTGACTACCAAGGAGACTTCCATGAAATTCATTGACCTCACCATCCCTCTCGGCGTCGCCACGCCGCCTTGGCCCACCTATGAGCCGCTGCAAGTGAAGTACTTCAAGCGGCTGGCTCCCAACGGCGCCAACGGACAACTGCTCACCCATTCCAATCACCTCGGCACACACCTGGACGGCGAAATTCACTTCCACACCCCCGGCAAGGACATCGCCTCGCTCGACATGGACTTCCTCGTTCACGAAGCCGCCATCGTGGACCTGAGCGACGCCTGCGGCGACTACGACGTGTACACCAGCCAAATGGTCGAGGAGCGCGTCGAAGTGCGCGAAGGCGACATCCTCATCATCCACACCGGCTACCATCACTTTGGCTGGGATTCGCCCTTCGCCAACGAAGTCCGCTACATGGTTCAGCACCCCGGTCCCGACCGCGAATTTGCCGACTGGGCAAAAGCCAAAAAACTGCGCTGGATCGGCGTGGATTGCGGCAGCGCCGACCATCCCATGAACACCATCATCCGCGACTGGATGCCGCGTCAGGCGCGTCAGGCGGAACGCGTCTTCCAAAAGAAATTCGGCAAGTCGCTGGCAGAGTTCTTCGACGACAGCAAGTACCAACTCATGCACCTCGAGATGTTCCCCTACGGCATCATCCACGCCGAATGTTTGGGCGGCGATATTGACCTCCTGCTCAACCGCCGCGTCACCGTTGGGTTCTTCCCCTGGCGCTTTGTGGATGGCGAAGCCAGCATCGGGCGCTGTGTGGCGATGGTGGACGACGCCGAATACGAACAACTGATGGCGAAGAAAGCCGCCTTGCCCAAGACCAAATTCGGCGACGCCTACGACCCGGCGCACGTCGAACGCCTCAACAAACTCAGCCGCCAAAATCTGGCGTAACGCCAAATTCACTTCGCCAGTCATCCCATGAGAGACGTTGCCATCATCGGCGCGGGCATGATCCCCTTTGGCAGGCGCTACGAAGATTCCCTGCTGGACATGCTGGCAGGCGCTTCGCTCAAAGCCCTCGATGACGCCGGCTTTGGCAGTCAAAGCGTGGACGCGCTCTACGTCGCCAACGTGGGCGCAGGGATGCTCCAGCACCAGACCGCCATCGCCAGTTCGCTGGCAGACCGCCTCAGCCTGCTCCCCGCCGCCGCCGAAACCATCGAAAACGGACCCGCCTCCGGCTCATCCGCCGTCAAGGCGGGTCTGTTGGGGATTGCTTCGGGCTATTACGAAACCGTGTTGGTGGTGGGCGGTGAAAAAATGCGCGCAGGCGACGGAGCGCACACCACCGACTTCGCCTCCACCATGACCCACCCGCAGGCGGAATATCCCTACGGCGTCACCATGCCGGGGCTGGCAGGCATGTTCGCCCGCCTCTACATGGACAAATACAACCTGACCGCCGAACACCTGCACGCCGTCTCCATCAAAAATCATGAGATGGGCGCCCTGAACCCCTACGCCCATTTCCGCAAACCCATCAACCGCGAAGAAATCTTCGACGGACCGCAAGCCGCCCTCCGCAACCCGATTGTGGCAGACCCTCTGCGGCTGTACGACCTCTGCCCCACCAGCGACGGCGCCGCCGCCCTCGTCCTCTCGAGCGTGGACATCGCCCGCAGACTGGGCAGACCCTACGTCGTCATCGCGGGATTCGGTCAAGCCACCGATACGCAAACCCTGGCAGAACGCGCCGATCCCACCGAACTCAAAGCCGTCACCCTCGCCGCCCGTCAAGCCTTTGCCCAGGCAAACCTGCGCCCGTCCGACATCCACGTGGCGGAACTGCACGACGCCTTCACCATCCTTGAAATTGCCGAAAGCGAATGCGTGGGCTTCTTCCCAAAAGGCGCCGGCGGCGAAGCCGCCCTCAAAGGGCAAACCCGCCTCGGAGGTTCGATCCCCATCAACGTTTCGGGCGGGCTGAAAGCGCGCGGTCACCCCATGGGCGCAACGGGCGTGGCGCAAATCGTCGAAATCGTCTGGCAGTTGCGCCATGAACTGCCCGAAAACCGCCAGGTGCCAAACGCCCAAACCGGTCTCACCCTCAACTTTGGCGGTTTTGCCAACAACGTCCTGTGCTTCATCCTCAAGCGAGCAGAACCGTGAACGAACCCGCCCTCACCGCCTATCGCTGCAAAACCTGCGGACACATCCACTACCCCTTTCACGACCGCTGTCTCGAATGCAAAGGACGCGCGTTCGAAGAGATTCACCCGCAAGGCAACGCCCGGCTGCTCACCTACACAGCCATCTTCAACCTGCCCTACGGCTTCGACCAGCAATCCCTGCTCCTCGGCATCGCGGAGTTCGAGAACCACATCAAAGCCCTCGGGCAGATCAAAGCCCAATCGGTGAACCAACTCAAAGTGGGCATGACCGTCAGAGCCGTCTGGGAACCGATCCGTACCCGCCCGGAGGGCGTCGTGTTCGGGTTGAAGTTCGAACCGCTGGAAACATGAACCTCGCCGCCCTCACCATCGGCGAAGCGGTCCCGGCGGAGTTCGACGCCGTTGTCCACAGCGTCTTCCGCTCTGCCGTAAACTTGCGCTGGGACGCGGGGGATGGTTTGCTCACGCTGGTCACTTCCGACGAAACGGATTTGCCGCAGGGGATTCGCGTGGACACGCCCCCCGACTTCTCCTTCGAGACGCTTCACCCTGCCGATCCCGCCTCCTGCCGTGACGGATTTCTGCATCTCGCCTCCCTGAAGATTGATCTGCGCCCCGCCTCCCGCTGGACCTGTAACCTGCCCGCCCTCCGAACTGACTTGACCGACCCGAAAACGACCGCCGCCTGGCGCACCGTCTGGCAGGCGCTCAACGCGCGGCAGATTCAAACGCAGGCAGACCTCGTCGCAGAGGAGGTATTGAATGCAGCGCGAGATTCCAATTTACGCCGCTCGTCTGTCTCCAGCATCGCCGCATCCTCCCTGCACTCTCTGACGCTTGCCGCCCGCCGCCTCGACGCAGCCGCCCTGCCTCCGCCGCTGATTGCGCTGATTGGTCTTGGCGCGGGTCTCACCCCCAGCGGCGACGACCTGCTGGCGGGCTTTCTGGCAGGGCTGTGGTGCACAGCGCTGGAACGAAAAGAACGCCTGGAATTTCTCTCAAAACTGGGGCAAGCCGTGATTGCCCTCTCCTCCCGCACGAACGACATCAGCCGCACCTACCTGCTCCACGCTGCGCATGGCAAAGTCTCCCGCCGCCTGCTGGAATTGGCGCAGGTCATCTCACGCGGCGAAAATGACGAGCGTCTGCTCGCCGCCGCCGACATCGCCATGCAGGCAGGTCACACCTCCGGCATGGACACGGTCACCGGCTTGCTGGGGGGGATGAACGTCTGGGAGGCGTCCATCCTAAAAACCACACATTAAATGCTTGCTCTTCGCAGCAACTGGGCATTGAGGGCAACCACGATGGTGCTAACCGACATCAATAACGCGCCAATGGCGGGCGAGAGCAGGATGCCCCATTTCGCCAGGACGCCTGCCGCCAGCGGAATAGCGACAATGTTATAGCCCGCCGCCCACCACAGGTTTTGGATCATCTTGCGGTAACTGGCGCGGCTGAGTTTGAAGACCTTGACCACGTCCAGGGGATTGCTGTGAACGAGGACGATGCCCGCCGATTCGATTGCCACGTCCGTGCCGCCGCCGATGGCGATGCCGACATCGGCGCGGGTGAGGGCGGGCGCGTCGTTCACGCCGTCGCCGACCATCGCCACGCGCTTCCCCAATTTCTGCAACTCCATGACCTTCTGGTCTTTGTGTTCGGGCAGCACTTCGGCAAAGACGCGTTCGATGCCGAGTTGATTCGCCACCGCTTTCGCTACTGCCTGGCTATCGCCCGTGAGCATGGCGACTTCGATTCCCATCTTGTGCAATTCGTCCACGGCGCGTTTGCTTTCGGGGCGGATGACATCCGCAATGGAGAATGCGGCGATGATTTTATCTTTTGTTGTCAGATACACGACGGTCTGCGCGTTGTTGTTTGCCGCGTCTGTAAATACTTTGATATTTCCTTCAGGAGTAAGCGATAACATTTCGAGCAGGCGCGGTCCGCCGACGTAGTAGGTTCGATTGTCGAAGTCCGCTTGGACGCCGCGTCCTTTCAAGGCGGAGAAACGGCTGATGGGCGGAATGACCAATTTTCGGTCCCGCGCGAAGCGGCGGATGGCTTGGGCGATGAGATGTTCGGAATCAGATTCCAGCGCGGAGGCGAGGGCAAGCGCCCGGTCGGAATCCCAGCCATCCGCTGTCGCCATATCCACCACACCGAATTGACCTTGAGTCAAAGTTCCCGTCTTGTCGAAGATGACCACGTCAATTTCGCGCGCCGCTTCAAGGGCGAGGCGGTTACGAACGAGGATGCCGTTGCGCGCGCCCAGCGCAGTGGTGATGGCGACCACGAGCGGAATGGCGAGACCCAGCGCGTGCGGACAGGCGATGACGAGAACCGTGACGACGCGCGTGAGGACATCGAGATTGAACGACTCGGCAATCGTCCATGCAATGCCTGTGATGAGCGCGGCGGCGAGGGCGATGTAAAATAGCCAGCCTGCGGCTTTATCGGCGAGAACCTGCGTTTTGGACTTGGACTGTTGCGCCTGTTCGACGAGACGCATGATGCCCGCGAGGGCGGTCTCATTGCCTGTGGCAGTGACGCGCACGCGCAGACTGCCGTCGCCGTTGATCGTGCCAGCAATGACTTTCGCGCCCGCCATTTTATGAACAGGCTTCGACTCGCCCGTGACCATCGCTTCGTTGACGTTGGAATGACCGTCCACCACTTCGCCGTCCGCAGGGATGCTCGCGCCAGGGCGGACGAGGACGAGGTCGCCGCGTTTGAGCGCGGAGACGGGAACGGTCTCGGTCATGTCGCCGTGATGGATGCGCTCCGCCGTATCGGGCATGAGTTTGGCGAGTTCGTTGAGCGCGCCCGACGCCTGCCGCACCGAGCGCATCTCCAGCCAGTGACCGAGGAGCATGATGTCAATCAGCGTGACGAGTTCCCAGAAGAAACCTTCGCCAAGGGCGATGAATTGCGCCGCGACGCTGTAGGCGAATGCAACCGAGATCGCCAGCGAGATGAGGGTCATCATGCCGGGCTTGCGATCCTGCAATTCGGGGATCGCCATTTGGATGAAGGGAACGCCGCCATAAGCGAAGATGGCGACCGAGAAGGCGAAGGGAATCCACTCGCTGAACGGGAACGCGGGCGGCATGAAGCCCAGCCACATCTGGATCATTTCGCTGTAGAGCAAAACGGGAATGCTCAATAGCAGACTCCACCAGAAGCGCACGCGGAACATCTGCTCGTGTCCCGTGTGATCCACGCCGTGACCCCTATGCGCGGAATGGTCTTTCGCCTGGGCAGGCATGGCGTGACCCTGATGCGCTGAATGATCCATGCCCGTGCTTTGCGAGTGGTCCATTTTGGGCTCGCTCGAATGTTTGGAATGGTCGTGCATGTTGTGTTGGTCCGTTGTGTTCATCGTTGCCTCTTTGTGATAAGCAAATTGTTGTGCGTACCGTCCCAAAGGCTTTGCTCGGGGGATTTCCGAAACAAAACCCAGCCTTCGGGACGTTTCTATATTAGGAGCGTCAAAATTCTGACAAGGTTTTACACCGCATCTCTTACACCTTGCAGGATAGGCAAAATGGCGTATTGGTCCTCGCGCAATTTCGCCTGCATTTGCAATCTGGCGCGCGCCAAGCGGCTCTTGATCGTGCCGATGGGAACCTTCAACGCTTCCGCCGCTTCCTGATAATCCAGTTCGTGCAGGTCAATCAGCGTCAGCACACTGCGATAGGGTTCGGGCAGTTCGTCCAGCAGTTGATACAGGCGCTGGTTCTCTTCGTCGCGTTCGACGGCTTCCTGTACTGAGGCGTTCGGGTCCGCAAGCCAGGTCGCTGATTCCATTTCTTCACCGTCATCATCCTCGGGGAACAACGGCTGGGTGGGGCGTCTTCCCGACCGCCGTAACATGTCATAGGCGGAGTTGGTCACGATCCACAACAGCCAGCCGCGGAAGGAGCCGCCGCGAAATCCGTTCAGATTGCAGGATCTCTGTTGCCATTGGGTCATAATTGTAAACATCATGTTCGTAGAGACCCTGCTTCACCTTGTTTTGGATTTCCGGGGTAATCACGGAAACATAAACGAAGTTTCGTGCGCCCGCATCCGAATCGGTCAGATCGAAGCCAAAGATCTGGCTGTATGGGGTTTGCTCAGAGACTTGGATTTCCGACGGGTAACTGATCGCATATCCGCATTGCTGGCTGGCGCTGGTGTAGGTGGACCACCCAGCGGGGATAGGCGAACCGACTCCGACTTCGACCTGATCCACGGTGATGGGCTGGTAGCCAGCGGATGGCTGGTCGTACGATTCGATGGGCGTCGGTTGTTCACCGGAGGAACTTACGATGGTGGTCAGCGGTGAACACGCGTTGAACAACAGGATCATGCTCAACACGATAAATGATAGGGTTTTAGTATTCATGGTTTCTCCTTTTGAACGACAGGAAGGGTCGCTCATTCGTCACTCAATTTACTTTCACATGGGCAGGGTGACGAAAACAGGAGGGCAAATGTTCCAAAATTGTGAGCAACGACACGCGCACCCTGCCCCTTTAAGAAAGAACTCTCCCTTGAGCGGAAGAGTTCTTTGTGCAAAGGCGGCTGTTTGTCCAATATCCCTATGTAAGAAAGAACTATACCATGCCGAACAAAGGATGATAACGGACAATGCCCGTCCTGCCATGCAGTGCGCCTTCCTTCAATTCCGCCACCATAAATACTTCTTCAGGCACGTTGACTTCCCACTGAATGCCCAAAGGTTTGGACGGTTTGAATCCAAAGCGCGGATAGTATTCAGCGTGTCCCAGCACAATGACGATGCCATGCCCCTGCGCCTTCAGTTCCGCCAGCCCGGCGCGGATGAGTTTGGAGCCAATGCCCTGATTCTGAAACTCTGGCAGGACAGCCACTGGTCCCAGCCCAAGCGCCTGCCATTCGGTCTCGCCATCGCGGATGGTGACGGGCGAAAAGAGAATGTGCCCGACGATGGCTTCGTCCACCTGGGCAACCAGCGAGAGGACGATGGCGTTTTCGCCGCGCAGTTTGTTCACCAGCCGGGCTTCGTTGTCGCGTCCAAAGGCGCGTTGATGGACGTGGAAGATGGCGGGGATGTCTGCGGGGGTTTCGGGGCGGATGATAAGACTCATGGTTGGTACTCCTGCGCCGATTGTACTTGCTGACGGCGATTACATGACGCTGGTCATCATCACTGAGAGCATATCCACGCCCCAGTGGGCAAGCATGAAGGGGGTGAGACGTTTGGTCTTCAGGTAAATCGGGATGACGATGGCGAAGGGCAGAGTGGAAACGAAACGGTAAAGAACAAACTGCCAATCGGGGAGGAAGGGCAGCGCGGTGTGTTGCAGCGCCCAACCAAAGGCGACGATGAGAACTGCCAGCCAGGTTTTGCCCGTCAAGGCTTGCAGGCGCGGCAGGGCATAGCCTTGATAGGTCAACTGCTCGGTGACGCCCCACAAAACGGGAAAGACCAGCAGGCTGAACAATGTGCCCCACAACGGAAGTCCGCCCATGGGCGCGGGCGGCGGACCGCCGTAGATGAGGACGCCCGCCGCCATCCCGCCGCCAAAACCGAGGACAAGGAACAGGACGAGCAGCAGGAAGGCGAAGCGCAGGTCTTTCCAGAAGATGGTGCGGTCGAAGTCGAAGAGGGCGGAGAGGCGCAGTCCTTCACGGCGGAGGAAAAAGCCGATGGTCAGCAAGCAGGCGAAATCCACGAGCGAGCCGTACACCGTCCACCAGGGGGCGGCGGATTGGAGGGGAGTCGGGTCGCCGCGCAGGAGGAAGACGAGGGCGAGTAATCCCTGAAAGAGCAAGGCAAAGAGGAAGCGGGCGAAGACTATGAAGAACGGGGCGAAGGCGCTCATGATGTCTCCTAGGCGGGGCGCGTGGCGGAGCGGATGAATTTGCCGCGCGTCATCATCTTGCCGTGTTGTTCGGCGAGACGGCGGGCTTCGTCGGCGCTGGGGATTTGTCCGTCTTTGGGGGTGTAGGTGAGAAACCAGAGCGTGGCGCCCCCGCCGAAGACCAGGTTGGTGAGCAGTTTGACCGCCCAGCCGTGACCGCCGTTATCGCGGAATTGGGTCATGGCTTTGCCGCGCCAGACGGTGATGGTGAGGCTTTCGCCGCTTTTGAAGTCGCCGTGCAGTTCGGCGTAGAGCAGGTTTTCGTTTTTGGGCAGGCGCGGCAGGATGAACCAGCCTGAGTACATGCTGTTGAGGATGGTCTGCCCGAGGCTCAAGCCTTTGCCGTGCGTGATAGAAACGACGGCGTCTTTGGGCAGGGGCGCGCGCTCGCCGAGGCGTTGAATGCCGCCGTATTGGCTGTTGCGTTCGAGAGTCCAGGTGCGAGTGGTCATGAGATTCTCCTTTTTGTAGTAGTCAAATTTCAAGCAATTGGCTTATGCTTCTGCTTTAACTTTCAATCGCTGCAAGGTGGCTTCGAGCGATTTCTCCAGGAAGCGCGGGTCGAAGAACAACATCAGGCGGGTGAGCCAGCCCGAAAGCGATTCTTCGGTGACAGCGAGGGTGGCGTCTCCGCGCGCTTCAAATGTCCAGTTGTGGATGGCGCTCATGCCGAGGGCGACGCCCGTCCAGCCGAGGCGGTGCGGCGGCTCGACGGTGTGCAGGCGCGAGGTGATGTTGAGTCCCTGCGCCTTCCAGCGGAAGGTGGAACCCATTTTCAAGCCGCCGTTCAATTTGGCGGAGGTGATGTCGTGCTGCCATGCCGACCAGTTTTCAATGTCGGTTTGGATTTGCCAGACTTTCTCGACAGGCGCGTGGATGAGAATCTCGCGGCGGGCAACGGCGGGGGCGGTTAGGTTAATGTTCATGGTTATTGTCTCCAGACGAGCATCAGAATTTTGTTGAGAATGTAAATGCCAGCGAAAGCGGCGGCGAGACTGACTTTGCCCGCGCTGTACAACGCCCAGCCTGCCAGCGCGAAGAGGGCGAGTTCGAGCAGGGACAGCCAGGGTTCACCCAGCCGATTGGCGGATTTCGGCGCGAGGAACATTCCCCACGTCACGGCAAACAGGACGGGCGCGCCCAAGCCGAGCAGAAATTTGAAGAAGGCGTTACTGCCCGTTTTGAAGCCCCAGTAGCCGAAGATGACGAGGAGGCAGAGTTCGAGTAGGAAGCGAAGCCCGAGGTTGAGGGATTTGAGAATTTCCATGCGTTTTTTCCTTTCTTTCACTTGACCTGCGCTTCCACCGACAGGATTTGCAAGTTCAGGTTGTGGGCGCGGAACAGGATTCCCATCAGCGCAGATTGATCTGGCAACTCGCCAGCCAGCAGCGTATTGCCGTCGTCGGCTTCGGCGTAGGTCAATTCTGGGAACCAGGACGCCTGTTCGAGGTCCAGTTTGCCGCGCAGCAGGATGTGGTAAAGGCGGTGTTCGTTCATGTCCCCATCTTATGCGGGCGGGATGCTGCCCGCATCTCCCAATGGAGGGATTTGTAGGGGTAGGTTTCTCTCCCGCTGAAATCCCCCCATCGGGAGATGGAGAAAGTCGTCCCCTGTTCTAAACTGGGCGGCAAGGAGACAAACATGAAACGAATGGTCATCTGCCTGGTCTTCGCCGCGCTGACGCTGGGCGCGCTCCCCGTCCGCGTGCAGTCCGCGCCGACTTTTGCGCCTGCCGAATGCCCCATGCCCATCCCCGCAGGGGCGCGGGTCACTTGCGGGGAGATTCAGGTTCCAGAAAACCGCAGCAAGCCCAACGGGCGGATGATCCGTCTGCCGTTTGCGGTGCTGCACAGTCACAATCCCAATCCACAGCCCGACCCTGTGGTCTTCGTCTCCAGCGGCGGACCAGGCGGCAGTTCGCTCGACGCGCTGGCGTTTTACGTCCACTCGGCATATTTGCAGGAACGCGACTTCATCTTTGTCGAACAGCGCGGCAATCAATACGCCGACCCTGCGCTGGAATGTCCCGAAGTACAGATGGCGGCGTTTGCCAACTTCAGCGCGGTGGACGCGCGTGAAATCGAGATTGCCCGCGAAGTGGACGCGGCGCGCGCCTGCCGTGACCGTTTGCTGGCGCAAGGCATTGACCTGACCGCCTACAACAGCGCCGAAAGCGCGGCGGATTTGGAAGATTTGCGCGTTCTGCTTGGGTACGAGCAGTGGAATCTGGTCGGCGCTTCATACGCGGCGCGGCTGGTATTGACGACCATGCGGTTGTACCCCGATGGTATTCGCAGTGTGGTTTTGGATTCAGTCTATGCGCCCGAAGTGAATGCCTACGAACAGCACGTTCCGACGCTGGCGCGGGCGCTGGAAACGCTCTTTGCCAACTGCGCCGCCGATGTGGAGTGCGGAACGGCTTACCCTGCACTGGAAGCGCACTTCTACGCCGTCATTGAACGGATGAACGCCGCGCCGCTGGTGGTGAACGTGCGTCATCCCGTCACTGATGAATCTGTCACGCTGCGGCTGACGGGCGATGACCTGATTCTCGGCGTGTTCAACGCGCTCTATCAGCGTAACACCATCCGCTTTTTGCCGTTCATCATCGAAGAACTTTATCGCGGCAACGTGAGCGTCATCGAGCCTGTGGCGCAGGAAGGGTTCAAGAACATTTTCTCACGGGCGCAGGGCATGTATTACTCCGCCGAATGCCGCGAAGAATATCCGTTCAACGACCCCGCCGCGCAAACAGAGATTGCCCGCTCCTACCCCGCGCTGGCGAATTTCATGCCGTCCATCTCTGAGCCTGCCATTTGCGAAATGTGGGGCGCGGGCGTGGCGGATGCAAGCGAGAGTCAAGCCGTGACGAGCGACATCCCTGCGCTGGTGTTGGCGGGTGAGTATGATCCCGTCACGTCGCCCGCCTTCACCCAAGCCGCCGCGGCGAATCTCGCCAACAGTTATTTCTATCAACTCCCCTATTTCGGTCACGCCGTGCAAGACCAGAGCAACTGCGCCAATCAACTCGCGGCGAGTTTCATTCAGTCTCCAGCGCAAGACCCCGATGCGACCTGCCTGCAGACTCTCTCGCGGTTGGATTTTGTCACGACGAGCAAGGACATTCTCCCCACCCGATGGGTGTACTGGGCAAACCGTGAAATTCTACAAGGCGGCAATCCCCTGCTGGCGGCGGTTTTGGCGCTGGGCGTGTTGGGGCTGGTGATTCAAGTTGTGATGTTTGCGCTGAAATTCAAATCCATGCGTTCCTGGCGGGCGATACTTCCAGCCCTGACCGCCCTGCTCACCCTTGTTTCGCTGTTCTGGTTCTATCGCGTCATCATCACCGCCGACGTCACCCTGCTGGGGTTTGGTCTGCCCGCTTCGGCGCGGGGATTGGTCGGCTTGTGGGGCGCGGTGGGAGCGTTCGCGCTGGCATCCCTTACGGCGCAGTTCACCAGACCAAAGGACTCGAACATGAGCAAAAAATAGCCATCCCCTGCAAATAAAATATTACCGTAATGGCGCGTTTTCAATAAGAACGTGACTGTTGACAACAGAATAAAACTGGATAAAAGCCGTCGGCTTTTTCAAAATTCAACTCAAAGGATAAAGTTCACACCATGAAGAATTTCGCCACCCAACGTCCCGCGCTTTTCGCCTTCCTGCTCATGCTCGCGCTGGAAGCCATCGTACTGGGCGCCTTGCTGCTCAGCAATCTGGCAGGCGTCCCCATCCTTTCGCTCGACCTGCCCATCCTTTTGCTCAACGCCATTGTCGCGGCAATCCTCATCGGCGCGATGCGCTGGTGGAAAGAGACGGGCTTCAACGCGCCTTCCGAATGGAAGAATATGCGCCTGTATCTCCTGCCGCTGGCGCTGCTGGTCGGACCGACTCTCTTTTTCCAACCGCAGATTTCCTCGCCAGCCGCCAAAGCCGTCGTTCTCCTCATCGTCACCCTTTTGATTGGCTTTCAGGAAGAAGCCATCTTTCGCGGCATCCTGATCAGCGCCTTCAGACCGCAGGGCGTGATGAAGGCGGTTTTGATTTCCGCCGCCCTGTTTGGGGTCATTCACATCAATTCGCTGTTGGTCGGGCGCGATCCCATCTTCGTGCTGGCGCAAATCGTCGCGTCGTTTCTTGGGGCAATCGGCATCGGCGCGTTACGCATCCGCACGAACACGCTCGTGCCGCTGATTCTGCTCCACGCGTTCAATGACTTTTTGCAATTCAGCGCCACAGGCGGCATGGAAGCGGGAAATGTGGACCTTTACATCCCCATTCTGAAGGTTGTCCTTTCGGGGCTGATGGCGTTGTATGGTTTGTACTTGTTACGCGGTTACAAGGAAGAAGCCAGCGAGTAAAAAAACTGACGGTCGCCTGCGCGGAACGTCCCGAAGGTTTTGGTAAATTGAGCCTATTTTCCAGTCAAACCTTCGGGACGGTGCGTAACATCAGCGATTAACCCCAGTTCGCGCGCCTTGCTCGCCGCGTTCACGCGGTCATCCACCCCCAGTTTGCCGTAAATGTGCTTGACGTGCGTCTTGACCGTGCCGACCGAGAGATACAGTTTTTCCGCAATTTCAGGGTTAGAAAACCCTTCGGCAATCAGTTTCAGCACATCCATCTCGCGCTCGGTGAGCGGCTCAATCAGGGAAGACTGGTCAATATGGACGGGCTTGCCAAACGCCGCCAGCAGGTTCGCCGCAAATTCATCCCTGCGCGATTTTTGAAACTGCGTCAGCAGGGCGCGCATCTCTTCGCCTTCATCGAGAAAGGCACGCACATAACCGCCCGCTTTGCCAATCTCCAGGGCGCGTTCCAGCATCTTGATGGCGCTGGATGGATTGCCCGCCGCCTGTTCCATCAACGCGCCGACGATGTGCAGTTCCATTTCGTATTCGACATAGCCCGCTTCACGCGCCAGCCGAACCTGTTCCTGCATCAGACGGCGGCTCTCAGCCCAGGCTTTTTGCCGCGCCAGATAGCGGATTTGCAGCAGAGTCTCCAGCCGATAGGGGAAGAACAGCGGCTGTTTGGGCGGACGGTACGCCCGCGCATACGAATCAAACGCCGCCCAATCCTTGAGTCTGAACATCAACTCGGCATGCAAGCCGCGGGCGCGGTCAATGGCGTTGGTGATTCCGCCGCGCTGCATGGATGCCATCAGGTCGTCCGCCATCTTGCGCGCAGACGCGGTATTGCCATTCAGGGCTTCCAGTTTGGGAAGGACATCGTACAGCCGCAAACTGACATCTGGCACGCCGCCCGCCTGCTGTTCCAACTCCAGGGCGATGTTCGCTTCGCGCCACGCCGATTTCAAGTCATTGACTTCGTACATCAACCCCGCCTGATTGACATGCGCCCAGGCGCGCACCATGGCGGGCGCGCCGCGGCTTTCGAGCGCATCGAGCAATTGACGGTTCAACGTAAGGGCGCGCTGAAGGTCACCGCTCTCGCGCACCACCTGCACGCGGGCGCATTCGGCGATCCAGGCGGTGGTCAGGTCGCCTGCGGCGCGGCACAGGTGCATCGTTTCGGTGTAGGCTTGCTCCGCTTTGGCAAGCCCCAGCCCCATCGAATGCGCCGAAGCGGCGATGTTGAGTTGGGCAAACCCGCGCCAGAGCAAATCATCTTCGGAAAGTTGGGTCAACGCCTGCTCGGCGAGCGCTAACGCTTCGGGCGAATCGTTCCTGCCTGCGCGGGCGAAATAACTGCGGATGACCTGAAAACGTCCGCGTGCATGGCTGGCTTGCGGCTCATCCTTCAGGTTTCTTTCGGCGCGCTCCAGCAGGGGCAGGATGCGGGCGGTGTCGTAGCCCAGCCAGAACCACGTCCACGCCAGGAAGGCGGTCAGGGCGGGGTGCTGCGCCAAGATGTCTTCGGGCAAGGCTTCGACCCGTGTGACCAGTCCGTGAATTTCCGCCCGCCCCCAGGTCTGGCTGAGGATGCGTTCCACCAGCGCCGCCACGCGCTCAGGCGCATCCGCCGCCACCCAATGACGGACGGCTTCAAGCGGGAGCCCGTTCTGCTCGAACCATTCGGCGGCGCGGCGGTGAAGTTCGGGTATCTCGTTGGGGTGGGCTTGCGCCAATCGCCGCCGCAACAGGTCGGCAAAGAGATGATGGTAGCGATGCCAGTTCGATTCGGAATCGAGCGGAATGAGGAACAGGTTGGCGCGTTCCAGTTCCGTGAGAGTCGCTTCGGCGTGGTTCACATCCAAAACGGCGTTGCACAGCGGGGCATTGAAGCGTTCCAGGATGGACGTTTTCAGCAAAAATTCGCGCAGGGCTTCGGGCTGGCGCGCCAGCACTTCATCGGTCAGGTAATCGGCGATGAAGCGGTGACTGCCCGCAAAGGCGGCGATGGCTTCGCGCGGGTTGGCGGATTTTTGCAGGGAAAGCGCGGCGAGTTGCAGTCCCGCCACCCAGCCTTCGGTGCGGGCTTCGAGCGTGCGGATGTCTTCGGCGCTCAACGAAAGCCCCATCGTTTGATTCAGGAATTGCGCGGCTTCTGCTTCGCTGAAGCGCAAGTCGTCGGCGCGGATTTCGGTCAACTGTCCGCGCGCCCGCCAACGACCGAGCGGCAGGGGCGGGTCGGCGCGGCTGATGAAGACGAGATGAATGCTGCGGGGGAGATGGTCAATCAGGTAGGCGACCGCGTCGTGGATGGGTTGCTGGGTGATGTGGTGGTAGTCATCCAAAACCAGGACAACGCTTTTGCTGGAACATTCAGCCAGGTCGTGGAGCAGGGCAACGGTCAGTTCGCGGGGGTTGGCAGAACCCGCCTCCAGCGTGGAGTCAAGCGTCGAAACGGAATCAGGCTCAACGGTCCGAAGCGAAGCGGCGAGGTAGGCAAAGAAACGGGCGGAGTCGTTGTCGTCTTCATCCAGCGCAACCCAGGCGACTCGATTCTCTGGATGAGATGCAATCCACGCCGCCAAAAGGGTGGTCTTCCCAAACCCTGGCGGCGCGCTGATGATGGTCGCTTTGCCGCACAGCCCTGCCTGCAAGCGTTCGAGCAACGATGCGCGCTGGACCCAATTCCCCGCTGTGGGCGGATGCAGTTTTGTAGCAAGAATTTGAACAGGCATGTGCGCGAAAGTATATCATTGCATTTTGAAGAGGTGAACGTATCAGCATGGATGGAGAGCAAACACCAAAAGATTGACTTCCCATTCCAGCCTTCATATAATCCAACCATGAGCATCCGAATTTTACTTGTGGACGATCACAGCGTAGTCCGTCAGGGGCTGCGCATGTTTCTTTCGCTCGATCCAGATTTGGAGGTCGTGGGCGAGGCGTCGAACGGAGCGGAGGGGATCGAGCAAGTCCGCAAATTGCATCCGCAGGTCGTCTTGATGGACCTGGTCATGCCCGTGATGGATGGCATCACGGCAATTCAAAACGTACGCAAAGAATTTCCCGATGTGGAGGTCATTGCGCTGACCAGCGTGCTGGAGGACGATAAAGTAGTGGGCGCGGTGCGCGCGGGGGCGATTGGATACCTGCTCAAGGACACCCAAGCCGATGAACTGTGCCGCGCCATCAAAGCCGCCGCCAACGGACAGGTGCAACTCTCGCCGCAAGCCGCGGCTCGCTTGGTGCGCGAAATCAAGGCGCCCGACAGCCCCGAAAAATTGACCGAACGCGAGACGGAGGTGCTGCGCCTGCTGGCATTGGGTCGCTCGAACAAGGAAATCGCCAGCGAACTGGTGATTGGCGAAAAGACGGTCAAGACGCACGTGAGCAATATCCTGATGAAGTTGGGGTTATCGAGCCGCACACAAGCCGCATTGTACGCCGTGAAGATTGGATTGGTCTCCTGAACGCCTGCCGCGGGTTTTGACAGCATGGTGAATTGAAGGGTCATGTGACATCTCCCACTTATCCGCACGAAGAACCAGGCTTATCGCCTTTGGAATTTGCCCGCCTGCGTGAGGAACTTCAGAAAACGAATGCGGAACTCGCCGCGGCAAATGCCGCTTTGAGGGAAACCGAACAGGAACTCGAGCGGCGTGTGCAGGAACGGACGCGCGAACTATCCACTCTTCTGCGCGTTTCGCACAACATCACCACCACCCTTGAACTGGAGCCATTGCTTGGGCTCATTCTCGACCAACTGAGAGAAGTGGTGGAATATCAACTCGCCAGCATCAGCATTGTGGATGAGGACGATCTTTTGATTCTTGCCGTGCGCGGCGAGGGGATGCCACAGCCAGGTTCGCGCATTCCCTTGAGGGAACATGTCAATACCCGCGCCATGCTTTCGAAGAAAGAACCCGCCTTCGTGCCAGACCTGAACGCCGAGACTCCGCTGGCGCAGCACATGAGAAAAAATCTCGCCGCGCAAAATTTACACGGGCTCAATTCATGGATGAACGCGCCGCTCGTCTTTCGCGGTCAAAGCATTGGCGTACTTGCGCTGGCGCATCCCGAAGCGAATTATTACAACGCCTCTCGCGTCGAACTGGCGATGGCGTTTGCCAATCAAGCCGCGGTTGCCATCGAAAACGCGCGGCTGTACGAGCAGGCGCATCATGTCGCCGCGCTGGAGGAACGGCAGAAACTGGCGCGCGAGTTGCACGATTCCGTTTCGCAGGCATTGTATGGGATCGTGCTGGGAGCGCGCACCGCGCGGACGCTTTTGGATCGCGATCCGACTCAGGCGGCGCAGCCCCTGGATTACATTCTCTCGCTCTCCGAGGCGGGACTCGCCGAAATGCGCGCCCTGATCTTCGAGTTGCGCCCCGAATCGCTCCAGACCGAGGGACTGGTCGCCGCGCTGGGGAAGTTGGTCAACGCTTTGGGCGCGCGGCACCAACTCAAGGTCACGCTCGAAGCGCAGGATGAACCCGATGTCTCGCTGGATGTGAAGGAGTCCCTGTATCGCATCACGCAGGAGGCGCTGAACAACATCGTCAAACATGCGCGGGCGCAGCAGTTGAAGGTCTCGTTGAATGTGGAAAGTAGCGAGTTGATGTTGAGGATTTCGGATGATGGGACAGGGTTCGATACAGGCGCGGAATTTCCTGGGCATCTTGGAATGATTACGATGCGCGAGCGGGCGGAGAAAGCGGGCGGGACATTTGCCATCGAGAGCGCGCCCAACGCAGGCACGCGCATTCAAGTCAAGATTCCACTTTCGGCGCGCTGACCATCACCTCATAGTGCGCCACCTTCTCTTCGAACTCCAACAGGAAATCCTTGTCTTCGGGGTAATAACGGGCTTTTTCGTACTCTTCGCCCGCGAAGCGTTTGATCGCCTCCACCGAATCCCAAAACGTGAGCGTCAGGAAATGCGCCTGCCCGCCTTCGATGCGGCGCAGGACATACACGCCGAGATTCCCCTCGACGGCTTGATAATCCTTCACCCATGTCTTGTTCAGGAATTCCACGTACTCATCGGCTTTTGAAGCGGGCGTAATGCCGTGCCAGATTCGTGCGATCATGGTTTCTCATTTGACTGTTCCGACAGTCTCGAAAACAACTTTCCAAAAAACAGCGGATACCGATAGGCGAAGAAGAGATAGATTGCCTTTCGGGTCATTGCGAGTGGTGCTGATGGTCGAGTAGAGCGAAGCGTGTATCGAGACCCAGCGCCACGAAGCAATCTCATCATCAAAAGGGAGATTGTTTCGCCCTACGGGTCCGCAACGACATGTTCAATCCAGTCCCCGATCATCTCCAAGAATCCAGGGACAAGATCGTAGCCATTACGGTTTTGCATGAGTTCGCGCATTTCGGCGGTTGTGCCGATTTCGGCGGGCGCAAACCAGTGATTGGATTTCTCGAAGGTGTGAATCATGTAATCGTCATTGCTGGCAGTTTCCAACGCAGACTCGATCAGCGGGATGTTCACATCAGGCGGCACTTGCGTATCCAATTCAGCGTAGAGGGCGAGGGTTGGCACGGTCAGGGCTTGGAGCGCGGGCGCGGGGTTGTAATCCAACACGAAGCACAGGTAATGCGCTTTGAAGAAGCGGCATGGGGCTTGAACCTTTTGGATGAAGCGAAGTTGACCTTCAAGGTCGGCAACTTTTTCGTTTACTTCCTCTTCGCTCAGCCCATTGCCCAGCGACTCGGCGCGTTCGTTCGTAAGAATCTGATCCCAAACTTTTTGTCCCGAACCCGCAAGCAGGACGACAAACTTCACATCGTTCGAATACTTCGCAGCCACCAGCGGAGCGATGTACGCACCCTGGCTGTGACCGATGAGTCCGATGCGGTCGGGGTCAATCTCGGCGCGGGCTTGCAGAAATGCGATCATCGCCGCCACGTCCTGGGCGCGCTCGTCGAAGGTCTCGGATTCCCAGTCGCCCGTCGAACCGCCGACGCCGCGCTTGTCGTAGAGCAGAACGGCAAAGCCGCGTTCAGCGAGATACTCGCCGATGCTTCGGTACATGTTCCAACTGCCGTTGCGCGTCGCCGCACCCGAACCGGGGACGAGGATGACGGCAGGAGCAGGCGTCTCATCGAGCGGAGTGAGCAGCGTCCCTGCGAGCGTGACCGCGCCTGCGTCAATGGTCACGTCAGCGGAGCGAAAGGCTTGGGCTGTTGAATCAAGCACGGGCGTAGAGAGAGGCGGAGTCACGCGTCCGCATGAGACGAGGGATGCGGTCAGGAAAATCCACAAGAGCAGGCGAATTGATTTTTTCATTTCGATCCCGTATATGTTGAATGAAAAAATTCAGGGATATATTCGGGCTTTACATACTCTTTGAATTCCCAATCCAGTTGACCGATTTCTGCGCGGCTCATCCAGTGATAGTCGAAGACCATGCCGTCGTCTTTGTCATCGCTCTGAACGGTACAGGAAAATTCATCTGGCAATGGGGTTGCCGCGCCCAGCAGAAAATCGTGCCGCTCGACATGCTTCCGAACGTCGGGCTTGTAATAAGCATGTACGCCCAGTTTGCGCAAAACGTTGAACTCGCCAATGCCCGTCTCTTCGCGCAGTTCACGCCGAAGTCCATCCAATAATTCTTCGTCGGTGTCCACCGTTCCACCAGGGAAGCGGAGCGAGCCATCGGGAGCAGTGAAGACGAGTAATTGCGCTTCTCCCTGTGTGTGTCGGATGAACCAGCCATAGACTTTGATGAACGTTTGCATTTTTACCCGTAACGCGTGTATTGCTCCATCGCGGCCTCGGCAAACGGACGGTCGCTTTTGCGATAGATGTCTGCCATCTTTTCCATGTCCAACGGGATGCGTCGAAACTCCAGGCTGACTTGAGCGCCTTCCACGGTCAGCACGGCATATTCCGCCCACGGGTCGAGCAGTCCGTTCGGGTTTGTCTGCTCGTGGTTATATGCCACGCCCACACTGCCGGGGTTGAAGAAGAAGTTTTGGCTGTCGCGCAGGCGGCGGATGAATTGCAGGTGCATGTGCCCGCCTGTGAGAATTTGCTCCGCGTAGGGTTTGAGAATCTCCTGAAATTCATCTTCGGGCGTGGAGGGCAGAAGGAACTGGTCGAAGGATGTCGGCGAGCCGTGAAAGGCGAGCAGGCTCCTGCCGTGTCCCAAATCCATGCTCACGGTCGGTTGAAACGAGTTGATGAAGGCGCGGTCTTGCTCGGTCAGTTTGCTCAGCGACCACTCGCGCACAAGGTTCAGTTTCTTGCGGCGCTCCTCCGAGATGAGATGCGCGTCGGTCTCGACCCCGCTCAACAGCCAGGCGTCGGAGTTGCCCATCACGATGGGGCAATTCATCTCACGCAGCAATTGGACGGTTTCGTGCGGCTGGGGTCCGCTCTGGATCATGTCGCCGTTGCAGACGATGGCGTCGAAGCCCGCTTTTTTCATGTCTGCCAGCGCGGTTTCGAGCGCAAAGCAATTTCCGTGAACGTCGGATAGGACAGCAATTTTCATGGGGAATGTCTCCTGTGGTTTTTGGATGATTTACATGATATTGATTCGCATTTGCAGTTGTGAAAGAGACGAACGCTGAAAACCGAACTTCTCAAACACGCCGCCGATTTCCTCGGGGCAAAGCGCAGAGACAAACCATTTCTTGTTTGGATATTTCGCGATGACGGCTTTGAGCAGCCTCGCGGCTTGACCCTGCCGACGCGCCTCGGGTCTGACGATGAGCGAACGAATCGCAACCTGCTCCGCCGCCGGATTCGAGAGGACAAGATACGCATCCTCCAACCTCCAGGCTTGACTCGGCGGATTGAGCGATGACAGCGATTCGCCCGAAACCTGCCAGGGCAGGTTATCCCATCCGTGCGCAGTGACCAGCCGCGCCGCCTCGCGGATGTCCACTTCCTGCAAGTCGGCGGCTTCGTTCATTGGAGCGAATGCGCCTTCGTACCCAACCAGCCGCCGCTCGGTGATGAAGCCACATGCCTCATACAAGCGGACAGCGGGAATATTGCTCTCGATGACTTCCAGCACCATGCTGTGATCGCCGCGCGCCGCGGCTTCAGCGAGGAGAAGGCTCATGGCGGCGCGCCCGCCTCCCCGTCCGCGTGAAGCGGGAACGATGGACATGGCGGCAAGGCGGCTCGTCCAGCCGCGTCGGGCAATCAGCGCAACGCCCGCCGCTTCGTCATCCAAAACGATGACGCGGCTGCTGCCAAGATCAATGCTTTCGGTGCGCGTCATGTTGAGAAACATCGGCAGGGTGAGTTGAATATGCACAACGTAATCTGAGAAGCCATGATTCAGCAGGGCAACCGACTCTTGCAAACCGAAATCGAGCAAAGGGCGAAGTTCAGTCTTCATTGAGAATTCCTTGTCACGTCAAAATGTAGAGAAGGACACCGATGATCGCCATTGCCGCCAGCACACGGGCGAAAAACACCACACCGCCCAAAATGCCCACAAGCCTGAAGAAGCGAATCAATTTCATACCGCTTGAATTTTCAGAGGACATGGCATTACTCCTTCTACAGACCCCATTATAGGGATGGAGCGCGCGTTTCGCATCTGGCAATGGATGGGATTCATCTCCGTCGAAAGTCGGAGGGACGCCAAACGAAAATGCCCAGAGTTTTTGCTCTGGACATCTTCGCTTCGGACTCAGGGTGAGCGGGATACCGTTTAATGGGCTTTCCCTTCGTCTGACGTTTTATCTGCCAGCAAACTGTTCGCCCAACGCGCCCTCCAAAAGACCGAGAACGGCGGCATCCTCGCCAACATAGAGCACAAGCACACGACCTGCCTTGAAGAAGTGCGGCGCTTGCACCCATGAGACCATGCTCGTGCCAATCGAGCCGCCATCGGGCGCAACCTGTCCCGCATCGGCTTCCATGGCTTCGGCAGATTCGTACTCGAAGACCTGCACATCCGCGCCGTTGACTTTGAGGATCTGTCCCTTCACGGAGAAGAACGGCTGCTCGACCGCCTCGCCGATTTCGACTTCCGCTCCCGCTGCGCGCAGGGCATCCAGCAAACTGACTTGATCTTCCACCGCGCCGCCATGCGAGGAAGCGGGCGGGTTGGCTGGTTCAGCGGTCCCTGCCGGGGGAGAACAGGCGGCGAGAAACAGCATTGTCATCAGAACCAGACTTGAAAAGAATTTGAGTTTCATTTCGTACACTCCTTTCACCGATAAATTGGGTTTCGCTTGTGCAGAGACGACGACGGTGTGCACGGTTTTGTTTCCGTGGTTTCGTTATATCACTCCGCAAAACCGCTGAAATCGGAAGAAAGGAGTGGAATGCCCTCGAACTTTTGGCGGAATTCCAGCCATCTGATGGCTCGTTCCAAACACACACCGTTGAGGAATCATAGCCCGCTCACGTTGAGGACGAACAACAGGAGGAGCAACGCGCCTGTGACCATGCTGGCTGTCAGCGCGCGGCTTCGCTGGACACCCTTGAGTTCCATCGTGCTGCGATAGTAGAAATATGCGCCGCCGAGCGCCAAAGCCAGTTCGATGATTGCGCTGAGGACGGGATATTCCCACAGTCCAAAGCCAAGAAGCGGGAGATTGCCCAAATTTCCAGGCAGAAGCGGCAGGTCGGGGCGGTGAACAAGCAGGTCGAGAATCCAGTGCGAAAACACGACCGCGCCGACGACCATCCCGCCTTCTTTCCTCCAGCGGAGGGTTGCCAGCCATCCCGTGAGCGCAGAAATCAACAGCGCGCCGACGAGCGAATGGGTGTAAGGCGCGTGGATGACGACTTCTCCGTAAACAGGTTTCGCGGGATTCATCGGCGCGAAACTTTCCAAGCCAAACATCGAGAGGACGGTAAAGATGACGTCCAGCCAAAAGGTGGCGAGCAACAGCGACCAAAGCGGAAGACGCGGCGCAATCTTCTTGACACCCGCCGCCAGTCCAAAGTGACCAGTAATCATGACGACTTCTCCTTTTCTTGATGGATTTGTTCCCAATCGAGGCGCGAGTCGAGCCAGCCTGCAACGACGAGCAGGATCAACATGATAAGCATCGAGTACATGGTTACACTCCTTTCAATGAATGTTTTGAGAAAGATCGTTGAACAGCCCCAGCCAATCCTGCGGCTCGTCGCCAACGCGCCCCAGACGGACGATGATGATGCGCTTCGCAGGGTTGACGTAAAGGAACTGACCCAGATGCCCGTTGCCATAATACGCCTCGTCCTGGGAAGCCAGCCACCATTGATATTGATAACCGCGAAAGCCAGGAATGGATCCAAATTCGCCGAAGTCACGAGGATCGTTCGAGTCAACCTGAATGGATTTTTTCACCCAGGCGCTTGAAATGATTTGTGTCCCGTTCCAATTCCCGTCCTCCAGCATGAGCCGCCCAAATTTGGCGAGATCACGCGCGGTCAGGGCGAGACAGCACCAGGTCTTTTCGAGAGCATCCGCGCCGGCGTGATCAAGGGTGTAGTAGCCGTCGAATTCCATGCCCAGCGGAGTCCAGATCGCCTCCTGCATGTATTCGGTGATTGTTTTGTCTTTCAGAGCGCGCGTGAGGACAAGGCTCAACAACGCGGTATCGCCAGACTTGTAGATAAACTGTGTGCCTGGTTCGTCAATGATTTTGAGTGTGGTTGTAATTTCCTTTTCCAATCGCGGCGAATACTCGAAGCGCGGGTGCAGGCTGAACGGACTGAGTTCATCGAAGCCCGTCTGTCTGTAATTCGATCCCGATGCCATTTGAAGCAGGTGTTCGATGGTCACGCGGTCGAAGCCGCGCGGCGCGAGTTCGGGGACAAAATCCGTGACGGGCTGGTTCACGCTAAAGTAGCCATCGTCCACGGCGCGACCGACGAGGATGGAGAACAATGATTTCGCCACCGAAAAAACCTGAACGGGGGTCGAGGCGCTGTATCCGCCGAAGTAACGCTCGTACAAGATTGTGTCATCCTTGATGATGAGGAAGGCGGCGGTGCGCTGATTCTCGAGAATCTGGTCAAGCGGCTCCCCTTCCATGGGCGCAGGAACGCGCAAGGGGTCATCGCTTTGCTCGAAACGAAAAGGCGCGCTGCTGGCAATGAGTTTCCGCGCGGGGAACAGTTTGTAGTCGTCAATGTCTGTGAGGTTGTAATACGCCATGCGGAAGGCTGTATCGGGTCCTGCCGCGAGAGATGTGAGAAGAAAGAGCAATACAAACAGCGCGATAAAAGCCAGGAGAATGTTGAGAAATGTCTTCATGTTTCTTACCTGCGGTTCAATAAAGTTTCTCCCAACAGATACACCAATACATGATGAACAATCGAAGCCGCACCCAGCGCCCAGCCCCATGCCTGCGCGCCCGCGGCATACCATGCCAGCGCGGCTAATCCTGAAATGACCAGTTCTTGGATCAATCGCAGAGGCTCCGCCAGCGAACCTGCTTTGCGAAAATCAACGAGACCCCAAAAACCAAAGCCCAACAGCGGCGCGCCAACGGCAAGCAATATCTTTGCGCTCGCGCTTTCACCAGCCTTGTATCCCCAATACCCAAGCGCGATGATAATGCCTAATTCCATGAGGGCGCGTAATCCGACATTGAACCATTTCAGTGTTGACAACATGACAGCCTTTCAATCCTTGTTTTCCAACCGACCCGCCAGCGCGCGAATGGCGTCCAGCAAAACCGAATCATCCGCGTGTTTGGACACAAACCCCGCCGCGCCCACTTCACGCGCCCGCTTGCGCGTCGTTTCATCGTCGTGAATGGTCAGCAGGATGACGCAGCACTCCGGCGCAAGCGACTGGAGCGCCCTCGTTGCCGCGAGACCGTCCATGTGGGGCATTTCCAAATCCATGAGGACGATGTTAGGGTGCAGGTGTGTGGTCACTTCGAGCGCTTCCACGCCGTTCTGCGCTTCGCCGACAATTTGCATATCCGCTTCGATGGATAGTCTCATCCGCAAGCCTTCGCGGACAGCGGGCTGGTCATCGGCAATGACAAGTGAAATCATATTCGTAGTATGCCCGATCCGTCATTCCGTGGCATCGGGCAATGGGAGAAAACAAACCTCCGTCTTTCGGTGGAGGTGATGGGAAAAGACGCAGGGTTATCACTCACCGGCGCGCGTGACATTGGTCAATGGTATTGTGGGCAAGCTGACGGTACAGACAGCGCGCGCGTTCCTCTATGAACTTTTTGGGAGTGGACAGGGCTTTCCAGACAACATGACACTTGCACCTGGCGCAAGTGTAGGTGTGGGCGGGCGCGGCTACGGCATGATGCAAGGCTGGAACAATACCGCACGTCTTGATGTCACCGCCGAGATGACCGTCACGCCCGAACAGGCGATAGAATACGCCCAAAAGTACCTCGACGCGAACTTTGCCGGCGCAACCGTCGGACACCCGACCCAGTTCTACGGCTATTACACCCTCGATTTCGAGAAGGACGGTAAGGTTATCGGCATGTTGAGCGTCAACGGTTACAGTGGACAGGTCTTCCTGCACACCTGGCACGGAACGTTCATCGAAGAGGCGGAGACGAGTAATCTTCGCACAAAGGCGGCAGTCACTTTGCCCTGCAAGAATGACTGCCGCTTGCTTTTTTTACTGCTCACCTTACGCAGTTTCTTCGTAGCGCGACACTTATGTTGCCTGAAAACGCGAGATGCCCTTCGGCAGGGTTTCGACAGGCTCAACCTGCCAGCTCAGGCAAGAATCTCGCGCTGCCGCGCAACATCAGTTAATGAGGTAGCCACAGATTGCACGGATTCTCACGGATTTTGATTGATTTGCCCTGAGTCAAGCCGAACAAAAAGCCAACCTTTTACAACGGGCTGGCTTATTGTTCGGGTAAATCTGTGAACCTTGAGACTAAATGTTCAAACGATTCAATTTGAAGTGAGTCACGTTTCGTGAAGTATCAATGATGGCTGTTGCCCTGGCGGGCAACAGCCATCGTGATGCTGTCCGTTTTCAAAGTTACTTTGTCCAAACGGCGGTTACTGCATTGGAACAGGTCGTTGTTCCCGCCAGGCAGACTTTGTAAACGGCTGAGGTGGTGGTTTTGGGAGGCTTGTCCGTATAGGAGCCGTCGTTTGGCGTTGTGACGATGAGCAGACCGTTCCGGTAAACGTCCACATTGACGGAAAGGGGACCGCTCCAAATCAAGTCGGCATATTTGTTGGTCTTGACGACTCTGGTGGTGACGCTCAAATTGAAAGGAGGCTGCACAACCGTGACGTTGATGGCAGTGCTGCTGGTGAGTCCGCCGGAGTCGGTGACGGAGGCGGTGATGGTGTGGGCGCCGAGGCTCAAGGTCCGGGTGAATGAACCGCCTGTGCCAATCTGCCCGTCCAAGTTGGATGTCCAAATCAATTTGGTGGTCAGATCGCCATCTTCTGCGTCGGTGGCGGTGCCTGAGAATGTAATGGGGACGCCCAAAATGAACGTCGCGCCGTTTGCGGGGTTCAGAATTTTGGGACCGGGCGCGGTGTTCACTGGACCGCTTCCGCCGTCGTCACCGGGAATATAACCGTCCAGGTACATAATTCGGCGGAACCAGGCGTCAATGCCAATTTCTGCTCCCGTGCGGACATCGAAGTCTTCCTGAAACCAGCCTGCATAAAGGAATTGACCGCCCGGGCTCGATACCAGCGACGCTTCGGAAGAGATGGAGAACTGGCTTCCTTCCAGTGCATCGAATTCATTGCAGAAGAGACCCGAAACGCCCGCACTGTCGGTGATGAGGCCGGGCAGGCAGAGGCTGGTATCTGTCTCCTCCTGCCACACCAGATAGTCATCGCCCCAGTTCACTGCGCGGCTGTAGAAGAGGTCGAGCGGCTCCGCCTCACCTTCGTCATAGGCACTGGTAATGCCGGTTTCAAAGACCATGTGGAAGTGTGAAGGATCGCGTGTGTCATCATACGCACAGTCAGTGACGCCATCACAGGGGGCGGTAAAGCCCGCAGGCAGGGAGGCAGTGGTCACCCATGCAGTGGTAATGCTGCGGGTTGTGGGGGCGTAACGCGGGTCGAGAACAGTGACGGATGACCCTGTAAGCTGGGAAAGGTCTCGCGCCTGCTCGAACTCTCCAGCGGCATAACTCTTGCAGACCGGGTATTCGGTCGTTCCACCGGTGGGTCCCATGAACTCGCAAGTGAAGGTTCCGTCGCCGTGGTAGGTGGTTCCCAGTGTTGGGTCGAGGTATGCGTACCCTGCCGGGGAGGTATGTGTAAAGTTGGCGGGCAGGGTGGTCCAGGTTTGACCACCGTCGAAGGAGCGCCGGGCATAGAGATTGACGATGTCATGTCCTTCGGTCAGGGCGTCCCAGTTGTTGGTCCAGGCATACATGATCATGACCATGTCGCCTGCCAGGAAACCGCGATGACCCTTTGCCATGTCATAGGGATTCTCCCAGGATGGATCATCGAGGCTGGTGAGGGAGGTGTCTGCGGGGGTGGGGTCTTCGCCGTAGTTCGGTCCGAGCATGGTCCATGTGAGAATTTTGCTGATGCCGGTCCCCTGTTCCATGGCGAGGTCGTCGAAGTAATCATTGAAGGGGAAGGCGTCGAGGCAGGAGGCGGCGTCGGTGCAGGTATCGCCGCTGAGAATTGTTGTGCCTGAGAGGTTAATCGCCGGCGCGGCACAGAAGCCTTTCACATAACGCGGGTTCGACGGTTGACCGAGGTCTGTGCGATACGCCCAGCCGGACGTATTATCGGCATTTTCACAGACCATGTTATGGTAATCGTAGGGGTTGTCCACAGTTGCGTTGAAGCAGGTTCCATCATCGAGGACGTTGCCATTGGCATCCAGCGGACAGGCTGGCGGGATTTTCCAACGCCTGCCCATCACATCTGCGGGACCGCCGCGGCGGATGATGCCCTGCTTCCACAAATTGAAAGCAACTGTACCGTTTACTCCCGCGTCATACCAGTCCTGTGTCACCTGACTTGCACGACGGGCGATTTCCGTCTGGTAGAGTGTGGTGGTTGTGAGACCCGCCAAGGTGTTGTAGATCGGGTCTTCCTTGAACTTCCAGAAGTTATAGCCAAAGGAGGTATCCTGCTCCAGCAAACCGGTTGGGTCCGACCAATCTTGGGGATAGGTTGCAGGCTGGTTGAGCATCATGCCCTGCGAGACGAGTTCGGGCTTGAACATGTCGAAGGTGTGATACCAGATGTTCTTGCCCATATCGCGTTTGTCGGCGTCGGTCAGAATGTCGCAGTCGCCGTCATCGCAGATGTCTCCAAGACCTTTGTTCTCTTCATAAGAGAAGGACACCCAGGCGCTGTTGATGGGGTAACGGTCGGGCTGGGTACGGTCGAATGGACCGGCTGTCGAATATCCGTGCAGGCTGAGGCGGGGGCGGGTGGAGGCGGTGTTGCCGCGCATCAGGCGTCCGTCTTCGGCAACGCACATATCCACATCCTGAGTGGGTCCTTCAGGAGTTTCGATGGTGACGTTGACCGTGCTGGCGCAAAGATCGGGCGTGCCGTTTCCGTTGAAGTCAATGTAACAATAGGGGTCGCTGTCGTTGGCGGTGCACATGGCGTTGTCGGTCACACGCATGGGGATGGACATGGGCACAGCCGCTTTGGGGCTGCCGGTGGGGTTTGCCGCCACATACGCTGCGAGGCTGGCGCCGGAGGTGGTGAGATCAGTGCCATAGAAAGTGCCGTATGTGCCGTCGCCGCTGACAAGGTCGAAGTCGTCCCAGTCAATGAAAGAATACCAGGTGTCGGTCTGGTGATGAGCGACAGCGCCGCTCCAGCCTTCACCGGGTCCATCGCCTTCACCGGGACGCACGCCTTCAGGGTCTTCCTGCCAGATTACAGCGCACCCGGCGCCTTTGACACACACGGCTTCGGCGCGGTCTGCACTGCGGACACCGGAAGTCAGGCGTTCAGCATTGAACCAGACGAAAGTGCTGGTTGTTCGTCCGGTAGCGGCTGGCGGCAGGAGCACGCCGCGCGCCGCCCAAAGGCAGGAGTAGGGGTAATCGCCCACGAGGGGGTATCCTTCCTCCGCGAGGTCAGCGGCGCTTTGCACGCCCTGCGACCCTGCCACGCCAAAGGCATCTTCCAAGTAGGGGCAGGGGGTTAGCGGGTCGCCATCGGTACAGGCGGCGGCGTCTGTGATCGTGCCTGTGCTTGCCAGGTAGGTCGCCAAGGCTGATCGTTCTGTATCTGTCATGGCATAGGCGGGGCTGCCGCTTCCGCAATACTTGCTCGCCCATACGAAGAGCACCTTATTTCCGTCGGATGCCAGGAAGTTCCGCAACGTGTCGCCCGGATAGGGTTTGCCGTTGATGCGAATCGAGGAACGTTTGGCGGAGTTCGAGATATTGGTCCGCTTCCAAGTCAACCCGTCATCGAGACTGACTGCCACATAGGCATCTCTTGCGCCATGACCGGGGAAAGCCTCATAGGCTGGATCGTCAATGAATGTAACGGGACCATCCTGATAGGATTCGATCAAGGGCTGGGCGTAGTAGAGGGTTTTTACCAGCACGCCATCGGCATTGTAGTAGGGGATGCCGTCTGTATCCAGCACGCCGGCGGAGGTCTGCGCCGGTACGTATAGAGGAAGCATGCGTGTGGAAACATATTCTGTGTCGTAGTCTGGAGTGCTGGAAATGTTTTTTCTGACAATGGGTCCATCGTCGGCAAAGGCAGTGGTAGCGGTAATGCCGATTAGGATCATCACACAGAATATCTTGAAGATTTTTTGTTTCATGTTGTACTCTCCTTTTCCGGATGACAATCGGGTTATGGGGCGAAAATGGGTTCCAGTCCAGAATGCACCTCCTCGTGTTGGGAGTTTATGAAAACCGATTCCCTGCAAGATTCCAATTGCAGCGGAGGCAGGGAGATGCCTGGGCTGTATCAAGCGTAGCATGTCATCAGGATGCTTTTCAATCCTGCCCGTCACCGTCGTGGTATGAAAAAAGAGCGATTTTGCCGCCGCCCATCATTGCAAACGGGCTAATCCTGCACAAAAAAAGAGCGATGTTTCATCGCTCTTGGGGAAATATAGTTGAACAGCCGGGCGGCTGTATGCCGTATTCGATAGAGGGTAAATCTTTAGACTGCGTCTTTTCTGGAGCGCGGGATCAATCCCTCCCGCTGGGCGAATGAAGCGGCTTCGTGCCGGCTGGTAAGGTGCAATTTATCCAGGATTTTGCGGATATGGCTTTTGACGGTATGGATGCTGACATTGAGTTTTTCTGCCACCTCTTTGTTGGAGGCGCCCGATGCGACCAGCACCAGCACTTCTTTTTCGCGGGATGTGAGAATGGGATGTTTTTCATCCAGTGCAAGCGAGGGATGGCGGTCCAGGCGGCGGAATTCTTCGAGCATGCGTCCAGCCATGGACGGGGTGATTGCCGCCTCGCCATGCATTGCCCCTCGCAGGAGGGAAAGCATCTCCTCCCGCTGGATACTCTTCAGGAGGTATCCCTGGGCGCCATTGCGTATGGCTTCAAAAAGTTTTTCGCTTTCATCGTTGACGGTCAGCATGACGATTGTCACGTTGGGGAATTCCTGTTTGATTCTTTGCGTGGCTTCCAGTCCATCGCAGACGGGCATGCCGACATCCATCAGAATTAGGTCCGGCTGGAGTCTTTGTGCTTCTGCAATGGCTTCCAGCCCGTTCTTCGCTTCACCGGCGACCTCGAAATCTATCTGGCTGTTGAGAATCCTAGCCAGCCCATCGCGGAATAAGGCGTGATCGTCCACCAACAGTACGCGAGTCTTGCTCATTGCGGCATTCCTTGTCTGAGTGAATTTTGGGAAAGGGGCGTGTGGGAAAATCTGTCAAAATATTTGCCATTGCCTTGCGGCAGGATGAGGGTCACGCGGGTGCCGTGTCCTGGCACGGAATCGATTTGTAAATCTGCTCCAATGCGAGCCGCCCGGGAATGCATGATGCCCAAGCCAAAATGATTCTGGCTGGTCTCCCACCATGCTCCCTGCTCGAAGCCTACGCCGTCATCTTCCACAGAAATTCGAATGGCATGTTCCTGGGCATCCAGTGTAAGGGTAATTTGCCGGGCGTGGGCATGCCGCTGGGCATTGAGAAGCGCTTCCTGCATGACAAACATGACCTGGTTTCCCTGTTCCTGCGGCAGGAACAAGGGGTCGGTGAGCTTGAAGTCGAATTGGATCGAGGGAGAATCTGCGCGGGGGGTCTTCTCCGGCAATTCGAGTAACAATTCCTGGATGGAACGGAGGGGTTGCGGAGTTCGCTGTAAACTGGCAATCGAGCGTCGCACTTCTACAGCAACCTGGCGGACGGTTTCGCGGGTCATCTTCAATTCTGTAACCGCCTGTTGCTCCGCCCCCGATGAAATCAATTCCATGGCATTGTCAATCTGTAAGCCGAGCAGGCTGACGGTCTGTCCCAAGCCGTCATGCATATCGGCGGCAATGCGCTGACGTTCTTCCAATGCGGCTGCCCATTCGAGTTGTTTGTGAAGGCGGGCGTTCATCAACGCCACCGCTGCCCGGTTGACGAACGCCTCGACCAGTACAATTTGCTCGTAGCGCCAGCGCTGTGCAGTCCGCCGATCCATCAGGAAGAGCAACCCAAAGGATTCATCCATGCTTTGGATGGGAACGCAAAAAATTGCCCGCAGATCAAGCGCCTTTTTCAAGAAATCGGGAATGCGGGCGTCCGTTTGGGCATCTCCGATCATAATCGCTTCACGGCGGGCAATCAGTTCGCGCAGGTAGTCCACCGTTTCCTGCCGGTTCTTAAGAAGTTTGTTTTCCGCTTCAGTCATACCATGACTGGCGAGAACCTTGACGCTTTGGGTTTCGTGGTCCCAATCCAGAATCCATACCAGGTCACAGTTTAGAAGTTTGACAGACTGCACTACGATCTGTTCGTAGATCTTTTCGGAATTCAGCGTGGACGCCAAAACCGTACTGATTTGATGGAGCAATGTCAATTCTTCCGCCACACGCTCCGCTGTACGGTAGAGGTTGGCGTTTTCCACCGCCATGCCAATCTGTTGACCGATGATGCCCAGCAATTCCAATTCATGCTGGGGAATGGAGGCTGTCTTTCGGGATGCGAGAGTTAATGCGCCCAGAGCCTTGTTGTTTGATACGAGAGGTATGCTGACAAGTGTTTGCAGCCCTTCCCTCACAATCAGGGATGACTCGCCCGCAGCCGGGCATTCGGATACGGCTTTGACCAGTACCCCAAAATTTTTCATTGCCTCCCGGGAGATCATTTTACAGCAATCCCACTCTTGCAAAGAGGCGCCGTGTGGGTTTTGCAGAACCGAGCCGTGGTGACATTGCAGGGTGAGTTCATCGGCTGTAGAGTCCCAGAGAAAAATAAGACCCGCGTCCATGTTGACGATGGAGAGCACCGCCTCCAGCGCAGTGTTCAGAATGATCTCGAGGTCCAGTGAGCGGCTGAGGGCTGATGCGATGGCGTTCTGCGCTGCCAGATTGGCGTTGCGCCGCGTAATTTCGATCTCTGCCTGTTTGCGTTCGGAGATGTCCTTGAAAACCAATACCGAACCTGTCAGGATGTGGTTTTCATAAGTGGGGGTGTTGACGTAGGAGGCTGGAAACCCGCTGTGGTCCTTGCGCCAAAAGACCTGATCGTCGCCGCGGCTGGGAATGCCGTTTGCATATCCTTTGTATATGGGTATCTCGCTTTCGGGAAGGAAGGCATCTTTCGTTTCGTTATTGTGCCAGAGAATGCGGCAGTGCTGTCCGATCAGTTCATTTGCCTCGTATCCCAGCATTCGCGCCGCCGCCGAGTTGACAAAAACAAACCGCCCGCGGTCATTGATCCCGCAAATTCCTTCGCCTGCCGATTCCAAAATCAGCTCATATTGATGGCTGAGTTGGGTCAGCGCCTCTTCTGCCTTTTTGCGCTCGGCTATCTCATCAATAAGTTGATCGTTGACGGAGGACAACTCGGCGGTACGTTCGGAGACAAGCTCTTCCAGATGAAGGCGGTAGTCATCGAGGGCTTTTTGCGCCTGTTTTCTTTCGATGGACATCTCGCGCAGGTAAACGTATCCTAGAAGCGGGGTGGCAAGAATGGAAAAGAGATTGCCGATGGGGCAAATGGTGCGGTTGTAAACTTTATCTGTCAGATAATTTGTAATGAACAGGAGTTCACCCAGGAGGAAAAAAGTCAATGCAACGGTAACCACATTGGCAAGCCAGCCGCTTTTTCTTCTGACCAAAATGATGGCTGTGACAATCATTACAGAGGCAGAAGCCTGAAAGAGCCAAGAAATCCAGGAGCGGTGAAATTGTTCTTCTCTCAATACGGCAAGCTGGAGGGGCCATTGCCACAGGGCAAACATCAGATTGATGAACGCGATACTTATCCCCACCTGGATGTAGGTGCGCGCCAGACGTGCATCATCCAAAATGTAGCGGAGAAACGCCCCTGCAACAACCACGACCGACGCAATGGAAAGCGCCCGCTCCACAGGGACCAGAATGGGGTATGCCGTTTCTCTTTCAATGAGATTCAGGATCTGCACCGCCGCAAAGATGAACATGATCGTGGCGCTGGCTGCCCCCAATCCAAATCCCCACACCAACAATTTTTCACGCTGTGGATGGGATTCCCGCTGCCGGGACCAAGCAACCAAGAGGAGCGCACCGTAGGTGATTGCCGGAATGCTGAAACGAACCAGGTTGTTCTCCATTTGCCCGGTACCGCCGGCAAACTGGCTTATCAACAACAGGATGAAATTCAGCAGATCGTTCATTTTGTTTGCTACTCCCAATAGCATGAACCTTATACTGCCTGGGTGCATTCAATTAATAACTCACCTTACGCAGTTCCTTCGTAGCGCGACATTTATGTCGCCTGAAAACGCGAGATGAATCTCGCGCTACCGCGTAACATCAATTAATAACTGATGTTACGCAGTTTTCTCGTAAGGTGACATTTATGTCGCCCGAAATTACGAGATACCCTTCGACAGGGTTTCGACAGGCTCAACCTGCCAGCTCAGGGTAAGAATGCTGCGCTACCGCGTAATATGGTTAATAACGCCGGGTCCCAAGTAAGTTGAGGAGATTCGCTTACTGTCCTGCTCCAAAACCTTATGTTTGACATTAATCTTAAATTTCATTGTATGCCATTATTACCATATTTACAAGCAGGCATCTTGATTGTCCTGTACTTTGCTCTGGTGCAAAGATTTTCCAGAAGTGTACCCGACGGTCTCTACCGCCGGCTTGACGTGCTATGCAAAGGCTTTTTTGGGGCTTGCAAAAGGCGCCAGCGTTTATTTTTTGTTGCCGTCCATTTCGTTTTCAAGACGAATTCCAACGCAAGCGGTTACACAACACATGGATGCTTGTGTTTATAAGGGGACGATGGAAGCGACTTTAAACAAAAACGCCGGAGGTAAGGTGCCTCCGGCGTCAGTTCAACCTGTCACTATTTTCATCAATGCTAAGGGGCTACATTGTTGGGGAACAGCAGGCTCATGATGCGGCGGAAGTGAATGTCGCTGCCTTCGCTGCCTTCCTCCAGCCAGGTTGCATAGAAACGGGAGCCATCTGGCGTCATGCGCAGTTGCGCTTCACCTTGTTGCGCATCGCCAATTGCCAGAGAAGCCCAGCGGTACACGATTTCACCGGCATGGTTGCCAGTACTGTCAGGATTGACTTCCCAAGCCGTCTCCACGTAGCTCTCACCCAGGTTGGTGGTGAAACTGTAGAAAAGATCCATCGGGGTGGCATATTCGCCATCTTCATCTTCAAGGTCGGTGGGTACATTGTTGGCGGTGCCGTAACTTAGGTAGAACACATTCGGGTTGTTGATATCCTCAGGTTTTCCCGTGGGTGAACCATCCGGATTCTTAATGGTTCCCGGCGTGCCGACGATGCGAGGCTCGATGACGCTCATCTTGTTATTGGGCAGGCGGGAGACATTGCGCGCCTGTTCGAACTGACCTGGTCCATAGTAGTTGCACACTTCTGTTTTTATCTTTGTCAGCGGGTCGGTAAATGTGTTACAGTGGGTAACGCCAGAGCCATTGGGATCAGTCGTCCAGGTCTGCCCGCCGTCATAAGAGCGCCTTACATAGAAGTCATATTTGTCATTGCCGTTGCGGTAAGCAGCCCAGTTAGGAGTGTAGGTATAACCGATGACGAGGAAATCGCCATTGATATCGCCGCGGTGAGCGCGGGCATCCTCATAGGGATTGGCGGACGAACGATGGCTCAAATCGGCCGGGGTCTGCTGCCAGCGCACCACTTTGACAGCCCCCCATGGATCGTCGGAGAGAGGATCGCCGCTAGATTCGGTGACAACAGTGGGGGTAACCGTACTTACGTTCTGAGCGCCCGGCACGAAATTCGAGAAGCGATACGGATTATCCACGCTTCGGTCGGTGAGAGGCACAACCACACGCCGCATCATGATGTCAGACGGGCGGCCCTGTCCATCTTGACCTTCCTTATAGAGGATGACCATGACCGTCCGTGATGGTCCCATGGCGCTCTTGCTCTGCATGATAAAGCGCGGACGGCGGGCATTTTCATATGCAAGTTGCGGTCTACCGAGGAAATCGAGAATCAGGTTCCCATTCTCGTCGGTTACATAGATGGGATTGCCGTTTTCATCCGTCTCAGGCAAATTGACAATGTGCCCGGCGCTGACTTTATCGGGGTTGCGGAAGTCAAAGGTATGGTAGATGACGTTCTTTCCCTCTTCCGGTGTATATTCATCGCCGTAACTGCCTTCGCCCGTATGCGCCGGATTGCCTGCGCCCAATCCTTTAGTCTCTTCATAGGCAACAATTGCCCAGGCGCTTTTGGTGCCGTCCGGCCGGGTGTAGGTTTGCAGGTTCAGGTTGGGACGCGAAGCGCCGGTGTCGCCGTCCAGCAAACGTTGGTCAGCAGTCACACATGCTTTCTTCAAAACACCTTGTTGATTGACGAATTCGTAGAAACTTTCGCACAACCCGTCAATCATATAGCCGTAGGCATGGGTGCCCGAGCCGTCACCATCGGCATCCGGGTTGTTGATTCTGATCCAGTTGCCGTTGGCGTCTGTAATCGGGTAACCGGTAACCGGATCCAGTTCGACCATCATGTTATCTGTTGAAACGATATCATTGTCAGAAAGGCGGACAGGCAGGGACATGGGCACCAGCGCTTTAGGACGTCCCACAATCTCTGAATCGTCATGCAGAGGGTCTCCACCTTCTACAAAGTTCAAGTCCACCTTGTTGAAATCCGCCATTGTGATGTAACTGTACCAGATATCCGTTTTGTGGTTGGCAGTGGCGCCGCTCCAGCCCTCGCCGGGTCCAGTTGCGCTGCCGGGCATGAGCCCTTCCGGATCTTCCTGCCAGACGATGGCAAAGCCGGCTCCATCTGCGCCTCCGGCAAAAATCTGATTGGCATCACGCCGCCCGGATGTCAAGCGTTCGGGCTTAAACCACACGATATCGCCGACCTGGTAATTGCCCCAAAACCCGCCGCTGTTGATCATTGCCTGTGTCACAATGGTGCCGCGCGCCACCCAGACACAACTGAAGGGAATCTCGCCCACTTCAGGGAAACCTTGCTCGGTGTAATCCACAGAACGCTGCGGACCGCCCACGCCCCAAATATCTTCCTGATAATACGGATCGTCATAGATATAGTCATCTTCAAGGCTGATGGTGTAGGCAGGTTTGCCGCTGTTGCAGAATTTGCTTGTCCAGGCTACGAGGATATTGTTGTTTTTGACCTGTACCACTGGTTTTTTAGCGTCGCCAAAGTATGGCTGTCCATTTGCCAGGGTAAAGGATGATTTATCTGCCGCACGGGAGAGATTTACGCGCTTGAAAGTTTTACCATCGTCCCGCGAGATCGCGGCAAAGATATCCTCGGCACCGGTTTCCGGCACACTATCCGTATAGGTCACAATGATAGGTTTCGCATCCATCGCCGTGCGGATTAAATTGCCATTCTCATCGTAGTATTCGATGGCGGTTGGCGAACCATCCGCTTTGCGGGCTGGGAACCAGACACCCATGATATCCAACTTGGATTTGGAACTGATCAGGTTTGGCGTTCGAGAAATGTTCTTACGGAACATGTTGCCATTGGTGGACCGATCCAGGTTGGCGATGGCATCCTCTGCCGAAACGGCGACCAGGCTTACATTGGTGTTGCCGGCACACTGGGCAATGGTGGTATTGATCAATTCATCCACGAGGAAGCCATCGCTGAAGTCCACCTCGCTGATGTCCATTTCCATCATGGCAGCACTCAGGCAGGCAGTGACATCATAAGTGATATTGATGCCCGCCTGCGGTGCGCCATCGGCATCCATGCTCTGTAATAGACGAGCCATGTTGACAACCCGGACATCGTTCAGATCGGCGCCTGCGAAAATATCCAGCGGGGAAATCTTCTGATCGGCAATCGGGCTGCCCAGGAAAATCGGACCCAGCCACAGATCCACACGCTCGCCGGGGAAGTAATCGAAAGCACCGCTGGCGTCGGTGGTTCCCCAGTTGGTTGGGGTCCTATAGGTAATGCCTGCCACCGGCGAATCGATAAAGTGACCGCGCTGAGGGTGGTACAAAACGGTGGTAAAGTAGCCGCCCCATTTGGTTTTGGGCCATTTCAGATAACTTTGAAGCACTCCCGCTTCATTGACCGGCAGCATCCAAAATGAACGAGACTGGAGCGTTGTAACTGTGCCTGCTGGAGCGATTTGTGTCATTTCACCGTGAAGAGCCACATAGATTGTGCGGTTGCCTCCCCAGGTGAAATTCATTTCATCATCCAGATTGCACTGAATCAAAACGTTCTGTTGTTTCCTGCTTGCATACGTACGAACACAGTTGAATTTTCCCATCACGGGCTGACCCGCCTTATTCGTGGGAGGCAGCGCCTCGCCCGCGTATAGCTGTATCTCCGTAACCGTCCAGCCGTCCTGCAAACTCAATTGCACCATGAAATTTTCCCTGGTGTTCCAATACTCTGCACGCCCCACCGGCTTGAGTTGGTCGAACAGGACGGCTTGCTGCCGTGTGACCTGGTATGCATACGGATCCGTGTTTTGAGCATTCGCAGGCACCACTGCACACAACATGGCAAACAAAATTAGAAAGGCAAACCAGCGTTTCATGTTATTTCTCCTATTCGTGATTTCAGGACCTTCCAGATCAAGGCTTGCCGAGGAAGAAAACGAATGGTTGACGGTCCTGATGAGTGGATACGATCTTCGACAAGCCAGGGGAAAGTGGGATTTCATCTTCACGCTTCACCACGACTTTTCCCATCTTCTTCCGCCTCCTTCTTTTGTGTCAAATTGAGCTGTATCAGTTGGTTGAACTCCGTCAGGCTTTCAATGAAATGGAGAGCGCTCACAATTTCGACAACACGACTGCAATTTGTGTCAATTCCAATTAAACGAACAGATGGCTGTTCGCTGAGCAGAGACAAGATGGTGCACGGGCGCGGAGCATCCAGCTCGAAAATAATCAAATCAGGCTGGATGGCTTTCAAGCGTTCCCTGCTGTTTATGCAAGAAATCTCCTTCCGCATAACGGTTAACGCCAGTTCATCCCGTAAATTACTTGCCACGCTATCCATCAGCAAGGAGTTTCCCAAAACAACGATTAGGATCCGTTTCTCCATCTCTGTTCGTTTCTCTATTTGAATCGTTATTCTGAAACGAAGCGTAGCATGCAGGCGGAGTGTTTTTCAATCCTGCCTGCTCTCATCGCGGTATGAAAAAAGAGCGATTTTCCAACTGCTCCTGTTTCCAGCCGGATTAGTCCTCCGGCCGGAAAGAGCGAGGGAAGGATCGCCCTGCGGCGGAAATTTTCTCGATTCGGAAACTTGCCTCCCATTACAGGTTTTGAATTATTTCTGGTAATCGGCTTCGAGCGCCAACCGCATCCCCAATCCCTCGCGGACAGCGGTCTGGTCATCGGCAATGCCAAGGAAATCATATCGGTAGGATGCACTATCCGTCATTCCACGACATCGGACAATGCGAGAAAACAAACCTCCGCCCAAAGTCGGAGATGAGAATTGAAGGGGTTTACAGGTAAAATTGCGATGACCCAAACGCCCGGCGCATTGCCGTTCCCGCATCCGTTCAATGAACCGCCTGTGAAACTGCCCGATTGGCTGAAGGAAAGATCCGCAGGATTCTCGAACCTGCCCGCGCAACCGAGTTTATTCTGATGACCATCTACCCCGATTACGTTTACCAAACCCTCGCCCGCGCACGTGACATCGGTCAGTGGTATTGCGGGCAAGCCGACGCGGCGGCGTTATGTTTCGATGTGCTGGCGCTGTTCCCCGACTGCCAGGAAGCCAGCGACCTGGTGTACGAACTCTTTTGCGACGAGTGGTGCATCTACGACAACCGCGTTGCCATTCAGCAAAACATTGACGAGTGGGACGACCGCCCCTGGCAGCAGCGGCGCAGGCTGGCGCTTTCGTTTCGCTTCATGAGCCGCTGGGACGGAAAATACGAAGCCATGATGGAACGCGGCGGACCGGAGGACGTGCGCCCGATTCTCGAAGACGGCAAGATGGAACTGCTCGGCGCGTATTGTCTCGGCGAGGAGGAATGCACCGATTACGCCTGGGCGATTTTTGCCGACGCCGTCCAAAAAGCCAAAGACCCACAGGCAACCCTGCATTGGATCGGCTGGCAGTATGCCGATCTGGGCTTCTTTGCCGACGCCGCCGAAGCGCTGGGGGAATTATGCTCGCGCTTCAACGATGACAAAGCCCGGCGCCTGCTGGCGGAGGTCGTCTGGTGGCGCGACAATGCTCACCGCATCCCGTGGATTCCGCCTGCGGGCGACGGCTCGCGCTATGACCGCATGATGGATTTCATTGATCCTTCCGCGCCAAAGACAAAGGATGAAGTACAGCGCGTCCGCAATGAGAATCAAAAGGAACGAGCCGCGCGCTACCGCCCCACGATTGATAAGAAACTGGCGAATCTATTCGAGTCCGCTTTGCCGCCCGCGCAGCCCAAACCCGCCGCCGCGATCGTGGATTGGAGTTTTCTCGACCAGGACGACGGTCAACCCGGCGAGCCCGCCGACTGGGTCAAGAAGAACATTCAGCGGCTCGAACGCTGGGGGGAGGACGATGAACTTCATCAGGAAATGATCGCATACATGAAAGACCGCCACCGCTGGACGCGCAACATCCCGCCTCCTTCCACGCCCAAACGCTACGACCCCAACGAACCGCCTTTCACCCCGCCGATGGAATTTTTGGATGACGAGGAAGAGGATGATGAGTAGAGGACGTTCTCTAACGTCCGTTCATCGTTTGCAGATAAGCCAATAATCTTTACCAAATCTTCAAATTCGCTTTACGACGCCTTCAATCTGCAAAAGTAAACTGTGGTCATAAAACAACACACAGACGTGTGAAAGGAGACCACAGAAATGAACAAAATTCTAAGCACAACCCTGATCGTCCTTGCAGTGATCGCAGCAGCGGCAGTCGTCTTTTTCGCCGGGAGCATGTACGCCCGCGCAAGTTTTTTCGGTCCTTCGATGATGTTCGGCTGGAATAACGTAAATGGTTATGCTCCTGCCGGGCAATACGGCTATGGCGGGATGATGAACGGACGCGGACCCGCCATGATGGGCGGCTACGGCGGAATGATGAACGGTCGCGGACCCGGCATGATGGGCGGCTACGGCTACAACAACGCCAACCTCCCTACCTTGACCATTGACCAGGCAAAAGCCGCCGCCGAAAAATACCTGGCAAATCTCAACAACCCCGACTTGGAAATCGCCGAGGTCATGATCTTCGATAACGGCGGTTATGTCATCGTCAAGGAAGCCAGCACGGGCATCGGCGCGTTCGAACTGCTCGTTGACCCCGTTTCGCAGACTGCCTATCCCGAACACGGTCCCAACATGATGTGGAACCTGAAATACAGCGGACTCAACCACCAGTATATGACACTTGCACCTGGCGCAAGTGCAGGTGTGGGTGGACGCGGCTACGGCATGATGGGCGGCGGTATGATGCAAGGCTGGAACAGCGCGGCACCTGCTGATGTCACTGCCGAGATGACCGTCACGCCCGAACAGGCGATGGAGTACGCCCAAAAGTATCTCGATGCGAACTTTGCAGGCGCAACCGTCGGACACCCGACCCAATTTTACGGTTATTACACCCTCGATTTCGAGAAGGACGGCAAGATTATCGGCATGTTGAGCGTCAACGGTTACAGCGGACAGGTTTTCCTGCACACCTGGCACGGAACGTTCATTGAAGAGGCGGAATACGAGTAATCGCCCCACTCGATACAGTGCGTCGCACCGCTGAAACGCAAAGGTGCGACGCACCCTTTTTATATGCCTTTACAGGTAAAATCACAACATGGCGAAAATCCTGGTCATTGACGACGAGCCTTCCATTACCAAACTGGTCAGCGCGTATCTCAAGCCCGAAGGATACGAGGTATTCACGGCGTCGGATGGGAATGCCGGGCTCAAAGCCGCGCGGGCGTTCAAGCCGGACCTGATCATTCTCGACATCATGCTCCCCGGCATGGACGGCATCGAACTGCTCTCGCGCCTGCGCCGTGAATCGGACGTGTACGTGATCATGTTGACGGCAAAGACCGAAGAGACGGACAAAATCGTCGGGCTCACCGTCGGCGCGGACGATTATGTGACCAAGCCGTTCAGTCCGCGCGAGTTGGTGGCAAGAGTCAAGGCGGCGTTGCGGCGCATCGAAACAGGAGCAGGCTTGGGCGGGGAAAGAAGCGTGCTGTCGTTCAAGCACGTCCGCATGGACGTGGACGCACGCAAAGTCAGCGTGGATGAAAAGCCCGTCGAATTGACAGCCATCGAATTCGATTTGCTCAAAGCCCTGGCTGAAAATCACGGCCGCGTCCTGACGCGCGAACAACTGCTCGAAAAGGTGTGGGGCGGCGAATATTTTGGCGAGATACGCGTAGTGGATGTGCATCTTGGGCATGTGCGGCAAAAACTTGGACGCGACGATTTGATCGCCACCGTGCGCGGCGTTGGCTATCGTTTCGAGGACGAACCATTATGAACGCATCTTTGCGAAGCCGTTTGGGCGCAAAAATATTTTTTTCGTACCTGGTCATCATCGTTGTGGACATAGCGGTTCTGTTCATCGCCAGTCAGTTTATCCTGCCGTCGGCATTCAATCGTCACATGATGGGCATGGGGTCAATGATGGGCAGCGAAATGATGAACGAGATGATGGGCGGAACCTCTTCGATGCCGCAACTGTATGCCGACTTCCGCGCCAGTTTCAACGAAGCGTTGATGTATGCCACGCTCGCCGCCATGACAGCGGCGCTTGCATTGAGTTTTTTATTCAGCAGAAGCGTTGTCGCGCCTGTGCTGGCAATGTCGCACGCTACCCAACGTATTGCGGCGGGACGTTATGACGAACGCGTGCAGGTGAAAGGCAATGATGAGCTCGCGCAGCTCGCCCAGCGATTCAATGAGATGGCTGAAAAATTAAATCAAGTCGAGACCATGCGCCGCCGACTCATCGGCGATGTCAGCCATGAACTGCGCACGCCGCTCACCGCCATCAAAGGTTCGATGGAAGGATTGATGGACGGCGTCTTGCCTGCCGAGGACGACACCTTTCAACAAATTCACGCTGAGGCGGAGCGTCTCAATCGTCTTGTGGATGATTTGCAGGAACTCAGCCGTGTCGAAGCGGGCGCTTATCCATTGGATATTCGCCCCTTGGACGTTCCCTCCCTCGTGCAGACCGTGACCAAGCGACTCGCGCTTCACGCCCAATCCAAACGCATCTCTCTGGACCTCGACCTGACTCCCGACCTTCCGCCCCTCCTCGCCGACGAAGACCGCACGGTGCAGGTGTTGACCAATCTCGTCAGCAATGCAATTCAATATACGCCGGAAGGCGGCAAAGTCTCGATCTCTGCCAAACGCATCAACCATGAGATTCAAATCTCCGTCCGCGATACAGGCATTGGAATTCCGCCCGAACATCTCCCCCACATCTTCGACCGTTTCTACCGCGTGGACAAATCCCGCTCACGACAGGCGGGCGGCGGGAGCGGCATCGGCTTGACGATTGCCCGCGCCCTCGTCGAAGCGCAGGGAGGGAGAATTTGGGTGGAGTCGAACGGTGAGGGCACGGGAAGCACGTTTCATTTCACCCTGCCAATCTAAAAATAATAACTCGGGGCGAAACGTCCCGAAGGTTCTCGCAAATTGCACCTATTTTCCAGCCAAAACCTTCGGGACGGTGCGTAACATCAGATAATATTGCTCGCGCTATGGCGTAAAGGATTCCCCCAATGGCTGATTTACAAACCCTCGAAATTCCCATCAAAGGGATGGACTGCGCCGAATGCACTCAGCACGTCCAACACGCCATCGAAAAACTGCCTGGCGTGCAATCGGTGAATGTCTTTCTCGGCGCTGAAAAAGCCGTCGTGCGACTCGACCCCGCGCAGGTGGATATGCTCGCCATCCGCGCCGCCGTTCGGGGGGCGGGATATGACGTGCCGGCTTCGGACTCACCCAAAGTTGATCCTGTTTCGATGGGCGATGCTTCGACCCGCTCAGCGCAAGATTTCAACCGCCGATTGACGCTCTTGCTGATCAGCGTGTTCGCCATCATTTTGAGTGTGGTCATCTTCGGCGAAGGCTTGGGCTGGTTCGATTTTCTCAATGACCTGATTCCCTTTCCGTTGGGAGTTGTGTTCGTCATTGCAGGCGGCTACCCTGTCTTTCGGAACGTCATCCGCGCCACATTGAACCGACAGGTCATTTCACATACTCTGATGACGGTCGGCGTTATTGCCGCGCTGGCGGTGGGTCAATGGGTTACGGCGGCGCTTGTGGTTGTCTTCATGCGCATCGGCGATTACGTGGAGAACTTCACCACCGAATCCGCCCGCCGCGCCGTGAAGGAACTGACCACCCTCGCCCCGCAAACCGCCCGCGTGGAGCGCGAGGGGGTTGAGGTCGAGGTGCCCGTTTCGGAGGTCCGCATAGGCGAGGCGGTGATTGTGCGTCCCGGCGAACGAATCGCGGTGGACGGCGAAGTCATCAGCGGGCAGGCGACCATTGATCAATCTGCCATCACGGGCGAATCCATGCCCGTCGAAGCCGCCAGCGGAACGCATGTATTTGCCGCCACCATCGCCAAACTCGGCAGTCTGCGCATCCGCGCGGAACGGATTGGCGCAGATACAACCTTCGGGCGCGTGATCAAAATGGTGGAGGAGGCGGAAGCGCACCGCGCCGATGTCCAACGAATCGCCGATCAATTCAGCGCATGGTATCTGCCGGTGGTCGCTGGGATTGCGGGGCTGACCTTCCTGTTCACCCGAAATCCATTATCCACCGCCGCCGTCCTGTTGGTTGCCTGCTCCTGCTCCTTTGCGCTGGCAACGCCGGTTGCCATGCTCGCCTCGGTGGGCGCCAGCGCCAAACGTGGACTGCTCATCAAAGGCGGCAAGTATCTTGAATCGCTTGCGCGCGCCGATGTCCTGCTGGTGGATAAAACCGGCACGCTCACCCTCGGTCAGCCGCAAATTACGGATGTAGTTCCGTTGAATGAGTTATCGCGGACTGATTTGCTCGGTCTCGCCGCATCCGCCGAACGCTACTCCGAACATCCGCTGGCGGAAGCAGTGCGCGTTCTTGCGCGTGAGGAGAACGCCGCTCTGGTCGAGCCTGAAAAATTCGAAGCCATCCCCGGACAGGGCGTACAGGCAATCATCAACAATCAAACGATTCGCATCGGCAACCGGCGCATGGTTCCCTCTGCCGCATCGCTACCCATCGCCGCAGAATTGGAAGCACAGGGCAAGACGCTCTTGTTCATGGAACGGAATCACGAATTGGTGGGTATTCTTGCGGCGGCAGACACCTTGCGTCCCGAAGTGCCAAATGCGCTGGCTGAGGTTCGCTCGCTTGGCATTCGGCATATTGAACTGTTGACCGGCGACAACGAAAGAACCGCCTCCGCACTGGCAGAAAAACTGGGCGTCTCCTGCCGCGCCAATCTTCTGCCGGAGCACAAGATCAATGTGGTCAAGGAATATCAGGCAAAGGGGCACACGGTCGTCATGATCGGCGACGGCGTGAACGACGCGCCCGCGCTGGCTCAAGCCGACGTGGGCATTGCCATGGGCACGGCAGGCACAGATGTCGCCATCGAAGCGGCGCACATCGCCCTCATGCGCGAAGATTGGAATTTAGTCCCTGATGTTTTGAAGATTGCCAAACGCACCATGAATGTCGTCAAGATGAACCTGGCGTTCACCACTCTTTACAACCTTGTGGGGTTATCTCTGGCGGCAATGGGATTTCTCCCGCCCGTGCTCGCCGCCGCCGCGCAATCTCTGCCCGATATTGGCATCATGGGAAATTCGGCAAGATTGCTGAAACAAAAGTAACGAAAAAATTGCACACGAAATGAGCGGCGCGTCTCTCAGCCGCCGCTCAATTCCTGATACATGGATTCATATCCAGACACACCTTGCGTTCAAGTCTCTGAATAACGTCACTTCGGGTGTAAGGCTTTTGGAGAATGGCGTCGCGCCCGGAACAGAAGGCGGATTCCGTACCTGATTTTATTTCACTAATCCACGCTGCTCTGCGCTAATTCGTTCAAAATTCGCGAAGATTGGCGCAGAGCAGCGAATCAAGCTTTTCTCCGTTTCTCTACCGCACGAATTTCGAGCAACGTTCATTTTCAGCGCGGATGTCGCGGATTCAGCGGATTTCGTTGATGTTTAAAAAAAAAAATCCGCGCCATCCGCCTAATCTGTTCAATCCGGGTTGAGGCTCTTACCGTTGCAGGGCAGCAAAAGTGGGGTAAAAAACTGCTTTACCACAGAACGCATGGAGAACACGGAGATTTTCACAATTGTCTCTCTGTGGTCTCCGTGGTTAGAAGATGTCCCCATCCCAAAGAGCCGAAACTATTTGAGCAACTCTGCGCCGTTGGAAGCGTGCGAGATGTAGATTTCGGGGTGCAGGTTCGTTTCCGCCTCGTATCGCTCCGCGAGCGCGCGGGAAAACTCATGCGCCTTTTCCCTTGTCACCAAATTCACCGTGCAGCCGCCGAAGCCCGCGCCCGTGAGACGCGCTCCATAACATCCCTCCAGCGATTGAGCGATGCTCACCATCGCATTCAATTCGGGACATGAGACTTCGTACAGATCGCGCAGGCTGACATGACACTCGTTCATCAACCTGCCAAACGCACGGACGTTCCCCGCTTCCAACAACGCCTCAGCCTGCCTCGTCCTCTCGATCTCCTCCACCACGTGACGCGCACGCTTCTCGATCTCCGCCGGCAGTTTGCCCGCCAGACGATTGAACTCCTCCACGCTGACATCTCTCAGCGCGCGGATGTGCGGCAAATCTCGTTGCAGTAGGCGTACTGCTGCTTCACAGGCGGCGCGGCGTTGGTTGTATTCGCCCGATGTGAGTTTGCGCCGCACGGCGGTATCGGCAATCACAATGGACACATCCTGGGGCAGCGAGAGGGTCTTCCATTCGAGCGAACGGCAGTCGAGCAGGAGCAGTTTGTTCTCCACGCCGCAGGCGGAGGCAAACTGATCCATGATGCCGCAGTTGACGCCGACATAGCGGTTCTCGGCTTTTTGCCCAAGCAGGGCGCGCCGCATGGGAGGCAGAGTCCAGCCGCCCAAAGTCTGCCAGGCAAGCAGGAACGCCATCTCCACCGAAGCGGATGAACTCAAGCCCGCGCCGCGCGGCACATCGGAGGCGAAAACGGCGTTCATGGATGGGACGGGCAGCCCTTCCTCCATCAGCGCCCACATCACGCCGGCGGGGTAGTGCGCCCAGTCGGGCAGGGGCGAGGAATCGGCTTGGGTTTTGGTCGGAACGGAATCGGGGGAGAAGGAGGCTCGTTGGTTGAAGTCCACAGCCACGAGCGTCGAATGACGCGCATTCGTCGGGGAGAAGGCGATATAGGTGGCGCGGTCAATCGCGGCAGGCAGGACAAATCCGTCGTTGTAGTCCACGTGTTCACCGAGCAGGTTCACGCGTCCCGGCGCGCGGGCGATGTGCGCGGGAGCGTAGCCGAAGGTTTCGCGGTAAATGGCGGAGATGCGGTCAATGAGGTTCATGTTTGTAATGAATGTCGGCAAGCGGGAATACCCCTGGAGCGCACAAAAGGGCTGGGCGCCGGTAATTGTATCAGGGAAGAAATGCGATGCTCGCGCACGTCAGGAAAACCCCGACAGCCCTTGTGACTGCGCCGGTGACATCCATCACTCTGCAAATTGCTCGTTTTCTGCTACACTAAAGTCATCTCTCCGAAGCCTGACCGCCTACCGTACCGCGAAATTCATTTCGCGCTGCCATGGCGGCAGGACAGTAAGGCGAAATTAATTTCGCCCTACCAGGTAAAAGCGGAAACGCTTTTGCCCCCCGCCCTCACCCTGTCCCTCTCCCAGAGGGAGAGGGGAGAATTTGGAAAGGAGACCCGCCGCCTGCTCGTATTGCGCCGTCTCTTTTCCGAGACGGCGTTTTTTTACACCCACACCCCCATCCCCTCTCCCAAGTTTGGAAGAGGGGCGCAGGGGTGAGGGAAGCAGGAGACTACCGACTATGAGACTATCAGACTACCTCGAAAAATCCTCCCGCCACCACTCCCACCTTTGCCCGCGCCAAATTCTCGGTGTGCGGCTGGGACTGCTCGGCATGAAAACCCTCGGCTTCGATTCCCCGCCGCCCAAAAAGCGCCTGCTGGTCATCGTCGAGACCGACGGCTGTTTTGCGGATGGCATCATCGCCGCCACCGATTGCACGGTTGGGCATCGCACTCTGCGCGTGGAAGATTACGGCAAGACCGCCGCCGTCTTCGTGGATACGCTCACGGGTCAAGCCGTGCGCGTCGCCCCCGCGCTGGACGTGCGTCAAAAGGCGTATGCCTACGCTCCCGATGAGCCTCGTCACTACTTCGCCCAAATGCAAGCCTATCAGGTCATGCCCGATGACGAGATGTTCACCGTCACGCCCGTCGCGTTGAACACGCCCATCGAAGCCATCGTCTCGCGCCCCGGCGTGCGCGTCAACTGCGACGTGTGCGGCGAAGAAATCATCAACGAGCGAGAAGTTAAACAAAACGGCTTGACCCTGTGCAAAACCTGCGCTCATGGCGGCTACTACCAAAAAATTACCGAAGCCCATTTCGCCCTCCCCGACCTCCTATCCGCCCACGCCCACCGATAAAACTGCCAACCATCCGACTACGAGACCATCCGACTATGAGACTATCAGACTATCCGACTATGAGACTAACTAAAGGCAACCCCTTCACCTTCACCCTCGCCGAATTCTCCGGCTCCCTTGCAGACCTGGGCGTTATGCTTCCGCTCGTGCTGGCGCTCATTTCCTTGAATGGCATGGACGCCGCCGCCGCCTTCTTTGGCATCGGGCTGGCGTACATCGTCACCGCGCTGGTCTATCGCCTGCCCATTCCCGTCCAGCCGCTCAAGTCTGTCTCCGCGCTCGCCCTGGCAATGGGGCTGGCGCCTGCGGTCATCATCACCGGCGCCATCTGGAACGCGGTCGCCTTTTTGAGCATGGGCGCGCTCGGCGTGGACAAATGGGTTCACCGCCTCTTCCCCAAACCCGTCGTGCGCGGCATCCAACTTGGGCTGGCGTACCTGCTCTTCAAATCCGCTTGGGGGCTGGTGACCAAAACCCCCAAAGGCTGGGAAACCGCCCTGCCCGTCGCCCAAATCAGCATCCCCTGGAATTTGATCCTTTCCATCGGCGCGTTGATTGCGCTCCTCATCTTTATCCTCTATCGCAAAGAATACGCCTCGCTCGGCGTCTTCGGCTTCGGCATCGTCACCGCCGTCCTCTACCTCGGTCTGCCCGACCTCACCCTACGCATCACTCTGCCGCGCCTGCTTCCGCTCGTCCCCACTTGGGATGAACTCTGGCTGGGATTCACCCTGCTTGCCCTGCCACAGATTCCGCTCAGCCTGGGCAACTCCATCTACGCCACTGCCGACGCGGCGCGTCAATACTTCGACGAGAAAGCGGCTCACGTCACCGAGCGCAAACTCATGCTGACGATGGGCTTCAACGACCTGATCGCTTCGCTCATCGGCGGCATCCCCGTCTGTCACGGCTGCGGCGGGCTGACGGCGCACTACCGCCTCGGGGCGCGTTCGGGCGGCGCCCCGCTGATGATGGGAATCGCTTTCCTGCTTTTAGCGGTCTTTGGCGGGCAGACGATGATGAACGTCTTTCGCCTCGTCCCCTTCCCTGTGCTGGGCGTTTTGCTGGCGTATGTCGGCTGGCAGCATTTCCTGCTCTCCCGCGACCTGGAACGTACCGCCCGCAACTGGCTGACCGCCATCCTCGTTCTTGCCCTCACGCTCTGGACGAACAACCTCGCCATTGGCTTCGTCAGCGCGGCGGTGTTTTATCATCTTTGGGGTTGGATGATACAATTCAGGCGTGCCTAATTCGCTTCTTTACGCGCTTGTTTTCCTTGTTGCCGTCCTCTATTCCAGCGCGGGCTTTGGCGGCGCATCGGGTTACCTGCTTTCGATGAGTTTCTTCGGCATCCCCGCCAACGTCATGTCGAGCACGGCGCTGGTGTTGAACATCCTTGTCTCGACCGTTTCCTTCCTCAGTTATTTCCGCGCGGGACATTTCCGCTCGAAGTTGCTCATCCCCTTTTTGCTGACATCCATTCCTGCGGCGTTTCTTGGCGGGACCTTCAAACTGACCGAGCAAACCTACTTTAACCTCCTTTATGCCGTTCTCACCTACCTCGCCCTGCGCATGACCTTCTTCCCCGTCCTCTCCGATAAATCGGACTGGACTCCGCGCCCCGTCCCGCTTTGGGCGGCGCTGACGAGCGGCGCGCTCATCGGTCTGCTTTCGGGCATGATCGGCATCGGCGGCGGAATCTTCCTCTCGCCGCTCATCATCCTGGCTGGCTGGGGGACTTCCAAACAAGCCGCCGCTTCGGCAGGCGCGTTTATTGCCATTAACTCGGTCAGCGGCTTGATTGGACGAATCACAAACGGCACGTTCTCGTTAGGCGAATTTGGATTTCCCCTGCTGCTTGTCGGTTTGATTGGCGCGCTGATTGGCAGCCAACTCGGCGCGGTGCGGTTTTCGGGCGCAAACGTCCGCCGCGCGCTGGGAATCATCCTCGTCATTGCCGTGGGGACGTATTGGGTGAATTTCGTACAATGAAACGCGCCAACCACACCCTTTGGATGTGATAAAATAATTTCATCATCTTATCGGCGATGAGGCTCGCCATAACCGTCCTCCCGACTGATAGCCTCTACCGAATTCACAGCATCGGTAGAGGCTTTTTGTTTGCCAATTTGCGCAGCGCGTAGCGGACGTTCTCCCTGGACTGTCCGCCAGGACAGGCTTACGTCCGTCTGCAAATTGTTTACGATGAATAAAGCAGGACATCCCCTCATGACCTTTCACAGCATCCTTTTCGACAAGGACACCCTTCCCAACGAGAGAGCCGAACAGCCCGACTTCTTCCCCGACCTGAATCTGGATCAGGTCATCGAAGCCGTGACGGCGCGCAAAAAGGACTACAACCTGAAGCCGTTCTTCCACAACCCTTTGCGCCGCGTCGAGACCATTGATTACCGCCACGAAGTCTTTCGGGATTTGGAAAATCGGGCGGTGATGACGCTGGTCAACGCCTTCGCCGAGAAAATGACGGTGGTGCGCCGTTATCTGGGAATGGTGGAAAACCTGGAGTTTCACCATCACAAACAGGGCTGGTTTCTGGAAGCGGCTTTGCTCTATTGCGAGGCAGTGACCAGCCTGGCGCACGCCCTGGACGAAGCGGAGTTGCACTCGCGCGGCTTGCAGTCCTTCCGCGAGTATGTGAGGGAATACGTCCGCTCGCACGCCTTCCAAACCCTGCACAAAGAAGCGCAAAAGGTCAAGCATGGACTGGCGGGCGTGCGCTACTCCATCATTGTTCAAGAGGGCAAATTCAGCGTCCGCAAGTACGAGGGCGAGACGGATTACAGCGTAGAGGTGCTGCAAGCCTTCGAAAAGTTCAAGCAGGGCGCGGCAAAGAGTTACCTCTCCGACTTGTACAAAGGTTCGGGCATGAATCACATCGAAGGCAAGATTCTCGAATTCGTCGCCCTGCTCTACCCGAAGCCTTTCGCCGCGCTCGATCAGTTTTGTGCCGCGCACAATCCATTCGTGGACGAGACCCTGCGCGTCTTCGACCGCGAGATTCAATTTTACGCCGCTTATCTCGACTTCATCGCCGACCTCAAACTCAAAGGCTTGAAATTCTGTTATCCGCAGGTTGGCGCGAGCCGCGAAGTGTACGACTATGATGGCTTCGATCTCGCTTTGGCGCACGCCCTGATGTACACCGACAAGCCCGTCATCTGCAACGATTTTTCTCTCAACGGTCCCGAACGGATCATCGTCGTCTCGGGTCCGAATCAGGGCGGCAAGACCACCTTTGCGCGCACCTTCGGTCAGTTGCACTATCTCGCCAGTCTCGGCTGTCCGGTGCCGGGGCGGGAGGCGCGGTTGTTTCTGTTCGACTGGATGTACACGCACTTCGAGCGTCAGGAGGACATCCGCAACCTGCGCGGCAAACTGGAGGACGATGTGGCGCGCATCCATGAGATTCTCGCCCGCGCCACGCCCGACAGCATCCTGATCATGAACGAGATTTTTGCCTCCACCACTTTGCAGGACGCGGTCTTCCTCAGCAAAGAGATCATGGCAAAGGTCATGGAACTGGACGCGCTGTGCGTGTGGGTGACGTTCATTGACGAGTTATCGGCGCTGAGCGAAAAGACCGTCAGCATGGTGAGCACGGTCGTCCCCGAAAATCCCGCCGTGCGGACGTTCCGAATCGTCCGCAAGCCCGCCGACGGTCTGGCGTATGCGCTCTCGCTCGCCGAAAAACACCGCCTGACCTACGCGCAGATCAAGGAGCGCATCTCCTCATGAACGTTTTTCTCATGCACCCCGACCGCAACTTTGCGCCGACGCCCAAACTCCCGTTCAACGAAAAGGCGTTGACCGAAGATTTGGAATTGAACGTCCTGTTCGACGTGATGGCGCAGGGGGATGAGTTTCTGTTCGATGTGGCGAAGAAAGCCATCTTCTCCAGTCTCGATTCGCCCGAGGCGATTCGCTATCGGCAGGCTATTCTCAAGGACAGCCTCCAGCATCCCGAAGTTGTGCGGGAAATTTACAGTCTGCCCATCGAAGCGACCGACCGAAAACACAGGCATTGGATGGGAATCTTCAGCCGCTATCCGAGCGGAGTTTTGAGCGGCGCGGTGGAAATGCTGGAGATGTTCGTCGTCCTGCTCCGCAAGTTGAAGCGCATCGCCGATGAACACGCTGTGGAGTTCGAGTCCGAAGGCTTCCGCAGGTTCTTTGCGATGATTCAGCAGGAATTGACGGAGGAGTATTTCACCGTTGTGGAGGAACACCTCAAGAGATTGAGGTTCAAGCGCGGCATCCTCATCAGCGCCGAACTGGGGAGCGGCAACGAGGGAACGAATTACGTCCTCCGCAAAACCAACCACGACGACCAGAATTGGGTGAAGCGCGTCTTTTCCCGCAAATCGCCGACGTATTCCTACACCATTGCCCCCCGCGATGACGCCGGCGCGCGGGCGCTGGGCGAGTTGAGGAACAAGGGGCTCAATCTCGTCGCCGACGCGGCGGGGCAGTCCGCCGATCACATTGACGGGTTCTTCAACGCCTTACGAACCGAACTGGCTTTTTACGTTGGTTGTTTGAATCTCGCCGAGCGGCTGGCGCAATTGGGAGAACCCATTGCCTTTCCCGACCCCGCGCCTGCCAGTGAAAGACAACTTTCGTTTAGGGGTTTATACGATCCCGCGCTGGCATTGACCATGAAGAAAAAAGTCGTCGGCAACGACGTAACCGCCGACGGCAAAGACCTCGTCATCATCACGGGCGCCAACCAGGGCGGCAAATCCGTTTTCCTGCGCAGCATCGGCATCGCGCAGTTGATGATGCAGTGCGGCATGTTCGTCCCCGCCGAGGCGTTCCGCGCCAACCTCGGTACGGGGCTGTTCACGCACTACAAACGCGAAGAAGACAGTACAATGACCAGCGGCAAATTCGACGAGGAACTCGGCAGGATGAGCCAAATCGTGGATCACCTCACGCCCAACTCAATTGTGCTGTTCAACGAATCCTTCGCCGCCACCAACGAACGCGAAGGCTCGGAGATTGCGCGGCAGATCGTCAGCGCCTTGCTGGAGAAGAAGGTCAAGGTCTTCTTCGTCACGCATCTCTACGAACTGGCACGCGGCTTCCACGACAAGGATATGCCCAACGCCCTCTTCCTGCGCGCCGACCGCAAAGAGAAGGGACGCCGCACCTACAAATTGATCGAAGCCCCGCCCCTCCAAACCAGTTTCGGCGCAGACGCGTATCATAAGATTTTCGGCGGGCAGCAATGAGATTCGGCGGGGGATGAATCCCCGCCTCAGTTCGTGTAAGTCGGTTGAAACCGACTCGGCGCACCAGTCTGCAGAACTTCCATGCGCTGAGCAGGGGTTTCAACTCCGCTGGCTGATTTTGAAACCGCATGAAGAATCTCCTCACCCATTACCGCTCTTCCCTCTCAACCCGCTTCCGAAAGGTGGCAGGTAACACAAGTCTTAGACTTGCGTTACATTACTTCCGAAAGGTGACTTTATCCAAAAACATGGAGACGTTTTTATTGATTTCCCTCGGCGCGATTTTGGGCGCCAACCTGCGCTACTGGGTCGGACTCTGGGCGGCAAACCGCCTGGGGACATCCTTCCCCTACGGCAACCTCATCATCAATCTCACGGGCAGTTTCATCCTCGGCTTCTTCATGACTCTCGCCGTGGACCGCCTGCTGCTCGACCCGCGCTGGCGCATCTTCTTCGCCATCGGCTTTCTCGGCTCGTACACCACCTTTTCATCGTATACTTTCGAGAGCCTGAGTCTCATTCTCGACAACCAATGGCTGCCTGGCTTGCTCAATCTTTTTGGAAGCGCTTTCCTGGGCGGAGTGGCGGTTTTTCTGGGCATTGTCCTGGCAAGAGCCATTTGAGCGTCGCGTACTGTCGGCGTTAGAGAACGCCGACTACGCGTCCAATATTTTCGGAGACGAATCCATGTCACCCAAACAACTCACTGGCAAAAAAGCCAAACGGCTGACCATCTACATCGGCGAAAGCGACAGGTGGCGCGGCAAAGCCCTCTATGCCGCCCTGCTGGAGACGCTTCGGACTCAGGGGCTGGCGGGCGCGACCGTCACGCGCGGACTCGCCGGCTTTGGGGCGCATTCCGTCATCCGCACCGCCTCCATCCTGACCCTTTCGGTGGACTTGCCCCTCGTCATTCAAGTCATTGACACCGAAGAAAAAATCAATGCCGCTCTCAAGGTCATTGCCCCAATGGTGGGCGAAGGCTTGATTACCCTCGACGACGTGGAAGTGGTCAAGTACACCCACCGCTATCTCAACCCGCTTCCCGCCGACAAACGCGTCGCGGACGTGATGACCCGCAAGGTGGTCACCCTGAAAGACACGACGCCCATCGCCGAAGCCTGGGAGACCATGCTCAAGCATCTGCTCAAGGCATTGCCCGTGCTGAACAAAAACGGCGAAGTGGTGGGCATCCTGACCGACGAAGACCTGCTCGAACGCGCGGGACTGGAACAACATCTCTCCATCGCCGAGCGTCTCGACGAAAAGACCCTGCAAGCCGAGTTGAAGAGTCTGCGCGCCAGCCCGCTCAAAGTGGCGGACGTGATGACCTCGCCCGCCGTCACCGTGCGCGGGGATGAACCGTTGAGCCTCGCCGCGGCGCGCATGGCGGAGCACGGCATCAAACGCCTGCCCGTCCTCGACGAACAGGGAAAACTCATCGGCGTTCTCTCGCGCGTGGATGTGTTGAAGCAGGTCGTCAGTGAAGAAGCGAAGAAGCGCGCCGCAAAGGCTCCCCACGGCGCGGCGCGGACGTTGGGCGACATCATGGTCCGCGAGATTCCCACCATCGAGGAAGACGCCCCGCTTGCAGACGTGGTCGCCCGCTTCCTCGAGGCAGGCACCCGCCGCCTGATCGTGGTCAACGAGGCGGGTCAGCCCCTCGGTCTGATCAGCGACGCGGACGCGGTGACGAGAGTCCAGCCCGCCTCACAGCGCGGCGTCATGCAGGCATTGCGCGGCAAACGCGCCGTCCCCGCTGAAAACGTCACCGCCGCGCAACTCATGTCGCCCGAAGTCCTGAGCGCCCCGCCCGACACCTCCCTCACCGACGCCGCTCACCTCATGCTCTCCCAAAAGCGCAAGTGGATGGTGGTCGTGGATGCAGACGGCAAAGCCATCGGTCTGGTGGACAGGCAGGTGTTATTCAAAGCCGTGATGCACCAGGCATGAGGATGGTCGGCGTTGTAGAGCAAGTCTGAGACTTGCTCTACAATTTCGGATGGGCGCTTAGATATTGCGCACTGTCCCGAAGGTTCTCAACCTTCGGGACGTTTTCGGAGGGAATAGAAAATGGGAATGGAGGCAAGTTGCGCCGTCACCGAAAACGCGACCAGCCACGAAATGGACACATCGTACAAGACGCCAATCAACAGACTGCCCAGGAACCAGGCAAAGCCATAGACCATGTTGAAGAGTCCGTAGGCGGTGCCGCGCTGTTCTGGTGCAATCATCCCGCCGATTGCCGCGCGCATGATGGATTCCTGTGCGCCCATGCCGATGCCCCAGAATGCCATCCCCAGCATCGCCAGCGGGAAATTGCCGAAGAAAACCAAAGGGGCGAAAAAAGCCGAGAGAAACGCGACCAGCATCATGGTCGTCAGACCGAGGCGGTCGAAGAGCCGCCCAAAGGCGAGGGCGGCGAGCGCATCCACGCCCATCGCAACGGCATACAGAATCGGGATCATCGTTTCGCTGGCAACGGAGGCTTTTTGGAAGTGATAGGCGATGAGCGGAAAATCGGCAAAGCCCGCCGCGATGAACGCCGCGGCAAGCACATACAACCAGAACGCTTTAGAAAATCCCTGAAACTTTAATTTCGTCTGGCTGATTTCCAAATCCTGCGGGCGCGGATAGAGGAAGCGCGCCGCGGTCAGTACGCTCAACGCAAGCAGCGCGGGGACAAGCAGCAGGGCGTATCCCGTTTTGTAGCCGTCGCGGAGATAGAGGACCGCCGCAACAATCAGCGGACCTGTAATCGCGCCGAGTTGATCCAGCGCCTCATGCAGACCGAAGCCCCAGCCGCGTCCCATCTGATGCGTGGCGTAGGAGAGCATCGCGTCGCGCGGCGGGACGCGGATGCCCTTGCCGATGCGTTCGATGACCATCAACGCCGCGGCAATCTGCCAGTTACCCGCCAATGCCAGCAGCGGCACGGCGATGAGATTGACCGCGTAACCGAAGAACGTGATTGCCCAGTAACTTTTGGTCTTGTCGCTGAAATAGCCTGAGACGAGGCGGATGGAAAAGCCGATCAATTCCCCCAGCCCCGAAACGACGCCGACCACCGCGCCGCTCGCGCCGAGAATCGCCAGAAACGGACCGTTAATGGCGCGCGCGCCTTCGTAGGTCATATCGGCAAACAAACTAACGATGCCAACGAGGACGACGAAGCGCAGGGCGTTTTTTGCGGAAATGCTGTGAGTTGCTTGTGATGTGTTTTCCATGATGATATTCTCCTGTAAATTGGCTGGCGACAAGAGAAAAGCCTCTACCAGCGGGATGATGGTAGAGGCTATCAGTCGAAAATTCGGCAAAGGCTTTTGTCGTTCACACGGACGAGCCTCATCATCCATGCGCCTGTGAATATTGGGTTGTAAAAAACGTCAGTTCGGGATAAGGATAAAGCACATTGCCCGGCGCTAGAGAGCGTCTCTTGCACGCCGCGTAGATGGACGTTCTCCCCTGGCACCGCCCGCCAGGGCAGGTGTAACGTCCATCCACTTATTTCAAATTTACAACAAATTATATCACCGCAACTTAAACCGACAGACATTTATGATGGTGTGCTCTGCGAAACCGGCGTCTCAAGATAAACCAGTTCCCTGTCGTCGTTGTAGGAGAGCAGTTCGGCATAGCGTCCCCAGTTGATGAGGGTGTCAAGTTGTTTCTCGGCTTCCTCTTTGGGGAATTCCAGTTCCAGCGCGGTTTGAATCACGTCCCAGTCGAGGGCGCGGTTTTCGGAATGAGACAGCAGGGTGGTTAACCAGCGGAAGAGCGGCAGGCGGCGGATGCGCGTGGCGAAGATTTCCTTGCGCGCCTGAATGCTGGCTTCGGCAAAGGTCTCACCGAGCGAGGTCAGGATGATGTCGCCTTTTTCGACGTAGGCGAATCCCAAAATCTCCGCCGCTTCGGTCAGGCTGAAGATGTGGTTGGGGTCCACGTTCAATTCTTCGGGCAGGCGGTAGATGTCCTGCCGGTCGGTGGGAAGTTCCGCGAGATATTCGAGCAAACCAGCCAGATCGGAGATGGCGATTTGAGGCAGGGCGCGGGTGTGACCCTGCTCGCCGGGCGCGCTTCCCAACTCGACCGCTTCGGACTCCGTTTGACCTGCCAGCATTCCATAGACCTCATCCACCACCTTTTGGAATTCATCCGACTTGCGCTGACGCGGGTGCGGCAGTTCCACTTTCACCTCCGCGATGATGCGCCCCGGCTCCTTGTCCATGACGACGATGCGGTCTGCCATGAAGACGGCTTCCTCGATGTTGTGGCTGACCATGAGAATTGCTTTGGTGGGAATGCTGCCGCTCGTCCACAGTTCCATCAACTCGCCGCGCAGGGATTCGGCGGAAAGCACATCCAGCGCGGAGAACGGCTCATCGAGGCAGAGCAGTTCGGGTTCGACCGCCATGGCGCGCGCGAAGCCCACCTTTTGACGCATCCCGCCCGAAAGTTCACGCGGATAGGCGGTCTCGAAGCCGTCCAAGCCGACGCGGTCAATCAGGTCAATAGCGCGCGGCGTGCGGACCTCCGCCGGGATGTTGCGGGCTTTGAGCGCCAGGTCCACGTTCTCGAAGACGGTCAGCCAGGGGAACAGGGCGAAGGTCTGGAAGACGATGGTCGCGTGCGGGTTGACGCCATGCAGGGGCTGGTCGCGGTATAACACGTTGCCTTCGGAGGGTTTTTGCAATCCCGTGATGATACGCAGTAAAGTGCTTTTGCCGCAGCCTGAGGGTCCGAGCAGGGCGACGAATTCGCCCTCGAAGATGGTCAGGTTGACATCCTGCACGGCGGTGAAGCGCTTCGATCCGCTGGCGTAGATTTGCTGGACATGGCGCAGTTTGAGCAGAGGGGTGTTGGTGAGGTTGGTTGCCATTAGGTACTCCGTGCTTCTCCCCTCTCCCGATATGGGAGAGGGGACGGGGGTGAGGGTATTTATTCCATGCGATATTTTTCTTCCGCAGTTTTATACAGCCGCCGCCAGAACAGGCGGTTGACAAGCACCACCGCCAGAATCATGCTCAACGTGGAGGCGAGCAGTAAGGGATAATCGCCGCTGGCGGTGGCTTGCGAAATCAACGAACCGATGCCCGCCGCGAACAGCGTCCGCCCGCCGAAGTGGACGTACTCCGCCACGATGCTGGCGTTCCATGCGCCGCCGCTGGCGGTGATGGAGCCTGTGATGATGTACGGAAACAGCGCGGGCAAAATCAACGTGCGCCATCGTTCCCAGCGCGAAAGCCCCAGCAACGCCGAGGTGTACTTCAAGTCCTGCGGAATGGCGCTGGCGCCCGCAATGACGTTGAACAGCAGATACCACTGCGTGCCCATCAGCATCAGGAAGATGGCGGCGATGTCCAACCCGCCCGCCATGTTGATGAAGAAGAGCAGGATGATGGGAAAGACGGCGGTGGCTGGCACCGCGGCAGTGACCTGAACGATGGGCTGAAGCACGGCGGCGACGCGGCGGTTCGTGCCGATGGCGACGCCGACGGGAATCGTCCACAAGAGGGCGATGACCAGCGAAACGCTCACGCGCAGGAAGGTCGCCAGCACGCCCACGCCAATCTGTCCCCACTGCGAGGCGGGAACGGCAACCAACATCTCCGCGGCGCGGTAGCCGCCGTAAAGGATGAAGATGCCGATCAGCCCATAGAAGGCAACCAGCCTCCAGTCCAGGTTTGAAGCGCCGTCCTCCCAGTCCGCTTTCATCGGCGCACGGCGAATCATCCAGCGGTCGAAGCGTTCCGTCAGATTCCCGAAGATGGAATTTACCCAGAGAAATAACCTCGAGGTGTGAATCAAATCGTAGAACCACGAGGTCGGCGGCTCGCCGCTTTCGACCATTTCGACTTTGAAGCGGTCTGCCCACGCCAGCAGGGGACGCCAAACGAACTGATCGAGCGCGACGATGGTCAGGACGAGGGCGGTCAAGCCGTAGGCAATCGAGCGGAAGTCGCTCTGGTTGGCGGCTTCGTGAAGGTAGGCGCCCAGCCCGGGCAGACGAAAGTCTTTCGAGCCGACCGTGAAAATTTCCGCCGCCATGAGGAAGAACCAGCCGCCCGCCCACGACATGATGCTGTTCCAAATCAACCCGATCATGCCGAAGGGAAGTTCCAGCCGTTTGAAGCGCAGCCAGGTGTTGAGGCGGAAGATGGCGCTCGCCTCGCGCAGTTCTTTGGGAAGGGTGGCAAGCGATTGATACCAGCCGAAGGTCATGTTCCATGCCTGGCTGGTAAAAATCAGCACGATGGAGGCGAGTTCGGCGGCGGTGCGCTGCGGCAGGATGGCGCTCAAGCCGAGCAGGACGACCGGCAGGAAGGAAAGAATCGGAACGCTCTGCAGCACGTCGAGCAGAGGCATGAGGATGGATTCGGCGCGGCGGTTGTATGCCGCCATTCGTCCGTAAATGAGCGTAAATACCAGCGAGAGGAGGTACGCCGCGAGCATCCGTCCCACTGAGAGCAGGGTGTACCACGGCAGGGTGGACGGCTCCAGCGAAATCTGCGGACCTTCGATGACGGCGGGCGCGTTGAATGCCAGCCGCGCGCCTCCATAGACGAGCGCGGCGAGGAACAGGATGACGATGGCGTCACCCCAGGTGAACGAACGCTCGAGGCGTTCTCTGGGCGGCAGGGTGTTTTGAAGCAATCCCATATCACCTCCGAAATAAAATACCCCGCGTCAATTGGAACGCGGGGCAGGAGGTGACCTGTGTGAGGCAGGCTACACTTGCCTCAGCGTTTCCAACTGGCTGGGAGTTCGAGCGGTACTATGATCAGGGTCGAGCGAGAGCAGACCGTCCATAATCTGCGTGACTATACTCCCGCCGTTGGCGGTTCGTCAAGGGTGATGAACATGATAAAGGGTCTTTGTCATCCAATCAAAGCGCGAGCGACTTGGGAAGGCGATGGAAAAATTCCCCAACTTCTTCCTGCCTGATCACTCCCCCTCCAACATGCAGCGCGTTTGCCGCGCCTGCCGCAACGCCATAGCGCAGCGCAACTTCAGGCGGATTTCCCGCTTCGAGCGCGAAAACCAGACCGCCCAAAAAGGCATCGCCGCTGCCCACACTGCTGACGACTTCAATCGCGGGCGGACGCGCACACCACGCACTAGACTCTGTAACCAATACCGCGCCGTCTCTGCCAAGCGTCACCGCAACAGAGGAAATGCCGTTTTCCAGTAACCGCTTACCCGCATTTGCCGCCTGCTCTGCGTTCAAAATTTCCAATCCCAGCGCTTCGCCCAACTCGGCGGCATTGACCTTGATGTTCACGCCGCGCACATTCAGCGCCGCTTGTAGCGCCGCGCCGCTCGTATCCACCCAAACGGATTTTTGCCGCTCGACCAGTCCGCGCAGCAGCAGGGAAAAATCGTCCAAAGCAAAACCAGGCGGCAGGCTGCCGCTGAGGCAAACCAGTTGAGCAGGTTCCGCTTGTGTCCACACATCGCGCAAAAAGGTCTGGCATTCGTCTGCGCTCACGTCCGCGCCGCGCTCGTTGATGACGGTGGCGTCTCTGCCCTGTTCCACCAAAATGACGCAGGTGCGGGTTTCGTTTTTTACCCGCGTCCAGTGCGCGGGCAAGCCTTCGCGCTCCGCCAGTTCTGCTAGCAGGCTGCCAGTGTGCCCGCCAACCAGCCCCATGCAAAACGACGAGCCGCCCAGCGCGCGAATTGTCCGTGCCACGTTGAGACCTTTGCCGCCCGCCGCTGTCAGCGTTTCTTTGGCGCGGTGAACTTCGCCCAAACGCAGCGCGTCCACGTGCAGGGTGCGGTCAATGGCGGGGTTGGGGGTGACGCACAGAATCATAGGAACTTCAACGCTTCATCCAGCGAGGGCTGCGCCGCCGTGCCGCCCGCCGCCCGCGTGGAAAGCGCCCCGCACACGCACGCCAGCCGCAGCGATTTTTCCATCTCCCAGCCGTTGAGATAGCCGTAGAGGAAACCCGCATCGAAGGAGTCGCCCGCGCCAACCGTATCCATCACGTTGACAGGAATGCTGTCCACGCGGATTTTCCGCCCCCGCGAGATTCCCAACGCCCCAGCCTTGCCTAACTTAATCGCCGCCGCTTCCACCTTGACCTGGAGCCTGTCCGCCGCTTCTTCGGCAGTTGCCGCCGCTGTGAGCGACTTCGCTTCGGCTTCGTTGGGTAGGAAGACATTCGTCACGGCAAGCAGGTCATCGAAACCTTCCCATTTTTCAGAGGGGTCATAATTCGTATCCAGCGAGGTGGTTAAGCCAAGCACGTGAGCGCGATTGAACAATGCGGGCAAATCGGGCTGGAGTTTGGTCTGCAAGAAGTAACTCGCCACATGCAGGTGATGCGCCTGCGCCAGCAAACTATCGGGGATGTCCGCAGCCTGTAGTTCGGCAATCAGCCCAGGGTGAGTCAGAATCGCGCGGTCGGCATGCCGATTGAGAATCACGCTGAGTCCCGTCTGCCCGTCCTCGCGGAGGATGACGTTGCTCACGTCCACGCCGCGCTTTGACATTTCATCCAGCATGAAGCGCCCAAAAACGTCAGCGCCGCACACGCCAATGAAGGCAACCTTGAGCCCCAGCCGCGCCGCGCCGCAGGCAAAGATGGCGGAGGAGGAGCCGACGGTCAACGCCGCCGAATTGACAAGTTTCTCGACCTGACCGAATTCAGGGACGACATTACCCGAAAGGATCAGGTCGGGGTTGATTTCGCCAGCAACCAATAAGTCAAATGGTCTCATAGTTTGATAGTCTCATAGTTTGATAGTCTGATAGTCGGGTAGCCTGATAGTCGGATAGCTGGGGAGTCGAAGGTCAATAGGTTTTGTACCAGTCGAAGGGGGCTTCGGCGGCGTAGAAGTCGGTGAAGGGTTTGGCGAGGGCGTTGCAGAGCGAGGTCAGGCGCGAGAGGCGCTCGAGGGCGGTATCGCGCAAAAAGGTTTGACGTTCTTCGGGTTTCATCGTCACGGCTTCCTTCCACACGGCGCGACCAACGGCAATGCCGCTGGCGCCCGCGCTGCAGGCAGTGATGACTTGCTGAAGGAAGGTTTCGTAGTCCACCGCGGCGGAGAGCAAAATCCAGGGGGCGGGGCAGGCGGCGGAGATTTCTTCGCAGGCTTCGCGCCACAGGCTTGGGTCGGTTTCGCTCACGTCCAGCGGAAACTCGGCTTTGAGAATATCCGCGCCGAGGGGCACGAGCCGTTTGGCGCTTTCCACCACCACATAACGCTTTTCGGCGGAGGTGAGTTTTCCTTCGGTGAGCGAGTAGGAGAGCGGTTCGAGCATGAGGGCAAGGTCATGCTTGCGGCAATCTTCGGCGACTTGTGCGGTGAAGTCTTCAGTCTCTCTGGCGGTGGGCGAATCGGGGTGGTAGTAGACCAGCAGTTTGATGGCAGATGCGCCCATGCGTTTGGCTTTTTCCACACTCCAGCCGGGGATGAGCTGCGCTTTGCGGGCGGTGGCATCGCCGGTGTAGCCGGTTGACTCAACGGCGACGACGAGACCAACTTCCTTGGGGACAACTCCCTGCGCCACTGCCTGGGCGGCGGAGACTTCCGGGTCGAGCAAAACAGCCGTCCCGTAGGGGGCAAGCGCGGCGGTGACGTCCAGTTTGAAGCGGCTGAGTTCGGCGTCCTCCACAAAAGCGGGGTTGGCTTTGCGGAGATTCTGGCGATGGTCGAGGGCAAGGGCAGTGAAGGTGCCGCGCGGCGAGGCGATTTGTTGCAATCCGCGCAGTTTTCCGATAGAAATTTTCATGTTCCAGGTTCCAGGTTACAGGTCGAGTTTGATGACGGCGGTCAGGTTGTGGGGGCTGTCGGGGTTCAGCCCTTTGGCGAGGGCGCGGTAGTATGCCATCAGTTGCAAAATGGGCAGGTAGAGGACGGCGCGCGCAGGTTCGGGGATGCCGCTTTCAAAATTGACCTGCGCCCCGCTCTCCGCCAGCGAAAACACCTGCCCGCCCTTTGACTGCATCTCATCGAGAACGGCTTGCTCGTGGCTGAAATTTTTCTCCGAAAGCAAGCCCACCAGCAGAGTATTCGGCGTGACCATGCTCATCGGTCCGTGCCGAAACTCGAGGAAGTGGAACGGCTCGCTGTGGGTGAGGGTCATCTCTTTCATTTTGAGATTGACTTCGCACGCCAGCCCGTAGCGGATGCCGCTGCCGAGAAAGTAGATGCGGTCGAGGCGGAGGTCTTCGCCGAGAGCCTGGGCTTGCGCTTCATACTGGACCATGAGCCTGTTCCCGGCTTCGGGAAGTTTTTCCAACGCTGTGAGCAGGTCGGCGCGTCCGGCGGCGCGGGCGCAAAAGGCGGCGGCGGCAACATACATGGAGGCGAAGGAGCGCGTTTGGGCAACCGATTCTTCCTGTCCCTTCGGTATAGTGATGTTAATATCGCCATACGTTGAAAGGACTTCATCGTAATTGCTGATGACCAGCACATCGCCGCGACCTTCGCGCTTGAATTGTTCGGCAGCGCGGACGGTTTCGGTGGTGGTGCCAGAACGGCTGACGGCGACCAGCAGGGTCTTGCCGGGCGCAAGGGCTGTTTGCGGGTTGAGCAGCAATTCCCCGCCAGGGACGGCGCGGGCGGAGCGCCCGGTCAGTTCCTGATAGAGCGCGGCGGCGGCGAGGGAGAGATAGTAGGTTGAGCCGCAGCCGGTGAAGATGACCTGCTCGTAATCGGCGGGGTTGGGCAAAGCAGCGGCGCGAGTCCGCTCAATGGCTTGCGCCCAGGCTTCGGGTTGGGATTTGATTTCGGTGTAGGTGTGATTCATGTTTTAAGTTCCAGCAGGTGGTGATTGGTAATTGGTAATTGGTAATTGGGAATTGGGAATTGGGAATTACCAGACACCAATTACCATTGATAAACCTTCTCCGCATTTTTCCAATACACTTTTTCCAGCACATCCTCCGGTAGATACAAGCCGTAGATGCGCCAGCGTCCCTGCCCGGGGATGGCTTCGGGGTCGGCGTCGTAGGCGAAGTATTCGTCATCGCTTTCGAGGAAGCGGTAGTGAGCGCGGTAGGTTTCGGCGTTAGCAGGATGGTCGGTGCCGAACAGGATGCGGTCTTGATGCTCGAGGAAGAAACGGCGGGCGGTGTAGGGTTGTCTGCCCAGTTCGGGGATGCGGGCGGAAATATCCACATAGAAGTTCGGAGCGCGCTGGAGCAGGTTCGACACCCAGCCCAGGTTTTCGGCGTAACAGCCCACGTGCGCGCCGATGAAGACGGGCTGCGGGTGACGCAGGACGAGGCGGGCAAAGGCTTCGATGAGTTCGTGGAAGGACGGGTAGGGCGGGCTGGGGAAGTGCGCTTCGGGGTGGGCGCTCAGTTCGTCCCAGCGCTCGTTGCGCTCATCCAGCGGGGTGAAAAACGCCACCGGGTCGGCAATGTGAATCATGACGGGCAAACCCAGCGTGGCGGCGGTCTGCCAGAGCGGGTCGAGGCGCGGGTCGTCTATTTTGACCAGTTCATCCTTTTCATCGCGGACTTTCAGCCCGAAGGGTTTCCAAATCTTCAGCCCTTGCGCGCCCCACGATTTCTGGACTTCGAGCCGCTTCGCCGCCCATTCGGGGAAGTTTGCGCCGAGGGTTTGCCACTGCGCCCAATCCACGCCGCCGAAAATCTGGAAGCGCTCTGGGGCTTTGGCTTTGAACCGGTCGAGGTGCTTTTGCAGCAGGGCTTCGCCCCAGCCGCCGTCCAAATCTACGAACTTTTGCACGCGGGCTTCGTCTAACACTGCCAGCAATTCCGACAGCGGTTTTTCGTCCCATGCGCCGCCGTAGGGCGCGGCGAGGTGATTGTGCGCGTCTATGACGGGGAAGCGCGGCACTTCGATGCGCGTGGTTTTGGTGACGAGTTGGGGGATGGGGCGGTAGTTTTGGAGGAGCATGGCGATTGGGGGTTGGTAGTTGGTGGTTGGTAATTGGGAATTGGAGATTGGGAATTCATCATTCCGCATTCATCCTTCATCATTCATCATTCATCCTTCTGCATTCAACAGCCGCAGATGTTTGATGAAGTGGGTTTGCAGGGCCTGGGCGTAGGAGTCGGTGTGTTTGACGAGGGCAGGCTTGAGGTCCGCGCCGAAGCGGGCGAGGACGGAGCCAAAGGTGACGTGGAGAATCTCGCGGGCGTGGAAGTCATCCAGCAGGGCTGGCAGGTCGGCGGCGGTCACTTTTTCCAACTCCGCCGAGACGTGGTAGGTGGCGCGGTCGGCGGCGTAGCGTTCACGCGCCAGCGCCCAAATGCGGCGGAACAGGTCAGGTTCGCGCGCCGCCAGCACGCGCAGGGCTTCGAGGTAACTCGTCCCCGCCGTTTTGACGTGAAAGCGCCCCGCGAAATGCTTCGCCAGCAGGGGGTAAACGCTGAATTTATCCGAACCCGAATGCAGGCTGAGTTTGTACGCGCCAAAGTGACACACTACGGCGGCGTGTTTTTGCATTTCCGCATCCAGCGCGGACAAATCGCCGAGGTAATCCACGCCCTTTTCCCAGCGCCCGATGAAGCGCGGAGCAAGGCTGGTGAAGCGCACGCCCGCCCGCGTCAGTTCGCTGGCGATGAAGTAGTGTTCGAGCGGGGTGGTGGGCGAGTCGGTTTCGTCCACGGAGATTTCAAAATCGAAATCCGCTTTCATTTCGGAAAGATGACGGAACATCTCCACGCTGTGACGGATTGCCCGCCCATATTTGACCACCGCCCGCAGGAGAGTCTCCGCATCGAACCGCCCCCAAGCCTGTTCGCCCGTCCCAGAAAGATACAACGCTGAGAGTTCGTCCCAGTCCACGCCCCGCGCCTTTTCCTGCAAGACAGGCAGCGGGGCGCCGTCGGCGGCGTTGTCCACATGTGCGCCAGGGTCAACGGTGAAGAAGGTGTAGCCTGCGGCGACGAAGGACGGCAGGTCGTCCACGCTTTTCAGGTGGTCGGCGTCCGCGCCCCAGGGCAAATCCCATTTTGCGGCTTCGACGGCGCGTCTGGCGTCATCCATCACCTGCTGGGGGGTGCGTCCCGTGCGGCTGTTCTCGCGGACGGATTGCTGGGCGAAGATGGGGGAGAGGGGTAATTGGTGATTGGTAAGTGGTAATTGGTAAGTGGTAATTGCGGCGCGCAGGGCGGCGATGTGACCCGGCGTGGCAAGACCGAGGCGGTCGCCGAAGCCGAAGGAGGGGGAGAGGGAGAGGGGAGAGGGCATCAGTGAGCAGTTATCAGTCATCAGTGGGCAGTTATCAGTGAGTGGTAAGCAGTGGTTGGAGATTGGTAATTGGTGGTTGGTAATTGGTGATTGGTAATTGGTGATTGGTAATTGGTAATTGATGGTTGGTTATTCGAGAATGAGGAAGGCGTATTGCTCGAAGGCGGGGAGGGTGGCTTTGAGGGTGACGCCGGTTTGGGTGAAAGGGCTTTCGATTTCGCTTTCGGCGGGGTAGGTGAGCAGGCTGGCGCGAGTCACGCGTTTGCCAACGGGCAGGCGCAGGCGGATTTTGGCTTCGGGGACGGGGGCGTCCAGTTTGTAGTTGAGCAGGTGGAGGAGCAGTGTTCCGTCTGGCTGGGTCAGGAGTTCGATTGCCACGCCTTCGGGGGCTTCGACTTCGGCGGCGAGCAGTCCGCCGGCTGCCCAGCGGATGGCGTTGAGCAGGTCGGTGGCGTTGAGCGGGTTTTCCCATTGCTCGGTGCCGAAGCGGTAGGGTTCTTCGCCGATGACGCCGGTGTAATCGGCGGCGCGGCGGGTGAGGAGGTTCGGGATGTACGCCACGCGCCCGCTGCCAACGGGATTTTGAACGTAGGAGGCGTTGTATCGGGCGGCGGTGGTCGGTTTTTGCCAGAAATCGCCCAGGTCGAGCAGGGCGTTCTTGCCGAACAGGTCGCGCAGGGCAAAGTCGGGGCGCAGGCGGCGCCATTCGTCATAGAGCGAGGTCAGTTCGGTGGCAACCAGCCCGCCCCCCGCGCGGACGAAGTCTGTCAGCAGGCGAATCTGCTCGTCATCGAGAATCTCCACATTCGGCAAGACCAGCACACGGTAGCGGGATAAATCCTTCAGCCCGTCATCGTAGATGATGTCGAAGGCGATTTTGCCCTGAATGAGGGCTTGTTCGGTCAGAATCACGGAGCGGTGCGCGGAGGTGGAGTTATAGGCAAGCGTGCGCTGCGAGCGCCAGACCGCGACATCGGCAGCGGATTGGAAAGCGGACAGAGAAACGGATGGGGAAGCGGATACGGAAGCGGATGGAGAAGCGGATGTATCGGATGAAACGGATGGTGCGGGGGCAAAGCGGCGCTGATGTTTGGCGTACCACTGCGTGAAGGCGCGTTTGGTCGCGTAGAGCGGTTCTTCGGCGAGCAGGGGCGAACCCAACATGCCCAAATCGCCGCGATTGAAGGCGGCGGATTGCAGGAGCGAGAGAATCAACTCTTTTTCCGTTTTGCCGCGCTGGTAGGAAAAAACCTTCGCTCCCAGCGTGCGCCCGATTTTGAACTCGCGCAGGCGGGAAATCAGCACGCCATCGGCGCGCCAGCCTGCCCAGTGGTCGTCTTCCGTCCAGAAGGCTTGCACGGCGGGGACGAGGGTGGGCAACTCGAAGCCCCAGTAGAAGGCGTTGTTGTAGCCAATCGGGATGAGGCTGTTGACTTCAAAGACCGCTTTGGGGTTTTGGGCGTGGGTGTACGCGCTGAAGCGGCGGGCAAGCGCGGCGAGGGTCTCCACGCGCCAGTTCAGCCATTCCTGCGCGGCGGGGTCTTTGACGGGTTCGGCAAGGGAAAGGTTGTTATCGGGCAGGCGGTAAACAGGCGGGCGGATGTTTTCGATTCGGGGATGCCCGAAGCGCTCGATGGCAGCTTCAGGCGTCGGGTAGCGCGCGGCGAGGTACGCCCGAAAGGAGGCAACGCAGCGGTCGCAGTGACACGCCCAGGCTTCGTTGCCCATCCAGAATCCATCCATGTGAATCAAATCCACCTTCAGGTCATGGAGGGCGATTCCGATGAGCGACTCGATGTGGGCGTGATGGTCGGGATGGGTGGGGCAGGCGGAGCGGCGGTAACTCTGCCACAGGATGGCGGAGGAGTCGCCGAAAGCGGTCTGCGAGAGCCATTCCTGCGATTGCGGGAAGGCTTCGGGGACGAGGTTGTCGTAGCGGATGTACGCGCCCACGCGGACGCCGTTCTCGTGCAGGCGACGCACCCAATCGCGCAGCAGGGGCAGGTCAGCGGCGAGGACTTCAGGACCGAAACCCTTATCGAAGTGGGTGATGACGAAGTTGACGCCCGCGTCTTTCATGGCGCGGATGGCTTCGTCCGAATGTTCGCGGGCGTAGCGCTGGGCTTCGTCGCTGCGCTGTCCGCCGCGGCGGATGCGAAAGGCGAGCGGTTCCCAGTGACCGGCGAAGATGAGGGGGGAGGTGAACCAGGGGGGAGTCATTGGTGTCCAGTTATCAGTTGGCAGTGATTGGTAATTGGTAATTGGTAATTGGTAATTGGTAATTACCAGTTACCAATTACCACCAACTCCCATTGGTGCATGGGTTGAGAAAGTTGGAAGCGGTCGCCGTGGATGGCGACGGGCAGGCGCGCGCCTGAGGGAAGCAGATGCCAGGCTTTGGTGGGGGCGGGCATGGCGGCGGGGCGGCGGAGGGTGAAGGAGTCGAGTTCATCGGGGGATGCGTTCCAGACAACGGCGCGCCAGGTTTCCCTCACCCCTGACCCGTGCGAAGCCCCCCTGAAGCGGAGCGAAAGGGGCTCTCCCAGAGGGAGAGGGGAACTCGCCCTCACCCCCCGCCCTCTCCCAACGGGAGAGGGAGCGAGAAATTGCGGAACAAGCCACGCGCCGCCTGATACGCTGCCCGTTTCGGCGTCTCGCGCCAGCCAGCGGACGAGAGCGCGCAGTTGTTCGGCGCGGTAGGTGTCCATCATCGGCGTTTCACTGACGGAGGCGTCCCAGGGGACGACGGCAACCCGTCCGCCGAGGGAATTTTCAAAGGTAAACGCGCCGTGTCCAACCGGATTCTGGCGCGGGTCGAGCAATTGGCTGACAGGTTGCGCTTCGGGGGCGAGGTCGGCTTGCAGGAGGCGGCGGGTGTGGGGTTTGTTGTTGACGGATATTTGGGGGTAGCGCGACACTATGTGGCGCGACATTAATGTCGCGCTACGTTCAATGGAATAGAGCAGTTCGTTTTGCGTCACCATGCGGGCGGAGCGGATGCCGATTTCCGCGCCGAAGCCGCGCTCTGCCAGGATGTGAGCGGCAACGCCATCGAGCAGCAGCCCCCGCGAGAGCAGGCGGCGAATCTGGTCATCGTCCAGTCCCCAAACGGAAGCGCCCGCTACCGCGTTGACCGCGTCCTGTTCGCGGGCGGAGAACGCCATCCCTGCCGCGCCCAGCCAGTATGCCCAGCCGCGCGCGTGAACCTGCAAATCGCGCCAGGTTGCGCCTGCGGGCAGGTGGATGCGCCGCCCCAGGTCTTCGCTCCAGGGCAAGCCCACGCCCGCGCTTTGCAGGGTGGGCGGGAAGGTCTCTTGGAGAAATTCCAGATTCGGGCGGATGCGCTTGAGGAAATCGGCGCGGGTGGGGTCATCGGCGAGGCGGTTGCCCATGAAGTCGAACAGGCTGACGTTCAGGTTGGTCGCGCCGAGGGTGAGCGCCACCGCCATCTGCGCGAAGGTCTGACGGTAGGATTTGTTCCAGCGTCCGTAGGGGAAGTTTTCGATTTCGGGACCGGATTCGATTTCGGCGGGCTGGATGGAGCGGTTCTGGTCGAGGTGGGCAATGCCAAAGAGGAGGTGTGAACCGGGCGCATCGGAATATCCCCAAAAGTGGGGGCGATGGATGGGGGCTTTCTCTCCGCCGAAGGTTTTCCACCAATCCGCCCAGCGGCGCCCTTCGGCGGCGTGCGCTTCCATCAGGCTGGACATCAACCCCATGCGCGCGCCGCCCGCTTCGAGGACGGTGCGGCATTTGGCGAGAAATTCCAGTTGGGTGTCCTGCCACATGTCGAACCAGATTTCGCGCCAGGGATGCGGTTCGCCAGGGGCAAGGCAGGCGCGGACGATTTCTTCGCGGCTGGCATTCGTCCCTGCGCGGTGGTTGAACTCGGCGACATGCAGGGGGCAGAAGCAGCCGCCCCAATCGAGCGGGGCGTGGTTGTGGTAGCGGATGTCATCGTCAATCCACACCACGCGGAAGCCTTCGCGGGCGTAGAGATTCAATGTTTCGAGGTAATACGCCTGCCAGTCCGGGTCGAGCGGGCAGACGACGGCTTGCGCGGCGTGACCGTTGGGGTCTACCATCGTCTGCCAGTGCTGCCCGTCCTTGAGCCTGCGCCCCGAATCGCCGTGCAGGAGGGTGTGCCAGGGGTTCAGGCTGACGGCGATGCCGCGTTCCTTCAGCGCCTGGCGGAAGGGGCGGGAATGCTCAATCCAGGTTTGAATCTCTTCGAGCGTTTCATGTCCGTTGTTCTGCTCTTCGCCAAAGTAAAAGAACATCACTTCATCCACAGGCGCGGACTGGATGAGTTCCAGCAACTGCGCGGTGAGGTCGGCGGGGTTTTGGCGGGGGCTGAACTGGAGGCGGAGGGTGAGCATTGGTAAGTGGTGATTGGTAAGTGGTGATTGGTAATTGGTAATTGGAGATTGGTAATTACCAGTTACCAATCTCCAATTACTTATTTCTTGAACTGCGGCAGGAAGTCTTTGTGGGCTTCGAGGAGTTCATCGAGGATGCCTTGCGCCTGGCTGACGGAGGAGATGACGGGGTCGAGCAGCAGGGCTTGCAGGGCGGCTTGTTTGTCGCCGTGAACGCCCGCTTCGACAACGCGGTCAATGATGTTGATTTGCGTGCGGCACATGGCGGCAATCGGCTCGGGGAGCGGGTCGAGGCTGACGCCGTGAACGCCTGTGGCGTCAATCACGGCGGGGACTTCGACAATGGCGTCATCCGGCAGGTTGGGGATGTAGCCCTTGTTGGGGATATTGACCGAGATTTCGTACTGGTGCGTGTTGTGCAGGATGCCGTCCACGATGGCAACGGCGCGCTCGCCCGAAGGCTCGAACATCCATTCGGGCATGGGCTTTTCGCCGCTCGTCCACAAGCGGATGTCGGCGCGGAACTCATCCGATTCGCGGTCCACCAGGTCGAAGGGATGCCCTTCCATGCCCGCCAGTTCCCAGGCGTAGGAGATGTATTCGCCCACGTGGTTGTCGGAGGGCAGGGGGTACAGCCCGAAGGTGTCCATCAGGTACACGCTCAACTTCATGGTGTGGTGCATTTGTTCTTCGATGTATGCCTGGCGCTCATGCACGGCTTTGCGGAAGGCGGGGTAGAGGTCTTCGCCCGTGTCCATGTGGCGCAGGTCGCGCACCCAACTGAAGTGGTTGAGTCCGCCCGCTTTCACGTCAATTTTTTCGGGAGGCAGGTCGAGGGCATAGCCCGCCACACGGCGCAGGGAGTCGATGCCGTGACACAAGCCGACGAATTTCACCTTGCTGTAACGGTTGATTGCCTGGCAGATGCGCCCTTCGGGGTTGGTGAAGTTGATGACGAAGGCATTGGGGGCGAGTTTTTCCACATCGTGGACGATGTCCAGCACGATGGGGATATTCCGCATGGCGTGGAACAAGCCGCCCGGACCGCCGTTTTCCCCCAGCACGTGCTTGACGCCGTACTTGAAGGGGACGTTCCAGTCCAGTTTCCAGCGTTCGTTGCGGTTGACGGCGATGGAGATGAAGACGAAGTCCGCACCGGGCAGGGCTTGAGTGCGGTCGGTGGTGGATTCGATGATGTAGGGATTGCCCGTCATCTCGTTGAGTTTGTGGAAGAAGTTCGTCATCAGGGTCAGGTATTCCTGATTGACATCTACCAGCGTGATGGTGCTGCCGCGCAATTGTTCGCGCCAAGCCATCAGGTCACGGAAGGTGGCGGTGCCAAAGGCGTAACTGCCGGCGCCGATGAGGACGATTTTGGTCATGGGAAACTCCTGGAGATTGGTAATTGGTGATTGGTAATTGGTTACCAGCCGGTCACTTCGCGGAAGACGGACCAGGCGAGGTCGGCAAAGAAGCGGTGAACGCCTTCGCCGGTGACGAGGCGGCATTTATCGGGCGCGCCAAAGGCGGCGTAGATTTTTTCGATTTCGCTGTAGGCTTCGAGCGTGCCGCTGTAGGGGAAGGCGATGTCGTAACGCCCATGCACGGCAATCAGCGGGCGCGGAGCGATGAGTCCTGCCAAGTCGGCGAGTTCGAATTCGTTGAGCAAGCCGGGCAGGTAATGGTCTTCGCAGTGGTCGTGAATGGCGAGCGTATCGCGGAAGGTGCAGATGTAGGCGGTGGGCATGGTTGCCGTAATCCGCTCATCGTAGCAGGCAGAGTAGAACGAGATGGTTCCGCCGGTGGAATCGCCCAACGTGGCGATGCGGCTCAGGTCGAGATTGGGGAAATGCTCCAGCGCGTCAATGCTGCGCGAAACGTCCCAAACGCGCTCGCCCAGCAAGGTGCGCCCCAGGAGCAGGGCGGCAAGCGTGGCGTGCCAGCAGGGACGGTCCACGCCGTGACGATATTCTGCGGGGCGGGCGTCGGCGCGCTCGCCAAAGGCGCGTTGTTCGATGACGAGGGCGGCAAATCCCTGCTTGACGGCTTGAATGGCGTAGTCGCGGTCGCCGGCGATGCTCTCTTCGTCGCCGGGGAATTTGGGTCTGCCGAGCGAGATGTGCATTCCGCTGGTGTGACCTTGCAGGCAGATGATGACCGGGTAGGGTGCGCTGCCCTGTTTGGGGACGAGCAAATGCGCGGGAACGTCCTGATTGGCTTCGGCGGCGTAGAGGAAGCGGGTTTCGTGAAAGAGGTCGGTGTCCTGCTCCCATTCGATGCGGAGGTTAATCGGCACGTGGTCGGGCATGACGCCGAGTAAACGCTTCAGGGTGGCGTAGGCTTCCTGCCGCCAGGCACGCAAATCCGCTTGCGGGTCGAATTTGAGGCGGCGCGGGGCATTAAGGCTCAGGGGGTAGTGGCAGGCTTCGGGAGCAAAGTCGGGCATATCTACTTCAGCGCTCCAACGGTAATGCCTTCGGTGAGTTTGCTTTGGAAGAGGATGTACACGGCAAAGGTGGGGATGAGGATGATGACGAAGCCGGCGAACATCGCGCCCCAGTCGGTGGCGTATTTGGCTTGCTGCATGATGTTGACCGCGCCAAGCGGCAGGGTCTTGAGTTTTTCATCCGAAATGGTGATGAGCACCCAGGTGAATTCGTTCCACACGCCGAGGAAGTTAAAGACCGAGACAGTGAGCAGTCCGCTTTTGGAGAGGGGCAGCATGATTTTCCAGAAGACAGTAAAGAGCGAAGCGCCATCCACGACAGCGGCTTCTTCGAGTTCCTTCGGCAGGGTCTTGAAGAAGGATTGGAGCATGAAGACAGTGAAGGGCAGGTTGAAGGCGGTGTATTGGATGATGAGCGACCAGTAGGTATCGAGCAAGCCGAGCGAGCGGTGCAGGAACCAGGCGGGAATGAAGGCGAGGTAGCCGGGAATCATCATGCCGCTGACGAAGAAGAAAAAGAAAAAGCGGTTGCCGCGAAAGTCGTAGCGCGCCAGGACGTAGGCAATCATACTGCCCAAGCCCATGATGAGCAGGAGACTGCCCGCGCTGACGATGAGGCTGTTGAGAATGTATGTCCCCGCGTTCATCTTCGTCCAGGCGGTGACGTAGTTTTGGAATTGAAAAACGTCGGGGATGCCCCAGGGGTCGTTGAAAATTTCGGGGCTGGTTTTGAAGGAGGCGAAAATCGTCCACAACATGGGGAAGACCACCATGCCCATGAAGACCCACAGCATGAGTTGGGCGGCAAACCAACTCATTTGAGCGGCGAGGCGTTCCGCGCCTTTCTGCACTGAGTAAAGAGGAGAACGTTTGGGCATTTGTTTGCTCCAGTTAATATTGCAGGTTTTCGCGGTAGAGGGCTTTATAGGAGACGAGGGTAAAAATCATCGTCACCACAAAGATGACCACGACAATGGCAGCGGCGTAGCCCCAATTATGCGCCTTGAAGGATTGCCAGTAGAAATAATTCATGATGAGGTCGGCGTGTTTTTGAGAAATGCGCTCGAACAGCACATAGTTCAGAGCGAATCCGCTCAACGCGCCAATGATGTTATAGACCATCACCGTGCGGATGGTTTCCCAGATGAGCGGGATGGTGATTTTGAAGAAGACCTGCACCTTTGTCGCGCCGTCCAGCACGGCGGCTTCGACGAGTTCATGCGGGATGTTTTGGATGGCGGCGAGGAAGAGAAGCATGAACCAGCCGATTCCGCCCCAGATGACGATGAAGCCGACGGAGTACAAGCCGATTTTGAAGAGGGGCCATTGATATTGCAAACTCAACCAGGGCAGGGCAAACTGCTCCAGCCCAATGGAGCGCAGGACATTGTTGACCAAACCAAAGGCTGGGTTGAGTACCAGACTCCACAACATGGCGGTGGCAGGAATTGCCAGCACGTTGGGGAAGAAGAAGGTAATGCGGAAAAGTTGATACCCCCAAGGCTTTTCGTTGATGATGGCGGCGGCGACAAGTCCCAAAAAGGTGGTGACAAAGCCAAAGAATATCAAGAACAGGTTATGGGCAAGGTAGAGGCGAATGTTGTAGAAGTCGTGCGGGTCGGTAAATTCGCGCCAGAGCGTGGCGAAGTTTTTCATGCCGACAAAGGTCATATTGCCCGAAAGCCCGGACCAGTCGTAAAAACTGATGAGAATGCCGCGCAGGGATGGGTAAACGTTGAAGACGGTGTACAGGACGAGGCCGGGCAACAGGAAGGTAAGAATCAACATCCTTTGTTCGCGCTTATTCATGTTCATCTCCTGCGCAATGAAGGTACAATTTGCTTGGATGGGTTGGGCGGGAAAGCCCCGCAAGTCTGCAATTCCTACCCGCGGGGCTTTCTTTGGGTTCGGCTCCATCCATTCAGGCAGGGAGGGGATTGCACCTCCCCTTCCTGCCGCAGACGTAAAACCTAGATGGTCTTGTATTCCGTCTTCTTGATGTTGGGGTCGTTGCGGGTCTCTTCCGCGGCGCGTTCGACGCCTTCGAAGAATTCCTTTGCAGTCATGTTGCCATGAACCATATCGGCATAGTTCTCGCTGTATGCCTTATCCACCAACGGGTAACTGTTGAAGTACATGTGGATGATTTTGCCGTTGGCTTTCTTGACCGCATCGCTGATGGAGGCAGAGTATTCGGTGACGTTGCCGGAGGCAGCATCTTTGAGCGGGAGCGGTGAACCGACCTTACTGCCCCAGAATTCCGCCATTTCGGGGGAATAGAACAGGCGCATCAGTTCCATACCCCAGAGCGGGTTCATGGAGTTGCCGATCTGCATGTCCGCGCCGCCAAGTTGACCCTGAACCGCGTTGTTGTCGCCGAGACCATTTGCGGGCTTGGGAACGCCGGAGAACTTCATGCGAAAGCCCGCCGGGGTGGTGGAAGCCTGTTCGCTCGCCAGCCAGGAGCCGTTGGGGATCATTGCGGCTTTGCCGTCCACGAACAACTGCTGGGAGGAGGTGTGATCCATCGCGTCGGAACCGGGGATGCTCCAGCCATTCTTGATGATTTGCTGGTGCTGTTCAGCCGCCCAGATCAGCCCCTCGTTCAGGAACGCGCCGGGGACGAGGTTGTGGCAGTCCATCCAGGCTTTGTCGCCGACGGTTTTGTAGAGCAAGCCAGTGGTCAGCCAGCCTTCGTAATTATACAAACCGGCATATACCCACGGCGGCAGGACTTTGGCGATTTCTTCCTGCAACTTCATGAAGTCTTCCCAGTTGAGGGTGTCGGGAGCGGGCCAGCTGTTCTTTTCGAACAGTTCCACATTGTAGAAGATGCCGTAGGTAAAGGATGTCTGCGGGAAGGACCACTGATGGTCGGTGAGTCCCTGGTTGGCTTCGGCGAGCACGCCGGTGTTGAACAGGTCTCCCACGCGCTGACCTTTCCACGCACCGTATGCTTCGATATCGAGCAGGAAGTCGCCGGGCATGATGAGGTGTTCTTCAACACCCTTCTTCCAGTCGCCGCCCCAGGCGCCGATGGCGTAGAACAGGAATTCCGGTACTTCACCGGCGATGAGTTTGGGCTGGACTTTGTCCCAAATGGTAGGGTCGAAGGTCAGGTTGAGTTTGATGCCGGGGTGTTCTCTCTCCATCAACTGAACGAAGATGTTACCCCATTCCTCGCCGAAGCCGCCCTTGAAGAGAGCCAGTTCCAGCGGTTCTTTGGGGGCGTCGCCGAGTATCTTGTACCAGTCTTCTTGAGAGACCAGCGAGCCGAATTGATGATCGCCGGGCAGTTTTGCCCATTGTTCCTTGTTCTTGGCGAATTCATAGCCAAAGAGCGGTTGAGCGGCGGCGGGCGCTTCGGCTGTTGCTTCAGCGGCAGCGGTTGGGGGGACGGCAGTCGGTTCAGCCGGAGCAGGCGTTTCAACCGCCTTGGGAGCACAGGCGGCAAGCGTAGCGGCTCCTGCGCCTAATCCCAGGGCTTTTAGAAAATCGCGTCGTGATAACTTGCTAGTCATTTCTTTCTCCTTGTGTGAGTGGATGAGATACGAAACTATCGGTAGAGTCATCGAATGTCATTTGCGGAATGTCACCTCCTGGGTGTGTTTCTGGCTTTTTCTCATATCGTCTCGACCTTTTGGCGGATAAAGGCTTCGGCATATTTCACGCCTGCGCCCATCGCGCCGCGATACCGGTTCAAGCCAAGCGCGGCTTCGTTGTAGATTTGGTCAGCCAGTTGACTGGAGTATTGGAGAATGGCTTGCGATTTGGTCTCGATGTAATCCGTGATGTTGATGTAAAAATTTGGCGTCGAAATAGGCTGCCAGACTTCGTAACCGCGAATTTCGGGGCAATACCAGGGTTCGCCCAGGTCAGGGAAGGCGCTCCACGCGGCACGCGGGATGGCGTCGGAAACGATTTTCCAAGTGGCTTTGTGATCGTTATGGGCATCGTCGGCGTGCGGGGCGTAGATGACATCGGGACGGTGTTTGCGAATCATTGCGGCGGCTTTTTTGACGGTTTCGGGAGACCATTGCATGAAACCATCGGGCAGGTCAAGATAATCGCGGGCTTGCACGCCAAGGATTTTCAGCGCGGCATCTGCTTCGCGTTTGCGAATTTTCTCATTCTCTTCAGGCGTGATTTCCTTACCTGGCGTGGTGTTGCCCGTATCGCCGCGCGTCATAAAAATGACTGCCGCGTAGCCGCCTTCCGCTACATGCCGCGCAATCGCGCCGCCGCAGCCGATGGATTCGTCATCGAAGTGAGGGGAGAAGACGAGGATGTTAGACATAGGAGTAACCAGTAATCAGTAATCAGTGATCAGTGAGCGGCAAGGAGATTGGCGGGCAGGTAGGGTTGATGCGCTTCCAGCAGTTCATCCACCAGCGCCCAGACCTGGTCGAGGTCGAGGGTCGCCATTACCAGCGGGTCGAGCATGGCGGCGTGGTAGAGATAGTCGCGTTTGCCTTCCAACACGGCGCGGACGGTGAGTTCCTGCACGTTGACGCTGATGCGGTTGATGGCTGCCAAATGCGGCGGCAGTTCACCGACGTGAATGGGATGCAAACCTGTTTTGTCAATCAGGGTCGGCACTTCCACGCAGCAGCCAGCGGGCAGGTTGTCAATAAGATGGTCGTTGCGGACGTTGCCGTAAATCTTGAGCGGGGTATCCGTTTCGATGGCATGGATAATCTGCGGGGCGTATTCGGGGCTGGGTTTGGGGGTCAGCGGGTCGCCGCGCTTCAGGCTTTCGTACATCTCGTCGAAGTGCGAGGCATGTTCTTCCGACAGGCGCACGTAAAAACCGACAGGCGACTGGAATTTTTCGATGAGTTCGGGCGACTTCAAAAAGTAGGCGCTGTACTCGGCATTGTGCAGGGACGACTCGGTGACGAAATATCCCAGGCGCTTGAACATCTCGAAACGCACGGTGTCCTGCTTCCAAATTTTGGGGTCTTGCATGGCGGCGCGCAGGGCGGGGTAGGCGTCCTGTCCGTTGCGCTCGAAGCGCAGCAGCCAGGCTTGATGATTGATGCCCGCGCCGTCGAAGGTGATTTCATCGAAATTCGCGCCGATGTATTCGGTCAGTTGTTTGGTCGTCCAATACATGCTGTGGCACAAGCCGACCACTTTGATTTTGGTCGCGGCATACACGCCCCACGTCACCATGCTCATCGGGTTGCTGTAGTTGAGCAGGAGCGCATCGGGGCAGCGCTTTTCCATCTCGCGCGCAAAGCCGACCGCCACGGGAATCGTCCGCGCGGCGCGGGAGATTCCGCCAATGCCGAGCGTGTCGCCGATGACTTGATGGATGCCGTACTTGGCTGGAATCTCGTTGTCTTTGCGCGTCGCTTCCAACCCGCCAACTGCCACTGTGTTAATGACATAATCCGCCCCGTCGAGCGCTTGCCCCAAATCTGCGGTGGCGGTGATTTCTCCGGTCCCGTTTGCGGCTTTCGAGAGCAGGCGTGCCATGCGCTCGGCGGCGTCGAGTCGGCGCGGGTCAATATCGTGCAGGGCAATGTTGGCGTTTCGCAGTTCGGGGTAGGCGTAAATGGCGCCCAATAGTTCGCGGGTGAAGACAACGCTTCCTGCGCCGATGAACGTAATCTTGGTCATTAAAACTCCTGAGTTTGGTACACAACGCGCCCATTCACCATCGTCAGGCAAACGTTGAATTGATCGTCGAGGAAAACGAGGTCGGCATCTGCGCCCATGCGGATGACGCCTTTGCGTCCGCTCCAACCCATCGCTTCGGCAGGGACGCTGGTTGCCATCGGCAGGGCTTCGGCGAGGGACAGGTTGGAGAACTTCATCACGTTGCGGAGCGCGGCGTCCAGCGTCAGCGTGGAACCAGCCAGTCCGCCGTCGTAGGCGCGGCGGGTGATTCCGTTTTGCACGCGCACTGTCTCACCGCCGAGGTCGTATTCGCCGTCGCCCAAGCCTGCGGCGCGGATCGAGTCGCTAATCAGGATCAGGCGGCGGGGCGTTTTGACGCGGGTCAGCATCCGCACCACGTCGGGGTGGATGTGAATTCCATCCACAATCGCTTGGGCGTAGAGGCGGTCATCGGTCAGTGCCACCGCGAGGACGTTGAGCAGGCGGTGATGAAAAGCGGGCATGCCGCTGAAGATGTGCGTGGCTTGGCGCACGCCGAGGTTGATGGCGTTACGCGCAGTTGCTTCATCGGCGGCGGTGTGACCGAGGGCAATTTCTACCCCATGGGCAATCGCCTGGCGGATGAGTTCTTCTGCGCCTTCGAGTTCGGGCGCAAGCGTAATCAAGCGAACCAAATCGTCTTCAAACCAATCGGTGTACTCGGCGGGGTCGGGGTTACGCAGGTGCGCTTCGGGCTGCGCGCCGCGCTGTTCATGGCAGAGATACGGACCTTCAAGATGAACGCCGAGGTGCTGTGCGCCGTCTTCAGGTTGGGGCAGACCGCGCAGATTCGCAATCGCCTTGCGGGTGGCTTCGGGCGAGGCGGTGATGGTGGTCGGCAGGTACGAGGTTACGCCGTGCCGGGCGAGGAAGCGCGCAATCGTGTAAATGGCTTCAGGCGTGGCATCCATCACGTCTGCACCATTGCCGCCGTGGGTGTGAATGTCAATCAGACCGGGGATGACGGTAAAGCCGCGCGCGTTCAAGGTCGGCGCATCGCTTTCGAGGGGCGTGCTGGAAATCGAAGCAATCCGTCCGTTCTCGATGAGAAGAGAATGGTCCGGCAGAACCGCTTCGGGGGTCAGCAGAGTCGCGCCGAGAATTTGCAGGGTGGACATATTTTGGCTACAGAATTTTTGCCGCAGAGTCGGCATCCAAAAAGAGGCGGGCGTGCGCGGTCTTCCGTAAAACAGTAGCGGGACATGCCGTGCCAATTTCATCGTGCAGGGTACGATAGACGATGTCCGCTTTGCGTGTTTCGGGGGCGATGGCAAGGATGCGCCTGGCGGCTAAAAGCGCGGGAATGGTGAGCGTAATGGCGTGCGTGGGTGTTTCTTCCACGCTGGCAAAGTGACCTTCTCCCACCTGCTGGCGGCGGCTGGTTTCGGTGAGGCTGATGACTTTTACCCAGCGCGGGTCTTGGAAATCGGCGTCGAAAGGCTCATTGAAGGCAAGATGTCCGTTTTCGCCAATGCCCAAACAGCACAGGTCTGCCGGATGAGCACGCAGAAGCGCCTCGTAGCCGCGGCAGGCTTCATCGAGGTCCGAAGCCAGCCCTGGGACGGGGAAGAAGTTGCCAATCTGCACATGGTCAATGATGTTGCGGCGCAGGGTGAGTGGAAAACCGGCGGGATGTCCGGGCGGCAGATGAACGTACTCGTCCATGTGAAAGGCGTTGACCGCCTGCCAGGGAATATCGGGAAGAGCGCGCAGGGCTTTGAGAAATTCCAACTGCGAATTTCCCGTAGCGAGGATGATATTGGCAATGCCGCGCGCCGCAACTGCCTCGCGGATGATTTGTGCGGCGACCTGCGCGGCGGCGTATCCCATGGCGCGGCTGTCGGGATACACTTCAACGGAAAGTTCATCGAACACGAGCGTCTGCAAAACGGTCATGGTTAGCCTGCCTTGTTTCCCCCACAGGTATCGCGTATCACCAGTGGACAGGGAAGAAGAATGTGTTTCGCTTGCTTTTCTGGATGATGGATTCTCTCGAGCAGCAGATTGATTGCCTGCCTGCCCGCTTCGGCGACGGGCAGCTGCATGGTGGTCAGCCCCAGATATTGCGAGAACGGCTGGTCGTCAATGCCCGCCACGGCAACATCGCCGGGGATGGATTTCCCCATCTCTTGAAGCGCGCGAATCACCACCGCCGCCACAATATCATCGGATGCAATGATGGCGGTGGGAGGGGAAGCCAGTGCCAAAAGTTCTTCGATGGAGTTTTTCCAGTCTTCGGGAGTAGCGGTGTAATCGCCAGGGCGCACTAGATCTTCATCAAAAGGAAGCAAACTGGCTTCCAAGCCGGCGCGGTATCCCTGCAAACGTTCCTGCGTACTGCGGCGGTTGACCGGTCCCACCAAAATGGCGATGCGGCGATGACCCAGACCTGCGAAGTGTCTCACCAAGTCTTTCACGCCAGTCATATTGTCCCAATTGATCTGATCGAATTCGGGAGATACATCGGCGCGGTTGATGAGCGCGACGGGCGTCCCTTCTGCCTGAACTTTATGCAAATGGTCGTTTTGGCGCGGGTCGGACGTGGAAATGACCATCATCCCGTCCACTTGTTTTTCGAGCAGCAGGTTGACCGCTTCGCGTTCATCTTCTTCGTTGCGGGCATTGACCAAAAGCAGGCTGTAACCCGCCTGACGCGCCTCGCGCTCGATGGGGGTGACAGCCTGCAGGAAAAGCGGCGTCTCGATTTCGGTTACGACCAGCCCAAGCGTGGCAGTGCGCTGCATGGCTAATCCACGCGCCACACTGCTGGGACGGTAATCCAACTCCCGCATGGCGGCTTGAATGCGCTGCAGGGTTTCTTCGGTCATGGCGGCAGTCTTGCCGTTGATGGCGTTGGAAACAGACGAAATGGAAACCCCCGCTGCCTGGGCAACATCACTGATGGTGGCTCGATTGGGACGCTTCGCCATGTCGTTATGCCTTTTTTGCAAGTTTACTAAAGCGCTTTACTAAAGCGCTTTACAAGATTATAATCACTTCATTCAAACTGTCAAGCATGTTTTTGTGGCGCGATACTCGCGTTACGCCGCGCCCCAATATGCACACAGCAAAACATAAATGTCGCACTACGAAATAGGAGAAAATCCCATGTTTCGACTCGGTCCCACAGAACTTGTCATCCTGCTCGTTATCGTCATCCTGCTTTTTGGGGCAGGACGGATTGGAAAGATCGCCGCTGAAATCGGCGCAGGCATCCGCAACTTCCGCGAAGCCGTCAAAGACAGCGGCGTGGACGAAGAGACTGACAAGAGTTAGCCATCATGCCCTCCCCTGCTGATTGGTACGATTTTCGCGGGCGGGCTGCCGTCGTCACGGGGGGCGCGGGTGTGTTGGGTTCGGCAATCTGCCGGGCGCTGGTCGAAGCGGGCGCAAAGGTTGCCATCCTCGACCTCAATCCGCAAAAAGCCGAAAGGCTCGCACGTGATTTGGGCGCCGGGGCAATCGGTCTTGCCTGCAACGTGCTGGACAAAGCCAGCGTGGAAACCGCCGCGCAAACGGTACTCCAAACCTTCGGGCGTGTGGATATCCTCATCAACGGCGCGGGCGGCAACAAACCCCAAGCCACCACCAGCGCGGAGCAATCCTTCTTCGACCTGCCCGCTGACGCCCTGCGCTGGGTCTTCGACCTGAACCTGATGGGGACGATTCTGCCCTCGCAGGTTTTCGGCAAAATCATGACGCAGCAGAAAAGCGGCGTCATCCTCAACATCTCTTCGATGAACGCCTTCCGCCCCCTGACGCGCATCCCAGCCTATTCCGCCGCGAAGGCAGGCGTGAGCAACTTCACGCAGTGGCTCGCCGTCCACATGGCGCAGGAATACTCGGCGAACATTCGCGTCAACGCCATTGCGCCGGGCTTTTTCCTGACGGAGCAGAACCGCTTCCTGCTCACCGATAAGGACACCGGCGAACTGACGGAGCGCGGCAAATCCATTCTGGCTCACACCCCCATGAACCGCTTCGGGACTCCCGATGACCTGCTCGGCGCGACGATGTGGCTGCTCTCCCCTGCCGCCTCTTTCGTGACGGGCGTGGTGATTCCGATTGACGGCGGGTTTTCGGCGTTTAGCGGGGTGTGATGGTAACTGGTAATTGGTAATTGGAGAATCTCTAATCTCTAATCACCCATTACGCACATGCATAACCTATGATTTCCCTCACATCCCACTCTCTTCTTACGCAATACGAAATACGCAACACGTTGACCCGCGCCCTGGAACGTCAATTCACGAATCAGCGCGTCCTTGTCCTCATTCCTGACCATACTCGTTCTCTGCCCTTGCCGTTTTTGTTTCGGACTCTGGTTGAGATTTTGCGTGATACCCAGCAACTCGATTTCATGGTCGCCCTCGGCACACATCCGCCGCTCTCTGATGAAAGCCTGAACAGGCTGGTGGGCATCAGCGCCGAAGAACGGACGACAATCTTCAGGCATGTCGGCTTGCTCAACCACGCCTGGGATAATCCCGCCGCGCTGGTCACGCTGGGAACGATGGAGCAGGATGAAATCAAACAGATTGCAGGCGCGCGCTGGCATGAGTCTTTGCCCAATCGAGTGGACATCCGCCTGAACAAAGCCGCGTTGGAATACGACCACATTCTCATTCTCGGTCCCACCTTCCCGCACGAAGTGGTCGGATTTTCGGGCGGGGCAAAGTACCTCTTCCCCGGCATCTCTGGCGCGGAGATGATCAACGCCACGCACTGGCTGGGCGCGCTGGCGGGCGTGGTGGGGACGATTGGCGTCAAAGACACGCCCGTGCGCGCCATGATTCACGCCGCCGCCCAAAGGCTCAAGACCCCCGTCACGCTGATTGCGCTCACAGTGGAAGGCGTCGGGTTGTGCGGGCTGTTTATCGGCGACCATGTTTCGGCGTGGAATGAAGCGGCGGATTTCTCCTCGCAGCGTCACATCCGCTGGTGCGATAAGCCCTTCCAGCGCGTCCTTTCCGCCGCCCCGCCGATGTACGATGAACTGTGGACGGGCGCCAAAGCCATGTACAAACTCGAACCTGCTGTTGCCGTTGGCGGCGAAGTGGTCATTTACGCGCCGCATCTCGACGTGGTCAGTCACGTTCACGGCAAGTACATTTACGAAGTCGGCTATCACATCCTCGATTATTTCCTCGCAGATTGGGAGCGCTTCAAGCACATTCCGCTGGGCGTGCTGGCGCACAGCACCCACCTGCGCGGTTCGGGTGTAATGGAAAATGGCATCGAAAAGCCAAACGTGCGCGTCACGCTGGCGAGCAAAATTTCGCCCGAAGACTGCGCCCGCCTCAACCTGGGCTATCTCGACCCCGCCAAAGTGGGCATCGCCGAATGGCAAAACCGCGAAGAGGAAGGCATTCTCTACGTCCCCAAAGCGGGCGAGATTTTATACAGGCTCAAATGAACACGCGTTTTTTCATCGTCATGGGCGTTTCGGGCAGCGGCAAGACCGCTGTCGGCAAAGCGCTGGCGCAAAAGTTGGACTGGGATTTCTTCGACGCCGATGACTTCCACCCACCCGCCAACATCGCCAAAATGGCAAACGGTATCCCGCTCACGGACGAAGACCGCGCCCCCTGGCTGGATTCCCTGCACGAGTTGATTGCCTCTACCCTGAAAGCAAACCGCCGCGGCGTGCTGGCGTGTTCTGCGCTCAAAGAGCGTTATCGCCAGCGCCTGCTGGAAGGTAACGACGGCGTGCAAATCGTCTATCTCAAAGGCAGTTATGAGTTAATCTGGCAGCGCATGGAAAAACGGACTGACCATTACATGAAGCCCCAAATGTTGAAAAGTCAGTTCGATGCGCTCGAAGAGCCGTCCAACGCGTTGACGTTGGATATTTCACAGCCTGTGGAGAAGATTGTAGAACAAGTCTACAAACTTGCTCTACAGGAAGAACAATGAACAATCAAATTAGGTTGGTTGATTTGGGGATGATGGGGCGCCCGCCGTCAATGGTCAACTCAAACTTCTTGTACGAATAGAAAAAATTCAGATGCGCTTTGTGGCAGAGTAAGGACTTGAGATTCTGGAAATAATTTCTGTGCGGCTTCGAGCAGGCTGGGGCGGACAACGGCGACGCCGATTTTATACGTCCCCTGGCGCAGGGCTGTGAGGGCATTCATCCAGCCTTCGCCGCGAATCAGTTCGAGAGGTCCAAGTTCGTCCACGATGAACAGGTCACAGGGCAGGGCGGCGGCGAAGATTTCGTTGCCCCAATCTATTACCGATGCATCAAAGAGCCATTGACCGAGGGGTAATTGGTAATTGGAGATTGGTGATTGGTAATTGGTAATTTGGGGTTGGTAATTGGTAATTGGAGATTGATTGGCTAGCGCGGCAAGATGGCGGGTTGCGCGGGTGCGGAGGTTTTGGGCGAGGATGCCCGTTTTGATTCCGTTCTCGAAGATGGGCGGGCAGAGGATGCCTGCCACGTCCCAGCCTGCGGCGCGGGCTTGCTCGGCGAGGGCGGCGCAAAAGGTGGTCTTGCCCGCGCCTGAAGGGGCGGTGAGCAGGTAGAAGGTCATGACGAAACGGGCAGGGTTTCGCCCAAAAAGGCGCTCACGTTTTCCCAAAACTGCGGATGGGTGTGGCAGTCGCTGTGTCCCTTTTGCGGGACGACCCACAGGCGGGTTTTATTGCCCTGAGCGCCGTCGAAGGGCTTGCCAGCCGCAGCCAGCGCCTGTCCGTGCGCCAGCGGCACGGTCTGGTCGTTTTCGCCGTGAATGATGAGAACATCGGCTTCGGCTTTGGGCAGGTTGTTGATGGGGGCAATCGCGTCAAAGTCCAGCCCGTAGCGGCGGCGCATATAGTTGAGCAGGAAGGTTGCTACAAAATCTGGCACATGCCGCTTGCTGAATTCGTATTTCATCAAGGCGACGGGATGCGAAATTGCCCCGACGGTGACGACAGCACGGATGGATTTATCCCAACCCGCGGCGTTAATCACCGCTCCGCCCCCGACCGAGAGACCGACCAGCCCAATTTGAGCGATTCCACGCTGACGCAGAAATGCCACCGCCGAGAGAACATCCTGCGAAAACGTGCCGACGGTGGGATGCTGGACGGGCGAACTGCTGCCGTGATTGCGGGCGTCAAACGCCAGCAGGTTGTAGCCGAGCGGATACAGCGCTTCGATGTAGGGCAGGGTGCGCGAGAGGTTGCGTCCCCAGCCGTGCAGGAGAATCAGCGCGGGTGCGGTGGGCGTGGAGGCAATCCACCAGCCGTAGAGCGCGCCGCCGTCCACAGCGGGGATGCGGACTTCATCGAACGGGATGCCGTACTTTTCGGGCGTCAGGCGGTGCGGCTCGATGTTGTAGGCGTACATGCGGTCAATCAGGGCGTCGAGTGGATTCTTCATGGGATGCCTTTTGGGTGAGTAGAGTTAGTGCGGCGAGTCGGTTTTTGAAGATTAACAATTCAACCTGACATACCATTGCGTCGAGCGGAGACCTTCGTGCTCGCAGAAAGCCGCAGGCGAGACGCAGTTTCCTGCCAACCGCGCTTCGTCGGCGGGACGAAACCTCACCGTCCCTCCACTCAGCGCAATCATCTTTTGTCAGATTAATTTGTGCAACCTCAAAATCTTGCGGTACGGTAGGCGCGGTCAGGCTTCGGAGCGGGGCGTAGTCTACAACTGTTTTAAAGGGCGGGTAACGGACAATCTTCGGCTGCTTCAGGGATAATTGTCGTCGAGAATCTTTTTCTCGTATTTAGAGAGTGTTTTAAATTTTCTGGTTAGCGCGTAGGCGACGTTCTCCCCTGGCACCGCCCGCCAGGGCAGGTGTAACGTCGCCTACGGATGCGCAAATGACACAAAATAAGGGACTTTTAAAACACTCTCTTAGACAAAATTGGTTTTGACGCCATATCCGGCGATTTTACAGGGCGCACCCTCCGCCAGACAGACGGGAAAATTGTGTTTTGAGTTTTTATAATATTGCATCAATGCACGCGCTCAGGACGATGTTCCAAGGTTCCTGCCAGATAGGCTTGCAAGGCTTCGTCAATGGTATGCCGTTCTGTCAAGATGGCTTGCAGGCTGGCGGCTTGTATGCTTTCAAAAGCAGGTCGTCCCATGCCGCGCGCAACGACAATCTGGCAATCGTTGATTGGTTGAAGCAGGTTCTGATGAAAATGACCACCATGCTGTTCATGTCCATGTTCGTGGCGGTCCTCGTGGGCGTGGTGAGCAGGCTTGTCACGTTCCTCGCGCGCCACCACCTGCCCGTTTTCCACGCTGACCACCAGATATTTTTTGGCACGTCCCAGATGGGCGCTGATGGTTGTCAGGTCATCGGTAGCAAAGGCAATTTTTATCATCGTGGGTTACTCCGTTATTTGTGTTTGTTTTTGATTTTCGCCATGCGGCAGGAAGATCGAACCCTGCCACGCGCCCCGCAGCGTTCGTCCCATGGTTACCAGCCAGAAAGCGAGCAATCCCGTTAGCGCGGCGAGACCAACCCATAGATACAGGGCAAATGGCACTGCCTGATACAGGACGCCGCTGGCAACGGTAAACGCACCCACAGGGAAGATAAAAGCCCACCAACTGAGCGCAAAAGGCAGGGGAGTCTTTTGGTGCGTCTTCAAAGTGACCAGTAAAGCAAGCGTCAGCCAGAATAATGCAAACCCCCATAACGCTACGCCACCCACCTGCGCCAATAGATTGAGTACCTCCACCGTTGGTGGGCTGGGGTCAAAGACAGCCTGAATGGGTTGATTCATCTTCAGGATTACGATGGTAAGGATGGAGGTCGGCGCAATGCCCACCCACAAGGTCGGCGTCAAGTGAGCGGGCGGCAGAGCATAGAAAATGTAGCGGGTGAAGGCGGTTCCCATCACCAGCAGAAAGAGCAGACTGCCCGCGCCGAGAAACATCAGGCTGGTAAAAAAGATGATGTTTCCCCAGGGGGATTCTATAAAATGCACCGTCAGACTGCTGCCCAAAATGGGGACGAGCAGGGCAGAGACGGGCGGGATTAGCCATCCAAGCGTGGCGGCTTCCCATTTGATCTCTTCCATGTGGAAGAACGTGTTCAAGATTCCCAGGGCAAAGAACAGGATGCCTGCCGAGCCTGCCAGCCATAAGACCAGCAGGATATTCCATGAGGCGGATTCAGAGAGGAAAGGCAGAGGGGTCTTTTCGATGGCAATTCCCAATACCAGCATGGAAATCGGCATGGTTGGGAAAAATGCCGCGGAAACGGGGTGAGCAAGGTCCTTACGCACCGCCTGTGGATATTTCAGCCAGCGCGTCAGCCATGGAATCAGCAGAACGAGAAACAGCAGGATAGCGGTTGTGAGAAAAAACAGTTGCAATTCGCGGGCATAGGGAACAAACTTCCGAAAGACGAACAGGGCAACCACAATGACCGCTGTTCCCATGACGGAGGCGAACCAGCCGGGGGCAAAATGCTGGGTAATTTCGTCGAAGGTGACAACGCGTTTTTGCATGGTGTATTCAAGTTCCTTGATAGATGTGAAATTGGAAATTCTGTATCAGCCGCGGACTCGGAAAGCAGGATGTTGGACGCCTTGCATTTCATTCAGAGATTTTTTACGAAAAGGCTATCTGATTAGATGCACTTGAATGCAAATTGGTTGCAGGAAACGATGCACTCAAAGAAAGGGAGCCTGCTCTTGAGTTTCCTCATGGCACGCTAATCCAGCCGCAGGCGCAGGGTATTTTGCGGTGTGATTTCCACGCGCAGAGAATGCAGGGGCTTGTCGGCGGGGCGGTGGGTGACGTTTCCGTCCGCATCGAAGCGTGAGCCGTGACAGGGACAGATGAAGCCGTCCGCGTTTTGCTCGACGGTGCAGCCGAGGTGGGTGCAGACCAGGCTCAGGGCGGAGAATCCGCTTTCGGTGTGGAGCAGAACCGCTGGCGGGTCGGTGAGAAGCGTGCGCGAGCCGAGGGGATACTGGTCGGCGGGACCCAGGTCAAATTCCGTTTTGGGCGCGGCCTGGCCCGCGGGTGAGCTTTGGGCCAGGCCGGCCGTGTCAGCTACTGGCGGGAGGATCGCCTTTAGCGGACGGGCTTCTGCCATACGCCCAGGAGATAGGCGCGCAGAAAGATGGCGGCGGTGGACGTGAAGCCGGATGCGCCTTGCAGATTGACTTCGAAACGCTCGTTGGACTCGATGGTGACCGCGTATTCCGGGGCGAGCGCGAAGCTGGCATGGTGGCCGCCGGGTCCGTTGGTCCACTGCTTGATGGTGGTCGTGGTGGCGGTGGTCGCCACGGCGCCCTGAATGCCGCCAGGTCCGGGGAAGAAGTCGATCGGCGCCGTGAGATACTCCTTTCCGCCGATTGTCAGTTCCGCGGTGTATTGCTTCATCAGCTTCACCAGGTCGGCTTCGTCGCACCCGATAGGCGAGAACATCAGGCCGAACACGGTGAAGACGTTGGGCGGCGGCAGGAAGCCGGCGCTGGGCATATTGGTGATCTCGCCGCCGTCTGCTGTGCGAGTGCGGGAGTTGAAGAACGCGATGCGCGCCGGCACGCTCTGGCTGGCGGCGATTTGGTAGGTGTCGTACAGCGGCGTCTGCTGCTGGTCACGATAATTGGCCACTTGAGGCATTGGTCGAAAATCCTTTCCTGTTGGTGTTCAGCGTTGCGGTGTAAAGATTGCAGATGCTGGTCAGGATGCCATCCGGTAACCGGCCATCTTGGATGATGGCGTGGCTGGGATGGCCGCCCTGATCCTGTCCTCAATGAGTTGCGGCACAACGGGCTGGCCGTTGGCGTCGTAGCTCACCGGCGTCGGGAAATAGGCTGGTTTGATGCCAGCCAGTTGCCCCGGGGTCGCTGCCTGCGCATCTCCCAAACCGGACAGGCTTAAGGCCTTGCCGATTGGAGAGAACTGCTCAGACAAGAGCCGGTTGACGATATAGAGACCTCCGCCGATGGCGACGGATTGACCGGCCGGCTTGCCGATCATCTTGGACGCGGCCGCACTGGAGGCGAGCATGGTGGCGAAGTTGGCTAGGTAGCCGTACCAGCCGGTATTTTTCGCTCCCAAGAGCATTTGCGGGGTCTGGCGGGTGACCACCAGGCCGATCAGCGCGAGCAGACCCATTTTCAGGCTGCTCATGCCGCTGCCGATGAGCGTGGAGGGGTTACGGCGCCGGCGGTGGAGTTTCGCCTTGATCTGGCGGACACGGGCGGGATTCTTCCGCCGGCGTGCTGTGGGCGCCGCGTTCTTGCGAACGTGCTTTTTCTTCATGGTCTGTCCTTTGCGGGGATTGCCCAGGCCGATAAGGGCTCCGGGGTTTTTCCGGCGTGTGCGCTTTGCCGGCGCCTTCGCCGAGAAACTCTTTCTCTTGGCCGCCGTCTTCTTGCGGCGGGGATTCACAAGCAGTCTCTTTACGGTGGCCATCAGTTGACGATTCCTTGCGGTCGTATGGTGTAGGTTCCGCCGCTGAGATAGAGGCGGTGGTTGAGTGAGTCGTAGTTCAGCGTGGGCGGCACGCCGCCGTCTTCGCCGAACTCGTGGATGTAGTCGGACTTCTCGAAGCCATCGAACCCTTTGCGAGTCCGGTAGACGATCGCCAGGCAAAGACCCAGGCAAACATGGTCGCGGATGTGATCGGCCAGGCCAAGTTCCTCGAGGTCTACGCTCTGGTCTCCGTCCACAAGATAGATCTGTCGCCCATCTGGCGAGCTGCACACGCGCGCTCCCGGCTTGAAGGTCAGTTCGAAGGCCTCGCCTTCGTACTCCCCAGCGGTCGGCTGCAAGCGCCGCGCGCCCGGAAAGCTGGTTTCTAGGTGCGCAAGAGAAGGTATCACCATGGAAGCCTCCGGCCGCGCATGGTAGGCGGGCGGAAGGTCTGGTATGCACAGTGGTGGGAGGATGGCAGCCACCGAGCCAAAGTCATCGGGCCCTGCTCGGAGATCACAAAGAGCCAGGCCCAGGCTCAGCTCGCGGCCATCCTCGCGCCGATCAACCAAGGGTTGACGGCGAGCGCGGGCCGCGTTGTCTCGTTCGGCGAATTCGTGGAGAAGCAGTTTCTGCCATGGCAGGAGCTGGCCTGGAAGGAATCCACGGCCGTAACCACGGCACAGCGAATCAACTCGCTGATCTTGCCCGTTTTCAGACACAGACTCTTGAAGTCGATCTCGCGAGAGGAACTTCAGCGGTTCCTCGTGCATCGCGCGCAAACACATTCGAAGAGTGTTGTCTCACATCTTCGGTGGGATCTGAATGCCATCTTCAACCTGGCGAACTCGGACGGGCTCCTTTTGTTCAACCCCGCCGCGGAACTCCGCGTGCCGCGCCGCTGCAAGGAAGGCCGCACGAAACGCGCTCTCACCGAAGAAGAGGTGGTGGCATACCTCGCGGCGCTGGAGCTGCCCGAGCGCTTGATGGCGCGCCTGGCGATCTTCGAAGGAATGAGGCCCGGCGAGATCTATTCGCTGAGGTGGAGAGATCTGAGCGCAGACGCAGCGGCCGTGGAGAGGCGCATCTACCAGGGAGTGCTCGACACGCCGAAGAACAATCGTTCAAGATCTGCCGCACTCAGCTCGGGGACAGCCGGCCTGGTGAATCAATGGCGCGAGTTATGCCCGACTCCACACCCCGACGCCTGGGTGTTCCCGAGCGCAACTTTGAGAACTCCTCTCCGGGCGGACAACAACTGGAAAAACCGCTTCAGGCCGGCGCTCGAAAAGATCAACCTCGAATGGGCGAGCTGGCAGGCGCTCAGAAAGACCAACGCGACGCTGATGCACAAATACGGTATCGATCCCAAAGCCGGCGCCGATCAACGCGGACATGGACTGGGTGTCAGCCTGGCGGTCTATACGGAGAGCGATCTGGCTCGCAAGCAGTGCGCTGTGGAGTTACTAGACCAGGCCATCCGCAGGTTTCGAGAGGATTCGGAGGATCGGAGAAAAGTGGCTGGCTCGTAAGTTATTGATTTCATGGAGCGGGAGACGGGACTCGAACCCGCAACCAACAGCTTGGAAGGCTGTGACTCTACCCTTGAGTTACTCCCGCTTCGGAGAAGGGTCTTTTATGAGTTTATCGCAGCGGGGGGCTACTGCGCGCCGCGGCTGAGCAGCATGACCTTGACGGTCTGGAAGAGGATGTACAGATCGAGCGAGAGGCTGAGGTTCTTCAAGTAGTAGAGGTCGTATTCGAGCTTGATGACAGTGTCTTCGATCGTGTCGCCGTACTTGTGGTTGATCTGGGCCCAGCCGGTGATGCCGGGATAGACGGCGTGGCGGTGGCCGTAAAACGGAATCTGCTCGGAAAGGCTTTTGACGAACTCCGGCCGCTCGGGGCGGGGCCCGACCAGGACCATATCCCCCTTGAGGACATTGAAGAACTGCGGCAGCTCGTCGAGCCTGAGCTTGCGGAGCCAGCGGCCGAGAGGGGTGATTCTCGGATCGTCCTTCGTGGCCCAGACGGCGCCGCTTCTGCTTTCGGCGTCGATGTACATGGAGCGGAATTTGTAGACCTGGAATTCGCGCCCGTTGAAGCCCACCCGGCGCTGCTTGTAGATGGCGGGTCCCGGCGAGGTGAGGCGGACCAGCAGCCAGACGGCCATCATCACCGGCAGCGAGACGGCGGCCCCGAGGAGAGCCAGCGCGAAGGAGTACAGCCGCTGGACGAGGAGCCGGTTCTGGCCGGGCCCGAAGCCGCCGGAAAAGATCAGTTGGGAGGGCCGGATGGCTTGAACCGGGACTCGCCACATCACGGTTTCGTAGAGGGTGGCAACCTCGATGACGGGGACGCCGGCCATCTGGAGGTCCAGCAGGTCATAGACGGGCAGTTGATTGCGGCGCTCATCCATGCCAACGACAATCAGCTCGGGCTTTTCCCGGCCTGCCACGTCCTTCAGGTTGCCTGGC